>JAESGV010000030.1_pt1 | contig 432986 bp, 399 predicted proteins | sample 9269781 | NCBI WGS metagenome assembly JAESGV01 (sample SAMN15741586, study PRJNA653496) | algae metagenome | isolation source: Tildeniella torsiva UHER 1998/13D and co-occurring heterotrophs from... | place: Slovakia: Slovak Paradise National Park, Hrabusice, Kosice Region | collected 2000-01-01
ACCTCCCGCCAAGGCATGGACCGACCTCCTCAGAGCCCAATCCATCCAGCATGATGTGTCAGCTATCTCCCCGAACACCCGTCAGCGATGTCTCCGGGCTGAACACTTGCCCCTGGGATCCAAGCACCGCCGGCCAGAGCGCAGAAACCCAGCGATCGTCGGCGCCCGCGGAACCCAATGGGTCCCAGGCACAAAGCCTGGGATGACACAGGTGGGGGCATCGGCCGCGTGCGGTGATCGGCCAATCCGCGTCAGACACGCAAGCTGCCATCCGGAAGGGCAAGTCGGATGCCGAAGCCTGTGCTCCGCTGCGCAATGGTGATCCCCGCCGGTCTCGTAGCCCTTGACTCCTGGCCTGCCGCAAGTGTCCTCCCGCCCATGCTCCCCATCGACCCCGTCCTGCCCGAACTCCTCGCCGCGCTCGACCGCGCCGGCGCGGCCGTGCTCGTCGCGCCGCCGGGGGCGGGCAAGACGACGCGGGTGCCGCTGGCGCTGCTCGACGCCGCCTGGCGCGGCGACGGGCGCATCCTCGTGCTGGAGCCGCGGCGGCTCGCCGCCCGCGCCGCCGCGCGGCGGATGGCGGAGACGCTCGGGGAGGACGTCGGCCGCACGGTCGGCTACCGCGTGCGGATGGAGAGCCGCGTCTCGGCGGCGACGCGCATCGAGGTGGTCACCGAGGGCGTGTTCACCCGGATGATCGTCGACGACCCGTCGCTCGACGGCGTCGCCGCGGTGCTGTTCGACGAGGCGCACGAGCGCAGCCTCGACGGCGACCTCGGGCTGGCGCTGTCGATCGAGGCGCGCGGCGCGCTCCGGCCGGACCTGCGGCTGCTCGTGATGTCCGCCACCATCGACGGCGCCCGCTTCGCGGCTCTGCTGGGCAGCGCCCCTTTGATCGAGAGCGCGGGCCGCGCCTTCCCGGTCGAGACGCGCCACCGGCCGCGCGAGGCGCGCACGCGGGTCGAGGACGCCGTCGCGGATGCGGTCATGGTGGCGCTCGGCGAGGAGCCGGGCTCGGTGCTCGCCTTCCTGCCGGGGCAGGCGGAGATCACCAGGACGGTGGAGCGCCTCGCGGCGCGGCTGCCGGCCGACGTCGACCTCGCGCCGCTCTACGGCGCGCTCGACGGTGCGGCGCAGGACCGCGCCATCCGCCCGTCGCCACCGGGACGCCGCAAGGTGGTGCTCGCCACCTCGATCGCCGAGACCTCGATCACCATCGACGGCGTGCGCGTCGTCGTCGACTGCGGACTGGCGAGGAAGCCGCGCTACGAGCCGGCGACCGGGCTGACGCGACTCGAGACCGTGCGGGTGTCGCGGGCGGCCGCCGACCAGCGCCGTGGCCGCGCCGGACGGACGCAAGCCGGCGTCTGCATCCGCCTGTGGGAGGCCGGCCAGACGGCCGCACTTTCCCCGCACGACCGGCCGGAGATGCTCGACAGCGACCTCGCCGGCCTGGTGCTCGACCTCGCCGCCTGGGGCGTGTCGGACCCTGCCGCGCTCGCCTTCCTCGAGCCGCCGCCGGCGCCGGCGTGGCGGGAGGCGGTGGAACTGCTCGTTTCCCTGGAAGCGCTCGATTCGCACGGACGCATCACCGCCGAGGGCGAGGCGCTGCGGAAACTGCCGCTGCACCCGCGCCTCGCCCACATGCTGCATCGTGCGGCGTCCGACGGACGTGCGGGACTCGCCGCCGAGATCGCCGTGCTGCTCGCCGAGCGCGGCCTCGGTGGCACCGACGTCGACCTGCGCGACCGCGTCCGGCGGTTTCGCGCCGAGCGGGGGCGGCGCGCTGACGATGCCCGCCGACTGGTCACGCGCTTCGTCGCGAGCGTCGGCGGAAAGGCGGGCGACCCGGACATTGAGGTGGTGGGGGCGGTACTTGCCGTCGCCTACCCGGAGCGGCTGGCGCAGGCGCGCGGCGGGCCGGGCCGGTTCCGGCTGGCGAACGGCCGCGGTGCCGTGCTGGAGCCGTCCGATGCGCTGGCGCGCGAGCCCTTTCTCGCCATCGCCGAGCTGACGGGATCGGCCGAGGCGGCGCGCGTGCTCGCCGCGGCGCCGATTACGCGGGCGGAGATCGAGAGCGATTTCAAGGGCCGCATCGTCAGCGAGGAGACGATGAGCTTCGATGCCGGCAGCGGGTCCGTGCGCGGACGGCGGGTGCGCCGGCTCGACCGGCTGGTGCTGGCGGAAGAGGCGATCCCGGCCGCCGGCGAGGCCGCCACAGCGGCGCTGATGACCGTGATCAAAGATCACGGACTGGACAGGCTGCCGTGGACGCCGGCGCTGCGGCGGCTGCGGGAACGGGCGGGATTCCTGCACCGGTTTGCCGTCGCCGGCTGGCCGGACGTTTCCGACGCCGGCCTGGCCGCCTCCGCCGACGCCTGGCTTGCGCCCTACATCCCTGGAAAGACACGGCTTTCCGACATCCGCCCGGCGGAACTGGAGGCGGCCTTGACGGCGCTGTTTCCCGCCGGTGGCGAACGCCTCCTCGACCGGCTGGCGCCGGAGGAGCTCGCCACGCCGGGAAACCGTTCCGTTTCAATCGATTATGGCCGCGACCCGCCGGTCGCCGCGGTGCGCGTGCAGGACCTCTTCGGGCTCGACCGCCATCCCTCGGTCGCGGACGGCAAGGTATTGATCGTGCTCGAGCTTCTGTCGCCGGCCAGCCGCCCGATCCAGGTCACGTCGGACCTGCCCGGCTTTTGGCGCGGCTCGTGGGCGGCGGTCCGCGCCGACCTTCGCGGCCGCTATCCCAAGCACGCCTGGCCGGAAGACCCGCTGACCGCGCCGCCGGTCAGGATGAACCGACGCGGGTGACGCCGCACAATCCGTACGGCTGCTACTTCTCCGGGAACAGCCGCTCGACCTTCGTTTCGGCGAGCACCTTGCCGGAAGCGTCGACGGCCGCGATCGTCCACCGGTAGGTGTGCTGGCCCGACGGCGGGCTCGGGCCCCGGTAGCTGTTGCCGCGCAAGGCCCCGCAGGGGACGACGTTCTTGCCGGTGTAGGCGACCTCTCCGCCGCCGTGCCGGAAGCCCGGGGCGTTCAGGTCGAGCATCCGGAACGTCAGCTTCGCCGTGCCCTTGGGGACGCCCTGCAGCTTGAACTCGGGCGAACCCGAGCACCACCGGACGGTGGCGTCGAGCGCGTGTGCCGGTGCGGCCGACAACAGCACGCCCACCGAGACGACGACGCACGCCAGCGGCGAAACCCCGAGTCTGAAACACCCCATGTTCGTCCCCCGATTGCCGATGGGGCAGCATCACCCGTCCCCGTTCGGCCGTCGATCGAAAAGGGGGGACGCTGGTGTTGTCTGGCGCGATCGTGATGGTTGTCGGAAGGGCCGGATCGTGTCGAACCGGGTGAGGTTCTAGTGCTGCCGCGTTCGCCGTCGCGGCCGCTCACCCGACGATCAGCACGTGCAGCGCGCGTGGGCCGTGGGCGCCGAGGACCAGCGTCTGCTCGATGTCGGCGGAGCGCGATGGGCCGGTGACGAGGTTGACCGTGCGCGGCAGCTCGCCTGCGCCGTAGCGGGCGCGCAGGCGGGCGATGACCGTCTCGAAGTCGCCGGCGATGTCGGAGGCGTTCACCACGACGATGTGGAGGTCCGGCAGGAAGTTCAGCGTGGTGGGGTTGTCGGGACCGGACACGAGCAGCGTCGTGCCGGTCTCGGCGACGGCGGCGAAGGCGTGCGAGACGGCCGCGAGATCATCGCCGAACGAACGGCCTCGGCCCACCGCCAGCGTCGGCACGTTGCCCCACGGCATCGCGGAAAGCCGCGGATCGCCGCCGATGCGGATCGCCGCCGGCAGGTTGCGGTCGCGCAGCACGGCGGCGACCGCCGCCGGCACCGCCGCGGCGTCGGGCAGGCGCGCGACCGTCGCCATGACGCCCTTCAGGCGGTTCTCGTAGAGGTCGATCTGCTCGGCCGGCGGCAGGTGGCCGCGGGCCGGCACGACGCCGGCGCGGTGGGCGGAAAGCCGTTCGGCGACGAGCGCTTGCCGTCCGGGTTCGCGCCCGTCGACGCCGAGTGCCGCGCGCACGCGGCCGAGCACGGCGTCGCGCGCCGAGGGGCCGCCGCTCATCTCCGCCGCTCCCCAGACGCCCACAGGTCCTGGAAGGTGCGCCCCTCGGGGGCCGCCATGTCGCGGTGCGCCGTCCAGCCGGCCGCGAGCGGCAGCGAGGCGAAGCGGCCCTTGCGCCTGCCGAACAGGCCGAGGGTGCGGGCGGCAAGGCCGGTCAGGAGGCGGTAGAGGGCGGGGCGGCGGGCGAGGAAGGCCCAGACCCCGAGGCCGGCACGCATCGTTCCCGGCTGCAGGTGGCGCTCGAACTCGCGCTCGCGCCAGTGGCGCATCATCTTCGGCAGCGGGATCTGCATCGGGCAGACCGCCTCGCAGCGTCCGCAGAAGGTCGAGGCGTTCGGCAGGTGGGACGACGTCTCGATGCCGATCAGCGCCGGCGTCAGCACCGCCCCCATCGGGCCGGGATAGACCCAGCCGTAGGCGTGGCCGCCGATCGCGCCGTAGACCGGGCAGTGGTTCATGCAGGCGCCGCAGCGGATGCAGCGGAGCATCTCCTGGAACTCCGAGCCGAGCATCGCCGAGCGGCCGTTGTCGAGGAGGACCACGTGGTACTCCTCCGGCCCGTCGGGATCGCCCGGCCGGCGCGGGCCGGTCGACAGCGTCGTGTAGACGCTCATCTCCTGGCCCGTGGCGGAACGGGCGAGGATGCGGACGATCTGGGCGACGTCTTCCAGCGTCGGCACCAGCTTCTCGATCGAGGCGACGACGACGTGGACGCGCGGCAGGATCTGCGTGAGATCGCCGTTGCCCTCGTTCGTCACGATGATCGAGGTGCCGGTCTCGGCGACCAGGAAGTTCGCGCCGGTGATGCCGACGTCGGCGGCGAGGAAGCGCTCGCGCAGCACGCCGCGGGCTTCCGCCAGCAGCGTCGGCGCCTCCTCCAGCGGCCGGTTCGGGTCGAGGTGGGTGTGGACGCGGCGGAAGTCGTCGGCGATCTGCCGCCGCGTCAGGTGCACGGCGGGCGCGATGATGTGGCTCGGGTGCTCGCCGCGCAACTGGATGATGTATTCGCCGAGATCGGTCTCGACCGGCGTGATGCCGTTCGCCTCCAGGTGGGCGTTGAGGCCGATCTCCTCCGTCACCATCGACTTGCCCTTGGTGACGGTCTTCGCGCCGGCGGCCTGGCAGATGCCGAGCACGATGTCGCGTGCGGCGGCGGCGTCGACCGCCCAGTGCACCGTGGCGCCGGCCTCGGTCGCCTTCTTCTCATAGGCCTCGAGATAGAGGTCGAGGTTTTCCAGCACGTGGTCCTTGATCGCCCGGCCGGAGGCGCGCAGCGCGTCGAACTCCGGCAGGCCGGCGCGGGCGTCGCGCAGCTTCACCACGAAGCCGCGCTCGACCATGCCGAGCGCCTGCTGCAGGTTCGGGTCGACCAGCGCCTCGGTGGCGTTCTCTTTGAAGCGGGGCGAGGTGGTCTGCATCAGCGGCCGCCTCCGCCGGACCGGGGTTCTCCGCTCCTTTGGGGCGCACCGATCGCCGGGCCGTCGGCCATGCCGGCGAGCACCTCGGCGACGTGGCGGACCTCGACGGCGGTGCCGTCGCGGGAGAGCTTGCCGGCCATGTTGAGAAGGCAGCCGAGATCGCCGGCGAGCAGCGTGCCGGCGCCGCTCTCGCGCACCGCGACCACCTTGCGGCCGACGATCGCCGCGGAAACCTCCGGGTACTTGACGCAGAAGGTGCCGCCGAAGCCGCAGCAGACGTCGGCGTCGCGCAATTCGGTGAGGGCGAGGCCGGCAACGCTCTCGAGCAGCCGGCGGGGCTGCTTCTGGACGCCGAGCTCGCGCAGGCCCGAGCAGCTGTCGTGGTAGGTGACCGACCCGTCGAATCGCGCCTCGACGGTTTTCACCCGGAGCACGTCGACGAGGAAGCTCGTCAGCTCGTGCGTCTTCGCGGCGAGCGCCTCGGCGCGGCCGCGCCAGGCGGGGTCGCCCTCGAACAGGACGGGATAGTGGTGCGAGATCATGCCGGCGCAGGACCCGGACGGCGCGACGACGTAGTCGAAGCCCTCGAAGGCGGCGATCACCTGCTCGGCGATGGCGCGCGCATCGGGACGGTCGCCGGAATTGTAGGCCGGCTGGCCGCAGCAGGTCTGCGCCCGCGGCACCTCGACGACACAGCCGGCATCCTCCAACAGCTTCACCGTGGCGAAGCCCACCGTCGGGCGGAACAGGTCGACGAGGCAGGTGACGAACAGGCCGACGCGCGGTCCTTGCGTGGACGGATTCGGGCCGGCGTCGGAAGGGGCCGGACGTCCGGCTGCGGGCACGGGGAACTCCTGCGACTGCGAACCGGCGACCGCCGGCGGCGCGACGGTAGCAGATCGCGGGGCAGGATGGCGATGCGGGGGAAGCCGGGGCACGTAGCGGCTTCTCCGGGGCCCGAGGACACAGTTCCTCTGGCGGCGAGGCGGATGCGGCGGTGGTCGTGCGCAGCGGCTGGTCCCGAGTTCGCGGCGCCCCCCCTCCCAGCCCTCCCCCGCGAGGGGGGGAGGGTTCGCGTTCTGATGTGTTTGAAGGGGTTGCCCCAAGCGCGACGAAACCCGCCCCCTCGCGGAGGAGGGTTGGGTGGGGGCCGCGGACGTGGCGCCGGCGGGCCGTGAGCGGCGGTTCACAACCCACGAAGGTTGACCGGCCTCTCTGGCCACCCCTAATCTTGTGCCGAGGTGCCTACCAATTTGAAGTATTCCTTCAGGCTGAGGGGGCACGCTCGCCGATGGGGATCTGTTGCGACGCCGGAAGTGTGCCCGGCACCGTGAAGCGATTCGCTGTTCTTGTTTTGCATAGGGGGTGTGAATGATGTCGAAGGTCCTTTTCGTGGCCGCCGTCGCGGCCGGCCTGGCGCTGGCGCCCGCCGCCGCCTTCGCCGACGCGCAGTCCTGGTGGGGCGGCGAGGTGCACGCCATCCAGAAGCCCGGCAAGGGCAACGGCTTCGGCTACGGCCGCTTCGAGGTCTCGGCGATCGCCGGCACCGGCGTCGGCTCGATCACCGGCATCTTCCCGCTCTGCTACTCCGAGGGCAACTACAAGGAGTGCATCGAGTACAACCGCGAGGACCGCTACCACTTCGAGATCGACGTGCTCGAGGCGACGCCGCTCGGCAACCAGCCGCAGCAGCGCCGGTGGGTGGAAATCTGCACCACCGACGACAACTGCGCCGTCACCCATCCGAACCCGCCGCCGCGCGACGGCCAGGGCAGCCTGAAGGCGATGTCCTTCAATAACTTTCCAAAGGACAACCAGGTCTACGTCTACGCCGATGCGAGTATGTACAGTGCGGTGCAGAAGTATGTCGTGACCGTCCTGCCGGGCAAGATCACATGGTCTGTGAACGGCAAACAGGTGCTGGTTCGCGAAAAGAACGCACGGGTCGGGCTGCGCGGCCTGCCCGAGCGCTACGAAAGCTTCGACGAGATCCTGCGCAACGGCAAGATCCAGCTGGCGATGAACTACTGGGACGGCACGCAGGGCGACAACGGCGGCTTCAGCGGCCCGGCCTTCACCAAGGTCACGGCGGGCACCCCGGCGCACATCGAGCGCGTCGCCTTCTTTCCGGCCGACTGCACCGGCAACGACTGCACGATCGCCAAGAAGGCGTCCTTCCTCGCCGACTTCAAGGCCGGCAAGTTCATCCAGAACGGCAAGACGGTGAACAAGAGCGGCGTAACCGTGTGCGGCGACAAGAAGACATCGGACGCGCTGTTCGAGATCATCTACCGCAACGCCTTCCCGGTCTATGTGAAGCCGGGCAACGTGCAGTGCGACAAGCAGGACGGCATCAAGCTGAAGATGACGCAGAAGTGAGGTGACGGGGGGCCAACCGGAACGTCGCCGGGTGGTGGCTGCGGCGCTCGTCGCGGGCACCGGCTTCCGTCGAGTTCGCGGCGCGCCCCCTCCCTACCCTCCCCCGCGAGGGGGGAGGGTTTGCGTTGCGAATCGGGGCAACCTGGGTGCCTGACCGAACGCTCTTGATCGGTCAGGGTGATGAAGTCCGATCAGCCAGGGCGGCGGCTCAGGCGACCGTGGCGAGGGTTGCCGCCGCCCGCGCGGCGAGGCGGTGGCGGAGTGCCGGCGGCATCTGCCGGCGGGACTTCACCCGCGGCAGGGCGAGTTCCGGGATCGTCGCGGTCACGGCCGTGTCGTCGCCGTAGAGCGTCGCGTATTCCGCGAAGTTGTCGAAGCGGCGGCGGGTGACGTTGTCGACGAACGTCTCCGCCGGCACGCCTTCCGCCAGCACGAGCGCGTGATCCTCGAGTTCCAAGTGATAGTAGGCGAAGCGCTCCGGCATCGCCGTCTCGCGGACGATCGTGGTGCCGTTGACGAGCGCGACGGCGTGCACGAGCACGCCGTCGAGGAACACGGCGTGGCCCGGCGACACGAGGAGGTCACGAGCGGGCAGGCCCTCGTCGAGGGCGCCGGCGGTGATGCGCACCGGGAAGGTGCGGAGCCGGTCGGCGAACCGCGACACCACCGTCTGCACGCCGATCCAGCGCACCGGCGCGGCGCGGCCGTCGGCGGTGAGCACCAGGTCGCCAATCGACAGGGTCTCGACGGCCACGTCGCCCGTCGGCGTCGCGATCCGCGTTCCGGCGAGGTAGCAGACTGCGAATGCGCCGGTCGAGTAGGTGAAGGAGGCCGGCACGTCCTCGAGGGCGTCCGTGGTGAAGTAGACGTAGCCCCAGGTGTCGCTGTAGCCGATCCAGCCGGTCGGGCCGTAGCCGACATAGGCGAAGTCTGCGGGCTCGTATTCGGGCACGTCGAGGGTACCGCCGGGTGCGAAGTCGCCCATCACCTCGGTCGGCATGTTCGTCACCTCGCCGACCGTGAACGTCAGGGTGGCGGGGTCGATCGTGCCTTCAGCGGTGACGTTCGCCGCATAGTACGGGAAGGCGCCGGTCTCGTAGGGGAAGCTCGCCGGGGCGTCGGCGAAGACGGTCTTGGTGAAGTAGACCGTGCCCCAGGTATCGCTGGTACCGATCCAGCCGTCGGGGCCGTAGCCGACATAGGTGAAGTCGCCGGGCTCGTACTCGGGCACGGTGACGGCGCCGCCGGGGGTGAAGTTGCCGGTGGCGTGCGTCGGCATGTTGAGCACGCTGACCGTGGTGAAGGTGTCGGTCGCCGGGTCGAGCGTGCCCTGGAGCGTCGTGCTGCCGTTGTAGGTCGTCATTCCTCACCCCGTCGCGCCGCGGCGGCGGCAGGAGCGCCGGCCCCCGCCACCGCCTTGCAACCCCGTCACGCGGCGTCTGTGATTGCCCCACCGCAGGCCGCGCCGGCGAGCCGCTCGCGCAGCGACCGTGGCAGCTGGCGAGACGACTTCACCCGCGGCACGTCCATCTCCGCGATCGTCGCTCCACCGTCGCCATAGAGCGCCTCGAACTCCGCGAAATTGTCGAAGCGGCGGCGGGTGACGTTGTCGACGAAGGTCTCGGCCGGCACGCCCTCGGCGAGGATCAGCGCGTGGTCCTCCAACTCGATGTGGAAGTAGGTGAAGCGCTCGGGCATCGCCTCGACACGCGTGATCGTCGTGCCGTTGACCAGCGCGCCGGCCTGGACGAGGACGCCGTCGAGGAAGAGGGCGTGATCCGGCGAGACGAGGAGGTCGCGCACCGGCAGGCCGTCGCCGAGGGCGCCGGCAGCGATGCAGATCGGGAACGAGCGCAGCGGGTCGGCGAAGAACGACGCCACCGTCTGGACGCCGATCCAGCGAACGGCTGTGGTGCGGCCGTCGGCGGTTAGCACCAGGTCGCCGACGGCGACGTCCTCGACGGCGACCTCACCTCCGGGAGCCGCGATGCGGGTGCCCGCGAGGAAGCAGACGGTGAGTGTCCCAGTATCATAGGGAGTGGGCAGCGGGATGGGCCCAGCGCTGTTCAAGAAGAGATAGAAGTCGCTTCCAAGTTTGCCGATCCATCCAAAGTCACAGAATCCGACATAGGCGACATTGAACGTATTTGTACCAAACAAGACTGATATAATTGAACCTTCGGTGAAGTTTCCTGTTGCGGTAATGTCGGCCGGCTCAAAACTTCCAGTGCCTAGAATATTCTTCGTGGTCTCGTTGATCAATATCTCGACATTGTAAGAAGATTCAAAGACAGCCATGAAAAATCCCCCAACTTTCGACGACTAGCGCACCTAGCAGGTGAAATCTGGGACACTGTCGCCTCGGAGGCAATGAAATTTCGGTCATATATTTTTGTTGACGAGCTCTTTCTGAACTGAGTATACCTCCCAGTGAATCGCAAGTCTGCGGAACATCCTGTGGTTGCGTGCCGCGCCGACGCGACGTGTCGGAGTGTTTCCCGTGTCGCTGGCCAAATCGGCGCCGTTCCGGCGGCATCGCCGATCGTCCCCGAGGCGACAGGCGGCGCAACCGGTCTCGCCAAAGTTTCCGGCGGCCGGACGGCTACGGCGCGTCTTCCCGCTTCGGGTCAGTCCCGGTTCGCGCAAGGCGTCACCGGCCGGTGCGCCGGGCGCGTGGCCATTGCCACGGGGGCCGCTCCCCCCGCCACCGCGTCTCGGCTATGGTCCGGGCGGGGTCGGCGGGCGTACTGGGATCGGCGATGGCTTCGGGGGATCGGATGGACGGGCCGGCACAGGGTGAGGCGCCGCGGTTCGACGTGCATCCGCTGCGCGCCGCGGTGCTCGGCGAAGTGCACGCGCGGCCGTTCCAGCTGATCGAGCCGCCGCGCACGGTGCTGCACCTCGCCTTTCTCACCGCTTCGGGCGGCATCGCCGCCGACCGCGCGATGCTCGCCGAACTCGCGACCCGGCTCGGGCTCTCCGGCCCCGGCCCGGATGCCAAGCACGTGGCGATCCCGATGCTCGGCGGGACGCTCCGCTGGGAGCAGCACACGGAATTTTCCACCTGGACCTTCGACGTGCGCTGGAGCGCGCGCACGCTGCCGCCGCATCCATTCGGCGCCGGCTTCCGCCAGCCGGGGCCGCTGATGGTGGCGACACGGCTCGATCTCCTGCCGGAGCCGGCCGACCTCGCCGCCGCCGTCGCCGACTTCGACCCGGTGAGCCTGTGCGTCGTGCGCGTCGTCGACGGCACGGCGATCGCCGCCACCGACTTCCGCGAGGACGCCGACGGCTTCACGCGCTACCGGCTGTTCGACCTCGCGCTCGCGCCGGCGCGCGCCGGCGCCACCGTGCAGCGGCTCTTGGAGATCGAGACCTACCGCACGTTCGCGCTGCTCGGGCTGCCGGAGGCGCAGCGGCTGGCGCCGTCGGTGCGGCGCATCGAGGAGGGGCTCGCGTCGGCGTCGGCGGCGATGCGCGACAGCAAGGGGCTCGAGGAGGACAGCCGGCTGCTCGACGAACTCACCGCGCTTGCCGCGACGCTCGAGGCCGACGTCGCCGCCAGCGCCTACCGCTTCGGCGCGACGCGCGCCTACTACGGCATCGTCGGCGACCGCATCGAGTCGGTGCGCGAGGAGCGCATCGCCGCCTATTCCAGCCTGTCGAGCTTCCTGCAGCGGCGCATCGGTCCGGCGATGCGCACCTGCCAGGCGATCGAGGACCGCCAGTCCCAGCTCGCCACCAAGCTCGGCCGCACCGCCAACCTGCTGCGCACCCGCGTTGACGTCGAGATCGAGCAGCAGAACCGCAACCTTTTGCGCTCAATGAATTTGCGCGCCCGCATGCAGTACCGGCTGCAGCAGACCGTCGAGGGGCTGTCGATCGCCGCGGTCAGCTACTACGTCGTCAGCCTGATCGCCTATCTCGCCAAGGGGGCGAAGGAGGCCGGGCTGCCGATGCCGGACCCCGCGGTGGCGGCGGCGCTCTCCGTGGTGCCGGTGGTGCTGGCGCTGTGGTGGGTGGTGCGGCGCATTCGCCGCCGCCACGCCGCGGAGGATCGCGGCGAGGGCGAGCACTGAGGCCGGGTGCAGGAAGGGGGCGGCCTCGGGTCACGAGCCTGCGAGGTGACGAACGATCGGGATTCGGCGAAGGATCGCGCCGGGGGTCGCCGTAGCAGGGCTGCACGGACGGCGATCAGAAGAACTGCGGGTGGGGGCGCCATGACGATGCCGGGCAGATGCGGACGCGGGCTCCTCACGGGCACCGCGCTGGTGGCGGCTCTGATGACCGCACTGCCCGGCGTTCCCGCCGGCGCCGCGACCTCGGCGCCTGCGGTGGACGCGCCCTTCGGGTCGCCCGGCGGCGAGACGAAGGACATCATCTTCATCGTCCTCGACAATGTCGGCGTCGACCAGCTGAGCCTGTTCGGCTACGGCGGCAACAGTCCGCCGAAGCTGCCGAACCTCGCCCGCATCGCCGAGCAGGGCGTGCGCTTCTCCAACGCCTGGTCGATGCCGCAGTGCTCGCCGAGCCGGGCGGCGTTCTTCACCGGCCGCTATCCGGTTCGCACCGGCGTCACCAACGCCGTCGCCCAGAATCACCTGCCGCAGACCTATCTCTCGTCCTTCGAGGCGACGCTGCCGCGCATCCTGCACGACGCCGGCTACGTCAGCGCGCTCGTCGGCAAGTATCATCTCGGCGATGCGAACGACCCGGCCGGCACCTGCGCGCCCGCGACGCGCGGCTTCGACGCCTTCATCGGCAACATGACGCCGGGGCCGCCGTCGGCCGACTACACGGCGGGCGGGGTCGATCCCGAGGGGACGCAGACCTGCGGCTTCTTCCAGACGACGGCGAACGGCGCCTGCTACTCGCTCGGCGCGGACAACAGGATCTCCTGCGCGTACATCCGCGAGAAGAACGCGCTGCCGCAGACGACGCCGTCGGAGACCTGCCTGCAGACCGGCGGCATCTTCACGCCGGGCGAGCGCTGCGGCGCCGACAAGCCGGCGAAGTCGGCGTTCGGCGTCGACAACGCCTACTATGTCTGGCCGCAGGTGACGCTGAACCAGGCGCTGTCGCCCTATGCGGCGCCGCAGTGCGACGCGCAGGAGACGATCCGCCAGTACATGACGACGGTGCAGAGCGGCAACGCGGTCGACTGGTGGTCGTCCACCCAGGGCCGCAAGATGCTGACCGTCAGCTACAACACCATGCACACGCCGCTACAGCCGGCGCCGAACCAGCTCGTTCGCGGCGGCATGCAGGAGCCCTACGACTGTCTTGCCGACATCTCGCCGCGTCCGCTCATCAACGGCATGCTGGAATCGGCGGACATCGAGATCGGCCGCTTCTTCGAGGGCATCGGCCGCGCCAAGCTGTCGAAGAACCGCAAGCCCATCGAGAGCCTCGACCTCACCGGCCTCGCCGTCGTGGTGATCGGCGACAACGGCAGCTTCGGGCCGACGGTGCGCGCCGCCGCCGGCTTTTCCCTCGAGTTCGCGGCCGGCTACGTCTACGAGACGGGCGTGCGCGTGCCGCTGATCGTCGCCGGCGACTTCGTCGTCGAGCCGAACCGGACGGTCGACGATCTCGTCAACCTCGTCGACCTCTTCCACCTGTTCGGGGCGCTTGCCGGGGTGAACGTCGAGGAGGCGGTGCCGTCGACGACGATCCTCGATGCGAAGCCGCTGCTTCCCTACCTCCGGCGGCCCGACCAGAAGCCGATCCGCGGGACGAGCTTCACCGAGATCGGACCGGGCGTGTTCTCCCCGGACCCCGCCCAGCGCAGCTGGCCGTGCCTGGCCGCCAACACCTGCAACGACGTGCTGTTCTCGTCGGAGGCGGTGTGCATCGAGAACAATGGCGCCTGGTACGGCCCGTCTGCGACGACGCCGGTCGAGGCGGCGAAGACATCCTGCTGCCAGATCATCGACCCGTCGCAGGGCCAGTCCAACTTTCCGGTGCGGCAGTACGCGACGCGCGACAAGAGCTTCAAGGTCGTGGAGATGCAGAACACCGACTGCGCGGCGCCGCTCGCGGAGGAGGATCCGAAGCCGTTCCCCTGGGCGGAGTACAAGCTCAAGACGACCTACGAGTTCTACGACGTCCGCGAGACGAAGCAGAACCCGACGGGTCTCGATGACGACAACCTCGCCAGCGCCTGCCCCGACGATCCGACGACGTGCCTGACCGGCGCCAATCTCGGCCGCTACCAGAAGCTCTTCGACGCGATGAAGGCGACGATCGCCTCCGCCGATCCGCAGAACGCCTGCGCGGCGATCGGCGACGGCAACATGGACATGGTCGTCGACGCGCTCGACATCGAAGGCTGGAAGGCGTTCCGCGGCAAGGGACCGAGCCGCTACGACATCAACGTCGACGCCCTCACCGACGGCAAGGACCGGCAGATCATCGAGGCGAACCTCGGCACCGACTGCACGGCCGAGGCGGGCAAGGTGCTGAAGCGCGCCGCGGCGCTCCGCTGAGCGGCGGCGATCTCCTCATCGCCTCTGGTGCTTGCGGTGGGGTGGGGGGTGCGGCGCCTCCGCCGTCGCCACGCCGCGAAGGATCACGGCGCCGGGGGACATTGTGGGCGTCATCGGGCCTCCGCCGTTGCGCCGTCCGCCCGCGCGGCGACGATTACAGGTGACGTGCGGGCGCGATTCGGCGAAGGATCGCGCGGGGTGACACGTAGTACGGCCGCACAGACGGCGACGAACACGTCGCGGCCGGGAGGACGAGCCATGAGCTGGACGGGTTGGGCGAGGCGCGGGCTGAGCGTCGGGACCGCGCTGGCGATGGTGCTGGCGGCAACGGCGCCGGTGACACGGCCCGCGGTGGCGGCGACCGCGCAGGCACCGGTCGGGCTGCCGGGCGGCGAGACCCGGGACATCATCTTCATCGTGCTCGACGACGTCGGCGTCGACCAGCTCGGCCTGTTCGGCTACGGCGGCGCCACGCCGCCGAAGATGCCGAATCTGGCCAAGATCGCCGAGCAGGGCGTGCGCTTCTCCAACACCTCGGCGATGCCGCAGTGCTCGCCGAGCCGGGCGGCGTTCTTCTCCGGCCGCTATCCGATCCGCACCGGCGTGGCGAACGCCATCGTCGACAACCACCTGCCGCAGACCTACCTGTCGTCCTTCGAGACGACGCTGCCGCGCATCCTGCACGACGCCGGCTACCTCAGCGCGATGGTCGGCAAGTACCACCTCGGCGACGAGAGCGACCCGGCCGGCACCTGCGCGCCCTCGACGCGCGGCTTCGACGCCTTCATCGGCAACCTGACGCCCGGACCACCGTCGACCGACTACACGGCCGGCGGCGTCGACCCGGACGGCAACCAGACCTGCGGCTTCTTCCAGACGACGCAGAACGGCGGCTGCTACTCGCTCGGCGCGAACAACAAGATCTCCTGCGAGTACATCCGCGAGAAGAACGCCCGGCCGCAGACGACGCCGTCGGAGACGTGCCTGCAGACCGGCGGCATCTTCACGCCCGGCAAGCCCTGCGGCAGCTCCGAGAAGCCGGCCAAGTCCGCCTTCTCGAACACCAACGCCTACTATGTCTGGCCGCAGGTGACGCTGAACAAGGCGCTGTCGCCCTACGCGGCGCCGCAGTGCACCGAGCAGGAGACGATCCGCCAGTACATGACGACGGTGCAGAGCGACAACGCGGTCGACTGGTGGTCCACCACCAAGGGCCGCAAGATGCTCACCGTCAGCTACAACTCCATGCACACGCCGCTGCAGCCGGCGCCGAACCAGCTGGTGCGCGGCGGCATGCAGGACCCCTACAACTGCCTGGCGTCGATCTCGCCGCGGCCCCTCATCAACGGCATGCTGGAATCCGCCGACGTGGAGATCGGCCGCTTCTTCGAGGGCATCGGCCGCGCCACGCTGTCGAAGAACCGCAAGACCATCGAGACGCTCGACCTCACCGGCCTCGCCGTGGTGATGGTCGGCGACAACGGCAGCTTCGGGCCGACGGTGCGCACCGAGTCGGGCTTCTCGCTCGCCTTCGCCAAGGGCTACGTCTACGAGACCGGCGTGCGCGTGCCGCTGATCATCGCCGGTGACTTCGTCGTCGAGCCGAACCGCACGGTCAGCGACATCGTCAACATCGTCGACCTGTTCCAGCTGTTCGGGGCGCTCGCCGGCGTCAACGTCAAGGACGAGGTGCCCGTCACCACCATCCTCGACTCGAAGCCGCTGCTCCCTTACGTGCGCCGGCCCGACCAGAAGCCGATCCGCACGACCAGCTTCACGCAGATCGGCCCCGGCACGTTCTTCCCCGAGCCGGAAGAGCGCAGCTACCCCTGCATGACGGGCAATACCTGCAACGACGTGCTGTTCCCGACCGAGTCGCTGTGCGTCAACAACAACGGCACCTGGTACGGCCCGTCCTCGTCGACGCCGCCCGAAGACGTGAAGACCTCGTGCTGCCAGATCATCGACCCTTCGCAGGGCCAGTCGATCTTCCCGGTGCAGCAGTACGCGACGCGCGACAAGAACTACAAGGTCGTGGAGATGCAGAACACCGACTGCGCGGCGCCGCTCGAGGAGGGGGATCCGAAGGCGTTCCCGTGGGCGGAGTACAACCTCAAGACCACCTACGAGTTCTACGACGTGCGCGAGACGGCGCAGAACCCGACCGGGCTCGACAACACCAACCTTGCCGCCGACTGCGGCGAGGACCCCACCACCTGCCTGACGGGGGCCAATCTCGGCCGCTACCAGAAGCTCTACGACGACATGAAGGCGACCATCGCCTCGGCCGATCCGCAGAACGCGTGCGCGGCGATCGGCGACGGCAACATGGACATGATGGTCGACGAGCTCGACGTCACCGGCTGGAAGTCGTTCCGCGGCAAGGGCCCGAGCCGCTACGACATCAATGTCGACGGCCTCACCGACGGCAAGGACCGGCAGATCATCGATGCCAACCTCGGCACCGACTGCTCCAGCGAGACGCTGAAGGTGCTGAAGCGGGCCGCCGCCCTCAACTGAGGTGCCGGCCGGCCACGCACGGCGGTGAGCAAGAATGAGGGGCGTCCCAGCGGCGCCCCTCTTTCGCGTTCAGGACCGGCTGACCGTGTGCGGGGTAATCGTGTAGCCGAACGGGTCCCGGAACGCGAAGTACCGGCCGAACGGTCCATCCTTCGGCGGAAAGACGATCGCCGTCTCGTGCTTGACGAGGTGGTCGTGAAGCGCGTCCGCATCATCACAACCGAACCAGATGGCCACGCCGTCACCCAGCCCGTCCGTTGCTTTCAGTTCGACCAAAGGGGTGCGAACGGCGAACGGAATCGGGCTGGTATCAAAAACGACGGCGCCGGGCGGGCTGTGGGGGGCGACCTTCAGCCCGACGACCTCGGTGTAGAACGTCCGCGCCGCTTCGAGTTCTTTCGTCTGAATGCCGATGAAATCCGGCCCGATCAAATGGGGCATGACTTGCTTTCCCTTCGTTGCAGGACTCTGTAGTATCAGTGTCCTGATATAAATGTAAGGGCACTGATATGTCAAGGCCTCGGACATCGCTGATGGACGATCCGCTTGCGACGATCGGGTTTGCATTGAAGCTGGCGCAGCATGCCTTGCGAACGCACATGGACGCCGCGCTGCAGCAGACCGGGCTGACGACGCCCCAGTTTGCGGTTCTGACCCTCTTGGGCGTCGAGCCGGGTGCTTCGAACGCGACACTGGCGCGCCGCGCTTTTGTGACCCCGCAAACGATGCAGGCGATCCTGGTCGGCCTCGAGCGCATGGGGCTCATTGTGAGAACCCCTCATCCCGAGCACGGACGCGTTCAAACGACGGAACTGACGGCGAGGGGTCGTGACGCGCTGGAAGCGGCCACCGGAATCGTGGCCGACGCAGAAGCGCGTCTACGGGAGGCTTCGGCCCCTCTCGACCCGCAGGACGTGGCCGCTGTGCTACGGCGGTTTGCCGAGGCACTGCGTTGAGCGGTTCCCGCTTCTGACCGCGAAACGCTCGTGCGCCAAGCTCGGTACTCGATGCCGGCCTGACCGGCCTCGACGTCCCTGCGCAACAAGGCATGCCGATGAAGGTGGAGTTGGAACTCCACATTTGAGCGGGGGCTGGGCCTCCCGGACGTCCACTCATCACCTCAGCCGACCGGCGCCGCGTCGGACGCCGGTCGAAGCAAGGGTCCGGTGGTCGGTCGGCCCGGCTGTGCGGGTCGCTCAGACGTGCGGGTCGCTCAGGCGTGCGGGGCGCTCAGACGTGCGCGTCGGCGCGCGGGCGCTCCATCGCCACCGCCGCCTTGCGGACGGCGTCCTGCACCTTCTCGAAGGCGCGCACCTCGATCTGGCGGACGCGCTCGCGGCTGACGCCGAACTCCGTCGACAGGTCCTCGAGCGTCATCGGGTCCTCCGACAGCCGGCGCGCCTCGAAGATGCGCCGCTCGCGGTCGTTCAGCACGCCGAGCGCACCCTTCAGGAGCGCGCGGCGGCTGTCGAGTTCCTCGCTCTCGGCGAGCAGTTCCTCCTGGCTCGCCGAATCGTCGACCAGCCAGTCCTGCCACTCGCCGCTCTCCGATTCAGCCCGGATCGGGGCGTTCAGCGAGGCGTCGCCGCCAAGGCGGCGGTTCATCGAGATGACGTCTTCCTCGGTGACGCCGAGCTTCTGGGCGATCGTCGCCACCTGCTCGGGCTTGAGGTCGCCTTCCTCGAGCGCCTGGATCTGGCCCTTCACCTTGCGCAGGTTGAAGAACAGCCGCTTCTGGTTGGCGGTGGTGCCCATCTTCACGAGGCTCCACGAGCGCAGGATGTATTCCTGGATCGCCGCCTTGATCCACCACATGGCGTAGGTGGCGAGGCGGAAGCCCTTCTCGGGCTCGAAGCGCTTGACGGCCTGCATCAGGCCGACGTTGCCCTCGGAGATCACCTCGCCGATCGGCAAGCCGTAGCCGCGGTAGCCCATCGCGATCTTGGCGACGAGGCGCAGATGCGAGGTGACGAGACGCTCGGCCGCGGCGGAATCGCCATGCTCGGCATAGCGCTTCGCCAGCATGTATTCTTCCTGCGGCTCCAGCATCGGGAACTTGCGGATTTCCGACAGGTATCGTGACAGGCCCGCCTCGCCGGAGGCGATGACGGGCATTGTGGCTCGGGCCATCGAAGGCACCCTCCTCCTCGTGCGCCCGTCGCCTTCCGGCCGGTCGGGCGGCGTCCTCGCGGGCACGCGAACCCGATAATATGGGTCTTCTTGTCGAAATCGCGACCCCCGCGCCCTCGCTTTCCGGCGGGTCAGCCCGGCGCTTGACGCAAGGCTGCCGCAATCGCCGCGAGGTCCGGCGGCAGCAGGCTGTCGAAGGCGAGCACCGCGCCGGTCGCCGGATGGGTGAAGGCAAGCCGGGCGGCGTGCAGCGCCTGGCGGTGCAGGCCCTCCACCAGGCTGCGGGCGGGTTCGTCGAGGCGCGAGGACTTCGTACGGAAGCCGGCGCCGTAGTCGGCGTCGCCGATCAGCGGGTGGCCGAGGTGGGCCATGTGGACGCGCACCTGGTGGGTGCGGCCGGTCTCCAGCCGGCACGCGAGAAGGCTCGCGACGGGCGTCCCGTCGGCGCCGGCGAAGCGCTCGAGCAGACGCCAGTGGGTGACGGCGTGCTTCGCCGACGCACCGCGGCCGACGGCGCGACGCATCGGGTTGCGCGGATCGCGGGAAAGCGCAGCATCGACGGTGCCGGCAGCAGCCGGCGGCACGCCCCAGACGAGGGCCAGGTAGGCCCGCTCCAGCGCGCCGGTGCGGCCGTGATCCGCGAACTGCGCGGCGAGGCTCTGGTGGGCGCGGTTCGTCTTGGCGACGACGAGCAGGCCGCTCGTCTCCTTGTCGAGCCGGTGGACGATGCCGGGCCGGCGCACCCCGCCGATGCCGGAGAGCTGGCCGCGGCAGTGGTGCAGCAGCGCGTTGACGAGCGTGCCGGTGGCATTGCCGGGGGCCGGATGCACGACGAGGCCGGCCGGCTTGTCGACGACGATCAGCTCGGCGTCCTCGTAGACGACGGCGAGCGGGATCGCCTCCGGCGCCGGGGTGGCATCGGCCGGCGCGGGGATGGCGAGCGCCAGCCGCGCCCCGGCGGCGAGCCGCGCCGAGCCCTCGGTGACAGCGCGGCCGTCGACGGTCGCGTGGCCCGCCTTGACGAGCGCCTGCACGCGGGCGCGGCTCAGGCCCGACACGGCCACGAGCGCCTGATCCAGCCGGCCGCGGGCGTCGGCGGGGGCGACGACGGCCTCGACGGTGCGGGCAGCATCGACGGCCGGGTCGTCGCCGTGCACCGGCAGAGCTCCATCGGTGGCGGTGACGAGGGCGGCGAGGTCGTCATCGTCCGCGTCGTCGACGTCGGCGACGGTGTCCGCAGCCGGCGTTGCGGCCTCAACGACGCGCCTGTGCGGCTGCGTCGCCGTCGTCTCGCCAACCTTGCGGGCTCGTGCCATAAGGCGCCGATGTCCTTCCTGTCCTCGCGCCCCTCGCCCGCCCTCGACGATCCGGAGGAGCCGCCGCTCGACCCGGCGGTGGAGCGCGTGCACCAGAAGATGCGCGGCCTCTTGCGGGTGTCGACGCTGGTGATGGTGGCCGGCCTGATCGCCGTGTTCGCCGCCATCCTCTACCGCGTGTCCAGTTCCGGCGACAGTGGCCGGCCGCTCGGCGACGTCGCCGTGCCGGCCGCGACGGGCGCCTCGATCGCGTCCGCGAGTGCCGACGGCGACCGGCTGACGCTGGTCGTCGACGAGCCCGGCGGTGGCCGCCAGGCGGTGGTGGTGGACCTCGCGACCGGAACGGTGATCGCGCGGGTGCGGCTCGTCGCCGGCGCGGCGAGCGTGCCGGCGGGGAACTGAGGCGCGTTAAGTGGCCGCGACGATCCGAGAGGTCGTCGGCAGTTCGGGGATGCGTCGACGGCCCGGGGTCGCCGACGGTTCGGAAATGCGTCGACGACCGGGGTCGCCGACGATGGCGGGACGAGGCCCGGGCAAACCGGCTCGCCGCTCGGCATGGGAGAGAATGGGACGATGACGATGTGGCGCAACAGCCTTGTGAAGACGGCGCGCGTGGCCGCCGTGGCCCTCCTGCCGGCGATCGTGGCCCTGCCGGTGTTCGCCGCCGACGGCGACGACGCGGTGAAGGCCTGGCTCGACGCGGTGGCGACCAACGACCAGGCGCGCGTCGCCGCGGTGCTGGCGCCGGAGTTCCAGATCCTGCGGTCCGACGGGCGCGCTTACGATCGCACCGACTATCTCGCCACCGGCCGCTCCCAGCAGGTACGGGCGCCGGTGCCGCACGACCTCGTGGCGACCGAGGCGGACGGCATCCTGGTGGTGCGCTACCAGCTCGACGTCGAGCAGGCGGTGGAAGGCGGCACCGTCACCGGCGCGGCGCCGCGGCTCACCGTGTTCCGCAAGATCGACGGCCGCTGGATGGTCGTGGCGCACGCGAACTTCGCGCCGATCAAGAAGTAGGGAGTGGAGGGGAGTTTTGACGGGGAGTGGGCGGTTCGGCATCCAGGGCAAAACCCTGCGGCGCCGAGTTCGCGGCCCCCCCTCCCTACCCTCCCCCGCGAGGGGGGGAGGGTTTTCGTTGGATGTGTTGCGCCCCTAACGGAAGGGGCGATCGGCGTTGCCGGATGGCGCCGTCATTTCCAGGATCTCGGCGCGAACCCTCCCCCCTCGCGGGGGAGGGTAGGGAGGGGGGGCCACGCGGCGCTCCGCTTCCGGCGACGCGGCAAGGCAGTCCAGCAGTTGGGAGGGTTGGCGGCGATGATCGAGTGGAACACCCCGACGGACGTGAGGATGGCCGTGATCAACGCCGGCCGGCCGGTGGTACGCCGGCTCGGCCTCGCACTCGCAGCGTCCCTCGCCCTTTCGGCACCGGCCTTCGCGGCGGACGCCGACGATGCGGTGAAGGCGTGGCTCGATGCGCTCGCCAGCAACGACGAGGCGGCGGTGACCGCCGTGCTGGCGCCGGAGTTCCAGGTGCAGCGCTCGGACGGCCGCGGCTTCACGCGCGACGCATACCTCGCCGGCGGTCGTACCCGGCAGGTGAAGCCGCCGGTGGCGCGCGATCTCATCGGCACCGAGGCGGACGGCGTCCTCGTCGTGCGCTACGTGATGGAGGTCGAGCAGATCGCCGACGGCAAGTCGATCGTCGGCGCGGCGCCGCGGCTCACGGTGTTTCGCAAGGTCGGCGGCCGCTGGCTGGTGGTGGCGCACGCCGCCTATCCGGCCGCCACCCCCTGACCTGAGCGCACCACCGCGGTGCCGTCCACTGTGCGGTAGCGCCAGTCGTATTCCATGTAGGTGGCGGTCTCGGCCGCCTGGGCGACGCCGTGCAGGTCGGCGACGATGTGCAGCGCCGCGTCGATGCCGGCGGAGATGCCGGCCGACAGCACGATCCGGCCGTTGTCGACGACGCGCGCCTCCGGCAGCACGGTGGTGCGGGGCGCGTCGGCGGCGAGCTCGGCGAGCGCGCCGCGGTGGGTGGTCGCCTGCAGGCCGTCGAGCAGCCCGGCCTTCGCCAAGAGCAGCGCGCCCGAACAGACCGACAGCACGCGCTCCGCCGGCGTGCTCGCCGCGCGGATGAAGTCGATGACGGCGGCGTTGTGCTTCTCGCGCCGCGTGCCGAAGCCGCCGGGGACGACGAGGATGTCGGCCGTCGGGCAGTCGCGGAAGCTGTAGTCGGGATTGACGCTGAGATTATTGCGGGCGAGCACCGGGCGCGTTTCACGCGCCACGGTGAAGACGTCGAACAGCGCCTTGCCCTCGCGCTGGCCGGTGACGCCGAACACCTCGAACGGCCCGGCGAAGTCCATCACCTCGACGTTGTCGAACAACAGCACCGCCACCCGCCTCGGCATGTCGCCCTCCTCGCGTCAGCGCCGCCTCCCGGCGGCGGTTCGGCGGGAGTGTAGCCGACGATGCGACGCCTGTGAGCCGCCCTCAGACGAGCGCCCTGAGCGCCGTCAGCGCCGCCCGGTCGGCGTCGCGGCGGAACGGGAAGGCCGTGAGGAACCAGTCGAGCACGCCGTCGCGGGTGGCCGGGGCCGGGCCTTCCCACACCGCCGCCACGGCCTCGCACAGCGCGGTGAGCGCGGCCGCCGCCTCGTCGCGGCGGCCGAGGGCGAGCAGTGCTGCGGCGCGCCAGCCGGGGGTATCGAGGATGACGTCGTTCGACCGCTCCGCCGAGCGCAGCGCCTGTTCGTGCTCGCCGGCGAGCACCTGCACGGCGGCCATGTGCGACCACTGGTAGTCGAGGAACATCGGCGTCAGCGCCGTGGCGCGGTCGACGAGCCGCTTCGCCTCGGCGCCGTTGCCCATGAAGGCGAGGCCGAGCGCCGCCGAGACGAGCGTCTTCGGGCTGTTCGGGTTGAGCTCAGCGGAGAGCTCGTAGTGCACCTCCGACTGGTCGAAGCGCCGGGCGATCGCCGCCGCCCAGGCGACCACCAGGTGGTTGCGGGCGTCGAGCGGATCGCCGGCGACGGCGCGCTGGGCGAGTTCCAGCGCGCGTCGCGCCGTCGGCGCGTCGAGGGTGGCGCCCGGGCGGATCAGGTGGCGGGAGGTGTAGACGCTGGCGAGGCTCGCATAGGCGGGCGCGAAGCCCGGATCCTCGGTGATGGCGTGCTCGAACAATCGCATCGCCTCGTCGTCGTCGGCCGCCGTCCAGCGCGTCAAAAGGTGCTCGCCGCGCAGCCAGGCGTCGTAGGCGTCGAGGTCGCCGGCGCGGCCAACGAGCGCGCGCGCCAGCCGGTCCTGGGAGAGATAGATGTGCAGCGAGGCGGCGATCTTGCCGACGAGGCGCTTCTGCGTCTCCGTCCAGTCGGCGAGCGCCAGCGCGAAGGCGTGGCTCCAGATGACGCGCCGGGCGGCGGGCTCGGCGAGCGTTACGAACAGCTCGACGTCACCCTCCGACCCGGCGGAGACGGCGGTGAGCAGGTAGTCGAAGCCGGAGGCGTCGGCGTCCTCGGCGGTCTCGACGATGGCGAACTCGCGGAACTTCGAGAGATTGGCGATCAGGTCGGCGCGGAAGCCGGAGACGGCGTGGCCGAGATCGTCGCGGTGGGCGCGGAAGGCCCCGACGGCGACGCGCGGGCCGCCGGCGCGGCGCGGCGGCTTCGGGGCTTCCGGCGGCGGCGGCGCGGACGCGGGGAGCAGCAGCGCCGCGGTCGCCGGGCTCGGCTCGAGGCGGAAGCGCTTGCGCAGCACCTTGCGCAGGCGCTCGAAGACAAGGGTGGCGGCGGAGCGGTCGCCGAGGGCCATGTGGTGGCGGATCAGCGCCTGCGCGGCGCCCTCGTGGCTCGGCTCCAGCAGCAGGAGCGCCGAGGCGGCCTGGCGGAGCGCCGGCTCGCCGTCGGAGAAGCGCTCCAGCATGTGCTCGAGCGCAGCGCTGACCTTCGAGCGCTGGCTGTGGCGGGCGACCTCGAGCCAGGCGGCGAACAGCGGGCTCGCCGTCTCCAGCCCGCGCAGGATGGCGCCCGGCCAGTCGGCGCGGTCGAGCAGCAGGGCGTCGATCTTGCCCTTGTCGAGGTTGTCGAGCACCTGCGCGAGGTCGACGTCGGTGCGCGACGGGTCGAGCCCGATCAGGCCACCGCGGCGCACCACGCAGGCGCTGTTGGTCGGCGCCGTCGCCTTGTCGACGAGCGCCGCGCAGCCCGCGAGCGCCTTGCGCGCTTCGGCGAGCGGGCGGTCCGGCCAGATCAGCGCGGCGACGCGGTCCTGGGATTCCTGGCGGCGGCCGGCGAGCGCCAGGTAGCCGACAAGCGCCTGCGCCTTGCGCGAGCGCAGCGTCAGCGGGTCGCCGCGCTCGGTCGACAAAGCGAGCCCGTCGACCACCGCCACCGCGAGGTGCTCGGCGGGGCGGCGCCGCGCCGCCGCCTCGTCCTCGACGAACACGTGGTAGATCGAGACGGGCTCCGGCATGTTCTTCAAGGCCGCCCGGCCGCCGTAGCGGAAGCCGTAGGCGGAGTTGCTGCGGGCCGCCTGGTAGACCTCCTCGGTGACGCAGACGCCGCCGGGCTCCGCCTGCGATTCGATGCGGGCGGCGAGGTTGACGGCATGGCCGAAGACGTCGCCGCCGCGCAGCCGCACCTCGCCCATGTGCAGGCCGATGCGGAAGCGGCCGGACAGCGTGCCGGCGCCGGCCGCGCGGGTGCGCTCCTGCATGGTCATCGCGTAGTCGACCGCCGACAGCGCGCTGTCGAACAGGATCAGCACGCCGTCGCCGGTGTTCTTGACGAACTGGCCGCCGTATTCGGGGCAGAGCTCGCTGAACATCTCGAAGCAGCGGGTGACGAAATCGATCGTCTTCAGCTCGTCGGCCGCGGTCAGGCGGCTGAACTGCTGCAGGTCGGCAAAGAGGATCGCCCGGAGCTTTGTGCGTTCCATGGTCCGCTGGTGAGCTGAGGTCGGCGCACGGGACGGCGGCGTTGAGTGTTGGTCGCTTCCTGCTAGCTTTGCAAGCCGTTCGGCTGGGCCGGCGGACAGGCGGCGGGAGCGGTGGCGGACGGGATGGCGACGACTTCCTCGGCACCCGATCTGGAGGCGCTCTTCGAGGTTGTGGCGCTGCCGCGCGCGGAGGGTCCCGTGCGGTGCGCGATCGCGCTGCCGGGCGACCGGCTGCGGGCATTGCCCGGCTTCCCAGCCGCGGCGACGCCGGAGGCCGGGCGCCTCGCGAGCGGGCGCGGCCTCGGCGCGGCAGCCTGCCGGCGGAGTGCGCTCGGCGAGGCGGCGGAGCTCGCGAGCGGCTGCGCCTGGGGCGACGAGGCGACGGTGGCGGCGACGATTACCGAGATCGGGCCGGCGGCAATTTCGCCAGCGGCGCTGACGGGGTTCACGCCGCGCCAGCTCGCCGGTCGCGACGCCTGGAACCGGCGGTGGGGCGGCTTCGACTGGCGGCCCCGGGCCTTCGATGGCGGGCGGAGCATCGAGTGGATGCGGGTGGAGGACGGCTTCGGCGGGCTGCCGGCCTTCGTGCCGGCCGACGCGGTGCTGATCGGCCGGCGCGAGGCAGGCGACGAGGCGGCGGTGGCGATCGCCGACAGCAGCGGCTGCGCGGCGGGCGCGACGGTCGAGGCGGCACTGCTCGCAGCGGTGCTGGAGCTCGTCGAGCGGGATGCGACGGCGCGGTGGTGGTACGGCGGCCGCCGGCGGGCGCCGGTCGACCCGGCGGAGGCCGGGCTGCCGGCGGCGCTGGCGCGGTTCCTCGTGGAGCGGGCGCGGCGGACCGTACTGTTCGACATCACCTCGGACCTCGACATTCGCGTCGTCGCTGCCGTGTCCGCGGAGGCCGACGGGCGCGACGTGGCGCTCGGCTTCGCGGCCGGGCTCGACGGTATCGCGGCAGCGATCTCGGCGGCGACGGAGATGCTGCAGATGGAGGTGGCGCTCGAGGCGGCGCGTGAGATCGGGCCGGAGGCTTCGGACTGGTGGACGTGGCGGCGGCGCGTCACGATGCGGCTGCCGCCGCTCGATGCGGCGCAGCGGCTGGCAGCAGGGCGGCTCGCGGTGCGGCCATCGCTCGGCGGTTTTGCCGCCGTGCTCGCGGCGCTCGCGCGGGCCGGCGTGCCGCTGTGGACGGTGGAACTGACGCGGCCGATGATCGGCGTGCCGGTGGTGCGGGCGCTGTCGACGGCACTGTGTCCCGTGAAGCCGCGCTTCGCACGGACCCGGCTTCGCGCCGCCGATCCGCGCGACGTCGAGCGCGTGGCGGTCGGGCTGGAGCGGCGGGTGCCCCTGCTCGTCTGAGGCGGTGCCGATCGTCGCGACAAGGCCGTTTTCGCTACACGTCCGCCGTGCAATAGTGCCGGCGGTTCTCCGGTTTGCCCGGTACGAGCGGTGATGGCGCGCGGGGCGCGCAGTGGGGCGGGGCACGATGGCGGCTCGTCACGGCGGAGGTCTGCGCGTCGTCGCCGAGGCCGTCGGCCGAGGCGCTGACGTGCGGTTCGCCGACGTGCGGTTCGCCGTCTATGGCGACTGGGGACCGCTCGATCCGGACGCTGCGGCGTTCGACCCGTCGGCCGGCGTCGTCAGGGCACGCGAGACGTGCCCGCGCGACGGCGCTTCAGGCGACGGCGCCGACCGAACCGTGCGCGCGGTGCCGTTCGAGCGGCTGTTTCCGGCGACGCCGGTCGCCCGCCTGCCGGCGCTCGACGCGCTGCGGCACCTGGGCGAGGCGCTCACCTTCCGCGAGCACGACGACGCGCATGAGCGCGAGACCGACATCCCGGTCGCCTACACCTATTTCGGCCAGTTCGTCTTCCACGACATCACCCACTGGAAGTCACCGGCCGGCGACGGACCGCGGGCGGGACTGCGCGACGCGGCGCTCGACCTCGACAGCGTCCTCGGCTTCGAGCCGTCAGCGTCGCCGCACGGCGCCGGTCCGCTGCCGGTCGGGCTGACGGCGCGCGACCCGCGGGGCTGCGCCTTCGCCGCCGATCTGCCGCGCAACGCCTGCGGGGCGCCGCTGATCGCTGACGGCCGCAACGACGACAACCTGGCGTTGGCGCAGGTGCACGTGGCGCTGACGGCGTTCTGCAACGCCGTGCTGGCGGCGGTCGGGCCGCGCGGGCGGGCGGCGGCGCTCGCCGCCGAGCACGTGCAGGCGGTGGTGCTCACCGACTACCTGCCGCGCGTCGCCGACCAGGACGTCTGGCGCGACGTGATGGAGAACGGGCGGGCGATCGTCTGGCCGGACGGGGCGGCGGGCGGGCCGCCGTTCCAAGTGCCGCTCGAGTTCGCCGCCGCTTGCGGCCGCTTCGGCCACAGCATGGTGAAGCACCGCTACGACTGGAACGCGCACCACCCGGGCGCCGGCGCGTCGGCCTTCTGGGAGAGCACCTATTCGAGCAACGCCTATCCGATGCGGATGCTCGACTGGAGCTGGGTGACCGACTGGGCGCGGCTGCTGCCAGCGGAGGGGAAGGTCGCCGAGGGCGTCGGCGGTCGCTGGCCGCTGCGGGCGGCGGCGCTGTCGAGCCGGCTCGCCGCCCCGCTTAAGCGGATGCCGGAGGCGGCGCTGCCGCCCGGCGGTCCCGGCCAGCCGCCGCTGTCGGCGAACCTCGCCACCCGCTCCCTGGAACGCGCGCATTCGCTGCGGCTCGCGACCGGGCAGGCGGCGGTGCGGCGGATGAACGAGCGGCTCGTCGCGCTGGGGCGGCCGACGGCGCCGCTGCTGTCACGCGACGATATCCTGGCCGGCGAGGGGGACGACGCGCGCGCGGCGCTCGCCGCCGAGGGACCCGCCGGCATCCGCCTCTGCGACGAGACGCCGATGTGGCTGTACGTGCTGAAGGAGGCCGAGGCGCAGCAGGGCGGCCGCCGGCTCGGCGCCTTCGGCAGCCGCATCGTCGCGGAGACGCTGCATGCCGCAATCGAGGCGGCGTCGCCATCGATCCTCGCCGGAGCACACGGCCTCGCCGAAGGCGGCTGGCGTCCTGACCCGAGGCTCCGGCCGTCGCGGCCGGACCGCTATGCCCTGCGCGACCTCGTCGCGTTCGCCGGGCTGCTCGCGCCGCTCCGGGCGGTGGCGGATGCGCAGGTGTGAACCGCAAGTGTCAAGATGAGTGACCGGAGGAGGGACGACGATGTCTGTTTTCAGGATCTTCAAGGGCGGCACCGACTATGCGGCCGAGTACAAGGGCACGGCGATCGCCGGCGAGGTGTTCGGCGAGCTGTGGGGGAAGCCGAAGGACCCGGCCAATCCCTCTGCCGGCTACGCCATCAAGCCCGGTCAGATCTACGAAGAGTTGATCTACACCCTGATCAAAGACAATGGCTGCGACGTCGAGTATAACAAGAACGGTCAGAATTATCCTGTCAAGGCCGTGAAGGCGGGTGGCAAGAAGATTCTGTACTACACGATCGGTAGCGATGATTTTCCGATCGACCTGAAGGTGGTGCGCGATGACGACGATGACGACATCATCTACATGGTGGTGCCGTACAAGCGGAACGTGACGGCCGACGCGCCGTACCTGGCTGACGCGGTGAACGCGATCAAGACGGGGACCAACATGACGAAGAACAAGGAGTTCCTGTTCGGCATGCTGCTTTTGAAGCGCTGCCGCTGAGGCCGCCTCCTTGACCGAGCGCCCCGGCCCGACGGCCGGGGCGGCCGTGGTCCGCCGAGCCGAAGCCCGCTCAGTCGATGATGTGGTAGCCGCCGTCGACGTAGATCACCTGGCCGGTGATCAGGCGGGCGGCGTCGAGGGCGAGGAAGGCGGTGGCGGCGCCGACGTCGTCGATGCCGACGAGTTCGCGCGCCGGCGCTTTCACCTTCGCCTTGGCGAGCAACTCGTCGAATTCCGGGATGCCGGAGGCGGCGCGGGTGGCGAGGGGGCCGGGCGAGATCGCGTGCACGCGGATGCCCTTCGGGCCGAGCTCGGCGGCCATGTAGCGGACGGCGCTTTCGAGCGCCGCCTTGGCGACACCCATGATGTTGTAGTTCTCCACCACCATCTGCGAGCCGTAGTAGGTCATCGTGAAGAGGGTGCCGCCCTTCTTCATCAGCGGCTCGGCGAGGTGGCCCATGCGGATGAAGGACCAGCAGGAGACGTCCATCGTCTTCAGGAAGCCCTCGCGCGGCACGTCGGTGACGCGGCCGCCGAGCGCGTCCTTCGGCGAGAAGGCGATCGAGTGGACGACGAAGTCGAGCTCGCCCCACTTCTCGCCGATGCGCTCGAACACGGCTTCCATCTCGCCGGGCACCGAGACGTCGAGGGGCAGGAAGATCGACGCCTCGAGTTCGTTCGCCAGCGGCTCGACGTGCGGCTTTGCCTTGTCGTTGAGATAGGTGACGGCGAGCTCGGCGCCGAGCGCGCGGAAGGCGCGGGCGCAGCCCCAGGCGATCGAACGGTCGTTGGCGATGCCGACGATCAGGCCACGGCGGCCTTCCAAGAGCTTGGCCTTCACGTGCGGCAGCGACATCGGCCGGGACTCCGGTTCAGGACGTGGTGGGAGCGCCGACCAGCGCGAGCGTGTGGCGCGCGATCATCAGCTCCTCGTCGGTGGGGATGACGTAGAGGGCGACGCGGCTTTGCGGCGTCGAGATGCATTCGGCGCCGGCCTCGTTCGCGGCGCTGTCGAGCTCGGCGCCGAGCCAGGCGAGGCGCTCGCAGAGGCGGGCGCGGATCGGGGCGGAGTTCTCGCCGACGCCGGCGGTGAAGACGAAGGCGTCGAGGCCGCCGAGCGCCGCGGCGAGCAGCCCGGCCGAGAGCGCCGAGCGGTGCACGAAGTGGTCGATGGCGAAGGCGGCGTTCGGATCGTCGCTGTCGAGCAGCACGCGCATGTCGTTGGAAATGCCCGACAGGCCCTTCAGGCCGGACTCGCGGTAGAGGAGATCGGTGACGGCGCCGACGCTCATGCGCTTCTGGTCGATCAGGTAGAGCACGACGCCGGGATCGAGCTGGCCGGGGCGGGTGCCCATCGGCAGGCCGTCGAGCGCCGTGAAGCCCATCGTGCTCTCGATGCTCTTGGCCGCAGCGAGCGCGCACATCGAGGCGCCGCTGCCGAGGTGGGCGACGATGACGCGGCCCGAGGCGACGTCGGGCGCCACCTCGCGCAGCCGCTCGGCGATGTACTCGTAGGAGAGGCCGTGGAAGCCGTAGCGCCGCACGCCCTCGTCGTAGAGCTTGCGCGGCAGCGCGTAGCAGTCGGTGTGGGGCGCGTGGCCGCGATGGAAGGCGGTGTCGAAGCAGGCGACCTGCGGCAGGTCGGGCGCGATCTGCATGGCAAGCCGGATCGGCGCGAGGTTGTTCGGCTGGTGCAGCGGCGCGAGGTCCTGGTAGTGGGAGAGCTTGTCGAGCACGGCGGCGTCGATCAGCACCGGCTCGGCATAGTCCGGCCCGCCGTGCACGACGCGGTGGCCGATGGCGGCGAGCGTGAAGCCGCCGAGCGACTGCAGCCAGTCGCGCATCTCGCCGATGGCGGCGGGCAGGTCCGGCACGTCCGACGTCTCGTAGTCGCGCTCGACCAGCACGGCGCCGGCGGCGTCCTTGGCGCGCAGCTTCGGCTTGACGCCGATGCCGTCGATCTGGCCGCGCACCCGCCGTTCGAGGCCGCCGTCGACGATGGCGAAGACCTGGAACTTCAGGCTGGACGAGCCGGCGTTGACGACGAGGATGACGTCCACGGTCAGACCGCCGGCACCTGCGCCGCCTTGCGGCGCGCGTCGGCGTAGAGCGAGGCGATGGCGCACGAGGCGAGGCGGGTGCGCACCGTGTCGGCGCGCGAGGTGAGCACGATCGGCACGCGCGCGCCGAGCACGATGCCGGCGGCGTCGGCGTGCGACAGGAAGGTGAGGTTCTTCGCCAGCATGTTGCCCGCCTCCAGGTCCGGCACGACGAGGATCTGCGCGTGGCCGGCGACCGGCGAGGTGATGCCCTTGATGCGGGCGGCCTCGGGGTCGATGGCGTTGTCGAAGGCGAGCGGCCCGTCGACCAGCGCGCCGGTGATCTGGCCGCGGTCGGCCATCTTGCAGAGCGCCGCCGCCTCGATCGTCGAGGGGATCTTGGTGGTCACCGTCTCGACGGCGGAAAGGATGGCGACGCGCGGCACGCCGAGGCCGAGGCCCACCCACAGGTCCACGGCGTTCTGCACGATGTCGCGCTTGTCGTCGAGGTCGGGGAAGATGTTGATCGCCGCGTCGGTGATGAACAGTGTCTCCGGGTGGCCCGGCACGTCCATGACGAAGACGTGGCTGATGCGGCGGGCGGTGCGCAGGCCGGTCGCGGAGGCGGCGACCTCGCGCATCAGCTCGTCGGTGTGCAGGCTGCCCTTCATCAGGAGCTCGCCCTTGCCCTCGCGGATCAGCGCCACCGCCTGCGCCGCGGCGGCGTGGCTGTGCGGCGCGTCGACCAGCGTGCAGCCCTCGAGCGACAGGCGGTGCTTCTCGGCGAGACCCCGGATCTTGCCGAGCGGCCCGACCAGCACGGGCACGATCAGGCCGGCGTCGCGCGCCTCCAGCGCGCCGCGCAGGGAGGTCTCGTCGCAGGGATGGGCGACGACGGTGACGGCGGGCTCGATCGACGTGGCGGCGGCGATCAGGCGGTCGTACTTGGACGGGGCGTCGGTCGGGGTATCGGCCACGGGGTCGGTTCCTCGCACGGCGGCTGCGTTCAGGAGGCCTTGCGGCGCGGGCTGCCGGCGCTGTGCGGCACCAGGCGGACGGGTTCGCTGCCAAGATTGAAAAGCCGGGCGATCGCCTCGAGCCTTTCCGCTGCCGCGCCCTCGAGCGGTCCGCGCGCCTCGACCACCTCGCGCAGCGCCGCGAAGGCGGCGCGGCGCTCCTCGAGGCTGTCCGGCAGCAGGGCGGGGATCGCCGCGAGTGCCGCCGCCTCGTCGATGACGAGCAGGAAGAACTGCGTGCGCACCAACTGCTTGAAGGCGGCGACCGGCAGCGTCGCGGCCTCGGTGGTGAGCTTGTGGCGGCGGCGAACCGCCTCGAAGCCGAGCTCGTCGGCGCTGCCGCGGCCCATGCCGACATGCACGAGGGCGCGCACCAGCGCCTCGCGCAGGCCGCCCACCGTCATCTGCGTCTTCAGCTCCGCGATGCGCGCCTCGACCAGCGAGGCGTGCATCAGGTTGCGGGCGGCCTTGCGCGGCGGCCGCGTCGACCGCGGGTCGACACCGACCGCCGCCTGCAGGGCGGGCGAGCCGTAGACGGCGCGGAAGGTCTCCTCGCTCATCCGCTCGGAGAGCTTCCGCCATGCCTCGAGCCCGTCGACGATGTGGCCGGACATCGTCTGCTGCCACTGCAGGAAGGGGTTGTCCGGCGCCGCCGGCCGGCGCTCGGCGCGCACCCGCTCGGCGGTCGGGCGCAGCCAGGCGAGGAAGGGATTGTCCTCGCCGAAGAGCTCGTAGGAGAGGCGAAGCGGGTGCAGCTTGCGCATCGCCGCCGCGGCCTCCGGCTTCACCATCGCCTTGACGAACGGCTGGGCGAAGGCGCGGTAGAGCGACAGGTTGATCTCGGAGACGCGGGCGGCGGCGGCAAAGCGGCGCTCGTCCTCGGCGTCGTTGCCGCCGAGCGCGCGGATGTCGTCGAGCGTGCGCGTCTCGCAGGTCATCACCCACTCGCCGGTGGCGAGCTCGGGATTGCCGACCGCGTCGCCCTTCGGTGCGAACACCGCCTCGTAGAGGCCGGGCGGCAGCACGTCGATCAAGTCGATGTTGGAGGCGAACTCGTCGTGCTCCTTCCGGGCGACGCCGGCGGAGACGAAGATGCCGAGATGCCCGACCGTCTCGTGGATCGTGTAGACGATCGTCTGGCCGTAGGCGCGGATGTCGTCGACGCTGTCGTAGCAGTCGAGGATCCAGTCGAGCGCCTGCTGCGGCGGCGTGATGTTGTCGCCCTTCGAGCAGAACACGACGATCGGCGAGCGGATGTTGCGCAGGTCGACGGCGGTGCCGTCGGCGGTGCGGATTTCGCCGGCTGCGAGCTTGTTGCCGACGAACAGCTCGTCGACGATGAACTGCATCTCCCCGGCGTTCAGCGTGACGTGGCCGCCCCACCAGCGCTCGAAGCCGAGATAGCGCTCCGCCTCGCTGTCGACCTTGGAATAGAGGTTGTACTGCTTCGACCAGAGCGTGTTGGCGGGGTTCTGGTTCTCGAAGTTCTGCACGAGGAAGGCGCCGTCGAAGATGCCGGCGCCGAGGTCGCCCGTCAGCGCCGTCAGCCAGCTGCCGCCGAGCAGGCCTCCGGAGTAGCGCATCGGGTTCACGCCCCTGACGCCCGCCCAGTAGGAGAGCGGCGAGCCGGCGAGGATGATCGGGCCGAACAGCTCCGGCCGGAGCGCGGCGAGGATCGCCACCGCCCAGCCTGCCTGGCAGTTGCCGATGACGCAGGGCTTGCCTTCGGCCTCGGGGTGGCGGGCGATGACGGTCTCGAGGAAGGACGCCTCGGCGCGGGCGATGTCCTCGATGGTCTGGCCGGGCATCGGGTCGGGCAGGAAGCCGACGAAGTAGCAGGGGTGGCCGGCCTTCAGGGCGACGCCGATCTCGCTGTCGGCCTTGAAGCCGCCGATGCCGGGGCCGTGGCCGGCGCGCGGGTCGACGACGACGAACGGCCGCTTCAGCGGGTCGATGATGACGCCGGCCGGCGGGACGATGCGCACGAGGCCGTAGTTCACCGGGCGCGCCAGCGTGCGGCCGTCCGAGATGAGCTCGGCGGCGTAGTCGAGCACGTGCGGTGCCGTCTCGGCGATGTGCTCGCGGTACTGCTCGCCGCGGCGGCGCATCACGTCGAGGAACAGCACCGAGCGCTGGCAGGCGTCGGTCCAGTAGTCGGCCGCCTGGGAGAGCGCCTCAAGGGGCTGGAACGCTGACGACGGAGCGGCGGCAGGCTTCGGCGCGGCTGAATGTGGCATCGATCGGTCCCCACCGGGATAGCACGGCCACGTCACGACGGCCGGCGCGTGTCATGCTGCACCACAGCATGAAGGGTTCGCACCGGCGTTGCGCGAGATCAAGCCCGCCTCACCGGTATGCCGTTCCGATGACATGACCGTGAAGACGCCGGTTGCGTGACCTGGTGGCGTCGGCACCGCACCGGCGGAACGCGTCGTCACGGTGCGGTCGCCTCCGAGCGGCGGAAGGCGGCCAGCGCGTCCTGCAGGTCGTCGAACAGCATGGTCGGGCCGATGCGGCCGACGAGGCCTGCGCGCTCGAGGAGGTCGCGCGCCTCGGCGTGCAGCTCGGCGATGCCGAAGGCGATACCGCGCGCGTCGAGCCGGGCGGCGAACGCGTCGAGCATCGCCGCGCCGGTCGAGTCGACGTGGATGACGGCGCTCGCGTCGAGCACGAACCAGCGGGCCTCCGGCCCGAGATCGTCGACGATCCGGGCGAGCCGCGTGCCGACATAGTCGGCGTTGTAGAAGAGCAGGGCGCCCTGCACGAGGCAGAGTGTGAGGCCTTCAACCGGGCGGGCGTCGGGCGCGCGGTGCAGCTTGTAGAAGCCGTCGCGGCCGTCGATGCGGCCGAGCAGCGCGTCGCGCGGATACATGTCCTTGACGAGCAGCGAGACGAGGGTGGCGGACACGGCGACGACGACGCCGTTCAGCACGCCGAAGGAGATCGCCCCGGCCATCGCGATCAGCGCGAACAGGAGCTCGATGCGGCTGACCTGCCAGAGGCGCCGGAGGCTCGAGAGGTCGATCATGCCGAGCGCGGCGGAGACGAGGATGGCGCCGAGGGCGGGGATCGGCAGCAGCGCCAGCGGCTCGCGCAGGAACAACAGCGTCGCGACCAGCGCGGCGGCGGAGGCGAGGCCGGCGATCTGCGACTGGCCGCCGACGGCGAGGTTGATGGCGGTGCGCGAGTCGGAGGAGGTCACGGGGAAGCCGCCGAACAGGCCGGCGGCGATGTTGGCGCCGCCGAAGCCGACGAGCTCGGCGTTCGGATCGACGTGCTCGCCGGCGCGGTCGCCGAAGGAGCGCGCGGTGACGATGCCGGATCCGAAGGCGACCAGGAACACCGCCCCGGCGCCGAGCGCCAGCGGGACGAGCGGCAGGCCCTCCAGCGGCGGCAGGCCGAGCGCCGGCAGGCCGGCGGGGATGTCGCCGACCACCGCGATGCCGCGGCCGCGGAAGTCGAACAGCCACGACAGCAGCACGGAGAGCACGACGACGACGACCGGTCCGGGAACCGGCAGCCGCCGCGCGTTCGCCACCTGCAGCAGCGCGAACAGGCCGGCGGCGAGCGCCAGCGTCGGCCAGTGGATCGTGACCGCCTCGCGCATCACTTCGAGGATGGGCCCGGCGAGCCCCTTCGCCTCGATCGACAGGCCGGTGACGCGGCCGATCTGGCCGACGAGGATCGAGATCGAGATGCCGGCGAAGAAGCCGATCAGGATCGGTCGCGACAGGAAGGTGGCGAGCACGCCGAGGCGCAGTAGCCGCGCGGCGAGGCAGAGCAGGCCGACGAGGATCGCCAGCATCGCCGAAGCCGCGACGGGATCGAGCGTGGCGGTCCCGGGCATGGCGGCGACCACCGCTGCGAGCACGGCTGCGAGCATCGTCATGGTGGCGGCGTCGGGGCCGACGCACAGCCGCCGCGACGAGCCGAACAGCGCGTAGCCGATCGCCGCCGCGATGCTGGCGTAGAGGCCGGTCTCGGCCGGCAGGCCGGCAATCGCCGGGTAGGCGATCGCCGAGGGGAGACCGACCGCCGCCACGGCGAGGCCCGCCGAGATGTCGCGCCCGAGCCAGGCGGCACGATAGCCCGTCAGCCCCGCCAGCAACGGCAGCAGGCGCGCCGCCTTCCCCGCCGATGCCGCCGCCATGGGCTCGGCGTCGTTCGGATCAGACACCGGTCAGGCGACCTCCCGGCGCCGGCCGCCGTGGGGGCGGCAATGATGCCCGGCGGCCATCAGTGGCCGCCGAGGACGAGCGTCTGCACCGGCAGCAGCAGCGCCTGCAGGCGCAGGATCATGGCGTGGACGAGCCCGACGGTGTCGATGACGTGCAGGTAGAACCATTCCAGCGCTCCCACGTCCGGCGCGGAGAGCCGGTCGTGATTGCTGGTGTAGGCGTTGGCGATGCAGTTGCTGCCCGGTGGGATACGCTCGAGGCCGCCCGGATAGAGCGCCTCCATGAACACCGTGAGGGTGCCGGGCTTGGCGAGCTGCTGCACGTCGAGCAACTGGTCGGTGGGGCGGAGCTGGCCGCCGGCGATGACGTGCTGCACGTGCGTCACCACCATCGGGATGACCTTGAACGGCATCGCCGCGCAGGTGACCTCGCCGATCATGCCCTCGCGCAGCACCTGCGCCTCGATCTGGCCGAAGCCGGCGATCAGCGCCACCTTGCCGGCCTCCGCCGGCACCAGGATGCCGGCCGGCCGCAGCATCGGGTTGACGACGTCGCCGGGGCGCAGCGCGAACTGCTGCACGGTGCCGGCGACGCCGGCGACCACCAGCGTCTTGTCGAGCTCCACCTGCGCCTGGTGAAGCGCCGCCTCGGCGCTCGCCTTCTGCGCCGGCAACAGCGAGGAGATGCGCGTCTCCAGCGTCTGCTTGCCGGCGAGCGCCGCATCGACGCCGCCCTGGCGGCCGTCGACGAGGTTCTGCAGCCGCTCGATCTCGCGCTGCGAGACGGTGTTGGAGCCGCGGCGCATCAGCTCGCTCTTGGTCGAGAGCTCGTCGACCGCCTGCAGGTAGGCGCTGCGCGCCTGGGTGATCGTCGCGTCGGCGCCGGCGAGCTCGGTGGTCGCCAGCGTCGTCTCGGCGTCGAGCTCGGCGACGCGCCGGCGGGCCGTCTCGAGGGCTGCCTGCTGCTCGCTGTCGTCGAGGCGGAACAGCGGCTGTCCGGCCGCCACCGTCTCGTTGGTGGTGACGTATACCTCCGACACGCGGCCACCCATCTCCGGCAGGATCGTCACGGTCCGGAAGACGGAGGTGACGTTCGTCGTCGAGGGGTGGAAGTAGAAGATCAGTGTGATCAGCGAGACGGTGAGGATGACGCAGGCGGTGATGCCCCAGCGCAGCTCGAACCACATCGAGTAGAGGTTGATCTCGTGGCCGATGCGCTTGCCCTGCACGTAGCGGCGGTAGAGGAAGTCTGGGAAGATCGTCAGCATCGAGCAGATGAGGAACTCCAGCATCGCTCAGCCCTTCGTCTCGGTCACTGCGGGAGCGGCGGCGGCATCGACCACGGGAGGCTCGTCCGGTGGCGTCGGCGGTCGCGGCAGCGGCCCGGCGGCGATCCGCTCCAGCGATTCGGCCATCGAAAACAGCGGGCGCGAGAAGTCCGGGATCGGCACCAGCGCGATCAAAAGCGCGGCGACCCAGAACAGATGGTTGTGGGTGAACAGCGCGAGCAGCCCGAGCACGCCGACGAGCTGCAGCTGCACCTTGCTGGCGCCGTGCGCCATCTGCTCGGGCAGCGAGTGCAGGCGCAGATAGAAGTTGCCGACGAGCAGCAGGATGACGATCAGGAACACCGCCATGACGTTGAAGAGATAGTCCGTGCCGCCCGGCGCGGTGATGAACATCGGCAGATGGTCGATCGCGGCGGGGTGGGTGCTGGCCTCCATCTACGACACTCCATAAGCAGGTCGGGCGGTCCGGGACGACGCTGCATCCGACCGAACCCAAACGACATTCTGCCTTCCACGGACGAGCATCCGCACATCGAAAGTCTGCGGCACCGGAAGGGCGCCCCAGAACGGCCGGCGTCGCGCTACCCTTGCGCTGTTGTCGGTGACCTCGGCTTGATCCATGTCATGGCCCATTCACGACATCCGTCCGATCAGGATCGGATGGCTCCCCCGCGGTGCTCTGGAAGGGTATCGCCACCCATGCTTCAGAATCCCGCGCTGCCGAGGTTACCCGATCGCGCGAAGCCGCGCGAAGAATGCGTTTTCGGGTGCCGTGGTCGTGATCGCATCCGCCGGCACCGGCGGTCAACGGCGCTCCATCCCCGCGCCGGCGCCGCGGTTGCCGGGGACGGCGGCAGTCGCAAAGGGCGACGACGATGGTCCTGATCGCAGCCTTCGCGCTGGTCGTCTTCCTCTACAGCCTGGTGTCGCGCCGGCTCGAGGGATCGATGCTGACGGCGCCGATGCTGTTCACGGTCGCCGGTGGGCTGACGATGCTGATGCCGGCCGCGATGCGCGAGGTGGCGCTCGACCGGGCCGACATGATGCTGATCGCCGAGCTCGGGCTGGTGATGACGCTGTTCACCGATGCCTGCCGCATCGACCTGCGGGCGCTCCGGCGGGACCGCCGCCTGGCGCTGCGGCTGCTCGGTCCGGGCATGCTGTCGACGCTTGTGCTCGGCACCGTGCTGGCCGTGCTGGTGCTGGGCGGGCTCTCGTGGTGGGAGGCCGGCATCCTCGCCGCCATCCTGGCCCCGACGGACGCGGGGCTCGGCCAGGTGATCGTCGAGAGCCCGAAGGTGCCGCGCCGCATCCGCGACGCGCTCAACGTCGAGGCCGGCCTCAACGACGGGCTGTCGGTGCCGTTCCTGCTGTTCTTCATCGTGCTCGCGGCGTCCGGTGGCCGCGAGACCGACGCGACGCTCACCGGCTTCCTCTTCGAGCAGCTCGGCTATGGGACGGCGGTCGGCGTCGCCGTCGGCCTCGCCGGCGGCTGGCTGATCAGCCAGGCAGAGCGGCGGGGGTGGATGGCGGAGCCGCTCGCGCAGCTCGCGACGGTGGCACTGCCGGTCGCCTGCGTGCTGGCGTCCGAGGCCGTCGGTGCGAGCATGTTCATCGCCGCCTTCGTCGCGGGGCTGGCGACGCAGGTCGGCTTCCGCGAGGTCGGCAAGCACAGCGTGGCGTTCACCGAGGACTGGGGCCGTCTGTTCAACCTCTTCGTGTTCTTCCTGTTCGGACTGCTGGTGACGCGGGTGTGGTCGGACGTCACCGTGCCGATCCTGCTCTACGCCGTGCTGAGCCTGACGGTGATCCGCATGCTGCCGGTGGCGGTCGCCCTGTGGGGGACCGGCCTCAGCCGGGCGACGGTGCTGTTCATGGGCTGGTTCGGGCCGCGCGGGCTCGCCTCGATCGTGCTCGGCCTCGCCTATCTGGAAAGCGAGGTGGACCTGCCGGGCGGGGAGACGATCCGGCTCGCCGTGATGGCGACGGTGCTCCTCAGCATCATCGCCCACGGCGTCACGGCGTCGCCCGGCATCGCCCTCTACGCAAGGTCGCTGGCGCGCCTCGGCGACGACGCGCCCGAGCGCGGGACGACCGAGGCCGCGCGGGCCAGCGGGCGGGACGCGCGATCAGACTGACGCGCTTGGGCTTTGCAGAGGCGGGGCCGGCCGCGTCAGCCTTCGAGGCCCGGCAGCACGCGCGCCGGCAGCCCGGCGACGAGCGAGCCGTCGGCGACCATCGCGGCGGCGGCATGGATGTCGCCGGACAGCTGCCGGTCCTCGTCGAGGGTCGGCACCCGGCTTCGGATCGCAGCGTGGGCGACGGCGAGCGCCGGGCTCGTCCGCAAGGGCGCGCGCAGATCGATGCCCTGGGCCGCCGTCAGGGCCTCGATCCCGACGATCCCGAAGAGATTCTCCGTCATCGCCAGGAGCCGCCGCGCGCCGTGGCAGGCCATCGACACATGGTCTTCCTGGTTGGCCGAGGTGGGCGTGGAATCGACCGAGGCGGGATGGGCCATCTGTTTGTTCTCGCTCATCAGGGCGGCAGACGTGACCTCGGCGATCATCAGCCCGGAATGGAGGCCGGGCGTGCGGGCGAGGAAGGCCGGCAGCCCGAAGTTCAGCGCCGGATCGACCAACAGCGCGATCCGGCGCTGCGCGATCGAACCGATCTCGGCGACGGCAAGCGCGATCTGGTCGGCCGCGAACGCCACGGGCTCGGCATGGAAGTTGCCACCGGAGACGACGCTGCCGTCGGACAGCACGAGCGGGTTGTCGGTCGCGGCGTTGGCTTCGGTGACCAGCGTGCGGGCGGCGAAGCGCAGGATGTCGAGGCAGGCGCCGTCGACCTGGGGCTGGCAGCGCAGGCAATACGGGTCCTGAACCCGGCTGTCGTGCTCGCGGTGGCTCTCACGAATTTCCGAGCCGTCCAGCAATTCACGCAAGGCCCGCCCGACGTCGATCTGGCCGGCATGGCCGCGCAGGTCGTGGATCTCGGCGCGGAACGGCGCGGGGGATCCCATCGCGGCGTCCGTGGACATCGCGCCGGTGACGATCGCCGCTTCGAGAGCCCGGTGCGCGCGGAAGAGACCTGCGAGGGCGAGGGCGGTCGACACCTGCGTGCCGTTGATGAGGGCGAGCCCCTCCTTGGCGGCCAGCGCGATCGGCGCAAGCCCGGCCGCGGCGAGCGCGTCGCCCGCGGGTTGGACAGCGCCGTTCACCGTCACGTCGCCCTCGCCGATCATCGCGGCGGCGAGATGGGCGAGGGGGGCGAGGTCGCCGGAGGCGCCGACCGATCCCTTCTCCGGAATGACCGGGAGCAACCCATGCGCGAGCATCGCCTCGAGCAGCGCCACCAGGTCCGGCCGCACACCGGACGCGCCGCGGCCGAGGGAGATCAGCTTCAGCGTCATCACCAGGCGGACGATCTCGGGCGCGAGCGGCGCGCCGAAGCCGCAGCAGTGGCTGCGGATCAGATTGCGCTGCAGCGCGGCAAGGTCGGCGAGCGGAATGCGGATGCTCGCGAGCTTGCCGAAGCCGGTGTTGACGCCGTAGGTGGCCTGGTCGCCGGCTGCGACGCGCTGCAACGCCGCGGCGCTCGATGCGATGCGCCGGCCGGCCTCGGCGTCGAGGCGGACGGGTCGGCCCGTCCAGAAGACGTCGGCCAGCGTCGCGAGCGGGACACGTCCGGGGGACAGCGGGATCGTCGTCATGGTGCAGCCTCGCCGGTCGTGTGGGCCCTTGCCGTCGACACGCCCGTTCGGGACGTGAGGACTTCGGTGGGGCCGCGACGAGGCCATCGCACACGGCCCGGCGCCAGGGCGGCGCGGTCGTGGTGCGGGCAAGGCTCGTGCAGCCGCTGTGAACAGGGCACGCGATGCGCTGTTATGGATGCACATCCTGGCCTGTCAATCGAGCGCGGGTACAGGCGACCCAGGCGGTGCAGGGAGTGACTGGGGGCCACCGGCCGGGCGCGGGCCGACGGCGTCTCCCCATCCGACCGGGACAGGATGGACTCGCGGCCGGTCGTGGCGGGAGGGCGCGGCCGTGAAAATCGCCGCAACCGCGTCGTGGAAGAGCGTGCGAGGCGAACTCCTCCGCCGGATCAACGAGGGCGAATGGCCGCCCGGCAGCCAGATCCCGAACGAGGCGGACCTCGCCGCCGCGTTCGGCTGCGCGCGCACCACCGTCAACCGGGCGATGCGAGCCCTCGCCGACGCGGGGCTCATCGATCGACGCCGGCGGGCGGGGACGCGCGTCGCGCTGCATCCGGCCGGCCGTCCGGCGCGATCGCCTTCTCGGCGGTCAACGCCGGTCCGTTGCTGGCGGCGCTGTTCGGCACCGGGGTGGGCGAGGCGATGTTCACGGTCGACCGCGTCACGTGGAACGAGGGCGTGCCGATCACGGCGGTGCGGCTCACCTACGGGCCCGGCTACCGGATGGAGACCAGCCTTCTAGCGCCGAGCGGACCCCCCGCACAGGAGCGCGGAATGACGGCCCTGCCCCACGTCGGCGACATGCGCGTCATCGACATGCATGTCCACATCGGCCCGGAATTCCTCCGCCGCCGCTACAACGCGCAATCGCTCGCGGAGGAAGCGCGCCGCGAGGGGTTCGGGGTCGTGATGAAGAACCACTTCCAGCCGACCACCGCTCAGGTGAGCCAGTTGCGCCGGCTGGACGACGAGGTGGCGCTGATCGGTTCGGTCGCGCTCAACTTGGTCGTCTCGCGGACGAAGACGTGCAGGCGAATGCCGAACGTCACCTTGCGGTCACGTCGGCCGGCGGCTCGCCCCCGGTGTTCGCCGGTCTCACCGTGCCGCGGTTGAGCAGCGGCCCCGGGCCGTAGCTCGCGAGCAGCGCGTCGACGTCGGCCTCGATACCGGCCCAGGCGCACTCGCGGCTGGCATGGGCGCGGACAACGAAGGCGGGACCCATGTAGAAGCGCTCATACTGCAGGTGGCGGCCGGCGAAGTCCGAGCCGAGGATGTCCCAGGCGAGCTTGAAGAGCTGGAACTTGTCGAGCGCCGACTGCTGCGGCGTCGACCACAGCGCCTCGAACAGCGGCCGCGTCACCGGGTTGTCGAGCACCGAGACGTCGGCGGGCATCTGCAGCACGCTGCCGCCGGACAGCTCGCGCACCTTGGCGCAGATCTCGTCATAGTGCTGGGTGGCGAAGTAGATCGCCGAATACATGACGTGGCGGTCGTAGTTGACGAAGCCGCCCGCTAGCTGCTCGTGGCCCTGGATCTGGCCGGCGATCATGCCGCTCATCATGCCGTAGAGGGCGGCGAGGTGGCCGAGGTCGTCGGCCACCGCCGGCACGCCGGCGATCCCCATCGACTGGGTGATGCGGCGGGCGAGGCCGAGCAGCAGGCGCATCTTCTCGCGGTAGCGCACGCCGGCCTGATGGTTCGACAGCGTGTGGGCCGGCGTCTCGAAATAGATCGCCCGCGACAGCGCGATGTCGTCGATGGTGAGGACGCGGTGCCAGGGCACCATTACGTCCTCGCAGACGACGACGCAGTCGCTCTCGTCGAAGTGGCTCGTGAAGTAGTTGTCGAACTCGCTGACGGCGTAGCGCTCGTAGGGCTTGCGCGACCACAGCGTCAGGCCCGGGGCGTTCGGCGGCACGATGCAGGTGACGGATTCGTCCTCGTGGCCGGCGGCGAGGGGGAGAATGTTGCCGATCCAGATCTCGTCGCTGAAGGCGGCGGAGGTGGCGAGCATCTTCATGCCGGAGATGGTGATGCCGTCGGCGTCGCGCGCCACCACCGACAGGCTCGGCACCCGCGCCGCCTCGCGGCCGTACATCGCCTTGTCGCGCGTGCCCTGCGGCGGCGCGACGGCGTGGGAGAGGAAGACGTCACGGCGGCGACAGTCCTGGTAGAAGGCGGTGACATGGTCGGCGAAGCGCGCGCCGCCGCGCGCGAACACCTCCGGCTGCATCGCCGCGCCGGTGATGTAGCCACCGACGAAGTCGGGCGAGCGGCCCATCATGCCGTGGGTGAGGGCAGCGATGCGGGCGCTGCAGCGGGTGCGCTTCTCGAGGTCCTCGCGGCTGCGCGGCTGCAGGAAATAGGCGGCGGTGCGCTCCCCGTCCTCCTCCACCCACAGGTCCTCGCCACCCGGCTCGAAGCGGGCGTCGTAGAGGCGGGCGTAGGAGCGGGCGGCGTTGCGGAAGCCCGGATGGGTGGTGACGTCGTCGACGCGCTCACCGCCGACATAGATCGTGCGGCCGTCGCGCAGGCCTTCGAGGTATTCGGCACCGGTCTTCAGCATCGCGGGTTTCCCTCGGGTGGTGGCGACGATGCACGTCGGCTGTTCAGGCGGGCGGGCCGGCGGCGAAGGCGGCGTCGTCGATCGGCGGTAGCAGCGAGCGCTTCAGCACGGCGTGCACGCCCTTGTTGCCGTCGACGATCTGGGTGATGCGCAGGTCGCCGGCGAGGCTCATCAAGGCGTAGGCGTCGGCCGCGTCGAGGCCGGCGGATTCAACGAGGGCGTCGATCATGTCCTCCAGCGCCCGCGTCGCCGCGTCGTCGAGGTCGGGGTCGAAGGCCATCGTGATGAAGGTGTCAGGGGTGGTGGCGCGTGGGCGCGGCAACCGGCGCTGCTTGTGCAGCACGAGGGTGAAGGTGCCGGAGAGTGCGGTCTCGAGCGCGGTGAGGTTGACCTCGCCGTCGCCCTGGCAGCCGTGGCCGTCGCCGACGGAGAACAGCGCACCCTCGGCGAACACCGGCAGGAACAGCTTCGTGCCGGCGACGAGGTCGCGGTTGTCGATGTTGCCGCCGAACTCGCGCGGTTCGACCGTCGAGACGCGGCCCCAGGCCTTCGGCGGCGCCACCGCCATGATGCCGAAGAACGGCGCGAGCGGCAGCACCGTCCCCCACGGGCAGGTCGCCGTCCGCGCCGCGCGGTCGATCGGGATGTGCAGGATGCGGCGGCTCGGGAAGCGGGCCGGCAGCGCCCCCTTCAGCGGCTTGTGGTAGTTGAACCCCCAGTCCTGGATGAGTTCGACCGCCTCGATGCGCACCTCGAGCACGTCGCCGGGCTCGGCACCCTCGACGGCGACCGGGCCGGTCAGCAGATGCGGCCCGACTTCCGGCCGCATGCTGTCGAGGATCTCGCGGTGGGCGCCGACCAGCGGAAAGCGGTCGAGGTCGTCCGGGAGATCGGCGACGCTGCCGGAGAGCGACGACATGACGATCGTCTCGCCGGAGCGGATGCGGGCGATGGGCGGCAGCGTGGCGTCGAAATAGCCCCAGTGGACGGCGTCCGGGGACGGCTCGAGGGTCAGCGGCACGGCGGCCTCCAGCATGCGGGTGAGACGCCGTCAGGCACGGGCGGCGACATCGCCGTGCGGCCGGCCCCGCCAGTAGACGAGCGGCCGCCCGTCCTCGGCGGCATGAGCGAGGACGCGCCCGATCAGGATGACATGATCGCCGCCGTCGTGCTCGGCATGCAGGGCGCACTCGAAGTGCGCGATGGCGCCGCGGATCACCGGCCCGCCGTGGCGGCCCGGAGCCCAGTCGAGGCCGTCGAAGCGGTCGTGCGGCCCGCCGGCGAAGCGGGCGATCAGGTCGTGCTGGTGGTCGCCGAGCACGTTGACGACGAAGCCGCCGGCTTCGCGCAGCACCGGCAGGCTGCGCGAGGCGCGGCGTAGGCTCCACAGCACCAGCGGCGGGTCGAGCGAGACGGCGTTGAAGGAACTGACGGCGAGCCCCGTCGCCGGCCGGCCGTCGAGGGCGGCGGTAACGATGGTGACGCCGGTGGCGAAGTGGCCGAGCGCCGAGCGCAGGGCCAGCGCCGCCGCTGCGCCTACGTCCGGCGCGCCGGAAGGATCGGTCGGGCCGCCGGTCCGGTCGTGCCGGTCACCTTTCGCCCGCGCAGCCGCGACGCTCGCCACCGCCGCCGTCCTCAGCGCCGCTCGCCGCCGGCGGCGCGCAGCGGCGTCGGGGCGGGCGGGGCGAGGTCGTAGGAGGCCTCCAGCCGGTCGACCATGCCGGTCGCCTGGTCCCAGTCGAAGGTGCGGTAGGCGTTCGCCGAGGTGACGTGGCTCGCGCCGGAATAGAACATCTCGTACTGCACGTGGCGCGAGGCGAACTCCGAGCCGATGGCGTCCCAGGCGAGGCGGAAGAGCTTCACCCGCCCGACCGCATCCCGCACCGGCGAGGACTGCGTCGCCGCGATGATGGCGGAGAGCTTCGGGTCGGCGAAGTCGGCGACCGAGGAGGGCAGCATGACGACGCCGCCGCCGGCGAGGTCGCGCAGCGCCGTGATCGCCTGCGGGTACATCTCCTGGGTCAGCACCTGCGCGGCATAGAGGTGCTGCGGCGAGGGCACGAAATAGTGGCCGTGGCGTCGGCCGCCGGCCTCCATGGCGTGCACCATCGCCTCCACCATCGAGGCCTGCGCCGACAGGTGGCCGAGCTTGGCGCGCACCGGCGGCATGTCGACGGTGCCGTTGGTCTCGGCGATGCGGCGCCCGAGGCCGGCGAGGAAGCGCATCTTCACCATCAGCCGCACCTGCGACTGGTAGTTCTGGAAGACATGCGTCGGCGTGTCGTGCCACTGCGCCCGCGCCACGTCGGTGTCGCGATAGACGAACACCCGCTCCCACGGCACCTTGACGTCGTCGAAGTGGACGACCGCGTCGTTCTCGTCGTAGCGGGCGCTCAAGGGGTAGTCGAACGCGTCGCGCACCTCCGCCTCATAGGACTTGCGCGACAGAAGCCTGAGACCCTGTGTGGCGATCGGCACGGCGAAGGAGACGGCGTAGTCCTCCTCGCCGCGCGACAGCGGCTGGATGTTGGCCGCGAACAACTCGTCCGACATGATCGCCGAGGTGCCGAGCATCTTGGCTCCGCGGATGGTGATGCCCGTCGCGTCCTCGTCGACGACGGAGGCGACGAGGTGGCGGTTCTGCTGCTGGCCGGCAGACTTCGAGCGGTCGGCCTGCGGGTTCTGGATGACGTAGCTGACGAACAGGTCGCGCTCGCGGGCGTGGTGGTAGAAGTCGCGCACCGCACGGGCGCGGGCGGCGCCGTGCCGCTCGAACACCTCGATGCCCATCATCATGCCGCCGAGCGTCGAGGCGACGTGGTCGGGCGAGCGGCCGAGCATGCCGAAGTTCTCGCCCGACCACGCCTCCAGTGCGCGCCGGCGGGTGAGGAGGTCGTCGTAGCTCTCTGGCAGCTGCCAGGCGCGGTTGACCCGCCGGCCGCCGCCGATGTCGAAGGTCATCGTCTCGCGGTTCTCGGGGGCGGCCTGGAAATCATAGAGGTGGGCGAAGGAGGCGACGGCGTTGCGGAACGCCGGATGGGTCCGCACGTCCGCGACCTCGGCGCCGTCGATGTAAACAGCCCGGCCGTCGCCGAGTCCCGCGTAGTAGGCCTTGCCGTCCCTGATCGTCATCGCCGGTTCCGTCGAGAAGGGGTGGGCACTGCAGGATGGCGGCGCCGCGGCTCGCGGCTTGCATGGCCCTGAGCACGACGACTGTTGCACAGGTTTAATCCCTGTTCAAGAACTTGAACGCCATGACGGCGCCGCTCGTCACCCTTGACAGCTAGCGCCCGGAACCGCATCGTCAAGCACATGAATTCAGTGCAAGCAGGCGCCGCGGCGCCGGTCAGGACGGCGAGGGCGATGCACTTCCACGAGCCGACGAGCCTCGACGAGGCGGTGGCGCTGCTGGCGACCGCGGGAGCCCGCTGCCTCGCCGGCGGCGCTTCGCTCGTGCCGCTGATGACGGCGGGCGCCGTGCGGCCCGAGCGCCTCGTCAGCCTGCGCCGCATCGCCGGGCTCGACGCGGTCACCGTCGCCGCGGACGGCACCGTCAGCATCGGTGCGATGGCGACGCACGCGCGGGTCGCGGCGTTCGACCTGCTCGTCGGCGGCAACGCCGCTGTGCGCGAGGCGGCCGGCCAGATCGCCCACCCGGCCATCCGCACGATGGGCACGATGGGCGGCGTGCTGGCCTTCGCCGAGCCGAGCGCCGACTACCCGTGCGCCGTGGTGGCGGCGGACGGCACGGTGGTCGCACGCGGCCCGCTGGGGCGGCGGACCATTGCCGCCGATGCCTTCTTTGTGGGCGCGATGGCCACAGTTCTGCAGCCGGGGGAAGTGGTCGAGGCGCTGAGCCTGCCGCCCGCCCGGCCCGGCGAGGCCGGCGCCTACCTGAAGTTCTCCCGCGTCGATGGCGACTTCGCCACCGCCTGCGTCGCCGTGCGGCTCGGGCTCGCGGATGGCACCGTCACCGCCGTGCGCGTCGCCGTCGGCGGCTGCGCACCGGTGCCGTTCCGCGTGCCCGCGGCGGAGGCGGCACTCGTCGGGGCACCGCTGGACCGCGCCGCCGTCGAACGGCTCGGTGCCGCCTATGCCGAAGCGGCCGATCCGCCCTCCGACTTCCGCGGCTCTGCCGATTTCCGCCGCATGATCCTTCCCGGCCTGATCGGGCGCGCCGTGGCGCGCGCGGCGGCCAGGCTCACCGGAGACGACCGATGAGCGGACCCTTGGTCGCCGTCCAGATGACCGTCAACGGCGAGCCCGTCGCGGTCGCCACCGTGGTGGAGCGCACGCTGCTCGATGTGCTGCGCGACGACCTCGGCCTCACCGGCACCAAGAACGGCTGCGGCATGGGGGCCTGTGGCGCCTGCAATGTGCTGATCGACGGCGAGGCGCACCGCGCCTGCCTGTCGCTCGCCGTCACCGTCGCCGGCCGCAGTGTCACGACCATCGAGGGGCTCGGCGAGGGCGGCCGGCCGTCGGTGGTGCAGCAGGCCTTCCTCGACGCCGGCGCCATCCAGTGCGGCTTCTGCATGCCGGGCATGATCGTCTCGGCGACGGAGCTGCTGGCGCACAACCCGCGCCCGAGCCGCGAGGAGATCCGCGTCGGCCTGTCCGGCAACCTCTGCCGCTGCTCCGGCTACGTGAAGGTGGTGGAGGCGGTGGAACTCGCCGCCCGCCGCCTGCCGGCCCGTTGAGGAGGCCGCGATGAACGCCCTCGATCCCCTGCTCACCAAGAAGGTCGGCGGCAGCGTCGGCCAGACGATGTCGCGCCTGGAAGCCTGGGAGAAGGCCTGCGGCGCCGCCGTCTATACCGGCGACATCGTCTTGCCCGGCCTTCTGCACGGGGCTGTGCTGACGAGCCCGCACGCCCACGCCCGCATCCGGGGCTACGACCTCACGGCGGCGCTGGCGCTGTCGGGGGTGAAGGCGATCATCACCGGCGACGATGTCGAGGACCGCTACATGGGCCTCTGCGTCAAGGACGAGACGGTGCTCGCCCGCCACAAGGTCCGCTACATCGGCGAGATCGTCGCCGCGGTGGCGGCGACGACGCCGGAGATCGCGCGGGCCGCCGCCGACCTCATCCGCGTCGCCTACGAGGAACTGCCGGCGGTCTTCACCATCGAGGACGCGATGGCGCCCGGCGCGCCCGTGCTGCACGAGGCCTTCGACGCCTACGCCAAGATCTACGACGCCTCGACCCGCACCGCGCCGAACGAGCTCTCCAACTCGCGGCTGGTGAAAGGCGACGTCGCCGCCGGCTTCGCGCGCTCGGACGTCGTGGTGGAGCGCGTCTACGAGACCTCGGCGCAGTACCACGCCTATCTCGAGCCGTCGGTGGCGCTCGCGAGCGTCGACGGCCGCGGCAAGGTGACGGTGTGGTCGTCGACCCAGAGCGTCTTCCGTACCCAGGCGAACCTCAACGAGTGCCTGGGCATCCCGATGGCGAAGATCCGCTGCATCGCCCCGCGCATCGGCGGCGGCTTCGGCGGCAAGTCTGAATCGATGGTGCAGCCGCTCGCGGTGGCGCTAGCCTTGAAGGCCGGGCGGCCGGTGCGGGTGGTGCTGTCGCGCGAGGAGGACATGGTCACCCAGCGCGCCCGCCACCCGGCGCGCATCCGCGTCAAGACCGGCGCGCTAGCAGACGGCACCCTCGTCGCCCGCGAGGTGGAGGCCTGGTTCGACGGCGGCGCCTATGCCGACGACAGCCCGGCGGTGATGAACTTCGCGCTGTTCTTCGCCGCCGGCCCCTACCGCTTCGACGACGTCGATATCCGCGGCCACGCCGTCTACACCAACAAGCTGCGCTCCGGCGCCTTCCGCGGCTTCGGCAACCCGCAGGCGACCTTCGCCGGCGAGTGCCAGATCGACGAGGTCGCCGAGGCCCTCGGCATGGACCCGGTGGCGCTGCGGCTGAAGAACATCATCAAGCCCGGCGACCGCTGGATCGGCGGCCAGGTGATCACCAACAGCGGCCTGCGCGCCTCGCTCGAGGCGGTGGCGCGCGAGTCGCGCTGGCATGAGCGCAAGGCCGCCGTGAAGACCACGCCGGCCGCCGCGGCCGCATCCCCCTCCGGCACCCGCCGCGGCCTCGGCGTGGCGCTCACCGCCCACGTCTGCGGCTTCCTGTCGACCGGCGCGGTGGTCCGCCTCGCCCAGGACGGCTCGATCGCGCTCAATACCGGCGCTGTCGACCTCGGCCAGGGCAGCGACACGGTCCTCGCCCAGATGTGCGCCGGGGCGCTGGGCCTCACCGTCGACGACATCAACGTCGTCGCCCCCGACACCGACGCCTCGCCCTACAATTCCGGCACCAACTGCAGCCGCGTCACCTACATGGTCGGCCGCGCCGTCTCGATCGCCGCCGAGAGCGTGCGGGCGCAGATGGCAGCTCTCGCCGCCGGCATGCTCGACTGCCCGGAGGAGGAGGTCGAGCTCCGCGAGGGCGGCCTGATGGGCGTGCGCGGCGGCAACGGGACGGTCACTTTCGCGCAGATCGCCGCCAAGTCGCTGTGGTTCGCAGACGGCGGCGGGCCGGTGATCGGCGCCGGCTCCGTCATGCACAACGAGCCGCTCGACCCCAAGCACACGCTGCTCTCCGGCATGGTCTCCTTCGACAATGTCGGCGCCTTCGTCTTCGGCGCGCAGGTCGCCGACGTCGAGATCGACGAGGTCACCGGCAAGGTCGAGGTGAGAGAGGCCTGGTGCGCCCACGATGTCGGCCGGGCGATCAACCCCGGCGCCGTCGAAGGCCAGATCCAGGGCGGCTTCGTGCAGGGCCTCGGCTGGGCGCTGACCGAGGAGATGGTGTGGGACGGCGGCCGCCTCGCGAACCCGACCTTCCACGACTACAAGCTGCCGAGCACGCTCGACGTGCCGCACGACATCCACTCGATCGTGCTGGAAGTGCCGGAGCCGACGCATCCCTTCGGGGCGAAGGGCATCGGCGAGCCGCCGCTCGTCGGCGCCGGCGCGGTCATCGCCAATGCCGTCGCGGCAGCGGCACCGCGGCTGCGCAAGCTGCCGATCCTGCCGGAGCGGATGCTCCGGGCGCTGCGCTTCGGCGAGGACGGCGTCGGTGGCTGAGCTTCCCGCGTTCGCCGATCCGATGATCGCCCGCGACCTCGTCGGCTACGGACAGAGCCCGCCGCATCCGCGCTGGCCGGGTGACGCCCGCATCGCCGTCGTCTTCAACCTCAACGTCGAGGGCGGCGGCGAGCTGAGCCTCGCCAACGGCGACGCAGTGTCGGAGGGGATGCTCAACGACATCGGCGTGCCGACCCGTCACGGCGTCCGCGACCCGCTGGTCGAATCCGTCTTCGAATACGGCTCGCGCGTCGGCGTCTGGCGCATCCTCGATCTCTTTCGCCGCCACGAGATCAAGGTGAGCGTGCTCGGCGTCGTGCGGGCGCTCGAGCAGAACCCGGCAATGGTCGAGGCCTTCCTCAAGGACGGCCACGAGATCGTCAGCCACGGCTGGCGCTGGATCGATTATTGCGCAACGCCCGAGGACGTCGAGCGCGAGCACATCGCCCGCGCCGCCGAGGGCCTGACGGCGATGACCGGCACGGCGCCCGAGGGCTGGATGACCGGCCGCCCGGGTCCGAACACCCGCCGCCTGCTCGTCGAGCACGGCGGCTTCCTCTACGACCGCGACCATCTCGGCGACGAGCTGCCGTTCGACGTCACCGTCGCCGGCCGGCGCCACCTCGTCATCCCCTATTCCTACGAGACCAACGACAACCGCTTCAACGAAAACAGCGGCTTCTCGACCGCCGACCAGTTCTTCGCCTACATGCGCGACGCCTTCGACACCCTCTACGAGGAGGGCGCGACGGCGCCGAAGCTCCTGTCGATCGGCCTGCACGACCGGCTGATCGGCCGCCCGGCGCGCATCCGCGGGCTGGCGAAGCTGCTCGACCACATCCGCCGCCACGACCGCGTCTGGGTCTGCCGCGGCATCGACGTCGCCCGCCACTGGCGCGCGACGTTCGCGGCGTGAGGCGCCCCGCAGCGCCGCCGGCTCGCTACCCGACCGCCTCGGCGCCGTAGCCGAAATAGGCCTCGTCGAGGAGGGCGGCGTCGTCGAGCTGGCCGGGGTCGAGGGAGAGCACCATCCGGCCGCCGCGCAGCACGTGGATGCGGTCGGCGATGTCGGCGATGCGGGCGGTGTTCTGCTCGACGATGACGAGCGTCAACCCGCCTTGGCGCAGGTCCGCCAGCACCTCGTAGACCTTGTCGACGACGATCGGTGCGAGGCCGAGCGAGGGTTCGTCGATCATCATCAGCTTCGGCTTGGCCATCAGGGCGCGGGCGATCGCCAGCATCTGCTGCTCGCCACCCGACAGCTTGCCGGCCTGGCCGCGGAAGCGTTCGCGCAGGATCGGGAAGGTGTCGAGCACGCGCTCGATGTCGGCCGCGACGCCGCCGTCGCGCCGCCGCACCGTGGCGCCGAGCCTGAGGTTCTCCTCGACGGTCATCGTGCCGAAGATGCGCCGGCCTTCCGGCACCATGGCGACGCCTAGGCGGGCGATCGTCTCGGCCCCGAGGCCGCCGATCTCCTGGCCGGCCAGCGCGATGCTGCCGGCGCGGGGCCGGAACAGCCCGGCGATGTTCGACAGCAGTGTCGTCTTGCCGGCGCCGTTCGGCCCGACGACGCAGACGCAGCCGCCTGGGGCAACGTCGAGGTCGATGTCGGTGAGCGCGACGAAGCCGCCATACGCGGCGGTGAGCCCGCGGACGGCGAGATGGGGCGCGGTCGCCGGGGCCAAGGTCGCGGGGGGAAGGCTGCTCATGCGCCGACGATGACAGCGGCTTGCACGCTGCTCAAGTGCTTTCTTTGAGTGCACCCGGTGCCCAGCGACGTGTCACAGCGACGGCGGCGTGTTGATCCAGACGATCTCCGTCGGCTCCCTGCCGGGGTTCGAGAAGCTGTGCGGCTGGGTCGACGGGAAGAAGAACGAGTCGCCTGCCTTCAGGTGATGGCTCTCACCGTTAACGACGAGGGTGAGCTCGCCGCAGCGCACGAAGCCGACCTCCTCGCCGTCGTGGTGGCGCACCCCGCCGCTCGAGCCGCCGGGGTGGACGCGCACCAGGAAGGCTTCCAGCATGTTGCTGGCGCCGAACGGGATCATCACCTCCGCCTCGGTGCCGTCGCTGTCCGACGTGCCCGGCACGGCGTCGGCGACGATCAGTGGCCGCTGTTCCGGCGTCATCACCACGTTCGCCGCCCCACCGCCCTCGCTGAGGAGCGCCGCCATCGAGGTGTCGAGCACGCGGGCGATGCGGTGCAGCGTGTTGATCGACGGCATCGCCTTGTTGTTCTCGATCTTCGAGATCAGGCTCTCCGAATAGCCCGAGCGGTCGGCGACGTCCTTCAGCCGCAGCCCCTTCACCAGCCGCGCATGGCGCAACTGCACGCCGATGCGCACCGGCCGGTCGCCGCGCTCGTCGGTCTCCGGTATCGCCGCGGCAGGCTCGGCGGCCTTGGTGGTCACGCGCATTGCTACTCCTCGTGCGACGGGCCGGCCGTTTCGGCCGGGCCCGACGACCGCCAACTTAGGCTCCGGCCGCCGCTCTTCAAGAACTTGAACAGAGCCGCAAAACTTTCTCACCACTCCAGTCATGGCATGGCCCTTGCACCGATTTATGCGACCGCCGCCTCCCCGGTGCAAGCGGCTGCCCTCAGCGATCCTGGAGCGTGCTCATGACCCTTTCCCCGAAGCGCTTGCCTCTGGTCCTCGCGGCGCTCCTCGCCGCCGGGCCGGCCGCCGCCGACGAGCCGATCAAGATCGGCTTCGCCATCGCCGAGAGCGGCTGGATGAGCTCCTACGACAAGCCGGGCTTCAGCGCCGCCAAGCTGAAAATCGACGAGATCAACGCCGCCGGCGGCCTGCTCGGCCGGCAGATCGAATTCGCCGTCAGCGACACCCAGACCGAGCGCGAGCAGTCGGCCAAGGCGGGCGCCGAGCAGGTGCAGAACGGCGCCGACCTCCTTGTCATCTCCGCCGACTACGACTTCGGCGCCCCCGCCGGTCTCGCCGCCCAGAATGCCGGCATCCCCGCCATCAGCCTCGGCGCCGCCGACCCGAAGATGGGCGTGCAGGGCGTCGGCAAGATGGTGTTCACCGCCAACGGCGCCGCCCAGGTCGAGGGCATCGACATGGCCGAGTGGGCCTTCAAGGAGAAGGGCATCCGCGCCCCCTACGTCCTCGAGGACCAGACGATCGAGTATTCGAAGAGCGGCTGCGCCGGCTTCCGCGCCGCCTGGAAGCAGCTTTCCCCCGACAGCCCGATTTCCGGCGAGGACGTCTTCAAGAACGACGACCCCTCGATTGCCGCGCAGATCACCCGCATCAAGGGCGCGAGCCCGGCGCCGGACGCGATCTACCTCTGCTCCTTCACCCCCGGCGGCGCCTCGGTGATCCGCCAGCTGCGCGCCGCCGGCATCGACCTGCCGATCCTCGGCAATGTCGGCATGGGCGACGACTACTGGCTCGGCACGGTGCCGAACCTGTCGAACTTCTACGTGCCGATGTTCATGTCGACCAACGGCGACGACCCGCGCCCGGAGGTGAACGCCTTCCTCGAAGCCTACAAGAAGGCCTATGGCCAGAAGCCGGACTCGGCCTACGCGCTGCTCGGCTACAGCCTGATCGAACAGTGGGCGAAGGCGGTCGAGAAGGCCGGCACCACCGACGGCGCGGCCGTCGTGGCCGCGCTCGAGAGCTTCAAGGACGAGCCGCTGACCGTCGGCCCGACGAGCTATTCCGAGGAGCTCCACATCCAGACCAACCGGCCGCTGCTGATCATGCAGGTGCAGGAGGGCAAGTACGCGCCGGTCGGCCTGTGGCGCAACACGATGATCCCGTCGATGCCGCTCCTCTTCCGCGTCGGCGAGTGAGCCCGTCGGTGGGCGGGTCTCCGCGTGCCTGAGGCCGTGAGCGGCGAGGGCGGCCCCGCCGCCGCCCCGGCAGTCCCCGGCGAGGAACTGCTCGAGGCGCGCGCGGTCGGCGTGCGCTTCGGCGGCCTCGTCGCGCTGTCGGGCGTGTCGCTGTCGCTCCGGCGGCGCGAGGTGTTCGGGCTGATCGGCCCGAACGGCGCCGGCAAGTCCACCACCGTCAACGTGCTCTCCGGCTTCCAGGCGCCGAGCGAGGGCGAGGTGTTCGCCAACGGCCGCTCGATCCGCGGCTGGAGCGCCCACCGCGTCGCCCGCGCCGGCGTCGCACGCACCTTCCAGGCCGCCCGCCTGTTTCCCGGCCTGACGGTGCTCGAAAACGTCGTTACCGCCGGCCTCGGCCACGGGGGCTTTGCCGTGGCGCGGCCGCTGGCGATCGAGATCCTCGACTGGATGGGTTGCGCGGACAGCGCCCACCGGAGGGCGGCGGACCTCAACTATGGCGACCAGCGCCGCATCGGCATCGCCCGCGCACTCGCGCTCCGGCCGCAATTCGTCCTCCTCGACGAGCCGGCCGCCGGCATGAACGAGCGCGAGTGCGACGCCCTCGTCGCCCTCGTGCTGTCGATGCCGGAGCGGTGGGGCTGCGGCGTGCTCCTGATCGAGCACAACATGGGCGTCGTCATGCGCGCCTGCGGCCGCATCCTCGTGCTCGACGGCGGCCGGCCGATCGCCGAGGGCACGCCGCGCGCCATCCAGGCCAACGCCGACGTCCGCCGCGCCTATCTCGGCGACCGCCACGCCGCCGGCCGTCGCCCTGCCGCCGCGACCGCCTGAGGGAGGAGCTTCGTGCAGACGCTCGTCGACGCCGCCAGCACCGGCAGCCTCTATGCCCTCGTGGCGCTCGCCATCGGCCTCGTCTTCGGGGTGATGCGGCTCATCAACTTCGTCCAGGCCGACTACATCACCATCGGTGCCTACGCGCTGATCGTGCCGTCGTCGGCGATCGTGCCGACGCTGTTCATCGGCGCCTGGCCGCTCGGGCTGATGGTCGCCGCCGTCGCGCTGATCGTCGTCGTGCTCGCCGTCCTCACCGAGCGCGTCGCCTTCCGGCCGCTGCGCGACACCGACCCGTCGACGCTGCTGATCTCCTCGTTCGCCCTCAGTTTCCTGCTGCAGGAAGTGGTGATCCTCCTCTTCAACAGCCGGCCGAAGTCGATCGAGTTCGGCGCCGCGCTCGCCGAGGCCATCACCGTCGGCGACCTGCGCATTCCCGGCATCCAGATCGCCACGATGGCGACGACCCTCGTCGTCGGCGCCGCGCTGGTGATCTTCCTGCGCCGCTCGGCGCTCGGCATGGAGATGCGGGCGGCGGCGGAGGACTTCACGATGGCCCGCCTGGTCGGCGTGCGCGCTAACCGCGTCATCGCGGTCGCCTTCGCCATCAGCGGCCTTCTCGGCGCCGCCGTCTCGCTGCTGCTGGTGGCGCAGACCGGCGTGCTCGACTACCGCATGGGCATCATGCCGGTGATCTACGGCTTCTTCGCCACCGTCATCGGCGGCATGGGCAGCCTCGTCGGCGCGGCCGTCGGCGGCTTCCTCGTCGGTGCCGCAAGCCAGCTGCTGCAGGCCTACCTGCCGCCGGACCTGCGCCCCTTCCGCGACGCCTTCGTCTTCGGCCTCGTCATCCTGGTGCTGCTCGTCTGGCCGCAGGGGCTGATGCGCTCGAAGGCCCTGCAGGAGCGCGTCTGATGGCGAACCGCGACGTGCCGAGGCGGCTGTTCGAGGAAGCCTGGCCGGCGCTCGCCCTCGTCGTGCCGCTCGGCGTCCTCGCCCTCGCCGTGCCGCTCGCCGGCTCCATCGCCGTCAACCAGGCGGTGATGGAGATGATGGTGAAGCTCGTCGCCGTCGTCGGGCTGTCGGTGTTCATCGGCAACTCCGGCATCATGTCGTTCGGCCACGTCGCGTTCATGTGCGTCGGCGCCTACGCCGCCGCCTGGCAGACGTGCTGCCCGATGCTGAAGCCGATCGTCATGGCCGGCCTGCCCGACATCCTCCTGAAGAACACCGTGCCGGTGGTGCCGGCGGCGCTCTTGTCAGGCGTTGCGGCGGCGGTGGTGGCGGTGGTGGCCGGCGCCGTCATCCTGCGCCTGCGCGGCATCGCCGCCTCGATCGCGAGCTTCGCGCTGCTCTTCATCGTCAACGTCGTCTACTCGAACGCCGACCGCTACACCCAAGGCGTCGGCTCGATCGTCGGGCTGCCGATGTACCTCTCGCCGCTCGTCGCCTACGCCTGGGCGGCGGCGGCGATCGTCGTCGCCTTCCTCTACCAGCGCTCGCGCTTCGGGCTGTCGCTCCGGGCGAGCCGCGAGGACGAGGCGGCGGCGCTCGCAAGCGGCGTCCACGTCTATGGCCAGCGACTGATCGCTTTCGTGCTCTCCGGCTTCCTGATGGGCATCGCCGGCGCCCTCTACGGCAGCCTGATCGGCACCATCTCGGTCGACAGCTTCTTCCTCGACACCACCTTCATGCTGGTGGCGATGCTCGTCGTCGGCGGGCTCGGCTCGGTCGCCGGTGCCGTGGTCGGCGTCGTCGCCGTCTCGGCGATCGTGGAAGTGTTCCGCCAGCTGCAGGGCGGCTTCACCGTGGCGGGTCTGGAGGTCGCCGTGCCGTCCGGCCTGCAGGGCATCGCGCTCGCCGCCTTCATGCTCGCCGTGCTGATCTTCCGTCGCCGCGGCCTGATGGGCGGCCGCGAGATCCCGCTGCCGCGCTGGCTTCCGCGCCGGAACCCGCCTGCCGCGGCCGACCAGCCGGCCTGAGGCGAGGCGGGGCGAGCCGCGCCCGCATCGCCGGCACGGGTGCGCGGCTCCGGGGGCGCGGTCCGGCAAGGGCGCCGCGGACCGACCGTTCGGCCGACCCGCCCCGCAACGCACGACGAGCAGGTCAAATCAGGGCGGCGAGGTCGCCAGCGCGGTGCTCGAGCGTCAGCGTCTCGCCGGCCGGCTCCTCGTTCGTCGCGACGCGGGCGTGCGGCACCAAGGCGCGAACCGCCGCCGCCTGACGGCCGATCGTGGCGTTCTCGTATGGCGTCGCCACCTCGATCAGCAGTGACGGCACCGTCAGGCGGGCGAGGTCGCGGCCGCGATCAGCAGTGAAGCGCGCCGGTTGCGCCCGCCTGATATGAGCCTTGACACTCTTGCTGCGATGCGGGACGAATGCGGCATCCCGTATACAGAGGAGCGTCGCAATGGATTTCTCGCTCGACACCGAACAACGCCAATGGGTGGAGCGGGCCCGCGCCTTACGGCCTCTGCTGATCGCCAATGCCGACAAGGTGGACGCGGAAGCGGCGTTCCCCGCCGACAACTTCGCTGAGTTGATCAAGCAGAAGTTCCACCTGCTGCAGGTGCCGAAGGAGTACGGCGGCTACAGCCCGCAGAAGTCCGGCAGCCTCGGGATGGCGCAGTATCTGGTGGCGGAGGAACTCGCCCGCGCCTGCCCGACGACGGCCTGGGATCTCCTCATCCATTTCCATCAGGTCGGGCTCGTCGCCCGCATGGGCAGCCATGAGCAGAAGCAGCGCTGGTTCGGCCAGATGGTCAACCAGAACGCCCTGATGGGATCGCTCGGCAGCGAGGTGAACCCGCGCCAGTTCAAGGCGGAGAACGTCGCCACCCGCCTGACGTTCGATTCGCTGTTCGAGCCGGTGGAGGGTGGCTTCCGGGCGAACGGCGAGAAGCATTTCTGCTCGATGGCGCCGGCGGCCGATCTTCTGGCGTTCTGGGCACTGGCGCCCGGCGCGAAGACGAATGGCGAGGGGCTCGTCATCTGCATCATCGACCGCAACTCGCCCGGCCTCACCTTCGAGGACACCTGGAGCGACGCGATCGGTCTGCGCGGCACGATCAGCTGGTCGGCGAAGCTGAAGGACGTGTTCATTCCGTGGGCCGACGTGATGGGCGAGCCGGGCGACTTCGTCCAGAAGGACCCCTATACCTACGAATGCTCGCACGCCGCGCATCTGGTCGGTACCGCGCAGGGAATCGTCGACCATGTCGTCGAGTTCATCAAGGCGCGTGACTATCTCGCCAAGGACCAGGTGCTGATGTACATGCTGGCCGAGCTCGAGTCCGGCATCCAGGCAGCCCGCACGTCCTACTACTATGCGGTCTGGCTGTGGGATCAGCAGCGCTTCGACGAGGCGATCCTCGCCTCCTATCGCGCCCTGCATTCCGCCAAGAAGGTCGCGACCAGCACGGCCGAGCGGGCCTTCGACATCTGCGGCGCCCGCGCGCTGTTCACCTTCCACCCGTTCGAGCGCTACTGGCGGGAGGTCAAGGCGAGCATGCTGCACACCCGCGATACCCAGCTCATGGCGCACCTCGCCTCCGGCATCCTCACTGACGGGCGCCAGTTCTCGAAAGCCAAGTACGGAACAAAGACCGATGCGCCGAAGACGTGGGAAGACTTCGGTCTTTCCCCGGATCGGAAAGTGTCGGCTGTCGCCTGACCCAGAGCAAAATTCTGACCGAGGGGAATTCCATGACCGAAGATCACGGAACGACAGCGCGGCGCGGGCTGAGCCCGTCGCGGCGTGCGGTGCTCGGCGGACTGACGGCGGGTGCGGCGGTTCTCGCCGCCCCGAACATCATCCGCGCCCAGACCGGCGGCAAGGTGCTCGTGCGCACCTCCGGCGGCTCCTACCAGGATGCCCTGCAGTCGGGCACCTGGGACGCCTTCACCAAGATGACCGGCATCGAGGTGATCGGCGTGCCGGCCAACACCGGCAAGCTCCTGGCGATGGTCGAGGCGGGCGCCGGTGACCTCGACATCGTCGAGGCGAACGGCATCGCCATCCTGACGCTGCAGAGCAAGGGCGCGTTCACGCCGATCGACACGGGCAAGTTCGAGTACACCGACCCGGCCGACATCGGCACGGTGACGCCCGAATACCTCAGCTACCTCGCGTTCGCCGAGGCGCTCGTCTACAACACCGAGGCCTTCCCAACCGATCATCCGACCGACTGGACGCAGTTCTGGGACGTGAAGTCGTTCCCCGGCAAGCGGATGCTGCAGGACGCCAAGGCGATTGCGCCGGGTCTCGAGTTCGCCCTGCTCGCCGACGGCGTGCCGATGGACCAGCTCTACCCGCTCGACGTCGACCGCGCCTTCAAGAAGCTCGCCGAGATCCGGCCCGAGGTGGTGAAGTTCTTCGACAGCGGGGCGCTCGGTGCGTCGATGATGGCGGAGAAGACGGCCGTGCTCGGCAGCCTGTGGACCAACCGCGCCGAGCCGCTGATCAAGGGCGGCGCGCCGCTCGGCATCGAGTGGAACCAGGCGATGCGGCTCACCGAATACACGGCGGTGCTGAAGAACGCGCCGAACCGCGACAACGCCATGCGGCTCATCGACTATTCGCTGAGCCCGGAGGCGCAGGCGAAGACCCTGCCGCAGATCGGCCTGAGCCCGGAGAACATCAAGGCATTCGACCTCATTCCGAAGGAGATCGCCGACACCTTGCCGACCTCTCCGGCGGTGAAGTCGAAAGGCTTCGACCAGGACGCCCGCTGGTGGCTCGAGCATCGGGCCGAAGTGGCGACCCGCTGGGAAGAGTTCCTGCTCGGGTAATGGCATCCGGCACCCGCCTCGCGCGGGTTCCCGTCGGTCGCCGGCCCGTGCGCACCCCCGCGCGCGTGCCGTCGGCCCGGCGAGCGGATGCCCGGCGCGGGTCGATGCGCAGTATCGGAGCGGGACATTGAACGAACCCAAGACGAGCGGGCGCGGCACGCAGATCGTTCTGGAGAAACTCTGGAAGACCTACGCGAACTTCGTGGCGGTCAGCGGCATCGACCTGTCGATCGGAGCAGGGCAGTTCTGCACCATTCTGGGGCCCAGCGGGTCGGGCAAGACGACGACGCTGATGATGGTGGCGGGCTTCGTCGCGCCGACGCGCGGGCGGATTCTCGTCGCCGGGGAGGACATCGCCGCCCTGCCGCCGCAGCGTCGCAACCTCGGCGTCGTGTTCCAGAACTACGCGCTGTTTCCGCACATGACGGTGTTCGACAACGTCGCCTTCCCGCTCGTCATGCGGCGGGTGCCGGCGGCGGAGATCAAGCAGAAGGTCGAGCGGATGCTCGCGGTGGTCGAGCTCTCGGGGCTCGGCGGTCGCTTCCCGGCGCAGCTCTCCGGCGGCCAGCAGCAGCGCGTCGCGCTCGCCCGCGCCCTCGTCTTCGAGCCGCGCGTGCTGCTGATGGACGAGCCCCTCGGTGCGCTCGACAAGAAGCTTCGGGCCAACCTGCAGATCGAGCTCAAGGCGCTGCAGCGGCGTCTCGACGTCACCGTCATCTACGTCACGCACGACCAGGAGGAGGCCCTGACGATGGCCGACCAGATCGTCGTGATGCACCGTGGGCGGATCGAGCAGGCGGGGACGCCGGAGGACCTCTACGATCGCCCGGAGACCGCCTTCGTCGCCGGCTTCATGGGTGAGACGAACCTGATCCGCGGCGTCGTGACGAACGTCGACGCGCGCGGCGGCATCCGCGTCGACCATCCGACCGGCCGTCGCATCGTCGGGGAAGCGGCGGGTTTCCGCGTCGGCGACACCGTCGCCGCGTCACTGCGGCCCGAGTGCCTGGCGCTGTCCGCCGAAGCGGGCGAGGACGACCGCGACAACGAGTGGGTCGGCCGCGTTTCCGCCGTCACCTATCTCGGCGACGCCGTCCGCTATCACGTCAGCGTCGGCGAGAGCCGGCCATCCCTCGCCCAGACCTTCGTCGTCAAGGCGGCGCGCCGCGGCGGCGAGCCGGCCTCCTTCGCGCAGGGCGACCGCGTGCGCGTGTCCTGGCGGACGGAAGACCCGCGCATCCTTGCTCCCGTCGCGCTCGAGGCGGCCGAATGAGCGCGAGCGCCGACCATCTGGCGGGGCTCGATCAGGCGGACGCACCGCCGGTCCGCGCCCGCAACTGGACGAGCCCGCCGCTCTGGCTGCTTTTGCCGGCGCTCGGCTTCCTCGCCGTCTTCTTCGCCTATCCGCTCGTCGACATCGTGCTGCGCTCGCTGCGCACGGACGACGCGGTCGGCCTGACGCTCGCCAACTACCAGGCCTTCCTCGGCCGGCCGATCTACCTCCGCGTCCTCTACCTGACGCTGGAGATCGCGCTGGTGACGACGGTGCTCTCCCTCGTCGTCGGCTATCCGATCGCCTACGTGCTGGCCAACGCGCGCCCGACGACGCGCGCGGTGATGATGACCTTCGTGATGCTGCCGTTCATGACGGCGATCCTGGTCCGGACCTATTCCTGGATGGTGATCCTCAGGCCGAACGGCGTCGTCAACGGCCTGCTGATCTGGCTTGGCCTCGGCGAGACGCAGCTCATCTACAACCGCACCGGTGTCCTCATCGGCATGGTCTACACCATGCTGCCCTACATGGTGCTGACGCTCTACAGCGTCATGCGCGGCATCGACGGGCGCCTGGTGGCCGTCGCCAAGAGCCTCGGCGCCAGCTCCTGGTCGGCCTTCTGGCGGATCTACTTTCCGCTGTCGATGCCCGGCGTCGCCGGCGCCTCGATGCTCGTCTTCATCCTGTCGGCGGGCTTCTACATCACGCCGCGGCTGATGGGCGGCGATCGCGACCAGATGCTCGCGTCGATCATCGCCTACCAGGTGGACGTGCTGATGAACTTCAACCTCGCCTCGGCGATGGCGGTGGTGCTGCTCGTCCTGACGCTCCTCTGCTTCGTGCTCTACGCCCGCCTCGTCGGGCTGAAACAACTGCTCTCGAGCAAGGTCTGATCGTATGGAGGACGACGCCCTCATCCGCCCGGGGCTCGCGATGCGGATCGCCGCCTGGATCGGCGTGTTCTTCCTGATGGCGCCGGTGCTCATCATCATCCCGGTGTCGTTCAGCTCGGCCCAATATCTGAGCTTTCCGCCGCCGGGCCTGTCGCTACAGTGGTACGAGCGCTTTCTTGGCGATCCGGCCTGGCTGCAGTCGATCTGGGTCAGCGTGCAGGTCGCCGCGCTCTCCTCCGTGCTGACGATCGTGCTGTCGACGCTGGCGGCGATCCCGCTGGTGCGCGGCGACGTCTCGCGCAAGACGCTCGTCTACGCGATCCTGCTCGCGCCGATGATCGTGCCGGTGATCATCACGGCGATCGCCCTCTACTTCGTCTTCGCCCGCATCGGGCTCGGCGGCACGGTGATCGCCATCGCCATCGGCCATACCGTGGTGGTGCTGCCGATCGCCTTCGTCGTCGTCTCCGGCACCCTGCAGGGCGTCGATTCCCGCCTCGAGCAGGCGGCTATGAGCCTCGGCGCCAGCCGCTTCGAGGCGTTCCGGCGCGTGACCCTGCCGCTGATCGCGCCGGGCATCCTGTCGGCCGGCCTGTTCGCCTTCCTGACCTCGTTCGACGAACTGATCATCCCGCTGTTCCTCGGCGGCCCGAACGCCCAGACGCTCGCCGTTCGCATCTGGAACAGCGTCATGCTCGAGATCGAGCCGACCATCGCCGCCGTGTCGGTCTTCCTGATCGGCCTCACCGTGGCGGTGATGGCCGCGGTCCACCTCATTCGCAGCAGTCGCCGCTGGGCGCTGCGTGGCCCCTCCGTGACGGAGTAGCACGATGAACCTCAGTCCAGACCCGGCTGTCGCCGAGACGGTGTCGTCGGCCGAGTTCCGCGAGATCATGGGATCGTTCCCGACGGGGGTGACGGTCATCACCACCCTCGACGAGGCGGGGCGGCCGATCGGACTGACGGCGAGCGCCGTGAGCTCGGTGTCGCTGTCGCCGCCGCAGCTTCTGATCTGCCTCGGCAGCGACCGCTACACGGCGCGCGCCGTCACGAGCCGCGGCCGCTTCGTCGTCAACTTCCTCGGCGGCGACCAGCAGGCCGTCGCGGAACGCTTCGCGAGGCACGCCGACGACAAGTTCGCGGGCCTTCCCGTCCGCACCGGGGAGGACGGCCTGCCGCTGATCGAGGGCGCCCTGGCGCACGCCGAGTGCGTCGTCACCAAGGCGATGCCGGCCGGCGACCACACCGTCTTCGTCGGCCTCGTCGTGCGCGGCACTGCCGGGCGGGGCGCGCCGCTGATGTACTTCCGCCGGCACTACGGCGAGTGGCGGACACCCGACGGGGAGACCAGCGCGTGACCGACGTCGTCGAACAACGGATCGCCGGCCTGCAGGCGGCCCTTGCCGCGCACGACCTCGATGCGGTGATCCTCGGGCCCTCCGCCGACATGCTGCACCTCATCGGTCGCAAGCTGCCGCTGACGGAGCGGTTCAACGCGGTGATGCTGCGGCGGACCGGCCGGCCGACGGCGATCGTGCCGCGCCTGCAGGCACCGCTGGTCGAGCCGCTCGGCGGCCTCCTCGACATCGTCGTGTGGGAAGAGGACCGCGATCCGATGGCGCTCGCGGCGGACTGGCTGGACGGGGCCCGCAACGTCGCCGTCAACGGCCATTTGTGGAGCCGCTTCCTCATCGCCCTGCAGACGCGCAAGCCCGGCGTGCGCTTCAGCGACGCCTCGGCGATGACCGCCGCGCTCCGCCTCTGCAAGAGCGCCGACGAGATCGCCGGCCTCGACGACCTCGGCCGCCGCTTTGACGCGATCTGGGACGCGTTCTTCACGAGCGGCCGGCTGGTGGGCGTCACGGAGCGCGACGTCGTCGGCCAGATCCGCACGCTGGTGCTCGATGCCGGCTTCGATGAGCTGTCGTGGTGCGATGTCGGCAGCGGCCCGAACGGCGCCTCGCCGCTGCACCACCATTCCGAGCGGGTGATCCAGCCCGGCGACCCCGTCGTCATCGACTTCGCCGGCACGCGCGGCGGCACCTACATGGACACCTGCCGCACGCCGGTCGCCGGCGAGCCGCATCCCGAGTTTCGCGCGATCTACGACATCGTCGCGGCGGCGCACGACGCCGGCAACGCAGCGGTGCGGCCGGGGGTGCCGGCCGAGGCGGTCGACGCGGCGGCGCGCAAGGTCATCGAGGACGCCGGCTACGGGGCGCTGTTCCTGCACCGTCTCGGCCACGGCCTCGGCCTTGACGCCCACGAGGAGCCCTACATCGTCCGCGGCAACCGCCTGCCGCTGGCGCCGGGCATGGTGTTCTCCAACGAGCCGGGGATCTACGTGCCGGACCGCTGGGGCGTCCGCATCGAAAACATCATGGTGGTCACCGAGGACGGCTTGCGCTCGCTCAACGCGGCGACGCGCGCCCTCGTGTCGATGAGCTGAGGAAGACGCGTGCCCGAGTCCCATCCCTCCGCCGACGACCACCGCGCCTTCCCGCGCGAGGAATACGCCGCCCGCATCGCCAACGTCCGTGCCGAAATGCGGGCGCGCGGCGCCGACGTGCTGCTCGTCGACTGCGTCGAGCACATGGCCTACCTGTTCGGCTACGTGCCGCCGGCGGCGATCTACCAGCCGGCGCTGCTGCCGCTCGACGGCGAGCCGGTGGTGGTGGTACGCGCGCTCGACGCGACCACGTTCGGCGAGCAGTCCTGGGTCGCCGACCACGTCCGCTTCGCCGACCACGAGGACCCCGTGGAGATCCTCGTCGACCTCGTCCGCCGGCGCGGCTGGGCGAACAGGGTGATCGCCGCCGAGTTCGATTCCCACTTCCTGCCAGTCGGCCGCTTCCGCGCCATCGAGGCCGGCCTGCCGGAGGCGCGTTTCGTCGATTTCTCGGGTGCGATCTGGGAGATCCGGCTTATCAAGTCCGAGCGCGAGATCGCCTACCTGCGCGAAGCTTCACGCATCGCCGACGTCGCGCTGATGGCCGCGGTGGACGCCGCCGCGGTGGGCGTCAGCGAGCGGGCCTGCGCCGCCGCGCTCTATTCGACAGCACTGCTCGAGGGTGCGGACAACGGTCGCAATGCGCTGATCGCCGCCGGCAAGCGTTCCGATTCGCTGCATGGCCGCCTCGGCAACCATCGCTTCGAGCCGGGCGACGTGCTGCACGTCGAATCCGTGCCGCTGGTGCGCGGCTACGGCGCCCGGATCATGCGGTCGACGGTGATCGGCGAGCCGGACATGGACCTCGCCTCTGCGGCCGACACGCTGCTCGCCCTGCAGTCGGAGCAATACGAGGCGATGAGGCCCGGCGCCGCCGCCCGCGATGTTGACGCGGTGCTGCGCCAGGGGGTGCTGAAGGCGGGCCTGCGCGAAACCTACACGAACTTCACCGGCTACACCCTCGGCTACATCGGCCTGCCGAAGACGAGCGACTTCACCCGCGCCTTTCTCCCGCAGTCCGGGTGGATTCTGGAATCGGGTATGGTCTTCCACATGTACACCTATGCGCGTGGTCTCGCCTTCAGCGACACCATCCTGATCACGCCGGAGGGGGCGGAGCGGCTGACGCGCACGGAGCGGCGGCTGTTCGTGAGATGACGGTGAGCCTGTGATGAAGTTCCAGAAGATCGGGGCGCGCAGCACGATCGTCCCGCAGGTCTACGAGCAGCTGAAGCGCGCCATCCTGCGCGGCACGCTGAAGCCCGGCACGCGTCTCGTCGACAGTCGCGTGGCGGAGGAGTTCGGCGTCAGCCGCACGCCCGTACGGGAGGCGCTGTCGCGCCTGCTCGCCCAGGGCTTCGTGCGCGAGGAAGGGACCACCAAGGTCGTCGCCGACATGGCGAGCGAGCTGAAGGAGATCTTCGGCGTCCGCCAGGTGCTCGAAGGCTATGCGGCCCGTCTCGCCGCCGAGAATGCCACCGATGCCGAGCTCGACGAGCTCCACGGCGTCTGCCACGCCTCCATCGCCGCGGTCGAGACGACCTCCGTCGCCGAGCGGGCGGCGCTCAACAACATCTTCCACAGCGCCGTCGCGCGCGCCTCGCACAGCGGCCGGCTGATCAAGGTCATCGGCGACTTCTACGAGTACGCGATCACCGAGGAGATGCTGCCCTTCTACAGCCGCAGCGATTCCGCCAGCCACGTCGGCCAGCACCTCGACATCCTCGCGGGCCTGCGCGCCCGCGACGGCGATGCGGCGGAGAAGGCCATGAAGACGCACATCGGGGACGTCGGCATCGCCATCGAGGCGGCCATCCGGCGCATCCGCGAAGGCACGGACCAGCCAGCCGGCGACGCGGAGACCGATGTCGACCAGATTGCCGCGCTCGAGCGCGCCCAGCAGGCCGTGATGGCCCGCCTCTCGTCCACCTCCGCGTAAAGGAATTGCCCGTGCCCGCATACGTCGTCATCGAAGTCCAGGTCACCGATCCCGTCGCCTACGAGGCTTATCGCACGCGCATGCCGGCGAGCATCGAGCGCCACGGCGGCCGGCCGCTGGCGCGCGGCTTCACCGAGCGCCTCGAGGGCGACAGCCCGCTCGACCGCATGTCGATCCTGGAATTTCCCGACGCGGAGACCGTGAAGCGGTGGTTCGAGTCCGAGGAGGTGCGCGAGCTGAGCGCCATGCGCTGCGCGAGCTCCCTCTCCACCGCGAAGATGATCATCCCGACCTGAGCCGGCCGCGGCCCCGAGGACCACCGATGCTGACGCCCGAAGAGAACGCCGTGGCCGGCTGGCTGGCCGAGCGGCGCGACGCGATGGTCGGCCTGCTCGCCGACATCGTGAACACCGACAGCAACACCCACGACAAGGCGGGCGTCGACCGCGTCGGCGCCAGGCTTGCCGGGTTTCTGGCGGACCACGGCATCGCCACCCGCACCACCGCCCACGCCCGCTTCGGCGACGCCATCCACGCCGCGATCCCGGGAATGGACCCGGGCGCCGCCCCCGTCCTGCTCCTCGGCCACCGCGACACGGTGTTTCCGACCGGCGAGGCGGCCCGCCGTCCCTTCACGATCGCCGGCGGGCGGGCCTACGGGCCCGGCGTCTGCGACATGAAGGGCGGCCTGGTGATCAACGCCTACGTGCTCGCCGCCCTGAAGGCGGCGGGCGGTGCGCCGATGCCCGTCGCGGCCTTGTTCACGGCGGACGAGGAGATCGCCTCGCCGTCGTCGCTCGGGCTGATCGCCGAGGCGTGCACGGGCGCCCGCGCCGTCTTCAATGGCGAGCCGGGACGGCCGAGCGGCAACGTCACCGTCGGCCGCAAGGGTGGCCTGTTCCTGCGCATCGAGGTGCACGGGCGGGCGGCGCATTCCGGCTCGCACTTCACCCACGGCATCAGCGCCGTCGAGGCGCTCGCCCGCAAGACGCTGCGCCTGCACGCGCTGACCGACCTCGAGCGCGGCATCACGGTGAACGTCGGCGTGATCGGGGGCGGCACGACGCTCAACACCGTCGCCGCGCACGCCTTCGCCGAACTCGACGTGCGTTACATCGATCCCGCCGACCGCGACCGGCTGCTCGCCGCGGTGGAGGCGATCGTCGCGGCGGAGGATGTGCCGGGCTCCCGGGCGGAGCTCTCCATCACCGGCGAGTTCCTGCCGCTCGTGCAGACGGAAGCCTGCAAGGCGCTCTACGCGGTCTACGATTCGGCCGCTGTCGCGCTGGGCTACCGGTTCGGCGAGGAGTTCTCCGGGGGGTGCTCGGACGCCGGCGTGCCGTCGAGCCGTGGCATCGCGACCCTCTGCGGCACCGGCCCCGTCGGTGGCGGCGCCCACACCGACGAGGAATACATCGAGCTCGAGACGCTGCTGACCCGGGCCCAGACGCTGGCGGTCGCCATCCTGCGCCTCGGAGGCTGACGTCGGGGGACGGCACCGATCGTCGCCCGCAGCCGGTGAACATCATCGTCTCCTGTTGTGGTGCTGCCGGCGCGCCGTCACCGTGCCGAGTTCCACGGCCGTGTTGACAGTCCCGAACGGTGCTCTCGCGCTCGCGTCCGGCCGAGCGCTCGCCCGATCGCGGACGCTACTGAGCCATGCGTGCGCGCAGGCGGGGCGCGGTCCAGTCGAGGAAGCTCCGCACCTTCAGCGGCAGGGGATCGACGGGCGCATGGATGAGGTTCACCGGCAGCGGCTCGGGGGCGAACTCGGTCAGCAGTTCCTGCAACGCGCCGGAGCTCAGCTGGTCGGAGACCTGATAGGACAGCATGCGGATGATGCCGACGCCCGCGAGCGCCGCCTGGATGGCGGCCTCCGTCGTGTTGACCGCGAGTTTTGGGCGCGGGTCGACGGCGAATGCCGCGCTGTCCCGCCGGTAGCGCCATTCCGGCGCGGTCGCGAAGCCCTGGAAGCTGATGCCGTCATGGGTGGCGAGGTCGTCCGGCCGGCGCGGCACGCCGCGGCGGGCGAGATAGGCCGGGCTCGCGCAGATCACCCGACGCACCGTGCCGACGCGCGTCGCGATCAGCCCGCTGTCGGACAGATGGCCGATCCGCAGCGCCACGTCGATGCGCTCGTCGACGAGGCTGATCTGCCGGTCTTCGAGCGTCAGGCGCAGGTCGATCTCAGGATGCTCCTTCAGGAAGTCGAGCGCGACGGGCAGCAGGTGGCGCTCGCCGAAGGCGATCGGCGCGGTCACGTGCAGCCCGCCCCGCAGCGCGCCATGGTCGCCGGCGGCCTGCCGCTCCGCCGCGCCGAGGTCGTCCAGGATGCGACGGGACGCAGCGACGAAGGCGCGGCCCTCCGCGGTCAGCGTGAGGCCGCGGCTGGTGCGCAGCACGAGGCGGACGCCGAGGTGCCTTTCGAGGTCGCCGACCTTGCGGCTGACGGTCGCCAGCGGCGCGTGCAGCCGCCGCGCCCCGGCCGAGAGGCTGCCCGCCTCCACGACCGCCAGCAGCACCGACATCGCCTCGAAACGATCCATTATTTCCTTCCGGAAATTGAGAGGTTCACTCCCGAGGTAGCAGGATACTCACTTGGTTTTGGATGTCCTAGCATCGCACTGCGCCAGGTGGGGCCGGCCGGCTCTCCGCCACGCCGATGACCGGAGGGGTGCCATGCCTCGACTGACCCGCCGTGCCTTTGCAACCGGCCTGCCGCTCGGCCTCGTCGGGGGAAGCCTGCTTGGGGGCGGCCTCTTGGGCGGCGGCCTCTTGGGCGGCGGCCTGATCGGCGGCGGGCTCGCGCCGGCGCTTGCCGCGACGAAGGATCCTGCCGCCACGCCGACGGCGCCCGTCAGCGTCACGCCGCTCTCACAGATCTGCATCGGCCGCTTCACCGTCACCGCGCTGACGGACGGCTATGCCGACATGCCCTACGACTATTTCCCGGGGCGCACCCCGGCCGAGGTCGAGCAGGCGGCAACCGCGCAGTTCACCGCCCGGCCGAGCGGCGTGCGGTTCCTGTTCAACCAGTATCTCATCGAGGATGGCGAGCGCCGCATCCTGATCGATGCCGGTCCGGCCGGTTCGATCGGCCAGACCGGCGCGCTGCCGCAGGCGCTCGAGGCGATCGGCCTGCAGCGCGACCAGATCGACGCGGTGATCGTCACGCACATGCACCAGGACCACATGGGCGGGCTGATCGTCGGAGGCCGGAACAACTACCCGAACGCCGAGGTCTATATCGATCGGCGTGATGTCACCCACTGGACCGACCCGGCCAAGCAAAGTGCTGCGCCCGACTACCTGCAGACGAGCTTCCGCATGGCGGGCGAGGTCGTGGCTCTCTATCCGAAGCTGCAGGCGATCGACGGCGAGCGCGAGATCGTGCGCGGCGTCTCCATCGTCGACCTGACCGGCCACACCCCCGGCCATATCGGCGTGCGGATCGAAGATGGCGGCCAGAGCCTGATCATGGTCTCCGACATGATCTTCCCGGTCGTGCATCCGCAAGCGACCGATGTTTTCTTCCTGTTCGAGCAGGACCGGGTGGCGGCCAAGGCGATGCGGGACCGCTTCTTTCCCCGCGCCGCCGCGGAAGGCGCGCTCATCGCCGCGACGCACATGCCCTTCCCCGGGCTCGGCCGGGTCGTCGATGATCGCGGCCAGATGCGCTGGCAGGTGGCGGACTGGGCCTTGCAGGACTGAGGCCGGCTGAGGCGGGCTGCGCTTCAGGCGGCCGCGAAGGTTGACCCGGCAAGAGTTGCACCGCGATGAGCAGATATCTCGATATCGCGACGACGCCCTCCGTCGCGGCCGCGCAGGAGCACTACGGCAGTGCCGCGCAGTGGGGGCGGGCCCGTGCGCGCGGCGAGGCCGACGACACCGGGCAGAGCCAGCGTCTCGGCCCGCCGGAGCTCGCCTTCATCGCCGAGCGCGACGGCTTCTACCTCGCCAGCGTCTCGGAGACCGGATGGCCCTATGTGCAGTATCGCGGCGGCCCCGCCGGCTTTCTGACCGCAGTCGACGCAGCGACGCTCGGCTTCGCGGATTTTCGCGGCAACCGGCAATACATCACCACCGGCAATGTGCAGGCGAACGACCGCGTCTCGCTGTTCCTGATGGACTATGTGCACCAGCAGCGCCAGAAGGTCTTCGGCCGGATGCGCATCATCGATGCCGCCGACGATCCGGCGCTGGCGGAGAGGCTGGCGGTGCCGGGTTATGCGGGCCGCGTCGAGCGCCTCGTGCTCATCGCGGTAGAGGCGTTCGACTGGAACTGCCCGCAGCACATCACGCCGCGTTTCACGCAAGTCCAGCTCGAGGTCGCGCTCGTTCCCGTGCGGGACGAGCTTGCGGCCCTGAAGCTCGAGAACGAACGCCTGCGCCGCGAGTTGCAGTCCGGCGCGCCCCGTCGCCGGGATGCCCCGGACGGCTCAGACAGAGCCGGCTGACGCGCGTGCCGTGCGCGTCTCCCGGGCGCATGGCGGCCATGCCGCCATCCCGCGACGGAGGGGGCACATGGGGAGCGTCGGCCGAAAGGCGGGGACGGCCTCGCTGCCGTCAGAGAGCCGACAAGGCCGCAAGCTCGGCCTGCCGGAGCGCCACGAGCCGCCGTCGATGCGCCGTGTGGGCGGCGACGGCGCCGGGCGCCGGTACGACACGCGCCAGGCCGTCCGCGACGGCGGCCCGTGCCACCGCCTCCGCGACCACCGGATAGAGCGCGTCGTCGAGCGGCGAGGGGAGGATGCTGGTCGGGCCGAGGTCGCCCTCCGGCACGAGGCCGGCGATGGCGCGGGCGGCGGCGGCGCACATCGTCGGCGTGATGCGGCGCGCCTTGGTGTCAAGCGCGCCGCGCATCAGCGCCGGAAAGGCCAGCAGGTTGTTGCAGTGGTTCGGGTAGTCGAAGCGGCCACTCGCCACCACCGCGGCCCCGGCCGCCAGCGCCTCGGCCGGCATGATCTCGGGCTCGGGGTTGGCCAGCGCGAAGACGATGGCGCCCGGCGCCATGCTCGCCACCATCGCCCGCGAGACCAGGCCGCTCTTCGATACGCCGACGAAGCCGTCGGCCCTGGCCATCGCCTCCGTTAGGCTGCCGCGCAGCCCGTCGCGGTTGGTTTGCCGCGCGACGTCGCGCCAGTGCGCGTGCGGCAGGTCTGCGTCGCGGTGGAGAATGCCACCGATGTCGACGGCAATGATGTCGCCGATGCCGATTGCCTGCAGCATGGTGATCGCGGCGCGGCCGGCGGCGCCGACGCCGTTGACGACGATGCGCGCGTCTTCCGGGCGGCGGCCGGTGACGCGGAGCGCGTTGAGGAATCCGGCGGCGATGACGGTCGCGGTGCCGAACTGGTCGTCGTGCAGGATCGGCACCGACAGCCGCTCTTCCAGCGCCGCCATCACCTCGAAGCAGCCGGGCGATGCGACGTCTTCGAGGTGGAAGGCGCCGAAGCTCGGCTCCAGCGCCGCGATGACGTCGACGAGATGCTCTGGCCCGCGCGTCGAGACACAGAGCGGCATGCAGTCGATGCCGGCGAGCATCTTGAACATCACCGCCTTGCCTTCCATCACCGGGATCGCGGCATGTGGTCCGGTATTGCCGAAGCCGAGCACGGCGGTACCGTCGGTGACGAGGGCGACCAGGTTGTCCTTGGCGGACTGCTGCGAAAGCTCCTCGGGGTGGTCCATCAGCCGCCGGACGACGTGGCCGACGCCGGGCGTATAGGCGACGGCGACGTCGTCGAGGCCGTGCACGAGAACCTTCGGCATCACCTCGATCTTGCCGTGGCCGACATAGACGTCGCGGCCGAAGGCGAGGGCCGCCTCCGGCGTGACCTTGAATCCTGACATCGATGGTTTCCTTGGCCGCCCTCAGGCGGCGACCAGCCGGTTGATGGTGGCGCGGGCGGCGTCGAAGCCCTCGCGCACGAGGATCTCGTAGAGTGTGATCTGGCCGAGCTGCGACCAGACGTAGTTCTTCAGCTGGTTGAAGGGCCGGCCGTCGAGGTCGCCGCCGCGGATGCCGAGATCGCTCTCGGCGACCTGCTTCAGCAGCGGCCAGGTGTAGAGGTGGGCGGCGCCCATCGCGTAGGGCCAGTTCATGTCGGCGAGGTGGGTCACCCACTGCTCGGCCGGCTGCGGCGCCAGCACGAGCTTGCCGCCCTTGCGCTCCAGCAGCCCGTAGTCGACCGGGTCGACCTGCGCGAGCACCGCGGCCGCCTCGATAAAGTGGGCGACGCGGTCGAGGCCGACCCAGTTCGTCACCACCCGGCGGCCGTCCATCGAGGCGTCGAGGGCGGAGAGCTGGTGGGCGGCGGCCATCGCCATGACGATGCGGGCATCGAAGCGGCGGTGCATCAGCTCGGCGGTCACGTAGATGCAGTGGGCGTGCCAGGTATCGTCGTAGACGGTGCGCGGCTCTTCCAGCCACGAGCCGTCCTGCTGCCACTGGTAGAGCCAGACCTTCGGGTATTCGTGGACAAGCAGCGAGGCGACGGGCAGGTCGCGGTTGATCGGGATGCCGTACATCTGCCGGTAGTTCTGCGTGTAGGCGTCGGCCATGCGGATGTTATAGGCGACGGTGACGGCGAGGCCGCCCGGGTGGGCGTTGTAGAAGTCGTTGTGGCTCGACGGCGCCGTCAGGTAGGTCTGCGGGTCCATGTGGCCGCGCGGCCAGACGTGGTCGGGATCGTCGGCCGGGTTGAAGAAGCCGAGCCGCACCATCTCGTCGAACATCCGCCGGCGGTCGTCGTCGCCCGGATACATCTCCAGGAACGTCACCTGCGGGCGGACGACGCACTCGGTCATCAGCCGCCGGTAGCCGGGATCCTCGAGGCTCGCGGCCGTCTGCAGGAGCTCGTTGTAGGTGGCGGAGACGAGCCGCGAGGCGCGCGCCATGTCGTCGGGCGACATCGCCACCACCTCAGCGAGGCGGCGCTGCGGCGCGAGGTCGAGGTCCTGCGAGAAGTGCGAGTAGGTGAACTTGCCGGGCAGCGGGCCGCCCAGCCCACCGGTTCCGCAGACGACGCACATGGCGAGAGCTCCCTCTTCCCGTTTTCGCTATCGGATGAACTGGCCGCTGGCGCCGTCGATGAGGCGGTCGCCGCGGGCCTCGAAGCCGAACCACGCCGGCCCCGGCCCCTGGATCGGATGATCGGGCCGCACCACCGCCTTCAACGCCGTGCCGCCCAGGCGGACGTCGAGGACGTGTTTCGAGCCGAGGCGCTCGACCCAGACGACGTTGCCGGGGAACGGGGTGTCGGGCGTCTCGGCCCCGGCGGCGCGCACGGCTTCCGGCCGCACGCCGAGTTCGAGGCGCGATGGCATCGTGCGAGGAGAGGGCGCCGCGCCAGTGATCGGCATCCGCCAGCCTGGACCCACGAGCACCGGCGCCTCACCCGCCTCGACGCCGTCGGCGGCCAGGATGTTCATCGGCGGCTGGCCCATGAAGCGGGCGACGAAGCGGTTGGCCGGCCGGTGGTAGATCTCGTCGGGCGTGCCGATCTGCTGGAAGCGCCCCTCGTGCAGCACGGCGATGCGGTCGGACAGCGACATCGCCTCGACCTGGTCGTGGGTGACGTAGAGGACGGTCTGGCCGGTGTCGCGGTGCAGCGCCTTGAACTCGACGCGCAGCGCGATGCGGATGCGCGCATCGAGGTTGGTCAGCGGCTCGTCGAGCATCAGGAGCCGGCTCGGCAAGGCGATCGCCCGGCCGATCGCCACCCGCTGCTGCTCGCCGCCGGAGAACGTGCGCGGATGGCGCTGCAGCACATGGGTGACCTTCAGGAGTGCGGCGACCTCGGCAACGCGTCGGGCGATCTCGGGCTCTCCGACACCGGCGGTGCGCAGCGGGAAGGCGATGTTGTCGAAGCCGGTCAGCGTCGGGAACAGCGCGATGTTCTGGAACAGGAGGCTGACGCCGCGGTCGCGCGGTTCGAGCCCCGTGACGTCGCGGCCATCGATCGCGACGCGGCCCGCCGCTGGGCGATGGAGGCCGGCGATGGTCTTGAGCAGGGTCGACTTGCCGGCGTTGCTCGGGCCGACGACGGTGACGAACTCGCCCTTGGCGATGTCGAGCGAGACCCCGTCGAGCGCGACGACGCCGGGGAAGGAGACGCGCAGGGACGTAACCGAGGCGGAACCGGGCGCGGGAGCGGTCATGCGGCGCGCGCCTCCAGGCCGCGGGCGAGGATGGCGCCGGACGTTGCGTCAACGATGTGGGCGCGGGCGAGGTCGAGCCTGAGGTGGACGGTGTCGCCGATGCTAGCAAAGCCCGGCGGCGTGACGACGGAGAGGAGGCCGTCGCCATAGCCGACGTGCACGACGTGCTCGGCACCGAGGTTCTCGACCAGCACGACGGTCGCCGGTGCGGTGTCGTGGCCGGGCCCGTGGACCGCCTCGACGTCGTGCGGGCGGATGGCGAGCAAGTAGCGGCCCGCGCCGGCGGCGAGGTCGCTCGCGGTGAGGTCGTGCAGCGCGGTGCGCAGGCGCGGGCCGCGGTCGCTCGCGACCACTTCGCAGGGGAGCATGTTGATCGGCGGGTCGCCGATGAACTCGGCGACGAAGCGCGTTGCCGGGTGATGATAGATCTCGTCGGGCGTGCCGACCTGCAGGAGCCGCCCTTCGCTCATCACGGCGATGCGGTCCGACATCGACATCGCCTCGACCTGGTCGTGGGTGACGTAGAGGACGGTCTGGCCGAGGTCCCGCTGGATCTGCTTGAGCTCGCTGCGCAGCGAGGCGCGGAGCGCCGCGTCGAGGTTCGACATCGGCTCGTCGAGCAGCAGCAGGCTCGGTCGCGTCACCAACACGCGGGCAAGCGCGACGCGCTGCATCTCGCTCATGTTGAGGCTGCCGCCGCGCCGCTTCATCAGGGGGGCGAGCTGTAGTGTCTCGGCCATCTCGTCGATGCGGGCGCGGCGCTCGCGGCGCGGCACGCCGCGCGCCTCGAGGCCGAAGGCGAGGTTCGCCTCGACGCTGAGGCGCGTGAACACGGCGTAGTCCTGGAAGACGAGGCCGATGCCGCGATGCTGCGGGGCGAGGTCATTGATGCGCTTGCCGTCGACGAGGATGTCGCCGCTGTCGGGCGTCAGGAAGCCGGCGATCATCGCGAGCGTCGTCGACTTGCCGCAGCCCGACGGCCCGAGCAGCGACAGGAACTCGCCCGCCTCCAGCTTGAGCGTCGAGCCGCGCACCGCCTCGACGCCGTCGAAGCTCTTGCGGATGTCGCGGAGTTCGAGCCGTGGAGCCGTCACCGTTTCACCGCGCCGAACGAGAGGCCGCGCACCAGGTGCTTCTGGATGAGGTAGCCGAAGACGATGACCGGCAGGGTCGAGATCGTGCCCATCGCAGCTTGCACGCCGTAGAGCTTGCCGGAGGAGGCGGAGACGTAGTTCGCCACCTGCAGCGTCACCGTGGTGATCTTGCCGGAGGTGAGCACCAGCGCGAACAGGAACTCCGACCAGTTGAGGATGAAGATGAACAGTGCCGTCGCCAGGATGCCGCCCTTCACCAGCGGCAGCGTAACGGTGAGAAAGGCGCGGAACTGGCTCATGCCGTGCACCATCGCCGCGCCCTCAAGCTCGGCCGGCACCTCCTCGATGAAGGAGCGGATCATCCAGATCGAGAACGGCAGTGTGAACGCCGTGTAGGCGAGGATCAGGCCGAAATAGGTGTCGGAGAGGCGAAGGATGGCGAAGAGCGCCACCATCGGCACCACCACCGCGATCGGCGGCATCATCCGGACGGTGAGGAACTGGAACGGATAGTTCTCGCCGCCGGTGCGGAAGCGGACGATCGAATAGGCCGACAGCGTGCCGAACACCACCGACAGCACGGTGGCGAAGGTCGAGATGATCGCGGAATCCTGGAAGGCCTTCCAGGCGCTGCCGGAGACCTTGTAGTCGAGCGAGCCCTGCTGTGCGGCAGCGAACTCGCGGGCCGCCTCGGGGAAGAAGACGATGCGGTAGTTCTGCAGTGTCGGGTTCTCGGTGAGCCACACCGGCGGCCAGGACGCCCACTCGTCGAACGGCTTGAAGGAGGTGGCGATCAGCCAGTAGATCGGGAAGAACGCGAAGACCATCGCCACGACGACGGCCGTGCGCTTCAGGATCGTGATGCCACGCGAGGACATCTGCATCGCGCTCACCCGTGCCGCTTCAGCGGCTTCGACAAGGCGAGGCAGATCGACACGACGAGCACCAGCACGATCAGCGCCGCGGCGGCGATGTAGCCGAAGCGGAAGTAAACAAAGGCGCCGTTGTACATGTACATCGAGATCGTCTCGGTGGCGCCGCCCGGCTGGCCGCGGGTCAGGATGTAGACGGCGTCGAAGATCTTGAAGGTCTCGATGGCGCGGATCAGTACCGCGATGGCGATGACCGGCGTCAGCAGCGGCAGCATGATGCGGGCGAAGATGCGGGCGGGCGAGGCGCCGAGATTGATGGCGGCGCGGATCTGGTTCTCCGGCAGCGCCACGAGGCCGGTGAGGATCAAGAGGAACATCAGCGGCGTCCACTGCCAGATCTCGGCGAGCATGATAGGCACCATCGCCCACACCGGGTGCGACAGCCACGAGAACTCGAACGGTCGGCCGATCACGAGCGTGATCAGGTGGTTGAGCGGGCCGTGCTCGTTGAACAGCATGAAGAAGGCGTTCGCCGCGTCGACCGGGATGATCATCATTGGCAGGATGATGACGCTGACGGCGACCTTCTTCCACGGCCAGTCCTCGAGGAAGAGCAGCGCCAGCCCGAGCGCCAGCAGAAGTTCGACGCCCGTGCAGACGGCGACGACGAACAGCGTCCGCAAGACCGAATTGACGAAGCGCTCGTCGTACCAAAGGTCGTAGAAGTTCCAGAACCAGATGATCTCGGCGTCGTACCAGGGGATGTTCTGGGTCGGCTGCCAGTCGGTGAGCGACAGCCAGACGACGATCAGCGTCGGCACGATGACGACGGCCATGATGGTGAGCTGCGCCGGCAGCACCAGCGCGACGTTGAACGGCAGCCAGCCGCGCCGCCGCGCCGGCGGCGGGCTGCCGGCCGAAGTCCGTCCCTCGTCGAGGGTTGACGCCATCTGTGTCCGCCTCTGGTGATGGTCGCGGCGGCGCGGTCAGACCGCGCCGCCGTCTGTCGTTTCGTCGTCCTGTCGGCTCAGGTGAGCTGGCCGCGGATGTCCGGCGGGTAGATCGACTTCAGGAACAGCCACTGCACCTGCTGGCTGCGCTGGCCCATGCGGCGGGTGATGCGCTCCCAGGCCCGCGCCGTGTCGTCGAGCGCCTGCTGCGCCGTCTTGGTGCCGGCGTCGGCGGCGGCGATGTTGACGCGCAGCTCGTCGAAGTACTCGCCCTGGCCCTTCAGATAGAGGTCAGGGATCGAGTTGATCATCGACTGCTTGTGCGCCGCCAGGAACTCAGGCGTGTAGACCTTGATGATCTCCGGGTCCTCGTAGTGCACGCCGCGGAACGGGTCGAAATAGCCGGCCGGGTCGCGCACGGCGATCGTCGACATCTCCGGGCTGCAGGCGAACAGCGTGAACAGGTAGGCGATCTCCGGCTCCGGCGAGACGCTGGAGACGACGTAGTTCCAGCCCCAGTTGAAGTAGGGGGTGCGCAAGAGGTTGTCGTTCACCTTGCCGCCCGGCATCGAGCCGAAGGCGAGCTTGCCCTTGATCTTCGACTTGTCGGAGTTGAGGAACTTCTGGGTGCCGCCCCAGCCGATGTTGGCGTACTTGTCGCCCTCGCCGTACGCCTCGAAGTTCTCGAAGAGGCCATTGGTGCGGGCACCGGGATAGAGGTACTGCGAGGCGGCGACGAGCTCTTCCAGCGCCGCCACGCCGGCCGGGTTGTTGATCTGCGGCGTCAGGTCGTCGGCGAGCGGGAAGAAGCCCTTGGCGTGGAAGCGGCCCCACCACTCCCAGGCGATGAAGTACTGCGTGCGGAACAGCGCGCCGCCGTACATGCCCTTGTCGGGACGGTGGAACCAGGCGAGCTGCGCGTCGAGCTCTTCCCAGGTGTCCGGCACCTTCAGCTCGTAGCCGTTCTTGTCGGAAAAGCCCTTCTGCTCGTCGGGATTGTCGAGCCACTCCTTGTTGTAGAACATCAGGTAGGTGTCGCCGTCGGTCTGGTAGCCGTACAGGCTGCCCTTGTAGTAGTCGCCGATGGTGTAGAGCATGTCCTTGTTGTAGTCGGCTGGCGCGTGCTTGGTGGCATAGTCGTCGAGATTGACGAGGATGCCGGATTCGGCGAGGTCCGGCACGCCGAAGGTGGCCGGCAGGGCGATGTCGAAGCCGCCAGACTTCGAGACCGCCTCGAGCAGCACCTTCTGGTTGATCTCGCCCATCGGCACTTCGACATACTCGACCTTGATGCCGGACTTCTCGGTGAAGACGTCGGCGACCGGCTTGACGTTGCCGAGCGAGCCGGACGGCTGCAGGATGCGGAGCGTCACCTGGCGGCCCTCGGCGAGCTTCTTGGCTTCCGCCGCGGCATAGTCGGCGACGCCGGCGAGGTCGCTGCCTTGCGCCTGGGCGCGCGAGCGCAGCAAAGCGGGCGAGAGGGCGTAGGCGGCAAGGCCGCCGGCGGCGGTGCCTAGCAGCGTGCGGCGATCGACGCCCGGTCGGCGAATTTTGTCGGTCATTTCTTGTATCCTCCAAGCATTCGGACGATTGCGACGCGCAGGCACTGTCGATGACCGGCCACCCCCGCGGGCGGCCGGCTACTTCATGACCCGGACCTTGCCCCGGTCCTGGCCGATGAGAACGGCGACGACGACGACGGCGCCCTTGATGACCATCTGGGCGTACTGGTCGACGCCCATCAGATTGAGGCCGTTGTCGAGCAGCGCGATGATCAGGACGCCGATCAGCGTGCGGTGGACGCCGCCGACGCCGCCGGACAGCGAGGTGCCACCGACGACGATGGCGGCCAGCGTGTTGAGCAGCAGGTCCTGGCCGAGCGTCGGTCCGGCGGCGCCGAGGCGAGCCACCGCCAGCGCGCCGGCGAGGCCGGCCATCGCGCCCGACAGCATGAAGGCATAGAGCTTGTAGCGCTTCACCGGGATGCCGGTGGTGGCGGCCACCGCCTCGCCGCCGCCGATGATGTACATGTAGCGGCCGAAGCGGGTCTTGAAGCCGACGAGCGCCATCAGCGCCCAGAAGCCAAGCGCGAACAGCGCGATGTTCGGCACCGCCGGGATCAGCTGGCCGATCGCCAGATCCTCGAAGTCATAGGAGGTGAAGCGCAGCGCGCGCCCCTCGAGGATCGACCAGGCGGTGCCGGTGAACACCGACAGCATGCCGAGCGTGACGACGAAGGACGGGATGCGGCCGACCACGAAGATCGCGCCGTTGAGCGCGCCCAGGAAGGCGCCGAAACCGATGGCGACGAGAAGCGCCAGCGCGCCGATGTCGCCGAGATTGAGCACCTTCACCGTCACCGCGCCGACCAGCAGCACGACGGCGCCGACGCTGAGGTCGATCGAGCCCATCAGCACGACGAACGAGGCGCCGAGGCAGGCGATCAGCAGGGTGCTCGCCTGGCCGGAGATGGCGGTGAAGTTGCGGACGGTGAAGAACGCCTCGCTCGACAGCGAGAAGATCACCACGAGCGTGAGGACGACGCCGATCGGCAGCCACAGGCCGCCGCGCAGGTGCTCACTGAGCGAGCGGTTCGGGGCAGCGCCGCCCCCGACCGATGGAGATGCGGTGGATCTGACCGGCACGGCGGGTCGTCCGCTGGCTTCCACCTGCGTCATGCCGCGGCCTCCCGCGCAGCGGCGTCTGCCGGCGAGGAGAGCATCAGGGCGACGAGGTGCTGCTCGCTCGGCTTTGCCGCGGCCGGCGCCGGGCATTCGGCGACGATGTGGCCGTGCTGCAGGATGGCGATGCGGTTCGACAGGCCGATCAGCTCGAGCAGTTCGTCGGTGATCAGGATGATGGCGATGCCCTGCTCGGCGAGCGAGCGGATCAGTGCGTAGACTTCCTGCTTGGCGCCGGCGTCGATGCCGCGCGTCGGGTTGTCGAGGATGAGAACCTTGAGCTCGCGGCAGAGCCAGCGGGCGAGCACGACCTTCTGCTGGTTGCCGCCCGACAGCGTCCGGCACTCGGAAAGCGGCCCGCGCGCCTTGATGCCGAGCCGGGCAATGGAACGCTCGGCCACCTCGATCTCCAGGGCAGACCGCCAGAGGCCGAAAGCGTTCGAGAAGAGGTCGCCGCCGCTCGCCATCGAGATGTTCCAGGCGACCGGGAAAGCGGCGATCATGCCGTCCTGCAGCCGCTCGGCCGGGACGTAGCCGACACCCTCGGCGATCAGCGCCTGGATGTCGGGGCGGCGCGGCTCTCCATCCCCGACCCGCACGGTGCCGCTGTCCGGCCGCATGACGCCGGCGAGCCCCATGCCGAGCTCCGACTTGCCGGACTTCAGCAGCCCGCCGATGCCGAGCACCTCGCCGGCGCGCACCTCGAGCGAGACGTCGTCATAGGCGCCAGCGAGCCTCAGGCCCGCCGCGGAGAAGGCGACGGCGCCGCCTCCCGCGATCTGCCGCGCCTCCCCGTAGTAGTCGGCATCGCGGTCCCGACCGACCATCAGCGCGTGCAGCGACCGCTCCGATGCCGTGGCCGGATCGACGCGGGCGACCAGTTCGCCGTCCTTGAAGACGACGATGTCGTCGCAGACGTCGATCACCTCGGTCAGCCGGTGCGAGACGAATACCACCGAGGCGAAGCCGCGCAGCCTGTCGAGCAGGCGGAAGAAGATCTCCTCGTCGCCCTTTTCCAGCGACGCGGTCGGCTCGTCGAGCAGCACGATCGGCGTCGCCGCGCCGACGACGCGGACCGGCACGAAGCACGCCCGCGCGATCTCGATGAGCTGCCGCTTCGAGAAGGAATAGTCAGACGTGGTGCGGCGCACGTCGACGCCGATGCCCGCCTCGTCGCAGATCGCCTGGGCGAGATCGATCATGGCGCGCCGCTTCACGACCTGGCCGAAGCGGACGAACCGGCCCTCGTGGGACAAGAGGATGTTCTCGTAGACGCCGATGTTGGGGATCAGCGCCTGTTCCTGGAACACCCGCGACACGCCGGCGGCCGATGCCTCGGCGAAGCTCGCCGGGGCGAACGGACGCCCGGCGAGCCGCATCGCCCCGGCATCGGGAGCGACGAGACCGGAGACGATGTTGAGCAGCGTCGACTTGCCGGCGCCGTTCTCGCCGACGATGCCGGTCACCCGGTTCGCGCCGAGATCGAGGTCGACCGACCGGAGGACGGTCGTCGAGCCGTAGCTCTTCGACGCGTCCCGTAGTTCCAGAAGAGCGGCGCTCATCATCGTCGCCTTCGCGCCGAGGCCCTCAGCCCTTCATCGGCGACGAGCCGAGCATCGGGATCTTGTAGTGGGCCGCGTACTCGGCGCGGACCGCCTCGGCCTCGCCGTCCTTGCGCGAGTCCACGTAGGCCTTCGGATAGTCCCAGCCGTCCGGCTTCGGGATGCCGCCCCACTCGAGGTCGATGTCCATCGGGAAGAGGTCGGCCTGCGGGTCCCAGTCGTTCGGGCTCAGCACCTTCGACAGCTTCTTGTAGTCGAACGGCAGCACGCCCTCGTTGTCGACGTAGCGCGCCAGATAGGCGTCGACGTTGGCCTTCGTCATGGTGATCGAGCGCCAGCTCATCATCCGCTCGGCCGCCTTCGGCCGCCAGCCGTTGAGCACGTCGTAGAGCCGCGAGGACAAGAGGCCGCCCATGTACTGGGGAACGTTGGCGCTGGTGGCGAGCAGCACGCCGCGCTTGATCATCTCGGCACCGCCGCTGGTGCCGTCGGCGCCGCTGACGAAGACGTCCTCGCCGGGCTTGTAGCCGGCGGCTCTCAGCGCCGCGATGCAGCCGTCGGCGACGTCGTCGTTCTGCGCGATGACGCCGCGCAGCTTCGGGAAGCGCGAGATCAGGTCCTCCATCGCCTTCTGGGAATCCTCGCGGTTCCACTTGCCGGGCAGGGAGCCGGCGAGCGTGATCTGCGGGAATTCCTTGATCGCGGCGTCGCGGCCGCGCGAGCGGATGAGATCGGTCGAGTTGCCCTCGACGCCGGTGACGCCCACCACTTCGCCGCCGCCGAAGGCCGCGATGATCGCCTTGCAGACCTCAGCGGTGACGTCCTTGTGCGCCGAGAACTCCTCGGGCACGGCGTACAGCGTGTAGTAGTCGCCGGCATCGAACGGCGTGAACCAGGGCAGCGTGCCCCAGGTGTTGTCGAACCAGACCTTGTTATGGTTGGCGAGCTCGGCGATGCGGCGGATCGAGCCGCCGTCGGGGGCGTGCAGCATGACGGCGTTGACGCCCGCCGCCACCTGCTGCTCGAACTGGTCGAGCTGGCGGCCGCTGTCGAGCTGGCCGTCGACGGATTCGATGCCGAGGCCGAACACGTCTGCCGCCTGGTGGGCGCCGGCGTCGGCGTTCGCCACGTATTCGAGGCGCAGCGTCATCATCAGGTGGGCGATCTTGTTCTTGGTGTCGGCGAGCGCGACGCCCGGAAAGCCGAGCGACAGGCCGGTGCCGAGCGCCACGGCGCTCGCCGAGGCGGTCGCCAGGAACTGCCGGCGCGAAACGCCCGTGAGGCCGAGCCGCTCCATGTGAGCATCGACGACCGACTTCCTCTCGTAGTCGGGGAACCAGCGCGGATCGAGTTTCTTGGTCATGACGTCCTCCGAAAGTCGAACACCGATGGAACTGCGTTACAGAGGCTGGAAGACGCGCCGCTCAGCTCCAATCCCGGCTGCGGCGGTCTTCGTGATAGGCGATCGCGACGTCACGTCCCTTGGGGGTCGCGACGAACTTGATCTTTCCGTCTTCCTTGACGCGCTCGACGTGACCTTCCTCGGCGTGCCAGAGGAGGTGCGTCTGCAGGCAGCACTCGGCGTAGCAGCGCCGCATGCCGATGCCCGTGAAGACCGGATAGTCGAGGTCGGTCTTCACCGGTATCACCTCCGGCACGAGGTCGGTGGTGGTCATCGGCCGGCCCTCGCGCTGCAGCACGTAGAGGATGCGCTGGTGGGTATCGCGCTGCTGCTGCTGCATGTGGGTGAGGCGACGCAGCGAGCTTGCCTCGGAGAAGGCCGACATGCCGTGGCCCTCGAGCAGCATCTGCGGCTTCACCTCGATGCAGCGCTGGATCGAGCGGGAGTGCGCCTTGGCGTCGCCGATCGGGTAGGGGCCGAGCGGCGTCGGGTAGTGCAGCACGTCGCCGCTGTAGAGGATGCCGCTGTGCGGGTTGTAGACGCCGACGTGGCCGGGGCAGTGGCCGGGCAGGTGCAGCACCTCGAGCTTCAGCCCGCCGACCTCGACGGTATCGCCGTCGTTCACCTCGAGGTCGACCTCGACCGGGAAGTTCCAGTACTTGGCGATGATGCCGGGATCGGAGAGGCCGAGGCTCTCGCCAGGGCGGAGGTTGAAGTCTTCCAGCACCTGTTCCGGTGTCACCCCGAAGCGCGTCAGGTTCTCCCGCCGCGTCACGATGAACGGGTCCTCGATGATCGGGCGGTCGAGCGGATGCGCAATCACCTGGGCGCCGTAGCGCTTCTTCAGGAGCGCGGCATTGCCGACGTGGTCGTAGTGGAAGTGGGTGATGAAAATGTATTTGAGGTCGTTCTTCTCGCGATCGAGCTTCTCGATCAGGAATTCGCCCATGCCGTTGGCGAACTCCGGCAACGACCAGTTGCCGGTGTCGATCAGCATGTTCTCGCCCTGGCCGCGGATCAGATAGACGCCGCTCTGCACGTAGCCGTCGAGCTCGTCTTCGGCCCACGGGCCGTGGATGCCGGGAATGGCCCAGCCGTCCGGCGTCTCGGCGAAGTAGAAGATCATTGCGGCTCCCTCACTGGCCGGCGCGGACCGCAGCCGCGTTCGGCTGGGTCACTTCCGCGGCGTAGCGCTCGTGGCGGGTGTGGCAGGTGATGGCATGGGCGAGCATGCCTTCGGCCTCGCAGATGCGGGCCATCGTCGGGGCGATGGTGAAGCTCGCCCGGCGGGTCAGCCGCTGGTAGGTGACGGTCTTGATGAACTTGCCGACCCAGAGGCCGCCTGTGTAGCGGGCGGCGCGGCCGGTCGGCAGCGTGTGGTTGGTGCCGACGCCCTTGTCGCCGTAGGCGACGGTCGCCTCCTCGCCGACGAACAGGCTGCCGTAGTTCTTCAGCCGTTCGAGATAGTAGTCGTCGCGCGAGGTCTGGATTTCGAGGTGCTCCGGCGCGTAGGCGTCGCTGACGGCGATCGCCTCGTCGTCGTCGGCGACCACCACGACCTCGCCGCGCTGGCGCCAGGCGGCACCGGCCATCTCGCGCGTCGGCAGCGTCAGGAGCTGCCGCTCGATCTCGGCAATCACGGCCTGGCCGAACGCCTCGGACGTGGTGACGAGCCAAGCGGGGCTGTCCGGACCGTGCTCGGCCTGGCCGAGCAGATCGGTCGCCACCAGCGCCGCATCGGCGCTGTCGTCGGCGATGATGAGGATCTCCGTCGGGCCGGCCGGCAGGTCGATGCCGACCTCGCCGAAGAGCTGCCGCTTCGCCTCGGCGACGAAGGCGTTGCCCGGACCGGTGATCATGTCGACCGGTTGCATGCCGACACGGCCGAACACCATCGAGGCCATCGCCTGCACGCCGCCGATGCAGAAGATCTCGTCGGCGCCCGCCGTGTGGAGGGCATAGAGCGTATGGGGGAAGATGCCGTCGGCGTCGCGCGGCGGCGCGCAGCCGATGATGTGCCCGACGCCGGCGATCCTTGCCGTCCCGACGCTCATGATCGCGGCGGAAATCAGCGGATACTTGCCGCCCGGTATGTAGCAGCCGACCGTCGCGATCGGGATGAGCTTCTGGCCGACGACGATGCCGTCGTCGATCTCCGCCTCGAACTCGCTGACGGACTCGCGCTGCCGCCGGGCGAACGCCTGGACGTTGCGCAGGCAGACGCCGAAGTCGTCCTTGAAAGTTTCCGGCAGGCGGGCGGAGACGGCACGGATGCGGTCGGCCGGCACACGGAACTCGTTCGAACTCCAGCGGTCCAGCCGCTCGGCATAGCGGCGGACCGCATCGTCGCCCTCGGTGCGGATGGCGTCGATCATCTCGCGCACCGTCCACTCGACGCTCTCGCGGCCGTCATCGCGGGGGGCATCCGCACGCTTCAGATAACGGGGCATTCGCTCTCCGGCTGCCTGTGCACCTGCGCCATGCGCCCGCTCGCGAAGGCGCGGGGCTGACTGACAGACGATGAAACCGTTTTCATTTTTGGGCGCGGCGGTGCCGGCCGTTGGAGGAGACGCTACTGTCGATATCCGGGATCGGTCAAGCGTGACTTTGCATTTGTGGTACAATTCTTCAGAAAGTGAAATGATGCTGCTGGAATTGCTGCAGCGCAAGATGAAAACGGTTACACTTGCAGCAGGACGGAATGATCCGCTAACCTCATTGGGTCACGCGACGGAGCGAAGATGAGCGGTCCACGGGGGGAGGCGGCCAACCAGCGTCGCGCGACGATGCGGGAGATCGCGGAGGAGGCCGGTGTTTCGCTCGCCACCGTCTCGCGCGTGCTGAACCAGCCGGACCTCGTCGCCCGCGCCACGCTGGAGGCGGTCGAAGCGGTCATCAAGCGGCGCCATTTCGTCTCGCACGGCGCGGCGATGTCGATGGTGTCGAACCGCTCGATGACGATCGGGCTGATCATCCCGACGATCACCAACTCGATCTACGCCTCCTCGACGCAGGCGATCCAGAACGTCGCCCAGCAGGCCGGCTACACGGTGCTGCTCGGCGTCAGCGACTTCGATGGCGGCAGCGAGGAGAAGCTGATCCGCCAGCTGCTCGGCCGCCGCGTCGACGGGCTGATCCTCACCGGGGGAGGGCGGTCCGCGGACCTCTACGAGATGCTGCGCCACAACGACGTTCCGCACGTGCTCACCTGGAAGCTGACCGACGAAGCGGCCTGTCCGTGCGTGTCGTTCGACAACTACCGCGCCGGTGAGATCGCCATGCGGCACCTGCTCGACCTCGGCCATCGCCGCATCGGCCTCGTCTGCGGTCGCAGCGCCGTCAACGACAGGGCCCGCGAGCGGAGGCGCGCCTACGAGGACGCGCTGCGGCGCGCCGGCGTGCCGTTCGATCCGGACCTCGTGTTCGAGCGCGACTTCGACTTCATCGAGGGGCGGGCGGCGATGCATCACATGCTGAACGGCAGCGAGCCGCCGACCGCCGTCTTCTGTGCCAATGACATCCAGGCGATCGGCGCGCTGACGGAGTGCCTCGATGCCGGGCTCCGCGTGCCGACGGACATCTCGATCATCGGCTTCGACGACCTGCCGGTGACGCAGTACATGCGCCCGCAACTGACCACCGTCCGCGTGCCGGCCAAGCGGATGGGCCACCTCGCCGCCAAGAAGCTGTTGGAGTGGATTGCTACCCGTCAGGCTCCCGACAGCGCCGAGCTTCCGGTCGAACTGATTGTCCGCGGCACCACCGCGGAAGCGCCGAAGCGGTGACGACGTCCGCTACGGGTTGATGCCCGCTCCGGCGTCGAGGTTGCCCACGCGCCATGCACTCACGACTGCGCGGCGCGACGCTCCGCCGGACGGTAGTCGTTGGCGATGGTCTCGCCGAACGGGCCCGTGTTGACCGGCTGGCGGCGGCGTGCCGTGGGCGTCGAGAGCGGCAGCAGTGGCAGCACCAGCTCACCGAACCGCCAGGCTTCCTCGAGGTGCGGGTAGCCGGAGAGGATGAAGGTGTCGACGCCGAGATCGGCGTACTCGCGCATCCGCGCGGCCACCGTCTCCGGATCGCCAACCAGCGCCGTACCGGCGCCACCGCGCACGAGGCCGACACCGGCCCATAGATTGGGACTGACCTCGAGCTTGTCGCGGCGGCCGCCATGCAGGGCGGCCATGCGGCGCTGGCCTTCCGAATCCATGCGCGAGAACACCTTTTGGGCGGCGGCGATGGTGTCGTCGTCGAGATAGCGGATGAGGGCGTCGGCGGCGTCCCAGGCTTCCTGGGTGGTCTCGCGGACGATGACGTGCAGGCGGATGCCGAACGTCACCGTGCGGCCGCGGGCCTCGGCGAGCTTGCGGACGGTCGCGACCTTGGCGGCCACCTCGGCCGGAGGCTCGCCCCAGGTCAGATACTTGTCGACGTGCTCGGCGGCGACCGCGTTGGCGGCCTCCGAGGAGCCGCCGAAATAAAGCGGCGGGTAGGGGCGCTGCACCGGCTCGAACAGCATCCGGCCATCCTCGATGTGGATGTGCTTGCCGGTGTACTCGACCGTCTCGCCGGACAGCAGCGCGCGATAGACGGTGAGGAACTCGTCCGTCACCTCGTAGCGCTCGCTGTGGCTGAGGAAGATGCCGTCGCCCTTGTTCTCCTGCGGGTCGCCGCCGGTGACGACGTTGATGAGGAGCCTGCCGCCCGAGATGCGGTCGAGCGTCGCCGTCATGCGGGCCGCCATCGTCGGCGACTGCAGGCCGGGGCGGACGGCGACGAGGAAGCGCAGGCGCTCAGTGGCGGGCACCAGCGCCGAGGCGATCACCCAGGAATCCTCGCAGCTGCGGCCGGTCGGCAAAAGCACGCCGTAGTAGCCAAGGCTGTCGGCCGCCTGCGCCACCTGCTTCAGATAGGCGAGGTCCACCGGCCGGCCGCCGACGGACGTGCCGAGATAGCGGCCGTCGCCGTGCGTCGGCAGGAACCACAGGACGTTCATCGGATCGCTTGCGGAAGATGTGGTCACGCAGTGGCCCTCGGATGCTCGCCGGCCGCCCGGCACTATAGATTGCGCGACGCCGCCGGCGTCTGGAAATCGGCGGAGTCCGCGGCGTCGCCTGCGACGGCATGCCCGCCGACCGGCGTCGGCCGTTCCACCGTCACGCCGCTGCAGGGCGCCACGGCGCACGCATCGGCCCGTCGGTTGCCGCCCGGGCATCCGCGCGGGTCGAACCGCTCGTCCAATCCATGAGCAGGCACCGTGCCAGCCGCGATCTGCAAGCGTGCTCAACACTTTGCGCGGATGGGTCCGGCGCGTCGGGGTCGCCCATCCAACAGTGACGGCGCAATCCAGCGGGATTTCCCGCAGTGATCCCGCCTCGCCTGGGTTCAGTCGCTGGCCGGCATCGCGGCGAGTGCCTGCAGGACGTCGGATGGGTCGAGCGCGTCGGCGGTCCAGGCGGCGTGCACGCAACGCACGCGGCAGCGGCGGTCGAGCAGCACCGTCGCAGGCATCGGCAGGTCGTAGCTCTGCTCGCCGTTCCACACCGACAGGCGGACGCCGCGGTCGCGGACGGTGCGGCGCAGCTGCAGCGGCAGCTTGAAGGCGAGGCCCAGCGACCGGGCGAAGCGGCTCATGTGATCGACAGCGAGGGAAAGCGCGGCGCCGGTTTCGGCAAGCGTGCGGCGGGCGTGCACCGGCGTCTCCGGCGTCACGCCGACGACGGTGGCAGAGGCCGACCGGAACGCCTCGTCGAGGGCGTCGAAGCGGACGAGGGCCCGGCGCGCGGCGGGGCACCAGCCGCCGGGATAGAACAGCAGCACGGCGCGCCGCCCCGCCAGCCTGGCCGCGAGGTCGAACGGCAGATCGTCCGGTGATTCCAGCACCGGCAGCACCACGACGCGCCCGCGATAGAGCGCCGCGCGCGGATCGCTGCCGTGCTCGAGGTCGGCGAGGTAGGCATCGAACTCCGGGATCGACGGCATCGGCATCGAAGCGCGCATCGCCCCGAGGGCACGGCTGCGATTCGCGTGGTTAGCCATCGGCACCTCCCCGGCGGGAGTGGCTTGGCTCCCATATCGGCGAAAGGGGCAGGATTTTCCCCTCATATCGCCGATCCCTCAATACACGATCTATCAGATCAACAATATCAACTTTAAGCTCTGGGACAGTCGGATTTCCTGCGCTGCCCCAAGCCGCGCCGCTGCCCGGAGTCGTAAAGCCATGGCCGCACCTTCCGTCGTCGGCATTTCCGGAAGCGTCACCCGTCCGTCGCGCACGTCGCATCTCGTCGCGACCGTCCTCGACGCGATCGCCGCCCGCACCGCCGTCACGCCTCGCTTCGTCGAACTGGCGGAAGCCGCGCCGGTGCTGTTCTCCGCCCTGACACCGGATCGCCTCGAGGGCGGCGCGCGCGAGATCGTGCGCGCCGTCGAGGCGGCGGACGTGCTCGTCGTCGGCACGCCGGTCTACCGGGCCTCCTATACGGGCGCGTTGAAGCACCTCTTCGACCTCGTCCGTTACGACGCCCTGGCCGGCAAGCCCGTGGTGCTGCTCGCCACCGGCGGCACGCATCTGCACGGTCTTGTCACCGAGCATCAGCTGCGCCCGATGTTCGGCTTCTTCAACGCGCTGACGGTGCCGACGACCATCTACGCCGTCGAGGCGGACTTCCGCGACTACCGCCTCGTCAATCCCGCCCTCGCCGACCGCATCGACCGCGTCGTCACGGAGGTCGTGACGCTGCTCGAGGCCGATACGGCCACCGCCTTCGGTCCGGCCGCCGCCGCCCGCCGCCTTCCCGCCGCCCTCTCGGCCTGAGCGCGCCGACAGATCGGAGCAGATCCATGACCGTCCATGCCTTGCCGACCGCCGCACCCGCCCCGCTGAAGTTCGCCTACTGGGTGCCGAACGTCTCCGGCGGCCTCGTCGTCTCGAAGATCCCGCAGCGCACCGACTGGGGGCTCGAGTACAACATCAAGCTCGCCCGCATCGCCGAGCGCGTCGGGTTCGACTACGCGCTGTCGCAGATCCGCTTCATCGGCAGCTACGGCGCCGAATACCAGCACGAGTCGACGACGTTCTCGACGGCGATCCTCGCCAACACGACGACGCTGAAGGTGATCGCGGCGATCCTGCCCGGTCCCTGGCACCCCCACGTCATCGCCAAGCTCGGGGCGACCGCCGACCAGATCTTCGACGGGCGCTGGGCGATCAACGTCGTCAGCGGCTGGTTCGCCGGCGAATACGAGGCGCTCGGGCTGCCCTGGCTCGAGCACGACGAGCGCTACCGTCGCTCGCGCGAGTTCATCGAGGTTGTCAAAGGCATTTGGACGAAAGACCATTTCAACTACGCCGGAAAGTATTACTCGGCGAACGACTTCACCTTGAAGCCAAAGCCATTGCAGTCGCCGCACCCGGAGATCTTCCAGGGCGGCAATTCGCGGGCGGCGAGAGAGAACGCCGGCGCTGTCTCCGACTGGTACTTCATGAACGGCAACACGCCGGAAGGCCACAAGGAGCAGATCGACGACGTCCGCTCGATCGCCGCCCGCCACGGCCGCACCGTCCGCTTCGGGGCGAACGCCTTCATCATCGCCCGCGAGACGGAGAAGGAGGCGAAGGCGGAGCTCGAGCGCATCGTCGAGCAGGCCGACCCGGAGGCGGTCAACGCCTTCGGCGGTGCCGTGAAGCAGGCCGGCCAGTCTTCGCCCGAACGCAAGGGCATGTGGCAGGACTCCACCTTCCGCGACCTCATCCAGTACAACGATGGTTTCCGCACCAATCTGATCGGCACGCCCGAGCAGATCGCCGAGCGCATCGTCGCGCTGAAGAAGATCGGCGTGAACCTCGTCCTCGGCGGCTTCCTGCACTTCCAGGACGAGGTCGAATTCTTCGGCGAGCGGGTGCTGCCGCTGGTGCGCGAGCTCGAAGCCGCCATGCTGCCGGCCGAAGCCGCCGCCTGACATCGCCGCCGCGGGAGGGTCCGCAGTCCGGCGGCGTCAGAGCCGCCGGCTCCGGCTCGACTGTGCCCTGAAAACGCCGGAGGCCCTTCATGTTGCAGGACTCGCTCGCGCTCGCCGCACTCGACGTCGCGCCACCGCGGCCGGGTGTCGGCACGATCGCGGCACCGAGGCCCGAGTCGCTGCCCGTGGCGGCCGCGCCGGTGCTGCTGGCGCTCGACGACGTGTCGCTCACCTTCGGCGGCGTCACGGCGCTCGCCAATGTCGACCTCGCCGTCGGCGAAGGCGAGATCCGCGCCATCATCGGGCCGAATGGGGCGGGGAAGAGCTCCCTCATCAACGTCGTCAGCGGCCTCTACCGGCCCGTGCGAGGGCGGATCCGGCTTGCCGGCGAGACGTTCTCGGCGGTGCCGACCGAGCGGCTCGCCCGCCTCGGCGTCGCCCGCACCTTCCAGAACCTCGCCCTCTTCAAGGGCCTGACGGTGCTCGACAACGTCCTGATGGGACTGACGTCGGGCGTCCGCTCCGGCCTGTTCGGCCAGGTGCTCGGGCTCTCCGCGGCCCGGCGCGAGGACGCGGAGAACCGCGAGAGCGCGCTCGCGATGCTCGACTTCCTCCATCTCGCCGGCCTGCGCGACCGCAGCGCCGGCACGCTGCCCTACGGCGTGCAGAAACGCATCGAGCTCGCCCGCGCGCTCGTCGCGCAGCCCCGGCTGCTGCTGCTCGACGAGCCGATGGCCGGCATGACGCTGACCGAGAAGTGCGAGATGACAGGCTTCATCCGGGATGCCCGCGACACCTACGGCACCACCATCGTGCTGATCGAGCACGACATCGGCGTCGTCATGGGGCTGTCGGATCGCGTTGCCGTGCTCGACTACGGCCGCAAGATCGCCGACGGCACGCCCGACGAGGTCAGCGCCGACCAGGCCGTCATCGACGCCTATCTCGGCGTCGCCCACGACGAAGACGACGAGGGCAAGCTGTGATCGAGTTCCAGTTCTTCCTGGAAGTCCTCGTCGGCGGACTGCTCTCCGGGGTGATGTATTCGCTGGTCGCGATCGGCTTCGTGCTGATCTACAAGACGTCGGGCGTCCTCAACTTCGCGCAGGGGGCGATGCTCCTGTTCGCCGCGCTGACCTTCGTCAGCCTGGTCGAGCACGGCGTGCCGTTCTGGCTCGCCTTCGCCATCACGCTCGCGGCAATGGCGCTGCTCGGCATCGGCATCGAGCGCACCGTCCTGCGCCCGCTCGTCAACCAGCCGCCAATCACGCTGTTCATGGCGACCCTCGGCCTCTCCTACGTCATCGAAGGCGCGGCGCAGCTGCTTTGGGGCACGCAGGTGCACGGCCTCGATCTCGGCATCGACGACCTGCCGCTCGAGTTCGGCGGCGTCTTCGTCTCGACCTTCGACCTGTTCGCCGCCGCCACCGCCGCGCTGATGGTCGCGCTGCTCACCGTGTTCTTCCGCTACACCCGCGTCGGCCTCGCTTTCCGGGCCGTCGCCGACGACCAGCTCGCGGCGCTCGCCGTCGGGCTGCGGCTGCCGCGCATCTGGGCGATCGTCTGGACCGCCTCCGGGGTGGTGGCGCTCGTCGCGGGCCTCCTCTGGGGCGCACGGCTTGGGGTGCAGTTCTCGCTGTCGCTGGTGGTGCTGAAGGCACTGCCGGTTCTGGTGCTCGGCGGCTTCGATTCGATCGCCGGCGCCATCGTCGGCGGCCTGCTGATCGGTGCCGCCGAGAAACTCGCCGAGGTCTATGTCGGCCCCTTCCTCGGCGGCGGCATCGAAGGCTGGTTCGCCTACGTCCTGGCGCTCGCCTTCCTGCTCATCCGCCCGTCCGGCCTGTTCGGCCAGAAGCTGGTCGAGAGGGCCTGAGCGATGACCATCACCGCCCTCACGCCCGCCCCCATCCGCCTGCCGCTCGCCGGGGCGTCGATCGCCGGCGTGCTCTTCCTCGCCTTCGCCGTCGTGCCGTTCGTCGGCACCGGCTACCTGTTCGAGGCGATCCTGACGCCGTTCCTGGCGCTGTCGCTCGCGGCCCTCGGGCTCAATCTTCTGACCGGCTATGCCGGCCAGGTGTCGCTCGGCTCGGCCGCCTTCATGGCGGTCGGCGCCTTCGCCGCCTACAACTTCAACCTGCGCATCCCCGAGCTGCCGTTCCTCGTCAGCCTGGTGCTGGCGGGCGTCACGGCCGCCGCCGTCGGGCTCGTCTTCGGCCTGCCGAGCCTTCGGCTGCGCGGCTTCTATCTCGCGGTGTCGACGCTCGCCGCTCAGTTCTTCGTGCAGTGGGCGCTGACGAAGTTCTCGTGGTTCTCGAACGGCAGCCCGTCCGGCGTCATCAACGCCCCGCCGCTCACCGTCTTCGGGCTCGACCTCGGCAGCCCGGTCGGGCGCTACCTGTTCTCGCTCAGCGTCGTCACGGTGCTGACGATCGTCGCGGTGCGGCTGGTGCGGTCGCAGACCGGGCGCAACTTCATCGCCATCCGCGACCAGGAGACGGCAGCGCGCATCATCGGCGTGCCGGTGCTGCGCACCAAGCTCGTCGCCTTCGCGGTGTCCTCGTTCTTCATCGGTGTCGCCGGCGTGCTGTGGGCGTTCGCCTACCTGCGCACGGTGGAGCCGGCCGGGTTCAACCTCGACCGCTCCTTCCAGATCCTCTTCATCATCATCATCGGCGGGCTCGCCTCGATCCGCGGCGCCTTTTTCGGTGCCGCCTTCATCGTCGTCTTCCCGCTGGTGCTGTCGCGCGCCGGCCAGGCCGTGTTCGGCGGCATGTTCGATTCCGGCGTGCTCGAGATGAGCCAGCGCATCGTGCTCGGCGCCCTCATCATCGTCTTCCTCATCGCCGAACCGGCCGGCCTCGCCGCGCTCGCCGACCGCCTCAAGACGCGGCTCGTCGGCGCACGGGCCGGACGATGAGCCGGCCTCCCCAAGCGCCTGCCTCCCCAATCCAAACCGCTGGAGCCTCCCATGTCGATCACCAACACTCTCCGGACCGCCTTCCGGGCTGGTCTGCTCGCCTCGGCATTCGCCGCCGTCGCCGTGCCGGCGGTCGCCGACGAGCAGTACTTCCCGCTGCAGAGCTACCGCGTCGGCCCCTACGCCGCCGGCGGCACCGGCTTCTTCGGCGGCTTCATCGACTACATGAACCTCATCAACACCCGTGACGGCGGCGTCAACGGCGTCACCCTCACCTGGGACGAGTGCGAGACGCAGTACGAGGTCGAGCGCGGCGTCGAGTGCTACGAGCGTCAGAAGAACCACGCCGGCATCGCCGCCTGGAACCCGCTGTCGGTCGGCATCGCCTACGCGATGATCGACCGCGTCAGCACCGACAAGGTGCCGCTGATCACCGTCAACCACGGCCGCACGGATTCGACCGACGGCCGCGTGTTCCCTTATGTCTTTCCGCTGCTGCTCAACCCCTACAGCGAGACGTCCGGCATCATCAACTACATCGCCGGCCGCGAGGGTGGCATCGAGACGCTGAAGGGCAAGAAGATCGTCGTGCTCTACCACGGCTCGCCCTACGGCAAGGAGACGATCCCGATCTATGACCTGCTCGCCGAGAAGTACGGCTTCGAGGTGCAGCAGATCGAAGTGCCGCATCCGGGCAACGAGCAGCAGTCGCAATGGCTGACGATCCGGCGGGCGAAGCCCGACTATGTCGTGCTGCGCGGCTGGGGGGTGATGAACCCCGTGGCGTTGAAGACGGCGCAGAAGACCGGCTTCCCCGCCGACCACATCATCGGCAACGTCTGGTCGAATTCCGAAGAGGACGTGCGGCCGGCCGGCGACGCCGCCAAGGGCTACGTCGCCATCACCACCCAGGCCTCCGGTGCCGAGTATCCGGTGCTGCAGGAGGTGATCAAGACCGTCTACGATGCCGGCAAGGGCAATCTCGACGACAAGCAGCGGATCGGCAGCGTCTACCACAACCTCGGCATCGTGAACGGCATCCTCAACGTCGAGGCGGTGCGCATCGCCCAGGAGAAGTTCGGCAAGCGCACGCTCACCGGCGAGGAGGTGCGCTGGGGCTTCGAGAACCTGCGCCTCGACGAGGCGCGCGTCGCGGCTCTGGGCGCCAAGGGCCTGTTCCACTCGATCAACGTCACCTGCGCCAACCACGAGGGCGACGGCCGCGTCACCTTCCAGCAGTGGGACGGCGCCAAGTGGACGGTCGTCTCCGACTGGATCGCGCCGGACTGGGCGCTGCTGCGGCCGATCATCGAGCAGTCGGCGGCGACCTACGCCAAGGAGCAGGGCATCACCCCCCGCGACTGCGCCGCCGAGCAGAGCACCAACTGAGCCGGCTAGCACTCGCCAACTGACCCGGAGCCCGGCCCTTGCGCCGGGCTCCCAAGCCCGAGCGTGCTCCATGGCCCCGTCCCACAGCCGCCCCCTGCTCGTCGTCGACGCGGTCGAGGCGACGTACAGCCACGCCATCCGGGCGCTCTCCGGGGTCAGCCTCAGCGTCGCCCCCGGCGAGATCGTCGCGCTGCTCGGCGCCAACGGCGCCGGCAAGACGACGACGCTGAAGGCCGTCACCAATCTCCTCCCCGCCGAGCGCGGCCAGATCGTCGCCGGCGGCATCAGCTACGACGGCCTCAACGTCGCCCGCACCTCGACCGCCGATCTGGTGCGGCGCGGCCTGGTGGGCGTGCTCGAGGGGCGGCACTGCTTCAAGTCGCTCACCGTCGAGGAGAACCTCGTCACCGGCGGGCTCGGCCGCAGCGGCTCGCGCGCCGACATCCGCCGCGATCTCGCCCGCGTCTATGCGTTGTTCCCGCGGCTCGCCGAGCGTCGCCGGAGCGCCGCCGGCCTCTGCTCGGGCGGCGAGCAGCAGATGACGGCGATCGGCCGCGCCCTGATGGCACGACCGCGCCTGCTGGTGCTCGACGAGCCGTCGATGGGGCTCGCGCCCCTCATCGTCGAGGACATCTTCCGTGCCCTCAAGCGGCTCAACCGCGACGAACGGCTGTCGATCCTCGTCGCCGAGCAGAACTCCACCGTCGCGTTGCGCCACGCCGACCGCGCGAGCGTGCTCGAGAACGGCCGCGTCGTGCTCGACGGCACCGCCGCCGAGCTCGCCGCGCGCGACGACGTCAAGGCCTTCTACCTCGGGCTCGCCACGCCCCACCGCGACGAGCCCGCCCGCCTCGCGCAGGCCGGCTGACGCCGGCCCACGCGCCCATCCCACTGGAGGACCCGTCCATGTCCGCACTCTCGCTCGCCGTCGACAAACCCGCCGGCGTCCCCGGCGTGCCGCGCCCGCGCACGCCGGCTCACGTCATCCGGGACGATGCGGAGGCGATCGCCGTCGCCAAAAAGCTCGCCGCCGAGTTCGCCGTCGGCGCCTCCGAGCGCGACCGCACCCGCCGCCTGCCGCTCGCCGAGCTCGACGCCTTCTCCCAGAGCGGCCTCTGGTCGATCAACGTGCCGAAGCGCTTCGGCGGACCCGAGGTCTCCTATGTGACGCTCGCCCGGGTGATCGCGATCATCTCCGCCGCCGATCCCTCGATCGGCCAGATCCCGCAGAACCATCTCGGCGTCGTCGCGGCGATCCGCACAGTGAGCGACGAGGCGCAGCAGCGGCGGCTCTTCGCCGAGGCCTTGAAGGGCGTGCGCTTCGGCAACGCCTTCTCCGAGTTCGGCTCGAAGCGCGCCGCCGATTTCGAGACCTGCTTCACCGACGCCGGCGACCACGCCGTCGTCGTCGGCCGCAAGTTCTATTCGACCGGCGCGCTGCTCGCCCACCTCGTGCCGATCGTGGCGCTCGATGAGGAGGGCCGCGCCTGGTACGCGATCGCCGACCGCGACGCGCCGGGGCTCACCGTCATCGACGACTGGTCGAGCTTCGGCCAGCGGACGACCTCGAGCGGCACCGTCATCCTCGACCACGTCAAGGTGCCGAAGACGCACCTCGTGCCCGGCTACAAGGGCTACGACCGGCCGACGGCCGACGGGGCGATCTTCCAGATCATCCAGGCCGGCGTCGATACCGGCATCGCCCGGGCGGCGATCGACGACACCATCCGCTTCGTCCGCACCAAGGCGCGCGCCTGGGTCGACAGCGGCCAGGAGCACGCCTGGGAGGACCCCTACACGATCCAGGCGATCGGCGACCTGACGCTGCGCCTGCACGCCACCGAAGCGCTGCTCGACAAGTCCGGAGAGGCGGTCGATCGCGCCGTCGCAGAGCCGACGGCGGAGACCGTCGCCGCCGCGCAGATTGCGGTCGCGGAAGCGAAGGTGCTGTCGACGGAGATCGCGATCACCGCCACCAACAAGCTGTTCGAGCTCGCGGGCACGCGCTCGACGCTCGCCGAGCACAACTTCGACCGTCACTGGCGCAACGCCCGCACCCACACCCTGCACGATCCCGTCCGCTGGAAGTACGCGATCCTCGGCAACTACGCCCTGAACGGCATCGCCCCGCCGTTGCACGCCTGGAGCTGAGGGGGGGGCGCTGCCGGCGCAGAGCCGCATCTGCGCTCCCGCCGGCAGTCCCCTGCCATCGCAGCAGATGAGTCCCGCTAGGCGGTGCAATGGCAACAGCCGCGGCGCCGGTCATCGATCTAAGAAATTGAATTCGTTGAGCGACTTGCTTGGCACATGCCCTGCAGTCGCGAGCTCCGACTTGTCCTCGTTCAGGGAGAGCAACCGCAAATGTCGCATCTTCAAGGCTCCTCTCGCCCAATCCGCGCTCGCTCGGTCGGTGGATTGCTTCGGCGCATGGCGCTGCAGGCGACCGCGGTGACGGCGCTGCTGTTGCCGCTCCAGGCCGAAGCTGAGACCGTCATCCGCGTTCAGTCGGTCATTCCGATCAACGCCGATGAGGTCGTGATGCTGAAGGACTTCGGCGAGGACGTCACGGCGCTGACGAACGGCGAGGTGCGCTTCGAGGTGCTGCCGGCCGGTGCCGTCGTCGGCATCAACGAAACGCTGGACGCCGTCGACGCCGGCCTGATCGAGGCCGGCTTCGCGTGGACGCACTGGTGGTCGGGCAAGCACCCGGCGGCGACTTTGTTCGGCTCGCCGGCGGCCGGCTCGGGCGTCGGCCTCGACAACCTCGCCTTCGTCTCCTGGTACCTCTACGGCGGTGGCAAGGAGCTTTACGACCGTCTCTGGGACGAGATGGGCGTCAATGTGAAGGGCTTCCTCCTGCAGCCGGTGGGTCCCGAGGCGCTGGGCTGGTTCAAGGAGCCGATCAACAGCGTCGAGGACATGAAGGGTGTCCGCTTCCGCGCTCCTCCGGGCATTCCCGGCCAGATCTACAACGAGATCGGCGTCGCCGCGGTCGCGATGAGCGGCGGCGAGATCCTGCCGGCGCTGGAGAAGGGCGTGATCGACGCGGCCGAGTGGTGCTGCCCGAAGCCCGACAGCGTCTTCGGCTTCCAGAAGGTGCTGAAGCACTACTATCTGCAGGGATTGCATCAGAACGTCGTCAACGCCGACATCTACATCAACAAGGACGTCTGGAACAGTCTCACGCCGCAGCAGCAGAAGGCGATCGAAGTTTCGGCGAACGCTGCGCTCATCAAGGCACATAGCTACCGCATCATCGAGAACGGCAAGGCTCTGAAGCAACTAGTGGAGGAGGACGGCGTCATCCTGCACGAGACACCGCCGGACTATTTCGTCGCCTATGCCAACGCGGCGAAGACCGTCTTCGACCGACACGCGGCGGAGAACGCCTTCTTCAAGGAGGTGTGGGACAGCCAGAAGGCCTTCGCCGACGTGGCGATCCCGTTCTGGGCGAACGCCCAGAGGGCGAACGCGAGCCTGACGGGCGCCTACGCGGACGTCCTGGCCGCCGGCAACTGACCCGCCTCGAACCGCCTCAACGCCTCCGGGTCGTCCCGGAGGCGTGCCGTCTCGCAAGGGGACCGATGTCCGTTTCCGATACGCTTCGCGACGTCCCGGACGAGTTGCTCGCTTCCCGGCGCAGTGATCGGCTCATCCTGCCGGCGGACATGCCGGCCTGGATGGCGGTGCCGATCCGCGCCATCGACGGCCTCAACCGCTGGATCGGCCGGATCGTGTCCTGGCTGGTCCTGCCGCTGACGGCCGCGATGATCTACGAGATCGCCGGCCGCTACTTCTTCGCGTCGCCCACCGTCTGGGCCTACGACATCAGCCGGATGCTGTACGGCGCCTATTTCATGCTCGGCGCCGCCTACGCCCTGTCGAAGTGCGTCCACCTGCGGGCAGATTTCCTCTATGGGAAGCTTTCGCCACAGACGCAGGGTCGGCTCGACGCCGCGCTTTATGTCTTTCTATACTTTCCAGCGATGATCGTCTTCTTCGTGCTGGCCTGGCAATATGCCGCGACGGCGGTCGTCCGGGGCGAGCGCGGCATGGACACCGCGTGGATGCCTCTGCTCGGGCCGATCAAGTCGGTGCTGCCCGCCGCCGTGGCGCTGCTCGTGCTGCAGGGCGTCTCGGAGTTCCTGAAGAGCCTCTATGCCGCCACGCGCGGCCGCTGGCCCCTCGCATGACCGGCGAGATCATCGGTCTCCTGATGCTGGCGGGCATGCTCTTCGGCATCTTCGTCGGCTTTCCGATTTCCTTCACGCTGATCTTTCTCGGTCTTGTCTTCGGCTACTGGGGCTTCGGGAAGCTGGTCTTCTACCTCCTGACTCTGCAGTTCTACGGAACCATGATGGAGCAGACCCTGACGGCGATCCCGCTGTTCGTCTTCATGGGCCTCCTGATGGAGCGGGCGAACCTGATGGAGCGTCTGTTCGACGCCGCCCAGGGTCTGCTCGTCAACCTGCGGGGCGCGCTGTTCATCGCGGTGATGTTCGTCGCCACCATCTTTTCTGCCGCGACCGGCATCGTCGGCGCCTCCGTCACGCTCCTCGGCATCATGGCCGGCAAGCCGATGATCCGGGCCGGTTACGACACGCGCCTGTCGTCGGGTCTGATCACGGCGGGCGGCACCCTCGGCATCCTCATTCCCCCCTCGATCATGCTGATCGTCATGGGACCGGTCCTGGAAGTGCCGGTGACGACGCTGTTCGTGGCGGCGATCCTTCCGGGCCTGATGCTCGCCGGCCTGTTCACCGGCTACGCCCTGCTCAGAAGCCGGCTGGACCCGAGGCTCGCGCCACTGCCGCCGGCGCGTCAGGCCGATGCCGACCTCGGGGCGCTGTGGATCGAGCTCGGCAAGGGTTTTGTCCCGCCCGTGGCTCTGGTGGCCTTCTCGCTCGGCAGCATCATCCTCGGCCTCGCAACGCCCACCGAGGGCGCCGCCTGTGGCGCGCTCGGAGCACTGCTGCTGACGGTCCTCTACCGCCGGCTGACATGGCGCGGCCTGACCGACGCCCTGATCAAGACGCTCGAGATCTCCGTCCTCATTCTCTTCCTCGTCGCGGCGTCGAACTTCTTCGGCGCGGTGTTCGCGCGACTGGGGACGCCGGCCTACCTGAGTGACGTGCTGCTGTCCCTCGACCTCCACCCCTACGCCCTGCTGGCGCTGGTGATGGCACTGATCTTCCTGCTCGGCTGGCCGCTCGAGTGGGTGCCGATCGTCCTCATCGTCGTGCCGTTCGTACTGCCGCTGATACGCGAGCTCGACTTCGACTTGACCTGGTTCGGGATCCTGGTCGCCGTCAATCTGCAGACAGCCTGGCTCTCTCCGCCGGTTGCCTTGTCGGCTTACTTCCTCAGGGGCGTCGTCCCGGAGTGGCCCCTCCGCGACATCTATGCCGGCATGCTGCAGTTCATGGGACTGCAGGTCCTCGGGCTCGTTCTCATCATCTTGTTTCCCAGCATCGCGCTGTGGCTGCCGCGTCTCATCTACGGCGATTGATCACTGCTGCATCGGCGCGCAGCCGTTCACATCACGATCCAGGAAGGAATTCTGCCATGAAGATACTGACAAAGGCCGCCACCGCCGCCGTCCTGACGGCCTCGCTCGTCGTCGCCGGCCTGCCGGCGAAGGCCGAGGGGCTGATCCGCATCGTCGAGCAGTTCGGCACGCTGTACCTGCCGCTGCACGTCATGCGCGACCAGGGCCTGATCGAGAAGCACGGCAAGGCGGAAGGCATCGACATCACCGTCGAGTGGGCGAAGCTCTCGGGTGGTGCCGCCATCAACGAGGCGCTGCTCTCCGGCAACGTCGACGTCGCCGCTGCCGGCATCGGTCCGTTCCTGACGCTGTGGGACAAGACCGGCGGCTCGGTGAAGATCATCGGGGCGCTCGGCGCCCAGCCGAACTACCTCGTCACCAACAACCCCAACGTCAAGACGCTGAAGGACTTCACGGCGGCCGACAAGATCGCGCTGCCGGCTGTCGGCGTGTCGGTGCAGGCGCGCCTCCTGCAGATCGCCGCCGAGAAGGAGTTCGGGGTCGGCAACCACAAGCAGCTCGATGGCCTGACGATCACGCTGCCGCACCCGGACGCCACCGCGGCGCTGCTGTCGGGCTCGACCGAGATCACCGCGCACATCTCCAACTCGCCGTTCCAGGAGCAGGCGCTGGCGAGCGGCAAGGTGCACAAGGTGCTGAGCTCCTACGACATCCTCGGCGGTCCCGCGACGCCGACGCTCGTCTACACGACGATCAAGTTCCGCGCGGAGAACCCGAAGACCTACAAGGCCTTCTACGACGCCTTCCAGGAGGCGACGGCGTGGATCGCCGCCAACAAGCCGGCCGCCGCCGAGACCTACGTGCGCATCGAGAAGTCGAAGCTCGATCCGGCCTTCGTGCTGAAGGTCCTGGAGAATCCCGAGGTGCAGTACACCACGACGCCGTTGCGCACGCAGGTGTTCGCCGACTTCCTCTACCGCACCGGCGCGATCAAGACGCAGGCCAAGAGCTGGACGGACTACACCTTCGAGGAGCTCCATTCGCAGCCCGGGAGCTGAGGCGGGTGCTGCACGCCACCGCCGCGGCGGCCCGCCGGCCGAGCCCGGCGCCGGCCGTCCTCGAGGCAGACGGCCTCGTGCTCGACTACCCGGCCGACAAGGGGTCGGTGCGGGCGGTCGAGGACGTCGGCTTCACCGTCCGCCAGGGCGAGCGGCTGGTGCTGATCGGCGCGTCCGGATGCGGCAAGTCGTCGATCCTGCGCATGGTCGCCGGCTTCCAGCGGCCGACCGCCGGCACCATCCGCATGCGCGGCAGGTCGGTGACCGGGCCGAGCTCCGACCGCATCGTTGTCTTCCAGGAATTCGACCAGCTACTGCCGTGGAAGACGGTGGCGCAGAACGTCATGTTCCCGCTGCGCGTCGCCCGCCGGCTGTCGGCAGCCGAGGCGCGCGAGCGCGCCGTGGCGGCGCTCGGCAAGGTCGGGTTGGAGCGGGCGATCGACGCCTATCCGCACACGTTGTCCGGCGGCATGAAGCAGCGCGCCGCGATCGCCCGCGCGCTCGCCACCGAGCCGGACGTGCTGTTGATGGACGAGCCCTTCGCCGCGCTCGACGCGCTTACCCGCCGGCGCCTGCAGCAGGACCTGCTGCAACTCGCCGAGGATCTCGGCTTCACGCTGCTTTTCGTCACCCATGCGATCGACGAGGCGGTGCTGATCGGCACCTCGCTGCACCTCCTCAGCCCGCATCCCGGCCGCACGCTCGCCACCTACGACACCTCGTCCCTCGGCCTCGCCGACGTCGGATCGGCAACGTTCGAAGCGGTGGTTCGCGACGTCGAGGCCCTGCTGTTCGCCCGTCCCGGGAGCCACCGCGATGACTGACCTCACCGTGCAGACGGGCAAGGGCGCGTCGGGTGCGGCCGGCGCAAGCCTGCGCGACTGGCTGCGCGGGCTCGCCGCCCACACGCTGGTGCGCCGCGCCTTCGTGCTCGTGCTGCTGGCGGCGGCCTGGCAGGCCGCCGCGACGTGGCAGAACAACCCGCTGATGCTGCCGAGCTTCCTCGACACCGCAGCGGCCTTCGTCGACGCGGTGCGCAGCGACCAGCTGCTCGAGGCGGCGGCCGCCTCGCTCGGCGTGCTCTTGAAGGGCTACGTGATCGCCATCGCGATCGCGCTCGTCTTCGTGTCGCTCGCCGTCGCCAACGGCTTCGTGCGCGAGGTGTTGCAGACGCTGACGGCGATGTTCAATCCGCTGCCGGCGATCGCGCTGCTGCCGATCGCGCTCTTGTGGTTCGGGCTCGGCGAGAAGAGCCTGCTCTTCGTGCAGGTGCACGCGGTGCTGTGGCCGTTCGCGCTGGCGCTCCTCACCGGCTTCGAGGCGGTGCCGGAGACGCAGCGCCTCGTCGGCCGCAACTACGGCCTCAGAGGGCCGTCCTATGTGCTGCGCATCCTGGTGCCGGCGGCGCTGCCGTCGATCCTGTCGGGGCTGAAGATCGGCTGGGCGTTCGCCTGGCGGACGCTGATCGCCGCCGAGCTCGTCTTCGGCATGAGCTCGAGCCAGGGCGGCCTCGGCTGGTTCATCTACCGCAACCGCAACGAGCTGATGACCGACAAGGTGTTCGCCGGGCTCGCCACCGTGATCATGATCGGCCTCATCGTTGAGGTCCTGCTGTTCCGCGTCGTCGAGGCGGCGACGGTGCGGCGCTGGGGCATGCAGCGATAGGGCAGGCTCCCGCTTGGCGTGGGCCGCCGACCGGAAGGCGATGATACCCGCCGACTTCATTCCGGATGCGGAGCCGCGCCTTGCCGGCCCCTGCTGAGCCGCCCCCGCCGCGGGAAGGAGAGTGTATTATTTCGTAAAATAATACTCGCCAACCGTTCGGTTCTGGGCCAGTATGCGTTTGGCGATCAGACCGGAGTTTGGCTCCATGGGTGGCGATTGCATCAGGACAGCGGCGGATGCCACTGCGCGCAGCGCAGTCAGCGAGGTATGGACCGCCGCCGCCTTTCGTGAGCTCGTCGAGCCGATCACCGCGATCTCCCTCAACGGGGACGCGTGTCTGCGGTGGCTCGATCCCGACGCCCTCCGCCCCGACGAGCTCCTCGCCAGCGTCAGCGCGATCATCCGTGACGCCAGGCGCGCCGCCGAAACGCTCCGCTCGCTCGGGATCCCTTCGGCGGTCGGCGAATTGCATGGGACGAGGCTCGACCTCGACGCCATGGCGTCCTCGACGCGGGCGCACTTCGAAGCGACGCCGGAGCGCCACGACGCGCGGCCTTCGTTCGAGCTGGCGACGGATCTGGCGCTCGGCGAGTAGCGGCGGCGGCAGGGGCCCTCCGCCGGCTACGGTGTCGGATCGACCACCGGGCTGATCGGTTTCAATCTGGAACAAAAATCCAACCGGGGGGGCGTCCCCACGTCCGCGGCGCCACCGACGCTGCCGAGATTGAAACCCGATTGCTCGGATCGAGTTCCTAGACTCGCTATCGTGCAGCCGCGGCCGACGGGGCCTGACGGCGAGGAGCCACAACAATGAGACGCTTATCCCTTGCCGCCGCCGCTGCGCTGGCGATGCTTGCGGTCCCCGCGGCCGCTCAGCAGGCGCCGACGACGCTGCTGAACGCCTCCTACGACATCTCTCGCGAACTGTTCGCCGCCGTGAACACCGCCTTCACCGCCGACCACAAGGCGAAGACCGGGGTGGACGTCACCATCGACCAGTCGCACGGCGGCTCCTCCCGCCAGGCGCGCGCCATCCTTGAGGGATTGCAGGCCGATGTCGTCACCTTCAACCAGGTCACCGATATCGACGTCCTTGTCGACAAGGGCGGCCTCGTTTCGGCCGACTGGAAGTCGGAATTCCCGAACGACGCCTCGCCATACTATTCGCTGCCGGCCTTCCTCGTGCGCTCCGGCAATCCGAAGAACATCAAGGACTGGGGCGACCTCGTCCGTGACGACGTCAAGGTGATCTTCCCGAATCCGAAGACCTCCGGCAACGCCCGCTACACCTACCTCGCCGCCACCGCCTACGCCCGCGAGGCGTTCGGCGGCGACCAGGCGAAGGTCGAGGCCTTCGTCTCCAAGCTGTTCGACAACGTGCCGGTGTTCGACACCGGCGGCCGCGCCGCCACCACCACCTTCGTCGAGCGCGAGATCGGCGACGTGCTGATCACCTTCGAGGCGGAGACGCGCGGCATCCAGAAAGAGTACGGCGCCGACAAGTTCGACACCGTCACCCCGTCGGTCAGCCTGCTCGCCGAGTTCCCGGTGGCGATCGTCGACACGGTCGTCGACAAGCGCGGCAGCCGCGACCTCGCCAAGGCCTATCTCGACTTCCTCTACACCACGGACGGCCAGCGCATCGTCGCCGAGCACGGCAATCGCGTGCACGACCCGGCCGTCGTTGCCGAGTTCAAGGACCAGTTCCCCGAGGTGCGGCTGCTCACCGTGGAAGAGGTGTTCGGCGGCTGGGACAAGGTGACGAAGGAGCACTTCGCCGCAGAGGCGACGCTCGACCGGCTGTACGGCAGCCGCTGAACCTCGCCCGCGCCGGCGGCGACGTCGACAGCCGCCAAGGTTGACATCTACAACGGGGGTCGCCATTGGCGGCCCCCGATCCGCGTTCTGAGAGCCGCGGCCCTACTGGTCCGCTTCGCGCACCAGCAGCCGAAGGGAGCCGTCCGTTGTCGCGCCGTGTTCTCCCCGGCCTGCCGCTCAGCCTCGGCATCACCGTCCTCTACGTCTCGATCATCGTCTGCCTGCCGCTCGGCGCGCTCGTCTTCAAGGCGGCAAGCCTCGGGCTGGAGGACTATTGGCGGATCGTCTCGGCGCCGCGGGCGGTGGCGAGCTACCGGGTGACCATCGGCGCGGCAGCGGTGGCGACGGCCTTCAACGTCGTCTTCGGCTTCGCGCTCGCCTGGGTGCTGGTGCGCTACGAGTTTCCCGGCCGCCGCCTGCTCGATGCGCTCGTCGACCTGCCGTTCGCGCTGCCGACGGCGGTGGCCGGCATCGCGCTGACCACGCTGTTCGCCGAAAACGGCTGGTACGGCGCGCCATTGGCAGCCCTCGGCATCAAGGTCGCATTCACGCCGCTCGGCATCATGGTGGCGATGGCCTTCACCAGCCTGCCGTTCATCGTGCGCACCGTGCAGCCGGTGCTCGAGGACCTCGAGCCGGCGCTGGAGGAGGCCGCCCTCAGCCTCGGGGCGGGGGAGGGGCGGATCTTCCGCACGGTGATCCTGCCGCTGCTGATGCCGGCGCTGCTCGCCGGCTCGTCGCTCGCCTTCGCGCGCAGCCTCGGCGAGTTCGGCGCCGTCATCTTCATCGCCGGTAACCAGCCCTATGAGACGGAGATCACCGCGCTGCTCGCCTTCATCCGCCTCGAGGAGTTCGACTACGAGGCGGCCGCGGCGATCGCCTCGGTGATCCTGATCGCCGCCTTTATCATGCTGGCCGTCACCAACGCCCTGCAGGCGCGCGGCCTGCGCTACCTCGACAAGGGCCGCTGAGGATGGCGGCGCGCGAACCCACCCTGCGCATCGGCGACGGCGCGCTCGTGCGGCGGCTCTTGATCGGCACTGTGGCGCTCGTGGCGCTGGTGCTGGTGGTGGCGCCGATCGCCGTCATCGTCGTGCGCGCCTTCTCGTCGGGGTTCGCCACCTATGCCGCCAATATCCTGCACCCGGACACGCTGCACGCCATCGGCCTCACCGTCGTCACGGCCCTGATCGCCGTGCCAGTGAACACCGTCTTCGGCATCGCCGCGGCCTGGGCGATCACCAAGTTCGAGTTCCCCGGCCGCAAGCTGCTGCTCGTCGTCATCGAGCTGCCGTTTTCGATCTCGCCGATCGTTGCCGGCGTGGCGCTGATGTTCGTCTACGGCCTGCAGGGGCTCTTCGGCCCGACGCTGCGCGACTACGACATCACCATCCTGTTCGCGCTGCCGGGCATCGTGCTCGCCAGCATCTTCGTCACGGCGCCTTTCGTTGCCCGCGAGCTCATCCCGCTGATGCAGGCGCAGGGCACCGACCTCGAGGAGGCCGCGACCTCGCTCGGCGCCTCGGGCTTCCGCACCTTCCTGACGGTGACGCTGCCGGGCGTGAAGTGGGCGCTGCTCTACGGCGTCGTGCTTTGCAACGCCCGCGTCATGGGCGAGTTCGGCGCGGTGTCGGTGGTCTCGGGCAACATCCGCGGCCAGACCAACACGCTGCCGCTGCACATCGAGCTGCTCTACCAGGACTACAACGCCGTCGGCGCCTTCGCCGCCGCCTCGGTGCTGACGGTGATCGCGCTCGTCACCCTCGTCGCCAAGGTGGCGCTGGAAGGCCGCGGCGCCGGCCGCGTGCGCCCGACGACGGCCATCGTCCCGACCACTGTCGGTGAGGAGAAGCCCGCATGAGGATCCGTCTCGACGGCGTCGGCAAGCGCTTCGACGGGGTGCACGCCGTCCGCGACGTGTCGCTGGAGATCGGCTCCGGCGAGCTCGTGGCGCTGCTCGGGCCGTCCGGCTCAGGCAAGACGACGCTCTTGCGCATGGTCGCCGGCCTCGCCTTCCCGGATACCGGCCGCATCCTGTTCGGCGACGTCGACGCGACCGATATTCCCGTCCGCGACCGCGGCGTCGGCTTCGTCTTCCAGCACTATGCGCTGTTTCCGCACATGCGGGTCGCCGACAACATCGCCTTCGGCATGCGCGCCGCGCGCGACCGCCGGCCGGAGGCGGCGGTCGTCGCCCGCGTCGACGATCTCCTGTCGCTGATGCAGCTCGACGGCCTCGGGAGCCGCTTCCCGGCACAGCTCTCCGGCGGCCAGCGCCAACGCGTCGCGCTCGCCCGCGCGCTCGCCGTCGACCCGCAGGTGCTGCTGCTCGACGAGCCGTTCGGCGCGCTCGACGCCAACGTCCGCCGCGAGCTGCGGCGGTGGCTGCGCGAGATGCACGAGCGCCTCGGCATCACCACCCTGTTCGTCACCCACGACCAGGAGGAAGCGCTCGACCTCGCCGACCGCGTCGTCATCCTCGATCATGGCCGCATCGAGCAGGTCGGCGCGCCACGCGAGCTCTGCCGCGAGCCGGCCTCGGCCTTCGTGATGACCTTCCTCGGCGACACCCACCGCCTGCCGGCATCCGTCGAGGCCGGAATTGCCACCGTCGCCGGACGCGTCCGCCATCCGGCGCAGAGCGTGCCGGACGGGGCGGCCTGGGCCTTTGTCCGCCCCGCCGACGTCGCCTGGCGTCCTGATGCGACCGAAGACGACGACGCCGTGCCGGCCCGCCTCGTCCGTGTCCTCGACCGGCCCGGTAGCCGCCGCCTCGTCGCCCGCACGGTGACAGGCGACGAAATCGAGCTCGATGTTGGCCCGGAGAACGACTCCGAGGCCGGCGACGATGGCGGCATAACCTTGCTGCGCGCGCGGATTTTTCCAGCAATCCCGGGCCTCTGACAGCCGCGCCGTACAGGCCGAACCGCCACTTGTGACGGCACACCGAAACGCTGCTGTCCTAATAACGACAAAATCAATCGACTTTATCGCCTTATCAGCGCATCGATCGGCCTCGTTCCTGTTGTGACAGTCTGGGTGACCACCATGCAGCACGTCGACGTCGCCATCATCGGATCAGGCTTCACCGGCGCCTCGCTCGCCGTCAACCTCCTCCGCCGGATGCCGCGGCGCGCCCGCATCGCGCTCATCGGAACCGGTGACGAGGTCGGACGTGGCGTGGCCTATGGCACTGCCGATCCCGAGCATCGCATCAACGTCCCGGCCGGTCGGATGAGCCTGTTTCCCGCAGACCCGACCGATTTCGTCCGCTGGCTCGGGGACGCGCCCGAGGGCCAGGGCATCGCGACCGATGCGCTGCCCTACAGCTTCGCCCCGCGCCGCGCCTATGGACGCTATGTTTCCGACAGGCTCGCGACGGCGGAACGGGAGGCGGCCGGCCGCGTCTCGCTGCTGCGCTTCGGGCAGGCCGCGCTGGCGGCCACGCCGGTCGCCGGCGGGCTTCGAATCGACCTCGACGGCGGCGGCCCGATCGTCGCCGAGGCGACGGCGCTCTGCCTGGGCAACATCCCGACCGGCCTTCCGGTCCCGTCGGACGCCGTAGACCGGGCGATCGGCGACCGCATCATCCTCGACCCCTGGCAGCCCTCCGCCCTCGCTGCGGTCGCCGACGACGACGACGTTCTCGTCATCGGCACCGGCCTCACGATGATCGACCAGGTGCTGACGCTGACCGCCCGCGGCCACCGCGGCCGGATCGTCGCCGTGTCGCGCCGCGGCCTGCTGCCACTCGCCCACCGCGAGCCGCGGCAGCCGCCGCTGGCGCTCGCGACCGTCGCCGCGACGACGCCGCTCGTCGAACTGTCGCGCCTGGTGCGCACCAAGGCGAAGGCGGAGATCGCTGAGGGGGGCGACTGGCGCCCCGTCGTCGACGGCCTGCGTCCCCGACTGCAGGAGATCTGGCAAGGTCTCGGGAGCGAGGATCGGCGGCGCTTCCTGCGCCACGTCGCGCCGTTCTGGAACATCCACCGCCACCGCTTCGCTCCCGAGGTGGCGGCGCGCGTCGAGGGCTGGCGGGCATCGGGCCGGCTGGAGATCGTGCGCGGGCGCGTTCTGGCGGTCCGGCGCAGCACGACGGACGACAAGGTTGCCGTCACGCTTCGCCCGCGTGGCGACGTGTCCACGGCGGAGGTGCGCGTCGACCGCGTGCTGAATTGCGCCGGCCTCGACCGCGGCGCCCCCTTGCGCTCGCAGCCCCTGTTGCGGGACCTGGCCGAGGCGGGGCTCCTGCGTGAGGATCCTGCCGGCCTCGGGGTCGACATCGATGCCGATGGCCGCGTGCTCGACCGCCACGGCCGCGCCGACAACGCCCTCTTCGCCCTCGGGCCGCTCGGCACCGGCCGCCTCTGGGAGATCGTCGCCGTTCCGGAGATCCGCGAGCAGTGCGCCGACGTCGCCGCCCGCATCGCCGCCGACGCCTTCGCGCGGCACTACCGGCAGGCCAAGGTCGCCGCCGGGCGCTAGGCTAGGTCGAATGAATTCCCATTTCTGGTCCGAGGTGGTCCACGAGGACAATCGTGATCTCGAAGTTTTGAATTGGGCTTCAAACTCAAGTCGGCACACCAAAAACTTATGCTAGCCGAGTGATCGTGCCCGCAGCACCGTTGAGCAGTCGTCTCAAGTGAAAATTGGCCAACGGATCATCCGGATGCTTGCTGACTTCTGCAGCGAACGCACCAAGCGCCCCAGGATCGCCAGCTTCCATTTTGGCAAAGGCGTGCAGGTAGCCATCGACCTCAGAGTCCAGACACATCCGCTGGCGCTGTGGCTCGTATGCACGAAGGGAGACAGCGCGGCCACGAATTAGGAGATCCCCAACCGGTCGACCCAGGAAGCCGGGAACCTGCAGTCTTACGCTTTCGCTGACACAGATGCGGGTTCCGAGTTCTTTGTTGGCAACCTCAAGTCGGGAAGCGACATTGATAGTATCTCCGTAGGCAGTGTAGTCGAAATAGCGGCCACCGCCGAAGTTTCCGACAATGGCGGGCCCCGCATTGACGCCGATGCGCGTGACGCCCAATGCCACTCCCTGCGCACGCCAAGTTTCTCGAAAGGACTGCGCGAACGCGTCTAGATCTAGCGCGCACGCAACCGCACGAGTAGCGTGATCCGGCTGGTCGCCGGGCGCACCAAACAAGACGTGTAGCGCGTCCCCGTTGACCCTCGCCACGGTACCCTCGTGTGAGAACACGATCGAGGTCATGCCGGACAGGTATCCGTTCAGCAGTGCGCTGAGGGTCGGTGTCGCGATGGCCTCGGCGAGCGTCGTAAACCCTTCGATATCGGTAAAAAGCGCCGCAACATCGCGTCGCTGACCTGCCAAACTCAGAGAATCCGAGTCGTTCGCCAGCCGTTCAGCAAGGCTTGGCGAGAAATACCGCGACAATGCTGCATGAGCGCGCTCGGCTTCGTTCTGCCGACGGCGCGCTTCGCGAAGTGTACCAATGTGCTTCAGCGTCTTTGAAATGGTCGCCTCGAGATCGACAAAATCAATTGGTTTGGTCAAAAAATCGAAAGCACCTCTATTCATCGCGGTGCGGATATTGCCCATATCGCCATATGCGGAGACGATAACTGTCGACATCTGACGTCCAACGTCCTGCAGCCTGTCGAGTAGGGTAAGGCCGTCCATGCGCGGCATGTTGATATCGCTCACGACGAGCTCGATAGCCTCGTCGCCGGCAACTGCGTCAAGTGCCTCGACGCCGTCATAAGCGAACACGAAATTGAACTTGCCCTCCCGAAGTTGGCGGCGAAATTTTTGGTTCAATAAGTCCCGAAGATCAGGCTCGTCGTCCACGAAAAGAATTCTCGGGCTCACCACGCCGTCCTCGACTGTGTATCGATTTCCTCGCGAAGCGCCGAGGAGGTTACTACCTCCGTCGGTAGAGCCCCCGATCCAACACTCATCGCCCGCATGGATCTCGGTGCATCCTCGCAAGCGGCAGCAGCTCTCACGGTCACGCCGGGCACAGTGACCGTAACCCGCACCTGAAAGCCAGCCACACTCCGTCCAGGCATGCTATTGTGTAGCAAGGTAGCGACCAATGATCTTCTACGCACGCCGCCGGAAATAGGTGCTTTCAGCGCGGAGAATGAAAACGTCGCGATGCGCGGCTCAGCACGTTGTTCGGGCTGGAATCGCCGCCGCAACATTGTTTCGGTGCCCGGCTTGTCATCTACCGTTAGGATCATTGGGCTCATTCGAACTCCACCTTTTGGGCTGACGATATAGCTGCCCGGGGCAAGACGATCCGGAACTCCGTGAAGACATTAGGCTGCGATTCAACTTCCAATATGCCGGAATGCTGCTTGACGATGATATCGTGACTCAGGGAGAGGCCAAGGCCAGTCCCCTCTCCAGCCGGCTTTGTCGTGAAGAATGGGTCAAAAATCCTTTCCTTCACTTCAGCCGGAATGCCTGTCCCATTGTCGCGAATGCGAATTTCCACGCAGTCGCCCAGGTTCCTCGTTGAAATCCGCAGCACCGGCTCATAGTCGTCAATTTGTGCAGAGCGCTCGCCTGTTGCATACAGTCCGTTTGAAATCAAATTCAGAAGTGCACGTGAAATATCCTGAGAGTACACATCGGCCTCGCCTGCTGCGAGATCGAAGTCGCGTTCTAATGAGATGTTAAAATCTTTCCTCTGCGCGCGCGCACCGTGATAGGCGAGGTTTATGCTATCCTCAACAACAGTGTTAATGCTCGTTAGCCGATGCTCGCCCGAGCCCTGCCGTGAATGCAGCAACATGTTTTTGACAATGGAATCAGCCCGACGGCCGTGCTGGACGACCTTGTCCAGGTTGCTCTTCAGCACTCTTGTGATATCACTGATGTTATCACGGAGGCTGCTCTCCACGGGGATTTGATCCAGAGAATCCGTGAGCTCGTCGATAAGTTCTATCGACAGCGCGGCAAAATTGTTAACAAAATTTAGCGGGTTTTTGATCTCGTGCGCGATGCCGGCGGTAAGCTGTCCGAGCGATGCAAGTTTTTCCGCCTGGACAAGACGGTCCTGTGCGGTCCGTAATTCTTCTAGTGAGCGAACAAGTTCATCAGTACGATTTTGGAGAGCTTGTTCGGTTTCCTTCAATGCGGTGATATCGATAACAGCGCCGGCGCTCCGCAGAGTACGCTGAGACGCCGGATCCCAGATATTCTCTCCCACCTCTCGCAAGAAACAAATCGTCCCGTCGGATCGGTAGCCCCTAAAATCAGCTTCGTAACTGCCAAAACCGCTTTCGACCAAATACCGAGGGCCATCCTCACCAACCATGTTGGCTGCGACCTTCTCATTTGTGTCAAATCGCTCCAAGAAATCAGACATCGACATGCGATAAAATCGCGGTAGCTGCTTTGAGATATAGAGCGGTCGGCTATCTTGTTCATTATAAACGAAAAACGCAACGTTAGATAGTTTACTGATGCTGCTGAGCAAAAGTTCGATATCAGCTTGTGATGCGGCGTCGCTGTAATAGTCCTCCGGGTCAGCCATAGATATCACGCATGTCGTCTAAAAGATGCAAAAGGCTGCCATAGCTCAAGGACTTAGTTGTCGGAAGTCCAGAGTTCATGAATCGGCGTCCAATTCGAGCCGCGGTGTAACCGAAGCTATTATATCCGTGGTCGCCGCACAAGCTCGCGGTTCTGCATCAGCGAAGTCTGGCACGAGGCTTGTGCACAGGTCTGGCCGTCGCGGCCGTGTCTCATGGGCTGTCGGAAAAGAAGGGTCGCTGCGAACGCTGGAGCGGTTTCCGACCGGACGGACTTGATCGATCGGTCAGAGATCGCTTGCGCGTCGGGAGCCCGGCGGCAAGGGCGTCAGGCGCTTGCCAACGACGCCGACTGTGTCAAGTACGCGCCGGCGGCGTCGGCGACGCGCGCGGCATGGCTTGCCACTTCAGGCAGCCCCATCAGTTCGCCAAAGGCGGCGCGGGCGAGGGGGCCGGCCACGAGGATTCGAGGATCGACCGTCCCCAACGCTCCGATGACCCGTCCATGATGGTCCGTCTCGATACCGAGACGCAGGGGATCGGGACGGATGGAGCCCAGCCGGTTGAGGCTCTCCAGCACCGACGAGCGATCGAACAGGCGGGCGGTAGCGGGTCCGGTGGCGAGGATCACCGCGTCGACCGCCAGGCTGGACCTTGCCCCGCTCCAGCGATCCTGGAGAAGGACCCCGATCGCATCACCGTCGCGGGAGACCGTCAGCGCTCTCGTCGCCCGGATCGCTAGCATGCCCTCACAGTGTCGGCGAGCGAGCAGGGCCGCGAGCTGCGGCGCGACGCGGAAGCGGTGGCTGTCCCAGAAGGGCCGCAGGTGGCGCAGCAGGCGGCGCCGTTCGTCCTGCGGCAGCGCCGACCAGATGGCGAAGCCCTGTTCCCGCACGGCATCGATGACGTGCTGCCAGGGCCGGCCAACCGTGGCGGCGTCGCTCAGCGCGCGCCGGACACGCCGCAGCAGGGCCAGGCTGGTGCGGGCGGGGGCGGATGAGAAGTCGCCGAGCGGCGAACCCGCCGGACCGTGCCCGCGCGAGGTGAGGCCGCGGCGGGAGATCGCCGTGATCGGGCCGCGGTGGCCGGCGGCGTCGAGGCTCGCCACCACGTCGGCCATCGTCAGCCCCGTGCCGACGACGAGCACGCGGTCGTCGGGGCGTAGCGACGCGAACGCCCGCGGTGCCCACGGATTGGCGATGAAGCGCGGATGATCGCCAAGGGCCTCGGCATAGCCCGCCGGAGCCTGCGGCTCCGTATGGCCGACGGCGAGGACGATGAGGTCGGCGAGGATTGCGTCGCCCCCCTCCAGCGCGACGGCGAAGCGCCGCCCGGCCGGGGTCACGTCCACGGCGCGGTCTCGGGCGTGCGTGACGACCCCCGCAGCGATCAGGGGATCGAGCTGCTCGCCGACATAGGCGCCGAAGGTCGACCGCCGCGGGAAGAGCTGTCCCCCCGGTGCGATCGCCTCCGGATCGTCCCGGATGGCGTCACGGGCCTCGATCCAGCGGACGAAATGCCCGGGATCAGCGGGATCGAGGCTCATCTTGGCCGCCGGCACGTTGATGCGGTGAGAGGGATCGCTGGTCTCGTAGGCGAGGCCCGCCCCCAGCCGGGGCCGCGGCTCGACCACGGTAACGGCGGCATCACGCGATCCCGACCGCGCGAGGTGCCACGCCACCGCGGCGCCGGAGAAGCCGCCGCCGATGATCACCACGTGCGGCCGGCCTGTCGTGCCACGAGAGCCGATCACGAGATGCCCCAGTCGGCCTTCCGCGCCGTAAGGCGGCACCACAGTTGGTCCGGATGATCGTCGTGCATATCCTGCATCAGGTGCTCTGAATCATGATGGAGTGCCGGGTCGACGAAGTTCAGCATCATCGATGCCAGCAGTAAATCGGCTGATTCTCCGGCTTCCGCGCGCTTTGAGTTTCGCCTTCTGTTGCGGGCGAGGCAGAGATTGAACTTTTTGCCGTCAATCCACCAGGCGGCCAACTTCACTGCCAACGCTCATCACGCCGAGAAGGTCGCGCCGGCAGTCGGCGCCACTCTGCCGGATTGCCCGCAGTCCGATCCGCGTGCTGTCGCGATGCCGCCACCGCTCGGTCTCATGAAGATCGCTAACAGTCTGAATTTATTCAGAATCTTTCTTGGCACGGGGATTGCGCTCGGACAGTGTCGTCAGCGGTCCCGTCCGCTCTCGGTCCCTGCTGACATCGCGGCCGTCGCGCGTCGACGCCTCGGGCCGCCATTCCGATCCGAAGCACAGGACGCGCAGCCGATGAACGTCGCCTTCCCCCACCCGGTCCGCCACCCGGCTGCAGACGCCCACGCCTTGAAGCAGGCTATGCGCGCGCTCGCCGGCGGCGTCACCGTCGTCACGGCCGGCATCGGCGAGGCGCGCACCGGCGCCACCGTCACCTCGGCGACCGCCCTGTCGGTCGAGCCGCCGACGATGATCGTCAACATCAACCTCTCGTCGTCCACCTGGCCGGCGATCCGGCGGCACGGCCACTTCTGCGTCAACATCCTCGGTCGCCATCATCAGGATGTCGCCGACCGGTTCGCCGGCAAGGGCGGCGTGAAAGGCGCCGAGCGCTACGCGGAAGCGGACTGGGTCGAGCTTTCGACCGGCGCCCTCGGCCTCGTCGGGGCGCTCGCGGTAATCGACTGCGAACTCGAGGAGGCGATCGAGCGGCACAGCCACGCGATCATCCTCGGCCGTGTCGCCGCCATCAGGCTCGGCGTCGGCTCATCCCTCGTCTACGCCAACGGCCGCTACGGCTCGGTAGCCGACTGAACGGTTGGCAGGCAGCCGCGCCCAATTTAGCGAATCAACCCGTCCGAACTGCCGTCTAAGGGCGAAGCATCGGACGCCGGTCTGCTTCATCGACCAGAATGGAATCCGACAATGACCAAGCCGAAGCAGAAGTCGTTGACCCTCAATCTCAACCTCATTCCGGGCGGCGTCTTTCCGGGCGCCTGGCGGGCCGGCGAGAAGGACGGGCAGCACTACAGCAGCCTCGACCACTACATCGAGGTGGCGAAGATCGCCGAGAAGGGGCTGCTCGACGCGGTCTTCCTCGCCGACACGCCGGTCTGGCGCTATCGGGGCGAGTACCGGCCGTTCCGCGGCCTCGATCCGACGGTGGCGCTCGGCGCCGTGGCGCAGCACACGAGCCGCATCGGCCTCGTCGCCACCGCGTCCAGCTCCTACAACTCCGCCTACAACCTCGCCCGCCGCATCTCGACGCTCGACCACGTCAGCAAGGGCCGCGCCGCCTGGAACGTCGTGGCGACGACCGGTGACGACGTCGCGCAGAACTTCGGCCAGGCGAAGACGCTCGACCATGCCGCGCGCTACCGGCGCGCCCACGAATTCGTCGAGGCGGTGATCCAGCTGTGGGACAGCTGGGCCGACGACGCCTTCGTCGCCGACAAGGCGACCGGCGTCTTCGTCAACGAGAAGCGCATCCGCGAGATCGACTATGCCGGCGAGTACGTCAACGTCGTCGGACCGCTGAACCTGCCGCGCTCGCCGCAGGGCCATCCGGTGATCGTGCAGGCGGGTTCCTCGGAGGACGGCGTCGGGCTCGCCTCGCGCTTCGCCGACGCCGTCTACACCGTGCAGCACGACCTCGCCTCGGCGCTCGCCTTCCGCACGAAGGTGCGCGACCGCGCCAAGGCCTGGGGCCGCGATCCCGAGACCGTCAAGGTGCTGCCGGGCCTCGTCACCCTCGTCGGCTCCACGGAGGCCGAGGCGCGGCGGCGCGAGCGCGAGCTGCAGGCGCTCCACACCGAGCACTACGCCATCAACGCGCTGGCGCTGCAGCTCGGCGTGCCAGTGGAGGCGCTCGTCCTCGACAAGGAACTGCCCTGGGACCTCATCCCGGAGGACGGCCACTCCGGCAGCAAGCAGGGCCACTTCGCGGCGCTCGTCGCCACCGCCCGCAGCGAGCGGCTGACGGTGCGCGAGATCCTCGCCCGGCAGGGCGGCGGCCTCACCCACGTGGCGGCGATCGGCGCGCCGGAGCAGATCGCCGACCTGATCGAGAGCTGGTACCGCGCCGGCGCCGTCGACGGCTTTAACGTCATGCCGGCGGCGCTGCCGGAGGTGGCGATCGCCTTCGTCGAGCACGTCGTGCCGGTGCTGCAGAAGCGCGGCCTGTTCCGCACCGAGTACCCCGGCACGACGCTGCGCGACACCTACGGCCTCGAGCGTCCGGCGGACGGCTTCTCCGAGTCCTACGGCATCAAGCGCGTCCGCCGCGCCGAAGCCTCGTTCAGCTGAGGCCGGCCGCAGCATGAGCATCCAGTCGGACACGGGCCCCGCCATCGGGCGGGGCCAGCCAGAGGAGGAGGCGGGGGCGCGCAGCCGCCGGCTCGAGCGGCAGCGCTTCGTCGCGCGCTATGTCGCCGGCAAGCTCGCCTCGGCGGTGTTCGTGCTGTGGGCGGCCGTCACGCTGAGCTTCCTCTCCATCCACTTCGCCCCCGGCGATCCGGTGACGCTGCTGATGGGCGAGGTCGCCACCCCGGAGCTCAGGGCCGCGGTGGAACGCGACTGGGGCCTCGACCGGCCGCTCCTCGACCAGTACGTCGACTATCTCGGCAACGTCGTGCAGGGCAACTTCGGCTTCTCCTACGCCCAGAACGCGCCGGTCAACGACATCCTGTTCGGGCCGCGGCTGATGGCGAGCGCCGAGCTCACCGCCTTCGCCGTCGTCACCGCGCTCGTGCTCGCCATCGTCATCGCGGTGGCCACCGCCGGGCGAAAGGGCATTATCGCCGGTGCCTCGCAGCTGACCGAGCTCGTCTTCGCGTCGATGCCGTCGTTCTGGCTCGGCATCGTCCTCATCACGATCGTCGCGTTCAACCTCGGCTGGCTGCCGGTGACGGCGGGGTCGGGCTTCAGGAAGCTGATCCTGCCGGGGCTGACGCTGGCGCTGCCGCTCGCGGCGGTGCTGTCCCAGGTCATCCGCGAGGGGATCGAGCGCTCGCTGGAGCAGCCCTATTCGGTGACGGCGCGCGCCCGCGGCATCGGCTTCACCCGCCTCAAGTACGCCCACGCGCTCCGGCACTCGCTGCTGCCGGCCATGACGCTGTCCGGCTGGGCGGTCGGCGGCATGCTGACCGGCACCGTCGTCGTCGAACAGGTGTTCGGCCGCACCGGCATCGGCCAGGCGACCGTCGTCGCCGTGACCCTGCAGGACATCCCCGTCGTGCTCGCCGTGGCCCTGCTGTCGGCCGTGATCTACGTCGCGGTCAATACGCTCGTCGACATCCTCTACCTCTGGGCCGACCCGCGGCTGCGGGCGAGGTGATCCATGACACTCTCCCTCACCGACCTGCGTGAGCCCCGACGGCTGCCGCGGCTGCCGCGCTGGGAGGTCACGCTCTCCTTCGGCTTCCTCGCCCTGCTTGGCCTCGTCGTCGCTTGGCCCGGGCTCGTCGCGCCGCACGATCCGCTGCTCACCGATTTCGGCCGGACGCTGTCGCCGCCGGGCGCCGAGAACCTGCTCGGCACCGACGGTCTCGGCCGCGACGTGTTCAGCCGCATCCTCTACGGGGCGCAGTACTCGCTGTTCATCGGCGTGCTCTCCACCGCCCTCGGCGTGGGGCTCGGCGTGGTCTTCGGCCTGCTCGCAGGTGTCACCGGGCGGGTCGGCAACGAGCTGATCTCGCGTACCTTCGACGTCATCGGGGCCTTCCCCGACCTCCTGTTCGCGCTGGTGCTGATCACCTTCACCGGCCCCGGCACGTGGAACCTCATCTTCGCCATCGGCGTCGCCTCGGCGCCGCGCTATGGCCGCGTCGTGCGCGCCGAGACGCTCGCCGTCATCCACTCCGACTTCGTGCAGCAGGCGCGGCTGTCGGTCGCCTCGCCGGCGCTGATCGTGCTCCGTCACGTGCTGCCGAACGCGCTCGGCACCGTCCCGGTGCTCGCCACCCTCGGCGTCGGCGGCGCCATCCTCGGCGCCGCCGGCCTGAGCTTCCTCGGCTTCGGGCCGGCGCAGCCGATCCCGGAGTGGGGCTCGATGCTGTCGGAGGCGCGCGGCGACCTGCGCGTCGCCTGGTGGGCCGGCGTGTTCCCCGGCCTCGCCATTACCCTCACCGCCATCGCCGTCACCGTTGTCGGCCGGCACTTCCAGCGGTCCTTCGAGCGCAGGAGCGGCCGATGACGGTGCATGTGCGACCCTGCCAGGACGCTCCCGCCGCCGGCGCGGGAGAGCTCCTCCTCGACGTGCGTGGCCTGCGCATCGCCTTCGACGGCGCGCCGGCCGGAGCGCCACCGGTCGTCGACGGCCTCGATCTGTCGCTACGGCGCGGCCGCGTGCTCGCGATCGTCGGCGAGTCGGGCTCCGGCAAGTCGGTCAGCGCCCGCAGCCTGCTCGGCCTCGCCGGTGCCGGTGCCCGGGTCGCGGCCGAGCGCTTCGACGTGCTCGGCCGCGACGCGCGCCGATTCGGCGAGGCGGACTGGCGGCGCCTGCGCGGCCGCCGCATCGGCCTCGTCCTGCAGGACGCGCTGACCTCCCTCGACCCGATGCGCACCATCGGCGCGGAGGTGAGCGAGGCGCTCGACGCCGCCGACGGATCGTGGTGGCCGCGGCGGCGCGCGGCGGGCGAGATCGAGACGCTGCTCGCCTCCGTCGGCATCCGCGACCCCGGCCTGAAGCGGCGGCAGTACGCCCACCAGCTCTCGGGCGGGCAGCGGCAGCGGGCGCTGATCGCCTCGGCCATCGCCGGCGATCCCGACGTCATCATCGCCGACGAGCCGACGACGGCGCTCGACGTGACAATCCAGGCCCGCATCCTGCAGCTTCTGAAAGAGAAGGTCGGTGGCGGCCGCGGCCTCATCCTGATCAGCCACGACTTCGCCGTCGTCGCCGACATCGCCGACGACGTCATCGTGCTCAACCGCGGCCGGATGGTCGAGGCGGGTCCGGCGCGCGAGGTGCTTTACCAGCCGCAGCGCGACTACACGCGCCAACTGATCGCCGCGATTCCCGGCCTGCAGTCGCGTGGCAAGCGCCTCTCGGCGCTGCCGCAGCCGGCCGCCACGGTCGCGGTGGCCGTGGAGGAAGGGCCCACCGTCGTGCGGGCCGAGGGGCTGGTGAAGTGGTACCGCGGCGAGGGCGGTCGCGAGTTCAAGGCGGTCGACGGCGTCTCCTTTTCCATCCGCGCCCGCGAGATCGTCGGCCTCGTCGGCGAGTCCGGCTCGGGCAAGTCGACGGTCGCCAAGCTCGTCACCGGCCTGCTGGCACCGGACGCCGGGACGATTTCCATTTACGGCGCCTCGTGGCCCGGCGAGACGAAGGCGGCCCGGCGCGCCGGCGTCGGCACCGTGCAGCTGATCGGCCAGGACAGCCTCGGCTCCTTCGATCCCCGCTACACCGTGCGCGAGGTCGTCGCCGAGAGCGTCGCCCTCGTGCACCGCGACCGCGGCCTGCGCGAGAAGCGCGTCCGCGAACTCCTCGACCTCGTGCAACTGCCGGCCGGCACGATCGACCGCCATCCCCGCGAACTGTCCGGCGGCCAGCGCCAGCGAGTCTCGATCGCCCGTGCCCTCGGCTCCAACCCGAAGGTTCTGGTCTGTGATGAGCCGGTCTCGGCGCTCGATGTTTCCGTGCAAGCACAAATATTGGATTTATTTGTCGATATCAGGAGCGTGTATAGCGCGTCATTCCTGTTTATCTCGCATGATATTGGAGTAATAAATCATCTGTGCGATAAGACACTAGTCATGCTTTCGGGGAGAATCGTCGATCAAGGGCCGTCCGAGTCTTTATTCGGAGCGTCGACCGTCGACTATACACAACAACTCATGCGGGCAGTGCCGCATCTGTGAACGAGGACATCAGCACATGGCAAGCAAGCTTCGACGCTCGTGGGTGAGCGGCGCCGTCATCGCCGTCGCCGCCGGCCTCTCCGCCCTCGCGCCGGCCTTCGCCGACAATGCGCCGGCCGGCAACCCGCAGTCCGGCGGCACGCTGACGATCGCGCTGCCGTTCTTCCCGGACGAGGGCCTCAACCCGCACCATCGCGGCGCCATCAGCCAGACGCAGGTGATGCGCAACGTCTATGACAGCCTCGTCGCCGCCGACTATGACGAGAGCTTCCATCCGTGGCTGGCGGAGAGCTGGACGAAGTCCGACGACGGCCTCGTCTACACCTTCAAGCTCCGCCAGGGCGTGACCTTCACCGACGGTGAGCCGTTCACTGCGCAGGCCGTGAAGGCGAACTTCGACCGCGTCATCGACGGCAAGTACGCCCCCGGCGCGGCGAAGAACACCTTCCGCGCGCTCGCCGAGACGAAGGTCATCGACGACCACACGGTGCAACTCACCCTCAAGAAGCCGGCGGCGAACTTCCTGCACACCCTCGCTTCGCTGGAGGGCGCGATCGTCTCGCCGAAGTCGCTCGAGAACCCGGACGTGCGGGCGGGTGGCGTCGGCATCGCCGGCACCGGGCCGTTCATCCTGACGGGCGTCGTCCCCGGCCAGGAACTCGTGTTCAAGCGCAACGACGGCTACACCTCGCCGCCGGCGACCGCCCATCACACCGGCCCGGCCTATCTTGATGAACTGGTGGTGAAGTACGTCAGCGAGCCCTCCGTCCGAGCCGGCCTGCTCGCCTCCGGCGAGGTGCAAGCGGCCGTCGACATCGCCCCGAACGACATCTCGCTGTTCGACGGCGTCGAGGGCTTCCAGTACGAGTTCAAGGGCTCGAACGTCGCCCCGACCTCGCTCTACTTCAACACCACGAGCGGGCCGACGCGGGACGTGCGCGTGCGCCGTGCCCTGCAGGACGGGGCGGACGTCGACGCGATCGTCAAGTCGGTGCTGAAGGGGCACGGCGAGCGGGCCTGGAGCATCGTGCAGCCGCAGAGCAAGTTCTATGACGCGAGCGTCGAGAAGGCCTACGGCGGCGACGTCGCGCGCGCCAACACGCTGCTCGACGAAGCCGGCTGGACCGGCCGTGACCCCGAGGGCTACCGCGCCAACGCGAGCGGCGAGCGTCTCACCGTCCGGCTGATCGCGACGACGCCGAAGGCGCCGCTCGACACCGTGCTCGCCGCCTACCAGGCGGAGCTTCGCCGCAACATCGGCGTCGAGGTCGACCTGCAGTTCCGCGACGAGGGCACCGTCGACAAGGTGCGCGAGGCGAACGCCTACGAGATCTTCCCGCGCTCCGTCGGCGGCACCGATCCCGGCGTCATCCTCGACAAGGTCTACACCAAGGACGGCACCGTGAACGGCCCGCGTCTCGACAGCCCGGAGGTCACGGCCTGGCTCGAGGAAGGCCGCACCGCCCTCACCGACACGGCGCGCAAGGCCGCCTACGACAAGATCGCCCAGTACGTCCTGATCGACCACGCGATCACACTGCCGCTCTATCTCGACCGCTACAACGTCGCGGCCCTCGACAGCGTGCACGACGTCACGGCGTTCATCGACCCGCCGCGCGGCCTGTTGAACGGCTGGGCCTACAACACCTGGATCGACCAGCAGAGCCAGTGACGGAAAGGGGCCGGCGGCCATTGCCGCCGGTCCCCGCCTGGACGAGAGGATCACGCTTGCCCGACATCGGCATCATGTTCCGCCTGAACGACCGCACGGCCGACCCGGCGGGCCAGTACGAGGCCGGGCTCGAGCTCATCGAGGCGGCGGAGCGGCTCGGCTTCGACAGTGCCTGGATCACCTCACACCACTTCGGTTCCGACAAGGGCAGCATCGCCTCGCCGTTGCTCTTCCTCGCCGCCGCGAGCCAGCGCACCAGCCGCATCCGGCTCGGCGCGGCGGTCGTCGTGCTGTCGCTCGAAAACCCGATCCGCGTCGCGGAGGACGCGGCGATCGCCGATCTGTTGGCGCACGGACGCCTCGAGCTCGGCGTCGGCACCGGTCTCGAGAACTGGGCCTTCGACGCCTTCGGGGTCGCGTGGGACGACCGCCACGCCGTCTTCGGGCGCCACCTGCACGCCCTTCGGCACGCCCTGTCCGGGGCGGAGCTCGGCGGGGGCCGGCGGCTGCATCCGCCGGGGAGCGCGCTGCTCGACAAGATCTGGCGCGTCGGTACCGAACTCTCCGACGTGCGGGGCATTGCGGAGGCCGGCGATCACCTCTTCGTGGGCACCTCGAAGAAGCGCACGCTGGCGGAGAACCGCCGCCAGCACGCCGCCGTCATCGCGACCTTCCGCGAGCATGCGGGCGCCCACCAGCGCATCGCCATGTCCCGCCACCTCTTCGTCCACCCCGACGGCGCCGAGGCGCGCCGGCAGTTCGAGGCGGCCCTGCCGTCCGAGCTGCGCGCCCGCCGCGCCTCGCCCGCGGAGCCCTACAGCCTCGAGGAGGCTGTCCTCGTCGGCACCTCCCACGAGATCGCCGCTTCCCTCGACGCCGACCCGCTGCTGCCGCTCGTCGACGACCTGCTCGTCCAGGTCGCCCCGGCGAAGCTCTCCCTCCGGCAGTGGACCGCGTCGCTGTCGCTGCTCGCGGCGGATGTGTTCGCCGAGCATCGGGCGCATCGGCTCGCGGGGGCTGCCAAACGCAGCGCGACTGTTGATCGAGCCGCAAGCCCACAGAGGGTGGACCGATAGGGGGGCGCCAAAAGCGCCTTCTTGGCCTACCTTCTGATGTCTTAAAGCTTGCCGATGGGACTTGGTGCGGGCGGTCGGAATCGAACCGACACTCTGTCACCAGAACCGGATTTTGAGTCCGGCGCGTCTACCAGTTCCGCCACGCCCGCATCGCGCCGGTCCATCGCGGCGGGGCGACGGCGCCCCGGCTTCGACCGGCGCCGCCGGTTCTGCCATGCCGCCCGGCCGCAAGTCCAGCGGGTGCGGTGGCGGCGGTGCGCGACGACGGTCGCAACGGCGGCGCCGCTGTGCGAAGACGGCGGCGTCCCGGCCGCATTCCGGCTGGCTGCCATTCGAAAGCGCCGACGTGACGACGATGAGCGACCCGCCCGATCCCGCCGATGCATCCACCGCCGTCGATCCGCCCGCCGTGAAGCCCAACGCGGCGCACCTCGCCTCGCCGTCCTACCGGCTGCCGGCGCTCGACCAGGACTTCCTGCTCGGCGATTCGACCCGCGGCGTGCGCTTCCTGCTCGAGTACGCCAAGGCGGAAGAGGCGCTCCGGGCCTGGGGCGTGCGCTCCACCATCGTCGTGTTCGGCAGCGCCCGCGTCGGCGAGGCGGGCGACGGCCACCACGCCGGCTGGTACGCCGCGGCGCGCGCCTTCGGCCGCATCGCCTCGCTGGAGGGCGGCGCGCTGGCGCACGAGGGCGGCCAGCGCGACAACGTCGTCGCCACCGGCGGCGGCCCCGGCATCATGGAGGCGGTGAGCCGCGGCGCCCGCGACGTCGGCGCGCCGTCGATCGGCTTCAACATCTCGCTGCCGCACGAGCAGGAGCCGAACCCCTTCACGACGCCCGAGCTCACCTTCCGCTTCCACTACTTCGCCATGCGCAAGATGCACCTCGCCATGCGCGCCAACGCGCTGGTGGTGTTCCCCGGCGGCTTCGGCACGCTGGACGAGCTGTTCGAGATCCTGACGCTGCGCCAGAGCGGCAAGGCGCCGGCGATCCCGATCGTCCTCTACGACGCCGCCTACTGGAACGCCGTCATCGACTTCCAGACGCTCGTCGCCGAGCGGATGATCGACCCCGACGACCTCGCTTTGTTCGACTTCGCCGAGAGCGCCGAGGCGATCTGGGCGACGCTCGTGCGGCGCGGGCTGCCGACGCCCGATCACGGCCACGTCGGGGCGTGAGGCGCGGCGCGCACGCCGGTCGCGCCGACCCGCCTTGACACGCCGCCCGGCCTCGCCTTCAACCGCGGCAGCGTTCCCGCAGGAGAACGAGCGCCGCCGTGACCGCCTCGCCCGCCCATCGCCCCGTCCCCGCCGAGACCGTCGACCGCGTCATCGCCCGGCTCGGCGACCGCTCGGTCGTGCTCGTCGGCATGCCCGGCGCCGGCAAGACGACGATCGGCCGCCGGCTCGCCACCCTCCTGCGCCTGCCCTTCGTCGATGCCGACCACGAGATCGAGCGCGCCGCGGCGATGACCATCCCGGAAATCTTCGAGAAGTACGGCGAGGCGGAGTTCCGCGACGGCGAGAAGCGCGTCATCGCCCGCCTGCTCGAGGGCGGCCGGCAGGTGATCGCCACCGGCGGCGGCGCCTTCATGGCCGAGGAGACGCGCGCGGCGATCGGCCGGCGTGGCGTCTCCGTCTGGCTGAAGGCCGACGTCGAGACGCTGATCGGCCGCGTCCGCCGCAAGTCGAACCGGCCGCTGCTCGCCGGCGACGACCCGGAGGGGGCGCTGCGCCGCCTGCTCGCCGCCCGCGAGCCGGTCTACGCCGGCGCCGACGTCATCGTCACCTCGCGCGACGTCGCCCACGACGACGTCGTCGCGGCGCTGGTCGGCGCACTCGCCGACAGGCTCGCCGATCCGCATCCAGAGCCCGCCGCCGCCGATCCGGAGACCGTTCGATGACCGCCGACGCCCTCCTCGATCCGCGGACCGAGACCGTCACCGTCGGCCTCGGCGGCCGCGCCTACGACATCCTGATCGGCCGCGGCCTCGATGCCGGGCGCGAGATCGCCGGGCGGTTTCCGGGCGCCCGCGCCAGCGTCGTCACCGACGAGACCGTCGCCGCCCGCCACCTCGCCGTCTTCTCCGCCGGCCTCGCCGCCGCCGGCCTCGAGCCGCACGCCATCGTCGTGCCGCCGGGCGAGGGCTCGAAGAGCTTCCGCGGCCTGGAGACGGTGGTCGACGGCCTGCTCGAGGCCCGCCGCGAGCGCGGCGACCTCGTGGTGGCGCTCGGCGGTGGCGTCATCGGCGACCTCGCCGGCTTCGCCGCCGGGATCGTGCGGCGCGGCATGCGCATGGTGCAGGTGCCGACGACGGTGCTCGCGCAGGTCGATTCCTCCGTCGGCGGCAAGACCGGCATCAACGCCCGCCAGGGCAAGAACCTCGTCGGCGTCTTCCACCAGCCGAGCCTGGTCCTCGCCGACCTCGACCTCTTGTCGACGCTGCCCGAGCGCCACCGCCGCGCCGGCTACGCCGAGATCGCCAAGTACGGGCTGATCGACGATCCCGGATTTTTCACGTGGCTCGAGACGCACGGCGCCGACGTCGTGGCGCTCGGCGACGGCCTCGCACACGCGGTGGCGACGAGCTGCCGGGCGAAGGCGCGCACCGTCGCCGCCGACGAGCACGAGACGACCGGCGTGCGGGCGCTCCTCAATCTCGGCCACACCTTCGGCCATGCGCTGGAGGCCGGCACCGGCTACGGGGAGCGCCTCGTGCACGGCGAGGCGGTGGCGCTCGGCATGGCGCAGGCGTTCCGCTTCTCCGCCGCCCGCGGCCTCTGCCCCGCCGAGGATGCAGAGCGGGTCGAGCGCCACCTGCGCTCGGTCGGCCTGCCAACGCGGCTCGCTGACGTGCCGGGTGAACTGCCCGACGACGAAGCGCTGCTCGCGCTGATGGCGCAGGACAAGAAGGTGGTGCGCGGCCGGCTGGTGTTCGTGCTCGTCCGCGGCATCGGCGAGGCGTTCGTCGCCCGCGACGTACCGGTCGAGGCGGTGCGGGCGTTCCTATCGGAGGAGCGGCGGCGGTGAGCGCCTGGGAGATCTGGGCGACCGCCGGCGGCATCCTCGCGCTGCTCGCCTGCTCGTTCTTCTTCTCCGGCTCCGAGACGGCGATGACCGCCGCCTCGCGCTCGCGCCTGCTGCAGCTCGAGAAGGGAGGCGACGCGCGCGCCGGCCTCGTCTCGCGGCTCATCCAGTCGCGCGAGCGGCTGATCGGGGCGATGCTGCTCGGCAACAACATCGTCAACATCACCGCCGCCTCGCTCGCCACCTCGATGCTGCTCGCGCTGTTCGGCGAGCACGGCGTCGCCTACGCCACCGTCATCATGACGGTGATGATCGTGGTGTTCTCCGAGGTGCTGCCCAAGACCTGGGCGATCGCCGACCCGGAGCGCTTCGCGCTCGCCGTGGCGCGGCCGATCCGCGTCGTCGTCGCCATGCTCGGCCCGGTGACGATGGCGGTCGAGATGGTGGTGCGCGGCCTGCTGTCGCTGATCGGCGTGCGCGTCGACGAGAAGACGGCGATCCTCTCGGCGCACGAGGAGCTGCGCGGCGCCGTCGACCTGCAGCACCTCGAGGGCGGCCTCGTGAAGGTCGAGCGCGACCGCATCGGCGGCGTGCTCGACCTCGCCGAGCTCGACGTCTCCGACGTCATGGTGCACCGCACCGTCATGCAGTCGCTCGACGCCGACGAACCGCCGGAGCGCCTCGTCGAGAACGTCCTGAAGAGCCCGCACACCCGCCTGCCGCTGTGGCGCGGCCAGCCGGAGAACATCGTCGGCGTGCTGCACGCCAAGGATCTGCTGCGTGCCCTCGCCGCGGTCGGCGGCGACGTGGCCCGCCTCGACCTCGCGACGATTGCCACGCCGCCGTGGTTCGTGCCCGACACCACCAGCCTGCCCGACCAGCTCGCCGCTTTCCTGAAGCGCAAGAGCCACTTCGCCCTCGTCGTCGACGAGTACGGCGAGGTGCAGGGGCTGGTGACGCTCGAGGACATCCTGGAGGAGATCGTCGGCGACATCGCCGACGAGCACGACCTCGTCGTGCAGGGGGTGCGGCCGCAGGCCGACGGCTCGGTGGTGGTCGACGGCACCGTGCCGATCCGCGACTTGAACCGCGCGCTCGACTGGCGCCTGCCCGACGAGGAGGCGACGACGGTGGCCGGCCTCGTCATCCACGAGGCGCGCATGATCCCCGAGGAGCGCCAGGCCTTCACCTTCCACGGCTTCCGCTTCCAGGTGCTGCGCAAGGACCGCAACCGGGTGGCGATGCTGAAGGTGACGCCGCTCGGGGCGGGTGTGGCGGCGGCGCCGGTGGCAGCGAGCACGCCTCCGGCCCGCCCCGCGGCCTGACCGCTTTGAACCAGAAAGGCTTTTGCACCATCAGCCTGGTCATCCCAGGCCCTGTCCTTGGATCCATCCCTCTCCGCGAACACCACCGCCGTTGTGCAGCGCGGAGGCGCTGCATGGATCCTCGGGACGAGCCCGAGGATGACCACCAAAGGGCGTTGCGCAGCCTCCGTCCTACCGTCTCCCCGGCTCCCCCGGCGCCGTCGCGTGCACCGCCAGCGCGTGCACGGGGCCGGCGAGCTCTTCGGCGAGGATGGCGTTGACGCGGCGGTGGCGGTCGAGGCGGGAGCGACCGGCGAACTCGGCGGCCGTCACGTACACCCGGAAATGGCTCTCGCCGCCGGGGCGGTGGCCGGCGTGGCCGGCGTGCAGGTGCGACTCGTCCTCGACGGCGAGCGCCTCCGGCGCCAACGCCGCCTGGAGCTTCGCCTCGATCCTCTCGCGCACAGCGGCCATCCGTTGCTCCCGTCCTCGTCGCCGGCCGGCCGCTCGTCGCTCCGGCCGCACTCTGCCTGAACGGAGAGACTCGCGCGGGCGGGGTGTCGCGGTCAACCGCCGCCGGCGGACGGACGTTCCGGAGGCGCGGACGCACGCCCGCGTTCACGCCAGGGCTTGACCGCCCGACCCGTCACCGAACCGCCGCGACCCTGAGAGACAAGTGCCCGGCGCGCCGGTCGGTGCTGCCGTCGTTCACCACGCCGGGAGGCCGGCTTTGCCAAGGGCGGGTCCGATCGGTTAAGAAACCGTATACGGCCCGGACGTCCCGTCGACGCCGCCGCCGCCCCGAGTTGAGAAGGAAGCGACCCGACGATGACCCCCGTCGTACGGATCGCGGCGTTCGTCGTCGCGGCATTCACCGGGCTCTTCGCCCCCGCCGCCGCGCGCGCGGAGATCGGCGCGTACATCGTCGTGGACGCCGGCTCCGGCGCCGTGCTCGCCGAGAAGAACGCCTTCCAGGCCTGGTACCCGGCTTCGATCACCAAGCTGATGACCGCCTACGTCACCTTCCGCGCGATGCGCGAGGGGCTCGTGGCGCCGACCTCGCCGGTGACGATCACGAAGAACGCCGCGAGCCGGCCGCCGAGCAAGATGGGCTTCAAGGTCGGCACGGTGATCACCATCGACACCGCTTTGAAGATCATCATCGTCAAGTCGGCGAACGACATCGCCGTGGCGCTCGGCGAGGCGGTCGGCGGCTCGGAGGCGAAGTTCGTCGGCATGATGAACGCCGAGGCGCGCCGGCTCGGCATGGTCGCCACCCACTTCGAGAACCCGCACGGGCTGCCGGACGACGGCCAGACCACCTCGGCGCGCGACATGGCGGTGCTCGCCCGCACCATCCTGACGGAGTTCCCCGAGCACCGCGATCTGTTCAAGATCACCGCGCTGCAACTCGGCAAGAAGACGATCCGCACCCACAACCACCTGCTCGAGCGCTTCCGCGGCACCGACGGGATGAAGACCGGCTTCATCTGCAATTCCGGCTTCAACGTCGTCACGACGGCGACCCGCGGCGGCCGCACGCTGGTCGCCGTCGTGCTCGGCGCCTACACCTCGGCAGAGCGCAACGAGTTCGCCGCCATGCTGCTCACCGACGCGTTCGCGCGGCCGTCGCTCCGGCGCGGCTCGCTCGCGACGCTCGCACCGCCGGCGGTGACGCCGGCGGCCGTCAGCGTGCGCGAGTACGTCTGCGGCGCCAAGCGTAAGAAGCAGCCGGCGCAGGCGCAGGCACAGGCCGAGGTGGGCGAGAGCGAGGACGTCGACGTCGTCGGCACCGCCGGCAACCGCCTGATCGTCGCCTCGACGGCTGGCGGCGCGCCGGAGAAGCCGAAGAGCTATCTCGAGCCGCGCTTCTCGACGATGGCGCCGGTGCCGATCAGCCTGGGCGGCGCGTCCGGCACCGCTGTGGCGTTCGCCGTGCCGCTGCCGCCGCTGCGCCCGCGTGAAGGCCCGGCGGCGATGCCCGGCCCCGATCCGGCGACGCTGATGGCGCTGGTGCCGCCGGCCGAGGCGGCGACGGCGCTGCCGGTGGCGAGCGGCGAAGCGGCGATGCCGGTCCCGCCGGCCGCGACCGCCGCACCGCCGCCTCCGCTGGACCCCGCGAGCGCCGCGGCGGAGGTTGCCCCGCCGCCGGCCCCGACGCTCGGCTCGATCGCCTCGGCGGCGCAGCCGGGACTGTCGGTGCCGCTGTCGCTGATCCCGACCACCACCGTCGCGACGCAGCCGGCCACCGCCGAACAGATGCTCGGCCCGCGGCCGCGGCAGAACTGATGGCCGCCGACACCGGGAGTCTCGTGCCGGAGCGGCCGGCGCCGCGCCGCGCGCCGATCCCGGTGACGATCCTCACCGGCTTCCTCGGCGCCGGCAAGACGACGCTGCTCAACCGGCTGCTCGTCGACCCGGCGCTGAAGGATGCGGCCGTCATCGTCAACGAGTTCGGCGACGTCGGCATCGACCACCTGCTGGTCGCGGCCTCCGAGGACGGCATCATCGAGCTGTCGTCCGGGTGCCTCTGCTGCACCGTGCGCGGCGAGCTCGTCACCACGCTGGAAGACCTGCTGCGCGGCCTCGACAACGGCCGCATCGCCACGCTCGCTCGCGTCGTCATCGAGACCACCGGCCTCGCCGACCCGTCGCCGGTGATGCACGCCATCATGCTGCACCCCTACCTGGTGCAGCGCTACCGGCTCGACGGCATCGTCACGGTGGTCGACGCGATCAACGGCGCCGCGACGCTCGACGCCCACGAGGAAGCGGTGAAGCAGGCCGCGGTCGCCGACCGGCTGGTGCTGACGAAGACGGACATGCCCGGCGGGGCGGAGGCCGGTGCGGCGCTCCGCCGCCGGCTCGTCGCCCTCAACCCGGCCGCGCCGATCCTCGAGGCGGCCGCCGGCGAGGCGACGGCCGAGCGCCTGCTCGATTGCGGCCTCTACGATCCGAAGACGAAGATCGCCGACGTCGCCCGCTGGCTCGCCGCCGAGGCCTACGGACCGCCGGGACAAGGTGGCAGCCACGACCACGGCGGCCACGATCTCCACCACGATCATGATCACGGATCACACGATCAACCAGTACGCGGTCACGGCGCCTCGGCCGGTCACGATCATGATCACGGATCACAGGGCCACGACCACGGCCACGACGTGAATCGCCACGATGCCCGCATCCGCTCGTTCTCGCTGATCACCGACCGGCTGATCCCGATGGCGACGCTCGACATGTTCCTCGACCTGTTGCGCTCGGCGCACGGGCCCAAGCTGTTGAGGATGAAGGGGATCGTCGGCATCGCCGAGGACCCGGACCGACCGCTCGTCATCCACGCCGTGCAGCACGCGCTGCACCCGCCGGCGCAACTGCCGTCGTGGCCCGGCGGCGACCGCCGCACGCGGCTCGTCTTCATCACCTGCGACCTGCCGGAAGACTTCGTGCGCGGCCTGTTCGACGCCTTCACCGGCGTCATTGCGCCGGACCGCCCGGACGCGGCGGCGATGACCAACAACCCGCTGGCGATCCCCGGCTTCCGGGCCTGAGCTACGGCGGCGGCGGCGTCAGCCGGACCGGGAGCCGATCGCCTCGGCGAGCGCCACCGTCCGAGCCGCCATCTCGGCGTGCAGCCGCTCCACCATCCGCCCGCCGAGCGACAGCGCCCCCTTGCCGGCGTTCTCCGGCAGCGCGAACGCCGCCACCAGCGTGCGCGCGAACGCGACCTCCGCCGGGTCCGGCGAGAAGGCGCGGTTCGCGGCCTCGATCTGGTTCGGATGGATCAGCGTCTTGCCGTCCATGCCGAGCTCGACGCCCTGGCTGCATTCCGCCGCGAAACCCTCGGCGTCGTCGAGCCGGTTGTAGACGCCGTCGATGACGTCGAGCCCGAAGGCGTGGCCAGCCGCCACCGCGTCGGCGAGCCAGGCGAGCATCGGCGCGCGGCCGGGCATCAGGCGCACGCGGGTGTCCTTGGCGAGATCGTTGGTGCCGAGCACGAAGGCGGCGAGGCGGGCGCCCTGTGGCGCCTCTCGCGCCGCGGCCACCGAGAGCGGATCGAGCGCGGCGCGCGGGGTCTCGATCATCGCCCACACCGCCACCGACGGGTCGGCAGCGAGCGCGTCGAGGGTGCGGCCGACGGCGAACACGTCTTCGGCGGTCGACACCTTCGGCACCAGGATGGCGTCCGGCGCGGCGGCGGCGGCGGCCGCGAGGTCGTCCTCGCCCCACGGCGTCGAGAGGGCATTGATGCGCAGGATCACCTCGCGGCCGCCGAAACCGCCGGCCTTCACCGCCTCGGCCACTTGCGCCCGCGCGGCCGCCTTGGCGTCGGGGGCGACGGAGTCCTCGAGGTCGAGGATGATGGCGTCGGCCGGCAGCGTGCGCGCCTTCTCGATCGCCCGGGCGTTGGAGCCGGGCATGTAGAGCACGCTGCGGCGTGGGCGGATCATCATCGGCGTCTTCCTGGCTTGGACGGTTGGTCGCGGCGGCGCCGCTTTCCGTGATCGGCGCCATCATGCCAGTGTCGCGCCGCGGCGCGAGTGGCAGGGAGGTCGCAGTTGCAGGGGACGTCGGACCGGACGGCGGGAGAGAGCGCGGACGTCGTCATCGTCGGCGGCGCCGCCGTCGGCGCGTCGGTCGCCTATTTCCTGAAGCGCGAGCTGGGGTTTGCGGGCCGCGTCGTCGTGGTCGAGCGCGACCCGACCTATACGCGCTCGGCGACGACGCTGTCGGCCGCCTCGATCCGCCAGCAGTTCTCGACGCCCGAGAACGTCCGCCTGTCGCTGTTCGGCGTTGATTTCATCAAGGGCCTGCAGGCGCGCTTCGGCGCGGACGCCGACGTCGGCTTCCGCGAGGGCGGCTACCTCATCCTCGCCGGCACGGCGGAGGGCGCCGCCGTGCTGGCGTCGAACCACGCCGTGCAGGCGGCGGAGGGCGCCGACACGGTGCTGCTGCGCCCCGACGAACTCGCCGCCCGTTTCCCCTGGCTCGCCGTCGAGGATCTGTCCGCCGGCTGCTTCGGCCGCAGCGGCGAGGGCTGGTTCGACGCGCACATGCTGCTGTCGCTGCTGCGCACCGGCGCGCGCGCCGCCGGCGCCGAGTTCGTGCACGGCACCGTCGCGGCGATCGAGCGGGAGGGCGCCCGCGTCACCGCGGTCCGCCTCGCCGATGGGCGCCGCATCGCCTGCGGCAGCCTCGTCGACGCCGCCGGGCCGCAGGCAGGCGATGTCGCGGCGCTGGCCGGCATCGATTTGCCGGTCGAGCCGCGCAAGCGCTCCGTGTTCGTTTTCCGCTGCCGGACGCAGGTGCCGGGCCTGCCGCTGCTGGTCGATCCCTCGGGCGTCTACGTGCGACCGGAGGGCGAGGCGTTCATCTGCGGCGTCTCCCCGCCGGAGGAGCAGGATGGCCGCGCGGCGGACGACGACTTCGAACCCGACTACGGCCTGTTCGACGAGGTGATCTGGCCGGCGTTGGCGACCCGCGTACCGGCCTTCGAGGCGATCCGCTTCGAGCGCGCCTGGGCCGGCCACTACGACTATCACACGCTCGACCAGAACGCCGTCGTCGGGCCGCACCCGGAGGTTGAGAATTTCATCTTCGCCAACGGCTTCTCCGGCCATGGCCTGCAGCACGCGCCCGGCGTCGGCCGCGCCGTGGCGGAGTTGATCGCCACCGGCGGCTGGCGGACGATCGACCTCTCCGTGTTCGGCTACGAGCGCGTTGCGGCCGGCCGACCGCTGGTCGAGCAGGCGGTGATCTGACCCTCGCAGTCCATTGCCTGCAGGGCACGTCCGCCACGGGCCCGATCTGACGCACGCGTCACGGCACGCCGCGCGCAGCAGCGATCCGGGTCACCCGAGTGAGCCAGGGCGTCGCCGAGCAGCAAATTCATTCGACTGTATCATTTTTTATCGTGTCGCTCGCCGGTCTGGTGATAATTGCGCTCTCCTGTCCCATCGGGGCGTGGGGGCAGCACCGGAAGAGGCTGCGACGGACACGCCGCCTCATCGGCAGTGATCTCGAACAACACGAAGCCCAGAGGAAACGTCACATGAAGCACCAGCTCACCTTGCCGCGTCGCGACGTGCTGAAGGCCGGCGCGCTCGGCCTGTTCGGCACGTTTCTCGCCGCTGCGACGCTCGACAAGGCCGGCGCGCAGCAGCCGAGCGTCGAGAACGTCATGTCGAACCTCAAGTCGATCAAGTTCGGCAACTACAATCCGAACTATGCGGCGCACTGGCCGTTCCGCCTCGCCCAGGCGCTCGGCTACTTCAAGGAAGTCGGGATCGAGGAGTTCGAGATCATCCTGTCCGAGGAGTACATCCCGGGCCTGATCGGCGGCAGCCTCGACCTGACGCACGGCGACACCAGCAACTTCGTCGGTGCCGGCGTGGCGAGCGGCGTGCCGCTGAAGATCATCTCGATCTACCGCGACAGCGAGTGGTGGATGCTGGGCGTCAGCAAGAACATCAACACCGTCGAGGATCTCAAGGGCAAGAATGTCAGCGGCGGCCAGCTCGGCGCGCGCAACACCTGGATCCTGAAGCAGATCGCCAAGAAGCTCGGCCTCAATCCCGATACCGACCTCGTGTTCGTGCCGACGTCCGGCGGCTCCGACGGACGGCTCGGCGCGTTGATCGCCGGCACCATCGATGCGACGATCCTGTTCCCGCGCCACCGCAAGGGCCTCGAAGAGAACGGCGGCAAGTTCCTGTCGGTCGAACTGACGCCGTCGCCGCAGGAGGCGATCTGCGCGACCGGCGACTGGCTCGCGAAGAACGAGGACGCCGCCTACGCCTTCTGCCGCGCCGACATCCGGGCCCGCCAGTGGCTGATGAAGCCGGAGAACAAGGACCAAGCCTACAAGACGATGATCGATCTCGGCTACGAGATCCCTCCCGCCTTCATGGCCCTCTATGCGGAGGAAATCGATCAGATCAGCCCGGACGGCGGCTTCGACAACGCACAGGTGATGCAGAACTTCATGGACCAGGTGGCGCTGACCGGCGAGGTGCCGGCGGGGGTCGACTGGCGCAAGTATTTCGACATGAAGTACGTCTGGGCGGCGCAGAAGGCCCTCGGCCTGCCGCAGCGCCCGCCGTCACTGTGAGGCGGACGCTCGAGGCCGGCTCGGCCGTACCGATCTGAGACACCGACCCTCCCCCCGTGGGAGGGTCGGGCCGCCGCAGGCGGACCGGGGAGGGCGCCGGCGGCGTGCGAGGGTTCGACAATCATCAACGCCGTACCGCCGCGCTCGTGCGCGGCGGACCCCTCCGGCCGGCTTTGCCGGCCACCTCCCCTACGAGAGGGGAGGGTAACGCGCTCCGGCCCGGCCCAACCCCCACCCATTGCCGGGTTGCGCGCCCGCGCCCGCACGACCTACCCTGCGAGCTTCCGCCGCAGCGCCCCCCGTCGCGGCGTCATCCGAGCGCGCCGATGCGAGGCGTGCCGCCACCGGAGGAAGCTTCCCCCATGCTGACGACACCCCCGAAGCTGACGAGACTGCGCACCACGGTCCTCGCCGCCGCCGCCGTCGCGGTGCTGTCCCTCGCCGGCGTGCAGGCGGCGCGCGCCGAATTCATCAACGTGCTGACCGGCGGCACCTCGGGCGTCTACTATCCGCTCGGCGTGGCGCTGACGAAGATCTATGCCGACGCGATCCCCGACGCGCGGCCGACTGCGCAGGCCACCAAGGCCTCGGTGGAGAACCTCAACCTGCTCGATGCCGGCAAGGGCGAGATCGCCTTCACGCTCGGCGACTCGCTCGCCTTTGCCTGGGCCGGCGACGCCGACGCCGGCTTCAAGAAGAAGCTCGAAGGGCTGCGCACGGTGGCGGCGATCTACCCGAACTTCATCCAGGTGGTCGCCTCGCAGGAGTCCGGCATCAAGACGCTCGCCGACCTGAAGGGCAAGCGCGTCTCCGTTGGGGCGCCGAAGTCGGGCACCGAGCTCAACGCCCGCGCCATCCTCGCCGCCGCCGGCCTCAAATACGAGGACCTCGGCAAGGTCGAGTACCTGCCGTTCGCCGAGTCGGTCGAGCTGATGAAGAACCGCCAGCTCGACGCCACGCTGCAGTCGGCCGGGCTCGGCGTCGCCTCGATCCGCGACCTCGCGAGCTCGGTGCCGATCACCATCGTCGAGGTGCCCGCCACTGCCGTCGAGAAGATCGGCCTGCCCTATGTCGCGGTGACGATCCCCGCCGGTACCTACACCGGCCAGGACGCTGCCGTCGCCACCGCGGGCGTGCAGAACTTCCTCGTCACCCGCGCCGATCTGTCCGACGACCTCGTCTATGCGATGACCAAGGGCATGTTCGACCACCTCGGCGAGATGACGGCCGCGCACGCCGCGGCAAAGGGCATTTCGCTCGACAAGGCGGCGAAGGACTCGCCGGTGCCGCTGCACCCGGGCGCCGAGCGCTTCTACAAGGAGAAGGGCGCGATGTGAGGGAAGGTGACGTGTCCCTCCCCTGCCAGGGGGAGGGACAGGCGACCGTAGGTCGCCAGGGGTGGGGCCCGTGAATCCGGGGCTCGACTTCGACCGGTGTCGCATTCGGGATCGACAGGCCCCACCCTGACCGCTTCGCGGTCTGTCCCTCCCCCTGGCAGGGGAGGGACTTGCGTTGCGGCTGGACGGCCTTGGGAGTGCACCGCCAATGACCACCACCGCCGCCGCGCCGCCGCCGCCGATCGACGAGGCTACCGTCGAGGGGCATCTCCCCGGCTTCGGCCTCGATACCGCCGGACGCGTGCTGTTCTTGGTCGCCGTGGTGTTCTCGCTGTTCCAGCTGTGGACCGCGGCCTACGCCTTGCTGCCGAGCCAGGTCGTGCGCTCGGTGCACGTCGGCTTCCTGCTGCTGTTGCTGTTCGGGCTGGCGGCGGAGGGCCTGAAAGGGTCGCCGGGACGGCTGATCTTCTGGGTGCTCGGCCTTGCCGGCTTCGTCACGAGTTTCTACCACTGGGTGTTCTACGAGGACCTGATCGTCCGCTCCGGCGATCCCTCGCAGGCCGACATCGTCGTCGGCGTGATCGTCATCGCGATCGTCTTCGTTGCCGGCTGGCGGCTGATGGGGTGGGCGCTGCCGATCATGTGCGGCATCACCGTCGCCTACGCGCTGTTCGGCCAGTACCTGCCGCCGCCTCTCGACCACCGCGGCTTCGACTTCGCGCAGGTGGTCGACCAGCTGTTCCTCGGCACCGAGGGCATCTACGGGCTGCCGGTCTACGTCTCGTCGACCTACATCTTTCTGTTCATCCTGTTCGGCGCCTTCCTGGAACGCGCCGGGATGATCCAGCTGTTCAACGACATCGCCATGGGCACCGTCGGCCACGCGCGCGGCGGACCGGCCAAGGTGGCGGTCGTCTCTTCGGCGCTGATGGGGACGATCAACGGCTCCGGCGTGGCGAACGTCGTCTCCACCGGCCAGTTCACCATCCCGCTGATGAAGCGCTTCGGCTACAAGCCGGCCTTCGCCGGGGCGGTGGAGGCGACCGCCTCGATGGGCGGCCAGATCATGCCGCCGGTGATGGGGGCGGTGGCCTTCATCATGGCGGAGACGATCGACGTGCCCTATGTCGAGATCGCCAAGGCGGCGGCGATCCCGGCGATCCTCTACTTCTTCACCGTGTTCTGGATGGTGCACCTGGAGGCCGGCAAGCACGGCCTGCTCGGGCTGCCGAAGGACGAGTGCCCGTCGGCGCTCGGGGCCATCCGCAAGAGCTGGTACCTGCTCCTGCCGCTGGTGGCGCTCGTCTGGCTGCTGTTCTCCGGCTACACGCCGCTGTTCTCCGGCACCATCGGGCTGGCGCTGACGCTGCTCATCATCCTCGGCGTGCCGATCGCCGCCCGGCTGTCGGCGCGCGCCTTCCGCATCGCCTTCTGGGTGGCGCTCGGGCTCGCGGCGTCGGCCTTCCTGCAGTTTGGCATCGACTGGCTGGTGCTGGTGCTCGCCGTGCTGATCGTCGGTTGCGTGCTGTTCGCGCACGGGCGCGGGGCGCTGCGCGTCACCATCGAGAGCCTCGCCGACGGCGCCCGCAACGCGTTGCCGGTCGGCGTCGCCTGCGCGCTGGTCGGCACGATGATCGGCGTGTTCACGCTGACCGGCGTCGCCACCACCTTCGCCCGTTACGTGGTGGAGATCGGCGAGGGCAGCCTGCTTCTCTCGCTGCTGCTCACGATGGTCGCCTGCATCGTGCTCGGCACCGGGCTGCCGACCATTCCGAACTACATCGTCACGGCAGCGATCGCCGGGCCGGCGCTGCTCGAGCTCGGTGTGCCGCTGATCGTCAGCCACATGTTCGTGTTCTATTTCGGCATCATGGCCGACCTGACGCCGCCGGTGGCGCTCGCCGCCTTCGCGGCGGCGCCGATCGCCCAGGCGCCGGGGATGACGATCGGCTGGATCGCCACCCGGCTGGCGCTCGCCGGCTACGTGGTGCCGTTCATGGCGGTCTACGCGCCGACGCTGATGCTGCAGCCCGGCGGGCCGCTCGAGGATGCGATCGGCTTCTGGCCGGCGGTCGTCTACGTGGTGGCGAAGGCGGTGGTGGCGATCGTGCTGTGGGGGGCGGCCGCCGTGGGCTTCCTGTCGAGCCGGCTTTCGTGGTGGGAGCGGCTTTGGGCGTTCGCCTCGGCGGGCCTGCTCGTGATGGAGTTGCCGGTTACGGACAGCCTCGGCTGGGCGGGCTGCGTCGCCTTCTTCGCCTGGCACGCCTGGCGCAGTCGGGCGGTCCGTAACGCCGCCGGTGACCCGGCGCGCCTGTGAGCGCGCTCTGCCTCGCCGGCGGCGGCGAGGTGGTGCGGGTGGCGACGCTCGCCTTCACCCTCGCCTGGACGCACACCATCGAGCACACCGCCTGGGAGGAGGACTGGCGGGTCGAACCGGCGGCGCTGGTGCTCGTCGAGGCGCGCGTGAAGGGCACCGGCGCCGGGATGGAGCCGCCGGACGACGCCCGGTTCGATGGCACCTGGTGGCGCTGGGCGCCGGGGCTGTCGGTGCCGATCGTGACGCTGCGGCGGGCGCCGGAGGCCGGCGACTGGCGGCTCTGCACTGCCGACGGCTGCCGGCCCTTCGGCGCCATGCTGCCGGCCGCAGCCGATCCGGTGACGCTGTCGACCTGCCCCTGAGCGGAACGATCGGTGGATCGACCCGTTCGGGGGGCAGGGGGATGCTCGACCGACAGGAGGATCCGATGACGCAGGGTGCAGGGCCGGTAGCGATGGGACTGACGTGGTCCTTCGAGGAGGTGCAGGCGCTGATGGCGCTCGCCGCCGAAGGGGCGCCGGCGGAGGCGATCAGTCTGAAGCTCGCGCGGCCCGCCGCCGAGGTGCGCGCCAAGGCGGCCGAGCTCGGCCTGACGCTGAAGCTCGCCGGCTGAGAGAGACCCGGTCGCTCCGCGGGCCCGACAGGATTTCGAACAGTCCCCACGATCCCGTGGCGCCCGCGGCGGCGGCGATATAACGTCCGCCGGTTCGCCGGCGGGGTCCGGCCGCCGGAAGGACAAGAAGAAGCGACATGCGGAAGGTCGACCCGCGCCTCTCCGAGATCGTCGACGCCGAGGCGCTGTCGCGCGAGTTGAGGGCGATCGCCGACGCCAGCGCCGAACGCGACGTCCGGCCGCGCATCGTCGCCCGCCTGAAGGACGTGCGCCGCGACGCGCTCGCCCGCGCCGAGGCGATGCTCGCCGTCGACGGCAGCGGGGCGGCCTGCGCGCGCCGGCTGTCGCACCTGCAGGACGTGATGATCCGCGAGCTCGCGACGATCGCGGTGGAGCGGGTCTACCGGGCCGACAACCCGTCGAAGGGCGAGCGCATCGCCATCATGGCGGTCGGCGGCTACGGCCGCGGCACGCTGGCGCCGGGCTCCGACGTCGATCTCCTGTTCCTGCTGCCCTACAAGCAGACCTCGTGGACCGAGAGCGTCATCGAGTTCGTGCTCTATGCGCTGTGGGACCTGCGCCTGAAGGTGGGCCATGCGACCCGCACCGTCGACGAGTGCATGCGGCTCGCCCGCACCGACATGACGATCCGCACGGCGGTGCTCGAATCGCGCCACCTGTGGGGCGACGCGGGGCTTGCCGATTCGCTGGTGGTGCGCTTCGACGCCGAGGTGGTGAAGGGCACGGCGGCGGAGTTCATCGCGGCCAAGCTCGCCGAGCGCGACGAGCGCCACCGCCGGCAGGGCCGCTCGCGCTACCTCGTAGAGCCCAACGTGAAGGAGGGCAAGGGCGGCCTCCGGGACCTCAACACGCTGTTCTGGATCGCGAAATACTTCTACCGCGTGCGCCGCGCCGGCGACCTCGTCGAGAAGGGCGTGTTCACGCGCGCCGAGTACAACCTGTTCCGCAAGGCCGAGGACTTCCTGTGGGCGGTGCGCTGCCACATGCACTTCCTCACCGGCAAGGCGGAGGAGCGGCTGTCGTTCGACATCCAGCGCGAGATCGCCGTGCGGCTCGGCTACACCAGCCATCCGGGGCTGCGCGACGTCGAGCGCTTCATGAAGCACTACTTCCTGGTGGCGAAGGACGTCGGCGACCTGACGCGCATCTTCTGCTCGGCGCTGGAGGACGAGCAGGTGAAGACGGTCACCGGGCTCAACCGCTTCCTGCGTTCGATGCGCCGCCGCCGCGCCGCGCTCGCCGACACCGCCGACTTCGTCGTCGACCATGACCGCATCACCATCGTCGACGACGGCGTGTTCGCGCGGGATCCGGTCAACCTCGTGCGCGTGTTCCACCTCGCCGACAAGCACGCGCTCGCCTTCCACCCAGATGCGATGCGGCTGATCCGCCGCTCGCTCAAGCTGATCGACCACGACCTGCGCGAAGATCCGGAAGCGAACCGGCTGTTCCTGGAGATCCTCACCTCGCGCCGCGAGCCGGAGATCGTGCTGCGACGGATGAGCGAGGCCGGCGTGCTCGGCCGCTTCGTGCCCGAGTTCGGCAAGGTCGTGGCGATGATGCAGTTCAACATGTACCACCACTACACGGTGGACGAGCATCTGATCCGCTGCATCGGTATCCTGTCGGAGATCGAGCGCGGCGAGCGAGTCGACGAGCATCCGCTGACGACGCGGCTGGTCGAGGCGATCCAGAACCGGCGCGTGCTCTATGTGGCGCTGTTCCTGCACGACATCGCCAAGGGCCGGCCGGAGGACCACTCGATCGCCGGTGCCCGCATCGCCCGCCGGCTCTGCCCGCGCTTCGGCCTGACGGCGGCGGAGACTGAGACGGTCGCCTGGCTGATCGAGACGCATCTCGTGATGAGCATGACGGCACAGTCGCGCGACCTCTCCGATCCGAAGACGATCGCCGATTTCGCCCGCATCGTGCAGTCGCCGGAGCGGCTGAAGCTCCTCCACGTGCTCACCGTCGCCGACATCAAGGCGGTCGGCCCCGGTGTGTGGAACGGCTGGAAGGCGCAACTGCTGCGCACGCTCTATTTCGAGACCGAGCAGGTGGTGGCCGGCGGCCACACCCGCCAGTCGCGCGAGCAGCGCGTCAACGACGCCAAGGCCGAGCTCGCGACGGCGCTCGCCGACTGGCCGAAGGCCGAGCTCACCGCCTACCTGGAGCGCCACTATCCGGCCTACTGGCTGCGCGTCGATCTCGAACGCAAGCGCGAGCACGCGGCCTTGATCCGCGCCGCCGACCGCCGCCGGCAGCGGCTCGCCGCCAAGGCCGCGATGATGGCCGACCGCGACGCCATCTGTCTCACCGTGCTCGCCCCGGACCATCCGCGGCTGTTGTCGGTGGTGTTCGGCTGCTGCACGGCCGCCGGCGCCAACATCGCCGACGCGCAGATCTTCACCACCACCGACGGGCTGGCGATCGATTCGATCTCGCTGACGCGGGAATTTCCCGACGACGCGGACGAGTTGCGTCGCGCCGAGCGCATCACCGCGCTGATCGAGCGCGTCGTCGCCGGCAAGGAGGCGCTGCCGGAGCGCGTCGCGCGCAAGATCGGCGGCACGCCGCCGGCCAAGACCTTCCACCTCGAGCCCGAGGTGCTGGTCGACAACTCCGCCTCCGACCGCTTCTCCATGCTGGAAGTGTCCGGGCTCGATCGACCGGGCCTCCTCTACGAGCTGACACGGGTGATCTCCGACCTCAACCTCAACATCGCCTCGGCCCACATCGCCACCTTCGGCGAGCGGGCGGTGGACGTCTTCTACGTCACCGACCTGATGAACCATAAGCTCACCAACGCCAGCCGGCAGGCGGCGATCCGGCGGCGGCTGACGGCCGTCTTCGAGCCGCGGCCAGCGGCGGCCGAATCGCGGCCGCGCGAGCGCCGCGCCGTCGCCGCCGAGTAACCTCCAGAACCCCCGCGGCCCCCGTTGAGCCTCCTCAAGAACTTCGCGACCGTCGGCGGGCTGACGCTGTCGAGCCGGGTGCTCGGCTTCGTGCGCGACTCCTTCCTCGCCGCGGCGATCGGCACCGGCGCCGTCGCCGACGCCTTCGTCGTCGCCTTCCGGCTGCCCAACCTGTTCCGGCGGCTGTTCGCGGAAGGCGCGTTCGCCTCCGCCTTCGTGCCGCTGTTCGCCGGCAGGCTGGAGGCGGAGGGGAAGGACAGCGCCAGGCGCTTCGCCGAGGAATCGCTGTCGGCGCTCGGGCTGGCGTTGCTCCTTCTCACGGTCGTCGCCGAGCTGGCGATGGCCGCGCTGGTGCTGGTGCTGGCGCCGGGCTTCTCGGAAGATCCGGCGAAGTTCGACCTGACGGTGCTGTTGAGCCGCATCGCGTTCCCCTACCTCGCGCTCGTCTCGCTGGTGTCGCTCTATTCGGGCGTGCTGAACGGCCTCGACCGCTTCGCGGCGGCGGCGTTCTCGCCGGCGCTCCTCAACACGTCGCTGATCGCCGCCCTCGTGGCGGTCTTCCTGCTCGGCTACGAGGGGACGGAGATGGCGGGCGTGCTGCTCGCCGCCGGCATCACGGTGGGCGGCGTGCTGCAGCTCGGCCTGCTGCTCGCAGCGCTTGCCCGCGCGGGCTTTCCGATCGCCTTCCGGCGGCCGCGGCTGACCGAGAACGTCAAGCGGCTCGCCGTGCTGGCCGGGCCGAGTGTCATCGCTGGCGGCGTGGTGCAGATCAACACGGTGGTCGGCACGATGATCGCCTCCACCCAGGCCGGCGCGGTGTCCTGGCTCTACTTCGCCGACCGCGTCTACCAGCTGCCGCTCGGCATCGTCGGCATCGCCGTCGGCGTCGTACTCCTGCCCGATCTCGCCAAGCGCGTGCGCGCCGGCGACCTCGCGAGCGTCAATACGAGCCAGAACCGCTCGCTGGAGTTCGCCATGGCGCTGACGCTGCCGGCCGCCGCGGCGCTGACGCTGTTCGCGCTGCCGATCACCATCGGGCTGTTCCAGCGCGGCGCCTTCTCCGCCGCCGACAGCGTCGCCACCGCCGCGGCGCTCGCCGCCTTCGGCGCCGGGCTGCCGGCGTTCGTGCTGACGCGGGTGTTCCAGCCGGCCTTCTTCGCCCGCGAGAACACCCGCACGCCGATGATCTTCTCGGCGATCACCGTGGCCGCGAACGTCGTCATAAGCCTCGCGCTCTTCCCGCTGATCGGCCATGTCGGCGTGGCGATCGCCACCTCGGCCGCGAGCTGGCTGAACGTCGCGCTGCTCTATCGCGGCCTGCGCAAGGCCGACCTCTACAGCGCCGACGCGCGGGTGAAGCGAACGCTCGCGCGCGTCATTGCGGCGGTGGCCGTGATGGTGGCGGCCCTCTACGGCGCCGAGTGGCTGCTCGCGCCCTGGTTCGCCGCCGGCGGGCTCGCGCGCATCGGCGCGCTGCTCGCGTTTGTCGCCGCGGGCGGCCTCGTCTATGCGATCGCGGCGATCCTGTTCGGCGCCGTCAGCCGGTCGGACCTGCGGCGCGTGCTGAAACGCGGCCGCTGAGCTGGCGAAACCGACGCGCGCGGACCCTTCAGGCGAACCCTTCCGCGTCCCAGACGTTCTCCTACCAGATGACGGGCTCCGCACCGCGGCCGCCCGCCGAATTGGAATGGAGTACGGCTATGCGTATCCTCTCGAAGGTCGCTGCCGCCGGCTTGGCCGGCGCGGCAGTCATCGGCATCAGCGCCACGACGCCCGCTCAGGCGGACGAATCCGCCTTCCTGGCGCGCTTCGAGGCCGACTGGAGCGGCGGCGGCAAGGTTTTGCGCCGGGCGAACGAAGAGGCGTGGAACGTCACCTGCACGATGACGCAGAACCAGGCCGCCAACACCATTGACATCGGCGGCAACTGCCGCGCGGCCCTGGTGCTGTCGAAGGCGATCGGCGCGAAGCTGAAGGTCGATCCGGCCACCGGCATCTACAAAGGTACCTATGTCGGTGCCGCCGAGGGCACGGCACAGCTATCCGGCAAGCGCAGCGGTGATACGCTGACGCTGACGATCACCTGGCCGAAGGCAATCAACGGCGACACCAAGGCGACGATGATCATTCGCAACCCGGGCAACGGCACGCTGCAGATCAAGGTGCTGGACAAGAACGGTGCCGGCGGCCCGACGGTGACGACGTCGGACCTGACGTTCACCGGGGCGTAGCACAACGGACGCTGCGGCCTTCGAAAACGACATCGGCACGGGCCGCTGGCTCCCGGGTTTCGGCGGCCCCGTCACTTCGCCTTCGACGGTTCCTTCATGACGAGGGCGTCGGTCTTCGTTTCGAAGAAGATCTCCGAGATGGTCGACGGATTGTCGCCGCTGACGGAAAGGTCGACCCGTAACACCTCCCCTGCGCCGGGATTGACGACGCCCTGGCACAGGTAGGTGAAATCTATCCGGCCATCTCCGCGCTGCTCGGTCTGGTAGGTGGTGACGTAGTCGCATTGCAGAGATCTGAAGATATCATTGGGGATTGCCGCGGCGCCGGAGATGCCGATATTGAGGCGCAACGCATCGTAATATTGACCGGTCACTTTGATCCAGGCGTTCAGAAGCACGGGATCGTTTCCCGGCACGTTGATGTCGCAGGTCAGGTAAGGGCCGTCGGTCGGTGCGAGCGGGGTTTTCGCCGTCGTTCGAGCCCGCAGGCCGTCGCAGCTTTCGGACGACTTGATCGGCCGAATCTCGTAGTAGCCGAGCTTCTTGTCGACGAGCTTCTGCAGGCTCTGTATCCGCAACTTGACGCTGCCGTCACCGTTTGCTTCGTCCGCCGTCTGCGCCATCGCCGCGGAAGCGCCGGCCGTCATCACCAGGCCGATCGCGAGCATCCGAAAGATACACATGAATCCCCCAATCAAAATATCGTCTTGAACCGACCACAAAGCCGGCGGGCGCCGCCGGCTCCGACCGGTGTGGCGAGCGCCTCGGTCATTCGCTCGCGGGGATCTTCATGGCGACCGGGGCGATCTTGGCCGACGCGGACAGGGACCGGATCTGCGTGTCTTCGCCCGACAGCACCAGTCTGAGCCGGTACACCTCGCCGGCCTGCACGTTGACGACACCGCGGCAGAAATATTTCAGGGTCACCACGGAGTCTCCCGCCGGAATTTGCCTCGTGCTCCGGCAGACCCCGGGCCGGCTACCGAAAGGGCCGTCATCCTGACCCGGGACCACCGCGGCGCCCCGCAGAATGAGGCCGACGGGATCTCGCTTGCCGGATGCGAACGTTGTCGTGATGGTGATCCAGGCGTTGAGGATCACCGGGTCCGGGCCGCCGGCCTCCAGGAGGTCGACGGTGTACGCACTGCTCGGGTCCGCCGGCGCATCGGGCTTGTCGGCGACCCGGACGTCCCGCCAGACCTTGCGAACCGCCGACTGGTCGACCTTGAAGAAGCCGGTCTTCGTCTTGACGGTCTTCTCGAGCGAGTCGAGGCGCTTGTCGAGGCTCGCGCTTGCCTTCGCTTCGCTGGTCGACTGGGCCGACACGGCGCCCCCCGCGAGCGTCAGCGACAGCCCCGCCACCGCCGCGCCTGCCGTCAAGCTTTGAAAAAGGCGCATGCATTTCCCCTTGAGCGCATAGCCGGCGTACGGCCGAGGCCGGGTGGACTGCGGTTCCGGAACCGCCAGGGATCAATCGTCGAACGGGTCTTTCAGGGTCTGAATCGCGGCCTTCCCCGAGGCCGTGACGACCGGTTGTGAACCCCCCGCCGGAAAATGAACGACCGCGGTGATGGCGAAGATTTCGGCGGCCTGGCGATTGACCACCGCCTGACAGAAGAAGAGGACGCTGGCCTTCTGCGTGCCGCTGGGCAAATCTTGCGTGTGGACGCACTTCTTGGCGCCGTCGGGAAGATACGCGGCGAGCTTGACGTAGGTGAGGCCGGTAACCTCGAGGCTGAGCGGCCGGGGCGCACTCTTGTACTCGACCTGCAACGTGATCCAGGCGTTGACGATCGACGCGCCGGCATAGGGGACATCGATGTCGGCGCTGTAGGCGACGGCCGGATCGTCCTGCGGCGCGCTTCCTTTGGGCGCCTCGGTTCGCTTCATGGCGAGTTTCTGCTTCGCCCACCGGACTTCGTAGTAGCCGGTCTTCTCCTCGACCGTCTTCTCGAGCGCCTTCACCTGTTTCTCGAGCTGGGGCTGGGCGACGGCGACGGACGCCCCCGCCGCAAAGATCAGAGGAGCCGCGAGCATCCCTGAAAGGCGCATCGAATCCCCCAACCTGTGAGCATGCCGGGATGGCGAAGTGGCGAACCCGCCCTCCGCCGAACCGTGTCGTCCAGGCCCGCGCCGGGTGTGAAATCGGCGATCCGGCCGGCGACGATGCCCTGCCCCAGAGGTTCAGTACCAGACCGGCGACCTTGCGACCACGCTGTCAGACGACTTCAAAGCTGTGGTGGCCGGCCGACGAGTGTGCCGCTCGACCGCCGCAGCGCCTCTGCGGTCTCCGCGTCGGCCGGGAAGAACGCCTCGACGGCGATCTCCGACAGCGTTACGTCGACGGGCGTGCCGAACACCGTCGTCGTCGAGATGAACGACAACGCACCGAGCGGCGTGTCGAGCACCAGCGGCACGCAGACGTCGCTGGTGTCCGAACCGCCCGAGCGTCCCGGCGTCGTGCGCGGCAGCGGGTAGGCGCGCAGTTCCTCCATCAGCGCCGCGAGCCCTGCATCGGCCGTCGCCTCCACCTGCCGGTGAAGGCGCGCGAGGATGTGCGAGCGCCATTCCGCCAGATTGCGGATGCGCCGCTGCAGGCCGTCGGGGTGCAGGCTGAGGCGCAGCACGTTGCACGGCGGCGCGGCGAGCGCCGGATCGACGCCGGCAAGGAGTGGCGCCACCGCTCGGTTCGCGGCGACCATCGTCCAGTGCCGGTCGATGGCGAGGGCGGGAAAGGGCTCGTGGGCGGCGAGCACCGTCTCGACGGCGCGGCGGGCGGCCGCCAGCGACGGCGCGTCGAACGACCGCTCGGAGAACGCAGGGGCGTAGCCCGCCGCTATCAGCATCTGGTTGCGCTCGCGCAGCGGCACGCCGAGCTGCTCGGCGAGGCGCAGCACCATCGCCCGGCTCGGTGCCGACTTGCCGGTCTCGACGAAGGACAGGTGCCGCGACGAGATGCCGGCGTCGAGCGCGAGGTCGAGCTGGCTCAACCGCCGGCGCTGCCGCCAGGCGCGCAAAAGCGGGCCGAAGCCGGCCTCGGTGGGCGGGGCGTGTGCGGAGCGAGCAAGGTTGGACGGCGGCATGGTCGCACTCTAGCGCGGACCGGGTCTCCGGCCCATGACCTCGCACGTCATCGACCCCGCGCGGGTCGCCGGCGAGGATCGGCCGCATCGAAACCGATTTCCCGGAGGACGCCATGACCCTGGTCGATGCCCGTGACGCAGACGAGAACCCAGGCCTGTTGCGCGCCGCGCTCTGGCTCGACGCCGTGGCGAGCGGCGTCATGGGGCTCGCCCTGCTGTTCGCACCGCCGGCCGCGATCGCCTTTGCCGGCCTGCCATCCTGGCTCGCGACCGGGGCGGGCCTGACGCTGCTCCCGTTCGCCGCGGCCGTCGCCTGGCTGGCGGCGCGGCGGCAACCGCCCCGCGTCGCCGTCTGGGCGCTGGTCGGCGTCAACGCGCTGTGGGTGGCCGAGAGCGCCGCGACCATCGGCGCCGGAATCGTCGAGGGATCGCCCCTCGGCTTCATCGCGCTGGCGCTGATCCTCCTGCAGGCGGTCGCCGTCGGCGGATTCGCGGTGATGCAGGTGATCGGCCTGTATCAGTCCCTGGAACCCGTCCGGCGGTCTTGACCGTTCCCGGTGGGATCGCGGTCCTCACTCACGGGCGAGAAAACGCGAAAGGTCCGACAGGCTTGCCTGCCGGACCTCTCGTGAGACGGACGGTCGATGGAGAAAGGCCGCCCGTCCGGATGTGGCGTCAACCGCCTCAGCAGTTGGTCTTGACGGTCTTGGTGTCGGGGCGGTTGCCCGGGCGATTCACCTTCGTCACCGTCTTCTTGCAGTTGACGTTGTTGTTGCGATAGGCGGGCACAACCGCGACGCCGGGAATGATCGGCGACACGACGACGACGCCGTTCGCCGGCCGCTGCGTCCTGACGGTCGTCTCCTTCTTGATGACGACCTTGTCGGCGAGCGCGGAACCTGCCGAGAAGCTCGCACCCGAGAGCGCTATTGCGAGGGCGACCGCGGAGGAGGTGAGCATCTTCATAGCAATTCTCCGGTTGTTGTGGCGGTGAAACAGCCGAGCCTCGCTATTGGTTCCCCCGCCACCGCGCCTTGCGTCACCGGACGCCGTCCGCCATAACCCGCCGGCCTCACAAACGGACCGGCCCGCCCCCATGACGACGTTCACTCCTCGCGTGTTCTCCGGCGTACAGCCGACCGGCAACCTGCACCTCGGAAACTATCTCGGCGCCATCGTGAAGTTCGTCGCGCTGCAGGAGACGCACGAGTGCCTCTACTGCGTCGTCGACCTGCACGCGATCACGGTGTGGCAGGACCCGAAAGAGCTGAAGCGGCAGATCCGCGAGGTCACCGCCGCCTTCATCGCCGCCGGCATCGACCCGAAGGCGCACATCGTCTTCAACCAGAGCCAGGTGTCGGCGCACGCCGAGCTCGCCTGGATCTTCAACTGCGTCGCCCGCATGGGCTGGCTCAGCCGCATGACGCAGTTCAAGGAGAAGGCCGGCAAGGACCGCGAGAACGCCTCGGTCGGGCTGTTCGCCTATCCGAACCTGATGTCGGCCGACATCCTCGCCTACAAGGCGACGCAGGTGCCGGTCGGCGAGGACCAGAAGCAGCATCTCGAGCTCGCCCGCGACACCGCGGCGAAGTTCAACCACGACTATGCCGAGGCGATCGCCGCGGCCGGCCACGGGGATGCGTTCTTCCCGCTGCCGGAGCCGCTGATCCAGGGGCCGGCGACGCGCATCATGAGCCTGCGCGACGGCACCAAGAAGATGTCGAAGTCCGACCCGTCGGACTATTCGCGCATCAACCTCACCGACGACGCCGACGCCATCGCCCAGAAGGTGCGCAAGGCGAAGACCGATCCGGAGCCGCTGCCGTCCGAGCCGAAGGGGCTCGAGGGCCGCCCGGAGGCGGACAACCTCGTCGGCATCTACGCGGCGCTGTCCGGCTCGACGAAGGAGAGCGTGCTCGCCGAGCACGGCGGTTCGCAGTTCTCGGCGTTCAAGCCGATACTCGCCGAACTCGCGGTGGAGAAGCTTTCGCCGATCGCCGGCGAGATGCGGCGCCTGCTCGCCGACCCCGCCTCCATCGATGCAGTGCTCGGCGACGGCGCCGAGCGGGCGGCGGCGATCGCCGACCCGATCCTGCGCCAGACCAAGGACATCGTCGGCCTGCTCTCCAGCCGTCGCTGACGCCGGGTCCTGGGGTTCATACGGAGGCGTAGACACGGAGATTCGTCTTGCCTCCCGGGCGGTTCGGCGGGACCCTCCCGCCGAGGGCACGAAGTTGCCCAACGAGGAGGGAGAGATGCGGCGAACTTCGATAGCGCTGGCAGCGATCGTGGCGGCCGGGCTGGCTCATTCGGCGCTCGCCGCCGATACGCCCACCGTACCGGCCGTGCCGGAAGCGCCGGCAGAGGCCGCGGACACGCCCGACGAGCCGGTGGTCGAACAGGAAGCGGTCGATGCCCTGAAGGCGATGGGCACCTACCTGCGCACGCTGAAAGGGTTCGAGGTCGTCTCCGACTTCACGGTCGAGGAGGTGCTCGACGACGGCCAGAAGATCATGAACTCCGGCGCCGCGACCTACCTCGCGCGCCTTCCGGACCGCCTCTCGGTCGACCTCTACACCGATACGATGGAGCGCGAATTCTACTACGACGGCAAGACGCTGACGATGTACGGGCCGAAGATCGGCTACTACGCCAGCGTGCCGGCGCCGGCGACGATCGCCGAGACGCTCGAGATGGCGGCGGATCGCTACGACATCGAGGTGCCGCTCGCCGACCTGTTCGTCTGGGGCACCGAGGACGACGGCACCGCCGACCTGACATCGGCGTTCTTCGTCGGTGCGTCGCAGGTCGGGGAGACCGCCTGCGACCACTACGCCTTCCGCCAGGACGGCGCCGACTGGCAGCTGTGGCTCGAGCCGGACGACACGCCGCTGCCCTGCCGGCTCGTCATCACGGCCACCGATGACGAGGCGCTGCCCCAGTACGTGTCGACGCTGACGTGGACGCTCGATCCGCCGTTCGACGAGGCGGACTTCACGTTCGTGCCGCCGGAAGGTGCCAAGAAAATTCCGCTCAAGGAATTGCCCCCGGACGGTGACGCCGCCGGTGGCGACCAGGACGGTTGAGGGAGGGCGTGATGTTACGCTTTGGATCGAACGACACCGGGTCGGCGACGGCAGGCCTCGGCAACAGGACCGTCCGGGTCGCGCTGGTGGCGCTGGTCGCGCTGATGTTCTTGTTCGCGATTGCGCTTCAACAGGCCGCCGACGCACGCGGCGGCGGCAGAGGCGGCGGCGGCGGTGGTGGCGGGCGGGGGGGCGGTGGCGGACATCACGCGCGGATGAACGTCAGCAAGCACGGCGGCGGACACAACCGCGGCGGCAACCGCAACGTCAACGTCAACCGCACGAACAATGTCAAGGTCAGCAACAAAAACGTCAGCAAGAAAAATGTCAACAACAACAAGAATGTGACGAAGAAGTCGCCACCAAAGGCCAAGGCCGGGAAAAACAATAACAACAACAAGAATAACAACAACAAGAACAAGGGGCATGACCACAGGGGCGACAATGGCCACCACGGCAACAAGAATAACCACAACCACCACAACGACGTCTACCATCACTATGACAATGGCTATCGCTACGACTACGGCTGGGGCGGCGCGGTGGCGGCCGGCGTGGCGGTCGGCGCGACCGCGGCGGCGATCGGCACGGTCGCCTATGCGCTGCCGTCCGGGTGCTCGTCGGTGGAGGTGAACGGCGTCATCTACCAGCAGTGCGGCGACGTCTGGTACCAGCCGGGCTACTACGGCAACTCCATGAGCTACACCGTCGTCGCCCGGCCATAGGCGGGCGGCGATGATCGGCCGGCCGGCGCGCCGAAAGGCGTGGTGCGCCGGCACAAATCGGCTATGATCCGGTCGGGGTTGGCGCGGTCCATCGCACGGGTGTGCGCCTCCCGTCCCGGGAACCGGGATATTCGGGTGGGCGTTCCGGACGCATGTATCGTTCGGGCAGTGGCGGAGCAGGGCCGATGAAGGCGTACGCGTTGCAGTCGTCGATGCGGGGGCGGACGGCGGGAGTATGGGCCACGCTGGCCGTGTCGGTTTCGGCGGTTGCGATGCTGGCCGGCGCCGCCCCCGTCGCGGCGCAGTCGAGTGACGTGCCGGAGATCACCATCTCCAAGCCGCCGGGCGGCTACGGCGCCTACGGGCGCAGCCTGCCGGGCGTCTACATGACGACCAACTCGGGCATCTCCACTGGTCCCGAGCCCGGCTCGCCGACGCCGGCCTACAGCTGGGTCGATCCGCTGCCGCAGCTCACCTACGAGAGCAGCCCCGTCGGATGGGTCGACGGCTGGCACGGGGCGATCGGGCCGGGCATTCCGTTCTGATCGGCGGGCGCTCGCGCCCCAACGCGTGTCGCCACGAGGCTTCTCGCCACAAGGCCTGACGGCGGCGGCTCGCGGCTGCGACCGCCCGGTCAGCGCTCGCGTGTCCCGTTTGCACATCGCGGCTTGAACGGGGCGGGCGTGGAGACTAGGGTCCGCGCCGCCTGCGGACACCTCGCGCCCGTGGCGCTTCGACACCGGCTCAAGCACTTCAGGGGACCATCATGGGCTTCATCGCCGACTCGCTCGCGCGCGTAAAGCCGTCCGCCACGCTCGTCGTCACCAACAAGGCGGCGGAGCTGAAGCGTGCCGGCCGCGACGTCATCGGCCTCGGTGCCGGCGAACCCGACTTCGACACGCCCGAGAACATCAAGGAGGCGGCGATCCGCGCCATCCGCGAGGGCAGGACGAAGTACACGGCGGTCGACGGCATCCCCGAGCTGAAGGCGGCGATCGTCGAGAAGTTCAGCCGAGAGAACCACCTCGCCTACACGACGAGCGAGATCACCGTCGGCGTCGGCGGCAAGCACGTGCTGTTCAACGCGTTCGTTTCGACGATCAATCCGGGCGACGAGGTCGTCGTCATCGCGCCATACTGGGTGAGCTATCCGGAGATGGTGCTCTTGTGCGGCGGCACGCCGGTGATCGTCACCGCCGGCGCCGAGACCGGCTTCAAGGTCGACCCAGTTGCGCTCGAGGCGGCGATCACGCCGAAGACCAAGTGGGTGGTGTTCAACTCGCCGTCGAACCCGACCGGCGCCGCCTATACGCGCGCCGAGGTGCGGGCGTTCTGCGACGTGCTGATGCGTCACCCGCACGTCTGGGTGATGACCGACGACATGTACGAGCACCTTGTCTACGACGACTTCGTCTTCACCACGCCGGCCGAAGTCGAGCCGGCGCTGAAGGCGCGCACGCTCACCGTCAACGGCGTCTCGAAGGCCTACGCGATGACCGGCTGGCGCATCGGCTATGCCGGCGGCCCCGAGCAGCTCATCAAGGCGATCGCCAAGGTGCAGGGCCAGTCGACCACCAACCCGTGCTCGATCTCGCAATGGGCGGCGGTGGAGGCACTCACCGGCCCGCAGGACTTCATCCCGAAGAACGCCGAGCTGTTCAAGGGCCGGCGCGACCTCGTGGTGTCGATGCTCAACCAGGCGAAGGGCATCGAGTGCCCGCGGCCGGAAGGGGCGTTCTACGTGTTTCCCTCGTGCGCCGACACGATCGGCCGCAAGGCCCCGTCCGGCAAGCTGATCGAGACGGACACGGACTTCGTCGGCGAGCTGCTCGACACCGAGGGCGTCGCGGTGGTGCAGGGCTCGGCCTTCGGGCTCGGACCGGCCTTCCGCATCTCCTACGCCACCTCGACGGCGGCGCTCGAAGAGGCCTGCCGGCGCATCCAGCGCTTCTGCGGAAACCTCGGCTGACGCGAAGCGCCGTCTTCCTCCGGCCGCAGGGCGGCGCTAATTCATTGCCGGACGGCGCGGTCCGCGGCTGATTCGGGGAACCGAAATCTTTTTCGCGGGTTGTCGTCGGCAATCCGACCCACCGCCGCCGGGGGACGGCCGCGGTGCAAGACCGTGACGGATCCTGTTCGTCCTCGCTTCAGCACTTTGGAGATTGTCATGACGCTTCGCATCGCCGCCGCCGGCCTCGTGCTCGGCCTCGCCTTCGCCGCCTCCGCCGCTGCCGCCGCACAGGTCGGCGTCCTGAAGTGCTCCGTCGCCGGGGGCATCGGCTTCGTCTTCGGGTCCTCGAAGGAGCTCACCTGCGTGATGGAGCGCTCCGACGGCGGCCCGAACGACCACTATGTCGGCTCGATCTCCCGCTTCGGCATCGACATCGGCGTGACCACCAAGTCGGAAGTCGTCTGGGGCGTCATCGCCGCAGCGCCCCCGGGCCCGAAGGGCCTCGCCGGCACTTACGTGGGCGCCTCCACCGAGGCGACCGTCGGCGTCGGCGTCGGGGCCAACGTGCTGGTCGGCGGCTTCAACAAGAGCTTCTCGCTGCAGCCGCTGAGCGTCTCCGGCCAGCAAGGCGCCGACATCGCGCTGGGCATCGCCGGCCTGGAGCTGCGGCCGGCGAACTGACGGCTGCCGGCGCGCCCGCGCCGGCTTCCCTCGACAGGACGACCGCGAGCGGCTATCGCGGTCGTCATGCTCGTCCTCGCCCTCGATGCATCGCTCGGGCCGGTCTCGGCCGCCGTGGTCGACACCGTGGCGGGGGGCGCGTTCGTGCGCCGCGACGAGGGCGGCGAAACCGGCCGCGCCGAACGGCTGCCGAAGCTCGTCGCCGACCTCCTGGCGGCGGCCGCGGTGCAACCGTCGCAGATCGACCGGATCGCCGTCACGACCGGTCCCGGCGGCTTCACCGGCGTACGCGTCGGGGTCGCCTTCGCCCGCGGTTTCGCGCTCGTGCACGGCACCCCGGTCGTCGGCATCGACACACTGACGGCGCTGGCGATCTCGGTCACCCATGCTGCTTCAACGCCCGTTCTTGCCGCCGTCCACGGCCGCACCGGGCGCGTGGTCTCGCGCTGCTTCGCCCCCGGCGGCACATCGCTCGGCCCAACGGCGGAGATGGCCGTCGCCGACCTTCGAGCCGCGATCCCGCCGGGCGCGGTGCTCGCCGGTCCCGCCGCGGCGGCATTCGCGACACCGGACCATCCGCTGGCCGCGGCGACGGTTTCGGTCGAGGCGCTCGCCCGCATCGCAGCCGGCCTCGATCCCGCGGCAGCCCCCCCCGACGCGCACTATGCGGCGCCGCCCGATGCCATCCGGCCGACCCCGAGCGGGCTCCTCGCGGATGTCCCGGTCTCATCCGCCCGCCCCGACATGCCGCCCCGCCCGGTGCGGCCGGTCGCGGCCGGCGGAGAGCAGTGAGACGCCATGTCGTCCGGGGGCTGGTGGACGCCGACGTCCTGGCTGTCGCCCTGGTGGTCGCCGGTCCCGCCGCCGCTGATCGACGACGCGGTGCCGGCCGACGCCCCATTGCTCGCCGAAATCCATGCGCAGTCGTTTGCCCGCGGCTGGAGCGAAGCCGAGTTCGAGGCCCTGGTCGAGGACCCGACGGTCGACGCGCTGGTGGCGCGGCGGGGCAGCCCGCTCGGCACGCGCCGCCCCGTCGGCTTCGCGATCAGCCGGCGCGCGGGCGACGAGGCGGAGATCCTGGCGATCGCGGTGCAGCCACGCTGGCGCGACCGCGGCATCGCCACGGAGCTCGCCGAGACGCTGCTCCGAGGGCTCTATGCCGACCGCGTCGCAGCGGTGTTCCTGGAGGTCGACGCGGGCAACGAGGCTGCGCTCGCGCTCTACCGCCGCCTGCGGTTCAGGCAGGTCGGCGAGCGCCGCGGCTACTATGCCGGATCGGGCGGCGGGCACGCGCTTGTCATGCGCTGCGATCTCCTTTAGGCCGAACCATGGCGGGGAGACACGCCCGCGAACCGATCGCGGTGCGGACCTTGCGTCTTGCACGCCCGCCCGAGGATCGGAACGGACGCGAAAACGTGAGCGAACCGCAATACTCCAAGCCCCCAGTTGAGCAGCCTCTCGAGGAGGTGTGCGTCGCCAAGGGCATGCGGATGACCGACCAGCGTCGCGTCATCGCCCGCGTGCTGCAGGCGGCGATCGACCACCCCGACGTGGAAGAGCTGCACCGCCGCGCCAACGCCATCGACAACCGTATCTCGATCTCCACCGTCTACCGCACGGTGAAGCTGTTCGAGGACGCCGGCATCATCGAGCGGCACGATTTCCGTGACGGCCGCTCGCGCTACGAGACGGTCAACGACGAGCATCACGATCATCTGATCGACGTGCGCTCGGGCGAGGTGATCGAGTTCCGCAGCGAGGACATCGAGCGGCTGCAGGAGGCGATCGCCCGCGAACTCGGCTTCAAGCTCGTCGGCCACCGCCTCGAGCTCTATGCGGTGCCGCTCGACGAGGCGAAGACGCGGCAGTGAGCCGCGCGCTCGGCGTTGCCCGCGCCGTCGGCGTGATCGCCGGACTGGCGTTGACGACTGTCGTGCTGTTCCCGGTCCAGTGGGTGCTGCTGAAGCGCGATTCCGGACGCGCCGGAACGCCGCCCTGGTGGTGGCACCGCATCGCCGTGCGGTTGCTCGGGCTGTCCGTGCGGACGGTCGGCTTGCCGGCGCGCGAGCGGCCGCTGCTGATCGCCGCCAACCACGTCTCCTGGCTCGACATCGTCGTGCTCGGCTCGCTGATGCCGCTCTCCTTCGTCGCCAAAGCGGAGGTTTCGGGCTGGCCGGTCTTCGGTTTCCTCGCGCGCATGCAGCGGACGGTGTTCGTCGACCGCACCCGCCGCACGGACACCCGCGGCGTGACCGACCGCATCGCGGCGCGGCTGAGGCGTGGCGACCCGATGGTGCTGTTCGCGGAAGGCACGTCGTCGAACGGCGGCGAGGTGCTGCCGTTCCGCTCGGCGCTGCTGGGGGCTGCCAGGCAGGCGCTGACCGGCGACGGCCAGCCGGTGATGGTGCAGCCGGTGTCGGTCGTCTACACGCGCCGCAACGGGCTGCCGCTCGGCCGCCGCGGCCGCCCGGCGATCGCCTGGTACGGCGACATGGAGATCGCCGGCCACCTGTGGGGCGTGCTCACCGACAGCGCGATCGACGCGGTCGTCAGCTTCGGCGCACCGATCCCCTACGGCGAGGAGGCCGACCGCAAGCGCGTCGCCGCTGACGCCGAGCAAGCGGTGCGGGGGATGACGGCGGCGACGCTCGCCGGGCGTCCGCACCTATCGGTTGAGCGTCCGCCCGCTTGATCGACGGCGGGTGTTGCGTCGCCGCTATTCTCACGCCGGTCGAAACCGGGTAAAGGACGAGCAGCCTTCGGCAGCAGTCCGGTGTCGTCGCGCGGTGACGGAAATCCTCGGTGCAACGGTCGGGGAGGCGTCGAGACCCTAGCTGATGAGCGGCGTGCGCAGCGTCTACATCAAGACCTACGGTTGCCAGATGAACGTCTACGATTCCGATCGTATGGCGGACGCACTGGCGCCCGAGGGCTACCGGCCGGTCGACGCCCCCGACGAGGCAGACCTCGTCATCCTCAACACCTGCCACATCCGCGAGAAGGCGGCGGAGAAGGTCTACTCCGAGCTCGGCCGGCTGCGCGTGCTCAAGGAGCGCGCGGCGCGCGCCGGCCGGACGATGACGATCGGCGTCGCCGGCTGCGTCGCGCAGGCGGAGGGCGAGGAGATCGTCGCCCGCGCGCCGGTGGTCGACCTCGTCGTCGGGCCGCAGACCTACCACCGCCTGCCGGACCTCGTCGCCCGCGCCCGGCGCGGCGAGCGGGCGGTCGACGCCGAATTTCCTGCCGAGGACAAGTTCGACCACCTGCCGGCCGCCGACCGGCGACGGACGATCGCCCGCGGCGTCACCGCCTTCCTCACCGTGCAGGAAGGCTGCGACAAGTTCTGCTCGTTCTGCGTCGTCCCCTACACGCGCGGCAGCGAGACCTCTCGCCCGGTGGCGGCGATCATCGCGGAAGCCGAGCGGCTCGCCGAGGCCGGCGTGCGCGAGGTGACGCTGCTCGGGCAGAACGTCAACGCCTACCACGGCACCGGCCCGGACGGCCGCGACTGGGGCCTCGGCGCGCTACTGTACCGGCTCGCGGAGATCCCCGGCCTCGACCGGCTGCGCTACACCACCAGCCACCCGCGCGACATGGACGACGCGCTGATCGCGGCGCACCGAGATCTCGCGCAGCTGATGCCCTACCTGCATCTGCCGGTGCAGGCCGGCTCCGACCGCGTGCTCGCGGCGATGAACCGCAAGCACACCGCCGCGGACTACCGTCACCTGGTCGACCGCATCCGCCGCGCGCGGCCGGACATCGCGCTCTCCGGCGATTTCATCGTCGGCTTTCCCGGCGAGAGCGAGGCGGATTTCGCCGACACCCTCGCCCTCGTCGGAGCGGTCGGCTACGCCTCGGCCTATTCGTTCAAGTACAGCCCGCGCCCCGGCACGCCGGCGGCCGACCTCGCCGCGCAGGTGCCGGAGGCCGAGAAGTCCGACCGCCTGGCGCGGCTGCAGACGTTGCTTTCCGAGCAGCAACGCGCCTTCAATGCCGGCACCGTCGGGCTGACGGTGCCGGTGCTGCTCGAGAAGCCGGGCCGCCGGCCCGGCCAGCTCATCGGCCGCTCGCCGTGGCTGCAGGCGGTGCATGTCGACGCGGATGCCGCGGCGATCGGCACCATCGTCGCCGTCGAGATCACCGCCACCGGGGCGAACAGCCTCGCCGGCCGCCTGGCGGATCGCGTCGGCGGCGTTCGACTGGGAGGGGCAGCGTGAGCGCCGACAGGACCCTGCCGCCCGCGGCGCCGCGACTCGTTCCGGCCTCCGACATCACCCACGCCGTGCTCGCCTTCGACGACAACCGGCTGGTCGGCGAGCTGTTCGGCCAGTTCGACCAGAACCTCGCGCTGATCGAGGCGCGGCTCGGCGTCGAGGCGGTGGCGCGCGGCAACCAGGTGACGATCAAGGGTCCGCACGACGCCTGCGAACAGGCCCGCCACGTGCTGGGGACGCTCTACCAGCGCCTGCAGCAGGGCGACGAGCTGCATCCCGGCGACGTCGAGGGGGCGATCCGGCTGGCCGTCGCCGACGTCGCCCAGCTCAACCTGCCGACGCTCGAGCCGAAGACGCGCATGACCTATGCCCAGGTGTCGACGCGGCGGCGGACGGTGGTCGCCCGCACGCCGGCGCAGGACGCCTATCTGCGCGCCATGGACCGCGCCGACCTCGTGTTCGGCCTCGGCCCGGCCGGCACCGGCAAGACCTTCCTCGCCGTCGCCTACGCCGCCGCCCTGATCGAGCGCGGCGACGTCGCGCGGCTGGTGCTGTCGCGGCCGGCGGTGGAGGCGGGCGAGCGGCTCGGCTTCCTGCCCGGCGACATGCGCGAGAAGGTCGATCCCTACCTTCGGCCGCTCTACGACGCGCTCTATGAGATGATGCCGCCGGAAAAGGTTGAGCGCGGCCTCGCCTCCGGCATGATCGAGGTGGCGCCGCTCGCCTTCATGCGCGGCCGCACCTTGCAGAACGCCATCGTGCTGCTCGACGAGGCACAGAACTGCACGTCGATGCAGATGAAGATGTTCCTGACCCGGCTCGGCGAGAACTCGAAGATGATCGTCAACGGCGACTCGAGCCAGATCGACCTGCCGCCAGGCCAGGTCTCCGGGCTGTCGGAGGCGGCCGACCTGCTCACCGGCGTCGAGGGCGTCGCGATGGTGCGCTTCGGCGCGGAAGACGTCGTGCGTCATCCCCTCGTCGCCCGCATTGTCTCCGCCTACGACCGCGCCGGCGCGGCCCGCTCGGCCGAGCGACGCGGCGGGACACCGCCCAGGCCATGAGCGCGGCGTCGATTCAGGCCGTGCAAGCGTCGTCCGCGGAAGCCCCCGATCTCTCGGTGGACGTGGTCGTCGAGTCCGACGGCTGGCCACCGGACGCGGCGCTCGTCGTGCTCGTCGAGGAGGCGCTCGACACCGCCGCGCGGCGCGCCGCGAACGGGCTCGGCCCCTGCGAGGTCGCCGTCGCCTTCGCCGACGATGCGCGCGTGCGCGAGCTCAACCGCGACTTCCTCGGCAAGGACAAGCCGACCAACGTGCTGTCTTTCCCGGCACCGGCGGTGTCCGGATTGCCGGGCCCACGGCCGCTTGGCGACATCGTGCTGGCGCGTGAAACTGTCGCGATGGAGGCGGCGGCGGATGGAAAGCCGCTCGATCACCACATCCGTCATCTCGTCGTGCACGGATTCTTGCATCTGTTGGGCTATGATCACGAGACGGACGCCGACGCCGATCGCATGGAGGGCCTCGAGACCGAGGTGCTCGCCGCGCTGGGCGTCGCCGATCCGTACCGCAACGAGGAGGCGGATTGAGACGCCGGACGCCCGGAGGGCGGGCCGCAGGGGCTCGCTTCAAGGCGTCGCGGTGGATCGATACGAGGAATGACGGAAGACCCTTCCAGTAGCGCCGCGGCCGCCGGCCCGGCCGCACCCGCCGCACCGCAGCCGGAGGCCACGCCTCCCGCGGCGGCCGCAGACCCGCAGCGCCGCCGCGAAAGCTGGCTCGCCCGCCTGACGACCGCGTTGGCGCGGCGCGGCAGCGGCGGCTCGCTGCGCGAGGATCTCGCGACCGCGCTCGCCGACGAGGTCAACGATGCGACCACCTTCACACCGCGCGAGCGCGTGCTGCTGCAGAACATCCTGCGGCTGCGCGAGGTGCGCGTCGACGACGTGATGGTGCCGCGCGCCGACATCCAGGCGGTGGAGGCCGGCACGACGCTCGCCGACGTGCTGTCGGGCTTCCGCGCCTCCGGGCACTCGCGCATGCCGGTGTATCGGGAGACGCTCGACGATCCGGTCGGCATGGTGCTGATCAAGGACGTCACCACCCTGATCATCTCGACTGCCGCCACCGACGAAGGCAGCGGCTACGACCTCTCCCGCGTCGACCTCTCCCGGCCGCTGTCGGCGACCGACCTCGTCCGCCCGGTGCTGTTCGTGCCGCCATCGATGCCGGCGACCGACCTGATGGCGAAGATGCAGTCGGCGCGCGTGCAGATGGCGCTGGTCATCGACGAATACGGCGGCACCGACGGCCTCGTCTCGCTCGAGGATCTCGTGGAGACCGTCGTCGGCGACATCGAGGACGAGCACGACGTCGACGACGACGATGCCACCATCGTCGCGGCCGGCGACGGCGCCTGGATCGCCGACGCGCGCGTCGACCTCGAAACGGTGCAGGAGGCGATCGGCCCCGACTTCGACCCCGGCGAGATGTCGGAGGAGGTCGACACCATCGGCGGCCTGATCTTCGCCGTGCTCGGGCGCATCCCGGTGCGCGGCGAACTGGTCTCGCCGAAGGCGTTGCCCGCCTTCGAGTTCGAGGTGCTGGACGCCGACACCCGCCGCATTCGCCGCCTGAAGATCGCCCGTCGCCGCACCGAGGGCCGCTCCGACGCCCGTCGCCGCAGCGGCCGCCGCGGCAGCGAAGCGCCGGCGCCGGCCGAGGCGTGAGCGCCGCACCGCCGGCCGGAGTTTCCGCGCGCGCCGCCCGTCGCAGCGGGACCTCTGTCGGCGCCCGGCTGGCGACACGGTCCGCCGCGACCCGCTTTGCGGTCGCCGCGGCGGCCGGCGCGACGACGGCGCTGGCGCAGGCGCCCTTCCACTGGTTGCCGCTGCTCTGGCTGGCGCTGCCCGTGCTGGTGCTGTCGGTCGACGCCGCCATGCTCAGGCTGGCGACGCCCTGGCGGCGGCTGCGCGCCGCCGCCGCGGTCGGCTGGTGGTTCGGCTTCGGGGCGCTGCTCGGCGGTCTCTGGTGGGTGGGGGCGGCCTTCCTCGTCGAGGCCGAGAGCTACGCCTGGGCGATTCCCTTCGCCGTCACCGCGCTGCCGGCCGGCCTGGCGCTGTTCTACGCCCTGGCGACGCTGCTCGCGGCGCTCGTCTGGCTGCCGGGAGCGCCGCGGATCGTCGCGCTGGCTGTCGCGGTCGGCCTCGCCGAGTGGCTGCGCGGCCACGTGCTGACCGGCTTTCCGTGGAACGGCCTCGGCACCGCCTTCGCCGTCGGCGACACGCTGATGCAGTCGGCCGCCCTCGTCGGCGCCTACGGGCTCGCGCCCGTGACGGTGCTGGTGTTCGCCGCCCCAGCGGCCTTCCTCGACACCGGCGGGTCGCGGCGCGGCGCGGCGGCTCTCTGCCTCGTCGCCGGCGTGTTGCTCGCCGGCCTCGGCCTGTGGGGTCACGCCCGGCTCGCCGCCGCGGCGGTGGTCGACGTTCCCGGCATCGCGCTGCGCATCGTGCAGCCGGCGATCGACCAGAGCGAGAAGTGGGTGCCGGAGAACCGCTGGCTGATCTTCGACACGCTGATCGGACTGACCGGCGCCGCGCCGCCGCCGCCCGGCGTGACGCGGCTCGTTATCTGGCCGGAATCCTCGGTGCCGTTCCTGATCGAGCGTTCGCCGATCGCGATGCAGTCGGTGGCGGCGGCGCTGTCGCCGGGCGGCTGGCTGCTCGCCGGTGCCGGCCGCGCCGGCCCGGACCCGCCGCCGGCCGCGGATGGTACGCAGGCGCTGCCGCCGATCTACAATTCCGTGCAGGCGATCGACGCGACCGGCACGGTGCGGGCCTTCTACGACAAGGTGAAGCTCGTCCCGTTCGGCGAGTTCCTGCCCTTCCAGGCGGCGCTCGAAAGCCTCGGCATCGAGCCGCTGGCGCATCTGCCCGGCGGATTCGCCGCCGGAACTTCGCGCGCGCCGATCGCCCTCGACGGCATTCCGACAGTGCTGCCGCTCGTCTGCTACGAGGTGATCTTCGCCGGCCAAGTGCTCGGCGAGGGCGCTCGCCCGGCGTGGATCCTCAACGTCACCAACGACGCCTGGTTCGGCGACACGCCGGGGCCCTACCAGCACTTCCAGCAGGCGCGCCTGCGGGCGGTGGAGGAGGGGCTGCCGCTGGTGCGCGCCGCCAACACCGGCATCTCCGCCGTTGTCGACCCGTTCGGCCGCGTCGTTTCGGCGCTCCCCCTCGGCACGCGCGGGGTGCTGGAGGCGGCGCTGCCGGCGGCCGTCCCGCCGCCGCCCTACGCCCGCTTCGGCGACCTGCCGTTCCTGCTCGCCAGCCTGCTCGTCGTTGCGTCACTGGCGACTGCCCGGCTGTGCAAGCTTTGATTGACTTGGCGCCATCGACGGGAACATTATCCGCTCGTTCGCCGGCAGTTGGATGCAAAAATCCGATCCGCTGGCGGACGCCTGCTCGACAAGGGGGGAGCGGGTCTACGGGCCTTTGGTATGGCGTCGGGACGGCATGTCAGGCTGCGCGTCACTGTGCGTGTGGTCTTTTCATGTATTCTGAGGATCTAGTCCAGATGGCCAGCAAGAAGTCTCCCAACCCGATCGATACCCACGTCGGTAGCCGTGTCCGCATGCGGCGCATGATGCTCGGGATGAGCCAGGAGAAGCTCGGGGAGAGCCTCGGGATCACCTTCCAGCAGATCCAGAAGTACGAGAAGGGCACCAATCGCATCGGCGCGAGCCGGCTGCAGCACATCGCGACGGTGATGCAGGTGCCAGTCGCCTACTTCTTCGAGGACGCCCCGGCGACGCCGGGCGAGGCCCCCACCGGCTTCGCGGAGGACCGCCCCGGCGCGTATGTGACGAACTTCCTCACCTCGACGGAGGGCCTCGCGCTCAATCGCGCCTTCGTCCGCATCAAGAGCTCCCAGGTGCGCCGGCGCGTCGTCGATCTCGTCGAGTCGATCGCCGACGCCGGATAACGGCCATCGCCAGCGGGGTCGCCGCGGCGTGCGGCGCCGGGCGGCCCCCATGGTCCCGCCATCGCCGGTCTGCCGACCGGTGCGAGGCCGGCACGTGGCCTCGTGTCCGTGGGTCGTCGATCAGGCTCGGCTCACGGCTTCGACGCGCTGGCCGATGCCCGTGCCGCGACGGACGGACCGCGGGTGATGAGTTCAAGATATAAAGATAGCTTTATATCCGACTTGAACGCCCTCGACCGTTGCTCTATTGGACGGGTGGCGTCGCGCGTGGCGGCGCCCCGTGTCTCGGCGCGCGCCCGCCGCGCGGATCGAGCGCCGTCGGCAACCGCTGGGAGCTGCCCGCCGTGTCCCGTCCGAACTACCTGTTTACGAGCGAATCCGTTTCGGAAGGCCATCCGGACAAGGTCTGCGATCGCATCTCCGACACCGTCGTCGACGCGTTCCTCGGCGCCATGCCGGAGGCGCGCGTCGCCTGCGAGACGCTCGCCACCACCAACCGCGTCGTCATCGCCGGCGAAGTGCGCGGGCCGGAGACGATCACGCCGGACTACCTCGCCCACCTGACCCGGCTCGCCATCCGCGACATCGGCTACGAGCAGGCGGGCTTCCACTGGCAGACCGCCGACATCGCCGTCCACCTGCATGCGCAGTCGGCCGACATCGCCCAGGGCGTCGACGCCGCCGGCAACAAGGACGAAGGCGCCGGCGACCAGGGCATCATGTTCGGCTACGCGTGCCGCGAGACGCCGGACCTGATGCCGGCGCCGATCTACTATGCCCACAAGATTCTCAGGGACCTCGCCGCCGTCCGCAAGTCGGGGCGCGAGCCGGCGCTCGGCCCGGACGCCAAGAGCCAGGTCACCGTCGCCTACGAGAACGGCCGGCCGGTGCGCGCCACGCAGATCGTGCTGTCGACGCAGCATCTCGACGAGAACCTGTCGTCGGCCGACGTGCGCGCCATCGTCGAGCCCTACATCGTCGCCGCCCTGCCCGAGGGCTGGACCGGCAAGGACACGAAGTGGCACGTCAACCCGACCGGCAAGTTCGTCATCGGCGGGCCTGACGGCGATTGCGGCCTGACCGGGCGCAAGATCATCGTCGACACCTACGGCGGTGCCGCCCCGCACGGCGGCGGTGCCTTCTCCGGCAAGGACCCGACGAAGGTCGACCGCTCGGCCGCCTATGCGGCGCGCTACCTCGCCAAGAACGTCGTCGCCGCCGACCTCGCCGACCGCTGCACGATCCAGCTCGCCTACGCCATCGGCGTCGCCGAGCCGCTCGCCGTCTATGTCGACCTGCACGGCACCGGCAAGGTGGAAGAGGCGAAGATCGAGACAGCGGCGCGGGAGGTGATGAACCTGACGCCGCGCGGCATCCGCGAGCACCTCGGCCTCAACAAGCCGATCTACGCCCGCACCGCCGCCTACGGCCACTTCGGCCGGCAGCCGGAGAGCGACGGCGGTTTCTCGTGGGAGAAGATGGACCTCGTGCATGCGCTGCGCGACGCCGTCGGCTGAACCCGCCGCGGACGGAGCGTGACGCCGTCCGCCCAGCGTCGAAAGAAGCGACGATGAGCGACGATTCCGCCGGCGCGGCCCACCGCGCCGGTGCCTTCTACGGCCGCCGCAAGGGGCGGCCGCTGAAACCGCGCCAGGCCGACGTCACCGCGACGCTCCTGCCGGCGCTGCGGCTCGATCTTTCGGCGCCCGCGCCGGCCGAGCTTGCAACGCTGTTCCCCCGTCCCGTCTCCCGCGTTTTCCTGGAGATCGGCTTCGGCGGTGGCGAGCACCTCGTCCATCTCGCCGCCACCGAGCCCGATACCGGCTTCATCGGCTGCGAGCCGTTCGTCGCCGGCATGGCGAAGGCACTGTCGGCGATCGCCGCCGGCGGCCTCGACACCATCCGCCTGCACCCGGACGACGCCGTCGCCGTGCTCGACTGGCTGCCGGACGCCTCTCTCGACCGCGCCTACCTTCTCTATCCCGACCCGTGGCCGAAGAAGCGCCACTGGAAGCGCCGCTTCGTCTCCGCCGACACGCTCGACCGGCTGGCGCGGGTGACGAAGCCCGGCGCCGAGTTCCGCTTTGCGAGCGACATCGACACCTATGTCGACTGGACGCTCGCCCACGTGCGCGACCACGGCGCCTTCCGCTGGACGGCGGAGACGGCCGACGATTGGCGCCGCCCCTGGGCCGGCTGGCCCGGCACCCGCTACGAGGCGAAGGCGCTCGCCGAGGGCCGGCCGCCGGCGCATCTGCGGTTCGTGCGGAGGTAGGGGCGGGCGGCTTGCAATGGCGGCCGCGGAACCTCGCCCGCTTCTGGCGCCTGGCCTATTTCCGGCCGGACGGGAGGCGCCGCACCAACGCTTCGACCTCGGCCGGCGAGTGCCTCGCGCGATTGGCGCTTGCGCGCCAGGTGACGGTGCACGTCTCGCTCTTGTCCTGGTTCCGCGTCGTGAACGAGAGCTCGATGCGCGCCGTATCCGGGCTGATCTCCGCCGGCTTTCGGACGAAGCTCTCGTAGGTGCCCTCGAAGATCAGCGCGATCTTACCGTCGATGGACGTGAGCGCCTGGTACGGACCCCGTTGCTTGAACGGGCCGTGACCCGTCGGCCAGAACCAGCGGAAGCCCGGTCGCCAAAACAGGAGAAGCAAGTCTCCCCCCTCCGCGCTCCGGATGAAGGTGAAGTCGAACCGCTCCCCAGGCGTCAGCTTGCGCCGGTTGGAACAGCCGGCAGATGCGTTGACCAGGACGGCGCTGCCCTTGAAGCTGTAGCCGGCCGCTTTTGCTGCAGCGGCCGTGGCGGGGGCCGCCGTCGCCCACGAGGTCGGCAGAAGCAGCGCCATCAGTGCGAGGCGGTGCGCGGTCGACCTCATCATCTCGAGAACTCGCTGCCGCCGCTGACCCTGTTCGCTCGATGCAGTCTGCGCGTGCACAATCGTCCCAGCAACCCCGGACGTCCGGCTTGGCCGCGCACCCATTCAATCTTTCCGTGCGGGTTCTGAAAATCGGCTACTGATGCGTCCACGCCTGTGTCGCCGCCGCCGGATTCCCGTCGGGACGCCCGTGCGAGAAGGGTCGACCCATGACATGGCTGGTGAGGACGGCCGCGATCGCTGCGATCGCGCTGACGGCGTCCGCGACGGTGGCGGAAGCGGCGAAGTGCGACCTCCGCATGCTGAAGGGCGTCTGGACGGGCAGGTCCACACTCGGCAGCAAGCTGGCGGATCACTGCACGATCTACATCGCGCACAACGACGGGCGCCTCGACAACAGCATCTGCACGGGCGTCGTGGTGTTGCCCGTCAAGATCGTCACGGGTCGGTTGAGCATCAGTCGAAACTGCAAGATAACCGGCAAGCTGACGTTCGACGGGCAGTTCCTCGGCAAGCGGAAATATGACGTCACCGGCAGTCTCGATCCGAAGAGCGGGCTGTTGTCTTTGAAGTCGAAGAAGGATGGACGTGTCGATCTGCTGCATTTCGCCTTGGAAGAGCTGCCGTAAGGCGCGGGGGCCGCGCCTGTTCGGGTTCGCGTCCTCAACTTCTCGAATCCGTCATCGCCCGGCTTGAGCAGGCGATTCATGACGCAGGCGAAGTGCCAGTCGTGTCGGTGGCTTGGATGCCCCGGTCTGAACATCAGGCCGGGGCATGACGGCGGCATGGGGGTGACAGAGGCGTGGGGACTGGGGGCGGGGTCTGGCCTCGTTCCCTCCAGTCTCCGAGGGACCGGTCGCCTCGCCCTTTGCTCGCCTCGCGCTCAATACCAGATGCGGACGAAGTAGTACCCCTTCGAGCCCTTCGCGCCGTCCTGCTGCACCACCTTCAGCTTGCGGCCGCCGGCGATCCGCAGAACCGCGTAGTTCTCGCCGTCCGGGCCGCTGAGGCGCGCCAGCACGCGGTCGCCGGCCGTGGTGTTGCCGGCCTTCACGTGGCCGTCGCTGTCGGTGCCGACCCAGGAGATGGCGCCGGAATAGGGATCGCGGGTGACGAGCGCCGAGAACACCATGCTGCCGCCGACCGGCTTGTCGTCGATGCGGGCGGCGATGTCGATGCGCACCGGCACGTCGTCGTCCGGGATCGCGAACTCGTAGCCGGATTGCGTCGAATACTGCGTGAACCCGAACGCCTTGTAGCCGGGCTTTTCCGCGGCGAGGGCGGCGGGAGCCGCAATCGCCAAGACGAGCATGATGGCGAGCGCCGCGGCGGCGGTGGACGACTGGAACCGGTGCATGGGGAACCCTTGTCGGATGCGCCCGGCGACCGCCGGGCTGTGGCGCGGCGCGCCGATCGTCGCAACGCCGGCCGCAGCCGGCGGTTGCGCCCGCTGTTCTCGCGGGTGAGCCGTTAAGGTTTGGTGTGCGCGACCGGCGAGGGGGCTGGATCGCCCTCGCCGTCCCGTCAGCGCCGGCCGGTGGCCGTCGGCTCCTCCTCGGCGATGCCGGCGATCCCCGCCTCCCAGCCGAGGATCGCCCGCTTGCGGGTGAGGCCCCAGTGGTAGCCCCGGAGGTCGCCGCCTTTGCCGAGGATGCGGTGGCAGGGGACGACGAAGGAAAGCGGGTTTCGCCCGACGGCGGCGCCGACGGCGCGCGCCGCCGTGGGCCGGCCGATGCGGGCGGCGACGTCCGAATAGGTGGTGGCGGCGGCGAACGGCACGCTGAGCAGCGTCTCCCAGACGCTCACCTCGAAGTCCGAGCCGATCAGCACGATGCGCAGCGGTGTGTCCGGCCGCCAGCGCTCGCGGTCGAAGATGCGCGTGGCGAACGGCAGCGTCGCCGCGAAGTCCTCGACATAGGCGGCGCACGGCCAGCGCGACGCCATGTCGGCGAACGCCTTGCGGTCGCCCTCTGGCGTGTCGGTGAAGGCGATGCCGCAGAGGCCGCGCTCGGTGATCATCACCAGCGAGCGGCCGAACGGCGAGGCGTGCCAGCCCCAGCGGATGACGAGGCCCTCGCCGCCGACGCGGAACGCCCCCGGCGTCATCGCCTCGTGGGTGATGAACAGGTCGTGCAGGCGGGCCGGGCCGGAGAGGCCGAGCTCGTAGGTGGTGTCGAGCACGCTGGCGTCGGCCTTCAGCATCCGCCGGGCGTTGTCGAGGGTCAGCGCCTGCAGGAACTGCTTCGGGCTGAGGCCGGCCCAGCGGCGGAAGGTGCGCTCGATCTTCACCGGTGAGACGCCGATGGCGCTGGCGATCGACTTCAGCTCCGGCTGGTCGCGCCAGTGCGCCGAGAGATAGGCGATTGCCGCGCGCACCACCGCGTAGTCGTCGGGCGGCGGCGCGCACGGCACGGCGAAGTCGCACCCGGGCAGCATCGGCTCGACGGTCGCGGCGGGCTCGGGCGGGGCGATCGACAGGGTCATCGGGCGAAATCCTCTTGCGTCGACCTGCACGCTATCCGCGCCGCAGGCGCCCCCACCACCCGATTCACGACACCCATCGGGTGCCAGCGCGCTCAAGCGACGACGGCACCCGCCTTCACCGACCGCAGCGCCGCCGCGAGCGCCCGCGCGAAGCTCTCCCGCGCATCGGGATCGAGGAAGGCGCCGATCTCGTGGCGCTGCCCGTGCGAGGCGACGGCGAGCCCGACGACGCCCTCGTCCTCGACGCGGTCGACGATGAGGCGCGCCCAGTAGGGATCGAGGCGGACCTCGCTCGCCTCGCCGCGCGCCGTGACGCGGCGGATCAACAGCGTGCCGTCGCCGAGGCGGATCTCCTCGTAGGCGCGGGCGGACCGGTAGCTGGCGCGGAAGGCCGCCCAGACGATCAGCACGTCGAGCCCGAAGAAGCCGACCACCGGCCAGGCCCCCATCACGCCGAAGGCGAGCCCGCCGATGAAGCACACGGTGCCGACGATCGCCATCACGGCGAGAAAGCCGCGTGGGCCGAGCGATCGGTAGGGCGTCAGCACGGCATGGAATTCCGGCCGCGCCTCGGGGGGCGCGGTCGATCCTGTGTAAGCGCGGGGTGCTGCGTCCCCGCTCTCGTTGTCCCGGTGCATGGGCGGCGAGTATAGAGGGGCGATGGGGAATGCAAAGCCGCCAGCGACGAAACGTCCGCCCGCTCCGGACGCCCGCAGGCCGCCGCCGCGCACGCACGGGGCGGCCGGCGCCGGGGTCTACTCACCGGCCGAGATCGAGGCGATCTTCACGCGGCTGAGCGACGCCGATCCCGAACCGAAGAGCGAGCTCGAGTACACCGACCCGTTCACGCTGCTGGTGGCGGTGGTGCTGTCGGCGCAGGCGACCGACGCCGGCGTCAACAAGGCGACGCGCCGGCTGTTCGCGCTCGCCGACACGCCGGAGACGATGGTCGACCTCGGCGAGGAGCGCGTTGCCGAGCTGATCCGCACCATCGGCCTCTACCGCAACAAGGCGAAGAACGTCGTCGCACTGGCGCGGCAGCTGATAGAGCGGCACGGCGGAGCGGTGCCGCACGACCGCGCGGCGCTGGAGGCGCTGCCGGGCGTCGGCCGCAAGACGGCGAGCGTCGTGCTGAACGTCGCCTTCGGCGAGCCGACGATCGCCGTCGACACCCACATCTTCCGTTTGGGAAACCGCCTCGGGCTGGCGCCGGGGCGCACGCCGGAGGAGGTCGAGCGCGGGCTTTTGGCGATCGTGCCGGAGCGGTTTCTGCAGCACGCGCACCACTGGCTGATCCTGCACGGCCGCTACACCTGCGTGGCGCGCGGACCCAAGTGCGGCAACTGCCGCATCGCCGACCTCTGCAAGAGCCCGGAGAAGCGGCTGCCGGCCGCCGCCTGACGGGCGCGATCGGCGTCCGTCAGGCATTCGAGAGTGCTCGCCCCGGATGCCGCTCAGGCGCGCCAGAACGGCTTTTCGATCTCGGCGACGGCCCAGGTGACGTCGAAGCCGGCGTCGCGCAGCAGGCGGCGGTCCGTCGTCAGGAGCCGCGCCAGATCGCGACGCAGCCTCATCCGCTCGGACCACGTCCCGACGACCGAACCGCCGTTGCGGCCGACGTCGTCGACGATCGCGGACAGGGCCTCGGCGACGGCCCGCGCGGGGGCGTTTGACAATTGAGCTGACATCATGATTGACCTCCCGGTCAAGGTTTCGAATTGTATGTATGCGGTGGTGTAGACCTGCACAAACGAGATTTGCGCACTCGATCGGTGCGAAAAACTCATGAATTAACGGATGGTGTGCGATGGCGCGGCGACTGCCTTCCCTGACGGCGCTGCGGGCGTTCGAGGCGACCGCGCGGCTCGCCAGCGTGACGCGGGCGGCGCAGGAGCTGCACGTCACGCAGAGCGCCGTCAGCCGGCACCTGCGCACGCTGGAGGAGGAACTCGGGCTGCCGCTGGTGCGCCGCGTCCACCGCGGCGTCGCCATCACGCCGGCCGGGCGGACGCTCGCGAGCGCGCTCTCGGCCTCCTTCGAGCGAATCGGCGAGACGATCGAGCGGCTGACGCGCGAGAAGAACTCACTGCGGCTCAGGGCGCTGCCGTCGATCGGCGTGCGCTGGCTGTGGCCGCGGCTGCACCGTTTCGAGGCGGCGCATCCCGAGGTGCGCCTGCACGTCGATATCCTCTGGCACAACATGCAGCCCGACGACGTCGAGCACGACATCGGCATCCGCGTCGGCCGCGGGCCGTTCCCGGAGGAGGAGGTGTCCTTCCTGATGGTCGAGCAACTGACGCCGGTGTGTGCGCCCTCGCTGCTGCTCGCCCATCCGCTGCCCTGGACCGCGGAAACGCTCGCGCGGCTGCCGTTGCTGCACGGCGCCGAGGACTGGGCGGATTGGCGCACCTTCGTCGCCGGCTGGTCGGGGGGGCAGTTCGACGTCGAGCGCGGCCCGACGTTCGACGTGCTCGACATGGCGCTGCGGGCGGCGGAGGCCGGGCGCGGGGTGCTGGCGGCCGACATCAACCTGATCGGCGAGGACCTCGCCGCCGGACGGCTGGTCGCGCCGTGCCACGAGGTGGTGCCGAGCGGCCACGCCTATGTCGTCGTGTGCCCCGACCGCGGCGGCGACGCGCCGGCGGTCGAGCACCTGCGCGCCTGGCTGGTCGAGGAAGCGCGGGGGACCGTCGAGGAGGGGCGGTCGCGCCTCTGACGACGGCAAGCGCGGCGCGGTCGGGGGCCGGCAGTCCGGCCGGCGCGAGCCAAGCCCGCGCCGGGCTTGTGTTTTCCCCGCGATGCGGCTATGTCAACCGCCATCCATCATCTCGTTCGGATCCGGCTCGGATCGGAGGAGAGTGGGTTCCGCCCCCGGAACCCGCTCTTTTTGGCTTAGCCGGACGGCAACGGTCCGGAGTTGCACTTGCCGCAGACGGCCCCGTCGGAAGCCCCAGATCCCGCGAACGATCCGCAGATCGATCCGCTCAACGATCGCTTGCAGGGGTCCTTGCACGAGCCGCGGGTCGTCGCGGAGCGCGGGCTCGACGCGCGCGTCGCGGCGATCGTCGAGCCGGTGATCGTCGACCTCGGCTACCGGCTGGTGCGTGTGCGCGTCACCAGCCAGAACGGCTGCACGCTGCAGATCATGGCGGAGCGGCCCGACGGCACGATGGGCGTCGGTGACTGCGAGGAGGTGAGCCGCATGGTGTCGCCGGCGCTCGACGTCGACGATCCGATCGACCGCGCCTACCACCTCGAGGTCTCGTCGCCGGGCATCGACCGGCCGCTCGTCCGCCGCTCCGACTTCGAGCACTGGGCCGGCCACGTCGCCAAGGTCGAGCTCGCCGTCACCCGCGACGGCCGCAAGCGCTTCCGTGGCGTGCTCGCCGGCCTCGATGGCGACCGCTTCGCGCTGCGGCTGGACCCGGCCGGAAAGACCGCCAAGGGGGTGGGGACGAAGCCGGCCGCGAAGTCCGACAAGCCCGCCAAGACGGCGCAGCATCCCGCCAAGGCTGCCAAGACCGGCGCCGAGCCCGTGGGCGAGGTCGTCTGGATCGCCCTGGACGACGTCGGCGACGCCCGCCTGGTGCTCACCGACGACCTGATCGCCGCCGCGCTGCGTGCCCACAAGGCCGCCGCCGGCGAGACCGACGACGAGACGACGCCCGAAAAAGACACCTGAGGGGACCTTTCCCCGCGGAGAGAAATGCCATGGCTGTCAGCGCCAACCGACTCGAGCTCCTGCAGATCGCCGACGCGGTCGCCCGCGAGAAATCGATCGACCGCGGCATCGTGATCGCCGCCATGGAGGACGCCATCCAGAAGGCGGCGCGCTCCCGCTACGGCTCCGAGACCGAAGTGCGTGCCGAGATCAACCCGCGCACCGGCGAGATCCGCCTGCAGCGCCTGCTGCAGGTGCTCGAGCAGATCGAGAACACCGCCACCGACATCGACCTCGCCGAGGCACGCGCCCGCAACCCGGCCGCCCTGATCGGCGACTACATCGCCGAGCCGCTGCCGCCGATGGACTTCGGCCGCATCGCCGCCCAGTCGGCCAAGCAGGTGATCGTGCAGAAGGTGCGCGAGGCCGAGCGCGACCGCCAGTTCGACGAGTTCAAGGACCGCATCGGCGACATCGTCTCCGGCACCGTCAAGCGCGCCGAGTACGGCAATGTCATCGTCGACCTCGGCCGCGGCGAGGCGATCGTGCGCCGCGACGAGCTGATCCCGCGCGAGACCTTCCGCCCCGGCGATCGCATCCGCGCCTATGTCTACGACGTCCGCCGCGAGCAGCGGGGCCCGCAGATCTTCCTGTCGCGCACCCATCCGCAGTTCATGGCGAAGCTGTTCGCCCAGGAAGTGCCGGAGATCTACGACGGCATCATCGAGGTGAAGTCGGTTGCCCGCGATCCGGGCTCGCGCGCCAAGATCGCCGTCTACTCGCGGGAATCCTCGATCGACCCGGTCGGCGCCTGCGTCGGCATGCGCGGCAGCCGCGTCCAGGCGGTGGTGCAGGAGCTGCAGGGCGAGAAGATCGACATCATCCCCTGGAGCCCGGACGCGGCCACCTTCATCGTCAACGCGCTGCAGCCGGCCGAGGTCGCCAAGGTGGTGCTCGACGAGGACGCCGAGCGCATCGAGGTGGTGGTGCCGGACGACCAGCTGTCGCTCGCCATCGGCCGCCGCGGCCAGAACGTCCGCCTCGCCTCGCAGCTCACCGGCTGGGACATCGACATCCTCACCGAGCAGGAGGAGAGCGAGCGCCGCCAGAAGGAGTTCCTGGAGCGCACGCAGCTGTTCGTCGAGGCGCTCAACGTCGACGAGGTGGTCGGCCAGCTGCTCGCCGCCGAGGGCTTCACCTCCGTCGAGGAGGTCGCCTACGTGGAGATCAACGAGATCGCCACCATCGAGGGCTTCGACGAGGGCACGGCGGAAGAGATCCAGGCGCGCGCCCGCGACTACCTCGAGGAGATCGAGCGCGGGCTCGACGAGGAGCGCCGCGCGCTCGGCGTCGAGGACGCCGTGAAGGCGGTGCCCGGCGTCACCACGCCGATGCTGGTGGCGTTCGGCAAGGAAGGCATCAAGACGGTCGAGGATCTCGCCGGCTGCGCCACCGACGACCTCGTCGGCTGGACCGAGCGCAAGGTCGGCGAGGTGGTCCGCCACGCCGGCATCCTGTCGGAGCAGAACATCTCCCGCACCGAGGCCGAGGCGATCATCATGCAGGCGCGCGTCGTCGCCGGCTGGATCGACGCCGCCGACCTCGAGGCGGAGGAGGTCGTCGAGGGCGACGGCGACGAGGCGACGGCCTGAGCCGGAGCGCCGCACAGCCGATGCCGCGACAGAGCGAGCCGACGGAGCGCCAGTGTCTCGTCAGCCGGGAGGTCCGGCCGACGCGTGAGTTGGTGCGCTTCGTGCTCGGCCCCGACGACGCCGTCGTGCCCGACCTGAAGCGCGTGTTGCCCGGACGCGGCGTGTGGGTGACGGCGACCCGCGAGGTGGTCGCCGAGGCCGAGCGCAAGCGGCTGTTCGAGCGGGGCTTCAAGGCGCAGGTGGCGGTGGAGCCGGGGCTGGCCGAGCGTGTCGACGCGCTGCTCGAGACGGCCGCGCTCGGTGCGCTGGGGCTCGCCCGCAAGGCCGGCGCGCTGGTCACCGGTTTTGCCAAGGTGGAGTCGGCGATCGGCAGCGGCGAGGCGGTGGCGCTCGTCGACGCGACGGACGCCGCCGAAGACGGCACGCGCAAGCTGCGCTCGGCCGTCGTGCGACGCTTCGGCACGCCCGACGGGCTGCCGGTTGTGCGGTTGTTCTCGTCCACCCAAATGGGTTTGGCATTGGGTCTGACAAATGTGATACATGCTGCGGTGCTCGCGGGACCGGCCGGCAACGGCTTCCTGGCGTGCGCGGCTGCGCTTGCGCGCTATCGCGGACCGGGCATCACGAACATCGCGTAAGCGTTGCTCGTGGCGCGCCCCTCGAGAGGGGCCTGCGCCCGCCGGGCCGTATGGTCCTGGACGGGTCCGCGCGAAGACGGAAGGACGACCGATCCGCGGTGCGTCCGGTAGGCGGCCGGCCGGCCGCGACGGAATTTTATAGATGGTGCCGGGCCGGCGCCGACGGGACTGAAGACGGCATGAACGATACGAACGACCACGGCGAAAAGACCCTCAACGTCGAGCGCAAGAAGACGTTCTCCTTGCGGCGGCCGTCGGTCGAGCAGGGCACTGTCAGGCAGAGCTTCAGCCACGGCCGCACCAAGGCGGTGGTGGTCGAGAAGAAGAAGCGTCGCCTCGCGCTGCCCGGCGAGCCCGGCCACGTTCCCGGCCAGACCGACGACGCCCCGGCGGCTCCCGAGGTGCGCGCCGAGGCGGCGCCGCGCCCGGTCGAGCGTCCGGCGGCGGCCGCAGCCGCTGCGCCGGCACCCCGCGTCGCCCCAACGAGGCCTGCCCAGGCGCCCGCCCCGGCGCCGGCGCCGGCCGCCGCCCGCCCGGGTGTCGCACCCGGCATCGGCGATCGCCAGCGCCCGCAGATCGAGCCGCAGCGCGCCCGCGTCGTGCACCGCACGCTCACCCAGGAAGAGATCGGCGCCCGCACCCAGGCGCTCGCCGAGGCGCGCCTGCGCGAGACCGAGGATCGCAAACGCGCCGAGGAGGAAGCCCGCCGCGAGCGCGAGGAGCTCGACCGGCTGCGCCGCGAGCGCGAGGAGGCGGACCGTCGCCGCGCCGAAGAGGAGGCGCGCCGGAAGCAGGAGGACGACCTGCGCCGCCAGGCCGACATCGCGGCCGGCCGCGACCCGGACCCCCCGGCTCCCGTCCCCGCAGCGGCTCCGGCCGCCGCCGTGCCAGCCGCTCCTGCTGCGACTGCAGCCGCTCCGGCCACCGCCGAACTCGGCGTTCCCGGCCGCCGCGCGCCGCTGACGCCGGACGAGACCGAGGCCGAAAGCAAGGCGAAGGCGCTGACGGCGGTGAAGCGACCGAAGGGTGCCGTCGTCGCCAAGCCCGCTCCGAAGACCGACGACCGTCGCCGCACGCGCCTCACCATCGTCAAGGCGCTGGAAGGCGACGACGGCCGCTCACGCTCGCTCGCCGCCATGCGCCGGCGCGTCGAGAAGCAGAAGCGGGCGATGCATACCGGCCCGCGCGAGAAGATCAGCCGCGAGGTGATCCTGCCGGAGACGATCTCCATCCAGGAGCTCGCCAACCGCATGGCCGAGCGCGGCGTCGACGTCATCAAGCTCCTGATGAAGCAGGGGCAGATGCTGAAGATCACCGACGTGATCGACGCCGATACGGCGCAGCTCGTGGCCGAGGAACTCGGTCACACGGTGAAGCGCGTTTCCGAGTCCGACGTCGAGGAAGGGCTGTTCTCCGAGGTCGAGGAGCGCAGAGACGGCCCCGTGCGTCCGCCGGTGGTGACGATCATGGGCCACGTCGACCATGGCAAGACGTCGCTGCTCGACGCGATCCGCAACACCAACGTGGTGAGCGGCGAGGCGGGTGGCATCACCCAGCACATCGGCGCCTACCAGGTCGACAAGAACGGCCAGAAGATCACCTTCATCGACACCCCGGGCCACGCCGCGTTCACCGCGATGCGCGCCCGTGGCGCCAAGGCTACGGACATCGTCATCCTGGTGGTGGCGGCCGACGACGGCGTCAAGCCGCAGACGATCGAGGCGATCAACCACGCGCGGGCGGCACACGTGCCGATCATCGTGGCGATCAACAAGATCGACAAGCCGGGCGCCAACCCCGAGCGGGTGCGCACCGACCTGCTGCAGCACGAGATCGTCGTCGAGGCGATGGGCGGCGACACGCTGGAAGTGCAGGTCTCGGCGCTGAAGGGCACCAACCTCGACAAGCTGCTCGAGGCGATCCTGCTGCAGACCGAAGTGCTCGAGCTGCGCGCAGATCCGGAGTTGATGGCCGAGGGCATCGTCATCGAGGCGAAGCTCGACAAGGGCCGTGGCCCGGTGGCGACGGTGCTGGTGCAGCGCGGCACGCTCAGGCCGGGCGACATCCTGATCGCCGGCGCCGAATGGGGCCGCGTGCGCGCCCTCATCGACGATCGCGGCGAGCAGGTGAAGGCGGCCGGGCCGTCGACGCCGGTCGAGGTGCTCGGCTTCCAGGCGACGCCGGAGGCGGGCGACCGCTTCGCCGTCGTCGAGACCGAGGCGCGCGCCCGTGAGGTCGCCGACTACCGCCAGCGCGTGCGCCGCGACAAGGCGTCGTCGCGGCCGGGCCTGCGCTCGTCGCTCGCCGACATGATGAGCCAGCTGAAGTCGACCGGCCGCAAGGAGTTCACGCTGCTCGTGAAGGGCGACGTGCAGGGCTCGGTCGAGGCGATCACCGGGGCGCTCGACAAGCTCGGGACCGCGGAAGTCGCGGCCCGGGTGCTCTTGTCGGGCGTCGGTGCGATCACCGAATCCGACGTGACGCTCGCCAACGCCTCGAACGCCGCGATCATCGGCTTCAACGTCCGCGCCAACAAGCAGGCGCGGGAGCTCGCCGAGCGCGAGGGCATCGAGATCCGCTACTACAACGTCATCTACGACCTCGTGGACGACGTGAAGGCGGCGATGTCCGGCCTGCTCTCGCCGGAGCGGCGCGAGACCTTCCTCGGCAATGCCGAGATCCTGCAGGTGTTCGACGTGTCGAAGGTCGGCAAGGTCGCCGGCTGCCGCGTCACCGAGGGCACCGTCGAGCGTGGCGCCCAGGTCCGCCTGATCCGCGACGGCGTCGTCATCCACGAGGGCAAGCTCTCGCAGTTGAAGCGCTTCAAGGACGACGCCCGCGAGGTGGTGGCCGGCCAGGAATGCGGCATGGCCTTCGAGGGCTACCAGGACATGCGCCCCGGCGACGTCATCGAGTGCTTCCGCGTCGAACAGGTGGCGCGGACGCTCTAGCATCGAGTGCGCGGCGGCGACCCCCCGGGTCGCCGCCCGTCGCGTCGAGCCGCGCTGGCTTTGCCGGCGGCGGCATCACACGGATCCGTCCGGTTCCAGTCCGGGGCCGATCCGGGAGAAGCGAGTTCCATGCGAAAGACCGGTTCCGATCGGGGGGCGGGCATGCCGTCCCAGCGCCAGTTGCGCGTCGCCGAGGCGGTGCGCCACGCGATCGCCGACATTCTCGCCCGCGGCACCTCGCACGAGCCGTCGCTCGACGGGCTGATGCTGACGATCCCCGAGGTCCGCATGAGCCCGGACCTGAAGAACGCCACCGTGCTGGTGATGCCGCTCGGCGGCCGCGACATCGAGGCGACGCTTGCCAAGCTCGAGGCGGCGCGCGGTCGCCTGAAGGGGCTGGTCGGCCGCCAGGCGGGCCTGCGCTTCGTGCCGGAGCTGCGTTTCCGCCTCGACACTCGGTACGACGACGACAACCGCATCGACGGGCTGCTGCGCGATCCGACCGTCCAGCGCGATCTCGGCGCCGCGCCGGTCGATGGAGACGACGATGAGCGATGAGCATCCGGCCGACGCGCCGCACGTCGAGGCCGACGGTCCGCCGGCGACGGTTTCCCACGAGCAGAACCGCCGTCCGCCGCGCCGCGAGCAAAAGCGGCGGCCGAAGCGCGTCGTCGATGGCTGGCTGATCCTCGACAAGCCGATCGGCCTGACCTCCACCGAGGCGCTCGGCATCGTCAAGCGCTGCTACGGCGCCGCCAAGGCGGGCCACGCCGGCACCCTCGACCCCCTCGCCACCGGCTGCCTGCCGCTCGCCTTCGGCGAGGCGACGAAGACGGTTCCCTACGTCTTCGAAGGCCGCAAGATCTACCGCTTCACAGTGCGCTGGGGCGCCGAGACCGACACCGACGACGCCGAGGGCGCCGTCGTCGCGAACTCGGACGCCCGGCCGGTGCCAGCGGCGGTGGAGGCGGCGCTGCCCGCCTTCGTCGGCCGCATCGAGCAGGTGCCGCCGCGCTACTCGGCGATCAAGATCGCCGGCGCACGCGCCTACGACCTCGCCCGCGAAGGCGAGGTGGTCGAGATGGTGTCCCGGCCGGTGGAGATCTTCAGCCTCGCGATCATCGGCGTGCCCGACGCCGACCACATCGAGCTCGAGACCGAATGCGGCAAGGGCACCTACGTGCGCGCCATCGCCCGCGACCTCGGCCGCATGCTCGGCTGCTTCGGCCACGTCTCGGCTTTGCGCCGGCTCGTCGTCGGCCCGTTCGACGAGGAGGACTTCGTCACCATCGACGAGGTGCGCGAAGCGGCCGCCTCGCCCGATCCGCAGGCCGCGTTGGCGGAACTGATGCTGCCCGTCGACACGGCGCTCGCCGAACTCCACGAGCTCGACGTCAACCGCGTCGAGGCGAGTCGCCTGCTGCGTGGCCAGGGCATCATCGTGCGCGGCCGCGACCTGCCGCCGCTCGGCGAGACCGTCTACGCCACCTGTGCCGGCCGCCTCGTCGCGCTCGGCGAGGTCGAGCAGGGCTCGTTCGTACCGCGGCGAGTGTTCCATCTGGCGGCCGGCCATCAACGCGGGCGGGCGGAGGCTGAGGAAGCCTGAAGCGAGTCCTTGACGGCACGGTCTGTCTCCTTACGTTCGTCACCTGACGTAAGGAGCAGAGCCATGACGGCGACGGCGAAGATCACGTCGAAGGGGCAGGTGACGATCCCGGCGGACGTCAGACGCGACCTCGGCGTCCGGTCGGGCGATAGGATCGACTTCGTCCGCAATGCCTCCGGGCGATACGAACTGTCTGTGCGAAGCGGCAAGCTCGCCGACCTCCGTGGTGTGCTGCGCGGCGCCGGGCCGGTTACGCCAGAGGAGATCAATGCGTGGATCGCCGAGGCGCGTGCCGCTATGGCGACGGACTCGATGTGATCGGCATCGACACCAACGTCCTGCTGCGCTGGCTCGTCGACGACCCTGTCGTCACAACACAGAACGACCGCCAGAGGGCGCTCGCCGTCGACCTGATCGAGAACAGCGGTGAGCGCTTTTTCATCAATCAGATCGTCCTCGCGGAAACGATTTGGGTTCTTCGCCGCAAGGTGAAGCACGAGAATGCTGTCATCGCCGGCTTGGTCGAACGGCTCCTGCAGATGTCTGATGTCGTTGTCCAGGATGCGACGTCGGTCGCGGTCGCGGTCCAGGCCTTTCGCTCCGGCGCCGGCGATTTCGCCGACCACCTGATCGGTACGGTCAATGCTGCCGAGGGCTGCCGCACGACCTGGACGTTCGATCACGCCGCATCGCGGTCCCCACACTTTTCGCTGCTGGGGGATTCGGTTTCGAAGCCCTGAGGCCTCCTGCGGCAACCGCGCCCGCCTTTCCCACTGGAATTCCGCCGCATTCTTCTCCATAGTCCGCCGCGCCGCGGGCTCCCCGAGCCCGGCGGTGGTTCCCCTTTGGACGACCCTGCTGGACGACATCCCGGCCTGGCCACCCGAGCGGAGCCGAGGCGGCCGACGCGCCGCATCTTCAGCGACCTCGGTCGCGCAACGAAAGGTGACACGATGTCGATCACGGCGGAGCGCAAGCAGGCGCTCATCAAGGACTATGCGCGTGGCGAGAACGATACCGGCTCGCCGGAGGTGCAGGTCGCGATCCTCTCCGAGCGGATCGCCAACCTGACCGAGCACTTCAAGTCGCACGGCAAGGACAACCACTCGCGGCGCGGACTGCTCAAGATGGTGAGCCAGCGGCGCAGCCTGCTCGACCACCTGAAGAAGACCGAGGAATCCCGCTATTCCGAGCTGATCCAGCGCCTCGGCCTGCGTCGCTGAGCGACGCGCGGCGGCGCTCGGCGTCGCTGCGATGACGACCGTCTGCCGGCGCCGGCTCGTGCCGACGCCGCGGCGGGGACACTGACGGGCGCCGTCGGCATGGGGCTGACGGCGGCCCAAAATGCAAATGACCGGGGCCCGCTCGGCAAGGAGGGTCATGGGGCAGGATTGCCGGACCATCGGGGACCGTGGCGCGCCTATCGTGCCCCCTTCGATGCTCTCGCCGTCTTGCCCATGGCTTTTCGTGCCGGCCCGGCCCGCACGAAGGAACCGATATGTTCGACATTCACAAGGTTGAGATCGAGTGGGGCGGCCGGCCGCTGGTGCTCGAGACGGGCCATGTCGCCCGCCAGGCCGACGGCGCCGTCATGGCGACCTACGGCGAGACCACCGTGCTCGCGACCGTCGTCGCCGAGCGCGAGCCGAAGCCCAACCTCGACTTCTTCCCGCTCACCGTCCACTACCAGGAGAAGGCCTTCGCGGCCGGCAAGATCCCCGGCGGCTTCTTCAAGCGCGAAGGCCGCCCGGGCGAGCACGAAGTGCTCACCTCCCGTCTGATCGACCGGCCGATCCGGCCGCTGTTCGCCGACGGCTTCAAGTGCGAGACGCAGGTGCTGGTCACCGTGCTCGCCCATGACCTCGAGAACGATCCCGACATCCTCGCCATGGTCGCGGCCTCCGCCGCCCTGACGATCTCCGGCGTGCCCTTCATGGGCCCGATCGGCGGCGCCCGCGTCGCCTACATGAATGGCCAGTACGTGCTCAATCCGGCGCACGACAGCCGCGCCGACAGCGAGCTCGACCTCGTCGTCGCCGGCACCGCCGACGCCGTGCTGATGGTCGAATCCGAGGCGCGCGAGCTCTCCGAGGAGGTCATGCTCGGCGCCGTGATGTTCGGCCACAAGGGCTTCCAGCCGGTCATCGACGCGATCATCCAGCTCGCCGAGAAGGCCGCCAAGGAGCCGCGCGACCTGCCGGCCGCCGCCGACAAGGCGCTCTACGACAAGGTGAAGTCGCTCGCCGCCGCCGACCTCGCCTCCGCCTACGACATCCGTGCCAAGGCCGAGCGCCGCGCCGCCATCGAGGCCGCGAAGACGAAGGTCAAGGCCGCGCTCCTCGTCGAGGGCGACGCTTCGGCGCCGAAGCCGCAGGCCGTCTCCGAGGCCTTCAAGAAGGTCGAGGCCGACATCGTCCGCGGCGCCATCCTCGACAAGGGCACCCGCATCGACGGTCGCGACCTGAAGACGGTCCGCCCGATCCTGTCGGAGGTCGGGGTGCTGCCGCGCACCCATGGCTCGGCGCTGTTCACCCGCGGCGAGACGCAGGCGCTGGTCGTCGCCACGCTCGGCACCGGCGAGGACGAGCAGTGGATCGACGCCCTCGAGGGCAGCTACAAGTCCAACTTCATGCTGCACTACAACTTCCCGCCCTATTCGGTGGGCGAGACCGGCCGCATGGGCTCGCCCGGCCGTCGCGAGATCGGCCACGGCAAGCTCGCCTGGCGCGCCATCCACCCGATCCTGCCGCAGCCGCACGAATTCCCCTACACGCTGCGCCTCGTCTCCGAGATCACCGAGTCGAACGGCTCGTCCTCGATGGCGACGGTGTGCGGCTCCTCGCTCGCGCTGATGGACGCCGGCGTGCCGCTGAAGCGGCCGGTGGCCGGCATCGCGATGGGCCTCATCAAGGAAGGTGAGCGCTTCGCGGTGCTGTCCGACATCCTCGGCGACGAGGATCATCTCGGCGACATGGACTTCAAGGTGGCCGGCACCGAGAGCGGCGTCACCGCGCTGCAGATGGACATCAAGATCGACGGCATCACCGAGGAGATCATGAGGGTCGCCCTCGGCCAGGCCAAGGATGGCCGTCTGCACATCCTCGGCGAGATGGCGAAGGCGATCACCCAGGCGCGTCCGGAGCTCGGCGAGCACGCCCCGCGCATCGAAGTGATCAAGATCCCGACCGACAAGATCCGGGAAGTGATCGGCACCGGCGGCAAGGTGATCCGCGAGATCGTCGAGAAGACCGGCGCCAAGATCAACGTCGAGGACGACGGCACCGTCAAGGTCGCCTCCTCCGACGGCAAGGCGATCAAGGCGGCGCTGGCGTGGATCCGCGGCATCGCCGCCGATCCCGAGATCAACGCGATCTACGAGGGCACGGTCGTGAAGGTCGTCGAGTTCGGCGCCTTCGTGAACTTCTTCGGCTCGCGCGACGGCCTCGTGCACGTCAGCCAGCTCGCCGCCCAGCGCGTCCAGAACGTCAAGGACGTCGTCAAGGAAGGCGACAAGGTGTGGGTGAAGCTCCTCGGCTTCGACGAGCGCGGCAAGGTGCGGCTGTCGATGAAGGTCGTCGACCAGGCGACCGGCCAGGAGATCAAGACGGAGCAGCCCGCGGCCTGAGCTGCGGGATGGAGACCGGGGCGGCGTGAGCCGGCCCGAAACGAGAACCGAGGCGGCTTCGGCCGCGGCGACGGGTCGGCCGGCCCTCACCGGCTGGCCGATGGTTGGAGCGGCCGGGGAGCGATCCCCGGCCGCTCTGCGTTCCGGCGGTCCGCAGACGGCGATCGGTGACGGTTCGTCGAACGGTCCGATACCGATCCGGCCCTTGCCAGCACGGCGGCGAGTGCCGACCTTGCCGAGAGTTCACAGTGGAGAATGCGGCATGGGCCTGCTCGTCGACGGCGTCTGGCACGACAAATGGTACGACACCGGCGAGAGCGGCGGCCGCTTCGTCCGCCGGGAGTCACAGTTCCGCAACTGGGTGACGGCCGACGGCGCGCCGGGCCCGAGCGGCGAGGGCGGCTTCCCCGCCGAGGCCGGGCGCTACCACCTCTACGTCTCGCTCGCCTGTCCCTGGGCGCACCGCGCTCTGATCTTTCGCGCCCTCAAGGGCCTGGAGGATGCCATCGGCGTATCGGTGGTGCACTGGCTGATGCGGGAGGAGGGGTGGACGTTCGCCGAGGGGCCGGGCGTCGTCCCCGACACCGTCAACGGCGCCGAGCGCCTTTACGAAATCTACCTCCGCGCCCAGCCCGGCTACACCGGCCGCGTCACCGTGCCGGTGCTGTGGGACAAGCAGCGCGGGACGATCGTCAACAACGAATCGTCCGAGATCATCCGCATGCTGAACTCCGCCTTCGACGGCGTCGGCGCCGCCCCGGGCGACTACTATCCGGCGGCGCTGCGCGAGGAGATCGATACGGTCAACGCGCGCGTCTATGCGACGCTCAACAACGGTGTCTACCGCTCCGGCTTTGCCACCACCCAGGCGGCGTACGAAGAGGCTGTCAACCCGCTGTTCGACACGCTCGACTGGCTGGAAGAGCGGCTCGCGGATGGTCGGCCGTACCTGCTCGGCGAGACCCTGACGGAGGCGGACTGGCGGCTGTTCACCACGCTCGTCCGCTTCGACGCCGTCTATGTCGGCCACTTCAAGTGCAACCGCCGGCGCATCGCCGACTATCCGGGACTTTCGGCCTACATGCGGCGGCTCTATGGACACCCCGGCGTGGCCGCGACGGTCGACCTGCAGCACATCAAGCGCCACTACTACGAGAGCCATCGCCACATCAATCCGACCGGGATCGTGCCGGTCGGGCCGGACGTGCTGTTCTGAAGGAGCGGGCCTGACGGCCCCCAAAAAAAGGGCCAGATGGCGTCGGCCGCTGAAAAGTCGATCCCGGCGGTGCCTTTGCGGCGCGCCGGGATCGTGTCGTCGTGCAAGTCGTGATGGATGTCGCCTCGGACCGGCCCGTGGGCCGGAGCCCGGCTCATGCCGTCACCGGCAGAAGTGGCGGCGGCCGTCGTGGCCGAGGAAGGTGCCCGAGCGGGCGTCGAACGAGCGGTAGCGGGCGGCGCAGTACTCGTACCAGCGGCGCGACCATGGGCGGACGCCGACATACACGGTGCGCGGCGCGGGGGCGTAGTAGTAGCGCGGCTGGGCGAGCGCACCGCCGACGATCGCGCCGGCCGCGAAGCCGATGGCACCCGCCGCGGCCGGGCCACCCCAGTGGTAGTGGCGGTGGCCGGCGGCAGCCTCGGTGGTGGAGGCGGCGATGCCGCCGGCGGTGACGGCCGCGCACAGGGTCAGCGCAGCGGCGGTCTTCGTGACGGCCGTCACAGTGAACATCTTCGCAAACATCTTCGTCTCCCTCGGTTTGAGCTTGTCTCACCTGAGGAGTGGGTCGATCGACCTCGCTTCCTCATGTTTCGACAATGCCAGCGGGCGGAGACGGGCGGCGTGACGACGGTCACGTTTGTTTCGTTTGGCCAGTACTGCGGCTGGATATGCTTGGAAGAGAGGATTTTGTGATGAATATCACTTTGGACGGGCGGGCGGCGGCAGAGTAAAGCGCGGCCACTTCCCTTCTCCCGGCCGAAGGCGGGGAGAAGGTGGCGCGCAGCGCCGGATGAGGGCGCGCCGCAAAGCGGCGCGGGCGGCGTCGCGGCGTTCCGCCCGACTTCGCCGGGCAGCCCTCACCCGCCCTACGGGCACCCTCGCCCACCCTGCGGTTGGGAGAGGGGGACTAGTCGCGGGCACCGCGCGTCCCGATTGCCGACTGCCGACGGCCTACTGCTGACTCATGGCCCCCTTCACCGACAGCGGTAGCGCTTGCCGTCGAAGCCGAGATAGGTGCCGCTGGCGGGGTCGAAGCTGTGGTAGCGCGCCGCGCACGCCTCGTTCCAGGCGTCGGTGCCGGGTCGCGCCATGATCACCTGCACCGGCTCCGCCGGGGGCCGCGCCGGCACCGGGCGCTGTTGCTGGAAGCCGAGGCCGAAGGCGGCGTTCAGCTGGCTCGAGCGCTTCTGACCGCCCGCCTCGGCGAGCACGGGAGTGGCGGCGAACGGCGCGACGAGGGCGACCGCCAGCATCGCGGCGGCGACGCGTCGGGCAGCGCGACGGGAACTTCGGACGGGCATCGGCGTCTCCTCGCGGACGGCATCGATCTCAAGATAGGAAATCGCCACCGGAACGCGAAGTTCCGGTGGCGAAAAAGGTCGAACAGCGACGATCCGGGACCCGTTCCGACGCCGTGCGCCGGGTTCAGGACGCCTTCAGCGCTTCCGGCCGGCTCTTCTGCCGCCGCACCGACAGCTTGTTGAGCGCCGAGACGTAGGCCTTGGCGGAGGCGACGATGGTGTCGACGTCGGCGCCGCGGCCGTTGACGATCTTGCCGTCCTCCTCGAGCCGCACCGACACTTCAGCCTGCGCGTCGGTGCCCTCGGTGACGGCGTGCACCTGGTAGAGCGACAGCCGCGCCGAGTGCGGGATGATCTCGCGGATGGCGTTGAAGGTGGCGTCGACCGGGCCGGAGCCCGACGCCTCCTTGGTGGTGTGGACGCCGTCGACGTCCATCGTGATGATCGCCTTCTGCGGGCCGCCGGTGCCGGCGATCACTGTCAGCGCGATGACGCGGGCCGTCTCGCTCTGCATCGAGATCTCGTCGTCGACCAGCGCCTCGATGTCCTCGTCGTAGACGAGCTTCTTGCGGTCGGCCAAGTCCTTGAAGCGGCGGAAGACGTCGGAGAAGGCGTTCTCGCCCAGCTCGTAGCCGAGCTCCTTCAGCTTCTCGCGCAGGGCGTGGCGACCGGAATGCTTGCCCATGACGAGCGAGGTCGACTTCACCCCGACGTGCTCGGGCCGCATGATCTCGTAGGTCTCGGCGTTCTTCAGGATGCCGTCCTGGTGAATGCCAGATTCGTGGGCGAAGGCGTTCTTGCCGACGATCGCCTTGTTGTGCTGCACGGCGAAGCTCGACACCGCCGAGACGAGCTTGGAAGCCTGCAGCAGCATCGGCGTGACGACGCCGGTCTCGTAGGGCAGCACGTCGGCGCGGGTGCGGATCGCCATGACGATCTCTTCGAGCGCGGCGTTGCCGGCCCGCTCGCCGAGGCCGTTGATGGTGCACTCGATCTGCCGCGCACCGGCGCGCACGCCGGCCAGCGAGTTCGCCACCGCCATCCCGAGATCGTCGTGACAGTGGGTGGAGAAGATCACCTGGTCGGCGTTCGGCACGCGCTCGATCAGCATGCGGATGAGCTCGAAATACTCCTCCGGCGTGGCGTAGCCGACGGTGTCGGGGATGTTGATGGTGCCGGCGCCGGCCTTGATCGCCGCCTCGACACACCGGCACAGGAAATCGTGCTCGGTGCGGGTGGCGTCCATCGCCGACCATTCGACGTCGTCGACGTGGTTGCGGGCGCGGGTGACGGAGGCGACGACGCGCTCGAACACCTGCTCCTTGTCGAGCTGCAGCTGGAACTCGCGGTGCAGAGGCGAGGTGCCGATGAAGGTGTGGATGCGGCCGCGCTCGGCCGGCTTGATCGCTTCGGCGGCGCGGTCGATGTCGCCGAAGGCGGCGCGGGCGAGGCCGCAGACGACGGCCTTCTCGACGCGCTTGGCGATCTCGTGGACGGCCTCGAAGTCGCCGATCGAGGCGATCGGGAAGCCCGCTTCGATGATGTCGACACCCATGGTGTCGAGCAGTTCGGCGACCTGGATCTTTTCTTCGAGCGTCATCGAGGCGCCGGGCGACTGCTCGCCGTCGCGCAAAGTGGTGTCGAAGATGACGATGCGGTCGCGGGCCGGGGTGGCGGGTGCTTCGGCGGATACGGCGTTCATTGGGTGTCTCGTCTCTCTGGCGGACGGCCCTGGCCGGCGATCGGTCGCGGCGGCACGGCGGGCCTGCGGTCTGTCGTCCTGAAGTGAAGTCCGCCCCTGAGCGCCTGCCCGCGTACGGGCCAGCCGGCGCTCAGGGGCGGCTAAGGAGAAGCAGACGGACGAGGGCGCCCGCGGGCGCGCCGACGCGCTCGCCCGGACGGGCGGCGACGGTCGGCAGCAGCGGATCGCGGGTCGTGCGCACGGACAAGGGGTCCAGTCCCGAAGCAATGACGCGGCGGCCGGGCCGCCATTGGGCATGCTGGCGAAATGCCGCGCGCCGTTCACGTCCATAGCCGATCCCCGGCGATCCGGCAACACAGCCCTGCGCAATCCGGGCGCTTCGTCAGATTGCCGACACGACGGCCGTCAAGTATACACGGCAGTCGTGCAGCGCGGTCGGCCCGCGCATCGCCCTCCGCGCCGGGACCCGAGCCGGCGCGACGTCGAAGGAAAGTCGCCGCCCGTGAGCGTCAACGCCGAAGATCCGAAGGCTCCCCTCCTTCCGTCGCTGACAGCAGCCGCTGCCAACGCCTCGGCCGCGGAGAAGACCGCCGTCGGCGTGTTGCTGGCGATCAGCGCCGCGCACATGCTGAACGACGCGGTGCAGTCGCTGATCCCGGCGATCTACCCGATCCTGAAGGACAACTACCAGCTCGACTTCTTCCAGATCGGGCTGATCTCGCTCGCCTTCCAGCTCACCGCCTCGCTGCTGCAGCCGTTCGTCGGCATGTTCACCGACAAGCACCCGCAGCCCTATGCCACCGCGGTCGGCATGGCGTTCACCCTCACCGGCCTCGTCTGGCTCGCCTACGCCCACTCCTTCTTCGCGCTAATGGCGGCGGTGGCGGTGATCGGCATCGGCTCGTCGGTGTTCCACCCGGATTCCGCCCGCATGGCGCGCGCCGCCTCCGGCGGCCGGCACGGCCTCGCGCAGTCGGTGTTCCAGGTCGGCGGCAATGTCGGCCAGGCCATCGGCCCGCTGCTCGCCGCCTTCATCATCCTGCCGCTCGGCCAGGACAGCGTCGCCTGGCTGGCGCTGCTGCCGCTCGCGGCGATGGTGCTGCTCGCCCGCATCGGCGCCTGGTACGCAGCCAAGCGCCGCGCTATCGCCGCCCGCGGCGGCCTCAAGGCGGTCGTCGGACACGCGTTCTCCTCCGCCAAGGTGCGGTGGATCATCTTCGTGCTGGCCGCACTGGTGTTCTCGAAGTTCGTCTACTCGGTCAGCCTCGGCAACTACCTGACGTTCTACCTGATGGACAAGTTCGCCCTGTCCGTGCAGGAGGCGCAGCTCTACCTGTTCCTGTTCCTCGGCGCGAACGCCGTCGGCGGGATGATCGGCGGACCGATGGGCGACCGCGTCGGCCGGCGCCTGATCATCTGGGTCTCGGTGCTCGGCGCCATCCCGTTCGCGCTGCTCCTGCCCTACGCCGACCTGTTCTGGACGGCGACGCTCTCGGTGATCATCGCGTTGATTATCTCCTCGTCGTTCTCCTCGATCGTCGTCTACGCGCAGGAACTGGTCCCCGGGCGGGTCGGCGCCATCAACGGCCTGTTCTTCGGGCTGTCGTTCGGGCTCTCCGGCCTCGGCGCCGCAGCACTCGGCTGGCTCGCCGACGAGACCTCGATCGGTTTCGTCTACCAGGCGGTCGCCTTCCTGCCGCTGCTCGGCCTCGTCTGCGTGCTCTTGCCGAACATCGAGCGCGGCTACCCGGTCCGGTGATCGCGGTCCGGTGGCGGGGTGACGACGCGCACCACCCGGCGTAGCTTGCGGCTGGGTGGCCGTGCGCCGCCCGCCGGAGCGCTTCGATGGCCCCCGCGCCGATCACCATCCGCCGCCACGCGGGCGACGGCCACCATTGGGAGATGGCGTCGCGCCCGCCTGCGGCACCGCTCGCGTCCCTCGTGCGCGGCTATGTCGGCTACACCGAGCACGCCACCGCAAGCGTCCGCCGCCTACAGGTGCCGTTCTCCGGACTGCCGCTGATCATCTCGTTCGGCCCGTCGATCCGCGTGACCGATCCGTCGGCCGGCGACAACGGACACCCGGTCACGAGCTTCCTCGCCGGCCTGCACGACCGCCTCGTCGTCACCGAGTACTGCGGCGCGCAGGCGGGCGTGCAGGTGGACCTGACGCCACTCGGCGCCGCGCGGCTGTTTCGCGGCGTCGCGGCGGAGGCGGCGAACCGGGTGGTCGACCTTGCCGACGTGCTCGGCACTGCCGCCGCCGCGACGCTGGAGGGCCGGCTCGCCGAGACGAACGACTGGGCCGCCCGCTTCGACAGGGTCGATCGGCTGCTGCTCGCCCGCCTCTCCGATGCCCCAGCGCCACCGGCCGGTGTCGCGGTGGCGTGGCGCCGTATCGCAGCGAGCCACGGCGGCATCGGTATCGAGCAGTTGGCGAACGAGATCGGCTGGAGCCGCAAGCACCTCGCGGACCGTGTCCGCCGCGAGCTCGGCCTCGGCCCGAAGACGCTCGCCCGCGTCGTCCGCTTCGAGCGGGCCGTGGCACTGCTCGGCACGGCGGCGGCGCCCGGGCGCGCCGATCTCGCCACCTGGTGCGGCTATGCCGACCAGGCCCACTTCAACCGCGATTTCCGCGCCTTCGCGGGGTGCACGCCGGGCGACTATCTGGCGAGCCGGATGCCCGGTGGCATGGGCGTGGCCGCCGCCTGACCGGCATCGGGCGGGAGGTTCCATTCGTTCAAGACGAGCGGCGGCGGAACCGGCGATCGTGCCCCGTCGTTGCCCCGCCGGAGCGTGCCGGGGGGCCAATCCCGAAAAGCGGAGGATCGCCCAGATGCCATCCAGCTCACCACCGCCCGCCCGCCTGTCGCCGACGATCTTCCCGGCGATGAAGTTCCGCGACGGCAAGGCCGCCATCGACTGGCTGGAAGCCGCCTTCGGCTTTGAGCGTCGCGCCGTGCACGACGCGCCGGACGGCACCGTCGCGCACGCCGAACTCGCCTTCGGCGAGAACGGCATGATCATGCTCGGCGGCGAGAGCCGCACCCCCGATCCCGACAATCCGTGGGCGAGCGCCAAGCTCGGTGTCTACGTCCACGTCGACGACATCGACGCGCATTTCGCCCGCGCCAAGGCGGCCGGCGCGGTGATCGTCCGCGAGCTCGCCGACACGCCCTACGGCTCGCGCGAGTACTCGTGCCGCGACCCCGACGGCCACCTGTGGAGCTTCGGCACCTACCACCCGAAGAGCGCCTGACCGCGCCCGCCGTCGTTGGCCTTTCACAAACGGGCCGCTATCGTCGCCGCGGTTCGGGGCGAGCGCGGGGGATGGCATGGGGACGGCGACGGCGCGGCTTCCGCTTTCCGTCGCCGCGCTCGGCATCGTCTTCGGCGACATCGGCACGAGCCCGCTCTACGCCTTCCGAGAGGCCGCGTCGGCGGCGCCGGACCTGCGCACCGCCTCCGTGCTCGGCGTGCTGTCGCTGATCGTTTGGGCGATCACCCTGTCGGTCGGCGTCAAGTACGTCGCGCTGGTGCTGCGGGTCGACAACGACGGCGAGGGTGGCGTGCTCGCCCTCGCCACGCTGCTGCGGCTCAACGGGCGGGAGGACGGTCCGTCGCGCTGGCTGATCGCGGTGGCGCTCATCGGCGCGGCGATGCTGTTCGGCGACGGCGTGATCACGCCGGCGATCTCGGTGCTCTCCGCCATCGAAGGGCTCGAGTTCGCCGCGCCGAGCCTCGCCGCCTACGTCGTGCCGATCACCGTCGCGGTACTCGTCCTCTTCTTCGCCTCGCAGCGCGCCGGCACCCACCGCATCGGCGCACTGTTCGGGCCGGTGATGCTGGTCTGGTTCGCCGTGCTGGCGGGTCTCGGCGCCGTCGCGGTCGCCGGCAATCCAGCCGTGCTCGCCGCGGTCGACCCGAGCCACGGCCTGAGGCTGCTCGCGAGCGACCCCGGGCGAGCGGCCTCGGTGCTGGCGGCGGTGTTCCTGGCGATCACCGGCGGCGAGGCGCTCTATGCCGACCTCGGCCAGTTCGGCCGTCCGGCGATCACGCGCGCCTGGTTCATGATCGCCATGCCGGCGCTGGTGCTCAACTATTTCGGCCAGGGCGCGCTGGTGCTGGCGAGCCCGCAGGCGCTGCAGAACCCGTTCTACCTGCTGGCGCCGGGCTGGATGCAGCTGCCACTGCTGCTGCTCGCCACCGCCGCCACCGTGATCGCCTCGCAGGCGGTGGTGACCGGCGTGTTCAGCCTTGCCAAGCAGGCGATGGAGACCGGCCTGCTGGTGCCGCTGGCGCTCACCCACACCGCCGCGGAGAACGAGCGCCACGTCTACATCGGCAGCCTCAACGTCTTGCTCGCGGCGCTGTCGGTGGCGACGGTGCTGTCGTTCCGCTCCTCGGATGCCCTCGCCGATGCCTACGGGCTGGCGGTGGCCACCGCCATGATCACCACGACGGTGCTGTTCGTCGCGGCGCAGCTCATGCTGAAGCGCTGGTCGCGGCCGACGGTGATCGGCGCCGGCCTCGCGCTCATCGCCCTCGACCTCGCTTTCTTCATCCCCAACACCGGCAAGTTCGCCACCGGCGGCTGGCTGCCCGTGCTGCTCGCCGCCGTCGCGCTGCTGGCGATGTCGGCCTGGCGCTTCGGCACCGGCCGGACGATCGCTGCCCTCGACGAGCGCGCCCGCGACCTCGCCGACGAGGCGGCGATGTTCGACGCGGCCTCGCCGACGGTACAGCGGCCGGTGGCCTTCCTGTCGCGCTCGGGCACCAGCGTGCCGGTCGCCTTCGCTCGCCTCAACGAGCAGCTCGGCGCGGTGTTCGCGCACGCCGTCATCATCTCTGTCCGCGTCATGAACCACCCGCGCGTTGCCCGGGCCGAGCAGATCTCGGTGGAGATGAAGGGCACGCGCATCGCCCGGGTGGAGCTGCGCGTCGGCTACATGCAGACCCTCGACCTACCGGCGACGCTCGCACCAACCCTCCATGATCTCGGCATCGATCCGCCGAGTGTCGTCTACGCCGTCGGTGCGGAGCGCCCGCTGATGCCGGCGCGCATCCGCTCGATCGACGACGTGCTGTGGGCGGTCTTCGTGGTGCTGCAGCGCAACGGGGCGCGCGGCGCCGACCGCTTCTCGCTGCCGCCCGAGCGGACGCTCGAGATCGGCTACCGGATCGCGGCCGGCGGGGCCCTTCCGCCGGTCGCTCCACCGCGGCGGTGAATGTCCCCGGCAAATGTCCTATGGTCTGTCGGGGGTGGATCGGGAAACCATGCAAAGCGCGCGTTGAGCTCGCGGCGGCGCTGGTGGAAGAACGCACCGACGACCAGGGCCGAACCGGTATGCACCGGCAGGGGCTGTGGATCGTTGGGCTCGGCCGAGGGGCGGGATGGGGACGGGCGAACGGCGTGTCGGGCGGCTGAGGCACTTCCTCGGCAGCATCCACGGCAGGATGCTGTCGATGGGCGTGGTCATCGTCCTGCCGTGTGCGGCGCTGATCGCGATCATGATCGCGGAGACGGACGCGGCCCGCCACAGCATCCGTGACGAGGGGCTGAGGGCCGAGACCGAGGTGATCGCGGTCGACCTGTCCCGCACCATCCGCTCGGTCGAAGACATGCTGTTCACGGTGGTGGCGAGCGGCGAGCTGCAGGGCACGCAGCTCGGCCTGTGCCCGGAGCTGCTTGCAACGATCGCCGGCAAGTACGATGTCTTCACCAACCTGTCGGTGCTGACGACCGGTGGTTCGACGATCTGCTCGACGGCGGCCGTAGTGCCGGGCGCGAGCCTTGCCGACCGTGACTATTTCCGTGCCGCGCTGCAATCGAAGAACGCCCAGGTCGGGCCGGCCGTCGTCGGCCGACTGTCCGGCAAGCCGGTCGTTCCGGTGGCGATGCAGTTCGAGGGGCCCGGCGGCGGCATCGAGGGCGTGCTGGTCGCTGGCATCGACCTGCAGCGCTTTCTCGATTCGATCAGCCTCGAACCCACCATCAGCTCGCACGTCGTGACGCTGTGGAGTCGCGATGGGATCGTGCTGGCGCGCACGCCGGTGGACGACGGCATGGTCGGCAAGCCGCTGCCGGATGCGCTTCGTGATGCCTTCCTCGCCGGCCTCGGCCACGGCGCCACGGTCGATGTCGGTCACGGCACGAGCGGCACGACCGTCTATGCGACCTCCGCCGTCAGCGCTTTCGGACAGTCGGTGTTCGTCACGGTCGGCGACGACGCGAGCAGCCTCTACGCCGACGCCCGCCGCATCGCCGTGCTGTCGGCGATCGGCGTCACCATCCTGCTCGCCATGGTGCTGCTGCTCGGCTTCCTGATCGCCAGCTGGTCCGTCCGCCAGCCCGTCAAGCGGCTGGTGCGGGCGGCGGAGCGGATCGCCCGCGGCGAGCCGGGCGTGCGCGCCGGCGAGGTCGGCGGCGCCGACGAACTGCGCCGCCTCGGCGAGGCGTTCGACGAGATGGCGGCCGCGCTCGAGGACCGGCGCGAGGCGTCACAGAATGCCGAGGCGGAGCTGCGCCGGGTGCTCGACGACCTCGAGCACCGCGTCGAGGCGCGCACGCGCGAGCTGTCGATCGTGTCGGCGGACGCCACTGGCCGGGCCCAGGCGCTCGAGGCGCGCAAGTATTTCGACGAGACGCTGGCCCGCGTCACCGAGCTGATCCAGGCCTGCCAGACGATGGAAGAAGGCATGCAGGTGCTCGAGACGACGATGGCTGACCTGACGTTCGGGCGGCGCGGCGTCGCGGCGTTGCTGCGCCAGAGCCGCGACGTGCTGGAGACGGCGGCGATCTGGGGAGGCGGCATTGACGCGGACGGCGCCTATGTACCCGACGCCTGCTGGTCTCTCAGGCTCGGGCGAGCCTATGCGCACGTTCCCGGCCACGGTGGGCCGGGCTGCCGCCACGTGCACGAGGAGAGCCAGGGCCACGTCTGCGTGCCGGTGTTCGTGCAGGGAGAGACGCTCGGCGTCGTCACCATCTGGATCGGCGAGAGCGGACCGGAGGCGGCCGAGCGCTTCCTCGCCGACATGGTCGCGGCGGTCGCCTCGATCGGCCTCGCGTTGTTCAACGTGCGGCTGCGGCAGTCGCTGCGCGAACTGTCGATCCGCGACGCGCTGACCGGCCTGCACAACCGCCGCTTCGCCGAGGAGGTGCTCGACAAGGAATTCGCCCGGGCGCGGCGGTCCGGGGTGCCGTTCAGCGTGTTGATGATGGACATCGACCACTTCAAGCGCTTCAACGACAGCCACGGCCACGAGGCGGGCGACCGCGTGCTGAAGGAGGTCGGCATCCTGATCGCGCGCGAGTTCCGCGAGGGCGACGTTGGCTGCCGCTTCGGGGGGGAGGAGTTCTTGGTGCTGTTGCACGAGACCGGTGCCGCCGAGGCGTTCGAGCGGGCCGACCATTTCCGGCAGGTGCTGAAATCGGTGCCGGTGGTGCACGCCGGCGAGGTGCTCGGCCCGGTGACGATCTCGATCGGCGTCGCCGAGGCACCACGCGACGGCAGCACGCCGCTGTCCGTGGTGGCGGCTGCGGACGCCGCCCTCTACCGCGCCAAGGCGGAGGGGCGTGACCGCGTCGTCGCGGCTGGAGGTGGGCAGGCCGAGGCTCCGGATGCGGCTCGGCCGGTCGCCGTGGACACCGCGGTGCCGTCATGACGGCTGCCCGCACCGGCGCCCGCCTGCTCGTCGACCAGCTCGCGATCCAGGGCGTGCGCCGTGCCTTCGGCGTGCCCGGCGAGAGCTACCTCGCCGTGCTCGACGCGCTGCACGATTCCGATATCCAGTTCGTCGTCTGCCGTCAGGAGGGTGGCGCGGCGATGATGGCGGAGGCCGACGGCAAGCTCTCCGGCCGGCCCGGCATTGCCTTCTGCACGCGCGGCCCCGGCGCCACCAACGCGGCCGCCGGCGTGCACGTCGCCGAGCAGGACGGCACGCCGATGATCCTGTTCGTCGGCCAGATCGAGACCGCCATGCGCCACCGCGGCGCCTTCCAGGAGGTCGACTACAAGGCGGTGTTCGGCACGCTCGCCAAGTGGGCGGTGGAGATCGACGATCCCGCGCGGGTGCCGGAGCTCGTCGCCCGCGCCTTCCGCGTCGCCATGCAGGGCCGGCCGGGGCCGGTCGTCGTGGCGCTGCCGGAGGACATGCTGACCGCCGAGGCGGCCGTGCCGGACGCACCGCGCGTGGAAGCGGTCGAGACGTGGCCCGGCCTCGCCGACATGGCGCGGCTGCAGAAGCGGCTGTGGGCGGCGGACCGGCCGATGGTCGTGCTCGGCGGCGGCCGCTGGTCGGAGGCGGCGGTGGCGGCCACCGTGCGCTTCGCCGAACGCTTCGAGCTGCCGGTGGCCGTCACCTTCCGGCGGCAGATGCTGTTCCCGGCCGACCACCCGAACTACGCCGGCGACCTCGGCCTCGGCGTCAACCCGAAGCTGCTCGCGCGCATCCGCGACGCGGACCTGTTGCTCGTCGTCGGCGATCCGCTGTCCGAGGTCCCGTCACAGGCCTACACGCTGCTCGCGCCGGCGGCGCAGCTGCCGGCGCTCGTGCACGTGCTGCCGGACGCTGACGGCCTCGGCAAGGTCTACCAGCCGTCGCTCGCCATCAACGCCAGTCCGCAGGCCTTCGCGGCGGCCCTGGAAGGCCTGCAGCCGCCGACGGCGATCGCATGGGGCGAGGCCACCCGCACCGCCCGCGCCGACTATCTCGCCTGGAGCGAGACGGTGCCGGCCCACCCGGGCACATTCCAGATGGCGGCGATGGTGGCGGCGCTCCGGGCGCTGCCGGAGGACGCCATCCTCACCAACGGCGCCGGCAACTATGCGATCTGGCTGCACCGCTTCCACCGCTTCCGCCGCTTCGGCACGCAGGTGGCACCGACATCGGGCTCGATGGGCTACGGCCTGCCGGCGGCGATCGCGGCGAAGCTCGCGCACCCCGACCGCGTGGTGGTGGCGCTCGCCGGCGACGGCTGCTTTCAGATGACCAGCCAGGAGCTCGCCACGGCGATGCAGCACGGCGCGGCGGTGGTCGTCGTGCTCGTCGACAACGGCATCTACGGCACCATCCGCATGCACCAGGAGCGGACCTACCCCGGCCGGGTCTCCGGCACGACGATGCAGAACCCCGACTTCGCCGCGCTCGCCCGCGCCCACGGCACTCACGCCGCCACTGTGGAGAAGAGCGAGGACTTCGCACCGATGCTCGCCGCGGCGATCGCCTCGCGGCGGCCGGCGCTCCTGCACGTCAAGCTCGACCCTCAGGCGATCACGCCGACGAAGTCGATCGACGATCTGCGGGCGGGAGGGTAAGCAACGCCTGCCCGACAATCAGCGTTTCCGACTGAGCATGCTGGCGCAGCAGCCCGCGGCGCGGCGCATATCCGGGCAGCGCGGGTCTTGAGGTACGCGCGAGAGCGACGGGACCCTCTGGGCGCGAACACCGTTGGCCCGAGAAGGAGAGGCCTTTGCCGATTTTCAATTTTGAAGTTCGTACCCCGACCCATGTCATGCACACCGAGGGCGCCGAATTCGCAGACACCACGGCGGTGCGAATCGAGGCGTCAAAGCGCGTCGGTCAGCTGCTGCACGACCACGCAAACGAGCTCTGGGTGGACGAGGATTGGCAAATGGACGTAACCGACGCCCGCGGCCTCATCCTCTATGTGATCCACGTCTCCGCGATGCGGTCGGCGGCGACCATCGGCGAGAACAAGTAGACGATACTCCGGGGCCCCCGCGCTCCGTGTCCGGTGGCGCGGCAGCCACGGCTCCGCTAGGGTCCCGCTCGCCTCCCGCGGCCGCGCCTCCCCGCCGGCCGCCTGCCCCGGATGAGACGCCATGACCGCTGCGCTGCTGACGCCGATCACCCTCGGCCCCGTGACCGTGCCGAACCGCATCGTCGTCTCGCCGATGTGCCAGTATTCCGCCGACGACGGCTCGGCCAACGACTGGCACCACCAGCACCTGATGACGATGGCGATGTCGGGCGCCGGCCTCGTCGTCGTCGAGGCGACGGCGGTGGAGCGGCGTGGCCGCATCACCCACGGCTGCCTCGGGCTCTACAGCGACGACAACGAGGCGGCGCTGAAGCGCGTCATCGACGCCGCCCGCCGCGTCGCCCCGCCCGGCACGAAGTTCGGCATCCAGATCGGCCACGCCGGCCGCAAGGCCTCGACGGCGCGGCCCTGGGAGGGCGATCACGGCCTGAAGCCGGGCGAGGACCCCTGGCAGACGGTGGCCGCCTCGGCGCTGCCGCTCACCCCCGACCGGCCGGCGCCGGAGGCTCTCGACGAGGCGGGCATCGCCCGGACGGTGGCGGCGTTCGTGCAGGCGGTGGAGCGGGCGGCGCGCATCGGCTTCGACGTCGTCGAGCTACACTGCGCGCACGGCTACCTGATCAACTCGTTCCTCTCGCCGCTGTCGAACACCCGCGAGGACGGCTACGGCGGCTCGTTCAACAACCGCACGCGGCTGATGCGCGAGGTGGTGGCGGCGGTGCGCGCGGCGCTGCCGGAACGGATCCCGCTCGGCGCCCGCATCTCGGCGACCGACTGGACGCCCGGTGGCCTCGACGGCGACGACGCGGTGGCGATCGCCAAGGTGCTGAAGGCCGACGGCGTCGTCTACGTCTGCGCCTCCACCGGCGGTATCAACCCGACCGCCAAGGTGCCGGCGGCGCCGCTGTTCCAGGTGCCGTTCGCCGAGCGCATCCGCAAGGAAGCGGGGATCGCCAGCCGCGCCGTCGGCATGATCACCACGCCGGCGGAGGCCGAGGCGATCGTCGCCGACGGCCGCGCCGACCTGGTGGCGCTCGCCCGCGGCTTCCTCGCCGACCCGCGCTGGGGACTGCGCGCCACGGCGGCGCTCGGCGGAGAGGTCCGCCTGCCGGTCCAGTACGCCCGCGCTGCGCGCCTGCTCGCGCCGCACCCCTGAGGAGCGTTGCCGGCGACGGGACTTGCGCGGCCACAAGGCTTGCTCGACAGAGGATTTGCTCGTCCACAGGACTTGCCGGCGGGCCAGGCTTCTGGCTCTCTCCCACCGCAGCGCCAAGGGTTCGCCGATGAGTTCGCACGACCACCGCGACGACGACGGACCGGGCGGCCACGCCGGCCACGATCACGCCGCCCATGCCGGCCACACCCACCACGACCACGACGGCCCGGCGCACGCGGGACATTCCCACGCCGGACATTCGCACGGGGCGGGCGGGCACGCGGGGCATTCGCACGGCTCGTCGAGCGAGACGCGCACGGCGGTCGCGGCGGCGATCACCGTCTCGTTCATGGTGGTGGAGGCGATCGGCGGCGTGCTGTCGGGCTCGCTGGCGCTGCTCGCGGACGCCGCCCACATGCTCACCGACGCGGTGGCGCTGGCGCTCGCCTGGTGGGCGTTCCGGATGACGCGGCGGCCGGCGAGCCCGACGATGAGCTACGGCCATCACCGCATGACGGTGCTGGTCGCCTTCGCCAACTCCGTCGCGCTCCTGCTGCTCACCGCCTGGATCGTCGTCGAGGCCGTCGAGCGCTTCTCCGATCCGGTGGCGATCGATGCCGAGACGATGGGCATCGTCGCTCTTCTCGGCCTCGGCGCCAACATCGCCTCGTTCTTCGTGCTCGCCGGCGGCGAGCAGAACATGAACATCCGCGGCGCCATCCTGCACGTGCTCTCCGACCTGCTCGGCTCGGTCGGGGCGGTGGCGGCGGCGCTGGTGATCTGGCTCACCGGCTGGGTGCCGATCGACCCGATCCTGTCGCTCGTCGTGGCGGTGCTGCTGCTCCGCGCGACGATCTCGCTGATGCGGGAATCGGCGCACGTGCTGCTCGAGGGCGCGCCCGAGGGGGCCGAGGGACCGGCGATCGCCGCCGATCTCGCCGAGACCGTGCCGGGGGTCGAAGAGGCTCATCACGTGCACGCCTGGACGCTCGCCGAGGGCCGCCTCAACGCGACGCTGCACGTCGTCGTGGCGGACGGCGCCGAGACCGCATCGGTGGTGCGGAAGGTGAAGGCGCGGCTCTCCGAGCGCTTCGGGATCGCCCATTCGACCGTCGAGGCGGAGCGGCCCGGCGACTGCACGGACGCCGAGCGGGCTGCGGAGTAGCCGCACCGCGGCGGGTAACGCCTCCGGGCGGACGCAGACTGCGCCTCAGCGGCGGCGGGCGGTCCAGAGCACCGGCCAGTCGTCTGGCGGCACGCCCATGCAGGTGTCCATCGCCGCGTAGGTGAGGGCGCGGAACCGCTCGCCGTCGAACACCCACTCCGCCAGGCTCCCGCAATCGCCGATGCCGCGGCCCTTCGAGAAGGCCGAGAGCACCATGCCGTCGTCGGAGAGGCCGGGGTTGGTGAGGGCGGCGTAGTCGTCCTCCTCGCCCATCGACATCACGGCGCCGGCGCCGGGCACCTCGAAGCGCGCCGGCTGCGGCTTGCCGGTGCCGGCGATCCAGAAATCATAGGTGAAGTTGTAGGCCCCGGCGCTGACGCAGACGTCCCAGAGGGTGCGGCCGCCGGGCAGCGTCACCGCCATCTCCTGCGGGTCGATCGGGCAGTCGTCGGCGTTGGCGGCGGGGATGCCGACCGGGCGGCGCTTCGGCGGCGGCGAGAGCTCGCTCATCGCGTCGGCAGTCACGACGGGTGCGGCCGGCGCGGCCGGCACCGCGCTCGCGGCGGCAGTACCGCTTGCGACCAGCGCCGTGACACCGCCCGCGCGGCCCTGCTCGGCGTCCATGTAACGCAGGCTCGCCGAGGAGCCGGCGAGCGAGACGGGCGAGGACGACAGGCTCTTCGCCCCATCCAGAATTTCGACGGTGACGCCCTTCGCCGGCAGCAGGGCGCCTATGACGGCGGCCGCATCCGGGCCGGTCAGGTGCGCACGGACGAAGTCGCCGTCGAGCTCGGCCACCAGCACATCGGACGGCAGTCCGCGCCCCTTGCCGCCGTCGAGACGGAGCCGCAGGCGCGGCGCGGCGGGCGTCGTCTCGGCATAGACGACGACGCTCACCTCCGGGGTGGCGGCCGGGCCGGCGGCGCGGGCGATCTTGACGAAGGCGCCCGCTGCGCCGTCGGACGGCGCGAGCCCGAGGGCGGTGCAGGACAGCGTGTTGTCACAGCCGACCACCCAGTCTCGGAACGTCTTCAGCTCGCCGGCGCGGTCGGCCTGGGCACTCGATGGCGCCGCGACGGCGAGGACCGCCGCCAGGAAGGCCCCCGCGAGGGCCGCGCCGGCGCCGCTCCGCATCGGTAGGCAGGATCCGCCCACGGTTGCGGCCGAGGGCGCCCTGGCCGGGCCGCCATGGCCGGCCGTGCCATTCTTGCTGCCGATCGTGCCCATATGCCCGTGCGCTCCCGCCGCCGCGCCGCTGACGGGCGCCGATGCGAAAGTAGCGAGGCGGGCAGGCGCGGCAAAGAGGCCGCGACAACGCGAGCCGTCGGGCCGTGAGGTTACTGGACGACGGCCGTGGTCGGCGCAGCCACCGACCCACCAGCCGAGGCGCTCGTCACCGCGGCGGTCGTCGCCGCCGTGCGCGGAACGGCCGGGATCCGTGCCGCGGACGCATCCGCCAGGCGCGCCGGGGCGGCAATCGCTGCCGATGCCGGGGCAACTGCGGCGGGCGCAGCGGCGGCCGAGGCGCTTGCCGAGACCGTCTGCGCGCCATCCTCAGCGCTGGACGCCGCCGCCGACTGCGTCCAGCGCGCGGCGAGGCTGCCGGCGATCATGCCGGCGATGCACTCGTAGCCCTGGTCGTTCATGTGGAAGGCATCGCCCGACAGCATCGACACCGGCTGCGGGCGGCCCGCCCAGTAGCGCATCGCATCGAAGCGACGCACCAGCGGCACGCCGTGGCGGGCGGCGAGATCGGCGATCACCGTCACGGCCTGCCCGTAGCCGGCGTTGTCGGCGATGCGCGGATAGAACTGCGGGTCCATCAGCACGGCGTCGATTCCCTGGGCCTCGAGCCAGGCGAGCCCGTCCTCGACGAGGGCGGCCATAGTGTCGAGGCCGACGCCGCGCACGGCGTCGTTCGTCCCGACCTGCCAGATCACAAGGTCCGGCCGCACGGCGGCCACCTCGGTCCTGAGCCGCGCGGCGGTGGTGGCAACCACCTCGCCGCCGATACCGCGGTTGACCACCCTGACGGCCGCGCCCGGGATGCGGGAGGCGAGGTGGACGGCGAGGCGGGCGGGATAGGTGTGGTCGACGTCGGTGGCGCCGATGCCTTCCGTCGAGGAGGAGCCGATTGCCAGGATCGTCGCCTCACCGCCGCCGGCGATGCGGGCGCGGGTGCGCTCGAGGCCGGCGGTGAAGCGGATGAGCGCGTCGGGAACGGAACAGGCGTCGACGCCATCGCCGGCACGCGCCGGTGCGGTAGACGACAGGGCGATCACGGTCACGAGCGAGAGAAGCGCGGCCGAAAGGCGGCCGACACGCGGACGGGACATGCAGCATCTCCGGAGGCGGCGCCGAGCCAGCACCGCCGGGTCTTGTAATGTTCCCCGCGAAACTCGGCTAACACGCTTTCCGCCGCACCGCCAAGCATGGTTCCGTCACGAAGGTTCACATTCCGTTTCGGTTCTGCAAGACGGCGTGCGTCGCCGAGCATTCCCCCGTTGCCGCCGTGGCGGGAACGCCATGCCCCTGGCGGCGCCATCAGGGAAACCCCGCGGCTCGACCGCACGGCCGGTGCTGCGATAGGCTCCGCCGAGCCTGCGAATGTGAGCACGCACCGAGGCCGGGACAGAGCCGGCCCCGGTGGCGGGAAATGGGAGAGCCACGATGACGCTTCGACTGGGAGACACCGTTCCGGACTTCACCGCCGAGACGACGGAAGGGACGATCCACTTTCACGACTGGCTCGGCGATTCCTGGGGCGTGCTGTTTTCGCACCCGAAGGACTTCACGCCGGTCTGCACCACCGAGCTCGGCACCGTGGCGCGCCTGAAGCCGGAGTTCGAGCGCCGCAACGTCAAGGTGATCGGGCTGTCCGTCGATCCGCTCGACGCGCACGGCCGCTGGTCGCAGGACATTGCCGAGACGCAGGGGCACGCCCCGAACTTCCCGATGATCGCCGACGCCGACCGCAAGGTCTCGGACCTCTACGGAATGATCCATCCGAACGCCAGCGACACCTTCACCGTGCGCTCGGTGTTCGTCATCGGGCCGGACAAGAAGCTGAAGCTGTCGCTCACCTATCCGGCCTCGACGGGACGCAATTTCGACGAGATCCTGCGTGTCATCGACTCGTTGCAGCTCACCGCCAAGTTCTCGGTGGCGACACCGTCCGACTGGAAGAACGGCGAGGACGTGATCATCGTGCCGTCGGTCTCCGATGAGGCGGCCAAGGAGAAGTTCCCGGGCGGATGGAAGACGCTGAAGCCCTATCTGAGGATCGTGCCGCAGCCCGGCCCGCGCTCGAACTGAGCGCCGGCGCGGACGCTCGGTCCACCGCCGTCGCGCCGGGCGCGGTGGCCGAGCACGTCGTGCTGCTGCACGGCATCCTGCGCACGCCACGGCAGATGCGGCCGCTGCAGCTCAGCCTGGAGGCGGCCGGCTACGTCGTCCACAACATCGGCTATCCATCGACGAAGCTCGACCTCGCGGCACTCGTCGAGCACGTGCACGCGGCGCTGTCGAAGCCGGCCGTCGCCGCCGCCCTTGCCTCGGCGCCGCGCGTGCACTTCGTCGGCTATTCGCTCGGCGGCCTGGTGGCGCGCGCCTACCTGAAGCGTTACCGCCCTCTGCGGCTCGGCCGGGTGGTGCTGCTCGCCACCCCGAACCACGGCTCGGAAGTGGCCGATGTGCTGAAGCCGTTGCTGCCCTACCACTGGATCGCCGGACCGGTCGGCCAGGAGCTCGGCACTGACCGCTCGGCGATCGAGGCGCTGTTCTCGCCGGTCGATTACGAGGTCGGCGTGCTCGCCGGCGACGTCTCGCTCGACCCGCTCGGCAGCCTCGTGCTGCCGCGTCCGCACGACGGCAAGGTCTCGGTGGAGAGCACGCGGCTTGATGGCATGGCCGGCCACCGCGTGCTGCACGCCAGCCACACGTTCTTCCCCGCGAACGACCGCGTCATCGAGGAAACGCTCGCCTTTCTTCGCGAGGGGCGGTTCTCGCCAGCGGCCTGAGCCCCGCCCCGCCGCGCATGCTCAAAAATGGGCGCTCACAGATGGCGCTTGAACCAGGCGCACTGAGCAGCGGAGGAGATCTCGAAGGGCTTGCCGGTATAGGCCTCGAAGTGGCCGCCCGGCAGCACGACGAGCTGCTTCGGCTCAAGCGCTGCCTCGAAGGCGCGGGCGGTGAGGTCGAAGGGCGTCAGGTGATCGCCGCTCGCGACGACGACGAGCAGCGGCGTCGGCGCGATGCGGGCGATGTAGGTCGCCGGCTCGTATTCGGTGAAGAGCTCGATCGACTGCAGCGTCACCTCGTTCGTCCAGGCGCCCGGGTTTTCTTCGGCGAAGCGGGTGAAGAATTCGAAGGTGTCGGCCGTCGGCAGCGCGCACGGCTGGCCCTCGGGCGCCGTCACCGGCATGCGCATGCCCGGCTCGCCGCGGGCGCGCGCCGCGCGGTCGGCGTCGAAGGCGGCGCGCAGCCCGGCCCAGTGGTCGCCGCGAACAAGCCGCCGGGCCGTCTCCAGGCCATAGGTGAGCGGCACCTGCGCGACGACGCATTTCACCCGCCGGTCGATGGCGCCGACAAAGAGCACGTGGCCGCCGGAATAGCTGGAACCCCAGATGCCGATGCGGCCCGGATCGACCGACGGCATCGTCTGGGCAGAGGTGATGGCGTCGCGGTAGCCGGCGATCTGCGCCCAGGGGTCGATGTGACCGCGCGGCTCACCCGCGCTCGCGCCGAGATTGCGGTGGTCGTAGACCAGAACGCCGAGGCCGGCCGCTTGGAACACCTCGGCGAAGCCCGAAAGGTGGATCTCGCGCGTCGCCGAGAAGCCGTGCGCCATGATGACGAGCGGCGCCGGCCCGTCGACGCCGGCAGCAGGATAATGCCAGGCGCGCAGCGTCACGCCGTCCTCGGTCTTGAACTCGACGTCATTGCGCATTGCCGTCCCCTCCCGCGGACGCCGCTCGGCCATCGGCGGCGTTCGCCGCGATCCTAGGCCGAGGTCGGCGGCGGCGCCTGGACGGGAGGGAAGGCCGGCTTGGATGGGAAGGAAGGCCGAGACGGCGAGGAACAGCGGCGACCGACCGGCGGCGTCGTCAGCCGGGCGGGGCGGTGGTAGGCTGGCTGCGGCCGACCGCCCGCAGAGGCGGCGGCCCGGGGAACGGCCGGGACGACGGCGATGCACGGTCAGTGGGACACGCGGGGGCTCGCCCCGGCCGATGCCGGCGAGGGCGTGCGGGCGCAGCTCAGCCACGTCCACCTGCCGTGGACACTCAGCGACTGCCGGCCGGAGCCGTTCGGCGTGCGGCTCGCCTGGCAGGGCATCGGCGAAGGCACGCTCGTCGAGTATCGCGGTGCCCCCTGCGCCGGCCATCGCCGTGCTGCCGAGATCCGCCGCACCGACCGGCCGACCGCCGGCCTGCTGCTCGTGCTGTCTGGTCGTGAGCACGTGCGCCAGGGCGAGTGCGCCGCCGAGCTTTCCGCCGGCGACCTGTTCCTCTGGGACGGCACCCGGCCGATCGACTTTTCCGTTCCCGCGCCTCTGCACAAGCTGACGCTGCTCTTGCCGCGCGAGCGGCTGGTGCGGGCGCTGGAACGGGCCGGCGGCATCCCGCCCTGGGGCCGCATCGCGGCCGGCTCGGGCACCGGAGCCCTGCTCGCCGCTCATCTCGCAGCCCTCGGGCGCCACGCCGGGGCGCTCGACGCCGCGGCAGCCGAAGTGTCGGTCGGCTTTGCGCTCGACCTCGTCGCCGGGCTGGTGTCGGCGCCGGCGACGGCGGGGGCCGCCGGGCTTCGCGCCCGCGCCGCCGCCCTGATCGACCACCATTTTGACGATTCCGCGCTGACGCCGACTCGGCTCGCCGCGCGGCTCGCCGTGACGCCGCGCTATCTGCACATGGCGTTCGCGTCGACGGGCGGCACCGTGGCGGAGACGATTCGCGCCCGCCGCCTAGAGCGGCTGCGGCGCGACCTCGCCGACCCGGCCCTCACCGGCCGCAGCGTCACCGCGCTGGCGCTCTCGGCGGGCTTCGACGACCCGGCGCACGCGAGCCGGGCCTTTCGCAACGCGGTCGGCACCAGCCCGTCGGCATTCCGCGCGGCCGCCCTGGGGCGGCGCGTAGACGCTGCAGGAGGCGATCCGGCCGACGGCGAGGGGGCCCAGCTGAACGGCAGCGGACGACGCTCGGCGACGGATCAGTCGATCCGCTTCGCGGCGAAGCGCAGCCGCACGTAGTCGGCGGTCCAGTTGCCGGAGCGATCGCGCAGGCTCGGCGCGGTGAGCGCCTCGACGGTCGCCAGCGCCTCGGCCCGCTCGGCCGCGTCGAGACCGCCGAGGAAGGGGTTGGCGAAGCTGCCGAGCCAGCCGACGAGGCCGGTCGGCAGCGGCGTTGGCCGCGGCACCAGCGCGATCGTCGCCACCTCGAAGCCCTGCCCGACGAGCAGCGCGGCGAACTCCGCAGCGGTTGGGAACACCCACGGCATGCGGGCCGCGCCGTCGATGCCATGCTGCGACAGCGCGGCGATGAGCCCGGTGACGATCGCCGCGACGTTGCCGTGGCCGCCGAACTCGCCGACGAAGCGGCCGCCCGGCACCAGCGCCCGGCGCACGCCGGCCACCACCGCCTCCTGGTCGCACATCCAGTGGAGGGCGGCGTTGGAGAAGACCGCGTCGAAGCGGGCGACGAACTCGAGCCGCTCGCCGTCGCCGAGGCGGACATCGAGGCCGCGCCCGCGGGCGGCGGCGAGCAACTCGGGCGAGGAGTCGAGACCGACCACGGTGGCGCCGCGCGCGGCGATCTCGGCGGTGAGCACGCCGTCGCCGCAGCCGAGGTCGAGAATGCGCTCGCCCGGCCGCGGATCGAGCAGGTCTACCACCGGACCGCCGAGTGCCGGCACGAAGCCGGCATTGCGGGCATAGTCCGCCGCGGACCAGATCTGCGCAGGTTCGGCCATCCGGAAGTCCTTCGAGGTCGGCGTGGGTATCGGTGCGGCTTCGCACGGGAGCGCCGCCGCATCGCACGCTTCACCTACAGGAAGGCGACGGCAGCGGCCAGTCCCGCCCGCGGCCCTGCGTGGCGCGAGCGGCAGTGCCGTTCCGTCGTTCAGGTCAGAGCGGCGATGCCGCCGTTTCAGGTCAGAGCGGCGATGCCGCTCAGGGACCGATGAAGGCCGAGTGATCGGGAACGGCCGCGAGCAGCGCCGTCTTCAGCTTTTCAAGCGCCCTCGCCTCGATCTGGCGGACGCGCTCCTTGGAGATGCCGAGCGACGCCCCGAGCGCCTCGAGCGTCGCACCGTCGCCCTCGGTCAATCGTCTCGCCTTGACGATCCTGAGCTCCCGCTCGGTCAGCACCGTCAACGCCTGCCCGAGCCAGGCGCGGCGGCGGACGCCGTCCAGCGCCGCGCCGACCGCTTCGTCGGGAAGCGGGCCGGTGTCGACCAGGAAGTCCTGACGGTCGGAGCTGCCCTCGCCGTCCGTCAACGGCGCGTTGAGGGAGGCGTCCGGTCCGGACAGCCGCGCGTCCATCACCGCCACGTCGCTCTGCGAGACGCCGAGCGCATCGGCGATGGTGCGGTGCATCTCGCTCTGCGAGATCGCGCCCGGCTCGCGCGAGAGTTTTGCGCGCAGGCGTCGGAGATTGAAGAACAGGGCCTTCTGCGCCGACGAGGTGCCACCGCGCACGATCGACCAGTTGCGCAGCACGTAGTCCTGGATGGCGGCGCGGATCCACCAGGTGGCGTAGGTGGAGAAACGCACCTGGCGGTCGGGTTCGAAACGGGCGGCCGCCTCCAGCAGGCCGACATGGCCCTCCTGGATGAGATCGCTCATCGGCAGGCCGAAGTTGCGGAAGCGAACCGCGATGGCGATGACGAGGCGCATGTGCGCCTGGGTCAGGCGGTGCAGCGCCGCCTGGTCCTTGGCCTCGCGCCACTGCACCGCGAGCGCGTGTTCTTCCTCGCGCTCGAGGTAGGGTGCGCGCGACGCGGCACGCTCCAGTCGGCTGCGGCTGCTCCCGGCGTCGGCCATGACGTCCTCGCTCGCGCATCGTCCCCTTGGGAAACGATACGCGGGCGAAAGCCCGACGGATCAGCGCCGCTGATTTTACGCCCGACCGACGGCTCCCGGTCGGGCTCCTTGGCGATCAGGCAGCCTCTTCCTGCTCGCTCGCGTCTTCCTCCGGCTCGACGTCCGCGTCGGCCTCGGCCTCGCCATCCACCTCGGCGCCGGCCTCGGCCGCACCGCGAACGCCGCGGCGGGGGCTTTTGGCGAGCTGGCCCTCGATGCGGCGCACCGCCTCGGTCTCGGAGATCTGCTCGACGACGGCGATCTCGCGCGCCATCCGGTCGAGCGCCGCCTCGTAAAGCTGGCGCTCGGAGTAGGACTGCTCGGGCTGGCTGTCGGCGCGGTAGAGGTCGCGCACCACCTCGGCGATGGCGATGAGATCGCCGGAGTTGATCTTCGCCTCGTATTCCTGGGCGCGGCGGCTCCACATCGTCCGTTTCACGCGGGCGCGGCCGCGCACCGTGTCGAGCGCCTTGGCGACCGTCGTCTCGTCGGCGAGCTTGCGCATGCCGACCGAGGCGACCTTCGCCACAGGGACGCGCAACGTCATCTTGTCCTTCTGGAAGGTGACGACGATCAGCTCCAGCGAATGGCCGGCGACTTCGCGCTCCTCGATCGCGACGATCTGACCGACGCCGTGCGACGGATAGACGACGTATTCGTTCGTCCGGAAACCCTGACGCTGGCCGGTCTTCTTCGCGGTGGTAGCCATGCGCTCGCTCACTCCTGACTTCGATCGGTCCGCTCCGGGTGCACCCCCTCGGCCGGCCGACGTCCACGGACACGACGGCTGATCGCTCGGCGCGATGCGCCGCCGCCGTCGGTCGTCCCCGATTGTCGACGATCTCGCAGGTGGTGTCCGGCACCGCACAGGACATCCCCCGACCGCAGGGTCGGAGCCCGCAGAGCGATCGTGATGACGATCGGGGGGAGCCCGTGGGAAGATCCAGAAGCCGAACAGCGTCGACGACAAGCAAATATAGCTCAAGCCGCCGAAAAAACAAAGGCTTCCGCGACGATTCGGCGCGCCGGGCGCCGCCGTCGACCGTTTGCGCATGGCTGCCATGCAGCCGTGCATGGCTCGGCGTGCCGCCGGGCGGCCATCCGGCCGCCCACGGCAGCGCTCAGTCGCCCTGGCCGGGCTCCGGCGACAACAGCTCGAGCTTGCCCGGCTTGCCGTCCCACTCGGCGGCGTCCGCCGGCTGCTCGCGCTTCACGGTGATGTTCGGCCACTTCACCGCGTAGTCGGCGTTGATGACGAGCCACTGCTCGAGGCCCGGCTCGGTGTCCGGCTTGATCGCCTCGGCCGGGCACTCGGGCTCGCACACGCCGCAGTCGATGCATTCGTCCGGGTGTATGACGAGCATGTTGTCGCCCTCGTAGAAGCAATCCACGGGGCACACCTCGACGCAGTCCATGTACTTGCACTTGATGCAGTTCTCGGTGACGACATAGGTCATCCGGCGGATCCTCTCGACAGGGGCGGCGGGGCCCGGGGGCGCCACGCCGTTCCTCCCGAGCGGACCTAGCGCGGAAGCGACTCGACACGCAAGCGAAGCACTGTCGCGTCTGCGCCTCCCAGGAGAACGTCATTCCTGGATATCCCGCAGCGGCGCGTTCGCCGAAAGCCGGGGCGGCCGGCGATGTTCCTACATTGTTCTTGATTTCCCCGTGACCTTTGCCTAGCATCGCAACCGTCAGCTGCGGCCCGGGCGGGAGGGGCAACCATGGTCAGCCGCGTCACCACGGTGGCGTTCCACGGCATCGAGGCGGTGCCGGTGGACGTGCAGGTGCAGATCGGGCCCGGAGCGGTGGTCTTCAACATCGTCGGGCTTGCCGACAAGGCGGTGGCCGAGAGCCGCGAGCGGGTGCGCGCGGCGCTCGTTGCCTCGGGTCTGTCGATGCCGGCCCGCCGCATCACCGTCAACCTCGCCCCGGCCGACCTGCCGAAGGAGGGCAGCCACTACGACCTGCCGATTGCGCTCGCCGTGATGGCGGCGATGGGCGCGGTGCCGGCGGCCGAGCTCGCCGAGTGGGTGGTGGTCGGCGAACTCGGGCTCGATGGCACGATCGCCCCGGTGACCGGCGCCCTGCCGGCGGCGATCGGCGCGAACGCACTCGGGCGCGGGCTGATCTGCCCGGCGGCGAACGGACCGGAGGCCGCGTGGGCCGGCCGCGACCTGCCGGTCATTGCCCCGGTCAGCCTGATCGGCCTCGTCAACCACTTCCGTGGCACGCAGGTGCTGTCGCGGCCGGAGCCGCGGGTGCGCGCCGCGGAAGGGCGGCTGCCCGACCTCGGCGACGTGCGCGGCCAGGAGAGCGCCAAGCGGGCGCTGGAGATCGCCGCCGCCGGCGGCCATCACCTGTTGTTCGTCGGGCCGCCCGGCTCCGGCAAGTCGATGCTGGCGAGCCGGCTCGCGTCGCTGCTGCCGCCGCTCGAGCCGGAGGCGCTGCTCGAGGTGTCGATGATCCATTCGATCGCCGGCGCGCTCGCCGACGGGCGGCTGTCCGACCGCCGGCCGTTCCGCGCGCCACACCACTCCGCCTCGATGGCAGCCTTGATCGGTGGCGGCCTGCGCGCCCGCCCCGGCGAGGTGTCGCTCGCCCACCAGGGCGTCCTGTTTCTCGACGAACTGCCGGAGTTCCATCCGCAGGCGCTCGATGCGCTGCGCCAGCCGCTGGAAAGCGGCGAGGCGGTGATCGCCCGCGCCAACCACCGCGTCGCCTATCCCGCCCGCTTCCAACTCGTCGCGGCGATGAACCCGTGCCGCTGCGGCCTCGCGGGCGAGGCCGGCCACAGCTGCCGGCGCGGCCCGCGCTGCGCTGCCGACTACCAGGCGCGTGTCTCCGGGCCGATGCTCGACCGTATCGACCTGCGTGTCGAGGTGCCCGCCGTCAGCGCCAGCGACCTCGCGCTGCCGCCTGCGGCGGAAGGCTCGTCCGTGGTGGCGGAGCGCGTCGCTGGTGCCCGCCGCACGCAGGCCGCACGCTTTGCCGGGCTTGGCCTGCCCGGCACGCTCAACGCCACTTGCGGCCCGCGCCTTGTCGAACAGGTCGCCGAGCCGGACACCGCCGGACGTGCGCTGCTCGCCGACGCAGCGGCGGCGATGCGGCTGTCTGCGCGGGGCTACCACCGCGTGCTGAAGGTCGCCCGTACCATCGCCGACCTCGACGGCGCCGAGCGCATCGGCCGTCGCCATCTCGCCGAGGCGCTCGCCTTCCGGTCGAGCGCGCCGAGCCTCGCGGCGGCCGCCTGATTCGGCATGCTGCCGGCGCGGCGGGCCGGGTTCGCCGCGACGGGCCGCCGATCGCTTGCGAGGCGGAACAAATCCGGCAAGCCGGCAAAGCACCTTGGCGGCGCCGCAGATTCGCGCCGCGACTGGAATGGCGAGGCTTCGGCGACGCGCGGAGTGAACGGCGATCGATGACCATCCGGCACCGTGCGGAGGGTCTCTCCCAATTGTCACAGAACGGTTCGGAAAGTATGGTTTGAACGACATCCGGCGCCTTTCGCGGGTCTCCGCGGCAAGGCGAGCATGAGGGCGGCGGCGCACTCCGCGTCGCGGTGGGCCCGAACCGTCGCAGGCGACGTGGCGCGAGCCTCGTCGGCCGGCGGACGACTCGAGCGGCGATCCGGAGGATGCATGAAGCGCACCGGGAGGATGACCCCGTCGACCCTGGTCCGACGGTTCGTGCCGTTCGCCAGCATGGCCGCGGACCCGGCGGGCGGGCTCGCCGTCCAGCCGGCGCACAGGCGGATGTTCCCCGGCCTGTCGTTGCGGGCCTTGCCTTTCCCGAACTTGCCGTTCGCCGGCCGCGCCATCCCCGGCCTGCCGGGCATCCGCCTGCCGACCGCGCTGCCGCCCGTCGCGCCGATTCCGCTCGGCCGCATCGGCGACCTCGAGGTTCGGCTCGCCCAGTCGCCGGCGGAGGTCCGCCGCGCTCAGGCGATTCGCTACCACGTCTTCTACGAGGAGATGTCGGCGATCGCCGACGCCGCCGCGCTGTTCAGCCGGCGCGATGCCGACGGCTTCGACGCGATCTGCGACCACATGCTGGTGCTCGACCACGCCGCCCCGGCGCGCGCCTTCCGCCGCCGCAAGCCGGAGGTCGTCGGCACCTACCGCCTGCTGCGCCAGGACGTCGCCGACCGCCACGGCGGCTTCTATTCGGCCGGCGAGTACGACGTGCAGCCGCTGCTTGACGCGCACCGGGAGCTCAATTTCCTCGAGCTCGGCCGCTCCTGCGTGCTGGCGCCGTTCCGCACGAAGCGCACGGTCGAGCTGCTCTGGCACGGCATCTGGGCCTACGTGCTCGCCCACCGCGTCGACGTGATGATCGGCTGCGCCAGCCTGGAGGGCACCGACCCGGACCGCCTCGCCCTGCCGCTCTCCTTCCTGCACCACTACGCCCGCGCTCCGGAAGCATGGCGCGTCTCGGCGCTGCCGGAGCGGGCGGTGGCGATGAACCGCATGGCGAAGGAGGCGATCGACCCGCGCGCCGCGCTGCACGCGCTGCCGCCGCTGATCAAGGGCTATCTCCGCCTCGGCGCCTATATCGGCGAGCACGCCGTCGTCGACCACCAGTTCGGCACCACCGACGTGATGATCGTCATGCCGGTGTCGGCCCTCAACCCGCGCTACGTCAGCTACTACGGCGCCGACGCGAGCCGCCACGCGAGCTGAAGGCGTCGACGGGCGGGGCTCCGATTCTCCTCTGCTCCGGGACGGTCAGCCGAGGTGGTGGACGCGGAGCCGCCGCGCCCTTACCGCACCAGCACGTTCTTGAACTGCCAGGGATCCGCGGGGTCGAGGTCCTCGGGAAACAGGCCACCGCGGCCCTCTAGCGGCGTCCAGTCGGTGTAGACGCCGACCACCGGCCCGAGATAGGGCCGCTGCACTTCCAGGCAGCGCGCGAAATCCATCTCGTCGGCCTCGACGATGCCGGCCTCCGGGTTCTCCAGCGCCCACACCATGCCGGCGAGCACCGCCGACGTCACCTGCATCCCGGTGGCGTTCTGGTAGGGGGCGAGTTCGCGCGCCTCCTCGATGGTCAGCTGCGAGCCATACCAGTAGGCGTTCTTGGCATGGCCGTAGAGCAGCACGCCGAGCTCGTCGCGGCCGTCGACGATCTCGTCCTCGGTGAGGATGTGCCAGGACGACTGCATCGTGCCGCCGGAGCCGAACATCTCGTGCAGCGACAGCACCGCGTCGTTCGAAGGATGGTAGGCGTAGTGGCAGGTCGGCCGGTACACGACCGCGTCGCCGTCCCGCAGCGTGAAGTAGTCGGAGATCGAGATCGCCTCGTTGTGGGTGACGAGGTAGCCGAACTGCGGGCCCGGCGTCGGGCACCAGGTGCGCACGCGCGTGTCGGCGCCGGGCTGCATCAGGTAGATCGCCGCGCCGCAGCCGGTCTCGTGGGTGCGGCCGGTCTCCGGCATCCAGCGCTCATGGGTGCCCCAGCCGAGTTCGGCCGGCTGCAGCCCTTCCGAGACGAAGCCCTCCACCGACCAGGTGTTGATGAACCTGTCGAGCGGCTTCGGGTTGCGCGCCCGCTGGGTGTCGCGCTCGGCGATGTGGACGCCCTTGACGCCGAGGTCGCGGGCGAGGCGGGCCCAGCCGTCCTTCTCCGCCGGCACGGCGTCGTCGCGGCCGAGGTCGGCCGACAGGTTCATCAGCGCCTGCTTGACGAGCCACGACACCATGCCGGGATTGGCGCCGCAGCACGAGACGGCGGTCGGCCCGGCCGGGGAACGGCGGCGGGCATCGAGCACGAGTTCGCGCAGGGCGTAGTTGGAGCGGTCTCCGGGGCCCTTCGAGTTGTCGAAATAGAAGCCCTTCCAGGGCTCGGCGACGGTGTCGATGTAGAGCGCGCCGAGTTCGCGGCAGAGCTCCATGATCGCCACCGACGACACGTCGACGGAGAGGTTGACGCAGAAGCCGCGGCCGCCGCCAGACGTGAGCAGTGGTGCGAGAAGCGCGCGGTAGTTGTCCTTCGTCACCGCCGCCTGCACGAAGCGTACGCCGTGCCGGTCGAGCAGCGTCTTGTGGCTGGCGTCCGGGTCGATCACCACCATGCGGCCGCGGTCATACTCGAAGTGCCGCTCGATCAGGGGCAGCGTGCCGCGGCCGATCGAGCCGAAGCCGATCATCACGATCGGGCCGTCGATACGGCCGTGGACGGTCTGTTCGCTCATGCCGAGCCCCTCTTCTTGCAGCCGCCAGCCGGAGGCCGGTGGCGAAAGCCGTTTCTGAAGCGAGTTCCATGACCGGTCAATGACGCAGCAGCGTGGCGCCCGACGGTGCCGTGACGTCGCAGGCCGGAACCGTTCCGGTCGCAGCGGAGTTGCTTGCGCACATTCGGCCGACCGGCCGGATCAGACATTTCCCGGAGACTGCCATGACCCGCGCTCGCCCGCTCGCCGCCTTCGCCGCCATCGCGCTGCTCGCCCTCGGCCTCGCCGCCTGCGACAACACCGTGCGCGGCGCCGGCAAGGACATCAACCAGACTGCCGACGCGGTCGCCGACACGGTGGATTGAGTGTCTTTGGATTGAGCGTCTTTCCCTCCCTTTCGTGGGGGAGGAGATCGACGCAGCCGACCGGCGGGGGCCGCCGCGCGATGAGCGGCGGCACGGCGCGAGAGAGACTGCCGAACCGTCGCCCGCCGCCGGCTGACGCCGACGGCGGCCCTGCCCGGACCGCTTTGCGGTCCGACCCTCCCACAGGGGAGGGTCGCCCATCTACCCCCCGAACAAGCTCTTCAGGAAATCCCCGCCACCGGCCTGCGGCAGCACGCGGCTGCCGGCCCGCGCCTCGCCGTTTGCAGTGCCGGCCGGCAGCTGCGGCATCACCGGCGAAGGACCGTCGAGCGGGATCTGCGCCGCCGCCACCGCGGCCGCCTGCTCGGCTGCCTGCGCCCCTGGCAGCTCTGCCACCTGCATTCCCTGGTGCACGCGCGCCATCAGCTTGCCCCAGAGCGCCGCCGGCAGCACGCCGCCGGTCGCCTTGGTCGGCTTGCCGTCGTCGTTGCCGAGCCAGATGCCGGCGGTGAAGTAGCCGGTGTAGCCGACGAACCAGGCGTCGCGCAGGTCCTGGCTGGTGCCGGTCTTGCCGGCGGCCGGCCAGCCGGGGATGCGGGCGCGCTGCGCCGTGCCGGAGATCAGTGCCTCCGACAGCATGGCGTTCATCTGGCCGATCTGCGCGAGGTTGACGACCTGGCCCGGCCCGGAGCCGCGCTTCTCGTAGAGCATCCGCCCGTCCTCGGTCTTGATGCGGCGGATGACGTGCGGCACCACCCCGTAGCCGCCGTTGGCGAACGGCGTGTAGGCGGCGGTGAGCTCGAGCAGCGTCACTTCGGACGTGCCGAGCGCGATCGACAGGTTCGGGTTGAGCGCCGAACTGATGCCGAGCCGGTGGGCGGTGTCGACCACGGCGATCGGCCCGACCTCGCTGCCGAGCTGCACGGCGACGGTGTTGAGCGAATTCGCGAGCGCCCGCGTCAGCGTCACCTCGCCGTAGGTTTTCCGCGTGTAGTTCTCCGGCCGCCACTTGCCGAAGGCGACCGGCCGGTCGACGCGCACCGTCTGCGGCGTCAGCCCACGCTCGAGTGCGGCTAGGTAGACGAACGGCTTGAACGCCGAGCCCGGCTGGCGATGCGCCGTCACGGCGCGGTTGAACTGGCTCGCCTGGTAGTCGCGCCCGCCGACCAGCCCCTTCACCGCGCCGGCGCCGTCCATCACCACCACCGCGCCCTGGCTGACCTTCAGCTTCGCGCCCTCCTCGGCGAGCCCCGTCTGCAGCACGTCCTCGGCGGCGCGCTGGATCGAGGTGTCGATCGTCGTTTCGACCACGATGTCCTCGGCCACCTGCCCGACGAAGCCGGGGACGAGGTCCATCACCCAGTCGGCGACGTAGCCGGCGCTGTCGGCGACCTGCCGGTTGACCACCTGCGCCGGCTGGGCGAGCGCCGTCTTCAGCTGCGCATCGGTGATGTAGCCCTCTTCCCGCATCGCCTGCAGCACGAGCGCCGCGCGGTCGCGCGCCGCCACCGGGTCGTTGGTGGGCGCGTAGCGCGACGGCGCTTTCAGGAGGCCGGCGATCATCGCCGCCTCGGCGATGGTGACCTCGCGCGCGGACTTGCCGAAATAGCGCCGCGCCGCCGCGTCGACGCCGTAGGCGCCGGCGCCGAGATAGACGCGGTTCAGATACATCTCGAGGATGGCGTCCTTGGAGTGCTCGGCCTCCAGCCAGATCGACAGCACCACCTCCTGCATCTTGCGCTCGATCGTCCGCTCGGGGACGAGGAAGAGGTTCTTGGCGAGCTGCTGCGTCAGCGTCGAGCCGCCCTGCGAGGCGGCGCCGTTCCTCAAGTTGACGACGATCGCCCGCGTCAGGCCGATCGGATCGATGCCGAAGTGGCTGTAGAAGCGGCGGTCCTCGATCGCCATCACCGCCTGCGGCAGCGCCTTCGGCAGCTCGGACAGCGTCAGCGCCTCGCCGCCGGTGTCGCCGCGGTTGGCGATCGTCTCGCCGGTCTCCGAGACGATGCGCACGTTCGGCGGCCGCGCCGGAACGGCCCATTCCGAGGTCGGCGGCAGCGTCAGCGCGTAGTAGCCGAGCAGCCCGACGAAGGCGACGGCACCCCAGACGCAGAGGATGGCGCTCCAATAGACGCCGCCGCGCACCAGCCGGCCGAGAAGGCCGCGGCGGGCGGCCGGGCGCCGTCGCGCCGTCGTCGAAGCCTTCGCCGGCTTTGCGGAGGAGGAGGGCCGCGGGTTGGGCGACGGCCGCTTGACGGGACCTTTGGCGGGGGCTCGGGCCACGGGCTCCTCCTCGATCGTGCCGATCCGGTCGCGCCGGTCGACGGTGAAACCGCCGCCCGCCTTGCCCGCACCGCCGAAGCTCGGCTCGCGGCGCTCGCCGTCGTCCCGCCGTCCCGCCATGCGAATCCTCTCGCCCGCTTCCACGAGGGGAGGGGGAGTCCACTGTCGATGTGGCGAATTAAGGGTCGGTGAAACCGATGCCGGCAATTGCGGGTATCGCCTGCATCAGGACGCGGGCGCGCATCGCACCTTGCTGCCGCCCGAATCCGAGCGGAGCCTGATCGCAACGGCAGGGGCGGAACGTGGCAGACAAGAACGGCGGGACGGCAGGCAACGACGCGACGGCTGGCTTCTACAGCGGCATTCCCGTCGTCAGCCGCTTCGGCGACCTCGCCGACCCCGCGCACTATCGCCCGCTCCCCGACGACTGGGCGGTCGCCGTTGCCGACGTGGTCAACTCGACCGGCGCCGCCGCCGCCGGGCGCTCCAAGGCGGTCAACACCGCCGGCGCCGCCACCATCGCCGCCGTCACCAACGCGCTGTCGGGCCGCGCCTTCCCGTTCGTCTTCGCCGGCGATGGCGCGGCGCTCGGTATCGCGCCGCAGGACCGTGCCGCCGTCGAGACGGCGCTGTCGGCCACCGCCACCTGGGTGCGCGAGGATCTCGAACTCGGGCTGCGCGTCGCCACCGTCACCGTCGGCGAGATCCGCGCCGGCGGCCGCGACGTGCGCGTCGCCCGCTTCGCGCCGTCGCCGGACGTCGACTACGCGATGTTCGACGGCGGCGGCATCGCCTGGGCCGAGCGGCGCATGAAGGACGGCGCCATCGCGCTGCCGCCGGCGCCGGCCGGAACGCGCCCGGATCTCGCCGGCCTGTCGTGCCGCTGGAACGAGATCCCGGCGCAGCGTGGCGTCGTGCTGTCGCTGATCGCCGTGCCCGCGCCCGGCGGCGACGCACTCCTCTTCCGCCGCCTCGTCGCCGACGTCCTCGCGCTCACCGACGATCAGCTGTCGGCCGGACGCCCGGTGCCGGAAGACGGACCCGGCATTACCTGGCCGCCGCCCGGCCTCGACCTCGAGGCCCGCGCCTCCCGCCGCCCGGGCCAGTCGCTGTTCCTGCGCCGTCTGATGCTCGGCGCCGAGACGCTGTTCGGCTACCTCGTGTTCCGCCTGGGGTGGCGCATCGGCACGTTCGATCCGGCCGTCTACAAGCGTGCGGTCGTCGAGAACACCGACTTCCGCAAGTATGAGGACGGGCTGATGATGACCGTCGACTGCACCCCGACGCTCGCCGACCGCATCGCCGCCCGCTTCGATGCCGCCGTCGCCGATGGTGTCGCGCTCGCCGGTACGCACCGGCAGGGGGCGGCGCTGATGACGTGCTTCGTGCCCTCGCCGCTGCGCACCGACCACATCCATTTCATCGACGGGGCCGGCGGCGGCTATGCCGCGGCCGCCCAGCAGCTGAAGGCGCTCGCGGCGACGGTGCCCTGACGCGGTTGCCGCCGACGACACGTGCCGACTTTCCTCGCCGCCGCCGCGGTGGCATGGTCCGCCGCATGTCGGACGCACCCCCCTCAGCCCCCGTTCAGCCCGGACCGAAGCCGCTCGGACCCGGCGACCACCTGTTCCTGGTCGACGGCTCGTCGTTCGTCTTCCGCGCCTACTTCCAGTCGATGAACCAGGACCGGAAGTACAACTACCGCTCCGACGGCCTGCCGACCGGCGCGGTGCGGCTGTTCTGCACCAAGCTGCTGCAGTTCCTGCGGGAGGGTGCGGCCGGCGTGCGGCCGACGCATCTGGCGATCATCTTCGACAAATCGGAGAAGACGTTCCGCAACGACGTCTACCCGCTCTACAAGGCGCACCGGCCCGACCCGCCGTCCGACCTGGTGCCGCAGTTCCCGCTGATGCGCGCCGCCGTCGAGGCGTTCGGGCTGTCGCCGATCGAGATGGGCGGCTTCGAGGCCGACGACCTCATCGCCACCTATGCCAAGGAGGCGCGCGCCGCCGGGGCGGACGTGCTGATCGTCTCCGCCGACAAGGACCTGATGCAACTGATCGGGCCGGGCGTGTCGATGTACGACCCGGCTTCCGGCGATTCGAAGAAGGGCTCCTTCCGCGCCGAGCGCTTCATCGGCGTGCCGGAGGTGCTCGAATATTTCGGCGTGATGCCGGAGAAGGTGGTCGACGTGCAGTCGCTCGCCGGCGATGCGACCGACAACGTCCCCGGCGTGCCCGGCATCGGCATCAAGACGGCTGCCACCCTCATCAACGAGTACGGCGACCTCGACACGCTGCTCGCCCGCGCCGGCGAGATCAAGCAGCCGAAGCGGCGCGAGGCGCTGATCGCCAACGCCGAGCAGGCGCGGCTGTCGCGCCGCCTCGTGCAACTCGACGACAACGCCCCACTCCCCGTGCCGGCCGCGGAGCTGGTGGTGACGCCGCTCGACGCGAAGCACCTGGTCGCCTTCCTGAAGGGCCTCGAGTTCACCACCATCACGCGGCGCGTCGGCGAACTCTACGCGGTCGACGCCGGTGCCATCGAGCCGGCGATCGTCATGGTGCCGGGCTTTCCACCCGAGCCAGAGGCCGCCGCGGACGGCTCGTTCGCCGCCGGCGGAACGCCCGAAACCGCTGCCTCCGCGCCGGCCGATGGCGCCACCCCCGCCGATCTCGTGGCGAGCCGGCGCGGCAGCGCCACGGCGGTGGCCGTCGACACCTCCGCCTACGAGACGGTGCGCACCCTCGACCAGCTCGACGCGTGGATTGCCGAGGCGCGCCAACGTGGCCTCGTCGCCTTCGACACCGAGACGACCTCGCTCGATCCGATGCAGGCCGACCTCGTCGGCGTCTCGCTGGCGCTGGAGCCGGGGCGGGCCTGCTACATTCCGCTCGGCCACCGCGCCGCCGGCGACCTCTTCGAGGGCGGCGGCCTGCATCCCGGCCAGCTGCCGATCGGCGACGTGCTCGCCCGCCTGAAGCCGCTGCTGGAGGACAGGGCCGTCCTCAAGGTGGCGCAGAACCTCAAATACGACTGGCTGGTGCTCGCCCGCCACGGCATCGAAACAGCGCCGGCCGACGACACCATGCTGATGTCCTATGCGCTCGATGCCGGACGCGGCAACCACGGCATGGACGAGCTCTCCGAGCGCCACCTCGGCCACAAGCCGATCGCCTTCAAGGAGGTCGCCGGCTCCGGCAAGTCGGCGATCGGCTTCGAGGCGGTGCCGATCGACCGTGCCACCGCCTACGCCGCCGAGGACGCCGACGTCACGCTGCGCCTGTGGCTGATCTTCAAGGCGCGGCTACCGGCCGATTCCATGACCACCGTCTACGAGAGCCTGGAGCGGCCGCTCGTCGGCGTGCTGTCGCGCATGGAGCGGCGCGGCATCGCGATCGACCGGCAGATCCTGTCGCGGCTCTCCGGCGAGTTCGCGCAGGTGATGGCGCGGGTGGAATCGGAGATCGGCGAGGTCGCCGGCGAGCCGTTCAACGTCGGCTCGCCGAAGCAGCTCGGCGACATCCTGTTCGGCAAGATGGGGCTGCCCGGCGGCCGCAAGACCAAGACCGGCGCCTGGGCGACCGGCGCCGACGTGCTGGAGGAGCTCGCCGACCAGGGTCACCCGCTGCCGAAGAAGATCCTCGAGTGGCGCCAACTGGCGAAACTCAAGTCCACCTACACCGACGCGCTGCCGACCTACGTCAATCCGGAGACCGGCCGCGTCCACACCTCGTTCGCGATGGCGGCGACGACCACCGGCCGGCTCTCCTCGTCGGAGCCGAACCTGCAGAACATCCCGGTGCGCACCGAGGAGGGGCGCAAGATCCGCACCGCCTTCGTGGCGCCGCCCGGCCGCAAGCTCCTGTCGGCCGATTACAGCCAGATCGAGCTGCGCGTCCTCGCCCACATCGCCGACATCCCGCAACTCCGCCAGGCCTTCGCCGACGGGCAGGACATCCACGCGATGACGGCGTCGGAAATGTTCGGCGTGCCGATCGCGGGCATGGACCCGCAGGTGCGCCGGCGCGCCAAGGCGATCAACTTCGGTATCATCTACGGCATCTCCGCCTTCGGACTGGCGAACCAGCTCGGCATCGGCCGTGAGGAGGCGGGCGCCTATATCCGCAAGTACTTCGAGCGCTTCCCCGGCATCCGCGACTACATGGACTCCACCAAGGCGTTCGTGCGGGCGAACGGCTACGTGTCGACGATCTTCGGCCGCAAGGCGCACTATCCGGAGATCGATTCGAGCAACCCGTCGATGCGTGCCTTCCAGGAGCGCGCCGCCATCAACGCGCCGATCCAGGGCTCTGCCGCCGACGTCATCCGCCGCGCTATGATCCGCATGGACGCCGCGCTGGAAAAGGCCGGGCTGTCGGCCGGCATGCTGCTGCAGGTGCACGACGAATTGGTCTTCGAGGTGCCCGAGGAGGAGGTGGCCGCGACGATCCCGGTGGTGACGGCGGTGATGGAGGATGCGCCCGAGCCGGCGGTGAAGATGTCCGTGCCGCTGAAGGTCGACGCCCGCGCCGCCGGCAACTGGGAAGAGGCGCACTGACAGATGTGCGCGAGGTGACCGGCGGCGAAGGGGTGCTTCGTGACGGGCTCCCCGTCCCTCTCCGTAGTCATCCTAGGCCTTGTGCCTAGGATCCAAGCAACGTCGCCGCACTTGTAGATGCCTCTATCGACCGCCGTGACGTGCCGAGAGCAATGGATCCCAGGCACAAGGCCTGGGATGACTTCGAAACTTTTGTCAACGCGCGAAGACGGCCTGCGCCGCCACCCCTCAAAACAACCTCCCTCCCACCGGGACGTGCTTGTCCGGGCGCACCAGCACCACGGCGCCGTTCTCGTCCGGCACGCCGAGCGTCAGCACCTCGGACATGAACTTGCCGATCTGCCGGGGCGGGAAGTTGACGACGGCGAGCACGCGGCGGCCGACCAAATCTTCCAGCGTGTAGTGCACGGTGATCTGCGCGGAGGATTTCTTCACGCCGATCTCCGGACCGAAGTCGATCTCGAGCTTGCAGGCCGGCTTGCGCGCCTCCGGGTAGGGCTGTGCCGACACGACGACGCCGACGCGGACGTCGACCTTCAGAAAATCGTCGAAGGTGATGCGATCGGCGGGAGCGGTGTCGGACATCGGCGGGGCACTCGGCGTTGACGGGCGGCGGACGCTAGCCGCCGCCGTCCGTTCCGACAACCGGCGAGCCGTGCCTAGACCGCGCCGGCATCCGCCGCTGCGGTATCCGGCCCCGTCTCGGGGGCCGCCCCGCGGTCACGCCGCGCCGCGCGGCCGCGCTCCTTCAGCTTTTCGGCGAAGCGCATCACCTTGCAACCGATCGTCTCGGCGCGCCCGAGCATCGCCTCGCCGCGGGCGAGGGTGCGGTCGAGCATCGCCATCGTGCGGCCGAGGCCGGGGTCGTCGTCGTCGAGCCACACCGGCACGACGCGGGCCATGACGAGCGCCAGCCCGCCGGCGCGCAGCTTGCCGATCGGGCTCGACGCCTCGATGCCGGCAGCGGCGAGCGTCCACGGCGTCGCCGCGAAGCCGATGCGGGCGAGGCAGGCGGCGAGGCCCGGATCGCGCCGGGCCGCCCTTGTCAGCCCACGGATCGCCGGCTTGTAGGGGGCCATGAGGTCGAGGCGGCGCAGGATGACGTCGAGCAGGCGGTCGCGCGGCGGCTGTTCGGCGTCGCCGTCGCCGATGCCTTCGTCGGTGGCGCGGTCCTTCTCCGCCTCGTCGAGCAGCTTCGCGTCGATGCGGGCGACGAAGTCGGCGACGATCGCCGTTCGACCGGCATAGGCGGAGCGGATGGTCGCAAGCGGAACCTCCGCCCGCGCGGCCACGTCGGTGAGCGAAATCTCGCTCCACGTCCGCTCGCCGGCGAGCGCCATCAGGGATTCGACAATGCGCTGCCGCTGCTTCTCGGTCGCCATGAGGTGCTCCTCGCTGCCCCGCCGAAGACTAGACCCACCTTGGCAAACGTAGGCGCGGCACGCGGCGGAACAAGGACCGCGGCGATCTGCGCCGTCGCGGGTCCGTCGGCGCGGGTGTGGCCCCCGACCGTCTCAGCCGTCGACGGAGAGTTCGCGCGAGCGCGCCGCGGCGGCGAGCACCGCGTCGTGCACCAACCGCGGCACGCCGCGCTCGCCCATCAGCACGGCGAGCGCCGCCGCGGTGGTACCGCCGGGCGAGGTGACGTTGCGCCTGAGCGTCTCGGGGTCGTGACCGGAGCGGGCGAGCAGTTCGCCGGCACCGGCGACGGTGTCGCGGGCGAGCCGGAAGGCGAGGTCGGGCGACAGGCCGGCCGCCTCGCCGGCAGCCGCCATCGCCTCGGCGAGCAGGAACACATAAGCCGGCCCCGAGCCCGAGACGGCGGTGACGGCATCGATCAGCCCCTCGTCGCGGATCCACTCGACGCGGCCGACCGCCGCCATCAGCGCGCCGGCGATCACCCGGTCCGCCTCGCCGGTGCCGGGACCGGCGACGCAGACGCTGACACCGCGGCGCACCTGCGCCGGCGTGTTCGGCATCGCCCGGACGATCGGCCGCGCGCCGAGCTCCCGCGCGAAGCGGGCGATCATCGTGCCGGCGGCGATCGAGACGATAAGCGTCTGCGGCGTCAGCGCGGCGGCGAGCGCCGGCAACGCCGTCCCCATCGTCTGCGGCTTGACGGCGACCACCGCGACCCGCGGCACGAGGTCGGTCGGGACCGTGGCGGCGTGGCGGATATGGTGCTTCTGCAGGAACGCCTGCATCTCCGAGGCCGGCATCGGGTCGACGACGAAGACGTCCTCGGGACGAAGCCCCCCGTCGATCCACCCTGAGAGCAGCGCACCCCCCATCTTGCCCGCTCCCACCAGGAGGAGCGGCGCTGCGGCCGTGAGCGGCATGTGAAACTCCAACGACGGCAGGGGTGCGACGGAGACGCCGTGCGGCGAACACGACAAAGGCCGGACCACCGGAGCGGCCCGGCCTTCACGATGACTTTATCAGACCCGCGCCGTGGCGAAAGGCCGGTTCCCGGATCGTCAGGCGACGCGTCCGCCTGTAGTTGGTCGCCATAGAGATCGGCGGGTCTCCATCAGGCCTGGCCGGCGGTCTCGAACAGCACCGTCTCGAGCGCTTCGGAAGCGCTCTTGCCGGCCCAGACGACGAACTGGAAGGCCTGGTAGTGCTGCTCGCAGGTCTCCAGCCCGTGCGCCAGCATGCCCTCGATCTGCGCCGGCGTCGGCTCGAGGTCGCCGGCGAGCAGCAGCGACTGGCGGTACATGATGACGCCCTCCTCGGCCCACAGGTCGAAATGGCCCATCAGCATGCGCTCGTTGACGAGGGCCAAAAGGCGGCAAATCTCGGTGCGGCGGGGGGCGGGCACCTTCAGGTCGAAGGCGCAGGCGAGGTGCAGAGCCTCGAAGCTGTCGAGCCACGAGAACGACAGGTGGTAGTCGCTCATGGTGCCGGCGACGGAGATGGTGATCTCGTCGTCACCGTCGCGCTCGAACGTCCAGTCGTTCGTCGTCGCCACCCGTTCGATCGTGTCGACGGGATTGGTGGGGCGTTCGAACTCGAAGTCGATGAGACTCATGACCGTTCCTCTCGGTTACGAGGAATGCGGACGCGACACGGGAGGGTGTGTCGCCCCCGCACGTTACCGACCGGCCGGTCTGCCGGACGGAGCCAGAAAGCGCTCGGAGGCGTGAGCCTCGGCAGCCGACGCACGCAGCGTCCGCGAGCGCGAATCTCCGTTTGGACGGAGTCTAGCAGGTTGCGCGGACGCGGCGAGCGGGAAGTGTGCGCCGCGGCAACACGTGGCACCGTCCTGCGTGGTGGCCGGGTCAGGCCATCGAGCCGTCGATCGGCGGCGGCGCCTTGGCGGCGACCTCAAGCGCTGCGACGCGGCCTTCGAGTTCGGCGAGTGCGGTCTTCAGGGCATCAACTTCGGTGCGCGCCTTGGCAGCCATCTCCTTGACCGCCTCGTGCTCGTCGCGGCTCACCACGTCCATGTCGGACAGGAAGCGCTCGGCCTGGGCGCGGAAGGCCGTCTCGGCCTCGCGGCGCACACCCTGCGCCACGGCCGCTGCGTCGGTCGCGAGCTTGGCGAACTCGTCGAACAGGCGATTGCTGGTCTGCGTCATCGGCGCTTCCTCCGGCCGGGGCGATCGATCCCGACTATGGGGAGCGCAGATGGCATCGACAAGGCGGTGCGGCGCCCTCACCCCACCCGCGGCCGGCGCGACGGTTGCGATCAGCCAGGGATCGGCCAGGGATCGGCGGGATTCCCGCCGCCCCGCTTGCCGCGCGAGCGCGCTGACTTTTCTTCTGCGCGGAGATTTGAGGGTCGAAGCACGACAGTATTGAGGGGTCGGAGGTTTCGCCGTCCAGGCCCGGCGGTGGGCCAGAACGACGCCAGCAGGTCCTCTTGCATTCTGCGTGGCGACATCGCCCGCCGAAGCTCTCGGCCTTCGACCACGCCGGGCGGGCCCTTGAGTTGGAACAGGGCTCCCGCTAGTTTTGCGGCGCCGCACGCTTGCCGCCCCCTTCCGATCGCTTTGCGGCCGACACGGGTCTTCCTCAACGGATTGTATTGAAGAGAGCCATTCCACCAAGAGGTCCTCGGATGCGTCTCGGTATTTTTCTGTTTTTTGACGAACAAGGCAAGGTCAGCGATCACGTCGTCTATCTTCTCGCAAAGTTCTCACAGCATCTGGACCGTCTGCTCGTCGTCTCGAATGGGCCGATGCGCGCCGGCGACGCGGAGCGGCTGGCGCCTTATGTCGACCAGGTGGTCGTGCGCGAGAATATCGGCTTCGACGTCGGAGGCTATATTCACGGCATCATGGCGGTCGGCTTCGATGAGATTGCCGAATATGACGAACTTGTCCTCTTCAACTACACGGTATTCGGTCCCATGTTCGAGCTCGAGGAGATGTTCTCGAGCATGGCCGAAAGGGATGTCGACTTCTGGGGAGTGACGCAGTTTCGCGACAATAAGAAGGAATTCCTGCAGTCCTATTTCCTTGTCACACGCAAGAGTCTCCACGCTAGCCCCGCATTCCGCGACTACTGGCTCAATATGCCGAAGATCGAGTCCGTTGAGGACTCCATCCAGTTCCACGAATTCCGGTTCACACCGCATTTCGTCGATCTCGGATACCGGAAGAGCGTCTATGTCGAGAACGACGAGACCTGGCAGGGAAACACGACGCTGCTCGACCTTCCCCGTCTGCTCGAAAAGCGCCTGCCCATCATCAAGTACAGGGCGTTCAATTTCGACGCCACGGCGATCGAGCGGCGCGGGGGCTTACCGGCCGGCCATAACTTCGATGTGATCGCCGAGCGGACGAACTATCCTGTGGACTTGATTTGGGAATACATCCTGTCCCAGACACAAGTCGACCAGATCATCAATTCGATCACCAAGGTGGTCGTGACCGACAGGACAGCGCCGGTTGCGTCCGCCGTGCAATCCTCTCGTGGCAACGCCGTTGTCTTTCTGTCGGTGGAGGACGAGTTACACGTTGAGAAGATCGAGTCCTATTTCGGCGCCTTCGACAGGAGGAAGCTCCATGCGGTTTCATCGAACCCGCGCGTCGTAGAGTATTTCACGGAGCGCGGCTGGAACAGCGAAAGGTCGTCCCACCCGATGACCGGCGTTCCGATCGTAGCCTTCGCGGATCGCCTCGAAAGCATCGTCTCGCAGGATGATGTGGTCTTCAACCTCTCCTGCTTCTGGAGGGAGAGGGACAACTACCTCTTCCGAGACTTCCTGATCGAGAACTACTGGGGGACGCTGCTCTCGACGGAAACGACGATCCAGACGGTCGCCAGAGAATTTTCCGACAATCCACGCATCGGCCTCCTCTTCGCCCCACCGGAAAGCATCTTCGGCCGCACCACGCGATACGAGCCGCTTTGCCCGCGCGGCAGCAACTGGACGTTCGGGGAGAAGGAGGCGCCGACAGAGTTCCGGCGCGCGCTCAAGCAGGGCAACTGGCCCTGGCGGGGCAATGCGGCGCTGTCCGGCAGGCTCGTCCGCAACCGGGATTTCATCACGCGCCTCGCGGAACTCTTCGCCCTGGTGAAGCACGGTGCGGCGCCGAAGGTCACCGGCATCGAGGGCCTCGTCGCCGAGGTCGCGCGCACTGCCGGCTATGCGCCGAAGCTTGCCGTCACCGAGCAGCAGGCCATCAAGCTGATCGCCCGCGGGACGTTGCAGGAGCGGGACTATCGCGCCAGTCTGCAGCAGCAGGAGAAGGCCTTTGCCGACGAGGTGGCCGCCTTGCGCCAGCGCGCCGACGCGCAGCCGGACGCCGGCGCGAAGGCCGCGGCCGACACGGCGAAGCCTGGGGAAAGCGCCGCACTGAAGGCGTCGCTTGCGCGCGCCGAGCAGCGCGCCGTCGACGCCGAGGCGGCGATGGAAAAGCAGAAGTTGGCACAGGCGCAGACGGCGCGGGAACTGGCAAGGCTCGTCGACCAGGCGACGCCGCGCCAACTGCGCCAGGCGGCCAACCTGGAGCAGCAGGCGGACGGGACCGTGATCATCACCGGCGGCAAGAGCGAGGCACGCCAGCGCGTCGTGCTTTCGCCGCTGCCGTCCGTTCTCGGGGTGATCGAACTGGTGCGCCGGGAGAAGGATCGCCTTCATATCAAGGGGTGGTGCTACAACGGCGACGAGCTCGACGAGTTGATGCTGGTGACCGTCGCGGAGGGAGGCCGCCTCCTCAGGGGCTTCAGCCCCTGCGTGAATCAGAAGGTCAACCTCGCAAGCAAGATTCGCAAGCCGCTGCCGCACGAGAACAGCGGCTTCGCGCTGACGCTGCCGCTCGAGGGAAGCCGGGCCGAAACCGAGGCCTTCAGCCTCGTCGTCGTCAACGCCCGGGCCAATTTGGTCGTGGTCGTGCCGGCGAGGGAGGGGCCGATCGAGGCGCGATCGAAGGTCGTTCGCCTGGCGAAGCCGGCTCGGGAGAGCGCCTGATGTATGTCTATGCCAAGTCGCCGGACCGCAGGCGGACGTCGGGAAAGCCCGCCGTCCTCCTCGTCTTGCAAGGCATCCACCACCTGCTGCTCTACGAGAACGTCTTTCGCTATTGCACGGCGTTCGACTGGTATTGCGTGCTGCCGCAGCGGCCGAAGGATCTCGACGACGAGGGCCGCCAGGAGGCCGATCGGATCCACTACCGCTATGGCGTGCGCTTCTTCACGGACGGCTTCGCGGCGCTGGCGCATTTCCCCCAGCTCGACGCGGTAATCACGACCTGGTCGGTCCCTCACCAGAAGCATCTGCCCTACCTCCGATACATCACGTTGGCCGCGGAGGTCGGCATTCCCGTGTTCGAGCTGCAGCACGGCCTGTTCCAGATCGGACTGACCTACAACGAGGACGCGCCGTTCGCCGGGTCCGGCAAAGGTGTGGCGGTCGCCATTCCCGACGCGCCGAATTTCACCTCGGAGGTGCTGGAATGGTCGGGCCCGAACGGTATCGGCTATCCGCGCAGCCCGTTCGCCGACACCGATCGCGGGGATCCGACCACACGCCGCCGCCGCGTGACGTTCATCACCAATCACCACTGGGGCATCCTCCGCGAGGAGGAGCGGAACAATTGCTACCAGATGATGGCCGACGCGATCCTCGCTTTCCCGCAGGCGGAGTTCGTCGTGCTTCCCCACAGCGGCGATCTGCAGAACGCCACCTTCCGCGACATCGTCAAATCGCTGGGGCGCACGGGAGCCGGAAACTTCCGTATCGAGGAGAGGCGATTCGGCGGCGTCTATGACGGATTGCTCATGAACTCGGACCTTCTGGTCGCGAGCGCTTCCACGACGATCCTCGACTGCGAATTGTCGCAGACGCCGACCGTCATCTTCCGCAACCCGTCCCAGGACGGACTGACGCGGATACTCAGGAGCGCCGTCCTCTTCCAGAGTTCGGACGAGTTGATCCGGCTCATTGGCGACGTGCTCTACCGAAACTACCGGCCCGAGCTCGTCACCGGCTTCGCCGACCCGTTCAGGCCGGAAGCGCTGGAGCAGCGGGTCGAAGGCGCCATCGCCGCCGGATCGCGCAAACCCCGCCACGACGTCCTCATCGCCGTGGCGCGCCATCTCGGTGCGCCGGCCCAGGCGACCGCGGGCTAACTGGCATGACTGAGGCTTCGGGTCGGAGCGCCCTCCTGAAGGATCTCGATATAAACTTGCCACCCAAGAGCCGCATTTCAATCAAGCGCAATGTGGCCATGGAAGAGCATGTTGCCGCTGAAAATGATTGCGTCCTCATGATTCGGAGTATTGGTTCATTTACCTATTTTGGGCAAGCCTGCAAGCTTTACAACATCAACACGATCGGACGCTATTGCTCATTCGGTCAGGAAATTCTGATCGGCGCCGGGCCGCATCCGACGGATTGGCTGTCGACAAGCACGCTGTTTTATCGCAAACGAACCCCGTTTAAGTCTCCCGAAATCTCCGCTTTCTGCGAGGCGCAGAAAGTCGACTTCATAGAGAGCAGGAGGGGGGTATCGATCGGCAACGACGTCTGGATTGGTAGCCGTGCCATCATTCTCTCCGATGTGCAGATTGGGCACGGTGCGGTGATCGGTGCCGGAGCGGTCGTGACGAAGGACGTCGAACCCTATGCGATCGTCGCCGGCGTGCCGGCGCGCACTCTGCGCCACCGCTTCGACGCCGCGACCATTGCACGCCTGCTGCAATCGTCGTGGTGGACGGTCAAACCCCTTCTCCTCAAAGGCATGGACTATTCAAACGTTCTGGCGATGCTCGATAAAATAGATTGCATCAAAACTAGCACGGACTGGAGGTACCGGCCCAGAACAGTAGTCATACCCGCGGACTGACGAGCTCGCTTCTGTTAGGATGTCTACCGGTCGAGCAGGGCCTCGTCGCACTCCACCGCAACGATCTGCTGTGCGAGCGAGGTGCTGCTCTGGCGTTCCGCGGGCTTCGGAACATCGGGCTCCTTCACCGCCGCTTCCGGCTCGTGGACCGTGGCGTGCTGCGTGAACAGCCTCATGACGTGCGACACCCCCTGCTCCGTGACGTTGCGCAGGTCCTCACCGAAATAGGCGCCCCGCGAATGCGGGCCGGTGATGATCTCGTAGGAGGGGAAATAGTGGACGTGCGCGAATCGCCGCGTCAGCATCTCCGCCGCCACGCGCAGCACGGACTTCGAATAGGTCGTCGCGGCGAGGACATGGGCCTCAGTCTCCGCCGTCGCCGCCAGCGGCACCGGCGACACGGTCAGCACGATCTGCGCCCGTGGGTTGACTGCCTTGAAGTCGAGGACGAACTCGGAGAAATCGACGACGACATCCTCCACCGTCTGGTTGAGGAAGGCGTGGCGGTCGGCATCGAAGCTGCCGCCCTCGACGCCCGGGCAGAGCGGAAACACCGCCCCGTCGATCGTCGACACCCAGCATTCGGTGAGGCCGAGGGTGAAGACGAAGACGTCGAGGCCCTCGAACATCGTCCGCACGGCCGCCAGATGCTGTCGCCGGTCGACGCGCATCTCGTCCACGGATACGAACCCGCCCGGCTGGACCGTCGGCCGGAACGGATCCTTCACCGTCGCGTCCGCTTCGATCCAATGGTCTTCGCGCGGTGAGAACGTGCCGTAGGCCCGCTTGAAGAGCTGCAGCAGCTGCCGTGCGGTATAGATGTTGCCGTAGCGTGCGGAAAAGAGGCCATAGTTGTGCCGCGTCCGCACCGCCTCCGATATGACGGGATGGCCAGGCTCGGTGACGAAGTAGTTGAAGCCGAGGGCGCTCAGATGCCGGGCGATGTGCTGCGCAAAGCAGCTGCCCGCCGTCGCCACCTTGGTCGCCTTGGTGATCTGCAGGTCGAACACCCCGACGGGATCGACCTCGCCAGGAGAGACACCCGCCACCGAACGGCGCCAGAACGCCTTTGCGGGAAGCGCTCTGTAGGGATGCTGCCTGTCGGTCATTTCGCCACTCCCGAGGCACGGGCATCCTGGCCGACGAGCCCGGCCAGCTGTTCCAGAACGAGGGCACCATAGGCGGCGTTCGCATGCGTCCCGTCCGCCGCGTAGAGTTCGGGCTTCAGGAAACCCTCCTGCGTGCGCGCGGAGGCCGGGGCGGGCAGGAAGCCGACGCCCCACTCCTCGCAGACCTGTCGCAGGGCATCCATCTCGATTTCCCAGAGCCGCAACCGCACCGACGGGGGGTTCAAGGGGGCATCCGCGAGCGAAATGCCACGATACCGGCCCATCCTCGCCCGTATGAAGGCCTCGTCCTCTTTCGGCGGTGGCGTCGCGATGTGGTAGACGCGCGCTTTGGTAAGCCTTCGAAATACGGGTACGCTTCGATTCGTGCGCGCATACTCGACCATATGCTCGTACATGAGCTTGGGCGGAATCAGGGCCTTCGCGTCGACGTCGGACGGGTCGAAACTGAACGGGATCTCGTGCTGGATCAGGCCAACGATATTGTGCTGGGTTCCGACGATCGTGAAGGCAACGATCGCATCCTCGCCGAGGGCTTGCACGCGCTTCCTGGCATCAGCGATCATCGCTTCCCGCAGTTCGCCTCCGGTCGACGCGAAGATGTACTCCGCTTCGAAAGCAGCATCAGGTGTTGAAGTCGGGAAGAGGCCTTCGGAAAGCGCCGTCTTCATCGCATTGGCGTGGCTGTTCCCATACACAAGAACAACGGCTTGATTTTTGGACACCCCGCCAGGTTCCGGCAATGGGCTCTCGCTCAGCATTCCAAGCCCTTCATCGTCAATTGCTTCCATTGGCTCCGCGGCTGATTCTATAGCGCCTACTGCCCGCATTTGCATCCCCTTTCGCCAAAGAATGCAGCATTGCTCGGAGGGGGCAATCGAAAGGAGCAGGCCCTTTCCGAATTCTGCGTGCCCTCTGGGATCGGCTGCTCGTCAAAAAGCCGGCAAGCGGGATATCGGCGAGCGGATTGACCACTCGCGACGGGCCGCGTCGACAGGCGACTGCGGCCGCGCGCCACCTTGTCGATGCCCGTCCGTCGTTCCGTCTCGGCGGACAGCGTCACAGGACGGCCAAACGACCACCGCCGCCGTTCTGTCGACAATGGCGGAGGCAATCTCGTTCCGAACCAATCGTCGCGGGGCTTGCCGTAGACGCTCTCGATGACGCCGTTCTCGAATGGCCGCTGCACGATTCGCGTCATGCGCGGGGGCTGGCTGGTCCCATGGCGCCGGCAGGGATCACCTGATCCGGCGATCGCAGCCTCTTGCCTCGGGTGGCTGGTCGAGCCGAGGTCCACCAGACTGGGGTCCATACCTGTCGGCGAAAGTCCGTTAAGCTACGGCGTGAGAACGGCTTTTCCCTCTATCGTCCTTGCTCGCTGACCATTCGTTGCGGGTAGCCGCGTGCAGTGCGGGGTCAGAACGGAGACATGAGGGTATCACGGTGGCGGCAAGGACGACATGAAGGCTCAATGCCCGCGCGATCGCCCACCACGGCGCCCGGCCGATGGCGGCAGACTGAACCCGCAAATCAGCAAGACGGGTGCTCGCCCGTAGATCTACCGCTCCCGCAGCGGGGACAGGCGCGAGGTCTGGCTGGGCCTCGCGAGCCTCGCCGACGTGACGCTCGCACGAGCGCGGGAGAAGGCCGGTGACGCACGCCGCCTATGGGCAAATGGCATTGACCCTCTGGACGTGCGGCGCACGCCAACTTCAGCTCCGGAGGGGCGGCCGTCGGTGCCGACCTTCGGTGAGTTCGCTGACGCGTACCCGGAGGGATCGAGGCGCTGCCAGCATGCCGAGCGAGCCCTGGACGTCCGCCCTCGACGGCAGGTGTTGCGGCGGGTGACGGCGCCCCGCCACGGGCGAGGCGACGTGGAACCGAGCCGCTACGCGGCAGTGGGAGTGATGAAGTGATAGTTCCGGCAGGCGAACTGCGCGCTCCGGCTGAATACGCCAGGCAGGCGCCACTCGGCGGCCGCGGCCGCCGCTTCCACAGTCGAATGATAGACATCCACCATGCGGATCGGCGCCAGCCGCACAGTCTCGCGCTTGGTGGTCGGCACGGCACCCGTTCCGACGATATGATGCTCGACGAGGCCAGCGAGAGCGGGGGAGTGTGCCAGCGCGGCGACATCCGCCGGCGCCGGTAGAGCGTCCCCCTCCAGGAACATGAAGATGCGCCGGCCCGCCGGCTTCCCGTCCACGGGGACGTGCACGCGGACGTCGGTGACGACCCGGGCCGTCGCACCGATGAACAGCAGGGAATCGACGTCGCAGACCGCCTCCTGCTCGGAGTCGTAGCAGGCCTCCCGGTCGGCCTCGCTCGCAAACCACTGCTGCGCGAAGCCGTCGATGCCGAGATCGAGCGCCCGGCGGTTGGTGACGGCCTCGTCGCGGAGGATGTGACCCTGGAGATAGCGCGCCACCCCCGGCAGGTCCGCCGCGAGCGGCCCGTGCACCTCCCGCCAGTGCGTCTCGAAGTGGGCGAGGCTGTCGCCCGGGCGACGGCGGAGAAACGAGCACGCTCCGATCAAGGCTCCAGGTCCTCCCATTCATCGCTTCTTCTCGCCCCGACGGCGCGTCGTCCCTCGACCGATTTGGCGGACGATAGCCCGTCGAAATCGAAAATGAAACGGTTCATTGACATCGAGAGGGCCGAGTCGGCATGCTTGCGCCACGCTGGGAGCCTGCCGTCGGCCTGTGCGGCGGCGTGCCGGACCAGCCGGACGAGACGGCGCGCGAACGGCGTGCCGCACAAGAAACGACACCCTGGGAGGATCTCCATGCTTCACCGTTTGCGCCTGGTGCTGGCCGCCGCGGCCGTGGCGTCGCTGTCGGCGACCGGTCCGTCGGCCGCCGCCGACGAGCTCCTGATCGGCACCCTCTTGCCGCTGACCGGCCCGGGCGCCGCCGTCGGCACCGAGATGCAGCACGGCGTCGACCTCGCCATCGAGCACGCCAATGCCAAGGGCGGTGTTCGCGGCCGCATGGTGAAGGCGATCATCGAGGACAGCCAGGGCAAGCCCGACCAGGCCGTGCTGTCGTTCAACCGGATGGTCGACCTCAATAACGTGCCCGTCGTGGAGGTCGCCTACTCCTCCGTGGCGCTCGCCGTCTCGCCGCTGGCCGATCGCCGCAAGGTGGTGGTGGTCAATCCGGGCGCGCAGTCGAACAAGCTCGGCGCCCTCGGCCCGTACTTCTTCTCGACCATCCCGCTGATCCAGGACGAGGCGCCGGTGCTGTCGAATTTCGCGGTGAGCGAGCTCGGCAAGACGGCGGTGATCATCTACGAGAACGCCGCCGCCGGCATCGACGGCCGCGACGACTTCAAGCGCACCTTCGAGGCGCTTGGCGGAAAGGTGCTCGCCGAGGAGCCGATCGAGTTCGGCCAGACCAACTTCCGGCCGGCGCTGCTCAAGATCATGTCGCTGAAGCCGGACATGGTCTACATCGCGATGACGCAGAACTTCGAGGTGCTGGCGAACCAGGTGGCGCAGTTCGAGGGCTTCCCGGTCGGCGTCGGCCACACCTTCTCGAACCCGTTCTTCGGCTATCCGAGCACGGTCGGCTGGTACAACACGGCGATCCGCTCGAACGCGCCGCCGGCCCTCGTCGAGGAGATCACTGCGAAATTCGGTGGCACGCGGCTCGGCAACTTCGCCCACGAATACTACAACGCCACCAACATCATCCTGCAGGCGATGGGCAAAGTGATCGACGACGGGCAGGAGGTGACCGGCGAGACGGTCCGCCAGGCGATCCTCGACATCAAGACGTTCAACTCGGATGTGGCGCAGATCTCCTTCGAGAACGGCAACATCGCCAAGCGACCGGTCGACATCCTGAAGTACGGCGAGAAGGAGCGGACGGTGGTCGACTTCAAGGGGGAGTGAGGTGACTTCCTTCTCCCGGCCGGAGGCGGGGAGAAGGTGGCGCAAAGCGCCGGATGAGGGCCGGCGCGCGAAGCGCGGCGGGGGTTGCAGCGCGCGGATTTCGCGCGGCTGCGCCGCGCGCCCTCATCCACCCTTCGGGCACCTTCTCCCACCCTGCGGGCGGGAGAAGGAGGGCTTCCGGCTCGGACACGTGACACCCGCCCTGCTTCGCCGTTGAAATCCGTCTTGACCCTCGCCGGAGCCCGCCGTAAACACAAATGAACCGGTTCATCGCGGCAATCCCGCGAGAGGGCCGAACCTGGACGGACCCGTCCGCCTGTGCCCTTCTTCGCCGCCTCGAGCGGAGGAAGAGGGCACCCGTCGGTACCGCAGAAGCGGTCCGGCGGGCTCGGCGGGAGGGCCCGGACCGCAAAAAAGATCATCGTCCCAGGGAGGGATATCGACCATGCCGATCACTCGCAGACTGCTGTCCACCGTGGCGGTCGCCACCCTCGCTGCCGCGGCCCTCGCTCCCGGCTTCGCCACCACAGCGCTGGCCGCCGACGAGATCGTCATCGGCGCCATCCTGCCGCTCACGGGACCGGCCGCGCCGATCGGCATCGAGGAGCAGCAGGGCGTGCAGTTCGCCGTCGACCGGGCGAATGCCGCCGGCGGCGTCGACGGCCGTCCAATCCGGGTCGTCTTCGAGGACAGCCAGGGCAAGCCGGACCAGGCGGTGCTCGCCTTCAACCGCATGGTCGACCTGCACGACGTGCCGGCGATCCTGACCGCCTTCTCGTCGGTGTCGATCGCCATCGCGCCGCTGGCGACCCGCAAGGAAGTGCTGGTGGTCAATCCGGCGGCCCAGACCGACAAGCTCGAGAACGCATCGCCCTACCTCATCAACACGATCCCGCTCGTGAAGGACGAGGCATCGGTGCTGGTGAAGTTCGTCGAGGGCAAGCTTGGCAAGACCGCCGCGATCATCTACGAGAACGCCGCCGCCGGCATCGACGGCCGCGACGACTTCAAGAAGCCGTTCGAGGCCGCCGGCGGCACCATCGTCGCCGAGGAGCCGGTCGAGTTCGGCCAGACGAACTATCGCGCGACGCTGCTCAAGGTCGCCGCGTCGAAGCCGGACTTCGTCTACATCGCCATCACCCAGGGCCACGACGCCTTCGCCGACCAGGTCGGCCAGGTGGCGGGCTTCCCGGTCGCCGTCGGCAACACCTTCTCCCGGCCGTTCTTCGGCCACGCCTCCACCAAGGGCTGGTACCAGACGGCGATCCAGTCGGGCGCCGCGCCCGAGACCGAGGAAGCCTTCAAGAAGCAGTTCGGCACCAAGGACATGGGCTTCTTCGCGCGGGAATACTCGAACTCCACCGACATCATCCTGATCGCCGCGAAGCACGTGCTCGATGCCGGCGGCACGCTCTCCGGCACGTCGCTGCGCGACGCGATCTTCGAGATCAAGGACTTCAAGTCACCGGTGGCGGAGATCAGCTTCACCTCCAACACCGCCAAGCGCCCCGTCGAGATCCAGCAGTACACCGACGCGGGCCGCGAGACGATCGGCGTCGGCACGGCGAACTGAGGACCGGGCGGATGTTGCTCCTGCAGCTCGTCGCCGACGGCATCGTCAGCGGCTGTGCGGTCGGGCTGGTCGCGATCAGCTTCGCCTATGTCTACACGACGACCGGCGTGTTCCATGTGGCGCACGCCGGCGTCTACACCCTGAGCGGTTACGTCGCCTGGTACCTCTCCGGCCTCGGCGTGCCGTTCGCGCTCGCCCTGGTCGGAGCGATCCTCGCGAGCGCCGCCGTCGGCGCGTTCATCCAGTGGCAGCTCTACGAGCGGCTCGCCCGCTCGGGGGCCTCGCCGCTCGTCATGCTGATCGCCTCGCTCGGCACGCTCGCCATCCTGCAGAACATCGTGGCGATCGCCTTCACGCCGAACATCCTGCAGTTCGACCTGCCGTGGCGGCTGCAGCTCGTCTTCCTCGGTCCGGTGGCGCTCAGCGTGCCCCAAGTGGCGATCGTCGTGATGAGCGTCGTCGTCGTCGCCGCGCTGCTCGCCTTCTCGCGCTACACGCCGCTCGGCAAGCGCATCCGGGCGGTCGCCTCCAACCCGCAGCTCGCCGAGATCACCCGTCTCAAGCCGCAGGTGGTGTTCATCTACGTGATGGCGATTTCCTCGGGCATTGTCGCGGTGCCCGGCGTGATGACCGGCCTCGACCAGGCGCTGCAGCCCTACACATCGATCCTGATCCTGCTGATGGCCGTCGTCGCCATGATCGCCGGTGGCATCGGCAGCATCGCCGGCGCGTTCGTGATGTCGATCGCCCTCGTCATCATCCAGAACGCCTCGCTCGCCGTCATTCCCGGCCGCTGGAGCATCGCCATCGTCTTCGGCATCTTCATCCTGTTCATCCTGCTGAAGCCGGAAGGTCTCTTCCGCAAGCGCTTCAGCCGCAGCATCTGAGGGAGAAGCCGCCATGAACTTCTTCCTCAGCTACATCATCCTGTCGCAGATCTACTGCATCGCGGCGCTGTCGACGAACCTCCTGGTCGGCGTGATCGGCATCTTCTCCGTCTCGCAGGCGGCGATGATGGGGATCGGCGCCTACACCTTCGCGCTGCTGACGACCGCCGTCGGGCTGCCCTTCCCGATCGCGATCGTCGGCGCGATCGTGGTCTGTGCCGCCCTCAACGTCGTCACCTCGCTGCCGGCGCTGCGGCTCGCCGGCGACTACTTTGTCGTCACCTCGTTCGGCACGCAGCTCGTCGCAACGGCCGTGTTCATCAACTGGTCCGAGGTGACCGGTGGCGCGAGCGGTCTCGCCGGCATCCCGGCGCCGATGCTGTTCGGCTACGGCAGCGAGAGCCCGGTCGTCTTCGTCTGGCTGACGTCGCTCTTCCTCGCGCTCGTGGCGCTCTCCTACTGGCTGCTGATGCGCTCGCCCTACGGCCGCATCCTGCACGCCATCCGCCAGGACGAGATCGCCGTCGTCGCCGCCGGCCGGCGGGTGCTGCGCGCAAAACTCGGCGTCTCGGCGGTGTCGGGCGCCTATGCCGGCATCGCCGGCGCGCTCTATGCCGCCTTCGTCTCCTTCATCGACCCGCAGTCCTTCGAGATCCACGTCTCCGTGCTGATCCTGACGATGGTGGTGGTCGGCGGCGCCCGCACGCTCGCCGGCTCGATCATCGGGCCGTTCCTGCTGATGGCGGTGCCGCAGCTGCTCAGCCTGATCGACCTGCCCTCAACCATGCTCGGCCCGACGCGGCAGCTCGCCTTCGGGGTCATCCTGGTGGCGTTCATGCTGTGGCGGCCGCAGGGCATCGCCGGACGGAAGCTCTGACCATGGCCTATCTCACGGTCGAGAGCGTCTCGAAGCGGTTCGGCGGCCTGAAGGCCCTCGACGACTGCTCGTTCACGGTCGCCCCGAAGCGGACGACCTGCCTGGTCGGCCCGAACGGTGCCGGCAAGACGTCGGTGTTCAACGTCATCACCGGCTTCATCCGCGCCGACGAGGGGCGGATCGGCTTCCACGACCGCGACATCACCGCCCTGTCGCGGCACGAGATCGTGCAGCGCGGCATTGCGCGCACCTTCCAGAACCTCCGCCTGTTCGACGACATGACGGCCGCCGACAACGTCGTCGTCTGTCTCGGCGACGAGACCGCCAACGGGCCGCTGACGGCGATGCTCAGGCCCTTCCACACCAACGCCGTGGTGCGCCGGAAGACCGAGGCCGCGGTGGCGATCCTCGAGGAGGTGGGGCTCGGCCACAAGGCGTTCGCGCCGGTGGCGAGCCTCAGCTACGGCCAGAAGAAGCTCCTGTGCATCGCCCGCGTGCTCGCCACCGGGGCGGAGCTGCTGCTGCTCGACGAGCCGACCTCCGGCCTCAGCGCCGGTGCGCTCGAGACGATGGTCGAGATGGTGCGCAAGCTGAAGGACGGCGGCAAGACACTGCTCGTCGTCGAGCACAACACCCGCATCGTCCAGAAGATCGCCGACGACGTGCTGTTCCTGCATCAGGGACGGCTGATCGCCAGCGGCACGCCGGCGGAGATCATCGAGAACGACGAGCTCGGCCGGATCTATTTCGGCGGCACGGTTTAGAGGCGCGGCATGACCCTCTCCGTCAGGAACCTCAGGGCCGGCTATGGCGACCGCGCCGTCATCGGCAGCGTCTCGTTCGAGCTCGAGGCCGGCGAGATCCTCGCCTTCTTCGGCCACAACGGCGCCGGCAAGTCGACGACGCTGAAGGCGCTGCTCGGGCTCATCCCGTCGAGCGAAGGCGAGGTGTGGCTCGACGGCAAGCGCATCGACGGCCTGCCGATCGCCGAGCGGCTGGCGAGCGGGCTCAGGCTGCTGCCGGAAGGGCGCGGCGTGTTTCCCGATCTTTCCGTTGCCGACAACCTCGACATCGTCGCCGCTCACAACTGCCCGCCGACTGGCGCCAAGATCAGCCTTTCCGACATCTACGATCTGCTGCCGGTGCTGCGCGAGCGGCGGCGGACGATCGCCGGCGAGATGAGCGGCGGCCAGCAGCAGATGCTCGCCTTTGGCCTCGCGCTGCTCGGCTCGCCGAAGTGCCTGCTGCTCGAGGAGCCCTCCGTCGGCCTGCAGCCGGATCTCGTCGAGGACCTGTTCGCCAAGATGGCGGAGATCTGCCGCAGCCAGAAGATCGCCGCCGTTCTCATCGAGCACAAGATCGCCTCGGCAATGAAAATCGCCGACAAGGTGCTGATCATCAACAGCGGCGAGATCGTCTTCAACGGCCTGCCGGACGAGGCGCGCAAGTCGAATTTCTGGGCGTACTTCTGATGGACGGCCCGTCGAGAGCAGCCGCGGAGGCGGCGCGATGAGCTGGATCGACCTCGGTCGCGCCGCGCTGCGCTATCGCGTGGAGGGCGAGGCCGGCCCCGTCGTCGTGCTTTTGCACGAGATGGCCGGCGCGCTCGAATCCTGGGACGGGGTGGTGCCGCATCTGGCCGCCCGCCGGCGCGTGCTGCGCTACGACATGCGCGGCGCCGGCCAGTCGGAGACGCTGCGCGCCGACATCTCCGTCGAGGCGATGGCCGACGACCTCGCGGCGCTGCTCGACGCGCTCGGCCTCACCGGGCCCGTCGGCGTCGTCGGCAATGCGGTGGGGGCGGCGGTGGCGCTGTGTTTCGCCGGTCGCTACCCGGCGAGGACCTCGGCGGTCGCCGTCATGAGCGCCGCCGTCGGCGTGCCGCCGTCCGAGCGCGAAGCGCGGCTCGCCTTCGCCGACCGGATCACCGAAGTCGGCATGCGCGGCATTGAGGAGGTGTCGCTCGCCGGCGGCTATCCCGAGGGGCTGCGCCGCCGGGCACCGGAGCGCTTCGCGGAATTCCGGGCGCGCTGGCTCTGCAACGATCCGGCGAGCTTCCGATTCGTCTACCGGATGCTCGTCGACATGCACATCGACCCCTGGCTGGCGCGCATCGCCTGCCCGGTGCTCGGCATCGGCTGCACGCTCGATCCCGTCCGCACACCGGCTTATGTGCGCGCCGTCATTGCGAAGACGGCCGACCACCGCTTCGTCGAGATCGAATCCGGCCACCACACGCCGGTGCAGACGCCCGAGCTGGTCGTCGGCGCGCTTCTCCCCTTCCTCGACGACGTACAGCCGGCAACGGGCGCGGCGAGGCGGCGGGCATGATGAAGCTCTGGTGGTCGTCCCGCTCGCCGTTCGTCCGCAAGGTGATGATCGCCGCGCACGAACTCGGCCTGGAGGATCGCATCACGCTCGTGCCGGCGAAGGTGCACCTCGCCCGCGCCGACAGCCCGGTGCTCGCCGACAACCCGCTCGGCAAGATCCCGACGCTCGTCACCGAGGACGGTGGCGTCCTCTTCGATTCTCCGGTGATCTGCGAGTACCTCGACGGCCTTGCCGGCGGTGGGCGGCTGTTCCCGCGCGAGCCGTCCGAACGGCTCGCGGCGCTCCGCCGGCAGGCGCTCGGCGACGGGCTGATGGAACTGATGATCCTCTGGCTCGTGGAGCGCGCGAAGCCCGCCGAGCGGCAGTGGCCTGACGTCCTCGACGCCTGCCGCGCCAAGTTCGGAACGGTCCTCGACCACCTCGAAGCGAAGGCCGGCACCCTCGCCGAAGGCCCGTTTCGCATCGGCCACGTCAGCCTGGCAGCCGCCCTCGCCTATGCCGACTTCCGCTTCGCCGGCGAGACGTGGCGCGCCGGCAGGCCGGCGCTGACGGACTGGGCGGCCGGGCTGGCGGAGCGGCCCTCGGTCCGGGCCACCGCCTTCGTCGACGACATCCCCGTCGCCGGCGTGCCGGCGTGAGCCATCCGGCCACCGGTCTCGAAAGTTCAGGGAGAGAGCGTTGATCCACTCCTGGCAGATCGGCGACGTCAAGGTGACGAACCTCGTCGAGTACTTCGCGCCGACGCACGACCCGGCGATGCTCTACCCGGACTACGACCCCGCCATCCTCGAGCGGAACCGGTCGTGGCTGGAGGGGGTCCACTGGTTCCCGTCCATGAACCGGCTGGTCATCGCCATCCAGGTCTGGATCGTCCACGCCGGCGGCAACGTCATCGTCGTCGATACCGGCGTCGGCAACGGCAAGCAGCGCGCTGCTGCCCGCATGAACCGGCTGAACTCGCTCGTTCCGGCCTGGATGGCGGCGGCCGGCGCCGCGCCGGAGCAGGTCACCCACGTGGTGATGACGCACCTGCACGCCGACCACGTCGGCTGGAACACGGTGTGGGACGGCAGCCGCTGGGTGCCGACCTTCCCGAACGCCCGCTACTTCGTCCCGAAGGACGATTTCGCCTACTTCCGCGACGTCGACGCCAAGAACCCGGCCGCGGACGGGGGCTCGTTCACAGACAGCGTCATGCCGGTGGTCGACGCCGGGCTCGCCGAGTTCATCGACGGCCAGAAGACGATTGCCGACTGCCTCGAGGTCGTCCCGGCCCCCGGTCATACGCCCGGCCAGTTGAACTACTGGGTCCGCTCGCAGGGCGACGTCGGCGTCTTCTCCGCCGACATCTTCCATCACCCGCTGCAGATCGTCGAGCCGAGCTGGAACACGGCGTTCTGCGTGCTGCCCGACGCCGCCCGCGCCACCCGCGCGGCCTTCCTCGCCAAGGCCGCCGACGCCGGCGCCCTCGTCATGCCCTGCCACTTCGCGCCGCCGCACTGCGGCTTCGTCCGCCGCGCCGGCCAGGGCTTCGCCTTCGAACCCGCCCCGCTCTGACGAGCCCCGCCCGCAACAGTCTTCCGCGTATCGACCGCCAGGAGTCCCCCATGCCCGCCCCCACAGCCGCCAAGAAGGTCATCGTCACCTGCGCCGTCACCGGCGCCTCGCTGTCGCCCTCGATGTCGCCCCACCTGCCGGTGTCGCCCGAACAGATCGCCCGGGAATCGATCGACGCCGCGAAGGCGGGCGCCGCCATCGTCCACCTGCACGCCCGCACGCCGGACGGCCGGCCGACCAACGAGACGGCGATCTGGGAGAAGTTCGTCACCCCAATCCGCGCCGGCTGCGACGCGATCGTCAACATGTCGGCCTCGCTCGGCAAGACCGCCGAGGAGCGGCTGGAGGCGGTGCTGGCGCTGCGCCCCGACGTCGCGACGGTGATCGTCGGCTCGATGAACTACGGTCTGTTCGCCAAGGCGAAGAACCAGGGCAGCCCGGAGTTCAAGCTCGACTGGGAGAAGGAGGCGTTCGGCGACAAGAGCTACGGCATCGTCACGCAGAACAGCTTCTCCACCATCGACCGCATGATGGACATCCTGATCGACCAGGACATCGGCATGGAATTCGAGTGCTACGATGTCGGCCACCTCTACATCCTCGACCACCATCTTTCGCGCAAGACCGTGAAGCGGCCGATCATCCTGCAGTTCCTGACCGGCATCCTCGGCGGCATCCCCTCCGAGATCGATCACCTGCTGTACATGAAGCGGACGTCGGAGCGGCTGTTCGGCACCGATGTGGAGCTGTTCACTCACGGCACCGGCACCGGCAACATCAAGGCGGCGGCCTACGGCGCCATGATGGGGACGCACGTGCGCGTCGGGCAGGAGGACAATCTCTTCGAGAAGCCGGGCGTGCCGTTCAAGTCGAACGCCGCCCAGATCGAGAAGATCCGGCGCATCTTCGGCGAGTTCAACCTCGAGGTCGCATCCCCGGCGGAAGCCCGCGCTCTGCTCGGGCTCTGAGGATCGCAACCGTCGGGGCCGCCGCCGGCGGCTCCGCCCGTGCCTATCGCGCGACCGACTCCCGGAACTCGATGCGTGCGTCGAGCAGCACCTGCCGCGCGGGGCCGGTCGCCCCGCCGATCCGCTCCTGCAGCAGCGTCCATGCCGTATCGGCGATCTCGCGGGTCGGCTGCTGGATGAAGGAGAGCGACGGCGAGACGATCGGCGCCCACTCCGGATGGTCGAGGGCGAGCAGCGAGACGTCCTCCGGGCAGCGTAGCCCGAGGCGGCGGAAGCTTTGCAGCGCCCACGAGGCGATCTGGCTGTTGCTGGCGATGACGACGGTGCCGCGCGACTTCTTCAGCTGACGGGCGAGACGGGTGTGGAAGGCGCGCTGGTCGTCGCCGCTCTCCATCACCGTCCCCTTCGCCTCGGTGCCGCTCTGCCGCACGGCGCTGCGCAGGCCGGCGATGCGTTGCTGGGTCACCGACAGGCCGGGGATCTGCACGAGCAGCAACAGGTGTCGGTGCCCCCAGGCGATCACCTGCCGGGCGGCCCGCTCCAGCGCGCCGCCATGGTCGACCGTCACCTGGTCGAAGCGATGCTCGCCCGGCACTGGCCGGTTGATGATGACGGTCGGCATCCGCCGCAGGTCGAGATAGTCGAGCACCGGACCGGGCTCCAGGCTCGGGATCAGCAGAATGCCGCCGACCTTGTAGGCGACGAGCCGCTGCACCCGCGTCAGCTCGCGCAGCGGGTCCTGGCGACTGAGCACCTGCATCAGTTCGTAGCTCGCATTCGAGGCGCGTTCCTCGATCGCGTCCGCCAGCGCCGCGAAGTTGGAGAACGTCGTGTATGGCACGCAAAGCCCGACGACCGGGTAGCGTTGGGTGCGCATGCCCTTGGCGAGCAGGCTTCCCGAGAAACCCAGTTCCTGGATGGCGGCCAGCACTTTCGCCCGCCGCTCCTTTGTCACTGTCGGCTTGTCGTTGAGGACGTTCGAGACTGTTCCGACGGATACGCCGGCCCGCTGCGCGACGTCTGCGACGGTGATCGTCCGTTCAGTGTGACGCATCGACATCAGCCCGACTCATCGTCGCTCGGCCGGATGCTGGAGCACGGCTCAGCGCCGCCGGTCGGGTGGCCTCGGCCAGCGCCAGCCCTGTTCCGGGTGCCATGCCGTGCGCACCCCACGAACTCATGACGGACGTCACCCTCTCCCTTGATGCTGCCGCAGCTGTCGCGGTCATCGCGCGCCGCGCTCGACCAGGGTCGGCTCAGCTGCCGCCCGACAGGCACATGGGCGAGCAGGTTATACCGGGATAGGTGTACGACAGAAGGGCCTGGTGGGCGTACAAGGCCAACGCGGGCTCGGGCAGTCCAGGGACGACGAGCGGGTCGGCCCGGACGAGGTTGCGCCAGGCTAGGCCGAAGCTCCCGAGCGCACGCTAGCGTGCCGGCGTCGTGGACGGCAACAGAGTGGATGACGCGGGTCTGGTGCGGCTTCATGCGCCTTCGCCTTCCCGCGCCGCCACGCGCGTCGATCAGCACGCCCATCAGCAGCGCCGGCTCGTCCGTCAGGTTGATCCAGGCGTGGTTGGTGCCCTTCTGGATCACCACGTCGAACGGCTGGAGGTCCGTCTCGCCGTAATCGAGCAACAGCCGCACCCGGCCCTTCAGCAGCATGATGTAGTCGAGTGTCTCCGACCTGGGCATGGCCGGGTGGCGGGCGGTGTCGACGCGCACGTGCGGCGCCGTCGGCGGTGGCGAGGTCTGGCCCGCCGGCCTCGGTCGCCCACAGGTTGATGAGGCCGCGCGCCGGGCCGGACTGGGCGACGTGCGGGGAGGGACCGTCCAACAGGATGCGGGATTTGCCGGCGTCGTCGTTCACCGTGACGATGCGGCGGGACGTGGGGAGCATTGTCTCTTCCTCGAGGCTGTTCAAGCGAGCCGGCGCTGGTCCGACAGGTCCTTGCCGCCCGGCGTCTCGATGACCGTCGCGCCGCACCAGTCGCGGACGGGCAGGGCCCTGAGCGCCTCGACGACGTGCGACTGGGGGCATGTCCTCCCAGCGGGTCGGGTGGAAGTTCACCGTCCCCTCGCCGCGCCGGAAGCTCAGGGTGCGCTGGTGGCTGCCGCCGGCTGGGGTGAAGCAGGCATAGGGTCGAGGAAGCGGTGGCCGAGCCAGGTCGCGGCGTGCGTCTCGCGGTCCCCGAGGACACGCGGCGGATCAATCCCGGCATAGAGCTTGGCGAAGCCGAGCTCGTCGCGGCCGGTCAGGATCGGGTCGGCGAGGTTCTCCCACAGCACCGAGAGGAACGGACCGGTGGCGGTGTCGCGCGCGCCGGTGAAGGTCGCCGGCCACTTCACCCCGAGCGTGCTGTAGCCGCGCCCGGCGAGCCATGCGAGTTCGGTGAAGAGCTGCACCTCGACCGTCACCACCGGCTCGTCGCGCACGGTGAAGCCCGGGGGCAGCAGCCGCTGCAGCGCGTCCGCATCGGAGAGGAACGACACTGCCACGGCGCGGCGGGCGGGCGTCTCCGTCCAGCCGAACAGCCGACCGTCGGGTCCGCTGCACGGGCCAGGGCTCGGCCCGAATCCATAGGGCATGCGGCGGCGTGTTGCCGTGGTCATGCTGCCGCGTCCTCCACGAAGCGGTACGGCACCAAGCGCTGCTCGATGGCGCCGAAGGTCGACGGGCCGGCGGCGTCCGTCATTTCGATGCGCACGATGTCGCCGAACGCTCTATCTGCTGGAGCGCGGCGTCCGCATCACCGGCACCGACGCCTGGAGCTGGGACGCGCCGTTCGATTTCACACAAGGGAGGGTCGCAGCCACCGGCGACTATTCGCTCGTCTGGGAAGGCCACAAGGCGGGCCGCGAGCGCGCCTACTGCCACCTCGAGAAATTGCACAACCTCGAGGCGCTGCCGGCGACGGGCTTCAAGATCGCCTGCTTCCCAGTGAAGATCCGCGGTGCCTCCGCCGGCTGGACGCGGGCAGTGGCGATCCTCAGCGAAGCTGAAGGACCATTGCCGGGCACGCCCCTGAGGTGAATCTCCAGCGCTACCGTTAGCGTGCTCCGACGGTCGGTTCTTCGCTCTCGGGGGAGCGACTAGGGCAACTCGAAGTGACGTGAGCGTGGAGGCTCCTGGGCGGCAGCCAGCAGCTGGTACTGTTGAGCGTCGCGGGCGTCCGCACTCGGTTGTCGGCGGCCACCATCATCCACCCTCGATGCGGAGGAGACTGCGTCGCTAGACCGACGGCGGCTGCGGTATTCGCTAGCGACTTAAGAGGCTTGCCTCGGGGAACTGGTGGAGCCGAGGGGAATCGAACCCCTGACCTCTGCAGTGCGATTGCAGCGCTCTCCCATCTGAGCTACGGCCCCGGCCCGAAGGCTGCGGGATTTACGGCGGCGGCCGGCGCGCTGTCAAGCGAAGCGGTCGCCCGACCCGGGATCGGGCCGGTCCATAATGTTCCTGCTGCCCGCCGGCGGAGATCCGAAGGCGAGGGCGACCGCCGGAGGACGCCCGGGGTGACGCGTCGCCGTTCAGACGGGCTTGGCCTGGCGCGGCGCCAGCACGACGTGGGCGATCACCGCGGCGACGCCCATCGCCGGCATCACGGTGGCGAGCGCGATGATCGGGTCAGCGAACAGCGACACCGTCAGCCCGGCGACGAAGCCCGTCGCCATCTGCAGGAAGCCCATCAGCGCCGAGGCGGCGCCGGCCATGTGCGGGTAGTCGGCAAGCGCCGCCGTCTGCGTCGCCGGCAGGATCAGCGCGATGCCGAACGCCCAGAACTGCACCGGCAGGATGACGGTGACGATCGACGGCTCGAACAGGCGCAGGCCGAGCGTGAAGACGACGGCGCTGACGCCGACGATGGCGAGGCCGATCGGCACGAGCTTCGGCGCCGCGACGCGCCGCATCAGGCGCTGCGTGACGAAGCCGCCGAGCATGTAGGAGAGCGTCTGCGAGATCATCACGAGGCCGTACTGCGTCGGCGTCAGACCGAGCTGCCCCATCATGACGAACGGCATCATGATGGCGAGCGCGTAGAGCCCCCCGACCGACAGCCCGATGACGAGGCTCGCGCGCATAAAGCCGCGTCCGACCAGCAGCCGGCCGTAGTTGGCGGCAAGCTTGCCGGGGTGGATGAGACCGATGTCGCGGTCCTTCAGCGTCTCGGGGATGGCGAAGGCGAGCACCGCGACGAGCACGACGCCGTAGGCGAGCATCAGCACGAACAGCCACGGCCAGCCGGCCACCTCGAGCAACAGCCCGCCGATCGTCGGCGACACCGCCGGCCCGATCGCCAGCATGATGCCGATCGTCGTCATGATGCGTGTGGAGGCCTGGCCGGTGAACAGGTCGCGCACCATCGCCCGCGACAGCGCGATGCCGGCGGCGGCGCCGACGCCCTGGAACAGGCGGGCGAGCGTCAGCACCTCGATCGACGGCGCGAACACCGCGACGAGGCTGGCGGCGACGTAGATCGCCATGAAGACGAAGCCGATCGGGCGGCGGCCGAAGGCGTCCGACAACGGCCCGCAGGCGAGCTGCGCGATGGCGAAGCCGCCGAAGAAGGCGGTGAGCGTATGCTGCACTTCGGCGTGGGTGGCGCCGAAGGCGACCGAGAGCTCCTGCATCGCCGGCGTGTAGAGGGCGAGGCTGATCGGGCCGAGCGCCACCAGCGCGGCACCGACGATGGCGATGCGGCGTTCGCTGACGACGGGCGGCGGCTGGGCGAAGTCGGTCATCGGATCCCGGAGGTCGGCGGCAATGGCACTGGCGGCGGTCATGGCGGTGGCTCGGTGGTACGGCCCGGCGTCGGCGGCTCAGCCGGCGTCGGCTTCGGACAGGTTGTCGATCATCCGCCGGAGCATCCGTCTGAGCGCGGCGACGTCGTCGTCGGTGAGGCCGCGCATGGCCGTCTCGCGGGCGGTGCGCCCGACGGTGCGGATGCGCTCGGTCATCGCCGCCGCGGTCGGCGACGGGCGCACCAGCTTGGCGCGGCGGTCGCTCGGGTCCGGGCAGCGCTCGACCAGGCCCTTCGCCTCGAGCGCGTCGAGGTAGCCGACGAGCGTCATCGGATCGACGTTCATCACCTCGGCGAGCGCGGTCTGCCGGCGGCCGGAGTAGGCGGCGATGTAAGCGAGCGTGCGCGCCTCGCTGGCGGACAGGCCGAGGCCCTCCGCCTCGGCAGCGCGCTCGAAGCGCCGGCGCAGCAGCCGCTGCACGTCGGCGAGCAGGAAACCCAGGGGAATGTCGAGGGGGATGTCGGAAAGCGTCTGCATTGGGCGGCGGGGCACGGCTGGTAAGGGGTGGAACGACAGATTACCAGATACTATGTATTCCTTATCATCTGTCCATCCCGCTTTCCGCACGGCAGCCATGCAGCGGCGGCGGGCGTGGGCGGCGTGAGGCCGAACCGACGCGACGCTTCCCTCGGCCCGGCGATGGCGCTAAAGACGCGGATTATTCCAGACCCGCCGGCCGACGGGCAGACCGTCGGCGCCTGGTCGTGCCGGCATGGGCCGGGCCGATGTTGGAGTGAAGCGATGAGCGCGCCCCGCACCCTCTATGACAAGATCTGGGACGACCACGTCGTCGACGTGCAGCCGGATGGCACGGCGCTCCTCTACATCGACCGCCACCTCGTGCACGAGGTGACGAGCCCGCAGGCGTTCGAGGGACTGCGCACCACCGGCCGCACCGTGCGGGCGCCGCAGCGCACGCTCGCCGTCGTCGACCACAACGTGCCGACGACCGACCGTTCGCTGCCGAACGAGGACCCGGAGAGCGCCGCGCAGATCGCCGCCCTCGCCGAGAACGCCCGCGAGTTCGGCGTCGAGTACTACGACGAGTTCGACAAGCGGCAGGGCATCGTCCACATCGTCGGGCCGGAGCAGGGCTTCACGCTGCCCGGCATGACGATCGTCTGCGGCGACAGCCACACCTCCACGCACGGCGCCTTCGGCGCGCTCGCCCACGGCATCGGCACGAGCGAGGTGGAGCACGTGCTCGCCACGCAGACGCTGATCCAGAAGAAGGCGAAGAACATGCGCGTCGTCGTCGACGGCGTGCTGCCGGAGGGCGTCGGCGCCAAGGACATCATCCTCGCCATCATCGGCAAGATCGGCACCGCCGGCGGCACCGGCTACGTCATCGAGTATGCTGGCGAGGCGATCCGGGCGCTGTCGATGGAAGGCCGCATGACGGTCTGCAACATGTCGATCGAGGGCGGCGCCCGCGCCGGCCTGATCGCGCCCGACGAGAAGACCTTCGCCTACATCGCCGGCCGCCCGAAGGCGCCGCAGGGGGCGGCCTTCGACGAGGCCCGCCGCTTCTGGGAGACGCTCGTCAGCGACGAGGGCGCCCACTTCGACGCCGAGATCCGGCTCGACGCGGCGAGCCTGCCGCCGACCGTCACCTGGGGCACCAGCCCCGAGGACGTCGTTTCGATCGAGGGCGTCGTGCCCGACCCGGCGCTGATCGCCGACGAGAACCGCCGCACCGCCAAGCAGCGCGCGCTCGACTACATGGGCCTCACCGCCGGCACACCGATCACCGACATCACGCTCGACCGCGTGTTCATCGGCTCGTGCACCAACGGCCGCATCGAGGACCTGCGCGCCGCGGCCAAGATCGTCGAGGGCAAGCGCGTCGCCGACGGCGTCAGCGCCATGGTGGTGCCGGGCTCCGGCCTCGTGAAGGAGCAGGCGGAGGCCGAAGGGCTCGACAAGATCTTCCTCGCCGCCGGCTTCGAGTGGCGCGAGCCCGGCTGCTCGATGTGCCTCGCGATGAACCCCGACCGGCTCGCCCCGCACGAGCGCTGTGCCTCCACTTCGAACCGCAACTTCGAGGGTCGTCAGGGCTTCAAGGGCCGCACCCACCTCGTCTCGCCGATCATGGCGGCGGCGGCGGCGATCGCCGGCCGCTTCGTCGACGTGCGCCACTGGACGTGATGCGGCCGGGCCGGGTGGCCGCGCCGCGGGTGACGCCGAACGGAGAATGGGCGGCCGAGGATGTCTCGGCCGCCTTCTTGTTTCAGGCCGTGCGCGTCACGTCCTTGTGAGGCGAGCGGTCCGGCTCAGCGGTAGACCCACTGGCAATCCTGCACCGGCTTGTAGGTCACGACCCGGTTGCCGTTCGGCTTCACCACGACGACCTTCTTTGTGACGTTGTTGCAGCGCTTGACGCGGGTCGGCTGCACGTACACCGGGCCCGGCCGCACCACGACGGCGCCCGGACGGACGACCACCGCCGGCGGGCGGTAATAGGGATAGGGCGCCACGTAGGCGCCGCGGCCGTAGTATCCGCCCGGCCTCACCTTGACGACGACGTCGGCGGCGGCGGGCGCGATGGCGGCGAGGCTGCCGATCACGGCAAGCGCGATGGACGCGGTACGCAACATGTCTCGTCTCCTCGAGTGCGGCCGTCTGCGGCCAACCATGTCGCAACCCTAGCGGACGCACCTTAACGCCTGGTGAGGCGGGCGTTCATTTGGCGTTCAGAAGTGTGAACGTCGCGGCCGCATGGCTGTGTGCCAGAGCCGAAGGCGCAGCCACGGCGCGGCACCGCACCGCGTGGACGAGAAGCGGGGCGGCGGTTTCCCGCCACCCCGATGCCGGATGCCGGTCCCTGGCAGGACCGCCCGGCGGTGCACCGGCCGGTTTCAGGCCGGCCGGCCAGGCGTCACTGCGCCGGCGTCGTCGTGGGCGCCGGGGTGGCCGGAGCGGGCGTGGCCGGCGTCGTGGTCGTGGCCGGAGCCGCGGGCGCGGGCGTCGCCGGTGCCGTGGTGGTGGCCGGCGCCGGTGCGGTGGCGGTCGGCGCGGGCTTCTTTCCGCCGAGGAAGCCGCCGGCATAGGCGACGACCAGCACGATGATGATCACGACGACGAGGATGATGATGTTTCTTTGGCTCATGGCGCAGTGCTCCCGTTGCCGCGGGATCGGCGTACGGTCACTAGACGCGTCGCCCCCGTCCCCGCGCCCTCTTCCCCTAAGCGACAACCGTGGCGACGTCGCGACCGCATCGTCACGGAAATGACGCCGGCGCAATGCGGTTTGCGACCCCGCGGTGCGCTGTCCGCGCGCCGCGAGGCGGCCTCGCCAATTCCTCCGGGTGAGCGGCGCCTTGTGGAACCAAAACCCCGCTTTCGCGTTGAGTAGCCGGCTTAAACAGGAGGTTGACGTGAACAGCATCATTTGGATCGTCGGGGCGGTCGTCATCATCATCGCGATCCTGAGCTTCTTCGGACTGCGCTGAGAAGAATCCGCCGCCGAGGCGAAGCCAGGGGCCGACAACGATGAGAGCCGCCTTCGAGAGAGGGCGGCTTTCGTTTGCCGGGCCGTCCTCCGCACTCGCCGCGAGCCTCGCCGTGATCTGTGTCAATGCGGGAGGCGGATCGGCATGGTCCGATCTGTCTGAGCCGTCGGCGGCGCTCCGGCGATGATGCTCTCAGGCGCCGCGCGGGAGGATGGGGCATGTCGGTCGGCGGTAGGACAAATCGGGGACCGGCGGTTCGGGAGCCCGAAAACCCGCCGATGCGGCGTGTCGGTCAGGCGGTCTCGCCGCCCTCGGCGCTGACGTGGATCGCCGCGCTCGCGCTGGCGGCCGTGGCGCTCGTCGGGCTTGCCGGTGTCGCCGCGGCTCAACAGGATCCCCGCATCGTGCGCGGCCGCCAGTTCGCGGAGGCGAACTGCGCATTGTGCCACCAGATCGGCCGCTTCGGCGACAGCCCGCTCGCCATCGCGCCGCCATTCCGCACCCTGCACGAGCGCTATCCGGTCGAAGAACTCGAGGAGGCGCTCGCCGAGGGTGTCGTCACCGGCCACCCGACGATGCCGCAATTCCAGCTCGACGCCGCCCAGATCGCCGACTTCATCGCCTACCTGAAGTCCCTGGAGCGCTAGTCGTCCCGCCCGGATGTGAACGGCGTTCGCGTGCTTGTCAGCCAAGCGGGTGGCTGGCAGTGTCCGCCGCCGTGGCGCGCGCGTTCGGCGCGCGCTCCTTTCCGGCCCCGGGAGCCGAATTCCATGAAGTTCGCCGCCACGCTCTTCGCCGCCGCCGTCCTGCTCGCGACGCCGGTCGTCGCCGACGACATCCCGCAGTTGTCAGGCACCTGGAAGGGTAGCGGCGAAGGCATTTCGATGAAGGGTGGCTACCTCACCAACGACGCGGTGACGCTCGTCATCACCGAGCAGAAGGGCCGCGCCTTCAAGGGCGAGATCACCTATCCGCGCCAGGGCCAGCCCGTCACCGAGCCGATCGTCGGCACGGTCGACGCCGACGGCGACCGCGTGATGATCGTCGGCGACGAGGGCCACCACATCGCCGAGTACGACGACGGCGTGCTGGAGGACTGCTACATCTCCGACGACAACAGCATCGCCGTCTGCATGGAACTGACCAAGCAGTAGGGCCGGCTCCCGGCCCGCCGCGAGGGCCGATTCACGCCGAGCCAAGCCCCGGCCGTGCGCCGATCCGCGCACGGGCGGGGTTTGCCCGACCGCTCGCTTTCCCCGATCCAGAGATTGCCGACATGCGGACGATCGCCGCCCTCATCCTCATTGCCGCCGCAGTGCCGGCGCTCGCCGACGACGTGCCGCAACTGGTCGGCACCTGGAAGGGCGCCTACGAGGGCGCCTCCGTCGAGCACGGCTTCCTGGCGGGCGACTACACGCTCGTGATCGCCGAGCAGAAGGGTCGCGCCTTCCGTGGCGAGATCACCTACACCGAAGGCGGATCTGCGTCCTCCGAGAAGGTCGCCGGCGCGATCGATGGAGACCGCATCGTCTTCGCCGGCGACGACGGGGTGAACATCTCACGGTTCGCCGATGGTGCCATCCATCACTGCTGGGCCGCTGGGGAGCAAGGCATGGCCGTGTGCGCGGACCTGCGGCGGCAGTAGCGCGACAGCCTTTTCGCTGGAAGACGCCACGAAACTGCGACGCTCACCCGACGCGACGGCCGCGGCTCTCGCGGCGCTGGGCACGGGGCTCGCGCTCCAGCCTCGCGAGCGCTGGCGAGACCTCGGCGTGGTCGGTGTCGGCCGTTCAGGCAGGGCGGGGCTGACAGGCCAATGAGGTTCACCACTTGGCTGCTTCGGCGATTGTGCGAGGCCCTTCTGTTCGTGTCAGTGACCGTCGCTGCCGGCGGTCCCGGCGGATGGACATCCCTGTTCCACAATGACCCGGCCGTTACTTTCGTCGCCTACTGGGTTTTCTATTATGCGGTATTTTCGGGGTATATCCTTGTCTCGTTGATAGTGTTTTCATACTTCAAGTATTCTCGGAGCTCCTTTCCCGAAGAGATCGCTGATTCTTTGGTCCTGGTGCTTCACAGCTACGGCGCCGTCTCGGTCATGCACCACTGGCCCGTGGGACTGGGGGCCGGGGTCGACGGACGGTCGCCGCCGATTCTCGGGTGGATGGCGGTGCTGGCCCTGCACGCCGTGCTGATCGCCTATGTTCTGCTGCGGCGCTGGCGAACACGGCGAGGCTGATGCGGCCAAAGCGAGGGTCGGCGGAACGCCCTCATCCGGCGGCCTCCGCCCATCGAGGGGGAAGCGTCGCGCCGGCGGCGTCGAACCGAAAGGTTGGAGCGGGCGATCGGGATCGAACCGACGACATTCAGCTTGGGAATGTCTGGTAAGCCGTTGAAGTAGCGTTCTCGCCTTCCCCGCCGCGTTCCTCAGCAAGAGGAGCGTAAGGTGAGCGCACAAAAGAAAACCGCCGTCCCGGCTGGTACCCGGGACGGCGGCGACGGCACTACAAGGCGGAACCTTGACGGTCGCTTGTACCCTGTCGCTGATTCCCTGACAACTCCCGGGCAGGAGCTGCGGGCACTGGCGTCACAAGTGCGGCGTCTGTCCGATCCTTTTCGGGCCGACCCTGAGCGGATCTTCGCCGAGAAGGACGAAATCGCCGCTCGGCTGCTGCAACTTGCGCGCCGCCTCGAGGTGGCGGCATGACGAACCGCACGGAGAACCCGATCGCTCGTGCTGTCGCCGGCGCACGTCCCTACATCGACGGCGTGCCCGACGACTTCGCCTTCTGTCCTGGCGACCTCCAGGATAAGCCAATCCCTGCGCGTCGTTGGTGCGTGCCCGATACCATCCCCGATCGCGCGGTCACGCTGCTGTCGGGTGACGGGGGCACAGGAAAATCGATTCTTGCCATGACTTTGGCGACCGCGTGCGCGGTCGGAATGCCGTTCCTCGGCATGGAGATCGCGCCGAGAAAGGTGACGTACTTGTATGCAGAGGACGACGTTGAGGAAGCGTGGCGACGGCAGGACGCAATCAACCGGGCTTTCGGGGTGGACTTTGCCGACCTGTTCGGCCGGCTCGCGTGGGTGCTGCAGGCGGGGGAGGACACGTTCCTGCTGCGCTTCGACAAAAACGGCCGGCCGGCGCAAACGCCTCTCTCGAAGAAGCTCGACGCCTATGTGCGGGGCTCCGGCTCGCAGTTGCTCGTCATCGACACAATCGCCGACACCTTTGGTGGGCTGGAGATCGACCGTCAGCAGGTGACGCGGTTCGTCCGTCATCACCAGAAGCTGGCGGCGGACATTGACGGCGCGGTGCTGATGATCGGGCACCCGAGCGTCGCGGGCATGAAGGACGGCCGGCCGGCATCCGGCTCGAACGCCTGGGTCAACGCGGTCCGGAGCGCGCTCTATCTCCGCAAGGCGGAGGAGAGCGAGGCGCCTGGTGGCGATGCGAAGCGAGTCCGCATCCTGGAGCGTGTCAAAGCCAACTTCGCCTCGACGGACGTGGAGATCCGCGTCCGGTATTTCGACGGCGTGTTCATGGCGGACCATGCCCCGGACGAGCCACCCGGCCCGTTCAACAACATCCGCGTAGAGGTGGACTTCCTCGCCGCCTTGCGCGCTGCGCTCCTGAAGGGTCGGCAGCTGTCCCCGTCCCGCAAGGTCGAGAACTACGCACCCAAGGCACTGCGGCAGTCGCCAGAGCTGCGCAGACACACGCCGAAGATGATCGAGCAGGCCTTTGACCGGCTCATTGCCAACGGCGAGCTGCGCGTCGCGATCCTCGGGACAGGCAAGAGCGTCCGCAAGGTTGTCGTGCCCTCGGAGCAGCCGCCGCTTCCCGACGAACGCGACCCGAACACGGGGGCCAAGCTATGAGCCGGAAAATCGGGGGGTATCCTCGTAACTCATTGAAATTATTGAGGCGGGGGGTGTTGGGGGGTATGCGGGGGGTATGGTCACAACCCATTGTAATCATTGGCGTTTCGATTCGGCGGGGGGTTTCCCCTCTACTACGTAGAGGGGGGCAGGCCCGGAAAGCCTGCCCCCTCCACGTAGGAGGGCGCAGCAAGGCTGCTAGGTTTCGGGTTCCGGCGGCGCCAGCCGCTGGGCTGCGGCGGCGGGAGGAGGACTTTGGCGACCACCTCCCGCCGTCGGTTGCTCCGAGCCGCCCGCGGGGACGGCCACTCGCTACGGCGCTTGCGGGGAGCGCGCGAGCGTCCGCCCCCGCTCCGTCGAGAACATCGCCAACGCTGCGCGGCGGCAGACGGTGCGCACCACCCTGCCCACATCGGACGAAATCCGTCGGATGTGGCGGGTGTGGAAGCGCGGGGGCACCCGCGACCGGCGGCCGACGGCCATGGGGGGTCGCCCCTCTGGGTCCTCCCCGGGCGCCTGGCGCCAACGGGCCCTCAGCAGCCTCGGGCTTGGGCAGTAGGTCGGCTTACAAGCGGTACACGGAACGCACGATGGCACGCGTGAACGCGTGCGGCCGCCCATTGGCGTGAAGGCTCACGCGTGAATGAGTGAACCCGTGAACCGCTTGCGCACGGTTCTACTGCCCAAGCGCGAGGCGGCTGAGCTCCCGTTGGAGCAGCCATTTCCAGAAGGACCCGAAAGGGTTGGGGGTTCGGCGGTAGCGGAGCCGGCCGCGGGCGCGCTCCACACAGCGCCGTAGCTCGCGGGCGGCGGAGCGGGCCAATCGACGGATTTCGTCGATTGGGGCGCGGCGCGCCTGGCGCTGGGGCGGTCGTGTCCCGCCTCGCGGCCACGGGGAGCCCTGCCCCTGTGGGTCCTACCCGGAGGATCTAGCGCACGGGCAGCACAGCGCCCGAGGGTTCGGCAGTCTAACGGCGTTCGGAGAGCCTTAAGACAGGCTACAGTCGAGCCTTAACAGCAAGCGGCAGCGGCGCGCGGCGCGAGCGGCAAGCGGACGGATTCCGTTCGGGTGCCGCACCTACCCGTTCCGGGTCCTCCTGGCAGCCATCCCCCTCGCGGGTGCTCAGCCGCCCGAGGGCTCTTCAGAAATGCTGCCGGCGGGGTGGGTTACGGTGCGGTTACGGAGGTTACAGAGGGCCGCCTGGGTTACGAAGCGCCCGCGGGGGGCGTGCGACGATCGCGGGCCGGTGCTCACAGCCTGCCGCAGCTTCAGCGTCCACGACCAACAGGTCTTTCTCAACCCGCGCCCTTGATCCGCAACCACCGCAACCCGTCCGCAACCCAGCTTGGCGGCGGCATTTCTGCGGAGCCCTTGGGCAGCCGCGCCCCCGCAGGTGCGTGGAAGGCGAGGAGGACCCGAAAGGGGTAGCCGACACATGCAATGGCAACGACTCCTCAGCCACTCTACGCGACTGCTTGTCTGTCTCGTGACGACGAGTCATGCGGCGGTCGTGGTGGACAGCGCTACGTGCCTTGATTAGGCCGCCTTTGCAAAAATTGCCTACCGTCAAAGACTAAGCCAGTCACTGTGCCCCCGTTCATTCGTTCAGTCTGAAAGGCAAAATCGATGGATGAATCGATATAACCGAGGCTTCTTAACGCCCAATAGCATGTGCCGTAAAGCTTGACGGCACTACGTACTTCGCTGTTCAATTCTGATACCTTATTAAGTTCGTCCAAGTCGACGGGAGTGCGCGGGCGGGAAGTTAAGTAAGAGACGATGTTTTCAGACTGAGCAGAGTGCTGTTCATGAAGTGCATCAACCGAATCAGAGAATGCTGCGAATAGATGATCTATCTCACCGGCATCAGGTCTATCGGAGCGGGACGAGTCCGAACAATAACGCACTAGCGCAATATCTTCTATGCTTCCTACACGGACGAAGATGCCATCGACATCAATCTTTCCGCGGGGGTACAGTGCGATTCGCACTTCGCTCTGGTCGCTGTAGGTCATCTGCTTTAAGAAAGCATCTCCGGGCCTTGGTCCGTCGTCCCTAAAGTCGAATATATTCGACCGATAAGAGACTTTGCCGAGTCTAATGCTATGAAATAAGTCGTTAACTTTCCCCATGCCTTCCACGATGCCATCTGAGAATATTCTTGAGGCCAATGCCTGAATATCTCTTAGCTCGATGCATGCGTCGTAATTAGCTCCGTGATCGTTCTCTCGCGCCATGATAGTACGCAGATCTTCAAATTCACCGTGCGAGAAGCAGAATATGAAAGCATCAACCTCCCGAATAATTCGATGATTTATAACCGTAACCCCTGATCCTTCATCTATTTGAATTGCTGCGGAGCGCAGTAGTTCACGCTCTGATGCTCCTTCCGCGCCGGGAATGACCTCAGAGCGTTCAATCACCGATATTGATCGGCCTTCATTTAGATCACCAATTCTATTATCTCCAAATATACCCTCTAGAAGTTGATAATATCTTAGCCTCCCAAACCGGATCGATCCGGATAACGTTGTTTCGACATGTCTTGACGAAAGAAACTTGTAATATCCACCTGGGGGATGTTCACCCGTCTCTGGATCTGAAGTTGTGCTGGCGATGGTTGGTGTTTGTTCTGTTGTCATCCCATCTACCTTAATAATTCGAGGAGACTATGAGGCGCTCCTTCATGTCACCTATTCGCTACTACGCAGCCGTACACCTACGCCTCCACCATTGGCGGGGATGAAGTCGACTCCTTCATCCTCGAAGGCCAATTTTATGGCAGTTAAATTGTTCGGACTTGGCACACGCCGACCCTTTTCGAAGTCGCGAACTGTGCTTTCGCTGAGATTCGATCGCGTCGCTAGGTGCGCCTGAGACCAATCCAAGAGCCCCCGCGCCGCACGCGACTGAGCCGGAGTTATCGCTTTGCGATTCACGAAAATCGTCTCTGATTAGCGGAATTCGTTGATGCCACGCAAGTTGCGCGGTATCCGTTGAATGTTGACGGTTTTATAGCACGGAAGGGCTGCCATGAACACGCTTCACGCGCACGAAATGTGGAGCTACTCCCAAAGACGCGCCGCTCTTGTCCCCGTCTCGGCCGATCTAGTCGAACAGCTGGAGGCGCTCGTATCCACGGTGATCCAATTGCTCGACGAGATCGGCGGCGATCCGGATTTGGAACCCAGCCTGCTCGGCAACCATCTGCTGCCGTACGATGCCGAAGGCGATGGTGACGCGGACGACGAAGACGACGGCTGCAGCGAGCCCTCGCTCGGCGCCCCCGAGCCAGAGTTGCGTGGCGCGGACTATCATTTCCCTGAAGGGGCTACCTTCGCCCACGCCGAGCCGCTTGGCTCGCAGGTGGGGTGGTCGCGGAGCGGCGACGACGACCGGGAACAAGAAGACGAGCACGGCGGAGACGTTCAGGATGAGCCGCACGATGACGGCTTGCACGGTGGCGCCGACAGCGAGCCGAGCCTAGGCTGGACGATTGACGGCCGGGTCGGCTGCAACACCGACAGGGAACTGGACCTAAGTGGCGGTCTCTGTCGCCGGCTGACGGCTACGCTACCTTCCGAGCCTCCGCCCCTTGTAGAGATCGACCCGGAGCACGAGGCCCGGCTAGGGCTCTCCAGGGGGCGAGTTTTCACCGACTCGTGTGGCCGGCGCTTCCCTATTCCCCCGGCCCATCGCCTTCCGCCGCTGGCGCCGGGTGAGCGCCTCTTCGTCGACATCTACGGTGCATCGTACCGCTTCGCCCGACGCACGCCGGCGCCCGCCGCGGAGGTGGTCCGGTGACAGTTGCACTGGGCCGGCCGCGCGGCGGTCGTGTCACGTGGTCGGCTTGCTACAACGGCTTGGCGCAAGCCGCCGCGAACTGAGCCGGTCAGCTTGTCGTTCTTTTCGTGTTGCATCATGCAACGCGAAGCGCGTAGTGAAATGGCAGGCACAACGCGCGGCACAGGACGACGCACATGAACGAACTTCAGAACAAGCTGCCGGAGCTCCGGTTCGAGGCCACCACCGACAAGCGGCTGGGCGGCGGCAGCGACATCCACGTCGCGGGCGATACCGACCTTCTCGGCCGGTTCTTCACGTCGGACGAGGGGGGCATCATCAGCGGTGTTTCCCCGGAGAAGCAGCGTCTGTGGAGGACCCGAGGCCTCGTTCCCTTCGACCGGCTGCCGGAGGCTAAGGGCAACAAGCGCCGCGTTCTCAGCTGGGAGACCATCGTGCAGTACGGCGTGATGGCCGAGGCGGTGCGTGCCGGCATCGAAATCGAGTGCGCCGGCTGGTTCGCGTCCGCGGAGACGATCCCCCAGCTCGCTTCCCGCGACTTCCGCCGGGAAGAAGGTGGCGACCCGCTCTACCTGTTCTGCAAGCCGTTGCCGGGTGACCCCAAGTCCTACGCGAACGTCACGACCGGCGCCGGGCCGATGGATTTCAGCGCCGGCGACTACTGGGGGCGGTTCGGCTTCTGGCTCAACTTCTCGGCCCTCCAGCGCGCGCTGGTGGCGCGCCTCCTCTCGCTCTGAGGGGGCGACGATGACCGTCCAGCCCAATCTGCACGAGCGCCGCGCCAGCCTGCCATTGCAGGCCCGCCTGGCGACCATCGAGACCCGCGACACGGCCGCCCGCACCGTCGTCGCGTGCTTCACCAGCGGCGCCGCCGTCATGCGGCCGGCGAGCCAACGCTACGGCCGAGAGCACGGGGGCTACGAGGAGGTGCTCCTCGTCAGCGAGGAGGCGATCGACCTTACCCGGTTCGGGTCGGGCCGTGCGCCCGTGCTCGATTCGCACGGTGCGTGGTCGACCCACGGCCAGCTCGGCATCGTCTCGCGTGCCTGGCTGGACGCCGGCAAGGGTTATGCCGAGATCCGCTTTCCGAGTGCGGGTGTCTCGCCGCAGATCGACGAGTTCGTCAGCCTCGTCCTCGACGGCCAGCGGCCAAACGTTTCCGTCGGCTACACCGTCGATCAGGTGCGGATCGAGCCGGGCGGCGAGGGCCGGCCGGAACGGTGGGTCGTGGAGCGGTGGACGCCCTACGAGCTGAGCTTCGTGGTGATGGGCGCCGACGGGGAAGCGCACGTCATGACCGGCCGGCGCGGGCTCGGCTCCGACGACCGCGAGTTTCCCGTGATCATCACTGCGCCGGCGCTGCCGCCGGCGGAGGCGGAGCGCCAGCGGGTGCTGACGCTCTCGACCATCGCGGCGCGGGCCCCTTCGGGGCTCCCGGCCGACTTCCTGTCCCGCCACATCGCGGCCGGCTCCGACGAGCCGACCTTCCGTTCTGCCGTCCTCAATCACCTCGCCGCGGAGTCCGACAAGATGCAGACCTTCCCGCACATCACCGTCGGCGCCTCCGGCGACGACCCGGCCGGCCGAAGCGCCGCCCTCGAGAACGCCCTGATGCACCGGCTTGGGGTGCCCGGCGCACAGCTCACGCCGCGCGGCCGCGAATTTCGCGGTCTCCCCCTCGTCGGCATGATGCGGCAGGCGATGGAAGAGGCAGGCAACCGTGCGCGCGGCATGACGGACCTCGACGTGGTCAACGCCACGTTCGGCGGGCTTCAGGGGCGGTCGCACACCGTGTCCGACTTCCCGCTGGCGCTGGAGAACGCCCTCAACACGCGGCTGCGGGCGGCGATGGAGGCGGCCGACAGCGGAATTAGCCAGGTGCTCGCCGACAGCACGGCCAACGACTTCCGCGAACAGGCGGAGGTGGACTTTTCCGACTATCCGACGCTGGAGGCTGTCGGCGAGGGCGGTGAAGTGAAGTACGGCATCTTGCATGAGGGTAAGGAGGCCGTTCGCGCCGCAAGCTTCGCGCGGGCGATCAACATCTCCATGCAGGTGCTCGTCAACGACAACCTCGGCGCTATCGAACGCGCCGTGTCGCTGGCGCCGGGACGGTCGGCGGCCGAGCTGAAGACGCGCCTGGCGGTGGCCGCACTCGGCGGCAGTCTCTCCGACACGCTTCCCATGTTCCATGCCAGCCGCGGCAACATCGGAGCCGCTGCCGCCCTTGGAATCGAGTCGATCGGCGCCGGCCGGCTCGCGATGCGGCAGCAAAAGGCAGTCGGTTCCACGGTGCCGCTCGGGATCGGCCCCGCCTTCCTGATGGTCCCCTCGGAGCTGGAGACCGAGGCGGAGCAGATCCTCGCGCCGATCGCTGCCGCCACGTCTCAGGCGGTCAATCCGTTTGCCGGCCGGATCCAGCTCGCCGTCGAGCCCCGCCTCGCCGATCCGCTCGCCTGGTTTCTCTTCGCCAGCCCCGACGTGGCGCCGGTTCTGAAGTTCGTGACGCTCGTCGGGCACGAGGCGCCGAGGCTGGAGACGCGCAACGAGTTCGATCGGCTCGGCGTGTCCTACCGAGTGACTTGGCATTGCGGGTGCGCGCCCGTGGACTTCCGCGGGGCCTACAAGAACCCCGGTGCCGCGCCGGAGTAACCGTCACCCCCTGCGCCCTTTCGCTACGGGTGGCCCGGCCCATCCGTCACCAAGCCAGCCTCCCCACGGCGCAGGGGCACTCGGCCTTCGGGGCCAAGGCTGGCGAGGCCGGGACCTTTGCGAGCGAGGTGGCAATGCCGACGGCGAAGCGACAGACGGGCGAGGCAGTACGGAAGCAGGGCTTGTTCCCGTCCGAGGCGGAAATCGCTCGGCGCCTGTCGCAGACGCCGGCGGAGTGGGCTGCCAAGGCTGCGCTTCTGGAGCGCGCCGGGCTGCCCCGCATCGACCCCGTGATGGGCGGGCGCTTCTGGCCCGCCGTCGAGGCCTACTGGCGCCGGCGGTACGGTCTCACTAGCGTCGAGCCGTCCACTCTGGACGGATTGGAGAACCTCGATGCCTTGGCATGATCTTGACGCACCCGGCCATAAGGTCCGGAAAACGAAGTCGGGAGCTGCACACTACTGGGTGTGCCGCGATGACATACGTAGGCAGGGCTACACGCCCACTTTGGTGCGGCTGCACTACAATATCGACGATCCGGCGGAACGATTGCTGCTGGCGGGTGCCTGCCGGCGACTTCAGGCGGAAATGCTCGCATGGTCGAAGGGCTTCCGGCCCGACCCGCTCGCCTTTGACGGCACGGTGGCGGGGCTGGTGCGCCTCTACCAAGTCGACGAGGCCAGCCCCTACCGAAACCTCAAGTGGAACACGCGCCGCACCGTCGACCATACGCTCAAGATCATAGAGCGGGCGTTCGGCAAGCGGGCCCTGGCAGCTCTGCGGATAGCGGACTTCCGCCGCTGGTATGACGAGGCCAAGAAGCCGAAGAACCCCGGCGAGCCGGAGCGCGTGCGAAAGGCTCACGGCATAATCTCGATGGTGCGCCGGATCGTCGGCTATGGGGTGACCGCGGAGTTGCCGGAGTGCGCGCGCCTCGCCGCGATCCTCGACGAGGCCCGCTTCAAGCAACCGGCGCGCCGGCGCGTGACGCTCAGCCTCGACCACGTGCGCGCGTTCATCGACGCGGCGTTGGCCGCAGGCAGGTTGTCGCTCGCCCTCGGCACCGCTTTGCAGTTCGAGACGGCGCTCCGACAGCGCGACGTCATCGGGGAGTGGGAACCGATCCCGGACGGTGCGGCCGCGACGGGCATCGTCCTCAATCGCCGGCGGTGGGTGAACGGCCTCACTTGGGCGGACCTGTCGCCGGAGCTCGTCCTCTACAAGGTGACCACGAAGACGGGCGCCGACGTGACCCACGACCTGCGCCTGGCGCCGCTCGTGCTCGCCCTGCTGGAGAAGGTGCCGCCCGATCAGCGCGTGGGGCCGATGATCATCGACGAGACGGCGGGTCGACCTTACGCCGAGTTCGCCTATGGCAGGGACTGGCGCACGATCGCCCAATCGGCCGGCATTCCCGACCACGTGCGCAATATGGACGCCCGCGCCGGCGCCATCTCCGAAGCGGACGATGCGGGCGCGGACCTCGACCACATCCGATCGGCCGCGGGCCACACCTTGGCGTCGACCACGGCCAGGTATGTGCGCGGCGCGTCGGGCAAATCCCGCAAAGTCGCTGAGCTACGCTTGGCGCACCGGGCTACCCGGAACGGGGCGTAAACAGAAATGGGGAACGCGGTAGGGAACATGGGGAACGCGTAGGTCAGCGGTAGGGCATCAAGTCCCTGAGTTCGCTTAGGAAATTGGAGCGGGCGATCGGGATCGAACCGACGACATTCAGCTTGGGAAGCTGACGTTCTACCACTGAACTACGCCCGCCGAAGGCCGTGGACGGACCTCCGAGACGGAACGGTCGCCATTCGCGGCCGACCCTCCGTCGACGGTGTTGTACGCGTGACGGCCCGCCGGGATCAAGGCCGTCGCACGCTCGTGGAGCGGTCGGCGGTTCGGCGCATCGGGCGGCCGACGACCGCCGCCGGCCGTCTTCACCCCACCCGAAAGTGCTTCGACAGCTTCAGTCCCTGCGCCTGGTAGTTGGAGCCGATGCCGGTGCCGTAGAGGCGGCTCGGCGGTGCCGCCATGCTCTCGTAGACGAGCCGGCCGACGCTCTGGCCATGCTCGAGGATGAACGGCACCTCGCGGCTCCTCACCTCCAGCACCGCGCGCGACCCGTGCCCGCCCGCCGCCGCGTGGCCGAAGCCGGGGTCGAAGAAGCCGGCATAGTGGACGCGGAACTCGCCGACGAGCGGATCGATCGGCACCATTTCCGCCGCCACCGAGGGCGGCACGTGCACCGCCTCGCGCGACACCAGGATGTAGAACTCGTCCGGGTCGAGCACGAGGCCGGAGGCGGGGTCGGCGGCGATCGGCTCCCAGAAGGCGCCGACCGGATAGGCGCCGACCTTGTCGACGTCGACGACGCCGGTGTGCCGCTTCGCCCGGTAGCCGACCGGCGCGCCGGGGGCGGCGGGTGTGAGGTCGACCGACAGCACCAGGCCGCCGTCGATCACCGGCTCGCCGGGGGCGGCAAGCGTGTCGGTGGCGTGCAGGGCGGCGAGTGCCGCGTCGTCGAGCAGCGCCGCGCCGCGCCTGAGCCGCAGCTGCGACAGCCGCGAGCCGGTGCGCGCCAGCACCGGGAAGGTGCGCGGGCTCACCTCCAGATAGAGAGGCCCGCGGTAGCCGGCCGGGATGGTGTCGAAGGCGCGGCCGTGGTCGGCGATGACGCGGGTGAACAGGTCGAGCCGGCCGGTGGAGCTCTTCGGGTTGGCGGCGGCGGCGATGGCCTCCGGCAGCGCCAGGCTCTCCTGCAGCGGCACGAGGTAGACGCAGCCTGTCTCCAGCACGGCGCCGTCACCGAGCGGGATGGTGTGCAGCGTCAGCGGGCCGAGCTTCTCCTCGACGGTCGCCTGCGGGCCGGGCAGGAAGCTCGCGCGGATGCGGTGGGCGACGGCACCGAGGCGCAGGTCGAGGCTCGCCGGCTGCACCTGGCCGTCGGCGAACGGACGGTCCGCCGCGATGGCGCCCGCTTCCGCCAGCCGCATCAGCTCGTGGTCAGGCAGAATCCCGCGCGCCATCGGCGGCCATCCCTCCGCGGGCCTGCGATCGCCGCGCCCATCGGTCTCGCTATCCCATTGCGGCGCGTCCGCCAAGCGTCGGCGGGCGCGCCCGGAATCGGACGGTCGCGTCGTCGGGGCGGGGCCGGTCAACCGCCATGCACCGTCGCGCCATGCGCGCCGTATGCCGCCGCGCCGGGATCGGCCGCCTCGGTGGTGGCCGCCGCACGCGTCCCCGGGGAACGGGTGTCGAAGACCGTGACGACGTCGCCGCTGCGGGCGAAGGCGTAGAGGACGCCCGGCCGGCCGGGCAGGCCGAAGCGGACGCTGTCGCCATCCGACAGCGCCATGACGAGGCGGTGCGGCGCGTCGCCGTCGTCGCGTCCGACATAGGTGGCGACGACCTCATAGGTGCCGCCGGCGGCCTCGCTGAAATAGATCGACACGTCGACGCCGCGGGCGTGCAGCGTGGCGCCGGCCAACGGCCTGTCCAGGCTGACGGTCTCGGCGATCGCCGCCGGCGCCGCCGCGGCCAGCAGCGAGCCGGCGAGGACGGTGGCGGTCAGAAGGGTGGTCGGGAACCTTGTCATCGTGGCCTCCATTGATGTAGACAGTGTTAACTTGCGAGCGCAGATATGGAGGTCAATGTGACCGTTGTCAACATATGTTTTCGATGGAAACATCGACCATGACGGCAACCCACGGCGAGCGCGCGTACCACCACGGCGATCTCCGGCGTGCCATCGTCGCGACGGCGATGGCGATGCTGCAGGAGGGCGGCGACTGGCAGTTCACCCTGCGCGAGGTCGCCCGCCGGGCCGGCGTCAGCCACGCCGCGCCCTACAAGCACTTTCCCGACAAGGCGGCGCTGCTGGGCGAGGTCGCCCTGACCGGGTTCGACCAACTGAGGCTGGCGCTCGCCGCCACGCACGCGGCCGCGTCCGACGGCCTTGGCGCGGAGTTTGCGGCGATGATGCGGGCCTATCTTGCGTTCGGGGAGGCCAATCCGGCCCTGTATCGGCTGATGTTCGGCGGCGCCGTCGCGAATGCCGCCGACATCCACCGCGACGCGCGGGCGGTAGGAACGTTCGACCTTCTCGTCGACCTGCTCGGCCGTGGTCAGGCGGCGGGCCTCTTCCGCGAGCGCCCGGTGCGCGGCCAGGCGGCCGCCTGCTGGGCGCAGCTGCACGGCCTGACGATGCTGCGGCTCGACGGGCTGCTGGTGGCGGAGAAGGTCGGGGAGAACGCCGTCGACGCGGCGCTCGCGACGCTCGGCGAGGGATTGTTCGCCTGAAGCAAAGCCGTGCTGTCGCCATCGCGACGGCTTGACGCCTCGCCCCCCTTTCGCCTATGGCTCGCTCTCTCGTGGTGATTTGGCCGGCCGGCTTGCAGCCACGTTAAACAACTCGCTAAAAGGTCGGGCTCCCCGCCAGGCGGACCCGGGACCCTTCAGAGGTCCCGTCCCACCGACAGGGCACACCCGGTCTCGGCGAGCGCGTCGGCCGGGATTTTTTGTGCCCGACGCCGGCTCCCGCGCCGCCGTCGCGAAGTCGGAGGTGTCCCGATGTCGACCTCGACCGATCCCGGCAAGGGTTCCGGAAATCGCCGCTACCGCCCCGCCACCGAGCTCGTGCACGGCGGCGGCCTGCGCTCGCCGTTCGGCGAGACGTCGGAGGCGCTCTTCCTCACCCAGGGCTTCGTCTACGAGACGTCGGCCGCGGCCGAGGCGCGCTTCAAGGGCGAGGACCCCGGCTTCATCTATTCGCGCTTCTCGAACCCCACCGTGGCGATGTTCGAGGCCCGCATGGCGCTCTTGGAAGGCGCCGAGGACGCGCGCGCCACCGCGAGCGGCATGGCCGCCGTCACCGCGGCACTGCTCTGCATGCTGAAGGCCGGCGACCACGTGGTGGCGCCGAAGGCGATGTTCGGCTCCTGCCGCTACGTGGTGGAGGACCTGCTGCCGCGCTTCGGCGTCGCCTCGACGCTGATCGACGGCTGCGACGCGGCTGCGTGGCGCGCCGCTGTGCGGGAAAACACCCGCGCGGTGTTCCTGGAGACGCCGACCAACCCGACGCTCGACGTCATCGACATCGCGCTGGTCGCCGAGGTGGCGCACGCCGTCGGCGCGACGGTGATCGTCGACAACGTGTTCGCCACGCCGCTGCAGCAGAAGCCGCTCGAACTCGGCGCCGACGTCGTCGTCTATTCCGCCACCAAGCACATCGATGGCCAGGGGCGCTGCCTCGGCGGCGTCGTGCTGTCGTCGAAGACGTGGATCGGCGAGAACCTGCACACCTTCCTGCGCCAGACCGGCCCGAGCCTGTCGCCGTTCAACGCCTGGGTGCTCCTGAAGGCGCTTGAGACGCTGCCGATCCGCGTCGCCCACCAGACCGCCGGCGCGGCGCGGATCGCCGACTGGCTGACCGAGCAGCCGCAGGTCGCCCGCGTGCTCTATCCCGGCCGCGCCGACCATCCGCAGGCGGCGGTGGCGCGGCGGCAGATGAAGGGCGGCTCGACGCTTGTCACCTTCGAGGTGCCGGGCGGCAAGGCGGCGGCCTTCGCGGTCGCCGACGCGCTCCGGCTCGTGAAGATCTCCAACAATCTCGGCGATGCGAAGAGCCTCGTCACCCATCCGGCGACGACGACCCACCAGCGGCTGACGCCGGAGTCGCGCGCCGAGCTCGGCATATCCGACGGCATGCTGCGGCTGTCGGTCGGGCTCGAGGACGTCGACGACCTCCTCGAGGATCTCGACGGGGCGCTGGCGGCGCTCGGCCGCGGCACGCGGCTTCGCGCCGCCGGCTAGTGTCGCAGGGCCGGGGCGCGGCGTTGACGGAGCAGCGGCGAAGCGCTAGCTCCCGCACAGGGGCAGCGGAGCGGAGGCCGCCATGTACCGCACCGTCACGCACGACGTTCAGGTCACCGTCGAGCCGCGCTTCGTCGCCGAGGAATCGCAGCCCGACGACGGCCGCTGGTTCTGGGCCTACCAGATCGAGATCCTCAACCTCGGCCGCGAGGACGTGCGGCTGCGCGCCCGCCACTGGCGGATCACCGACGCCTCCGGCCGCACCCAGGAGGTGCGCGGCGCCGGCGTCGTCGGCGAGCAGCCGCTGCTGAAGCCGGGCCAGTCGTTCACCTACACCTCCGGCTGCCCGCTGCCGACGCCGTCCGGCATCATGGTCGGCAGCTACCGCATGGAGGGCGCCGGCGGCCTCGAGTTCGACGTCGCGATCCCGGCCTTCTCGCTCGATTCGCCCGACGCGCCGCGCACGCTGAACTGAGCCGGGCCGGCCGCGTCAGCTCGCGTCGGCACCGGGAATCCGCCAGCGGCAGTAGCTGCGCGTCGAGCGCCGCGCTGCGAGGTCCACGTGGATGTGGTTCTCGTGGTAGCCGTCCGAACCGGGGCCGAGGATCGTCTTGAAGCGGGCGCAGGCGGTCGCCCGCATGGTGATGCGGAACGCCTTCGGCAGGCCGTTGCCGGCCACCTCCAGCACCCGTCCGTCGGCGAGCTTGAAGCCGCCGATGTCGATGGCGTTGCCCTTGCCGTGCTCGCTCAGGCGGGCCCCTCTCACACGATTTCGCGGCCGGCAGGAATAGTCGTCCGCGACCTTCACCACCTCGACTGCCGGCCCCATCCTGCCGAGCGTCGGGATGAGGTCCTCGCGCAGCCACGCCGAGGCGGCCGCCGCCATGTCGCAGCGCAGTTCCGCCGCCGGCGACAGCGCCACCAGCCGGCCGTCCGACATCTTCACCGCCTTCAGCCGCACCGGCCGCTCGATGCCGCAGGCGCCCGACTGCGGCAGGTCGGAAGCGGCCTCGACGACGGCCGGCCCCTGCGCCATAAGCGCGGCGCAGTCCGCGCTGGTCGGCCTCGCCACGGCCGGGAGGGTGGCGGCGGGAGGCGCGGCGTCGGCCGGCTTGGCGGTCTCGATCGACGGGGCGCCCGGCTGGGTCGGCGACGGCGTCACCGCCCTGGGTGCCGTCGGCGTCGCGGTGGCGGGCGCGCGGGCGGTCGGCGGCAGCTTGCCGTCGCGCGCGGTCCAGCGCGGCGACGGCCTCGCCTCGGACGGTGCGGGGGCATAGGCGAGCGTCGTCGGCGGGTCGGCCGCGACCGGCTCGGCGGGGGCGGAAGTCTCCGGAACCACCGGCGTGGCCGCCGCGGTGTCGGTGGGTCCCGCTTCTGCGGCTGGCGTGTCGGCGGGGGAGGCGCCGCGAGCCGGCGCCGGCCGCGGCAGCACCGGCGCGGCGCCGGCGACGACCGCCGGTGTCGCCACGGCGGTGCCGGCGGGATCGGTGGGCGACGCGGTGGACGGCGGCGCGGCCGGCATCGGGGCCGGTGAGGTCGCGGGCGCCGTGGCGGGGGGTGTGGCTGCCGGCGCGGCAGCGGCGGTCTGCGTCGCCGGCCGGCGGGGCGGCAGCGGCAGAGCCGCAGCAGACGCCGCCGGTGACGACGGCGGAACCGGTTCGGTGGCCGCGGCTGCCGTCGGCCGCGCCTCGGCGGGCGCCGGTGGCGGCACCACGACCGCGCCCGACGATGCGGGGCGCCGCTTGGCGGCCGCGGCCACAGCGGCGGGCGTCAGCCCGGCCGGCAGCACCGGGGTGGAGCCGAGAGCCTTCGGGGAAGGGAGCGGTGAAGTGTCGCCGGTAGTGGAAACGGGGGCCGATTCGGCTGCTGCGGGAGGCGCGGCCTCGACGGTACCGGCGGTGTCGGGGGCGCTCTGCGGTCGCGGTGACGGCACCGGGGTGTCGGCGAGCGCCGCCGCGAACCACAGCGCCGCGATCAGCGCGACGGCGGTGGCGGCGAACCGGCGCGCCGCGACGGCCACACCCCGCAAGCTCTGCGGCGGGAGCGGCACGGGACGACGGCGATCCGTCCGCCGGAGGTGTGTTCGAACCGGAATGCGACCGCTCCGCTTGCGCCCCGCCCCTCCGCCTCGTCGCACGGACGACGGGGGGAGGCAAGCGCGGCGCCACCCGCGGGCCGCAGCGAGCGCCGCGCTGGCCGGCCGTGAGGCAAGCGTGCCGTCAGCCCTGCTGCGCCACGGGCGGCGGCCCTCCGCCGTTGACGCCGCCGGCCGATCGCGCGAGAACGCCGGCCGAAGCTTACCTGCGCTCGTAGGCAGCGAGTGAGCAAACGAGGACTGACATGATCGAGCTCGTCTTTCCGGACGGCGCCGCGCGCCCGTTCGATGCGTCCGCGAGCGGCCGCGACGTCGCCGCCTCCATCTCGAAGTCGCTCGCCAAGAAGGCGGTCGCCTATGCCCTCGACGGCGAGGTGCGCGACCTCGCCGATCCCGTCGGCCATTCCGGCCGTGTCGAGATCATCACCCGCGACGACCCGCGCGCGCTGACGCTGATCCGCCACGACGCCGCCCACGTGCTGGCCGAGGCCGTGCAGGAGCTGTTCCCCGGCACCCAGGTGACGATCGGCCCGGTGATCGAGAACGGCTTCTACTACGACTTCCACCGCGCCGAGCCGTTCACCCTCGACGACCTGCCGAAGATCGAGGCGAAGATGCGCGAGATCATCGCGCGCGACGCCTCGTTCACCAAGGAGCTGTGGAGCCGGGAGGAGGCGAAGCGCGTCTTCGCCGCCAAGGGCGAGGCGTTCAAGGTCGAGCTCGTCGACGCCATCCCGCCCGGCGAGGACCTGAAGATCTACCGACAGGGCCAGTGGTTCGATCTCTGCCGCGGCCCGCACATGGCCTCCACCGGCCAGGTCGGCAACGCCTTCAAGCTGATGAAGGTGGCCGGCGCATACTGGCGCGGCGACGCCAAGAACCCGATGCTGTCGCGCATCTACGGCACCGCCTGGGCGAACCAGGCCGAGCTCGAGCAGTACGTCCACATGCTCGAGGAGGCGGAGAAGCGCGACCACCGCAAGCTCGGCCGCGAGATGGACCTCTTCCACTTCCAGGAGGAGGGGCCGGGCGTCGTGTTCTGGCACGCCAAGGGCTGGACGATCTTCCAGGAACTGGTCGCCTACATGCGCCGCCGCCTGAAGCGGCTCGGCTACCAGGAGGTCAACGCTCCGCAGGTGCTCGACAAGGGGCTGTGGGAGACCTCCGGCCACTGGGGCTGGTATCGCGAGAACATGTTCCAGGTCCGCACCGCCGGCGAGGAGGCCGACGACGACCGTGTGTTCGCCCTGAAGCCGATGAACTGCCCGGGCCACGTGCAGATCTTCAAGCACGGGCTGAAGTCCTACCGCGACCTGCCGCTCCGGCTCGCCGAGTTCGGTTCCGTCCACCGCTACGAGCCGTCGGGCGCCCTGCACGGGCTCCTGCGCGTGCGCGGATTCACCCAGGACGACGCCCACGTCTTCTGCACCGAGGCGCAGATGGCGGACGAGTGCCTGAAGATCAACGACCTGATCCTGTCCACCTACGAGGATTTCGGCTTCGGCGAGATCGTCGTGAAGCTCTCCACCCGGCCGGAGAAGCGCGTCGGCACCGACGCGATGTGGGACCACGCCGAGGCGGTGATGCAGGACGTGCTCGCCGAGATCGAGCGCCGCTCCGGCGGCCGCGTGAAGACCGCGATCAACCCGGGCGAGGGCGCCTTCTACGGGCCGAAGTTCGAGTACGTGCTGCGCGACGCCATCGGCCGCGACTGGCAGTGCGGCACCACCCAGGTCGACTTCAACCTGCCGGAGCGCTTCGGCGCCTTCTACGTCGACGCCGACGGCTCGAAGAAGCCGCCGGTGATGATCCACCGCGCCATCTGCGGCTCGATGGAGCGCTTCCTCGGCATCCTGATCGAGAACCACGCCGGCCACCTGCCGCTGTGGCTCGCGCCGCTGCAGGTGGTGGTGGCGACGATCACCTCGGACGCCGACGACTATGCCGAGAAGCTGGTCGAGACGCTGCTCGACGCGGGGCTCCGCGCCGAGGCGGACGTGCGCAACGAGAAGATCAACTACAAGGTCCGCGAGCACTCGCTCGCCAAGGTCCCGGTGATGCTCGTCGTCGGCAAGCGCGAGGCGGAGGAGGGCACGGTGTCGATCCGCCGCCTCGGCTCGCGCGACCAGCAGTCGATGACGCTCGGGGCCGCGCTCGCCGCCCTCGTCGACGAGGCGACGCCGCCGGACGTGAAGCGGCAGAGGGCGGCCGTCGCGGCCGCCTGAGCCGCGGCTACGGCTCCAGCACCGACGGGACGGTTTCGTCCTTGGCGATCACTTCCACGTCGCGGTCGCGGCCGGCCTCGACGTGGAAGACGTCGTTGTAGACGTGGTTGGCGTTCTTCGCGACGACGGCGTATTCGCCCTCGGCGAGCACGAAGCTCGGGAAGGCGCCGATTCCCTCGACGACGACGTCGCCGCCCGGGCTCAGCACCGACCAGTGGGTGTTGGCGAGCGCCTCGCCGCCCGGCTCGGCGACGAGCTTCAGCGTCACCTCCGCCGCCTGATGGTGCAGCGTCGCCTCGGTCAGCTTGCCGGGCTGTACCTCGATGTCGGCGCGCAGCACCGCGTTGACGCCACCGTAGCGGCTGACGACCTGGTAGGTGCCGGCGCCGACGCGCAGGATGGTGCGCGCGTCGACCTTCTCGGCCACCGGCACGCGCTCGCCGGCGACGTTCGCCAGCACGTCGAACTCGACCTCGGCGGGATCGATCGGCGTATCCTGGTCGACGACGGCGTCGAGCTTGAGGCCACCGGCATTCAGCACCACGGTCTCGCTGACCACCTCGCTCGCGAGATCGACACGCAGCGTCGAGCCGGCTTTGCCGAAGGCGGCGTGCACGAAATAGGAGCCCGGCTTCAGGCGGAACTCGGCGTCGCCGCCGACGGCGGTGCCGACCAGCGGCAGCTTGCCGGTCTCGTCCGGCATCGACCGGAACACCCGCCACGTCATGCCGGAGCCGATCGGCTCGCCCTCCTCGACGAGCTTGGCGACGAGATACAAAGGGACTTCCTTGCCAGCCGGCCGTCCGGTTTCGGCCGTCGTGGCCGGCGCATAGGGCACGGCGGTCTGTGGGGCGGGGGTCGTCGCGAGCGGGTTGGCGGCGCCGAGCGCCGGTCTCGGTCGCGGCACGACGAAGCCGCCGGGCGCCGGCTCGGCGAGGGCCGGAAGGGCGAGCGCCGTGGCGACGCAGGCGGCGGCGACGGCGGCAAGACGCGGCGCGTGCGTGCGGTGGCGTCCGCGTCGCGATCCGTCCCAGCCTGCCGTCATCGTGCCACGCTCCGTTCGCCGACGATCCCACCCGCAGTGCAGTCGGAAAACGGCGGCGATTTCAAGACCCGATCGCACGAAGGGGTGAACACGGCCAGCCCGCCGCGACCGATGCCGGCCCGTCGAGGGACGCCAGGCTGCGGTTGACAGGCCGCGAGCGCTTCGTCCTGATGGCGCGGCTCGATCCGAGACGGCCCGGTGCGATCGCCTCCGCGCGCCGGCTCCGCCCCGCGACCCGACCCGTCGCCACCCTCCCGGCTCCTTGGACACCGATGACCGACCTCCTGACGCACCTGCGCACCCGCCGTTCCATTCCCGCCCCGCAACTCGGCGAGCCCGGACCGGACGCGGCGACGCTCACCGACATCCTGACCATCGCCGCACGCGTGCCCGACCACGGCAAGCTCGCGCCGTGGCGCTTCATCCTGTACCGCGGCGACGGCGCCGCGCGCGCCGGGGTGGCGCTGGCCGACCTGTTGGCGAGCCGCGATCCGCCCCCGCCGCCGGAGCGGCTCGCCTTCGAGCGTGCCCGCTTCACGCGCGTGCCGCTCACCATCGGCCTCGTCAGCCGGGCCGCGCCGCACGTCAAGATCCCGGAATGGGAGCAGCAGCTCTCCGCCGGCGCCGTCGGCCTGAACCTGCTGCATGCGGTGCACGCGCACGGCTTCGCCGCGCAGTGGATCACCGAATGGCCGGCCTACGATGCCGAGGCGGGCCCGCTGCTCGGCCTGCAGCCGGGCGAGCGTTTCGCCGGCTTCGTGCACGTCGGCACGCCGAAGCAGCCGCCGTTCGAGCGCGACCGCCCGGACGTCGCCAAGCTCGCCACCGAGTTCTGAGCGGGAGCGCCGCGATGATCTATTTCGACCTCGCGACGGGCCACCCGTCGCTGCAGCGCGATCCGTTCAAGGCGATCGTCGCGCCCCGCCCGATCGGCTGGATCTCGTCGCTCGATGCCGAGGGGCGGCCGAACCTCGCCCCCTACAGCTACTTCAACGCGATCGGCGAAAACCCGGCGATGGTGATGTTCTCTTCGGCCGGGATGAAGCACTCGCTGTCGAACATCCTCGCCACCGGCGAGTTCGTCTGCAACCTCGCCACCTGGGATCTGCGCGAGCAGGTGAACGCCACTTCGGCGGGGCTGGCGGCGGGCGAGAGCGAGTTCGACTTCGCCGGGCTGACGCCCGCCCCCTGCGTCGCCGTGAAGCCACCGCGCGTCGCCGAATCGCCGGCGGCGCTCGAGTGCGTGCTGTTGCGCACCGTGCAGCTCGAGGATCGCCATGGCCGCGCGGTGAAGAACTTCGTGGTGTTCGGCGAGGTGGTCGGCGTGCATCTCGACGAGCGCGTCATCGTCGACGGCCGCGTCGATCCGGGGCTGCTGAACGCGATCACCCGGCTCGGCGGGCCGAACTACTCGGTGGCGCGCCCCGACACCATCTTCGCCATGCAACGGCCGCCCGGCGGTGGCGGCTGACGGTTACGTCGCGACGCCGGCGCCCCGCGCCCGCGCCAGCAGCCGTTCCGCCTGCAGGCGGTGGGGCTGGTCGAGCATGGCGCCGTCGAGCGAGACGACGCCGGCACCCGGACCGGCCGCCGCGAAGGCGGCGAGCACCGCCTGCGCCCGCGCCACGGCGGCAGTCGACGGCGTGAAGGCGGCGTTGATCACCGGCACCTGCGCCGGGTGGATGGCGAGCTTGCCGGTGAAGCCGTCGAGCGCTGCCGCTTCCGCCTCGGAGGCGAGCGCCTCGAGGTCGCGAAACGCAGCATTGATGCTGTCGATCGGCGCCACCCCGGCGGCGACGGCGCCCACGAGGCAAAGCGCCCGCGCCAGCCGGAACGCGTCGGTGAAGCTGCCGTCGGGACGGCGCTGCCGCGCGGCGCCGAGGTCGGCCGAGAGGTCTTCCGCCCCCCACGTCATGCCGCGCAGACGGCGGCTCGCCCCCTGGAACGAGCCCATGGCGAACAGCGAGGCAGCCGTTTCCGTGGCGATCGCGACGATCTCGGTGGCGCCGTCGGGGAGCCCTTCCATCGCCTCGCGCACGGCGAGCTTGGCGTCGAGATGGGTGACGTCGCGGCCGCCGACCGCCTTCGGCAGCAGGATGCCGTCCGGCCCGGCGCCCATCACCGCGTCGAGATCGGCGTCGACGAGGCCGCTTCCGAGCGCGTTGACACGCACGTAGAGCCGCGGCCGCCCGGCGACGTCCCGCGTGCGCCGCAGGAAGTCCGCCGTCATGGTGCGTGCCGCCTGCTTGGCGCCGGCGGCGACGGAATCCTCGAGGTCGAGTAGCAGCACGTCGGCGCCGCTCTCCACCGCCTTGTCGAGCTTGCGCGGGCTGTCGCCGGGCACGAACAGGAGCGAGCGCATCGTCGGTCTCCTCAGCTTCTCAGGCGGGCTGGGCCGGAGCCGGCCGCTTCTGCAGCAGCACTTGGCGGAGACAGGTCGCCACCACGATGCCGTCCTGGTTGGTGGCGACGTGCTCGAACTCGACGATGCCGGCGTCCGGCCGCGAGCGCGATTCCCGCGCCGCCCGCACCGTCGAGACGACGCCGATGGTGTCGCCGTGGAACACCGGGTGCGGGAACTTCACCTCCGTCATGCCGAGGTTCGCGACGATGGTGCCGAGTGTCGTCTCGTGCACGCTGAGGCCGATGACGAGACCGAGCGTGAACAGGCTGTTGACCAGCGGTCGGCCGAACTCGCTCTTCGCCGCGGCGGCGAAGTCGATGTGCAGCGGCTGCGGGTTCATCGTCAGCGACGAGAACAGCACGTTGTCCATCTCGGTGACGGAACGGCGGATGGCGTGCGGGATCACCCGTCCCGGGGTGCACTCCTCGAACCAGAGGCCGGCCATGTCTTCCTCCCTCCGGGCTCTTCCGGCCCGTCAGTAGCGGAACTGTTCCGTCAGGATGCGCTCCGACCAGCTGTGGTCGGGGTCGAACATCACGAGGCTCGTCGCCACCGGGTCCTCCGCGACGTCGACGCGCACGACGCTTCGGATCTCGGTGTGGTCGGCCGCCGCGGCGACCGGGCGCTTGTCCACCTCGAGCACCTCGATGGCGATCCTGGCTGCCTTCGGCACCAGCGCGCCGCGCCAGCGCCGCGGCCGGAACGCGCTGATCGGCGTCAGCGCCAGCAGCGAAGCGTCGAGCGGCAGGATCGGGCCGTGCGCGGAGAGATTGTAGGCGGTCGAGCCGGCCGGCGTTGCCACCAGCACGCCGTCGCAGACGAGCTCCTCGAGCCGGACGCGCCCGTCGATCGCGATGCGCAGCTTCGCGGCCTGGTGCGTCTCGCGCAGCAGCGACACCTCGTTGAGCGCCCAGCCCTCGTGGATGTTGCCCGCGCGGTCGACGGCGGTCATGCGCAGCGGCCGCAGCGCCGTCACCTCCGCCTGCTCGATCCGTTCGATCAGGCCTTCCTCGCGGAACTCGTTCATCAGGAAGCCGACGGAGCCGCGGTTCATGCCGTAGATCGGCTTGCCGGTGTTCATGAAGCGATGCAGCGTCTCGAGCATCAGCCCGTCGCCGCCGAGCGCGACGATCACATCGGCGTCCTCGGGCGCGACGGCGCCATAGCGCTGCTGCAGCCGCCCGCACGCCGCGTGGGCCCCCTCCGTGGCGTTCGGCACGAAGGCGACGGTCCTGATCCTGCGCGCGGCCGTCATCGGAGGGCATGTCCCGAAAGGAGGGACAGCGGAGGTATCACGCCGCCGGGGGCTTGCCAACGAAGCGCCGTTGGCGCGTGCCTCGCCTGGATAGCTGCGGCGCCACCCTCAGACCGGGTCGCGCACCCAGGTGATGTTGGGCTTCGTCCTGAAGGCGAAGCGCTCGAGGTGCTCCTTGATGACGTGCTCAAGCTGGCCGAGGTCCTCGGCGTCGGGTGCCTTGAGGCGAAGGCGCAGCGTCGTCCCCTCGGCGACGAGCGTGCAGGTGCCGAACGGGAAGGTGATCGAGCCGCTCCCTTCCTCCAGCGTCGTCGGCACCCGATGGCCGAAATGCTTGACGAGCTGGCCAAGATAGCGCTCCGGCGGCTCGAGGCTGACGACGGCTTCCGAGATGAGCGTCATGAGGACCCCGCAAGGCAGAGGAGAAGTCTGCCCACATCGGACCCGGCCGGATGCGGCTTCGTCAAGCGCCGTCTGTCGGCTTCGCGGACCCGGTCGACGCCGCCCCACCACCGGGCGCCTCGTCCCCGCGCTTCAGCAGGAGGTCGCGCACCAGCGCCTCGATGCGGTCGAAGTCGCGGATGTTGACGTCGCTCGTGACGTGCGGGATGTCGATGCCCTCGGCGCGGAATTTCTGCAGCACCTCGACCCGCAGGTCCGAGCGCACGCCGCCCATGTTGCCGACGTTGCCGACATAGCAGAACAGCACGAAGTCGAGCGCCGAGGCGCCGAAGCCTGTGAACTGCGCGAAGGGCTGCGGATAGGCGAGCACCTGCGGGTGGGCGCGGGCGCACGCGAGCAGGATGGCGATGACCTTCTCCGGGTCGGCATCGTAGTCCACGCCGACCGGCAGCATCACCCGGCCGGTGAGGTCGTGGTGCATCCAGTTCTTCACGGTGCCGGAGATCAGGCTCGAGTTCGGCACGATGACGGTGGCGCGGTCGAAGGTTTCGATCTCGGTCGAGCGCACGTTGATGCGCTTCACGGTGCCCTCGTCGGGGCCGACGACGATCCAGTCGCCGACCTTGATCGGCCGCTCGGCGAGCAGGATCAGGCCGGAGACGAAGTTGTTGACGATCGACTGCAGGCCGAAGCCGATGCCGACCGACAGCGCGCCGGCGACGATCGCGATGTTCTGCAGGTCGAGGCCGGCGAAGGCGAAGGCGATCATGCCGGCGGCGATGGTGCCGACATAGCCGACGCCGGTGCGGATCGACGTCTTCAGCCCGACGTCAAGCCGGGTGCGCGGCAGGTAGCGCTGGTCGAGCCAGTGCTGCAGGCCGCGGGTCGCCGCGACGCCGAGCACGAACAGCACGATCGCCCCGAGGATCGCCGTCGGCGACAGCGTGATGCCGCCGATCGACAGGCCGGAGACGACGGTGGCGGTGACGGAGGACAGGTCGGCCGAGGAGAAGCCGAGCCGGCCGATGATCAGGAGGACCGCGATGACGATCAAGAGCAGGCGGACGACGCCCGACAGCAGCACGCCGATCTGGCCGATCGCCGTATAGGACAGGCCGAAATTGGCGGACAGGAAGCGGCCGACCGAGGTACCGGACCGGAAGCCGGCGGTCGTCGCCTCGTCGACCAGCACGAGCAGCAGCAACAGCGAGCCGAGCACGGCCGCCGTCCAGACGATCTGGGTCGCGAGGAACCAGGCAAGCGCCAGGTAGCCGGCGAGGGCCGCCGCCAGCGTCGCCGCCACCACCAGCCAGCCGAGCGGGATCAGCCAGCGCCAGCGGCTGCCGGCCTCGTCCGGCGGCTCGTCGTCGCCGGCCGAGAAGCCGCGCGACAGCGCCCGCAGCAGGAGCGCCGTGACGACGGCGATCGCCACCGCCACCACCGCCTGCACGGCCACCGTCACCACCACCGGCAGCGCCAGCACCGAGGCCGCCGTCAGCAACGCGATGCCGAGCGCGAACGCACCGGCGCCGACGAGGATCCAGCGGACGGCCGGATCGACCACCGGCTCCGGCAGGTCGACCAGGCGCCACTGCGGCCGCCCGGGGGCGAGCAGGCCGCGCGCCAGGCCGAAGCCGAAGGAGAAGAAGCCGACCGCGATGGTGACGCCGCGCAGCACCCGCTCGATGCGGACGGGCAGCACGTCCATCGCTTCGAGCGCAAAGCGCAGCAGCAGCAGGCCGAGCACCGGGATGGCGGTGTTGGCGATCACGATGGCGCACGCCGCCAGGGCCCGCTTCAGGGCGGGTACCTCGCCCTCCTTCCGGCCGACGCGCGAGGCGATGGCGAGCAGGCGGTGTCGCAAGACGGCGTAGACGACGATGCCGCCGACCGCGACCAGCAGGATCAGCGCGGCAGCGGCCCGGCCGGCGCGGTCGACCACGGCGCCGGCCCAGTCCTCGACGAGCAGCCGCGCGCTTGTCGCCGCCCGCGGCAGCTCGGCCGCGACCGTCACCCACAGCACCGGATCGAGGACGCTGACGCGCCGCTCGAACAGGCGCTCGGCGAACAGCGCACGGCGTCGCTCGGTGATCTGCGCCGCCAGTTCCTCGGCCCTCAGCCGCTGCACCTGCGCCTGCTGGTCGACGGCGCGCAGCGCGGCGAGACCGCGCGTCTCGAGATCGCGGTCGCGCCGAACGAGATCGGATTCGACGCCGGCGGCGTCCTGTGGCTGCGCCAGCTGGCCGAGCCGCACCTCGGCAGCCTTGATGCGCGGCGCAAGCAGCAGGCTCGCCTCTGCCGCCTCGTCGCGCACCACAGTCGCTTCCCGTCGCAACAGCTCGAGCGCGGCATCCTCGAGGTCGGTGCGGGCGAGCGCGGCGGTGATCTGGTCGAGCGTCGCCCGCCAGTTTGCGAGCCGTGCCTCGGCGGCCGGATCGACGACCACCACCTCCGCCGCCGCGGCCGCGGCCGCGGCGGCGGAAGCTGGCGGAGACGGGCTCGTGCCGGCCGCCCCCGCTTCGGAGGAAGCGGCCGTCGCCGGGGGCGGTGCGGTCTGGGCGCCGGCAGCGACAGGGGCTGTCACCGCTGGTGCGGCGACGGGCGCGCCGCCTTGCGCGGCCACCGGGGGCGCGGCCGCGGCAATCACGGCGAGCCACGCCGCCAGGACGGCGGCGGGCAGGCATCGAAATTCGGCGAGGCGGCGCGGCATCGCCAGCATGCTGACAGATCGTCGCCGCCGTTGCGAGGTCGCCGGCGGCGGCACTTCGGTCAGGCGGCCGGGCTCAGGCCTTGGCGTCGAGGTCGATCGCCTCGAAGAAGGTGACGTCGGCGAGATCGCCCGGCCGCACGGCGAGCTCCTTCAGGATCTTCGGGTCGCGAACGCGGGCGGTGCGGGTCTGGCCGTCCGGCGCGATGAACGTCACCGTCCCGTTCGCCATGTCGATGCTCTCGATCTTCGCGGTGGCCGTCACCAGCCGCTTGACGAAGTCGGCGGGCAGGCTGCCCTCGTCGCCCCAAGTGACGTCGTCGGCGACGGTGAAGCCGGGCTCGCCGCCCTTGAACACCTCGATGTCGGTGACGACGCCGAGCACGTAGCTCACCTCGAGCACGCGGTTCTTCACGGTGAGCTCGGGATCGTTGATCACTTCCGGCAGATAGAGGGCGTACTGGTCCTTGTTCGGGGTCTTGACCAGCAGTTCGCTGCGCTCGGGGAACACGCCGACTACCTGCACGTCGAAGGTCTCCACCTCGGCCGCGCCGAAGGCGTCCTCGACGGTGATGGTGATCGGATCGGCCACGGCGGGCAGGGCGGCGAACGAGAGGACGGCGGCGAGGGCGGCGGCCCGCGGCAGGCGGAAGAATGTCATGATGCACCCGTGCGATGTGATCGGCTCCATCCGGCAGGGTTCTCGCGCCCTCCCGGCCGCGCCGCCTTAGCACGGCAGCAGGCTCGCCGAACAGGCACCTCGGCCGCGCGCGGGGTCTAGCGTTGCCGCCGCAGTGTATTTGCGGGTAGTCACAGTCTGCGATTGCGACCCTCGACACGATAACGTGCGCCCTGCACCCGACCGGAGTGAAGATCGGAGCACATGACGACTGAACTCCACGACTTTCGGTCCGCACTGACGCGTGGCTCCGGGCGCGCGATGCTGATCCTGCGAGACGACCGAGACGACCCCGATCTGCTCGTAGCGCTGCTGCACGCCTGCACGCACAACCTCGTCTTCGATACGCAATGCGAGGAGGCGAGGGCGCCTTACCTCCGCCGGCTGATCATTGCTTCGCGGCACGTTGCCGAAATCCGCCGCGCCCTCGCCGCCCATCTCGGCGCCGATGCGCCGGAAGGTGAGGCCAAGGACCTCGGTCAGGCCTTCGAGCTCCTCTCCCTTCTCGCCGCCGACGAGCCGTCCTTCGACCGCCGCGTGCTGTGGGACTTTCTGGCCCGCACCGACTTCGAGACCGCCCGCTTCGGCTGCGCCGACGCGCTGGTCAGGCTCGACGGGCTGCCGGCGCTGCTGCACTGCGTCGAGCGGTTCCGGGCGGACTACGCCAACGCGCCGTATGAGCTTGATGGCCTGGTCTACGAACTGCGCGAGCGGGACGGTGAGGCGGCGGCGAACGAGGCGCTCGATGCGGCGCGGCGCACCTCCGCGGCGCTCGACCTGCTGCTGACTCTCGCCGCCGGGGACGACGACGACGACGACATGCCGGATCGGCGGTCCGAAGCGCCATGGGACTACCGGACAATCAAGGCCGCGTTCCATGACGGCCGTCTGACGCTCTTTCCGGTCGGCTGGTGGCGCAGTGCCACCGACGAGGATCTCGCCTTGGCCGCTGCAGACCTCCTTGCCGAGAGGGATGACATGCGGCGGCTGCGCTATCTGCGCGTGTTCGGGCGCGTGAACTTCCCGCTCGACCCGGAGCCCTTGTTCGGGCTGCTGAAGAGCCCGGTCCGGCAGGTGCGGGTTGCGACGGCGAACACACTGGGCCGCCTCCGGCGCCCGAGTGTGCGGGAGCTTGCGCTTGCCGCCGTCTCGGGGGGAGCCTCGTCGGAGTGGCTCGGTCTGCGCCTCCTACGCAGCAGTGCGGAGCCCGGTGACTCCGCCCTTTTCGACCCGTTTCTGGCGGCAGCTAGGGCCGCGGAGGCGGACGGCGCCGTGCATTGGGGCTACAGCTACATCCTGCACATCATCGAAGACGGCCACCTTCCCCTCGACGAGGGCGTGCCGTGGCTGGTGCGGGTCTACGAGGAGACGCCGTGCTCCAACTGCCGCCACAAGGCCGTCGGGCAGCTGACAGCCCTCGGGCGCCTGCCGGACTGGATGGCGGCCGAGTGGCCGTTCGACGTGGAGGCCGATACGCCGCCGTTCGTCGGCGTCACCGCCTGACCGTCGATTGCCGGCCTACCCCCCGCACGCCTCGATCACGTCCTCGTAGGTCCGCAAGCCCGACACCGGGGCGTTGACCAGAACGGCCATGTTGCCGGGGGCGTGCTGGTTTTTCCACATCTTGGTGTGGGCCTTCGGGATGTCGGACCAGGGGAAGACTTCCGACATGCACGGGTCGATGCGGCGGTCGATGACGAACTGGTTCGCTGCTGAGGCCTGCTTCAGGTGGGCGAAGTGCGAGCCCTGGATGCGCTTCTGGCGCATCCAGACGTAGCGGGCGTCGAAGGTGATGTTGAAGCCGGTGGTGCCGGCGCAGAACACCACCATGCCGCCGCGCTTCACCACGAGGCAGGAGACCGGGAAGGTCTGCTCGCCCGGATGCTCGAAGACGATGTCGACGTCGCGCTTGCCCGTGATGTCCCAGATCGCCTTGCCGAAGGCGCGCGCCCCCTTGGTCCACGCCACGTACTCCGGCGAGTTCACCGTCGGCATCTGGCCCCAGCAGTCGAAGTCCTTGCGGTTGATGACGCCCTTGGCGCCGAGGCCCATGACGTAGTCGCGCTTGCTCTCGTCGGAGATGACGCCGATGGCGTTCGCACCGGACGCGGCGACCAGCTGCACGCCGAACACGCCGAGGCCGCCCGAAGCACCCCAGACCAGCACGTTGTCGCCCGGCTTGATGGTGTGCGGGGCGTGACCGAACAGCATGCGGTAGGCGGTGGCGAGCGTCAGCGTGTAGCAGGCGCCCTCCTCCCAGGTGAGGTGGCGCGGCCGCGGCATCAGCTGGCGCGCCTGCACCCGGCAGAACTGCGCGAATGAGCCGTCCGGCGTCTCATAGCCCCAGATGCGCTGGGAGGTGGAGAACATCGGGTCGCCGCCGTTGCACTCCTCGTCGTCGCCGTCGTCCTGGTTGCAGTGGACGACGACCTCGTCGCCGACCTTCCAGCGCCTCACCTTCGAGCCGACGGCCCAGACAATGCCGGATGCGTCGGAGCCGGCGACGTGGAAGGGCTGCTTGTGGACGTCGAAGGGCGAGATCGGCTGGCCGAGCCCGGCCCAGATGCCGTTGTAGTTGACGCCGGCGGCCATCACGAGCACGAGCACGTCGGTCTCGCCGACGGGCCAGGTCGGCACCACCTCCACCTGGAACGACTGCTCCGGCGGCCCGTGCCGCTCGCGGCGGATCGTCCAGGCGTACATGTTCTCCGGCACGTGGCCGAGCGGCGGGATCTCGCCGAGCTCGTAGAGGTCCTTCAGCACGCCCCGGGGTGCCGTCTCGGCGCGCTGCGCGCCGGCCGCCGCTGCCATCATCTCTCTCCCGTCCGTCAGCAGGGCGGCTCCGGCCGCCTCTTGTCCCGCCGAGCATGCCCATCCCATTCCGCATTGCAACACGGAAAATCGCTTGAGGCGCCGCTCTGCGCAACCATACGAACAAAGTTGGCGACTGGACGATCGAAACTTTCGATCGAGAACCGAAAGGCGCATCCCGTGCGCTTCAGTTGCTTGCTCTATGCCGCATTGCACCACGCACCGCGGGCTGGCATGGTTCGCCGACGCGCAGGGAGGCGAGCGCCGATGTCGGAGAAGAAGACCGCCGAGGGGCCGGCCGCTGCGACCGGGTCGAAGGCTCCGCTCGAAAAGCCGTGGCTGTTCCGTACCTACGCCGGCCACTCGACGGCGGATAAGTCGAACGCCCTCTACAAGATGAACCTCGCCAAGGGCCAGACCGGCCTGTCGGTCGCCTTCGACCTGCCGACGCAGACCGGCTACGACCCCGACCACCCACTCGCCCGCGGCGAGGTCGGCAAGGTCGGCGTGCCGGTCGCCCATCTCGGCGACATGCGCACCCTCTTCGACGGCATTCCGCTCGAGAAGATGAACACGTCGATGACGATCAACGCCACCGCGGCGTGGCTGCTCGCCCTCTACGTGGCGGCGGCGGACGCGCAGGGGGCGGACCGGGACAAGCTCACCGGCACGACGCAGAACGACATCATCAAGGAGTACCTGTCGCGCGGCACCTACGTGTTCCCGCCGGCGCCGTCGCTCCGGCTCACCACCGACGTCATCGCCTGGACCTACACGGCGATGCCGAAGTGGAACCCGATGAACGTCTGCTCCTACCACCTGCAGGAGGCCGGGGCGACGCCGGTGCAGGAACTCGCCTTCGCGCTGTCGACGGCGATCTGCGTGCTCGACGCGGTGAAGGCGGCGGGCGCCATCCCGCCGAACGAGTTTGGGCCGGCGGTCGGCCGCATCTCCTTCTTCGTCAACGCCGGCATGCGGTTCGTCACCGAGATCTGCAAGATGCGGGCGTTCGTCGATCTCTGGGACGAGATCACCGCGACGCGCTACGGCGTCACCGACCCCAAGCACCGCATGTTCCGGTACGGCGTGCAGGTGAACTCGCTCGGGCTGACCGAAAGCCAGCCGGAGAACAACGTCTACCGCATCCTCATCGAGACGCTCGCCGTGACGCTGTCGAAGTCGGCACGCGCCCGCGCCGTGCAACTGCCGGCGTGGAACGAGGCGCTCGGCCTGCCGCGCCCGTTCGACCAGCAGTGGAGCCTGCGCGCCCAGCAGATCCTCGCCTATGAGACCGACCTCCTGGAATTCGCCGACATCTTCGACGGCTCCGTCGCCATCGCGGAGAAGGTCGAGGCGCTGAAGGCGGAAGCGCGCGCCGAGCTCGCCCGCATCGACGCGATGGGCGGCGCGGTGGCCGCGGTCGAAACGAGCTACATGAAGCAGAAGCTCGTCGAGGCGAACGCCGCCCGTCTCGCGGCGATCGAGAGCGGCGAGCGCATCGTCGTCGGCGTCAACGCCTTCACCGAGAGCGAGCCGTCGCCGCTGGCGGGCGGCGCTGCCGCCGTGCAGACGATCGACGAGGCGGTGGAGGCCGAGGCGGTGGAGCGCCTCGCCGCCTGGCGCGACGCCCGCGACGGCAAGGCGGCGGCCGCAGCGCTCGTCGCGCTGGAGGCGGCGGCGCGCGAGGGCCGCAACGTCATGGAGCCGTCGATCGCCTGCGCCAAGGCCGGCGTCACGACCGGCGAGTGGGGCGAGACGCTCCGGCGGGTGTTCGGCGAGTACCGGGCGCCGACCGGCGTCGGCCGCGCCGCGCGGGGCGATGCCGGCGACCTGGCGAGCGTGCGCGCCACGGTGGAGGCGGTATCAGTCAAGCTCGGCCGGCGGCTGAAGCTGCTCGTCGGCAAGCCCGGCCTCGACGGCCACTCGAACGGCGCCGAGCAGATTGCCGTGCGCGCCCGCGATTGCGGCATGGAGGTCGTCTACGAGGGCATCCGCCTGACGCCGGCGGAGATCGCCAACGCGGCGCTCGAGGAAGGCGTGCACGTCGTCGGGTTGTCGATCCTGTCGGGCTCGCACCTGGCGCTGGTGCGCGACGTGCTGCAGCGCCTGCGTGCGTCGGGTCTCGACGACGTGCCGGTCGTCGTCGGTGGGATCATTCCGCCTGAGGACGCCGCGGCGCTGAAGGCGATCGGCGTGGCGGCCGTCTATACCCCCAAGGACTTCGACCTCACCCGCATCATGGCCGACATCGTGTCGATCGTGGAGGCCGGCACCAGCAAGGCGGCCTGAGCGGCAGGCAGGAAGCCCCCGACCGCCACCACCGACCGCTTGCTTGAACGCGTTCACACCACTGCCCATATTGCGAGCAACGGCCGCGGTGGTGTCCGGATGCCGAAGTCGGGTCCGGTGCGCCGTGGGACCGTTTCGCAAGGTCGAATCGACCGGTTCGAATCTGCAAGGTCGCTTGGGAAACGAGGACTTTGGCATGTCGCGGATGACCGCCTTCTCGAGCCCGCTGCTGCTCGGTTTCGACGAGATCGAGCGCGTGCTCGACAGGGTGTCGAAGGCCACCAACGACGGCTACCCGCCCTACAACATTGAGCGGCTGCCGCCGGAGGATGGACACGGCGAGGTGCTGCGCATCACGCTCGCGGTCGCCGGCTTTCGGCGGGAAGACCTCGACGTGGTGGTGGAAGAGCGCCAGCTCGTCATCCGCGGGCGCCAGTCGGAGGACGACAAGCCCCGCCAGTATCTGCACCGCGGCATCGCCGCACGGCAGTTCCAGCGGGCTTTCGTGCTCGCCGAAGGGATCGACATCCTCGGTGCCGAGTTGAAGGATGGGCTGTTGTCGATCGATCTCGCCCGTCCCGAGCCTGAGAAGATCGTGCGGCGCATCGACATCGCCGCGCGCGACTGAGCGACTGGACAGGCTTCCGGTCTCGGGAGCCTGAGCGCCGCGCGGGCCGACAGGACGCGACGGCAGGAGGTGTGAGATGCGTAGTACCGTTTCCGAACCGAAAGTGGTTCCCCCGGAGGTGCTCGCCGGCATCGGCGCCGGCCGCATCACTTACGTGAAGGCAATGTCGTCCGACGAAGTGACCACCCTGTTCCCGCAGGCGCCGCCGATGGCGCCGGGACTGAAGCTGTGGGCGCTGCTCGGTGCCGACGGTACGCCGATCCTGCTCACCGACAGCCGCGAGGCGGCGGTCGCGAGCGCCATGCAGAACGACCTGGTCACCGTCGCCGTGCATTGACGGCGGGCGCGTTCTGGCAGCGACGGGTTTCCGGCCCGTCACCCGAGCTCCGGCCGGGTGGCGGGCCGTGTCGTTTCAGGATCGGGGGATGAGCGGTCGCGAGCGGCGAAGCGGCTCAGGCGGCGTTGGAGGAGGCCGCCGGCTGCGTCAACAGCGCGAACAGTGCACTCGCGTCGGTGCTGGCGCGCAGCTTCGCGGCCGTCGCAGGGTCGCGCAGCACGCGGGCGATGCGCGCGAGTGCCTTCAGATGGTCTGCGCCGGCGCTCTCGGGCGCGAGCAGCACGAAGACGAGATCGACGGGCTCCTCGTCGAGTGCCTCGAAATTGATCGGCTGGTCGAGCCGGGCGAACAGCCCGATCAGACGGTCGAGCCGCACCAGCTTGCCGTGCGGGATCGCCACGCCATGGCCGACACCGGTGGAGCCGAGCCGCTCGCGCTGCAGCAGTGTGTCGAAGATCTCGCGCTCCGGAAGGCCGGTCAGGGCAGCGGCGCGCTCCGAGAGCTCCTGGATCGCCTGCTTCTTGCTCGCCACCTTGAGCACCGGCACGACACCCTCCACGGAGAGAAGGTCGCTCAGGTCCATTGGGATCCTCCCGATCCGGGAACGGCCGGAGCAAGCCGTTCCTCTCGTGATACAAGCCCGATGCCAACCGGTGCGCGCGCACACGGCACGGCGGTGCGCACGGCCACGAACGGGCGAGCACCACCAACGGTTCCGGAGGGTATGCGATGCACGGCTGTCAGCCGCCGTTGCCGGAGAGCGCGGGGTCGATCCAGCCGATGTTGCCGTCCGCCCGGCGGTAGACGACGTTGAGGCCGCCGTGTGCGGCGCTGCGGAACACCACAACCGGCGCCTCGGTGAGGTCGAGTTCCATCACCGCCATGCCGACGGTCAGCGTGCGGACCCGCGTCAACGCTTCCGCCACGACGACGGGGGCGTAGTCGGCCTCGACCTCTTCCTCCTCGTGCGGCGAGGCCAGCACGTAGGCTGCGGCGTCGACGCCCGGCTCGCTGGCAGACGGGCCGCTCGGGCGTGCCTTCAGCTTGCGCTTGTAGCGGCGCAGCCGCTTGTCGATATGCTCGGCCGCCTTGTCGAAGCTCTGATTGGCGTCGCCGGCGTTGGCCGAGGTCTGCAGCACGACACCGGTGTCGAGATGGATGGCGCAGTCGGTGCGGAAACCGGACCCCTCCCGCTCGACGGTCGCGTGGCCGCTGTAGCCGCCGTCGAAATACTTGCGGACGATCTCCTCGACGCGGGTCTCGATACGACCGCGCAGCGCTTCGCCAATGTCGACGTTCTTGCCGGAAACCCGAAGGGAGGAGAGCCGAACTGTCATGAGATCCTCTGGTGGGCTCGGAGCGGCCGTGCCGGCTCCTGCTGGCGACCGTTCGGCGGCACCGCCCGCGCCGCCCGGCCTCTCGACCCACGTCGACGTCCGGCACGCACCGGTATCCGGTCCGATCGTCGCGGGCGGGTTCTAGCGCGGCCCACGCCGCGCTTCAAGCCGTCCGACTTTCCGTCGATCCGGACTCTAGTGCGCTTTTGCCCGGGAGGGAAACGCTGCCCGCGCCCGATCCGGTCCGGCGAGGGTTTCCGGCCTCCTCAGCCGGTGCGTACGAAGCCGCGCTTCTCCCGCCGGCGCTCGACCGAGGAGGGGATGCGCATCGACTCGCGGTACTTCGCCACCGTGCGGCGGGCGATGTCGACGCCGCCGTCGCGCAGCGCCTGCACGATCGCATCGTCCGACAACACGTCGTCGACCGGCTCGGCGTCGATCAGCTGGCGAATGCGGTGGCGCACGGACTCCGCCGAATGCGCCTCGCCGCCGTCGGAGGCGGCGATCGACGAGGTGAAGAAGTACTTCAGCTCGAAGATGCCGCGCGTCGTCGCCATGTATTTGTTGGCGGTGACGCGGCTGACGGTGGATTCGTGCATGCCGATCTCGTCGGCGACGGTGCGCAGGTTGAGCGGCTTCAGGTGGGCGACGCCATGCTGCAGGAACGCCGACTGCTGCCGGACGATTTCGGTCGCCACCTTGAGGATGGTGCGCGCCCGCTGGTCGAGGCTCTTCACCAGCCAGTTGGCGGTCTGCAGGCAGTCCGACAGGTAGGCGCGCTCGCCCGGGCCCTTGGCGGCGCGGGCGACGGTGGCGTGGTAAGTGCGGTTGACCAGCACGCGCGGCAGCGTCTCGGCGTTGAGCTCGACGCGAAAGCCGCCGTCCTGGGCGGGCCGCACGACGACGTCGGGCACGACGGTCGGCACCGTGGCGCCGCCGAAGGCATGACCCGGCTTCGGGTCGAGGCGCTTCAGCTCGACGAGCATCTCGGCGAGGTCCTCGTCGTCGACGTGGCAGACACGCCTGAGCGCCGCGTAGTCGCGGCGGGCGACGAGGTCGAGGTTCGCGACGAGCGCCTGCATCGCCGGGTCGTAGCGGTCCTTGTCCTTCAGTTGCAGCGCCAGGCACTCGGCGAGGTCGCGCGCCGCGATGCCGGCCGGCTCGAGGCCCTGCAGCACGGCGATCAGCTCCTCGACGACCCGTTCGCTGGTGCCGAGCTGGGCCGCCGTGGCGGCGACGTCGATGCGCAGGTAGCCGGCGTCGTCGAGGCTGTCGACGAGGAACTGGCCGATCAGCCGGCGCGCCGGGTCGGCGACGGCGAGCGCCAGCTGGTCGAGCAGGTGCTCGCGCAGGCCGATCTCGCCGGCCACGTAGGCCTCGAGATCGGCGTCTTCGCCGCCGCGTGCCGCGGCACTCCACGGATCACCCGACAGCCGGCCGGGGTCGATCGCGCCGCCGGCACCAGAATCGTCCGGAAACAGCTCCGACAGCGACACGTCGATATCGGCGGTTCGCTCGGGCCCGGAAGTCGCCGCATCCATTCCGGCCGGCTCCGGCGGCTCGCGCTCGCCGGCGTCGGCCTCCTCGGCGGCCCCGTCCGCCGCGCCGCGCTCCGGCTCGGCGGCCGGCGGGGGCGGCTCCTCCTCGCGCTCGAGCAGCGGATTGCGCTCGAGCTCGGTCTCGACGAACGCCACGAGGTCGAGGTTCGACAGCTGCAGCAGCTTGATCGCCTGCATCAGCTGCGGCGTCATCACCAGCGACTGCGTCTGTCGGAACTCGAGCTTGGGTGCGAGGGACATGGCTCTTTGGTCGCCGGCGCGTTGGTCCGGTTCTTGCTACGGACTTCCCGCCTACCTTACGACCTTATTTCGCCGACGCCATGCGTCAAAGCGTGAAGCGCTCGCCGAGATACAGCCGGCGGACGTCGGGGTTCGCGACGATCTCGGCCGGCAGCCCCTCCGTCAGCACCATGCCGGAGGCAATGATGTAGGCGCGGTCGATCAGCCCCAAAGTCTCGCGGACATTGTGGTCCGTGATCAGCACGCCGATGCCGCGGGCGGTGAGGTGGCGCACCAGTGCCTGGATGTCGCCGACGGCGATCGGATCGACGCCGGCGAACGGCTCGTCGAGCAGCATGAACGCCGGCCGGCCGGCGAGTGCCCGGGCGATCTCGACGCGCCGCCGCTCGCCGCCCGACAGCGCCGTCGCCGATTGCTCGGCGAGGTGGTCGAGGCGGAACTCGGTGAGCAGCGCGGCGAGTTCTGCCTCGCGGCGGCGCTTGTCCGGCTCCGAAACCTCGAGCACGGCGCGGACGTTCTGCTCGACCGTCATGCCGCGGAAGATCGAGGCCTCCTGCGGCAGGTAGCCGATGCCGAGGCGGGCGCGCCGGTACATCGGCAACTCTGTCATGTCGAAGCCGTCGAGGGTGATGCGGCCGCGATCCGGCCGGATCAGGCCGGTGATCATGTAAAAGACGGTGGTCTTGCCGGCACCGTTCGGCCCGAGCAGGCCAACCGCCTCGCCGCGCCCGACCGTCAGGCTGACGTCGCGCACCACTTCACGACGACGGTAGCTCTTGGCGACGCCGGTGACGACCAGCTGGTCGACGGTTTCCTCGTCCATCGCAGGATGCGTCTGGCCGGCCGCCGCGCCGACGCGCCGGCGCGTTCGCGTCGCGGCGGCGTCGCGGATCGGCGGTGCGGATGGGTCGACGGAGCGTTGCATCTGCACGATCGGTCACGCTGGCCGGCCGCCTCGCCGGCGACTTCGGCAGGGTTGGAAGGGGGTGGGCTGGGCGTCAGTTCCCGGCGGCGGGCTTCGCGCCGTTTCCGGCAGGCTTCGCCGCCGCGTCGCCGGGCGTCAGCAGCATCTGTACGCGGCGCTTGGTCGACAGGACGCGAGCGCGACCGGTCTCGAGCTCGACCACCAGCCTGTCACCGCGCACGACGTTCTTGCCCTGCGTCAGCACGACGTCGCCGACCAGCTCGAGCACCTCGGTCTTGCCGTCGTAGGTGGCGGAATCGCCGGACGCCGTCTGGTCCTTCGAGGTGACGAGCACTTTGCCGGTCGCCTCCAGACGCTCGATCTCCTGCGAGCCGGTGCCCGTTGCCGGCGGTGCCGCCGCAGCCTCTGTTCCCGCGGCCGGCTTTGCCTTCTTCTCCTTCGTCTTGCCGCCGGCCTCGCCCGCGGCCGCCTGGCCGCCGCCGGCATAGTGGACGACCAGCTTAGCGGTCTCGAGCGTCGTCTCGCCCTGCTTGACGACGACGCCGCCGGTGAAGATCGCGATGCCCTCCTTGTCGCGCACCTCGAGCTCGCTCGCCTCGATCTGGATCGGGCCGCCGTCGCTGCCGCCGAAGCCCGAGAAGCCGCTGGCGCTCTGTGCGCCGGCCGGGCCGGCAGGCGCCGCGGCGGCGGCGAGGAGGACGGCGAGGGCGGCATGCCGCCGGAACGTCGAGGTCATGGGCGTTTCTCCGCGGCGGCCGGGTCGAGGGTGAGTTTGACGCCGCCCTTGAAGACGATGCCGGAGCCGTCGCCGCTGGCGGTGGCGCTGCCGGCGTCGATCTTGCCGCGCGGTCCGTCGATCGACAGCGGCTGGTCGCTGACGGCCAGCCCGGTCTTCAGGTCGATGTCGGCGGTGGTGAACTGGGCCTGTTCGCCGTCGCTTGATTCGACGGTGATGCCGTCCTGCAGCTTCAGGCGCTCGACCTCGCTGTCGTACTGGCCGTGCACCGCCTTGAGCTTCACCCAACCGCCGTTCGGCAGCGTGATGCGGGCGTCGATGCCGTCGAGCTCGATCAGCTTGGGGTTCAAAAGGCTCTGCACCGCCCGTTCGGCGGTGATCTCGTAGGAGCGGTCGCCGTCGTGGCCGGAGAGCTTGGGGTTCTCCATCACAAGGCCCTCGCTCGACACGCCGACGGAGCCGAGGTCAATGCCCGGCGCAAGCGCCGGCAGCACCATCACGATGGCGAAGCCACCGACGATGACGAGCGCGGCCACCGGGAGCACCCAGCGCAGGTGGCGGACCGCCCGGCTGTGACCGGCCGCCGCCCGCCTCGCGCGCGTGCGGCCGGCGTCGGCGCCGCGCGACGCCGCCGCATCTGCCACGCCGCTTGGCGGCACGGCGACGACAGGCGCAAGGGTGGTCACGGTCCGCTCGCTCATCGCTCTCGTCGGGACTCCGCCGGGCGCAGTCCAAAGTCGCTGAAGTCCTATATGGCGCGTTTTGTCCGCCCGTGCGACCCCTGTCCGCACCTCAGGAATGGGCGAAGATGTCCTCGTCCGGCCAGCCGGCGAGGTCGAGGGCGACGCGCGTCGGCAGAAAATCGAAGCAGGCGTCCGCCAGCGCCCGCCGGTCCTCGCGGTCGAGGCGGCGGAGCAGCTCGGTGCGCACCGCGTGCAGGTGCAGCACGTCGGAGGCGGCATAGGCGATCTGCGCCTCCGACAGCGCCTCGGCGGCCCAGTCGGAGCTCTGCTGCTGCTTCGAGATGTCGACGCCGACGAGATCCTTCAAGAGATCCTTCAGGCCGTGGCGGTCGGTGTAGGTGCGCACCAGGCGCGAGGCGATCTTGGTGCAGAACACCGGCGCCGGCATCACCCCGAAGGACTGCTTCAGGAGCCCCATGTCGAAGCGGGCGTAATGGAACACCTTGACGATCTGCGGGTCGGCCAGCAGCGCCGTGATGTGTGGCGCCTCGCGCTGGCCTTTACCGATCTGCACCACGTCGGCGGTGCCGTCGCCGGGCGACAGCTGCACGACGCAGAGCCGGTCGCGATGCGGGTTGAGCCCGAGCGCCTCGGTGTCGATCGCCACGACGTCGCCGTAGCGGTCGAGGTTCGGCAGGTCGCCGTGATAGAGGCGGTTCGTCATGGCACCATCGCACGCCGCGGGCCGGGCGCGGGCAGGCGCGGGGGCCGTCGCGAATGTTGGAGGACAGCGCGGCTCTTAACACCGCGGGCGGACCGAGTCGAGGCGACCCGTCGGCTCAGGGGAAGCGGACGCGGACGCCGAGGCGAAGCTGGTGGACGGCGACGTCGTCCACCTTGATGCGGGCGCGCCCGCCGCCGCCGCCGACTGCGACACGCCCCGTCTCGGCCGATCCGAGCGACAGGTAGCGGTAGCCGGCGTCGAGCACGACGCGCTCGGAGACGTCCACCCCGACGCCGGCTGCGAGCGCCCAGGCGAAGTTCCAGCCGTCGGCGTCCGGCCGCCGCCCCGTGCGGCCGTCGGGACGGGTGTACTTCCAGTCGGTCGCCTCGATGCGCGACACGCCGACGCCGCCGCCGACATAGGGCGTCACCACCCCGGCGGGCGCGAACTCGATGTAGGCGTTGAGCAGCGCCGCCAATGCGGAAATGTCCGCGCGCTCGCGGCTGAAGCCGCCCGCCGCGCAGGCGGCGCAGAACGAGCGGGCCTTCAGCCCGGCCGCCGGCACGGCGTCAAGCGTCACGTCGGCGCGCAACCAGTCGCCGAATTCGTAGCCGACGCCGGCGCCGAAGGTGACGGTCGGGTCGACCGACGGCGAGCGGAAGCGGCCGACCGGTGCGGCGAGCCGGATCGACGGAGTGGCGAACAGCGCCGCGCCGAGATCGCCGCGCACGTAGGCGCCGGCGGTCGACGTCTCCTCGGGCAGGATGTCGTCGTCGTGCTGAAGCTCCGGCGCCTGGCCGGCCACCACCGGGTCCCGCGCGCTCGCCGGCGCGGCCGCCGGCTGATCGTCGGCCGTGCCGGTCGCGTCTTCCACCGGCTCTTCGGCGGCGGCTGCGATGGCGCGGGCAACCACGTCGTCGTCCGGTCCGGTCGAGAGGGTGCCTGCGGCCGCCGCCGGCGCCGCGAACCAAGCGAACAGGACGAGGAGGGCACTGGTCGCGAGGCGCGACGACGGCATCGGGTCGGCTCCGGGCGGGGCGTCGGGCAGTGCCCACGCGGTCGCCGTCACGCTGCTCCCGCAACCCTTAAGGCGCCGTTAACCACGTCGCTTAACCACGTCGCTTAACCACGTTCGTCGCCGTCCCTGCGGGTTCGCCGCATCGCCGCGCGCGCCGCGAATCCGCTCCCGCCACCGGCATGAAGCGACGGGATGTGATCTGCTTCACAGTTCAACTCGTTCTAGTGTGGTTCACAAGTTGGGAGCGAGGACGTCGTCCGCCGCGACAACCCTGGGAGAGATCGATGACGAAGAGCCGGATTTCCTGTGCCACCGGCGCGTTCCGCGCCACGGTCGCGATGGTGGCGCTGGCCGCCGGCTGCGCGGTGGCGATCGCCGCCGAGCCCTGGGACCGCCAGCCCGCCTTCCTCGACAAGTCGGCCACGGTGGCGCAATCCGCCGCCTCCGGCGGCGGGGCCGCCGCCGCCCTCGAGACGCAGGCGCGCAAGGTAGGCCGCATCCGCGTCATCGTCGGCCTCGCCGTCGAGATGACGGCGGACGACGACAAGGCGCCGATGGCCGCCGCGGCCGAACAGCAGTCGCTGAAGTCGGTGCAGGACGCCGTGATCGCCGCCACCTACGGCCGCCGCACCGCGACCGCGAGCGCGGCCGGTGGCGACGACGCCCGCGTCCGCCGCTTCGAGACGATCCCCTACCTGTCGATGGTGGTGACGCCGTCCGAGCTCCGCCGGCTCGTCGCCGACGGGCGTGTCACGACAATCCAGGAGGACGTCGCCGTTCCGCCGACGCTGCTCGACAGCATTCCCCTCATCAAGGCCGACCGCGCGCATGCCCGCGGCATCGACGGACGCGGCGTCACGGTGGCGGTGCTCGACACCGGCGTCGACCTCAAGCACCCGATGTTCGGTGACCGCATCAAGGCGGGGGCGTGCTTCTCCTCGACCGTCCCCGGCGATTCGGTCTCGGTGTGCCCCGGCGGCGTGCAGTCGTCGACCGAGAAGCGGTCGGGAAAGAACTGCGCCGTCTCGATCTTCGGCTGCGACCACGGCACCCACGTCGCCTCGATCGCGGTCGGTGACGGCGACGGCCGCAAGGGCGTCGCTCCCGGCGCGAACCTGATCGCCGTGCAGGTGTTCAGCCGGTTCGACAACCCGGACGACTGCGGCTCGGCGCCGGCGCCGTGCGTGCTGAGCTTCAACACCGACCAGATCTCGGGCCTCGAGCGCGTCTTCAAGCTGCGCAAGAAGTTCACCATCGCCTCGATCAACATGAGCCTCGGCGGCGGCCAGTTCTTCGCCGCTTGCGACGGCAACAACCCGGCCTTCACGGCGATCGTCGAGAAGCTGCGCGGCAAGGGCATCGCCACCGCCATCGCCTCCGGCAACAACGGCTTCGACGGCTCGATCAGCTCGCCGGCCTGTGTTTCCGCGGCGGTCGCCGTCGGAAGCACCACGAAGGACGACTTCGTCTCCTCCTTCTCCAACCACTCCGAGCTCGTCGACCTGCTCGCTCCGGGCTCGTTCATCACGGCGGCCGTGCCCGGCGGCATCGGCACCAAGAGCGGCACCTCAATGGCGACGCCGCATGTCGCCGGCGCCTTCGCCGTGCTCAAGCAGGCGAAGCTCGACGCCGACGTCACCGCGATCGAGCAGGCGCTGAAGGACACCGGCGTGCAGATCGGCCGCGCTGGCGTGTTCAAGCCGCGCATCGACGTCAACGCCGGCCGCAAGGCGGTGAAGGGCGCCGGCAGCTGACGACCGCTTCCGGTCAATTGCGCCTCTGCCCTCGGGCCGCCCGTCTCTGCGACGGGCGGCCCTTTCGCGTGACGATGCACCGCATGAGTTGTGAACGACGGCCACTTACGGGTGCAGAATTTCACGGAAGTCACTATAGAGGACGTCCCCGTCGTGCTTCGGAAGAGTTCCACGATGCCGAGAATCCTGAGTGCCGGTCTTAGTTTCGCGAGTGCCGTCTTCGCATGCGCCCTAGTGGTGTGGGGCGCGGCGGGCGCCGTCGCCGGGGAGCCCTGGGAGCGCAACCCGGCTTTCCTCGACAAGCGCGACCCCGTCGCGCAGTCGACGGGACCCTCTCAGGGGGCCGAGGCGCTCCGCGCCCGCGCCAAGGCGGACGGTCGCCTGCGCGTCCTCGTCGAGCTTGACGTCGCCGTGCCGGAGGCCACCGGCGCGATGTCGGCTGACGACGCGGAGGAGCGGGCCCTGCGGGCCGTGCAGGACGCGGTGGTCGCCGCGACCTTCGGCGCGCGGGCCCCGATGGCGGCGACCACCGACGGTGAGACGCGGTGGCGCCGCTTCGACGTGGTACCCTTCCTGTCCCTCCTGGTGACGCCGGCCGAGCTCGAGCGGCTGATCGCCGACGGCCGCGTGCTGTCGATCCAGGAGGACGTACCGGTGCCGCCGACGCTGCACGAGGCGCTGCGCATCATCCACGCCGACAAGGCGCAAGAGGCGGGCTTCGACGGACGCGGCTTCGCCGTCGCCGTGCTCGACACCGGTGTCGACCGGCAGCACGCGATGCTGAAGGGCCAAGTCGCCGACGAGGCCTGCTTCTCCTCGAACGTTCCCCGCTACGGGAAGTCGGTCTGCCCCGGCGGCCGGGAGAGGGCCACCGGCAGCAACTCGGCAAGGCCCTGCCCGTCCAGCGTCACATCGTGCGACCATGGAACCCACGTCGCCTCGATCGCCGTCGGCTCCTCGCCGCGGCGCGACGGCGTCGCTCCCCGCGCCGACCTCGTTGCCGTTCAGATCTACAGCCGGTTCGAAAAGGACGAGTACTGCGGCAAGGGACGCGCCCCCTGCGCGCTGAGCTACACCACCGACCAGGTGTCGGCGCTCGAGTACGTCTACGAGCAGCGCAAGACGCTCCAGATCGCCGCCGTCAACCTCAGCCTCGGCGGTGGGGCCCACAAGAGTTCCTGCGACCGCCTGGAGCCGGCGATGACGGCGATCATCCGGAAGCTGAAGGACGCCGGCATCGCCACCGTCATCGCCGCCGGCAACGCCGGCCTCGACGGTGCGATCTCGGCGCCAGCGTGCATTTCGGGGGCGATCGCGGTGGCGGCGTCGTCCGAGCGCGACCGGGTCGCCTCCTACTCGAACTTCGGCAAGCTCGTGGATCTCGTGGCGCCGGGGTCCGGGATAACCGCGGCGGTGCCCGGCGGTTACGCGACGATGAGCGGCACCTCGATGGCGGCGCCGATGGTTTCCGGCGCCTTCGCTATCCTGAAGCAGGCGAGCCCGTCGGCGGGAGTCGGGGCGATTCTCGAGGCGCTGGCCGAGACCGGCAAGCGCGTCACGCGCGACGGGCGCGGCAAGCCGCGCATCGACGTCAACGCCGCCCGCAAGGCGCTGCAGGCTGCCGGCAGCTGACGATCGGCGGCCGCCGTCAGCCGGCGGCGCCGGCGAGGGCGGCCGCGCCGGTCTCGAACTGCAGCCGCGCCAGCCGGGCGTAGAGCCCGCCACGGGCGACGAGTTCGCCGTGGGTGCCGGTCTCGACGACGCGGCCGCCGTCGAGCACGACGATGCGGTCGGCCGACAGCACGGTGGCGAGCCGGTGGGCGATGACGAGTGTCGTCCGGCCGGCCTTCAGCTTTTCCAGCGCCGCCTGCACGGCCTGCTCGCTCTCCGCGTCGAGCGCGCTCGTCGCCTCGTCGAGCAGCAGGATCGGCGCGTCCTCGAGCAGCGCCCGGGCGATGGCGAGCCGCTGCCGCTCGCCGCCCGACAGCGTCTGGCCGCGCTCGCCGACGATCGTCTCGAGCCCCGCCGGCAGCGCGTCGGCGAAGCGGTCGACGCGGGCGGCGACGGCGGCGGCGCGCACCGCCGCGTCGTCGGCGTCCGGCCGGCCGCGGCGGATGTTGTCGAGGATGGTGCCGGCGAACACCACGGTGTCCTGCGGCACCAGCGCGATGCGGCCGCGCACGTCGGCAAGCCGCGCCTCGCGCAGGTCGACGCCGTCGAGCAGCACCCGTCCGGCCGCCGGGTCGTAGAAGCGCAGCGCCAGCGAGAACAGCGTCGACTTGCCAGCGCCGGAGGGGCCGACGATCGCCACCGTCTCGCCGGCGGCGACCGTGAGCTCGACGTGGTGCAGCGTCGGGCCGTCCCCCGTCGGATAGGCAAACGACACGCCCTCGAAGGCGAGCCGGCCCTGTGGCGGAACCGGCAGCGCGCGGGGCTGCGGCGGATCGACGACGGCGGGATTGGTCGCCAGCAGCTCGCCGAGCCGCTCGGCGGCGCCGGCGGTCTGCGCGAGCTCGCCGCCGACCTGCGACAGCTCGCCGAGCGTGCCGGCGGCGAACACCGCATAGAGCACGAACTGGCCGAGCGTGCCGGCGCTCATCTTGCCCGAGAGCACGTCGGTCGCACCCATCCACAGCACCGCCACGACGCTCGAGAAGATCAGGAAGACGGCGACGGCGGTGAGTGCGGCGCGGGCGGCGGTGGCGCCGCGCAGCGCCTGGAAGGCGGCTTCCAGCCGGCCGCGATAGCGCGCCGTCGCGTCCGCCTCGCCGCGGAAGGCCTGCAGCGCCCGCATCGCGCCGATCGCCTCGGTGGCGTCGGAGGAGGCGGCGGCGATCAGGTCCTGGGCGAGGCGGGAGCGCCGCCGCACCTGGCGGGCGAAGCCGTAGAGCGGCAGCACGATCACCGGGATTGCCGCGATGACGAGCAGCGACAGCCCGGGGCTCGTCACCACCATCATGACGATCGCCCCGACGCACAGCACGAAGTTGCGCAGCGCCGAGGAGATCGTCGTGCCGACGGCGCTCTTGATCTGCGTCGCGTCGGCGGTGAGGCGGGAGACGAGCTCGCCCGAATGGGTGCGGTCGAAGAAGCCAGCGTCGAGGCGGGCGATGTGGGCGAACACGTCGGCGCGCAGGTCGGCGACGACGCGCTCGCCGAGCCAGGTGACGAGGTAGTAGCGGGCGGCCGTCGCCAGTGCGAGCACGCCGACGATCACCACCAGCATGCCGAAATAGCGGTCGATGAAGGTGGCGTCGTCGGCGCCGAAGCCGAGGTCGATCATCCGCCGCACGGCGAGCGGGATCGTCAGCGTCGCGGCGGCCGCCGCGAACAGCGCCACGGCTGCCAGGGCGACGCGGACGCGGTGGCGGGCGACATAGGGCGTCAGCATCCTGAGCGTGCCGAGCCGCGGCCGCTGCGCTCCGCCCGTCGTGCCTTCGGTCTCGCTGTTCGTGCGCCGGCGTCGCGCCACCCGCGGCCCTCCCTCGGTCCGTCATTCTGTCGGCCGCAGAGAGATCACGGTCCGGTGCGCGGGCACAAGCCGGCGGCGGCCTTGTGGGCGCGGCGGCCGTGGGATATATCGTCGCCCCGATCGACCGGCCGTGCCGTCACAGGACGGCGCGCCGCCGTCGCTTTTCCTGCGCGCCTCGTCGCGCGCGCCCCGATCAGGCCTGCGGCCGGCAGCGGCTGCCCATTCGAGCGGACCACCGGCGATGAAGAAAGACATCCACCCCGACTACCACAAGGTCAAGGTCGTGATGACCGACGGCACCGAGTACTGGACGCGCTCCACCTACGGCGCCGACGGCGACACGCTGACGCTCGACATCGACCCGCGCACCCATCCGGCGTGGACCGGCGGCCAGCAGCACCTGCTCGACCGCGGCGGCCGGCTGTCGCGCTTCAAGAACAAGTACGGCGGCTTCCTCGGCTGAGGCGGCCGGCTGCCCGCGGCTTCGCGGGCGGCCACTCCCCGGCGCGCGCCGCGCCTGCGGGCTCCCGACGACAAAAAAGAGCCGCGCAGGGCGCGCGGCTCGAAAGTCGACAGGGAGGCTCGGGGTGGAAGGGGACCCACCCGGGTCCGAAAGATCGGACGTCTCCCTTCATAATTCGGAAAGGCTAACGGCCGGTTAACGCGCTGCCGGGCCGACCTCTGGCCGCCGGCGCGCGCGACAGCGTTAGAGCCGGAACACTGCATCCGCCGCCGCCGCGCTGGCGCGCTTGGCGTCGATCGCCGCCTCGATGCGGGCGATCTCCTCTTTCAGCACCGCGACCCGCTCCGACAGTTCGTCGAGCGACAGCGCCGACAGGTCCTGGCCGACCGTGTGTGCCGGCGGCTTCGGTCGCGCCCGCTCCTCCTCGATCGCCATGCTCGCCTCCCTCCGCTGCCGCTGGTCGACACGATCCTGCCCGAGCCGGCACTGGTTTGCCAAGCGGACCAGTGCCGGCCGCGTTGCCAGCCGTCGTCCGCTGCGGCTACATCGCGGCAGTCCCGCAGGGAGCCCGCCGATGACCGCCGATGCGCCAACCGTGACCTTGCCCCCGACCATGACCGTGATCGCCTGCCGCACGCCCGGTGGGCCGGAGGTGCTGAAGCCGGAGACGCGCGAACTGCGCACCCCCTCCGACGGCGAGATCCTCGTGCGCGTCGTCGCCGCCGGCGTCAATCGGCCGGACGTGGTGCAGCGCCAGGGCCACTATCCGCCGCCGAAGGGCGTCACCGACGTCCCCGGCCTCGAGATCGCCGGCACCGTCGTGGCGGTCGGCGAGGGCGCCGGGCGCTTCTCCGTCGGCGACCGCGTGACGGCGCTGGTGCCCGGCGGCGGCTACGCCGAGTACTGCCCGGTGCACGCCGAGAACGCGCTGCCGATCCCGGCCGGCCTGTCGATGGTCGAGGCGGCGGCGCTGCCGGAGACGTTCTTCACCGTCTGGAACAACGTGTTCTGGCGCGGCGGCCTGAAGGCGGGCGAGTGGATCCTGGTGCACGGCGGCACGTCGGGCATCGGCACCACCGCGATCATGCTGGCGAAGGCGTTCGGCGCCAAGGTGATCGCCACCGCCGGCTCCGACGAGAAATGCGACGCCTGCCGCGGCCTCGGCGCCGACTTCGCCGTCAACTACCGCACCACCGACTTCGTCGAGGCGGTGAAGCAGGCGACCGACGGCCACGGCGCCGACGTCGTGCTCGACATCATCGCCGGCTCCTATGTGGAGCGAAACTGGCAGGCCGCCGCCGTCGAAGGGCGCATCCTGCAGGTCTCGGTGCTCGAGGGGCCGGCGACCGTCGACTTCCGCCGCCTGATGATGAAGCGCCTCACCCACACCGGCTCGACGCTGCGTATCCGCGACGTCGCCTTCAAGGCGGCGATCGCCCGCGAGCTCGAGGAGAAGGTCTGGCCGCTGATCGCCGCGGGGAGCATCCGGCCGGTGATCGATTCGACGTTTCCGCTGGCGGACGTCGCCGGCGCCCACGCCCGCATGGAAAGCTCCGCCCACATCGGCAAGATCGTGCTGACGGTGACGGAGGAGGGTTGAGGTCTTCCGGAACCGCTCCAGTTTGCATCGTGCCGCCCCGCGCCGTATATGGGTGACAATCCCGAAAGCCGACGAAGTCGACACCGGGCTCCCGCGGCTGAAACCGCGGGACGCGGACGGGAACGTCATAGCCTCTGAGGACGACGTCGATGATGAACGGACCGCTGATGCCGAAGGCCACTGCCGTGTGGCTGGTCGAGAACACGGCGCTGAGCTTCGAGCAGATCGCCGCCTTCTGCCGCATGCACCCGCTGGAGGTGAAGGCGATCGCCGACGGTGACGCCGCACAGGGCATCAAGGGCCTCGATCCGATCCTCACCGGCCAGCTGTCCCGCCAGGACATCGACCGCGCCCAGGCCGATCCGACCATCCGGCTGAAGATCGCCGACGCCAAGGTGAAGGTGCCCGAGAGCAAGCGCCGCGGCCCGCGCTACACGCCGGTGTCGAAGCGCCAGGACCGGCCGAATGCCATCCTCTGGCTGCTGCGCAACCACGGCGAGCTGAAGGACGCGCAGATCATGCGCCTCGTCGGCACGACGAAGACGACGATCGAGGCGATCCGCAGCCGCAGCCACTGGAACGCCCAGAACCTGCAGCCGATGGACCCGGTGACGCTCGGCCTGTGCAGCCAGATCGAACTCGACATCGAGGTCGAGCGCGCCTCCCGCTCGGCGCCGAAGCGCGAGGAGGGGGCGCCCGGCGCCGCCACGCTGCTGCCGGTGCAGGAGACCACCGCCCCGGCCGCGATGGAGGCGTTCCGCGCCGAGCCGGCGCCGCGTCGCACCGACGACGACGAGCTCGACGCCGACGCGGTGTTCGCCAAGCTGAAGGCGATGAAGAGCGAGACGCCGGAGGACGACGAGGAGGCGTGAGCCGTGGCGGGGCCTCGGCCCCGCGCAGGCGTCGTGAGGCGGGCGGCGGCTCAGCGCCGCTCGAACACCACCTCGACCCGGCCGACGGGCACGCCGAACTTCGACACCACCGCGATGTTACGGACGCGCCGCGGGCCGTCCGGCACCAGCACGTCCTCGAAGCGCAGCCGCGTGACGTTGCCGTCCTTGCCCTTCACGTCGGCGTCGTAGCTGAGGCGGATGGTGTCGCCGTCGGCGCGCACGTCGGCGGTGCCGACGACGTCCTCGCGCCGCCCGATCCAGCGGCCTTCGCCGGCCTTCTCGAAGCGCCAGGTCTTGCGGTCGCGCTCGCCGTCGGCGAAGACGAAATCCTCGATCAGCGTCAATGTCTTGCCGTCGAAGCGGCCGCGCGTCGTCACCGTGAAGGCGCGGTCGGCGCCGCCGATGCCGCTGACGAAGCGGCCCTCGCCGCTGGTGCGGCCGACGAAGAAGCGCTCGAGCGCCAGCGGCCCCCCCTCGGAGCCCGGCGGGACCGCCGGAACAGTGGCGCAGCCGGCCAGCACGAGAAGTGCCGCCAGCGCAAAGGCGAGACGAACGATCGGCGACGACGAGCGCATGGGCGAAACTCCGAAACGGGTGAGGCTGGACGAGATACGTCTCCGCGCGCCCCGCGGACCATGCCGGCGCGAACGACGCTACCGCTTGCCGCGCACGGCGGCCGCATGCGAGGAGGCGCCATGAACTACCGCCACGCCTTCCACGCCGGAAACTTCGGCGACGTGCTGAAGCACGTCGTGCTCGCCCGCGTGCTCATGCACCTCGCGCAGAAGGACGCGCCGTTCCGCGTCGTCGACACGCACGCCGGCATCGGCCGCTACGATCTCCTCGCCGGCGAGGCCGAGCGCACCGGCGAGTGGCGGGACGGCGTCGCCCGCGTCTTCGCCGCCGACCCGCCGATCGAGGTCGCCTCGCTGCTGTCGCCCTGGTGGGCGGCCGTCGCGGCGGAGAACCCCGGCGGCGGCCTTTCGGTCTATCCGGGATCGCCGGCGCTCTCGCTCACGCTGATGCGGCCGCAGGACCGGCTGACCGCCGTCGAGCTGCACCCGGACGACGCCCGGACGCTGGCGCGGTCACTGTCGCGGGACCGGCGCGCGCGGGTCGTCGAACTGGACGGCTGGCAGGCGCTCACCGCCTCCGTGCCGCCGCCGGAGCGACGCGGCGTCGTGCTCGTCGATCCGCCGTACGAGGCGACGGACGAGTTCGAACGGCTCGCCGACGGCCTCATTGCGGCCTGGACGAAGTGGCCGACCGGTACCTTCCTCGGCTGGTACCCGATCAAGGCGGCCGGAGCGGTCGAGGCGCTGCACGCCCGCCTCGCCGCCGCCGGACCGAAGCGCCTCGTCGCCGCCGACCTGATGGTGCGCACGCCGAACCGCTGGGTCGCGGGATTGCCGGGGGCCGGCGTCGTCGCCATCAACCCGCCTTACACGCTCGCCGCCGAACTCGCCGTGCTGCTGCCGTGGCTCGCGACGACGCTCGCACAGGGCGACGGCGCCGGACACACGCTCACGGTGCTCGCCGACGGCTGACGGCGTTCGCCTGCGGCCGGGTGATGCAGCGCGGCGACAGCGTTGCGAATCCGCGTCCATGCCCTGCCGCGAGTCCAGCCGCGATGGCCGGATCGCCTTGACCCGGCGGGGCCGCTCGCCCAAGGTCGCCGCATCCGTCGGACCGCGTCATCGTTGGTCCGTCCGTCCGGGGAGGCGTCCCATGCCCGCTCATCGTGTCCTTCGTCCGATCGCGCTCGCCGCGATGCTGGCCGCCGGTGCGGCCGCGGCGTGGTCCGGGCCGGTGGCGGCGTTCGACCTGTTCGGGCCGAGCAAGCCGCTGCCGATCGACAAGCGCGTGCCGCTCTGCGACGACAAGGCGGTGCAGGCGAAGCTCGCGAAGTCGATCGCCAGTGCCGACCCGCGCTATTACGGCGTCACCGTGAAGGCGCTGCAGCGCATCGAGCAGTCGGCGCTCGTCGACAACCGCGACAGCCCGCTTGCCCGCCGCTACTGCACCGCCCGCCTCGACCTCGAGCCGCTGCCGGCGAACCTGCCGCAGGGCAAGAAGCCGCCGGCGAACAAGCTGTTCGGCGACGTCAGGGCGCCCACCGAGCCGCACGAGCGCTTCGCCTATTACATGGTCGAGGAGAAGGCGGGCTTCGTCGGCGTCACCTTCAACGTCGAGGTGTGCATCGCCGGGCTCGACCGCTGGCGCGTCTACGACGGCGTCTGCCGGACGGTGCGCCCGCCGCCCTCGCGATGATCGCCCGCCTCGCCGCGGCACTGCTCGTCGCGCTGGCGGCGATCCTCGCGCCCGCCGCTCGCGCCGACGGTGTCGCCGGCAATTTCGACCATTGGCTGTTCGTGCTCTCCTGGTCGCCGAGCTATTGCGAGGCGGAGGGCGACGGCGGCAACCAGGAACAGTGCGCCTCCGGCCGCCCCTACGCCTTCGTCGTGCACGGCCTGTGGCCGCAGTACGCGCGCGGCTGGCCGGACTACTGCGGCAGCGCCTATGGCCGGCTCGACCCGGAACTGGTCGATTCGATGCTGCCGCTGATGCCGAGCAGCGGCCTGATCCGCTACCAGTGGGAGAAGCACGGCACCTGCAGCGGCCTGCCGCCGGAGGAGTATTTCGACCGCATCCGCGAGGTGCGCCGGCTGATCCGCATCCCCGACGACCTGCAGACGCTGTACGTCGATTCGATGGTGTCGCCGGCGGTGATCGAGCGGATGTTCCGCGGGGTCAATCCCGGCATGCCGGCCGATGCCATCTCGATCACCTGTGAGCGCCGCCGGCTGCGCGAGGTGCGCATCTGCCTCGACCGCGATCTCGGCTACCGCGCCTGCCCGGCAGTCGAGAAGCGCGCCTGCAAGGCCGACTGGGTCCGCATGCCGCCGGTCCGCCCGGTGCCGCGGTGAGGCCGCGCCGCTCGGCGACCGGCAGTCTCGCGGTGGCCGCCGTGCTCGCGTTGCTCGGCGGCGGCCCCCTCGTCGCCCAGGAGACGACGCTGCCGGTGGATCGGCCGGCGGAGACCCCGCCGCAATCCGAGACGGCACCACCGGCGGAGGTGCCCGCCTCACGCCCCGACGTCGCGGGCGAAACGCCCGCTGCGGAAACCCCGGCGGACGCACCGGCGGCTCGACCCGACCCCGCCGACGAGACCCCGGCCACCGCGGAGATTCCGGCCGACGCCCCGCAGTCCGGCACCTCGCCGCCGGCCGATGGTCCGGTGGCGCGGCCGGAGACCGCCGGAGATCCGCCGCCGCTCCCCGCATCGCTGCAGGGCGTGCCCGAGCCGGTGCTGGCGCTGCACGTCTCCACCACCTTCTGCGAGGACCCGTCCGGGCCGCCGCTCGCCGGGCACGCGGCCCTCGTCGCCCCGCTGAGCCCGACCGCCGTGCTGGTCGGGATCCCGTGTTCCGGCGATGCCACGCGCGCGGCGTTCCGCCTCTACGTGCTGGAGACCGGCGAGATCGGTGGCGTGCACGCGCAGTTCTTCGCGCTGCCGTCGAAGTCGCTCGGCTGGACCGGCACGGATGTCCTGTGGTCGCCCGCGGTCGACGCCGACGGGCGCCTCACGGGCACGCTCTACGACCCCGGCGAGGGCCGCTGCGCCAGCCGCGGCCGCTGGGGCTGGACCGGCTACGCGCTGGCGATGCAGACGGCCGAGATCGACGACGGCTGCGGCGGCAGCGGCGGCTGGCGTGCCGTGTATCCCTGAGGGTTCTCGCCGTGGCCCAGCTTCCCCGTACCTTCACCGACTACCGCGCCGCCCTCGTCATGGCGGTGCAGGAGGAGATCGCCGGCGAGGCCTACTTTGCCCGACTGTCGGAAATCCACTCGGGCCGCGCGTCCGAGGCGCTGCGGCTGCTGGCCGCGGTGGAGGCGACGACCGCGGCGGCGGTCCGCCCACTGGTCGAGCGGAACGATCTGCAACTCGCCGACGCCGCGGCGCTGCGCACCGCCGGCCGCGCCGAAGCGGAGCGGGACGGTGCGGCCGCCTGGCCGGAGTTCGTCCGCGGCATGGTCGAGAACTACCCGGCCTTCACCGCCGAGTTCGAGCAGATGGTGGCGCTCGCCCCGGCCGAGGACAGGGCGCTCTGCGCCGTGCTCGTCGACCACGAGGTGGCGGCCGTCGACTTCGCGCGCCTGGAGGCGGCGGGGGACCCGGAGAGCTTCGCGCCGCTCAAGGCGTTCCTGGCGCGGCACGGGGGTGGCCGCGGCTGAGCAGACGGCGCAGCCCACGCCGGTGTGGCTCAGGCGGGCCCGGGAGTGGCGGTCCCTTCGGCCAGCAGCTCTACCTTCGTCAGCGCGAAATCCGAAGCGATCCACCGAGCCTCCAGCTCGGCGAGGCGGCGGCCGATCTCCGGACCGGGCGGCACCCCGGTCGCCAGCAGGTCGCGCCCGGCGAGCGGGAAGCGTGGCGGCGTCCAGCGGTCGGGCAGCGCCAGTAGCTTGCGCCAGGCGTTGTCGTCCGCGTCGGCGCCGGTGTCCGCCCAGGCGAGCCGCACGCCGTCGCGCCAGGCGTCGGCGCCGAGCCGGTAGAGCAGAACTCGGGCATCCCGGTCGCCCGCTGCCGCGGCACCGGCGGCGGTCACCCCACGCGCCGCCGCCTCGGCCGCCGCCATCCGCTCGCGCTCGGCGCCGGAGAGCTTCAGCCGCGCCGCGAGCCGCTCGACGTCCTCGGCGACGAAGGCGGAAAGCGCTGTGAGCGCCGGTGCCGCTTCGATCCTCCAGCCGGTCGCTCGGCAGATCGCGACGAAGCGGGCGAAGCGGACGAGCCGCGGCACCCCGGCGAGCACCCGGTCGAGCACGCCGCATTCGGCCATCGCGCCGAGGGTCTCGGCGGCACGCGCCGCCACCAAAAGTTTGCGCATCTCCTGGGCGATGCGCTCGGCCGACAGCCGCGGCAGGCCGTCGAGGTTGCGCGCCACCGCGTGCATCCCTTCCGCGTCCGGCTCGCTGGCGCCGAAGCGGGCGTGGAAGCGGAAAAAGCGCAGGATGCGCAGGTAGTCCTCGCGGATGCGCTCGTCGGCGACGCCGATGAAGCGAACGCGGCGGGCGAGGCAGTCCCGATAGCCGCCGACCGGGTCGTGCAGCGTGCCGTCGGGCGACAGCGACATCGCGTTCATCGTGAAGTCGCGCCGCCGTGCGTCCTCCACCCAGTCGCTGCCGAAGGCGACCTCGGCGCGCCGGCCGTCGGTGGCGACGTCGCGGCGCAGCGTCGTCACCTCGTACGGCCGGCCGTCCGCCACCACCGTCACGGTGCCGTGGGCGATGCCGGTCGGCACCACCTTCAGGCCGGCGCGGCGGGCCAGCGCCGAAACCACGTCCGGCGTCGCCGGCGTGGCGAGGTCGAGGTCGCCGTCCATCGGCTCGCCGAGCACGGCGTCGCGCACCGAGCCGCCGACGAGGCGAACCTCGTCGCCGTCCGCCGTGAGCGCCGCGACGACGCGCACGAGCCCGGGGTCGGCGAGGAACGCGGCGCCGGCGAACGAGGGCAGGGCGCCGGCGTCGCTCATTCGAAGCGGCCGGGCACCAGCACGCCGTCGCGGACTTCGGCGGGATGATAGATGCCGCGCTCGGCGGTGCCGAAGCTCGCCAGCAGCACGAAGCCGACCACCATCAGTAGCAGGCCGGCGAGCGCGGCCGCGTAGACCGGCCCGGCCGTCCAGTTGGTCCGCGCCGCGCTGCCCTTCGCGTACCAGAGCCAGGCGGCGTAGATCGCGAACGGTGCCAGGAACAGGCCGATCTCGATGAGGGCGAGGCGTAGCACCATCCGGTTTCCTTCTCAGCCGCCGTAGAGGCGCGCGTGCAGTCCTCGGATGATACCGGCGGTGACGCCCCAGATGCGCCGGCCTGCGTAGGGCATCTCGTAGGTCCGCCGCACCGCGCCGCGCCATTCGCGCTCGACGGCGAGGTGGTTGCCCTCCGTCATCAGGAAGGCGAGCGGCACCTCGAACACGTCGGCCACCTCCGCCGGGTTCGGCTGCAGCACTGGATTGCCGGCCACCAGGGCGATCACCGGCACGACGCGATAGCCGCTGGTGGTCACGTAGGGATCGCCGTAGCCGAGCGGCTGCACGAGGAGCCGCGACAGCCCGATTTCCTCCTCCGCCTCGCGCAGCGCCGCGGCCGCCGGGTCGGCGTCGCCGGCGTCGAGCTTGCCGCCGGGAAACGCCACCTGGCCGGCGTGCGAAGGCAAGTGGTCGGTGCGCACGGTGAGGATGACGGCCGCCTCGGCGCCGCGCTCGACCACGGGGATCAGCACGGCGGCATCGCGCAGCGCGGTGCCGACGGTGATGCGCGGGTCGATCACATGGTCGCCGCCGACGGCGAGCGTCAGCACCGGTTCACCGAGGCCGATCAGCCGGCCCCGCCGCGCGACGAGGTCGGCGGTGGAAAACGGCGCCGGCGCGCCGGCGCCCTCAGGCGAGGGATGCGAGCGCATCAGCGGCCATCATCGGGAAGAACCGCCCGCCGCTCCACACGCCGACCTGCTCGACGCCGTCGACGGGAACCGTGACGGCGCGGGCGGCGAGTTCGTGCGCAACGGCGCGCGTCAGCCGCGCCTCCAGCCGGCCGCGGACGAGGACGTAGGGGACGAGGCCGCCGGTCGACGCGTCGTCGCGAAAGCGCAGCGGCCGATCGGCGCCCGCCTCGACGACGTCGCCGACATTCGTGCGGAAGGTGAGCCGGGCGTCGGCGCCGTCGCCCTCCGCGGCCATCTCGACGGCGAGGAACGGCGCGTCCTCGACCGTGATGCCGAGCTTCTCGACCGGCGTGACGAGAAAGTAGCCGCCGTCCTCGTCGCGCCGCAGCACGGTGGAGAACAGCCGCACCAGCGGCTCGCGGCCGATCGGCGAGCCGCCGTAGTGCCAGCGGCCGTCGACGGCGATGCGCATGTCGATGTCGCCGCAGAACGGCGGGTTCCAGCGCTCGACCGGCGGCGAACGGCCGGCAGCCCCAGCGCGCGCGATCAGCGCGGCGAGCTGCGGGCTGGCCGTCGCGAGGCCCGCGTCAGGGCCGGCATCCGGTGTCGGCGGTGTCGTCTCGTCCACGTTTAGGACATTCCTTCCGGTCGCTTCGCGCCCATGCTGGCACGGACACGTTGCCACGATACGGCTGCCCACCAAATGACGCGCTGCCTCCCGACGTGCAAGGGCCGCGGGCGCGCCGACCGTCCGGCGAACGCGGCCCAAAGCACCGGAGGTGCGTCGAATGCGCGCTGGGTGCGCCTGCCCGATGGCGGCACGCCACGAAATAGCCCGGCTTGACCCCTCGAATGAACCATCGGTCATCGTCGCGAAGCGGTGCCCTTGGAACGAACATTGCACCCTTTCTGAGCAGGTGTTGCGGGCGAGCGGACGACCGGACGGGATCTGTGCACGGCGAGATTGCCGGACTTCGACGCTGCTCCAGATAGGGTATGGTCTGCCCGGGACGCGACGGGCGGAGAGGCGAAGCGAAGACGAAGCGGAAAGGCGCGCGCATGAGTGCGATGACGATCGAGGCTATCGATCCGGAGAACACCGTCCGCGAGGCGGAGGCGGCGGTCGCCCGCATCGCCGAGGCGCGGGCGGAGATCGGCCGGGTGATCTTCGGCCAGGCGGCGGTCGTCGAGCGCACGCTGGTGACGCTGCTCTCCGGCGGCCACGGCCTGCTGGTCGGCGTGCCGGGCCTCGCCAAGACGAAGCTGGTCGTCACGCTCGGCACCGTGCTCGGTCTCGACGCCCACCGCATCCAGTTCACACCGGACCTGATGCCGAGCGACATCGTCGGCTCGGAGGTGCTGGAGCAGGGGCGCGACGGCAGCCGCTCGTTCCGCTTCATCGCCGGGCCGGTGTTCGCCCAGCTGTTGATGGCCGACGAGATCAACCGCGCCAGCCCGCGCACCCAGTCGGCGCTGCTGCAGGCGATGCAGGAGGGCCACGTCACCGTCGCAGGCCAGCGGTACGACCTGCCGAAGCCGTTCCACGTGCTCGCCACCCAGAACCCGCTCGAGCAGGAGGGCACCTATCCGCTCCCCGAGGCGCAGCTCGACCGCTTCCTGCTGCAGGTCGACGTGCACTATCCCGACCGCGAGGCGGAGCGGCGCATCCTCGTCGAGACCACAGGTGCGGCCGAGGCGGAGCCGCGGGCGGTGCTGACCGCCGAGGAGCTCGCCCGCTTCCAGCGGCTGGTGCGGCGTCTGCCCGTCGGCGAATCGGTGGTCGAGGCGATCCTCGACCTCGTCCGCTCGGCTCGTCCCGAGGAATCCGCCGAGATCGCCGATCTCGTCGCCTGGGGCCCGGGGCCGCGCGCCAGCCAGGCGCTGATGCTCTCCGTGCGCGCCCGCGCGCTGCTGCAGGGCCGCTTCGCGCCGTCGATCGACGACGTGGTGGCGCTCGCCGAGCCGGTGCTGCAGCACCGCATGGCGCTGACCTTCGCCGCCCGCGCCGACGGCAACACCGTGCGTGCCGTGATCGAGCGGCTCGTGCGGAAGATCGGCTGAGGACCGGCGGTTGGCGAGCCTCGCAGCGACGCGCACCTCAGACGACACGTCAGCCGCACGGGGAAGCGGCCGCGCCGCGCTCGGCATCGAGCGCCGGCTGGTCGACGCCAAGGGCCTCGCCGACGGCTTGCCGGACCTGCTCGTCGAGGCGAGCCGCGTCGCGCAGACGGTGATCGCCGGCTGGCATGGCCGCCGCCGCCCCGGCCAGGGCGAGACGTTCTGGCAGTTCCGCCCGTTCATCGACGGCGAGCCGGCGGCGCGTGTCGACTGGCGCCGCTCGGCCCGCGACGACCACCTGTTCGTGCGCGAGCGCGAATGGGAGGCGGCGCACACGCTATGGCTCACCGCCGACCTCTCTGCCTCGATGGTCTACCGTTCGAAGCTCGCCTCGGTGACGAAGCGCGACCGCGCGCTGGTGCTGCTGTTGGCGCTCGCCGAGGTCGCCGCGCGGGCCGGCGAGCGGGTCGGCCTCGTCGGGCTGTCGCGGCCGATCGCCAGCCGCGACGCCGCCGAGCGGCTCGCCGCGACGCTCGCCGTCAACGCGGCGGAGGCGGAGGGCCGCACGGCGCTGCCGGAGCCGACCGACGTGCGGCGTTTCTCCGACGTCGTGGCGATCGGCGACCTGCTCGATCCGCTCGCCGGGACGGTCGCCTGGGTCGAGACACTCGCCCGCCGCGGCGTGCAGGGAACGCTCGTGCAGGTGCTCGACCCGGTCGAGGAGACCTTCCCGTTCGACGGCCGCACCGAATTCCGCGACCCGGAGACCGGCCAGCGCATCGTCGCCGGCCGGGCCGAGACGTGGGCGGAAGCCTACCGCTCGGCGCTCGCCGCCCACCGCGACGCGCTCACCGGACTCTGCCGGCGGGTCGGCTGGACGCTCGTCGTCCACCACACCGACCGGCCGGCGTCGGAGGTGATGATCGCCATCCATGCGCGCCTCTCCGGCGGCGTCGCGAGGGCCGGCACATGATGGGCTCGCATTCATGATGGGTTTCTTGCCGATCGGCTTCGCCGCGCCGGCGGTGCTGGCGGCACTGGCCCTGCTGCCGGTGATCTGGTGGCTCCTGCGGCTCACGCCGCCGCGGCCGCAGCGCGTCTCGTTCCCGCCGACGCGGCTGCTCGCCGAGATCGCCAAGCGCGAGGAGACGCCGGCGAAGAGCCCGTGGTGGCTGACGCTGCTGCGCCTGATCCTGGCGACCCTGATCATCCTCGCCGTCGCCGGACCGATGTGGCGCCCGGTCGGGACGGCGGCCGGCGGCTCGGGCCCGCTGCTGCTCGTCGTCGACAACGGCTGGGCGGCGGCCGGCGATTGGCCGGCGCGGCTCGCCGCCGCCGAGCGGGCGCTCGCCGAGGCCGAGACTGCCGGCCGGCCGGTGGCGCTCGCCGCCACCGCCGAGGGACCGCGCCAGCCGCTCGCTCCCGACACCGCGGCGGTTGCCCGCGAGCGCCTCGGCGCGCTGGCGCCGCGGCCGTGGCCGACCGACCGCGCCGGCCTCGTCGGCCCGCTCGGCGAGGCGCTGGCGGCATCGCCGCCGGGTGCCGTGACGTGGCTCTCCGACGGCCTCGCGGCGACCGACGACGGTTTCGATGCGTTGATCGAGGGCACGGGCGCACCGGTGACGCTGGTGGAGGATCCCGCAGCCTCGCTCGTCGGCCTTGCCGGCATCGACAACGGCGCCGACGCCCTCGACGTGGCGGTGCGGCGGCTGCCCTCGACCGAGGCCGGGACGGTGCGCGTTGCCGCCCACGACCTCAAGGGCTTCCTGCTCGGCGAGGCGACCGCGGCCTTCGAGCCCGGCGCCGGCACGGCGACCGCCACCTTCGAGCTCCCCGGCGGCCTGCGCAACGACATCGCCCGCCTCGACGTGGCGGAGCACGACACCGCCGGCGCGGTGCGTCTCGTCGACGAGCGCTGGCGGCGACGCAGCGTCGGGCTAATCAGCGGCGCCAACGCCGACCAGGCGCAGCCGCTCTTGTCGCCGCTGCACTACCTGTCGCGGGCGCTGGCGCCGTTTGCCGATCTGCGCGAGCCGGCCGGCGCCGACATCGCCGAGACGGTGTCGCGGCTCGTCGACGAGGGCGTCTCGGTGATCGCGCTCGCCGACGTCGGCACGCTGGTCGGCGAGGCGCGCGAGGAGATCGAGCAGTGGGTAGAGAACGGCGGCGTGCTGGTGCGCTTCGCCGGCCCGCGCCTCGCCGAGGGCGGCGACGACCTCGTGCCGGTACGGCTGCGCACCGGCGGACGCGTGCTCGGCGGTTCGCTCTCCTGGGAGGAGCCGCAGCCGCTCGCGAGCTTCTCGGCCGAAGGTCCGTTCGCCGGCCTGCCCGTGCCGGACGACGTGACGGTGAACCGCCAGGTGCTCGCCGAGCCGGACGCTGACCTTTCGCAGCGCACCTGGGCGAGCCTCGCCGACGGCACGCCGCTCGTCACCGCCGCGCCGCTCGGCGACGGCTATGTCGTGCTCTTCCACGTCACCGCCGACACCTCGTGGTCGAACCTGCCGCTGTCGGGCGGCTTCGTCGAGATGCTGCGCCGGCTGGTGGCGATGTCCTCGGCGGCGGGCGAGGCCGCCGGGACGAACGCCGTGCCGCTGCAGCCGATGCGCGTGCTCGACGGCGAAGGCCGCTTCGTGCCGCCGGGCGCCGAGGTCGAGCCGCTGCCGGCCGACGCCCAGCTCGCCGGCGACGTCGGACCGACCCGGCCGCCGGGCCTCTATGGCGCCGACGACAGCTTCCGCGCCGTCAACCTCTTGCCCGACGACGCGGAACTCGCCCCGCTGGCGCTCGGGGCCATCGCCGCCTCCGCCACCCGCGTCGGCTATGCCGTCGACGGGCCGGTCGATCTCAAGCCCTTCCTGCTGACGGCCGCCATGCTGCTGCTCATCGCCGACGCCCTCGCCGTGCTGTTCCTGTCCGGCGGCCTGCGCTTCCGCCGCTCGGCCGCCGCGGCGCTCGTCGCCGGCGCGGTGCTCGCCGCGGTCGCTGCGACGCCCGATCGGGTGCACGCCCAGGATGCCGATACGTTTGCCATGGAGGCGGCGAACGAGACGCGCCTCGCCTATGTGACGACGGGCGACGCCACTGTCGACGAGGCGAGCCGGCTCGGTCTCGCCGGGCTGTCGCGCTTCCTCGCCGAACGCACCGCTCTGGAACCGGCCGAGCCGATGGGGGTCGATCCGGCGCGCGACGAGCTCGCCTTCTTCCCATTGCTCTATTGGCCGCTCACCGAGGGCCAAGCGAAGCCGTCGCCGCAGGCGATGGCGCGCGTCGACGCCTACATGAAGAACGGCGGCACCATCCTGTTCGACACCCGCGACCAGCTCGCCAGCGGCGGCTTCCGCGGCGTCGGCCCGGCGACGCTGAAGCTGCGCGAGATCCTCGACGGCCTCGACATTCCGCCGCTCGAGCCGGTGCCGGCCGACCACGTGCTGACGAAGGCGTTCTATCTACTCGAGGAGTTTCCCGGCCGCTGGTCCGGCGGGCCGCTGTGGGTCGAGGCTTCGCCGAGCGAGGCGGAGAGCGGGCGGCCGGTGCGCGCCGGCGACGGCGTGTCGCCGATCCTCATCACGTCGAACGACTTCGCCGGCGCCTGGGCGGTCAGCGACGCCGGCGACTGGCTCTATCCGACGGTGCCGGCCGACCCGTTCCAGCGCGAGTTCGCGCTGCGCGCCGGCATCAACATCGTGATGTACGCGCTGACCGGCAACTACAAGGCCGACCAGGTGCACGTGCCGGCGCTGCTCGAGCGGCTCGGGCAGTAGGAAAAGTCGGCATGAGGAGAAGTTGATTGGGTTGGTCGCTCGCCTTCGATCCGCTGCTCCCGATCTGGGCCGTCGCAGCACTCGCCGCCCTGGCGGTGGCGCTGTCGCTCGCCGCGCTGGCGCGGCGCGTGCGTGGCGCCGCGGTGCGGCTGGCGGCCGGGCTCTGCCTGGCGCTGGCGCTGCTCAACCCATCGCTGATCGAGGAGAAGCGGGCGCGGCTGACCAGCGTCGCCGCGGTGGTCGTCGACCGCAGCCAGAGCCAGGCGATCGGCGACCGCACGGCGCAGACGGATGCCGCGCTCGCCGGCCTTGCGGAACGCCTCGGGACGCTCGAGGGCGTCGAGACGCGCATCATCGAGGCACGCCCCGGCAACGGCGAAGCGGGCGACGGCACGCGGCTGTTCGAGGCGCTGGCGAACGGCCTCGCCGACGTGCCGCCGGACCGCGTCGCCGGCGCGGTGCTTCTCACCGACGGGCAGGTGCACGACATCCCGGAAGCCGCCGCCCGGCTCGGCTTCCAGGCGCCGGTGCACGCGCTGGTGACGGGATCCGAGGACGAGATCGACCGCCGGATCGTGATGGAGCAAGCGCCGCGCTTCGGGCTCGTCGGCACCGAGCAGAGCGTGCGGTTGCGCGTCGTCGACGACGGCCCGACGCCGGCCGGCGGCCAGGTGCGCCTCACCGTGCGCCGCGACGGCGAGGAGATCGACCAGACCGTCGCCCCGGTCGGCACGCCGTTCGATGTGCCGTTCACCCTGGACCATGGCGGGCAGAACATCTTCGAGTTCGAAGTGGAGCCGCTCGCCGGCGAGCTCACCGAGGTGAACAACACCGCGGTGGCGGTGGTCGAGGGCGTGCGCGAGAACCTGCGGGTGCTGCTCGTCTCCGGCGAGCCGCACGCCGGCGAGCGCACCTGGCGCAATCTCCTGAAGTCCGACGCCTCCGTCGACCTCGTCCACTTCACCATCCTGCGGCCGCCGGAGAAGCAGGACGGCACGCCGATCAACCAGCTGTCGCTGATCGCCTTTCCAACCCGCGAGCTGTTCTCGGTGAAGATCGCCGAGTTCGACCTCATCATCTTCGACCGCTACCAGCGCCGGGGCATCCTGCCGCTCGTCTATTTCGACAACATCGCCCGCTACGTGCGCGACGGCGGCGCCGTGCTGGTCGCCTCCGGTCCGGACTATTCGGCCGGCGACAGCCTTTTCGACACGCCACTCGGCGCGGTGCTGCCAGCGGAGCCGACCGGTGCTGTCGTCGACCAGCCCTATCACGCGCGCCTCTCCGATCTCGGCCGCCGCCACCCGGTGACGCGCGACCTGCCCGGCGCGCAATCGGACCCGCCGGACTGGGGCCGCTGGTTCCAGCTGGTCGAGGCGGCGCCGAGCTCCGGCCAGACGGTGATGAGCGGCCCCGGCGACCGGCCGCTGCTCGTCCTCGGTCGCGAGGGCGAGGGCCGCGCCGCGGTGATGCTGTCCGACCAGGCATGGCTGTGGGCGCGCGGCTACGAGGGCGGCGGCCCGCACGTGCCGCTGCTGCGCCGCCTCGCCCACTGGCTGATGCAGGAGCCGGAGCTCGAGGAAGAGGCGCTGCGGCTCTCGGTGCGCGGCGACCGCCTGACGGTCGAGCGGCAGACGCTCGGCGAGGAGGTCGGGCCGGTGACGCTGACCAACCCCGACGGCAGCACGCGCACGCTGACGCTCGAGGAGGCGGAGCCTGGCCTGTGGCGGGCGACGGCGGACGCCGCTGGCGTCGGCCTCTACGTGGCGGTGGAAGGCGACCGGCGGGCGCTGGCGCACGTCGGGCCGACCAATCCGAAGGAGTTCCTCGACGTGCGCTCGACGGCGGAGCCGCTCGCCGCGCTCGCCGAGGACACCGGCGGCAGCGTCCGGCGGATCGTCGAGGACGGCGCCGTCGCGCTGCCGCGCGTCACCACGCTCCGGCGTGCGGGTCGCTACGCCGGCGAGGACTGGATCGGCCTGAAGACCAGCGATGCGACGGTGCTCGAGGGCCTGGTGCGGTTGCCGCTGTTCGCCGGCTTCCTTGGCCTCGCCATCCTGCTCGGCATGGTGTCGGCGACTTGGGTGCGGGAAGGCCGCTGACGCGGCCTCTTGGGTGCGGGAAGGCCGCTGACGCGGCTTCTTGGGGGAGAGAAGGCCGCGGACGCAGCCTCTCTCCGGAGCCTCGCGCCTGAACGCCCTCGGCGACGGCCTCAGCCGGCCGGCGCGATGCGCCGGGCCGGACCGTGCGCGGCTGCCGCGGCGCCCTCCGCCAGCCCGCAGACGAGCAGCCGCGCCGGATCGACCGGGCCCGGCAGCGTGATGCGACCCGGCGCGACCGGCACGAAGCCGAGCGGCCCGTAGTAGGGCAGGTCGCCGACCAGCATCACCAGGCGGTGCCCCTGCGTGCGCGCTGCGGCGAGCGCCGTGCGCACCAGCTCGCGGCCGGCGCCGCGCCCCGAGAAGGCCGGCTCGACCGCGAGCGGGCCGAGCAGCAGGGCGGGCGTGTCGCCGATCTCGAACGATGTCAGGCGCACCGAGCCGACGACGCGGTCGCCGGCGATCGCGACGAACGACAGCCGCGGATCGTGCGGCACGCCCTCGCGCAGCCGGTAGGCGGTCTTGGCGAAGCGGCCGGGACCGAAGGCGACGTCGAGCAGAGCCTCGATCGTGACGGCATCGGCCGGCACTTCCTCGCGAATGACGAAGGGGAAGGACATCATGGGGCGGGATCCGGGTGGGCCGGGGCTCCCGCGGGCCGAAGCCGATCGCGTCAGGAGCCGGGACGGGACAGGGAAAAGGCGAACGCCGGCAAGAAGCCGCGCACGTCGCCTCGTCGTCGCATCCGCAGGTCCACCGAGGCCGCTCCTACTACCAGCCGGTGCGGCCGGCCAAGCTGGCGCCGCCACCGAAAGGTGAGGGCGGATAGCACGATGGCATAGGCGGTGCAAGGCGATAGCCGCCGCAGCGCGCCGCGGCGCCACGCCGCGATCCCCGAGCGGCTTCCACCAGGGGTATCAGGCTGGTCCGAAAAGTTGATGCAATTCGCACACCTGCGCCTTATGACCACCGCATGACGCTCGGTTTCGCGAGTTCGAAACCGCCGGTTGCTCAGTGAGAGGTGGAGGGGCCACAGCGCATGATGCTCGATGTCGGGACGATCCTCGTCGCGACTATCGCTGGTTGTGCCGTACTCGGCTGTCTGATGCTCATCGACTGGTGGCAGAGCCGGGCCACGCTGGAACTCGCCTGGTGGGGTGCGGCCTATGTGGTCGCCGCCTTCTCGCTCCTGGCGTTGCTCATCCGTTCGCTGTCCGAGCTGCCCGTGCTGTACTCCGTCAGCGCTTCGATGCTGATGCTCGCATACGGATTCCTGTGGATCGGTGCGCGCCGGTTCTTCAGCCGGCCGTTGCCGATCGGGCGCGTTGTGACGTTGTGCATCGTTTGGCTGGCGCTTGCGCAGGTTCCCCTGCTGCAGGCGTCGCAACCGCTCCGCACGATCATCGTGTCGAGTCTCATCGCCGCCTTGAACTTCGCCATCGTCTACGAGTTCTGGCGCGACAGGACAGAGCGGCTCGCCTCGCGTTTCCCGCTGATGATCGTTTGCAGCGTGAACGGCCTGTTCTTCCTCGCCCGCGTTCCGCTCTCCGAGGTCTTGTCGTTCCCGGACGACCTCGAAGGAGCGACGATCTGGTTCGGCATCCTGTCGCTCGAAGGGCTGCTGTTCTCGATCGCCAGCGGCTTCACCTTCGTCGCGCTCACCAAGGAGCGGGCGGAGGTGGCGCAACGGCTCGCCGCGACCATCGATTCGCTCACCGGCGTGTTCAACCGGCGCGCCTTCTTCGATCGCGCGGAACGGCTGATCCGGCGGGCGGAAATCGATTCCGAGCCGGTCGCCGTGCTGCTGTTCGACATCGACCGTTTCAAGCAGATCAATGACCGCTTCGGCCATCCAGCCGGCGACCGGCTGCTGATCGAGTTCACGGTCATCGCCACGCAGCTGCTGCGCCCGACCGATCTGTTCGGCCGCATCGGCGGCGAGGAGTTCGCGGCCATCCTGCCCGGCGCCGACCGCGCCGCCGCCGTATCGGCGGCAGAACGGGTGCGCCGCGCCTTCGCCGCGGCGATCGTCACCGAGGGCGACGTCGACGTGCGGGCGACGGTGAGCGTCGGCGTGACGGTGATCGACGCGCAGGCGGGCGGCCTCCACCGCATGATCGCGGTCGCCGACCGCGCGCTCTACCGGGCGAAGCGCAACGGCCGCAACGCCGTCGAGGTGGAGCCGGGGTCTGTCGACGCGGGCTAGCACTCGCCGAATCCGCCGTGGCTTGACGCCGATCAATGACTCATTCGAGCAATTCCAGGTAACATCGCCACATTCTCCGATTGAATGGGGTGCTGTCATGAAATCGCTGGGCCTGACCGCGCTGGCGCTGGTCATGGTGTTCGCCGCGCCGGCTGTGGCCGACGAGTTGCGGGACGAGGCGGAAGCGCTGTTCAAGCCGCTGCCCTCGACCATTCCGGCCGTCAGGGACAACAAGATCACCGAGGAGAAGATCGAGCTCGGCAAGGCGCTATTCTTCGATCCGCGGCTGTCCGCCTCCGGTGTGTTCAGCTGCAACTCGTGCCACAACCTCGCCACCGGCGGTGACGACAACCTCGAGGTGTCGATCGGCCACGGCTGGCAGAAGGGGCCGCGCAATTCGCCGACCGCGCTCAACGCGGTCTTTAACGAGGCGCAGTTCTGGGACGGCCGCGCCGACGACCTGAAGGCGCAGGCGAAGGGCCCGATCCAGGCCGGCGTCGAGATGGCCAACACGCCCGTCGCTGTCGAGACGACGCTGAAAAGCATGCCGCAGTATGTGACGTGGTTCGAAAGCGCCTTCCCGGAGGACGCCGACCCCGTCACTTTCGACAATATGGCCAAGGCGATCGAGGCCTTCGAGGCGACGCTGATCACCCCGGCGCCCTTCGACGCCTATCTGAACGGCGACGACGACGCGCTGACCGACGTGCAGAAGAAGGGCTTGGCGATCTTCATCAGCAAGGGATGCGTGTCCTGCCACAACGGCATCAACCTCGGCGGCAACGGCTACTATCCCTTCGGCTTGATCGAGAAGCCGGGCGCCGACGTGCTGCCGGAGAAGGACAAGGGCCGCTTCGCGGTCACCGCCACGGCCGACGACTCCTACGTCTTCCGCGCCGCGCCGCTGCGCAACATCGCCGTGACCGCTCCCTATTTCCACTCCGGCAAGGTGTGGGATCTGAAGCAGGCGGTGGGGATCATGGGCGCCTCCCAACTCGGCGAGAACCTGAGCGATCAGGAAACCGACGAGATCGTCGCCTTCCTGCAGTCGCTGACCGGCAAGATTCCGGTCGTCACCTATCCGGTGCTGCCCGCCGAGACCGCCGACACGCCGCGGCCGAGCGGCGAAATCCTGCCGCAATAGCGGCCAACCTCTCGCGCCGCGCGAGCAGAAGCCCCGGGGCGAATCGTCCGGGGTGCCACGCTATCCCGTGCAGCTACCGCAGCGCCTGCGCCGCGGCGCGTACCTCGTCCAGGAAACGCGCGCGGCTCTCGGGCGTCGAGCGGTTCATGTCGTAGTGGGCGAGGTAGCGCACGCTGGCGCCCGGCCGGATCGTCGCCCGCATCACCCGCGTTGCGAGCTTGCGCGGCGGATCGCCGGCGAGGAAGGCGCGCAGCCGGTCCGCCCCGTAGGTGGCGACCGCCATCAGCGTACCGACATTGTGCAGCGCCGGCTTCACCTTCCCCTCCTCGATGCGGAACGACACCCCCGGCAGGAACACCCGGTCGACGAAGCCCTTGAGGATGGCGGGGTAGCCGAAGTTCCAGACCGGATGGACGAGCACGACCGCCTCGGCGGCCGTCAGCCGGCGCACATAGTCCGCCACGCCGGCCTGGTTGTCGGGCACCGTGTGGTAGGCGAGGCGCTCCTCCCGCGACATCACCGCCTCGAAGCCCTCGGCGTAGAGGTCGCAGTCGTCGACGGTGTGGCCGGCGGCGGCGAGGCCGGAGAGCACCGCGGTGTGCAGCGCCGCCCCGTAGCTCGTCTCGACGGGATGGGCGTAGAGCACCAGAACGCGCATGATCGACGCCGTCGCTAGGACTTCATCTCGATCTCGACGAACGACATCGTGCCCGGTCCGGCGTTGATGACGTCGTGCTCGACGCCGAGCGGGCGGGCATAGCTGGCGCCGGCGGCGAGCGGCACCAGCTTTTCGCCGGTCGCATCGACGATCTTCAGGATGCCGTCGACGATCGGCACGACGACGTAGGGCATGCCGTGGCGGTGCCAGCCGGTCGCCTCGCCGGGGCGGAAGTCCCAGCGGGTGATGCGGACGCGGTCGTCGTCGACCTGCACCGTCGGCGTCGCGGTGCAGCCGCCGCCGTGTTCGTGTCCGTGATCAGAATGCGTGTCGGTCATGGCATCATTCTCCCTGATTGTTCTCGAGACCGGGGAACAGGTAGGTGCGCTGGCTTGCAAAGTCGAAGTCCGGATCCTCCCAGGCGATCATCTTGCCGGGATTGAGGAGCCCCTTCGGATCGGCCTCGCGCTTGAAGGCGAGCTGTACCGGGTCGGACCGCTTCATGCCGCCTTCCTCCAGCGTGTAGCGGTGCGGGTTGAAGATCGGGCAGCCGCCGTCCTCGTGCAGGCGCATGATCTCCTCGAGCCGTTCCTCCGTCGTGTAGCGCACGATCGGCAGGCCGAAGCAGGTGATGGCGCCGTCGAAGCGGACGAACTCGAGGTGGCCCGGCACCTCGTCGCCGAACAGTGCGGTCATCTCGGCGACGCGCTCGAGGTGATGCGGGGCCGGGTAGAGCACCTGCAGGTAGGTGATCGACGGGTCGACGCGCAGGCCGCGCAGCGTCGTATGGTTCCAGGCGAGCTCGTAGGCGGGCGGAAGCCTCTCGCGGTCGGCCTCGCTCGCAAGATCGGAGCGGTAGAGCAGGCTGGCGCGGGGGTGCCGGGCGAGGAACGCCGCGAGCGCCGGCATGGCGAACGGCGCGGCCATCAGGATCGCCACGGACTGGTCGCGGCGGATGAACTTCTGATGGCGCAGGAAGTAGTCGTGCGCCACCGGGGCGGCGACGGTGGCGACCTCCTTCAAGAGCAGGCCGTCCTGGTTGGCGACGGCGTCGCAGAAGCGGGCGGCGTCGAGGAAATCCTCGAAGCCGACGAGCACGTCCACCCAATCGTAGGCGGCGGTCAGCGGCATCTCCACCTCAGTGATGATGCCGGTGGTGCCGTAGGCGTGCGCCGCCTTCTGGATCTCGTCGCCCGCAAGCTCGAGGACACGCGGCTCCGCCTCCATGGTCACCAGCCTGAGCCTCAGCACGTTGCCGAGGTCGCGCAGGCCGCCCCAGCGGATCGATCCGACGCCACCGGAGCCGCCGGCGATGAAGCCGCCGATTGAGGCGGTGCGGTAGGTGGAGGGGTGCAGGCGCAACTCCTGGCCGGAGTGGGCGCGCGTCGACTCGTCGATCGCCGACAGGATGGCGCCCGCCTCGGCGACGACGACGCCCGGCCGCACCGCGGTGACGCGGTTCATCTCGGCGAGGTTGAGGATGAGGCCGCCGGACAGCGGCATCGCCTGGCCGTAGTTGCCGGTGCCGGCGCCGCGCGGCGTCACCGGGACGCCGTGGCGGAAGGCCGCCGCCAGCACGCGGATCACCTCCGCCTCGCTCGTCACGGTGACCACCGCGTCCGCCGTGACGGTGTCCAGTTGCCGTTTCAGCACCGGCGAGTACCAGTAGAAGTCGCGGCTCTTCTGGCGGACGAGGGCAGCGTTCTCCTCGATCGGCAGGCCGTCGAGATCGGCCTTCAGCGCGGGGGGGATCGGCACGTCAGGCTCCTGTCGGTGCGAGCGCGGGGCGCCGGGTGGCGGACATCAGGTCGTCGAGCTCCCGGTAGTCCGGCAGCCGGCGCTCGATCTGCCGGCCGCCGCGCAGCACCACCCGGTCGGATTGCGGGCGCGCGTGCAGCTCGGTCCAGGTGCGCGCGCTCACCACCACGAGGTCGGCCGGCAGGCCGACGGCGAGGCGGCCGCAATCTGGCCGACCGAGGATCTCCGCCGGTGCCGCGGTGACGACGCGCGGCCAGCCCGCGACCGGATGGTCGAGGTGGCCGATGCGCGTCGCCTCGCGGAACACCTCCAGCATGTCGAGGTCGCCATAGGCGTAGAACGGGTCGCGGGTGTTGTCGCTCGCCACCGCGACGGGGATGCCGCGGGCCGTCAGTTCGTGCAGCAGCGTGATGCCTCGCCGGCGCGGCGTGGCGGCGCCGTTTCGATGGTGAACCACGCGGTCCTGAAGATAGAGATTGCACAGCGGCAGCGAGACGATGGCGAGTCCCGCCTTGGCGACACGGTCGAGCACGCGGCGGGCGTCGTCGTCGGCCATCACCGACAGCGAGCAGCAGTGGCCGCAGACGACGCGGCCGGGAAAGCCGATCGCCATCGCCGTCTCGGCGACCAGCGACAGCGTGTCGACGCCCGGGTCCATCGTCTCGTCGACGTGCAGGTCGACGTCGACCCCGTGGCGGGCGGCCGCCTCCAGCGCGCGGCGGATGTGGAAGGCGGCGTCGGAGCCGGGCATGGTGACGCCGCCGACGGCGCCGCCGCAGGTCGCGGCATAGCCGGCGAGTTCGTCCAGCAAGGCGTCGCTGGTGCGCGCGTCGAGCGGCATGATCGAGGCGGCCTGCAGCTCGATGCGGCCGGCCCAGCGGGCGCGCATCTCGGCGAACACCGGCCAGGAGACCTTCTGCTGCGGATCGATGGAATCGATGTGCGTGCGCAAGAGCCGGGTGCCGTGCGCGTAGGCGCAGCGCAGCGAGAAGTCCATACGGCGGGCGACGTCCTCGGCGCTCCAGTGCGCCTCGCGGTCCTCGCGGGTGGCGTTCAGCGCGCCGTCGAAGCTGCCGTCCGGGTTCGGCCGGCGCGGCCAGATGTGGCCCTTGTCGATGTGCGTGTGCATGTCGACGAAGCATGGCAGCACCAGGCCGCCGTCGAGCGACACGCTCGCCTCGTCCGGTCCTGGCGGCGAACCGGGTGCCTCGATCGCAACGATCGTGCCGTTCTCGACGACGATGTCGGCGGGCGCCAGCCCGTCCTCGTCCGGACGGAGCCCGACGGCGTCGGTCACGCAGGCGACGACGGTCGCGTAGCCGAGGCGCAGACGCGGCGCAGAGGGAATGGCAGTGAAGTCGGCGAACATGCGGGGCGGGGTCTTCTCGTCAGCGATCGCGCGACAGGGCGCTCTCGTGCCAGCGGCGCAGCAGCAGGTGGGAGAGGAGGCTCGTCATGGCGAAGATGACGACGCCGGTGAGGGAGAGCAGGATCAGCGCGGCGAACAGGCGCGGAATGTTGAGGCGATACTGCGATTCGAGCAGGCGGAAGGCGAGCCCCGAGCCGGCGCCGGCGGAGCCCGCGGCGAACTCGGCGACGACGGCGGCGATCAGCGCCAGCCCGCCGGCGATCTTCAGGCCGGCGAGGAAGTAGGGGAGTGCCGCCGGGATCTGCAGGTGCCACAGCGTGCGCCAGCGCGAGGCGCCGTAGAGCTGGAAGAGGTCGAGCAGGTTGTGGTCGACGCTCTTCAGGCCCGCGGTGGTGTTCGACAGCACCGGGAAGAAGGCGACGATCCAGGCGCACAGCAGCAGCGCGAACTCGGTGGACGGCGCGTAGATGAGGATCAGCGGCGCGATCGCCACGATCGGCGTCACCTGCAGGATGACGGCGTAGGGATAGAGCGCGAGCTCGATCCACTTCGACTGCGCCATCAGGATCGCCAGCGCGACGCCCCCCGCCAGCGCCAGCGCCAGCGCGGCGAAGGTCGTCCAGAGGGTGTTGAGGAGCGAGCGGCCGAGGATCGGCCAGTCGGTGACCATCGCGACCGCCACGTCGGCCGGGCTCGGCAGGATGTAGCGCGGGATCTGGTAGGCGATGACGATGCCCCACCAGGCGACGACGACGAGCGCCAGCATGACGACCGGCACGAGGATGCGCATCGTCCGCGAGACGCCGCCGTCGCCGCGCACGGCGGCCGCCTCGGCGGCGACCACCTCCGTCGCGACCGGTTCGCGCACCGACCCTGCCGACGCCTGGTCTGCTGCCGTGGCGCTCACAGGTGGCTGTCTCCGGCGGTGGCGATCGCCGCGAGCAGGGCGCGCGAGGTCTCCTCGCAGATGGCGTTGTAGAGCACGCTGGTACGGAACCTCTGGTCGCGCGGCAGCGGGGCATCGACGTCGATCGTCTCGAGGATGCGTCCGGGGCGGGCCGCCATGACGACGATGCGGGTCGACAGGTAGGTGGATTCGAACACCGAGTGCGTGACGAAGACGACCGTCGTCCCGAGCCGGGCCTTGATCGACAGCAAATCGTCGTTGAGGCGCTGCCGGGTGATCTCGTCGAGCGCGGCGAACGGTTCGTCCATCAGCAGGATGCGCGGCTGCGTGACGAGCGCGCGGGCGATCGACACGCGCATCTTCATGCCGCCGGAGAGTTCGCGCGGGTAGGCGTCGACGAAACGCTCGAGGCCGACCAGCGACAGGGCGTCCATCACAGCGTCACGCGCCGCCGCCCGCGACACCCCCTTCAGGCGCAGCGGCAGCCAGACGTTGGCGAACACCGGCGCCCACGGCATCAGCGTCGGCTCCTGGAAGACGAAGCCGATGTCGTGGCTGGCGCGCGAGGTCGCGCTGTTGCCGTCGCGGGTCCACTCGACCGTGCCAGTCGACGGGGCCGCGAGGCCCGCGAGGATCCTGAGTGCCGTCGACTTGCCGCAACCCGAGGGACCGAGCAGCGACACGAACTCGCCCTGGCAGATCGTCAGGTCGAGGCCGGAAAGCGCCGTGACGCCGTTGGCGAAGCGCTTGCCGACGCCGGCGAGCCTGACGATCGGCGCGCCGATGGGACCGCCCGCCGGGGCGTCGGCCGCGGCGGACGGCGAAGGCGCCAGGGCGGCGGCTTGCCCGCCGCCCAGCGTCACTTCGCGAGGTCCTTGCCGACGCCCTTGCAGACGAAGGCGAGCGTGTAGGACTTCGTGTAGTCGATGTCCGCCTTGACGACGTTCGCCGCCACCATCTTGTCGAAGAACGACTTCTGCCGCGCGTCGGTCATGCAGCCGATGCCCTTCGCCTCCGCCTCGCCGGAGACGACGATGCCGTACTCCTTCATCTTGGCGATCGAAAAGGCGATCTGGCCGTCGGTGATCTCGGGGTTGTCGGCCTTGATCAGCGCGTTGGCGGCGGCGTTGTCGCCGTAGAGGTAGTTGTACCAGCCGATCGCCGTGGCATCGACGAAGCGCTGCACGAGGTCGGCCTTCTCGTCGACCATCGTCTGCTGCGTCTCGATCAGCGTCGAGTAGGTGTCAAAGCCGTAGTCGGCGAGCAGGAACTCCTTCGGCTTCCAGCCCGCCTGCTTCTCGATCTCGTAGGGCTCGGAGGTGATGTAGCCCTGCTGCGCCGACTGCTTGTCGGCAATGAACGGCGCCGGATTGAAGGTGTAGGGCTTGTACTGCTCGTCACGGAAGCCGGGGAAGGCCGACTTCATCCACTGGAAGTAGGAGGAAAAGCCGTCCTTGCCCATGAAGATGGTCGGGAGTTTCGCGAGGTCCTCGAGCTTTTCCAGGCCCTGGTCGGGGTGGGTGAGGAGCACCTGCGGCTCCTTCTGGAAGATCGCGCCGACGACCAGCGTCGGGATGCCCTGCTCCACCGCCGAGAACGGCTCGAGCATGTTGCCGCCCATGTAGAAGTCGATCTTGCCGGCGATCAGCAGCGCCCGGTTGGCCGCCTGCGGGCCGCCCTGGCGGATCGTCACCTTCAGGCCGGCCTTCTCGTAGGTGCCGTCGGCGACCGCCTGGTAGTAGCCGCCGTGCTCGGCCTGGGCGAGCCAGTTGGTGCCGAACGTCACCTCGTCGAGCGCCAGTGCCGGGCCGGCGGCGAGCGCCGCGGCGAACACCGGCGCCGCGAGCATCATCGTTCCTCGGTTCATCCTCGCATCCCCTCTCGATCCCCGCGGCGCCTCGTGGCCGCACCCCGTCCGCTGTGCCAGGCCGAGCGCCGGAGCGAAGCCACCGGCGTCGATCCCGAGACACGATCACGGCCCTGCTTCGTGCGACTGCCCGCCGTCCACGGGCGGTCGATCGCAAGACATGTGCCACCCGCGCCGTGCGGCAAGGCCGGTCCACCATCGGCTTGAGCTTAGGGGAACATCGGCGCGCAAGAAAGCGGTCGCGGCCGGGGCCGTTGCGCCGCCGCAACAGTGCTCTCGCTCCACCTCGGCGGACGTGCACGGCGGGATTGAACTACAACCTGCGATGCGCGAACCTGCGGTGTCGGTGATCGGTCGATCGCCACAACGAACGGCCTGGGGGGCCTTGCCAACGTGCTGATCCGCTTGTCCGCGGCCGCCGTCGCCGCGTGGCTTCTGGCCGCGTGGTGTACGCTCGTGTCCAGCCCGACCCCTGCGGGGGCCGCCGAGTTCTCGATCGAGGGAGAGCGCCTGACGATGTCCGGCCGCATCTACGGTCGGCACGAGTTCGATAACTTCTCAAGCCTCGTGCGAAAGAATCCCGCCGTGAAGATCATCGTCATGAAGAACTTCTACGGCGGCCGCGCCGGCACCGCGGGCTTCTTCAACTTCACCAAGTTCATCCGCGACAGCAATCTGGCGACCGAGGTCGACGGCGGCTGCTATCCCGCGTGCGCCATCGCCTTCATGGGCGGGGTGCGCCGCAGCATCTCGCCGAAGGCCGATCCGAAGAAGAGCTTCATCGCCTTCCACGGCGCCTACTCCCGCGGCGGCAAGCCGGAGCCGAGCTTTCAGCCGACCTTTGTCTCGGCGTTGCGCCGCTATTCCGGCGGGCGTATGCCCGAGGACGTTGCTCGCCTCGCCTACGCGATGCCGCCGAAGGGCTTCCTGCTCTTCCTCGACGCGCGCAAGGCGAAGCCGAAGAAGGGCATCTCGGTGATCGCCTGCAAGGACGGCAGCGAACTCGGCAAGGGCGGTTGTACCGGCATCATCGACATCGACTCGCACAAGGTCGGCGTGTTCACGCATTGAGAAGCGCCGAGCGCGCTCGCCGCCGGCTTGTCGCCACCGCGTCGCCCGTGCAATCCTCGCGCGAGGGCGCGACGGTGACGCCGGATGGCGTCTGGTGCGGGGGACTGGAATGATCCGACGGTTGGCGGTGGTGCTCGGCGGCGCGCTGTTGGCGCTGACGACGCTGGCGGCGGGTGCGGCGGACTTCAAGGTGAACGGCCCCCGGCTGTTCGTCTCCGGCGCCATGCACGGCGACCGCGAGTTCGAGCGCTTTGCCGCGCTCATCCGCGACAATCCGGACGTGAAGATCATCGTGATGAAGGACTTCTACGGCGGTGCCGTGCAGTGGGGTGGCTTCACGACGATCACCAAGTTCATCCGCGAGCGCAAGTTGTCGACCGAAGTCGACGGGCCGTGCGTGTCCGCCTGCGCGCTCGCCTTCCTCGGCGGCGTCCGCCGCAGCACCGCGCCCGGTGCCGACCCGAAGCGCAGCTTCATCGGCTTCCACGGCATCTACAACAGCCTCGGCGGGCTGCACGCCGGCGAGTTCCAGAGCACCTTCGTCAACACGCTGCGCCGCTACACCGGCGGGCGGATGCCGGAGGCGGTGGCGCGCAAGGCGTTCTCGCTGCCGCAGGACGGCTTCCTCGCCTTCTTCGACGCCCGCAAGGGCAAGCGGAAGGACGGGGTATCGGTGATCATGTGCGAGCACTTCGGCAAGGAGGGCGGCTGCATCGGTGTGAAGGGTATCGACGGCCTTTCCGCCGGCGTGTTCACGCACTGACACGCTGCGGGCCGCCGCGCCCGGTTTCGTCCGCGGCGGAAATGCCCTAGCCTCCGGCACCGACTTCCTTGCGGACCCAGATGCTGCGACGCCACGCCCCGCCGACGCTGCGACCTCCGTTCGCCAACTACGCGCACGCCGTGGGCGTGCCGGCGGGCGCCGCGCTGCTGTTCGTCTCCGGCCAGCTCGGCATCGCTCCCGACGACGCGGTGCCGGCCGGCGCCGAAGCACAGGCCGACCTCTGCTTCGCCAATGTCGCGGCGATCCTCGCCGATGCCGGGATGTCGGCAGCCGACGTGGTGCGGATCAACGCTTTCGTCACCGATCGCGCCGACCTGCCCGCCTACATGCGCGCCCGCGACCGCTTCGTCGGCGTGGCGCCGCCGCCGGCGTCGACGCTGATGATCGTCGCCGGATTCGCGCGGCCGGAGTTCAAGGTCGAGGTCGAGGTGGTGGCGGCGCGGGACGTGCATGGTTCTGCCTGACGCCGGCTCGACCTTCCATCCGTTTCGCCACCGCGGGCTACCGGCTACTGATCTGCTGGACGGGCCGATTCCGGGCTCGGGCCGGCGGCCGATGGTGCTCGTTGTCGGCCGGTCGGCGGCCGGGGTCGGGTGAGCGCGCGTTGAAGGCGAGGGGAGACGGCATGCGACTGTGGATCAGGGACCCGATCGCCGTGCTGGCGGACGGGGCGGAGCGCGGCATCGTCGTCGAGGACGATCGCATCGTCGAGCTGGTGCCGCGCGGCGCCGCCGGTCCGTCAGCGCCGGTCGACGCCACCTTCGATGCCGGCCGGCACGTCGTGCTGCCGGGTCTCGTCAACACCCACCACCACATGTTCCAGACGCTGACGCGCGCCCATCCGTCGGCGATCAACAAGGAGCTGTTCCCCTGGCTGAAGGCGTTGATGCCGATCTGGGCACGCAACGTCAGGCCGGATCGCTTCCGCCTTGCCACCCGCCTGTCGCTCACCGAGCTCCTGATGTCGGGCTGCACCACCGTTTCCGACCACCAGTACCTGTTCCCTGCGGGCCTCGAGGATGCCATGGACATCCAGGCGGAGGAGGCGACCGCCATCGGCATGCGGATGACGCTGACGCGCGGCGCGCTCAGCCTGCCGCCGAGCGGCGACGGGCTGACGGTGAAGGAGGCGATCCAGGACGACGACGTCATCCTCGCCGATTGCGAGCGGGTGATCGCCCGCTACCACGACGCCTCGGAGGGCGCTTTCCTGCAGGTGGCGCTCGCGCCCTGCGCGCCGTTCAACGTGACGCGCCGGCTGATGGTCGAGACGGCGGAGATGGCGCAGCGCTGCGGCTGCCGGCTGCACACCCACCTCGGCGAGACGCATGACGAGAACGCCTACTGCCTGCACCACTACGGCATGCGGCCGGTCGACTATCTGGACGAGCTCGGCTGGCTGAACGACAAGGTGTGGCTGGCGCACGGCATCCACTTCAACGACGCCGAGGTGGAGCGGCTCGGGCGCCACAAGGTCGGCGTCTGCCACTGCCCGACCTCGAACATGGTGCTCGCCTCCGGCCACTGCCGCACCAAGGAGCTCGAGGCCGCCGGCGCGCCGGTCGGGCTCGGCGTCGACGGCTCCGCGTCGAACGACAACTCCAACCTGATCGAGGGGGTTCGCCACGCGCTGATGATCGGCCGTCTCACCTACGACGCCGCGGCCGTGACCCACTTCGACGCGCTGCGCTGGGCGACGGAGGGCTCGGCGCGCTGCCTCGGCCGCGACGACATCGGCGCGATCGCCAAGGGCAAGCAGGCGGATCTTGCGCTCTATTCGCTCGAGGAACTGCGCTTCTCCGGGGCCGGCGATCCGCTCGCGGCCCTCGTGCTGTGCGGCGCCCATCGCGCCGACCGGGTGATGATCGCCGGCGAGTGGAAGGTCGAGGACGGCATCCCCGTCGGCGTCGACGTGGCGCGCCTGCGCGCCGAGCACGGGGCGGCGGCGAAGGCCTTCCTGGAGGCGCTGTGATGCTGCCCCGGCGTTTCTGGCGGGAGATGACGACCGAGGATTTCCGCGACGCCGGCGTCGCGGACTGGATCGCCGTGCTGCCGGTCGCCGCGATCGAGCAGCACGGACCGCACCTGCCCGTCGCCACCGACACGGCGATCGCCGAGGCGGAGATCGCCCGCACCGTCGAGCTGCTGCCCGACGACCTGCCGGTGACCTTCCTGCCGGTCCAGACGATCGGCAAGTCGAACGAGCACATCGCCTCGCCCGGCACGCTGTCGCTGTCGTGGGACACCGTGACCCGCGCGTGGATCGAGATTGGCGAGAGCGTCGCGCGCGCCGGCATCAGGAAGCTCGTCGTCGTCAACTCGCACGGCGGCAACGTGCCGGTGGTCGACGTCGTCTGCCGCGAGCTCCGGGTGCGTTTCGACATGCTCGCCGTGCAGACGCACTGGGCCCGCTTCGGCCAGCCGGACGGCGTGTTTCCGGCGCACGAGTTCATCGACGGCATCCACGCCGGCGACATCGAGACCTCGCTGATGCTGCACATCGCGCCGGAGCTCGTCCGCATGGATCGGGCGGAGGCGTTCCGCTCGGCGCAGACCTCGTTCATCCAGGAGTTCGCGCACCTGCGCGGCCATGGCCCGCACGCCTTCGGGTGGATGGCGCAGGACCTCAATCCGAAGGGCGCCGTCGGCGACGCCACGGCCGCCACGGCGGCGAAGGGCTTCGCCTCGCTCGATCACGCCGCGCGCGGCTTCGTCGAGCTCCTCGCCGACGTCCACCGCTTCGATCTCGGCCGGCTGTGGCGGCCGGTGGACTGAGCGGCGCTCAGGCGCCCACTGGGGCGGCGAGCGCGCGCGCGAGGCCGGCGAGGTCGTCGATCGCATAGATCTTCAGCTTCGACTGCCGGCCGCGCACGGCGATCTCCTCGACCCGCACCGCCTCGAGATGCACCGTCGCGGCGTGCACGACGGCGTGCGACACCACCAGCACCGAGGCGAACTCCTTGGTCAGCGTCTCGAGCCGGCTCGCGGTGTTAACGGTGTCGCCGAGCGCGGTGATGCCGGCCGTCTCGCCGCCGCCCGCCGCGCCGACGCGGCCGAGGATCGCCGGCCCGACGTGGATGCCGATGCCGATCTTCAAGGGCGCGCCGAGCTGCGGGGCGAGCTCGCGGTTGAGCTCCTCCATCGCCGTGCCCATGCGCACGGCGCTCGCGAGCGCCGAGCGGCAGCCGGCGGCGGCGCCGTCCGACATGCCGAAGATCGCCATCACGCCGTCGCCGATGAACTTGTCGACGTAGCCGCGCTCGCCGCGCACGGCGCGCGCCATCGCGTCGAGATAGCGGTTGAGGATGAACACGACGTCGTAGCTGAGCCGGCGCTCCGACAGGCTGGTGAAGCCGCGCAGGTCGACGAACAGCACCGCCACCGGCTGCTCGACGCCCCAGTAGTAGGCGTCCTGGCCACCGGCGACGACGGCGCCGCCGGGCGTCTCGCGGGCCGGCAGCAGCGGCTGCACCGCGAGGTCGGCGGTGGGTCGCAGCTGGCAGGCGAGGCGCACGCCCGCGTCGGCGCCGATGCGCTCGAGCACGGCGCGCTCCTGCGCCTCCGCCAGCGGCTGCCGGTCGAGACCGTCGGAGATGCGCGTGCGGCAGGTCGAGCAGCGGGCGCGGCCGCCGCAGACGGCGGCGTGCGGGATGCCGTTCATCCGGCTGATCTCGAGCAGCGACGGGCCGGGGGCGACGCGCACCACGCGGTTGCCGGGATAGGTGACGCTGATGCGGCGCACCCGTCCGAACGGCACGAGCCGCGCCGCCATCACCAGCAGCGAGACGGCCAGCACCGTGCCGTAGGCGGCGAGCGTCGCCTGGAAGACGGCGCCGCCGGTCGCCGCCTGCTCCGGCGTCAGCGTGCCGGTGTCCTGGCCGAGGATCCAAAGCCGCCGGGCCGCGTCGACGAAGCCCCACTCCGCCAGCAGTGGCACGGCGACGGCGGCGACCAGCAGTACCGCGCGGGCCCGGCGATACCAGGAGCGCAGGCGCAGCCAGAAGTGCAGGCCGATGCAGGCGTGGATCCACACCACCAGCATGGCGACCGTCTGCAGGAACACGTCTCCCGGCCACTGCAGCGACAGTACGTGGGTGTAGCTGTCCTCGACGTCGTCGATCATGGCGAGACCGGCGGTGCCGGCGACGTGCTTGGCGATCAGCAGCGGGATCGCCAGGCCCAGCACGAGTTGCGCCGCCTCCGCCGCCGGCATGCGCAGCGTGCGCCGTCGCGCCGTCTTCCACAGTGCCAGCGCCACATGCACGACAAGGGCGCCGACGAGCAACGCATTGCCCGGTGTCGAGCGCCAGAAGCCGGTCCGCCACGCCTGCACATCCTCCATCAGGCCGACCGACCAGATGCCGAGCGCGTGGTTGAGGAAATGCGTCAGCGCGAAGGCGAACAGCACCAGTCCGGAGGCGAGCCGCAGGCGCGGTGCCGTCAACAGGGTGCGCAGACGCGTGCCGAGGCGGGCGCTCCGCCCGCCGGCCGGCTGCTGTGCTGCGCCGTCGGTCGCCGTCATCGCTCCGCCCCGCGCCGCAGACCCTGAACCCTCAGGACGCCACCAGGCCGTCCTCGACCGGGGCGCGCGCATAGAGGAAGACGACGTTGGGATCGGGCAGCACCACCTTCTGCCGCTTTCCCTCGTAGTCGCAGCGTGTCAGCAGGTCACGGATCAGGTTGAGGCGCGCGCGCTTCTTGTCGTTCGCCCGCACGATCGTCCACGGTGCTCCCGGCGTATGCGTGCGGGCCAGCATCTCGTCGCGCGCCCGCGAGTAGTCGTCCCAGTGCTTCAGCGCCGCGTCGTCGATCGGCGACAGCTTCCACTGCTTCAGCGGGTCCTTGCGCCGGTCGTCGAGGCGCCGCTTCTGCTCGTCCCGGTCGATGTCCAGGTAGTACTTGAACAGGCGGATGTTCGACTGGCCGAGCATCTGCTCGAAGAACGGCACCTGGGTGAAGAAGGACTCGACTTCCTCCTCGGTGCAGAAGCCCATGACACGCTCGACGCCGGCACGATTGTACCAGGAGCGGTTGAAGCAGACGAACTCCTGGCCGGCCGGCAGGTGCTCGACCCAGCGCTGGTAGTACCACTGCGTGAGCTCGCGCTCGGTCGGCTTGCCGAGCGCCACGACGCGGCTTTCGCGCGGGCTCAGGTGCTCGACGATGCGCTTGATCGTGCCGTCCTTGCCGGCGGCATCGCGGCCCTCGAGAATCACCAGGAGCTTGTCGCCGTTGGCGATGATGTGGCGCTGCAGCTTCACGAGCTCGACGTGCAACTCGTAGAGCGCGTCCTTGTAGCCGCCGTTGTCGTCGTCGCCGACGCTCTCGTCGTCGGCGACACGATCCTTCTTGCGCTTGCCGCTGCCCTTCGCCATCGCCGCCCCCCGGGCCGGCGCCCGAGCCCGGTCGGGGCTAGAGCGCCTGCACCTCTCGCACTTCCGGCAGGTAGTGCCGCAAGAGGTTCTGGATACCGTGCCTGAGCGTCGCCGTCGACGACGGGCAGCCCGAGCAGGCGCCGCGCATCGACAGATAGACGATGCCGTCGCGGAAGCCCTTGAAGGTGATGTCGCCGCCGTCCTGGGCGACGGCCGGGCGGACGCGCTCGTCGATCAGCTCCTTGACGACGGCCACCGTCTCGGCGTCGGCCTCGTCGAAGAACTCGGCGTCCTCGGCCGGGGCGGCGGCGTCGCCGGCGAGCACCGGCGCGCCGGACTGGTAGTGCTCCATGATGGCACCGAGCACCGACGGCTTCAGGTGCTGCCATTCGCCCCGGCTGGTGGTGACGGCGACGAAGTCGGAGCCGAGGAAGACGCCGGCGACGTCCGGCAGCGTGAACAGCCGGTCGGCAAGCGGCGACTCGGTGGCCGCGTCGGCATTGCGATAGTCGCGCGGCTCGCCGTCGAGCACCGGCCGTCCCGGCAGGAACTTCAGGGTTTGCGGATTGGGGGTCGTCTCGGTCTGGATGAACATGCTGGAATCCTGGTTCAAGGCCCGGTCCCTGCAGGCAAACCGGCCGGTGTGGCCGGTGCGCCGGGGCGGCTGCGGGCCGGCACGCGAACGAGTGCGGCGCCGGGCACAGCCGTCGTCAACGTAATCCCTCCGGCGGGGGCTTCAAGTGGCGGCCGGCAATCGCGTCAGGCGAGCGCCGTGATGTCGGCGTCGGAGAGCGTGCCCGGCACGATGGTGATCGGGATCGGGAAGCTGCCCGACAGCCGGCCGGCGAGCGAGGAGACGAGCGGCCCCGGCCCCTCCTTCTCGGTGCCGGCGGCGAGCACCAGGATGGCGATGTCGGCATCCTCGCCGATCAGCGCGATGATCTCGTCGGCCGGGCTGCCCTCGCGCACCACCGTCTCCGGTGCGACGCGCGGCGCCACGGCGCGGGCGCGGTCGAGCGCCTTGGCGAGCGTCGCCTCGGCCTCGGCGCGCGCCTCGGCCCGCATGATGTCCTCGACGCCCAGCCAGTGCTGGAACTCCTCCGGGCGGATGACGAACATCATGGTGAGCGTGCCGCCGGTGCGCTCGGCGCGCTTGGCGGCGTAGACGAGGGCGCGGTCGCACTCGGGCGTCTCGTCGACGACGACGAGGAACTTGCGCGAATGGCCGGACTGGAAGGAGGTGCGAGGGGTCACCATGGCGCGGACATTGCCCCGCGGCGCGGCGCGGGGCAAGGCGTTGGCGCAGCCGGCGGCCTCACGTGGGGCGGCGATCGCTCCAGATCTCCCGGTCGATCTCGTCCTTCAGCTCCGGCATGCTCGTCGCCAGGAAGACGGGCGTGCGACCCGCCTTGCGCTGGGCGATGAAGTCGGCCGTCAGCCGCGAGACGAGCCCCGACAGGAGCACGATGGCGATGAGGTTGATCGTCGCCATCAGGCCCATCGAGGCGTCGGCGGCGTCGAACACGGTCGCCACCGACTGGTAGCCGCCCCACACCACCATCGCCATCAGCGCGAGCCGCAGCACCGTCTTGCCGGTGCGGTGGCCGACGCCGAGGAACACCAGCGCCCCTTCCGCATACGAGTAGTTGCCGATGATCGAGGTGAAGGCGAAGAAGAAGATCGCCACCGCCACGAAGTAGGGCCCGGCGTCGCCGATGTGCACCTGCATCGCCGCCTGGGTGAGCTGCGTGCCGGTGAGGCCCGAGCCGGGGACGAGCGCACCGGACAGCAGGATCAGGAGCGCCGTTGCGGTGCAGATCAGGATGGTGTCGATGAACACGCCGAGCGACTGCACGAAACCCTGGCTCACCGGATGGTGCGGGTCGGGCGTCGCCACCGCGGCAATGTTCGGCGCGCTGCCCATGCCGGCCTCGTTGGAGAACAGCCCGCGCTTGACGCCGTTCAGCATCGCCGCGGCGAGCGAGCCGGCGACGCCGCCGGCGGCAGGCGCGAAGCCGAAGGCGCTCGCGACGATCGTCGAGAGCATCCCCGGCACCTCGGCGATGTTGACCGCCACGGCGTAGAGGGCGACGCCGAGATAGGCGACCGCCATGAATGGCACCACGTACTCCGCCACCTGGGCGATCCGGCGGATGCCGCCGAAGATGATGACGCCCGACAGCAGCGCCAAGACGACGCCGGTGCCGAGCTTCGAGACGCCGAACGCGCCGGTGAAGGCATCGGCGATGGAGTTCGCCTGCACGGCGTTGAAGACGAGCCCGAACGACAGGATCAGGCAGATCGAGAAGATCGCCCCCGCCCACGGCGCCTTCAGGCCGCGGGCGATGTAGAAGGCGGGACCGCCCCGGTAGCGCCCCTCGTCGTCCTTCACCTTGTAGAGCTGGGCGAGGGTGCTCTCTGCGAAGGCGGTCGCCATGCCGAGCGCCGCCACCACCCACATCCAGAAGATCGCGCCGGGGCCGCCGAGATAGAGCGCGACGGCGACACCGGCGATGTTGCCGGTGCCGACGCGCGAGGCGAGGCTGGTGCACAGCGCCTGGAACGGCGTGATGCCGGCGCGGTCGCCGGCCTGCGAGCCGAGCACCGAGCGGATCATTTCCGGGAAGTGCACGATCTGGACGAACTTGAGGCGGAGCGTGAAGTACACGCCGACGGCCAGCAGGCCGTAGATCAGCACGTAGCCCCAGAAGATCGTGTTGAGGAAGTCGATCACGGCTGTCATGCGACCCTGGCCCCCGGTGGCATCGCGTGAGAAACGGTGGAGCGACCGCCGAACGATCAGCTCCATCGCATCAGACGCCGATTCACGGGACGTGCCAAGGGGTTGCGAACGAAATGGCCGCGCCCGGCTCGCCGCTGGCCGCCGCTACTGCTGCCGCCGGCCGAAGGACTCCGCGTAGGACTCGGTGCGGAGCTCGATCAGCGGGTCGTCGGAGAGGTCGATGCCGTCGGTGAGGTTCGTCGGCAGGAACAGGAGCTGGTTCTCGACCGCGGCGGTGTCGAGCGCCTTGCTGACGGCGATCTCGCCGAGGTCGACCACCGGGCGGTCGTCGGGCCAGATCTTCGTCGCGTCGCCGGTCGGATCGCCGTCGGCAGCGACCTGCACCTGCAAGCGGAACTTCACCGGCGCCGCGGCGACGGCGGACCGCAGCGTGTCGGCGAGCGCGTGCGGCTCGCGCTTGGCCGCCTCGTCGTCGCTGACGAACGCCGCGCCGGCCTCCGGCACCAGCCGCCAGCGGCCGAAGTGGGTCTCGCCGGCGGCGTTGGTGAACTTGAAGGCGTTGACGCCGAAGTAGGGCAGCGTGCCGAACGACACCGGCATCGGCTTCGGCCTCGTGACGAAGGCGAGCGCGGCCGGATGAGCGCCGAGGAACTGCTCGATCGGCGTGGGCTTCGGCGCATCGGGTCCGCTCTCGCCGACGGCGCGCAGGAGGCCCAGGAAGTCCTCGCCGGTGGCGACCGGGAAGCCGTTCTGCGAGATCGTCACGATGTCGGTCTCGCCGCCGTCGGAGAGCTGGAACTTCACCGCCATACCGCGGATGCCGCCGATCGACGGGCTGGTATCGGCGACGTCGGGGATGCCGCCGCCGTTCGAGAAGCGCACCGTCACCGGCGTCGGCGCGCCGGTAAGGTAGACGGCGGAGCTCAGCTTGTCGGCGCCCGGCGCGGGCGTGAAGGTGCCCTCGAACACGGCGCCGGTGGCGTGATTCGCGCGAGTGTGCGGATGCTTGCCGAACAGCGTGTTGAACTGGTCGACGATCTGGACGGCGAGGGTCTCCTGCGCGCCGGCCGGGACGACGAGGCCGCCGAGCGCGGCCGCAAGGCCGAGTGTGGCGACCGCCAGGAAGTTCGACTTCATCACTCTCTCCGTCTCCGCCATCGGGTTCTTTCGAAGAAGTCTACCGCAACTCAGCCGGGCATTCACGGCGCCCGGACGCGGCCGCGACGATCAATTCCCGCCTTCCAGCAGCCGCCGCGCGATCACCTGCGCCTGGATCTCGGCGGCGCCCTCGAAGATATTGAGGATGCGCGCGTCGCACAGCACGCGGGAGATCGCGTACTCCAGCGCAAAGCCGTTGCCGCCGTGGATCTGAAGCGCGTTGTCGGCGTTCGCCCAGGCGATGCGGGCGCCGAGCAGCTTCGCCATGCCGGCCTCGAGGTCGCAGCGCCGGCCGCTGTCCTTCTCGCGCGCCGAGAAATAGGTGAGCTGGCGGGCGATCATCGTCTCGACCGCCATCAGCGCGAGCTTGTCGGCGACGCGCGGGAAGGCGATCAGGCTCTTGCCGAACTGCTGGCGGTCCACCGCGTAGCGCCAACCGAGCTCGAAGGCCGACTGGGCGACGCCGACGGCGCGCGCCGCCGTCTGGATGCGCGCCGCCTCGAAGGTCTGCATCAGCTGCTTGAAGCCCTGGCCCTCGACGCCACCGAGCAGGTTCTCCGCGTGCACGGAAAAGCCGTCGAAGCCGATCTCGAACTCCTTCATGCCGCGGTAGCCGAGCACCTCGATCTCGCCGCCGGTCATGCCGTCAGCCGGGAACGGCTCCTCGTCGCTGCCGCGCGGCTTCTCGGCGAGCAGCATCGACAGGCCCTTGTAGCCGGGCTCGGCCGGGTCGGTGCGGACGAGCAGCGTCATCAAGTCGGCGCGGACGGGGTGGGTGATCCACGTCTTGTTGCCGGTGACGCGGTAGACGTCGCCGTCGCGCACGGCGCGAGTGCGCAGCGAGGCGAGGTCGGAGCCGGTGTTGGGCTCGGTGAACACCGCCGTCGGCAGCACCTCGCCGGACGCGATCTTCGGCAGCCACCGGTCCTTCTGCGCCGGCGTGCCGCCGCCGAGGATCAGTTCGGCGGCGATCTCCGAGCGCGTGCCGAGCGAGCCGACGCCGATATAGGCGCGCGACAGCTCCTCGGTGACGACGCACATCGATTCCTTGCCGAGCCCGAGGCCGCCGTATTCCTCGGGGATCGTCAGCCCGAACACGCCGAGCTCGGCCATCTCGGTGATGATCCGCATCGGGATGTAGTCGTTGGCGAGGTGCCAGCCGTGCGCGTGCGGCGCCACCTCGGCCTCGGCGAAACGCCGCATCTCGGCGCCGATGGCGGAGAGCGTCTCGTCGAGCCCCGTGTCGCCGAGCGCCCCCGTGACGTCACCAGAGAGTCCGGCCTCCACCAGCGCCTTGCGGTTCTCGGCCGTGTTGCCGCCGGCGATCAGCGCCTCGACCGCCTCGCTCCGGGCGGTGGCGACCGCGGCCGCCGGCACGCCGAGGTCGGACAGGCGCACGATCTCGCCCTGGCTCATCGGCAGGCCGCCGAACACCTGGGCGAGGTATTCGCCGAAACCGATCGCCACGATCAGCCGCTCCGTCTCGCCGAGCCGGCCGTCGGCCTCCAGCCGCCGGCCCCAGGCGGCGAGCTGCCGCAGGCTCTCCACATAGGTCGACAGCCAGGCGAGGCCGTGCGCGGCGCGCTGCTCGGCCTCGAGCCGTGCCGGGTCGATGCGCCCGCCGGCGGCACCGACGCGGACGGCGACCGCCGCGGTGGCGGCGAGCTTCAGCCCGTCGAGGCTCGAAACGGCCGCCTCGGCAAGGCCGAGCATGTCTGCCGACCCGACGTCGATGGCGCTGTCGTCGGCCGCGCGCTCCCGTGCCGCCAGCATTGCCGTCCTCCCGAACCGTTCCAAGTTTGATGTTGCACTGCAAGATGCGCGCGTGTCGAGTTGCCTGCAATGCGAACTTCGGTTACCGCCCGGCGGTGGACGTGGCATGGAAGCGACCGGCGTCCGCATCGGCGTCCCGGAGGTGTGGGTGACCCGCAAGCAGGCGCTGTACGAGGCGCTCGAACATTTCATGAGCGACGACAACTGGGCGATCGCCAGCCACGTCGCGCTGTCGACGATCCTGGCGCTGTTCCCGTTCCTGATCGTGGCGGCAGCGGTCGCCGGCTGGATCGGCTCGGAGCGGCTCGCCGAGGAGGTCGGCACGCTGGTGTTCGACGCCTGGCCGGACGAGGTGGCGCGGCCGATCGCCCGGGAGGCGCACGAGGTGCTGATGCGCCCGCGCACCGGCGCGCTGACGATCGGCGTGGTCATCGCGCTGTGGTTCGCCTCGAACGGCGTCGAGGCGCTCAGGCTGGCGCTCAACCGCGCCTACCGCGACGAGGAGACGCGCGACTTCATCATGCGCCGGCTGCAGAGCCTCGCCTTCGTCGTGCTCGGGGCGATCGGGCTCGTCGTGCTGGCGACCTTCGTGGTGCTCGGGCCCTCGCTGTGGGCGGCGGCGGTGCGATTCGCGCCGCTGATCGAGCCGATGTCGGCGACGGTGCACGTGCTGCGCTTCGCCGTCGCGGCGGTGGTGCTGCTCGGCGTGCTGCTCGCCGCGCACCTCTGGCTGCCGGCCGGGCGCCGGCAGCTCAAGGACATCCTGCCGGGCATCCTCATCACGCTCATCGCCTGGCTCGTCTCCGGCGCCGTGTTCGCCGCCTACATCCGCCACTTTGCCTCCTACAGCGCCACCTATGCGGGGCTGGCGAACGTGATGATCGCCATCGTCTTCCTCTACGTCGTCGCCGCGGTGGTGCTGCTCGGCGCCGAGCTCAATGCCGCGCTGATCCGCCGGCGGCGGGCGCGTGCCGCCGCCGCCTCGCTCGCCGAGGCCGTGGCCGAATGATCACGGCGCGCGCCGATGACGGAGGGATCGGCGCCGCGACGCATTTCGGCCGGATTGGGCTGCAACCCATCGCCCGGCTTGTTAGTTTGGAAACCATGCGAGGCTATTTTCGGCTTGCCGCCGTGCCTGGCCGGACTGTTCCGCACCGCCTGCGTCATTTTGGGGAGAGCGCGATGCGCCATCTGATTTCCGCCCTGGTCGCCGTCGGCACCGTGCTCGCCACGCCGGCCTTGGCCGAAACGACGTTCTTCGACGTCAGCGCCCGCAAGTGGGTCACGATCAAGCCGACGACCGCCGCACGCAGCCGGACGATTCCCGAGCAGTTCCGCCGGCAACTGGTGTCGGTCGAGACGCGCGAAGTGCCGGGCACGATCATCATCGACGCCAACCAGCGCTTCCTCTACCTCGTGCTGCCGGACGGCGAGGCGATCCGCTACGGCATCGGCGTCGGCCGCGAGGGCTTCGGCTGGTCGGGCACCGAGAAGGTCACCCGCAAGGCCGAGTGGCCGGGGTGGACGCCGCCTGACGAGATGCGCGCCCGGCAGCCGAACCTGCCGTCCTACATGCCCGGCGGCCCCGACAACCCGCTCGGCGCGCGCGCCCTCTATCTCGGCAGCACGCTTTATCGCATCCACGGCTCGAACGAGCCCTGGACGATCGGCCAGGCGGTGTCGTCCGGCTGCTTCCGCATGACCAACGATGACGTCACCGACCTCTATGATCGCGTGCGCGTCGGCGCCAAGGTGATCATCGTCGGACCGAGCAACTCCGAGACCGGCGAGTTCCTGTCGAGCCTCGGCGAGGGATTCTCGAACGGCCTGACGCAGGTGGGCTCCGGCGTGGCGGCCGTCGGATCGCAGGTCGGCGAGGGCGTCTCCACCGTTGCGAGCGGTGTGCAGACGGGCCTCGGCACGCTGTTGCCGCAGTAGGCGAGCGCGCTCGACGCCACCCACGAAGGTCGAAGAATGAGCCCGCCGAGCCTCGCTTGGCGGGTTTCGCTTTTCGTCGAGGCCGTGCCCCGAACGTCTCGGCGACGTACCCCTCGACGTACCCCTCAGAGCAGCCGGCCCTGGTCTTCCTGGCCCGTCGTCGACTTCGATCTCGGACGCTGAGCGCGCGGTGCGGGCGGGCGGCTACCATCACTCGGCGGTGCGGCGGCGTCTGCTTTCAGAGGTCCGGCCTCCCGCCGACGAGCCGCGACATCGCCGTCGGTGAGCCGCACCACGAAGGCGTCCGGCACCTTGTCGGCGGAATGCAGGAGCTCGCCGTCCGGCCCGAGCACGAGGGCATAGCCGCGCGCGAGCGTGCCCTTGTAGCTGAAGGATTCGAGCAGCTTGCCCGCCGCGCCGAGGTCGCGCCGTCGCCGCTCGGTGCCCGCCGTGAAGCATCGCGTCAGCCCCGTCCCGGCCCGGTCCAGCCGCGCCCGCGCCTCGCCCAGCTTCAGCCGCTCCGCCCGAAGCCCGAGCGCCACCGCCGCGAGCCGCTCGCGCCGGCGCGCCAGGAGCCGCAACAGCGCCTCCGGCGTCAGCCGCGCCGCCGCCCGCTCGAAGCGCGTGCGATGCTGGCGGCTCGCGCCGGCGAGCGCGTGGGAAAGCCGTGCTCCGGCGAGGTCGAGGCGCTGGCGCGCCGTCGCCACGAGATCGCCCGCCTGCGGCAGCGCCCGGGCGAGCGCCCTGAGCGTCTGCCGCCGGTCGGCGAGGCCACGGCGGGCGCAGGCGTCCATCCGCCGGCCGTAGTCGTCGATCGTGGCGACGAGGTCGAGGCGCACCGGCACCGCCATCTCCGCCGCCCCCGTCGGCGTCGGCGCGCGCCGGTCGGCGGCGTGGTCGAGGAGGGTCCAGTCGGTCTCGTGGCCGACGGCGGAGATCAGCGGGATCGGGCTCTCCGCCGCCGCCCGCACCACCGCCTCGTCGTTGAAGCCCCACAGGTCCTCGAGGCTGCCGCCACCGCGGGCAACGATCAACAGGTCCGGCCGCGCTACCACTCCGCCCGGCGCCAGCGCCCCGAAGCCGCGGATCGCCGCCGCCACTTCCGCAGCACTTCCGTCGCCCTGCACGCGCACCGGCCAGACCAGCACGCGCACCGGGAAGCGGTCCACGAGGCGGTGCAGGATGTCGCGGATCACGGCGCCAGTCGGCGAGGTGACGACGCCGATCGTGCGCGGCAGGAACGGCAGCGGCCGCTTGCGCGCCTCGTCGAACAATCCCTCGGCGGCAAGGACCTTGCGCCGCTCTTCCAAGAGCGCCATCAGCGCGCCGACGCCGGCCGGCTCCAGCGCCTCGATGACGATCTGGTACTTCGAGCCGCCCGGAAACGTCGTCAGCTTGCCGGTGGCGATGACCTCCATGCCCTCCTCGGGCTTGAAGCGCAGCCGCTGGAAGCTCGTGCGCCAGACCACCGCCTCGATGCGCGCCTTGTCGTCCTTCAGCGAGAAGTAGGCGTGGCCCGACGAGTGCGGCCCGCGATAGCCGGAGATCTCGCCGCGCACCCGCACGAAACCGTAGGCGTCCTCGATCGTCCGCTTCAATGCAAAGGCGATCTCGGAGACGGAGAACTCGGCGACGTTGGCGCGGGTCTCGGTCGGTGCCGAGACGTTGGCGCGGGTCTCGGTCGGTGCCGGCTCGGGCTTTGGCGTGCCGGCCTGGGGCGTGCCGGGGAAGCGGAATTCTGGCAAGCGGCGGCTCCACGATCAGCGTCCGCCCATCAGCGCCGACCCCCGCCGGCCCGTCAAGGCGAAGCCCGCGTGTCCGCCGCGCCGCCGCTTGCGTCCGCCATCCCCGCCGCGGCATGGTCCCGCCGCCGTCCACAGCGAAGCCGCGAGACTGGAGCCGCCGCCATCGCCCGCCACGACATCACCTCGACGCGCCTCTATGTCGACGCCGACCTCCACGCCGGCGCCGGCGTGCCGCTCGCCCGCGAGCAGGCGAACTACCTGATCGCCGTGCTGCGTCTCGGCGAGGGCGATGGCCTGCTCGTCTTCAACGGCCGCGACGGCGAATGGCGCGCTGACATCGCTGACGCCTCCCGCAAGGCCGCCCGCCTCGTCGTGCGCGGCCTCACCCGCCCGCAGCCGCCGACGCCGGACTTGCACCTCTTGTTCGCGCCGCTGAAGCACGCCCGCCTCGACTACATGGTGCAGAAGGCGGTCGAAATGGGCGCCGGCGCGATCCGCCCGGTGATCACCCGCCGCACCCAGGTGGCGCGGGTCAATCTGGAACGGATGCGGGCGAATGTCGTCGAGGCCTGCGAGCAGTGCGGCGTCCTTTCCGTGCCGCGCGTCGACGAGCCGTTGGCGCTCGACCGTGTGCTCGCCGGCTGGGAGGCCGAGGAGCCCGGCCGCCGCCTCGTCTTCTGCGACGAGGACGATCATCGCAACGGCCCGCTCGCCGCCCTCTCCGGCCTCGCGCCGGGGCCGCTCGCGGTGCTGATCGGGCCCGAGGGCGGCTTCGACGAGGACGAGCGCAAGCGCCTGCGCGCCATGGCCGCCGTCACCGCCATCCCGCTCGGGCCCCGCGTGTTGCGCGCCGACACGGCCGCCGTCGCCGCGCTCGCGGTGGTGCAGGCGGCGATCGGCGACTGGCGGTAGCGTTCCCCTGGAAAGCCCCCGCGGGGCTGCAACCTGCATGACCCGGCGGCATTATCATCCCGCCGGCGCAATCGGCGCGCACCGCGACCGCCCCGCCGGCGGGAGTGAAACCATGAAAAACAAGATCCTCCTCGCCGCTTTGTCCCTGCTTGCCGTCGTCGCGTGCGCGACCGGAGCAGCCGCCCAGGAGACCGTCGCCCCGGCCGCGCAGAAGTGCGCCGCGTCCGATATCGCCGGCGAATGGCTGATGATGACGAACAACGACTACGCGCCTTCCATCTGCCTCCTGAAGATCAACAGCAGCGGCGAAGTGAAGAAGGGCGAGTGTTCCACGGGCCGCGAAGAGGCCAAGCTCGTCGGCGACATCATCGTCGACAAGCAGTGTGCCGTCTTCGGAAAATTCAAGATCAAGACGAAGGACGAGACGCTGCCGCGCGAGATCAGCTTCGGATTCATGGCTCCCGACAAGAGCTATTTCACCATGGTGGCGGCCGAGAAGAACGGCAAGGAGCTGAATACGAGCTTCGTGCAGCGCGTGCCGAAGTAGCATCCGGCGATACCGGGCGAGCGGCGCGGCGTCGCACGCCGCGCCGCTCCGCCCCGCCCGATGCGGTCGCTGATCCGGCACGTCGGCAGCAAGAATTTCGCGTTTGTGCCTCGGGGGGGCCGTCGCTATCGTCCCGGCCGCCCGGCACCCCCTGCCCGGGCCGCCAACGACGAGCCGGACCGAATGGCACGCGATACCATCGACAGCACCCCGATCGAAGGACGCGACGAACTCGTCGCCAACCTCGCCTCCGGCGGCAAGCCGCCCGAGAAGTGGCGGATCGGCACGGAACACGAGAAGTTCGGCTTCCACACCGACGACCTCTCGCCCGTCCCCTACGAGGGGCCGCGCGGCGTCGAGAAGCTCCTGACCGGCATGGAAGGCCTGCTCGGCTGGGAGCCGATCGTCGACAAGGGCAAGATCATCGGCCTCGGCGATCCGACCGGCGGTGGCGCCATCAGCCTGGAGCCCGGCGGCCAGTTCGAGCTCTCCGGCGCGCCGCTCGAGACGCTGCACCAGACCTGCCGCGAGGTGCACGCGCACCTGGCCCAGGTGCGCCAGATCGGCGAGCCGCTCGGCATCGGCTTCCTCGGCATCGGCATGTCGCCGAAGTGGACGCTCGCCGAGACGCCGGTGATGCCGAAGTCGCGCTACGCCATCATGACCGCCTACATGAAGAAGGTCGGCACGATGGGCCTCGACATGATGTACCGGACCTCGACGATCCAGGTGAACCTGGACTTCCAGGACGAGCCGGACATGGTGAAGAAGCTGCGCGTCGGCCTCGCCTTGCAGCCGATCGCCACGGCGATCTTCGCCAACTCGCCGCTGACGGAAGGCGTGCCGAACGGCTACCAGTCGCTGCGCGGCGAGATCTGGCACCACACCGACGCGGCGCGCACCGGCGGCCTCTCCTTCGCCTTCGACGAAGGGTTCGGCTTCGAGCAGTACGTCGACTGGGCGATCGACGTGCCGATGTACTTCGTCAAGCGCGGCGACACCTATATCGACGTCTCCGGCGAGAGCTTCCGCCGCTTCATGAGCGAAGGCCTGCCGCAGCTCGACCCCGCCGACCGGCCGACCATCGGCGACTGGAACAACCACCTGTCGACCGTCTTCCCGGACGTCAGGATGAAGAAGTACCTCGAGATGCGCGGCGCCGACGGCGGCCCGTGGCGACGCATCTGCGCCCTGCCGGCCTTCTGGGTCGGCCTTCTCTATGATTCCGTCTCGCTCGACCAGGCGTGGGAAATGGTGAAGGACTGGACGACCGAGGAGCGCGAAGCGCTGCGCCATGCCGTGCCGCGCACGGCGCTGGAGACGGCGTTCCGCAACCGCCGCGTCCTCGACGTCGCCCGCGACGCCGCCGAGCTCGCCCGCCAGGGCCTCGCCCGCCGCGCCCGCCTGAACGGCGCCGGCTTCGACGAGACGCAGTATCTCGACCCGGTGCTGGAGACGGTGACGAGCGGCCGCACCCCGGCCGACGCCATCCTCGCCAAGTACAAGGGCGAGTGGGGCGGCAACGTCGATCGGGTGTTCGCGGAGTATGCGTACTGAGGGGGCCCCCGGCACGCTCCTTGCTCGCGATGCCTGCATGTCCCAGCCGCCCCGGCCGCGAACAGCCGGAGCGACAGTCCGGAGTGCCCGCACCGTGTCACCGATTGCCCGCATGTTCATCATCGCCGCCGCGCTCGCCGCCGGCGTGGCGCCGCCCGCGCTCGCCGATACGCCGGTGAAATTCTCGCTCGACTGGAAGTTCGAGGGGCCGTCGGCACCCTTCCTGGTGGCGCTCGAGAAGGGCTACTTCAAGGACGAGGGGCTCGACGTCACCATCGACACGGCCGGCGGCTCGCTCGAGCCGATCAACCGCGTCGCGTCGGGCACCTACGACATGGGCTTCGGCGACATCAACGCCGTCATCAAGTTCCGCGACGCCAATCCGGGCGTCGACCTGAAGCCGGTGTTCATGGTCTACGACAAGCCGCCCTTTGCCGTCGTCGGCCGCAAGAGCCTCGGCATCACCGACGACCCGAAGAGCCTCGAAGGCAAGACGCTCGGCGCGCCGGCACCGGATGCCGCCTGGGACAAGTGGCCGATCTACAAGGATGCCAACAAGATCGACGACAGCGCCATCAAGATCGAAAACGTCGGCTTCCCGGTGCGCGAGCCGATGCTGGCGAAGGGCGACGTCGACGCCATCTTCGGCTTCTCGTTCTCCTCCTACATCAACCTGAAGGCCAACGGCGTCGACGAGGACGACATCGTGCTGCAGCTGATGGCCGACCACGGCGTCGACCTCTACGGCAACTCGATCCTGGTGAACCCGGCCTTCGCCGCCGCGAACCCAGAGGCCGTGAAGGGCTTTCTGCGCGCCTTCGTGAAGGGGCTGAAGGACACCATTGCCGACCCAGAGGCCGCGGTCGCCACTGTCATGGCCCGCAACGAGGTGGCGAAACCCGCGACCGAGCTCGAGCGGCTCAAGATGGCGCTCTCGCAGAACATCCTCACCCCCGCCGTCAAGGCGAACGGTCTCGGCAAGGTCGATCCCAAGCGGATGGCGGAGGCGATCGACGAGATCGGCCTCACTTACGCGTTCAAGGCGAAGCCGGATGCGGGGACGGTGTTCGACGCCTCCTTCCTGCCGCCGGATGAGATGCTGAAGGTCGAGTGACGGCCCGCGGGGAGCTGGGGGAGAGAGGCCAAATGGCCTTCGTCACGCTCGACGGCGTGCGCCACGTCTACGGACGCGGCGGCACCGGCCTGCCGGCCGTCGACGGCTTGAGCCTCGCCGTCGAGGAGGGCGAGTTCGCCGCCGTCGTCGGGCCGTCGGGCTGCGGCAAGTCCACGCTGATGAAGCTTGCGACCGGGCTGCAGTTCCCGGCCGCCGGCACCGTCGCAGTCGGCGGTGCGCGCGTCTCGAAGCCCGTCAAGATCGCCGGCATGGCCTTCCAGGCGCCGACGCTCTTGCCGTGGCGGACGACGCTCGAGAACCTGCTCCTGCCGCTCGAGATCGTCGAGCCGCACAGGAGCCGCATCCGCCGCGACAAGGCGGCCTACGTGGCGAAGGCCGAGCGGCTGCTCGCCTCGGTCGGCCTCGCCGGAGCGGGCTCGAAATTCCCGTGGGAGCTGTCCGGCGGCATGCAGCAGCGCGCCTCGCTCTGCCGGGCACTGATCCACGAGCCGAAGCTCCTGATGCTTGACGAGCCGTTCGGCGCGCTCGACGCGTTCACCCGCGAGGAGCTGTGGTGCGTCATCCGCGACCTGCACGCGGCAAGCCGCATCACCGTCGTGCTCGTCACCCACGACCTGCGCGAGGCGGCCTTCCTCGCCGACCGCATCTTCGTGATGTCATCGCGGCCGGGCCGCATCATCGCCGAGAGGGTGGTGGAGTTCCCGCGGCCGCGCGAGCTCGCGCTCACCTACACCGGCGCCTTCCAGGACGTCGTGCTGGAACTGCGCGAGCACATCGTGCGGGCCCGGTCGGCGGCGTGAGGGGGAGGACGCGATGAACGCCGCGCTGTTCGTCCGCCTGGCGCCGTGGGTGTTCACGATCGGGTTGCTGCTCGTATGGGAGGCGGCGGTGCGCGTGCTCGCCATCCCGGTGTTCTTCCTGCCGCCGCCGACGGTGGTGGCGGGTGCCTTTGTCGAGTTCTGGCCGGCGATCTGGAAGAACTCGCTGTGGACGCTCTACACGACGGTGGTCGGCTTCGTGCTCGCCATCGGCTTCGGGCTGGCGCTCGGGCTGTTCGTCGGCTGGTCGCGCTTCGTCTATGCCGGCGTCTACCCGATCTTGATCGGCTTCAACGCCGTGCCGAAGGTGGCGGTGGTGCCGATCCTGGTGCTGTGGTTCGGCATCGGCACGGTGCCGGCGGTGATCACCGCCTTCCTGATCTCGTTCTTCCCGATCGTCGTGAACGTCGCCACCGGCCTCGCCACCATCGAGCCGGAGCTCGAGGACGTGCTGAAGGCGCTCGGCGCCTCGAAGCTCGACATCATGCGCAAGGTCGGCATCCCGCGCGCGCTGCCCTATTTCTTCGGTTCGCTGAAGGTGGCGATCACGCTCGCCTTCGTCGGCTCGGTGATCTCCGAGAGCGTCGCCTCCAACGTCGGCATCGGCAACATGATGCTGCAGGCGCAGGCGCAGTTCCAGGTGCCGCTCGTCTTCGCCGGCCTCGTCGTGCTCGCGGTGGAGGGCATCGTGATGTACGCGATGATGGCCTGGGTGGAGCGGCGGATGACCGGCTGGGCCCACCGCTCCGGCATGGCGCAAGGCTGACATACCGGTCGCGGCGCGACGGCCGCAGCGCCGGCTGCTTCCGCCGCCGACGGAGCTCTTCGCAAGGAGTTCACCATGCGGCGAGACGGGCGGGTGCCTTTGCTTGCGCCGGCGGGGTCGTCGGTCGTATCCCCACGGTAGAGGGCCGGGGAGAACGCGCAAGGCATGCTGGTCAACGCCGCCACGCCGCGAGCGCCGCTGCCGGTGTTCCTGGCGAGGAGCCTGACCAAGGCAGGATGATGGAAACCGCCCGTAAGCTGCCGCCGCGACCCCGCCGGAGCGCACCGGCGCGACCCTTGTTGCTCGCGCTGGCGGTGGCCCTGATCGTGCTCGCCGGCGGGCTCGCCACCGCCTATCTCGAGGCGGTCACGGTGTGGACGCGCGAGAACGACGACATCGAACAGATGGCGAAGCTCGCCGACGATCCGCAGAAGCTGCGCGACGGTGACCAGACGATGCAGCTTTCCCGCTTCGTCGACGCCAAGACGCAGATCATCAGGCACGGCGAAGGGGAGGGTGAGGCGGCCTGCATCGATCGGCTGGTCGACCGCATCGGCGTGCTGATGGGTCCGCACCCCGACGTCAACCCCGCCATCCAGACCCTCTGCCAGCAACGCAAGACCGCCGGGCACATCGTCAACGAGAGCCCGCGGCTCGTCCTGCTGCGCCCGCGCTTCGATCCGCAGGGGCGGCACATCGCGACGGAAGTGACGGTCGTGCAGACCAAGCCACGCCCGGGTTTGTTCGAGACGGCGGCGTCGCCGAGCGTCGGGATCGCGATCGTCGCCGTCACGCTGCTCGGCGGGCTCGCGGCCTACACGGTGGCGCGGCGCAGCCAGCGGCGCTACGCGGCGCTCTGGGAGGCGGCGGCGGTCGACGGACTGACCGGCTGCCTGCGGCGCGAGGCGTTCCTGGCGACGCTCTCCGGCGCCGTCGCCGAGGCGCGCGCGTCCGGCGGCCGCCTCAGCCTGCTCGTCGTCGACGTCGACGACCTCAAGGCGGTGAACGACCGGCATGGCCACGCCGGCGGTGACGCGGCGATCCGCATGGTCGCCGAGGAGCTCGCGCGGGGGCTGCGCAGCAACGACATCGTCGGACGGTTGGGCGGCGACGAGTTCGCCGCCCTGATGGCCGGCGCGCCGCTCGCCGACGCCGTTGCGGCGGCGGAGCGGGTGCGCGCGGGCGTGGCGGCGGCAAATGGCGCCGGCGCCGATGTCGCGGTGACCGCCACCGTCAGCATCGGCGTCGCCGAACTCGCGAGCGGCGAGGGCGCGACCGAGCTGATGGCACGCGCCGACGCCGCCCTCTACGCCGCCAAGCACGGCGCCCGCAACCGCGTGCAGCCCTCCGCGACCTGAGCGGGTCAGCCGAGGCCCTTGACGGGATCGGGGTGGCCGTCGAGGCGGAGCTGGAAGAGGAAGTAGGTGGGCGAGCAGAAGCCGGTGCCGGCCGGCAGCTTGCCGACCCCGGGCAGGTCCGGCGGGAACGCCTGGCAGAGGAAGTCCTCGCGGCAGAAGCGGTCGCCGCCGCACGCCATGCGATTGCCGCGCAGCACGCTCGCGGCGAGGCAGTCGGCGAAGTTGTTGGAGGCGACGCAGGTGTCGAACGCCTTGCCGCCGGCGAGCGCGCACACCTCGTTCGCCATCCGTCCGCCGGAGAAGCCCTTGAACGCCTTGTCGGCCGCGTCGCACTGGCGGTAGGCGAGGCCGCCCGGCGCACCGCCGACCGGCGGCCGGCAGGTGTAGCCGGCCGGCGAGGCGCGCGGCGCAAAGGACGAGATCTGCGCGCCCGGCACGAAACGGTCGAGCCAGGGCTCCGCGCCGGCGACGACGCTGCCTTCCAGGCACGGCAGCCCCGAGAACACCTTCTCCGGCGGCGGCAGGCACTGGCCGAAGCGGACGCCGGTGCCAGCCTCGTCGGCGATCGCCGTGCAGGCGAGGCCCGCGGCGCACGACCAGCCGGGCGCGAGGTCGGTGCCGGTATCGAGCGCGCACATCATGCCGGCGCCGGCGGCGTGATAGGCGGGCGCATCGCCGGCCCACGCCGCCGGCGGCGCGGCCGAGGGCGGACGGAAACGGTTCGGCGCCACGCCGGCGGCGACCGCCGCGACGAAGGCCGCCCGCCGCGGCTGCTCCGCGTAGGCGTGCGGCGATAGCCCGATGGCGAGGCGGTTGAGGGCCGACGTCTCGGCGTCGTCGAGGCCGAGCACGTGGAAGCCGGCGGTGGCGCCGGCCTGGTGGCAGCCCGAGCACGTCGCCTGATCGAGGCGGGCGATCAGGCCGGCGGGCGAGCGCACCAGCGCGAGCGTCGCCGCCGCATCGGCTGGCACGGCGCCGGCGAGATCGTCCGCGGAGAGGAGCCGCGCGTAGGGATGGTTCGCTGAGCGGGCGCTGCCATAGGTCGAGAACGAGAAGGCGCGGCGGGCGGCGAGGTCGTCGGGGAGCACGAAGACGCCCGTGTCGATCGTCGCGACATTTGCCCGCACATAGTCGACGAGGCGGGCCTTCAGCGCAGCATCGGCGGCGATGCGGTCGACGTCCGGCGTGTTCTCCAGCGGCTTCTCCGTCAGGGCGAGCGTTCCGGTGGCTTGGTCGGCGGCGAAGATGCGCATCAGGTAGACGGCCTGGCCGCCGAACGTCGTCTCCATGCCGGACGGGAAGCGGACGATCTGAGCGTTCACCTCGATCTGCTGCAGCCGGAGCCGCGCGCGGTCGAGCGGGCCGGCGGCGAGCCAGGCGGCGATGGTCGCGGGTCCGTCCAGCGCCGCGGCAGGCACGAAGGCCCGCGCGAACGCGGCACAGTCGCCCCACGCGGGCGCCGGCGCGTCGAACACGACGTTGAGCGCCACCGGCATGCGCGAGGCGTAGCGGGTGCCCTTGCGTTCGAAGGAATAGGCGAGGCGGTAGATCAGCCGCACCTCGCCGCAGCTCTCTCCGGGCCGGGCGAGGTCGGCGAAGTCGCGGCGGTCGAGACGGTTCACCACCGCGACGAGGCGGAAGCGGGCGAGCGGCGAGGCGAACCAGGCGAGGTCGAGCACGCGCCCGACGTTGCCGTCGGTCACCTCGAAGAGCGTGCGGCCCGTGGCGGCCATCTCGGCACGCAGCCCGCGCACGTCGGCGCCCACGGTCTCAGCCAGCGTACGGAAGGCGGGCGATGCAGCGGAAAGCTCGGCGGTCGTTCCCGCCTCCGGCGTTCCGAGGATCGCCCCGAGGCCGTAGCCGTCCTGCTCGAGCCTCGCGAGCGTCGGCGGGTCGAGCATATCGACCACCGGCTCGCCCGCCGGCTGGCTCGCCGGCGCCGCCATGACGGGCAGCGCCGCGAGCAGGATCGCCGCGGCGAGCGTCAGCAGGACGAAAATCTGCAGGTTCAGCGGCTTGCCGCCCATGGAAGACACCCGAATCGCCGATCTCGGCGCATCGCGGGCATCCCATGCGGTCGTCATCGCCGTCTGTGCCGGCCGTCACACTTCCCGAAGACCATGATGCTCTTCGGGCCGCGCGAGGCGGCTCACACCCAGGGGCGGCTCTCGGTGATGCGGCCCTCATGGGCGGTGATCGACGGCGCCTTTTCGAGCGTCAGGCCGATGTCGTCGAGGCCGTTCATCATGCAGTGCTTGCGGAACGGATCGATGTCGAAGTGGATGACGCCGCCGTCGGGTCCGCGGATTTCCTGGGTCGCGAGGTCGATCGACAGGGTGGCGTTGGCGCCGCGCGAGGCGTCGTCCATCAGCATCGTCAGCTGCTCGGGCGTGACGACGATCGGCAGCACGCCGTTCTTGAAGCAGTTATTGTAGAAGATGTCGGCGAACGAGGTCGAGATGACGCAGCGGATGCCGTAGTCGAGCAGCGCCCACGGCGCGTGCTCGCGGCTCGAGCCGCAGCCGAAGTTCTCGCCGGCGACGAGGATCTGCGCCTTGCGGTAGGCCGGCTTGTTGAGCACGAAGTCGGGGTTCTCGGAGCCGTCATCGTTGTAGCGCATCTCCGAGAACAGTCCCTTGCCGAGCCCGGTGCGCGCGATCGTCTTCAGGTACTGCTTGGGGATGATCATGTCGGTGTCGACATTGATGATCGGCATGGGCGCGGCGACGCCGGTGACCGCGGTGAAGCTCAGCATGGGTGTCGTCCTCACGGGCGGCGGGGCCGGGCCCACCGCGCTTTTCTCTCGTGCAGCCCTGTCTTGCGACGCGCGGGCGGACGGGTCAAGTCGCCCGGCGCCGCGCGACCTGCCTCGCCGGCGCCATGTGAGCCGGCATCGCGCGCGCCGCATGGGCGGAGCGCGGCAAAGGTGCTAGCAGGGGAGCCGCGCCGGGCTCGCGGCGCGCCTGCCTCCGGTGCCGCATGATCCCCGAAAAGCCCGTCGCGAAACCTGCTGTCATCGTGATCTCCTCGCTCGTCGCGCGCGGCGGCGTCGGCTTGCGCGCCACCGCCTTCTCGCTGGAACGGCTCGGCTTCCCAGTCTGGCAGGTGCCGACGATCTTCCTGCCCTGGCACACCGGCCACAGCCCGTCGACGAAGATCGTGCCGTCCGACGCGCTGTTTACCGCCGCCATCGCCGATCTCGCCGGCAGTCCCCACCTCGCCGAGGTCGGCGCCGTCGTCACCGGCTACATCGGCGACGCGGCGCAGGCGGCGGCGATCGAGATGCTGGTGTTGGCGGTGAAGCGGGTCAATCCGGCGGCGATCTACGTCTGCGACCCGGTGATCGGCGACGCCGAGGGGCTCTACGTGGCGGAGGCGACGGCCGCCACCATCCGCGACCGGCTGCTGCCGCTCGCCGACGCCGCCACGCCGAACCGCTACGAGCTCGCCTGGCTGACCGGCCGGGACACCGACACGCCGGCGAAAGCTCTCGCGGCGGCGCGGGCGCTCGGCCCGGCGCGCGTCGTCGTCACCTCGGCGCCGGCGCTGATGCGCGGCCAGATCGCCATGATCCTCGCCGCGCCCGACGGCGCCTTCGTCGCCGAGCATCCGCTCGTCGACGGTCCGTCGAGCGGCCCCGGCGACCTCGTCAGCGGCCTGTTCACGGCGGGACTGCTGTCGGGCGGCGGCTCCGAGGCGATGCTGAAGCGCACCGCCGCCGGCACCTTCGAGGTGATCGCGGTCTCCGCGAAGGCGGCGGCCGACGAGATGCAGCTCGTCGCCGCCCAGGACCGCTTCGTCCATCCGATGGCGCACATCTCGGTGCGGCGGATGGGGGAGGCGGCCCCGGCGGCGCGATGAGCGGTTGGGTCGCCGGCGTTGACGGTTGTCCGCGCGGCTGGGCGGTGGTGCTGGCGCGGCCGGACGGCACAGCACCTCCTCGCCTCCTGGTCCTGCCCGATTTTGCGGCCGTGATGGCGGTGCCAGAGGAGCCGGAGATCGTCGCCGTCGACATGCCGATCGGCCTGCCGGATCGCGTCGGCCCGCGCGGGCGGGAGACGGAGCGGATGGTCCGCCCGCTGCTCGGCCTGCGCCAGTCGTCGGTGTTCTCGGTGCCGTCCCGCAAGGCGGTGACCGCCAGCGGCGACGACTATGCTCTTGCCTGCCGACTGGCGCGAGACACCTCCGACCCGCCACGGGCGGTGGCGAAGCAGTGCTTCCACCTGTTCCCGAAGATGCGCGAGATCGATGCGCTGATGACCCCGCAGCTGGAGGCGCGCGTCTACGAGGTGCATCCGGAGCTCGCGTTCTGGCGCCTCGCTGGCGGGCGGGCGATGGCGCTGCCGAAGAAGGTGAAGGGTTCGCCCAATCCCGCGGGCCTCCTCGAGCGCACGATGCTGCTGGAATTGCTCGGCTTTCCAGCGGCGCTATTCGCGCCGCCGCGCCCCCGCGGCGTCGCGTGGGACGACGCCGTCGATGCCGCGGCGAGCGCTGCCATCGCGCTCCGCATCGCCCGCGGCGAGGCGCGGCCGTTTCCCGACCCGCCGCCGCGCGACGGCCGCGGCCTCAGGATGGCGATCTGGGCGTGAGGCTCACAGCACGCGGCTGAACAGGTCCGGATACTCGACCACCAGGCCGTGCTCGTCGACGTCAATGTCGCGCTCGAAGTCGGCGTCGAGCGAGCGGAACCGCCAGCGCCGGTCGGCGAGGCGGGTGTAGCGCTGCGGCGCGGCGTGCACCTCCAGCGTCGGGAAGGAGACCCAGGCGACGAGGATGTCGGCCGAGCCGCCGACCGGCAGCATCAGCCGGCGGATCGGCAAGGTGTTGGTGAACGGCGTCGCCACGAGGTCGACGTCGATGGCACCCTCGAGGGCGGGCAGCGGCACGCCGTCGGCGTTGGTCCACCGGCCCTCGCCGTCGCCGAGGAGGGCGAGCCGGCGGTCGGCGCCGACGAGGTCGACGTCGAGGCGCCGGGTCCGCCAGGCGGCATCGAGGGCGAGATGCCAGCGCGCGGCGAACGACGCCCCGTCGATGGCGCCGACCACCGCCGCGTCGACGCTGTAGCCCCCGGACGTTTCCTCCAAGACAAGGTGCTCCAGGCCCTCGCCGTCGGCGCTCCGCCACCGTACCGTCACCGCCATCGCCGCCTCCGTCCGCCTCGCGTCGCCGATCCCAGAACGACGACGGCCCGCGGTTGGTGCCGCGGGCCGTCAGAAAGTCTCGCGAAAGGAAAGGGCGGACTACTCCGCTGCCTCCCGCACCACCGGCGCCGCCTCGTTGACGTCCGGGTCGACGTGCGTGGTGAACTGCTCGAAGTTCTTCTGGAACATGGCGATCAGGTGCCGCGCCGTGGCATCGAACGCCGATTTGTCCTTCCACGTCTTGATCGGATAGAGGATGTGCGGCTCGACGCCCGGCACCGCCGTCGGCACCTGGAAGCCGAAATAGCGGTCGGTGCGGTAGCCGACGTCCTTCAGCGACCCGTCGAGGGCGGCGGCGAGCAGCGTGCGCGTCACCTTGATCGGCATGCGCCGGCCGATGCCGAACTTGCCGCCCGTCCAGCCGGTGTTGATCAGCCAGCAGTCGACGTCGTACCGGGCGATCAGGTCGCGCAAGAGGTTGCCGTACTCGCTCGGATGGCGCGGCAGGAACGGCGAGGCGAAGCAGGTGGAGAACGTCGCCTCCGGCTCCGTCACGCCCTTCTCGGTGCCGGCCACCTTCGCCGTGTAGCCGGAGATGAAGTGGTACATCGCCTGCGCCGGCGTCAGCCTGGCGATCGGCGGCAGCACGCCGAAGGCATCCGCGGTGAGCAGGATGAGGTTCTTCGGCTGCGGCGCCCGCCCGTCGAGCGAGGCGTTGGCGATGAAGTGGATCGGATAGGCGGAGCGGGTGTTCTCCGTCTTGCTCTCGTCCGTGTAGTCGGGGATGCGCGTGTCGGGGTCGACCGGCACATTCTCCAGCACCGCGCCGAACCGCTCGGTGGCGGCGTAGATCTCGGGCTCAGCCTCCTTCGACAGGTTGATCGTCTTGGCGTAGCAGCCGCCCTCGAAGTTGAAGACGCCGGTGTCGCCCCAGCCGTGCTCGTCGTCGCCGATCAGGATGCGGTCGGGGTCGGTCGACAGCGTCGTCTTGCCGGTGCCGGAGAGGCCGAAGAACAGCGCGGTATCGCCGGCCTTGCCGACGTTCGCCGAGCAGTGCATGGCGACGACGCCCTGCGGTGGCAGGATGTAGTTGAGGTAGGTGAATACCGACTTCTTCATCTCGCCGGCATAGGAGGTGCCGCCGATCAGGATGATGCGCTTGGTAAAGTTGACCGCGATCACCGTCTCGGTGCGGCAGCCGTGGCGCTTCGGATCGCCGTTGAAGCTCGGCAGGTCGATGATCGTCAGGTCCGGCACGAAGCTCGCGAGCTGCTCGACAGTCGGGCGGATCAAGAGGTTGCGGATGAACAGCGAGTGCCAGGCGAACTCGGTGAAGACGCGGGTGGAGACGCGGTAGGCCGGGTCGGCCGAGCCGTAGAGGTCCTGCGCGAACAGCTCGCGGCCCTTCGCGTGCTCGATCATGTCGTTGTAGAGCACGTCGAAGTGCTCGGGGCTCATGGCGTTGTTGTTGCCCCACCAGACCTGGTCGGCGGTGTGCTCGTCCTTGACGGTATGCTTGTCGCGCGGCGAGCGCCCGGTATGGATGCCGGTCTCGGCCGTGAACGCGCCGGTGGAGGCGACGATGCCCTCCTTGCGCAGCACCGCCTCCTCGAACAGGCGGGCATCCCCGAAATTCCAATTGATCGCGGCCAGATCCTTGAGACCGCTGGCCTCCACGCCGCAGCCGGCGTTGCGCGTTCCGCTCTCCCTCACGATAGTCCTCTCGACGTTCGCTCGCGTTGAAGTGGTATGGCGGCCGCCGGTTTCTTGAGATTTTCTCGTGCGTTCGTGCGCTGGCGGCGCCGGTCGGGCGGTCTCGGGCCTTTGGCCTCGTATTCATTGAACTGGTTTGTGGATACGAACGTTAGGTCAACGTTCTCGGTCGCACAAGACGCGGCCGCGCGGCGCGGAGATGCTCAGGCGACGGCCCGTGCCGCATGGGCGAACTTGACGAGCACGCCGCGCAGCTCCGCTGAGGTACGCACCCGCTCGCCGAACGGCAGCCGCGCCGTGTGGCTGCCGTCGCGCGTCATCAGGTCGATGCCGTCGGGATCGAGGCCCGTGGTGATCCACAGGCCGTCGGGCGCGCCGCAGAGGCGAGTGGCGTAAAGCGCCAGTGCGTCGGTGTGGTCCTCGTTCATGTGGTCGACCGCGCCCTTCTCCGACGCGAGCAGCGGCGCCGCTCCTTCGAGGTCGACGAGGAGGTCGCGCGCGGCGATCTCGACGATGCGTCCGAAGCCGGCTACGAGGTGCGCACCCGACACCGCGAGGGTCCAGATCGAAAAGTCCGCGAAACCGGCGTAGCCGGTGGCGTCGGGATGTCGCATCAGGAAGCGCCGGCGCGCCACGTCGTCTTCCGCCGTGCCCTTCTCGATCTGTCGCAGCCGTCCGCCCACCGAGACGCGGGCGCCGGCGAGCGGATCACCTTCGCCGCCGCTCGCCGCCAGGAGCAGCGAGGCCCGCGGATCGGCCTTCGCGTTGCGGGTATGCAGGGCAAGGTCGGAGATGAGCAGGATCGGAGAGCCGTCCGGCATCGTCGCGACCGTCACCAGCGACGCGAACGGATCGCCGGAGCCGGTGGAAAGCGTGGCGAGCGCGCCGGTGCGCACCGTGCGCAGCAGGGTGCGGGCGGCGGAGACCGGGGAAAAGCTGTCGGCGGTCATGGCGGACCTCGCTCAGTTAGGACTGGAATGAATGTTGAGTTATCCGCCGGCTGACTTGCGTGCAAGTCGGATGTGAAGGCGGATATATTTGAATTGTTTTAGGTTTTGGCCGTCGGGCAATTCCCTTCTCCCGCCTTCAGGCGGGAGAAGGTGCCCCGCAGGGGCGGATGAGGGCCGCGCGGCGGAGCCGCGCGGAAGCGGCCATTGTCTTCGCACCACCGGCGCGCGATGCGCGCCGGCCCTCATCCGCCCTTCGGGCATTTTCTCCCACCCAACGGGTGGGAGAAGTTGTTCGTCAGACCGCGCTGCCCACAATCTGTGCAATCCCGCGGCGGATCGGCTATAGAGCGGGCGTCCCGGCACGGGCCCCCCCGCTGGCCGTTCGGCCGGCTCCCGCGCCGGCAAGAGCTGCCCCCGAGATGAACATCGCTCCTTCGCGCCCGGCCGCCGTCACGGTGCCGCAGCCGGTCTCCGTGCACGTCGCGGAAACCGTCAAGCTGGCGCTGCCGTTGATCGCGGCCCGCACCGGGCTGATCCTGATGATGACGGTCAACACCATCGTCACCGGCCGCCTCGGTGGCGATGAGCTCGCCTACCTCGCCGTTGGCGTCGCCCCGCAGATCACGCTGATGCTGGTGGCGATCGGCGCGTTGCAGTCGACCGTGGTGCTGACCGCGCAGGCGATCGGGGCTGGCGAATCCTGGCGCGCCGGCGCCGTGCTGCGGGCCGGCCTGGTGCACGCCGCACTGCTCGGCACGATCGCCGCCGTCGCCTCGATCTGGGCGGAGGAGATGCTGCTCGCCGCCGGCCAGGAGGCCGGCGTGGCGGTAGGGGCCGCCGCCGTGTCGCATGCCTTCGCCGTCGGGCTGCCGGGCCTCCTCATGTACATCGTCGCGAGCTTCTTCCTGGAGGCGAGCGGCCGGCCGCGCACCTCGATGGCGATCATCCTCGTGATCAACGTCGTCAACATCCCGCTCAACGCCGTGCTGGCGCTCGGCTGGGGCGGGATCAACGACCCGATGGGGGCGGACGGGGCGGTGCTCGCGAGCTCGCTGCTGCGCTGGTGCGCCTTTTTCGCGGCCTATGTCGCGATCCTGTGGCCGGCGCGGCGCGGCGACCAGTTCGGCGTGCGCGCCACGGCGGGCGACTGGGCGACGGCGATCCTGACGCTCGGCGGCGACGTCGGCCGGCGCATCCGCCGGCTCGGGCTGCCGATGGGCATCGCCCAGGGCATAGAGAGCTCGGCGTTCACCACCGTCGTGTTCCTCGCCGGCAGCGTCGGCGCGGCGGTCGCCGCCGCCCACCAGACGACGATGACACTGGTGGTGCTCGTCTACATGTGCGCGATCGGCTTCGGCGGAGCGGCGGCGATCCGCGTCGGCCGCGCCGTCGGCCGCGGCAATGCCACCGACGTGCGCCGCGCCGGCATGACGGCGATCGTGCTCGGCTCGCTCGTCTCCCTGCCGGCGGCGGTGGCCTTCGTGCTGGTGCCGGAGGCGATGGTGCGGCTCGTCACCGACGACGCGACGGTGGCGGCGATCGCCGCGCCGGCGCTGTTCCTCGTCGGCTTCTTCCTCATTTTCGACGCCGCCAACGGCATCACCGTCGGCGCGCTGCGCGGCATGGGCGCGGTGTGGATGCCGATGTTCACCCAGTGCGCGTCGTTCTGGCTGGTGGCGGTGCCGTTCGCCTGGTGGTTCGGCGTGACGCTCGGCTGGGGGCCGGTCGGGCTGATCGCCGGCATCTGCGCCGGCATGGTCGCCTCGGCGGGAACGCTGGTGCCGCGCTTCTGGGTCGTCTCGGGGCGGCCGCCAAAGCGGGTGTGAAGCCGGCAAACACCGTCATTTCGGCTTCGCGTGCAAAAAAACCCGGCACGCGCCATAATTCGGCTCGCCTCGCACGCGACGAGCGCCAGGCCCGCGGTGCGCCGCGCCAACGAACAGGACGCAAGCCACGCCATGCCGACGATCGCTCTCGTCGACGACGATCGCAACATCCTCACCTCGGTTGCGATCACGCTCGAGGCCGAAGGATACCGGGTCGAGACCTATACCGACGGCGCCTCGGCGCTCGACGGTCTCGCCCAGAATCCACCCGACCTCGCCATCCTCGACATCAAGATGCCGCGCATGGACGGAATGGAGCTCCTGCGCCGGCTGCGCCAGCGCACCGACATGCCGGTGATCTTCCTCACCTCCAAGGACGACGAGATCGACGAGCTGTTCGGGCTCAAGATGGGCGCCGACGACTTCATCCGGAAGCCGTTCTCGCAGCGCCTGCTGGTCGAGCGGGTGAAGGCGGTGCTCCGGCGCGCCTCGCCGCGGGAGGGCCAGCCGGCAAAGGCGACGGACGCCGCCAAGGTGCTCGAGCGGGGCCTGCTCGTCATGGATCAGGAGCGCCACACCTGCACTTGGCAGGCCCAGGCGGTGACGCTGACGGTGACGGAGTTCCTCATCCTGCACGCGCTGGCGCAGCGTCCGGGCGTCGTGAAGAGCCGAAACGCCCTGATGGACGCCGCCTACGACGATCAGGTCTACGTCGACGACCGCACCATCGACAGCCACATCAAGCGGCTGAGGAAGAAGTTCAAGGTGGTCGACACCGAGTTCGACATGATCGAGACGCTGTACGGTGTCGGCTACCGCTTCAAGGAGTCCTAGGCCACTAGCCGCACCGGTCCGGCGCAGGCGCGCGTCGGCAGGGCGCCTGCCGCGATGGCCGGAAGGGACATGATGGCCGCCGACATCCAGACGAGCGACGATCGCCGCACCGCCTCGCACCCTGTCGCGGACGAGCCGGCCGCCGCCGCTGCGACGCCGGGCACGGACGACGCCGTCGCACGCGAGGCGAGCGAGGCCGCCCCACGCGAATCGCGTCGGCGGAGCGGTCGGCGTACCGACGCCGACCGCCGCCGCCCGGCGACAAGACGGCCGCCGGCGCGCTTCACCCGCGTGCTCGGCACGTACGTCTTCTCGAGCCTGACGCGGCGCATCGTCATCCTCAACCTCGCCGGCCTGATCGCGCTCGTCAGCGGCATCCTGTTCCTCAACCAGTTCCGCGCCGGCCTGATCGACGCGCGCGTCGAAAGCCTTTTGACGCAGAGCGAGATCATCGCCACCGCCATCGCCGCCTCCGCCTCGGCCGACGAGGGGGGCGTGCTGCTCGATCCAGACCAACTGCTGCGGGCGCAGGCGAACGAGGCGGCACCGCCGTCGCCCGACGACGGCCTCGGCGCACTCGACTTCCCGATCAACCCGGAGCGTGTCGCCCCGGTGCTGCGGCGGCTGATCTCGCCGACCAAGACGCGCGCCCGCATCTACGACCGCGACGGCGTGCTCCTGCTCGATTCGCGCCACCTCTACGCCCGCGGCCAGATCCTGCGCTTCGACGCGCCGGCCCCCGCGGCGCCGAAGGACGACCTGTTCTCGCAGGTGTGGACCACCGTCGAGCGCTGGCTCGGGACGGAGGACCTGCCGGTCTACAAGGACCTCGGCCCGGCCGGCGGGCGCGGCTACCCGGAGGTCGAGCAGGCGCTCGACGGCGCGCCGGCGACGGTAGTGCGCTCGAACGAACGCAATGAGGTCGTCATCGCGGTGGCGGTGCCGATCCAGCGCCAGCGCACCGTTCTCGGCGCGCTGCTGTTGTCGACGCAAGGCGGCGACATCGAGCAGATCCTGCATGCCGAGCGGATGGCGATCGTGCGGGTGTTCCTGGTCGCCGCCGGCGTCATGGTGGTGCTGTCGGTGCTGCTCGCCGGCACCATCGCCGGGCCGATGCGCCGGCTCGCCGCCGCCGCCGACCGCGTGCGCCGCGGCGTCAAGGCGCGCGAGGCGATCCCGGACTTCCCCGAGCGCAACGACGAGATCGGCCATCTAGCCCGCGCCCTGAAGGAGATGACTTCCGCACTCTACCGTCGCATGGATGCCATCGAGGCGTTCGCCGCCGACGTCTCGCACGAGCTGAAGAACCCGCTCACCTCGCTGAAGAGCGCGGTCGAGACGCTGCCGCGGGCGAAGAGCGACGAGTCCAAGGCACGCCTCTACGCCGTCATCGAGCACGATGTGCGGCGCCTCAACCGGCTGATCTCCGACATCTCCGACGCGTCGCGGCTCGACGCGGAGCTGTCGCGCGAGGATACCGAGCCGGTGGACATGGCGCGGTTGCTCGCGACCGTCGTCGACGTGCAGCGCGGCCTCGTGCGGTCGGGCGGGCCGAAGCTCGCTTTGACCGTCGCGTCGGCGAAGCCGAACGCCTACTTCACCCTCGGCCACGACAGCCGGATCGGCCAGGTGTTCACCAACCTGATCGACAACGCCCGCTCGTTCTCGCCGCCCGAGGGGACGGTGCGGGTGGCGATGCGGCGGGACGGCGACGATATCGAGGTGCTGGTCGAGGACGAGGGGCCGGGCATCCGGCCCGACCAGATGGAGCGCATCTTCGAGCGCTTCTATACCGACCGCCCCGAGCGCGACGGCTTCGGCAACAACTCCGGCCTCGGGCTGTCGATCTCCAAGCAGATCGTCGAAGCGCACCGCGGCTCCATCATCGCCGAGAACCGTACGGCCGACACCAGCAGGGCGGAGTTGCCGGGTGGCGAGACGGCGGTACTCGGCGCGCGCTTCGTCGTCAGGCTGCCGGCGGCGGTGTGATGGGCGCCGGCACGCCGACCGTGCACGCCAACGCCGTCCTCGTCGGCGCCGACGGCGTGCTGATCCGCGGCGGCCCCGGCGCCGGCAAGAGTGCGCTGTCGCGGGCGCTCGTCGCGGCAGGGGCGACGGACGGCCGCTTCGCCCGCCTCGTCGCCGACGACCGCGTCGCGCTGTCGGTCGCGAACGGCCGGCTGATCGCCCGCCCGCCCACGCCGCTCGCCGGTCTCGCCGAGCGGCGCGGCCGCGGCATCGAGGCGGTGGCGCACGAGCCGGCCGCCGTGGTTCGCCTCGTCGTCGACCTGGTGGCGGCCGAAAAGGCCGAACGGATGCCCGCCGCGGACGACCTTTCGGTGGATATCCTGGCGGTCCGGCTGCCGCGGCAACCGGTCGCCTGCGGCGCGGCGGAGGCGGCCGGCCTCGTGCTGGCGGCGCTCGCCGCCGCTCGTGCCGCACGGGAGAGCCGGGCCGGACCAGTGCTTTTCGCTTGCGCGAAGGGCGAGGCTGCACAATCTTGAGCGGCCCGCGCGGATCGCGACCTGGGCGTCGGGAGGATCCCGTGAGGGATTTTGGCTTTCGGCGAGGCGGGGCGACGTCGACCACGGTCGGCGCGGCAGGCGGAGTTGCCGGAGCATCATGATCGGACTTGTCCTGGTCACGCACGGTCGGCTCGCCGACGAGCTGAAGGCCGCCCTCGAGCACGTCGTCGGACCGCAGGAGAAGGTGGAAGCCGTCTCCATCGGTCCCGACGACGACATCGAGCGGCGCCGTCAGGACATCATCGACGCGGTCGCCCGCGTCGAGAGCGGCACCGGCGTCGTGCTGCTCACCGACATGTTCGGCGGCACGCCCTCGAACCTCGCGATCTCGGTGATGGATGGGCGCAGCGTCGAGGTGATCGCCGGCGTCAACCTGCCGATGCTGGTCAAGCTCGCCAGCGTCCGCGGCGAGCTCGACCTGCCGTCGGCGGTCGAGGAGGCGCGCAAGGCCGGGCAGAAGTACATCAGCGTGGCGAGCCAGATCCTTGCCGGCCAGCGATGACGCCACCGTCGACGGAGCGCTCTTGCGGGAGCTGACGATCGTCAACCGGCGTGGCCTGCACGCCCGCGCGTCGGCGAAGTTCGTCCGCGTCGTCGAGGCGCACGGCGCCGACGTGCAGGTGTCGAAGGACGGCCAGACGGTCGACGGCGCGTCGATCATGGGGCTCCTGATGCTCGCCGCTGGGCCGGGCTCGACGATCCGCGTCGCGGCGAAGGGCGAGGACGCGGGGACGGTGCTCGCGGCGCTCGCCACGCTCGTCGACGACGGCTTCGGCGAGGACCACGGCGAGGAGTGAGCCCGTCACCGTGGCGGCAGCGGAGGCTTGGGGTGCTGCGGCGTCGCCGCAGCGGGGACCGCGGGGGCGGCCGATGACGCTCTATGACCTGAAGCCGCGTTTCCAGGCGCTGCTGCGCCCGCTGGTTGGCCGGCTCGCCGCCACCGGCGTGACCGCAAACCAGGTGACGATCACGGCCGCCGTGGTTTCGGTGGTGGTCGGCGTATTCGTCGCCGTCTGGGCCGACGTCCGCGGACTGTTCCTGCTCCTGCCGATCTGGCTGTTCCTGCGCATGGCGCTCAATGCCGTCGACGGCATGCTCGCGCGGGAACACGGCCAGAAGAGCCGCCTCGGCGCCTATCTGAACGAGCTCTCGGACGTCGTCTCCGACGCGGCGCTGCTCTTGCCGTTCGCGGTGCTGCCGGTGTTCGGGGCGATCTCCGTCGCCGTCGTCGCGGTGCTGGCGGCGCTGTCGGAGATGGCCGGCGTGCTCGGCCAGACGGTTGGTGCCTCACGGCGCTACGACGGACCGGTGGGGAAAAGCGATCGCGCCTTCGTGTTCGGGGCGCTCGCCGTCTGGATCGGCGTCGGCGGGCCGCAGCCCGCGTGGCTGTTCTGGCTGATGCCCGTCATCGCCGTGGCGCTCGGCGCGACGACAATCAATCGTGTCCGCGCCGGACTTGCGGAAGCGGCCGCGCGCCCCTCCTGATGGCGGCCGATCGGACCCGGCCGGAGGAGGAAGCCATGCGCCCGCACGACGAACTCTCCTTTCCGAGCCATGACGGCGTGTCGCTGTTCTACAGGCACTGGCCGGCTGCCGAGGCGCCGGCGCACGGCGCCGTCGTCATCCTCCACCGCGGTCACGAGCATTCCGGCCGGGTGGCCCATCTCGCCGACGAGCTCGCCCTGCCGGGCTTCGACCTGTTTGCCTGGGACGCCCGCGGCCACGGCCGCTCGCCGGGCGCGCGCGGCCACGCGCCGAGCTTCGCCGCGCTGGTGCGCGACCTCGATGCCTTCGTCGCCCACATCGGCACCGCCCACGGGTTCGCGGTGGAGGACACGGCGGTGGTCGCCCAGTCCGTGGGCGCGGGGGTCGCGGCGACGTGGGTGCACGACTTTGCCCCGAAAATCCGGGCGCTGGTGCTCGCCTCGCCGGCCTTCCGGGTGCGGCTCTACGTGCCGTTCGCCCGGCCGGGCCTCCGGCTGCTGCGGCGCCTGCGCGGGAACTTCGACGTGCAGTCCTACGTCAAGGCGCGGATGCTGACGCACGATCCGTCCCGTGCCGCCTCCTTCGACGCCGACCCGCTGATCACGCGGGCGATCTCGGTCGACATCCTGCTCGGGCTGAACGATGCGGCGGAGCGCGTCGTCGCGGACGCCGCGGCGATCACGGTGCCGACTCAGCTCCTCGTCTCGGGGTCCGACTACGTCGTCGAGGCGGGACCGCAGCACCGCTTCTACGAGCGCCTCGGCAGCCGCACCAAGGAGCGCCACGTGCTGCCGGGCTTCTATCACGACACCCTCGGCGAGCTCGGCCGCGCGCCGGCCGTCGCGGCGGTGCGCCGCTTCTTCACGGAGCGGTTCGAACGGCCGCTGGAGCGACCGTCGCTGCAGGACGCCGACCGCCTGGGCCACACCCGCGCCGAGGCCGACCGGCTCGCCTCGCCGCTGCCGACGCTGTCGCCGCAGGGGCTGTTCTGGGCGGCGACGCGGGCCGGGCTGAAGCTTGGCGGGACGCTCTCCGACGGCATCCGGCTCGGCCACGACACCGGCTTCGATTCCGGCGCGACGCTCGATGCCGTCTACCGCAACCAGCCGTCGGGCCGTGGCGCGATCGGGAAGGCGATCGACCGCGCCTATCTCGATTCGGTCGGCTGGCGCGGCATCCGCACCCGCAAGCGCCACCTCGAGGAACTGATCCGGGACGCGATGGCGCGGCTGAGGCACGCGGGGATGCCCGTGCACGTCCTCGACATCGCCGCCGGCCACGGCCGCTACGTCCTGGAGGCGCTGGAGGCGGGCGAAAGCGGCCGACCGGATTCGATCCTGTTGCGCGATTATGTGCCGGGCAACGTCGAGGCCGGACGGCGGCTGATCGCGGAGAAGGGGCTCTCCGACATCGCCCGCTTCGAGGTCGGCGACGCCTTCGATCCGGCGAGCCTCGCGGCGCTCTCGCCGAAGCCGACGCTCGCGATCGTCTCGGGCCTCTACGAGCTCTTCGCCGACAACGACCTCGTGCGCTGGTCGCTCGGCGGCGTGGCGGCGGCGGTGCCGGTGGGTGGCTTCCTCGTCTACACGAACCAGCCGTGGCACCCGCAGCTCGAGATGATCGCCCGCGCGCTGACGAGCCATCGTGGCGGGCAGGCGTGGGTGATGCGCCGGCGCACGCAAGGCGAGATGGACGAACTCGTCGAGAGCCACGGCTTCGAAAAGCTCGCCCAGCGCATCGACGACGACGGCATCTTCACGGTCTCGCTAGCGCAAAGGATGGGCGATGCCGGCTAGCCTCGTCCGCCGCGCCGCCGCCGGGCTGACGGCGCTCGCCACTATCGGCGTCGCCCGTGTTGTCACCGGCGTGCGCGGCAACTGGGTCGGCTGCACGCCGTCGCCTGCGCAGCGCGTCTACTTCGCCAACCACACCAGCCACGGCGACTTCGTGCTGATCTGGACGGTGCTGCCGCCGGCCTTTCGGTCGACGACGCGCCCCGTCGCCGCCGCCGACTACTGGCGCGCCGACCGCATCCGCCGCTTCCTCGGCACCGACGTCTTCGATGCGGTGCTGATCGACCGCGACGCCGCGGCGCGCAGCGCCGACCCGATCGCGACGCTGGTGGCGGCGGTCGATGGCGGCGCCTCGCTGATCTTCTTCCCCGAGGGTACGCGCAACACCTCCGAGGAGCGGCTGCTACCGTTCAAGTCGGGTCTCTGGCGCCTCGCCTTCAAGCGGCCGGCCCTCGAGTTCGTGCCGGTGTGGATCGAGAACCTCAACCGCGTCATGCCGAAGGGCGAGTTCCTGCCGGTGCCGCTGCTCTGCACCGTCACGCTCGGCGCTCCCTTGCGGCTGGACGCCGGCGAGGAGCGTGGTGCCTTCCTCGATCGGGCCCGCGCGGCGCTCTTGGCGCTGTCGGTGAAGGAGGGGGCGCGATGACGGCGGGCGAGCAGACGCTGGCGCTCTTCCTCGGCGTGCTCGCCGTGCTGGCGCTCGCCTCCGCCGTCGGCTGGGTGCTGTCGCGGCGCGACGGCGGCCAGGCGAGCTCGGGGGTGCAGAACCTCAACGCCCGCATCAAGGCGTGGTGGGTGATGGTGGCGCTGCTCGCCGTCGCCTTCCTCTGCGGCACCGGCGGCGTCGTGCTCCTGTTCGCCTTCGCCTCTTTCTTCGCGCTGCGCGAGTTCCTGACGCTGACGGAGACGCGGCGCGGCGACCACTGGGCGCTGGCGGCGATGTTCTTCGTCGTGCTGCCGGTGCAGTACTGGCTGATCTACATCGACTGGTACGGGCTCTATTCGATCTTCGTGCCGGTCTACGTCTTCCTGCTCTTGCCGATCGTCGCCGTGCTGCGCGCCGACACGACGCGCTTCATGGTGCGGATTGCCGAGATGCAGTGGGGGCTGATGATCTGCGTCTTCTGCGTCTCGCACGTGCCGGCGCTGCTCACCCTCGACATCCCCGGCTATGCGGGGCGCGAGCTGCTCCTGATCTGCTTCCTGGTGCTCGTCGTGCAGTCGAGCGACGTGCTGCAGTACGTCTTCGGCAAGCTGTTCGGGCGGCGCAAGGTGGCGCCGTCGCTGTCGCCCTCGAAGACGTGGGAGGGGCTCGTCGGCGGCGTCGTAAGCGCCAGCGTGCTCGGCGGGGCGCTCTGGTGGATCACGCCGTTCACCATCCCGCAGGCCTTCGGCATGGCGGTGGTGATCACGCTGCTCGGCTTCTTCGGCGGCCTCGTCATGTCGGCGATCAAGCGCGACCGCGGCGTCAAGGACTGGGGCCGGATGATCGAGGGCCATGGCGGCATGCTCGACCGGCTCGACTCCGTCGTCTTCGCCGCGCCGATCTTCTTCCACCTGACGCGCTACTGGTTCACGCCGTAGCGCCGCCGGTCAGGGGGTCGGGAAGGTGCAGGTGCCGGAGTAGTCGAGCTCCACTTCGGTCGTGACGTTGAGCCCGGCGAGAACGTAGACGCCCTTGCCGTCCTTCGAGTTGGCGACGATCAGCCCCTCGAGCGGCATGTTCTTCTCGCCGTATCGCTTCGACACGAGCTCGAACGGGCTCAGCCCCGGGATCGGGCCGAAGTCGTCGGGCATGTAGATGACGGAATAGGTCTTGCCGTTGACCTTCACCGAATGGAAGTCGTTGTCGCGCGGCAGCTTCTCGAGCGCCGTGCGGTAGCCGGGCTTCAGCTTGCCGATGTGGATGTGCAACTGGTGCTGGCCGCGCTTGGTCGCGGGGTTGATGGCGAGCCCGAGCGCCTGCGGGTCGATCGGCGGCGAGATGATCTTCTGCGAGGCGTAGAAGGCGTGGTCCCAGAAGTTCTGCTCGCCGCGATGCTGCACGTCCTCGATGCCGATCACCGGGTCGACGGCGAAGACGACGAAGTGGCATGACGTCGATTGCGGGGTGATCTGCGCCAGCGCGTAGCGAAGATAATCGCCGACGTAGATGTTGAATTTGGAGAACGGGCTGGTCTGCTCCACACAGCGGTTGGTCTTGGTGATCCCGCACTTGCGCAGGACGTTGTAGACGGCGCAGGAGGTGGTGGCATTGTTCTTCGGGTCGGCGCAGCTGTTGCACTGGTTGGGCGACTTGTCTCCGCTGGTCTGGGTGGCGAAGTAGTGGCCCGCATCGGCCTGCTTGGTCAGCGGATTGGGATCGGGACAGAGCTGCGTCGCCTTCGGCTTCGCCGCCGGCTCCATCAGTTCTACGTCCTGCGCGGACACGGGCGCGCCGGCGAGCGCAAGGGTCAGCGCCAGCGCGGCGCCGGCGACGGCGAATGAACGAAGCATCGGACTTCCCCCCGGACAGTGTTCCCGGCTCGCCTGCTTTGCCCCCGCAGCGGCCGGACCTTGAGGTTCCTATCGGTTCCCCTCGGCCGTCAACCGACGTGTCGTTGTGGTGGTGGACGCCCGGCGCCGCCGCCCCATCTACCGGCGCGTGTCCGCCCGCCGACCGCCTCCCAGCGGCCGCGCGGGCAACCGCAATCCGCGTTGGAGGAGACGACGACCATGCCGACCGAAACCTTTTCGACCGACAGGCGCAGCCTCATCCTGGGGGCCGGTGCCGCCAGTGCCGCGGCGGTGGCTGTCGCCGCCGGCGCCTTCGCCGGCGCCCGTCCCGCCCTCGCCGCCGCCGAGAAACAGGGACCGATGAAGCCGAATGTCTACCGCTTCAACCTTGGCGACTTCGAGGTCGTCACCGTCCAGGACGGCACCGCGCCACTGGACAACCCCGCCGGCACCTTCGGCGTCAACCAGACGCCGGACGCGGTGGCGGAGTTGGCCGCCCAGAACTTCCTGCCGGCCGACAAGGCGATCAACGGCTACACGCCGACGCTCGTCAACACCGGGTCCGAGGTGGTGCTGTTCGACACCGGCACCGGCGCCGCCCGCCGCCCCGGCGCCGGCAACCTGGTCGACCGGCTCACCGCCGCCGGCTACCCGCCGGAGAGCGTCGACGTGGTGGTGATCACCCACATGCACGGCGACCACATCGGCGGCCTGATGGCCGACGGCAAGCCGGTGTTCCCGAACGCCCGCTACGTCACCGGCGCGACGGAATACGACTTCTGGTCCGCGCCCGACCGTCGGTCCGGCCCGACGGAAGGCGGCGCCAAGCTGGTGCAAGCGAACGTCGTGCCGCTCGCCGAGAAGACGACCTTCATTAAGGGCGGCGACAGCGTCGTCTCCGGCATCACGGCAGTCGAGGCGTTCGGCCACTCGCCGGGCCACATGATCTACAACCTCGAGAGCGGCGGCCGCCGGCTGGTGCTGACCGCCGACACCGCCAACCACTATGTGCTGTCGATGCAGCGGCCGGACTGGCACGTGCGCTTCGACATGGACAAGGACAAGGGCGTCGCCGCGCGAAAGGCGGTGCTCGGAATGGTCGCCGCCGACAAGGTGCCGTTCGTCGGTTACCACATGCCGTTCCCCTCGGTCGGCTATCTCGAGCCGGCGGGCGAGGGCTACCGCTTCGTGCCGGTGTCCTACCAGCTCGACCTTTAAGGCGGGTCGACTGAACCGCGACCGCCGGGCTCAGGCCGCCATCGGCTCGAGCCCGGCGCCGTCGAGTGCGGCCGACTGCCGCTCGGCGAGGCGGCGCTCCTCGTAGCCTTCGATGGCGGCGTTGAAGAGGTCGTGGAAGTTCAGCTCGGCGTCGAGGTGGATGAACACGCCCCCGAGGCCGAGCGCGGCCCGGTCCATGAAGACGAACTCGCGCGGCACCGTCACCGGGCCGTGTTGCTTCAGGGCTTGCGCGACGCGGAAGGCCTCGCGGCGGCCGTACTGGGCGGCGCTGACGCCGTCGGCGATGCGGCGCACGCGGTCGTCGAGCAGCGGGCCGTAGATGAAGCGGGCCCAGATATCGAGCGCCTCGATGATCTCCTTCTTGAGCCCGCGGAAGCCCCAGACCTCATAAGCCGCGACGACGCGCTCGTGGTCCTTCTGCTGCAGCCCGCGATAGAGCTCGATGACGCCGGTGACGAACTTCGGCGGGAAGATGCGCACGCAGCCATAGTCGAGGAGGTTGATGCCGGCGGGCGCACCGTCCTCCTCGTAGACGGTGTAGTTGCCGAGGTGCGGGTCGCCGTGGATGACGCCGACGTGGGTGAACGGGTGCCACCAGGCGCGGAACATCGTGTCGGCGATGCGGTTGCGGTCGGCGAGGTCGTGGCCCTTGAACTCGAGCAGGCGGCGGCCCTCGAGCCAGCCCATCGTCAACAGGCGGCGGGTCGAGAGGTCCGAGTGGACGTCCGGCACCCGGATGCCGGGCTCGTCGGCCAGCACGGCGCGGTAGAGCGCGGCGTGGCGGGCCTCGCGGCGATAGTCGAGCTCCTCGCGCAGACGCGCGCCGATCTCCTCGGCGACCTCGCGGGTGTCGATCGCCGGCCGCATCCGACGGTGCAGCGACAGCACCAGCGAGAACTGCTTGAGATCGGCCTCCACGGCCGACTCCATGTCGGGATACTGGAGCTTGACGGCGAGAAGCGCGCCGTCGAGGGCGGTGGCGCGGTGAACTTGTCCGAGGGAGGCTGCCGCCGCCGGCACCCGCTCGAAGCGGGCGAAGCGGCGCTCCCAGTCGGGGCCGAGCTCGGCGATCATGCGGCGGCGGACGAAGGCCCAGCCCATCGGCGGCGCGTTCGACTGCAGGCCGGCGAGCGCCTCGGCATATTCCGGCGGCACCGCCTCGGGGATGGTGGAGAGCAGCTGCGCCACCTTCATCAGCGGGCCCTTCAGCCCGCCGAGGACCGCGGTGATCTCGGCCGCCGTCTTCTCGTCGTCGAGGGCGCGGCCGAGCAGGCGCGAGCCGACGATTTTGGCGGCGACGCCGGAAACGTCGCCGCCGACGCGGGCATAGCGCGCCGCGCGGGCGGTGAAGCGGTTGCGTTCATCGTCGGCCATCAGGGCGTCCCGGCTGTCACAGGCGCAGGGGGGCGCCCGTCAGGCATATGGACAGGGGAGGCGGGTTCGCCAAGCCGGCGCGGCGTTGTGGGCGGGGGTCGGCAGGGAGTATGGTGAGAGCAATGCTGTCAATGACCGCGGTGGTGTGCGCTGGAACAGGGTCCACCCTTCCGTGGCCAGTTCTGCGTCATCATTGTCCGAGGAGGGAGCCGTGGCCGTTCTGACGATCCGCAACCTTGACGAGGCGACGAAGTCCCGTTTGCGCATCCGCGCCGCTCACAACGGACGCTCGATGGAGGCGGAGGCGCGCGAGATCCTGGATCGGGCGGTGATGCAAGAGACCGACGCGGGCACCGGTGGCGGCCTCGCCTCGCGCATTCATCGTCGGTTCGCGCAGTTCGGGGGCGTCGAACTCGAACTGCCGCCCCGCGACCCCGCCCGGGAACCCCCGGACTTCAGCGAGCCGAACGACGCCGCGGCGTGATCATTCTCGACACCAATGTGGTCTCGGAGATCATGCGGAACCGGCCGGATTCGCGCGTTTTCACTTGGCTCGAAGGCTGCGACCCGGCCTCGCTCTTCACGACGACGATCACAGAGGCCGAAATTCTGGTCGGCGTGGCACGGCTGGCCACCGGCCTTCGCAAGCGGAACATGCTGCGCGAGGCCGAAGAGGTGTTTCGAACCGACCTCGCGGGACGTGTGCTCGCCTTCGATCGCAGCGCTGCTGCAGCTTATGCCGAGATCGCCGCGCGCCGGGAGAGGATGGGCAACAGGATCGAGTTTGCCGATGGCCAGATCGCCGCGATCACATTGGTTCAGGGCGCGCGATTGGCGACCCAGAACATCAGGCACTTCCAATACTGCGGCGTCGACATCATCGACCCCTGGACCGTCTGACGTCCCTCACGCCCCCGCCGCGATACGCTCCAGCGCCTCGGCCAGCCGGTCGCGGTGGGCCGTCAGGCCCTTGTAGGCGAGCTGCGCCGCGTCGAGGGAAAGCAGCCGATCGCGCAAGCCCGCTGCCATGCGCGCGCCGTCGGGATGGCTGCGGAACGCCAGCATCGGGTCGACGTGGATGCGGATGGTGAACAGGATGTCGCCCGAAGCCGGCAGGCGGCGCAGCGTCTGGCGCTCGACGCGGACAAAGGCTGAGGCGGCGAAGTCGTCGGCGCCGCCGAACCAGGCGCGCGGCTGTTCCTTCGATTCCGGGTGGTGCAGGCGGTCGTCCGGGTAGATCGACCAGTTGAGCCGACACACCGGCTGCTCGACGCGCAGACTGTCGAAGATGCGGGCCATGCGCGTGCCCATCGCGCCGGCGTAGCCCGGCACGTTGCCGTGCAGGCCGTCGAGGGTATTGCCGAACTTTTCCGTGAGCGACCACGCCGAGGGGAAGCACAGCGCGGCGGCGGCGAGCCGCCAGCCGTCGGCGCCCCGCCGCATCAGCACGAGGTCCTCCTGCACCAGCCGCGCCGCGGCGAGCAGCGGTGCGTCCGGGTCGGCGGCGGGATCGACGCGGCGATCGCCGCCGATGGCGACGCTGCCGTCCGGCAGCTGCCGCCAGAGGTCCGGAAAATGCTCCGTCACATGCGCGACGAGAAGATCGAGCACCTCGCGCTGCGCCGCCGCCGTGCCAGGCTCGGCGGCGAAGACGACGGCGCGGCGCTCGGCGAAGAGCCGGTCCTTCTCGGCGAGGTCGTCGGTGAGGCGGCCGTCCGGTTCGATCCAACGGGCAAGGTCGAGCGGCACGAGCCCGATCGAGAACGGCCGGTGGCCGTCGGCGTAGGGGGCGTGCGCCAGCGACATGGCCGCGTCAGGCGACGTTCGGCGCCGGCCGCTTGCCGAACAGCCGTCCGACGAGCAGCGCGGCGGCGAGCGCCAGCGGCGTCAGGAAGTCGGTGTAGAGGATCGGCCCGGCATTGCCGGCGGCGACGTTGCCGGTCTCGCCGATCTGGATGAGGTGGCCCACCCCGGCGCCGGCGAGGAAGCACAGCGCCATCAGCACCAGCGCCCACCGGAATGGCGGCGCGGAGACGACGGCGCCGACGATACCGGTGACCCCGATCGCGAGGTTGGCCATGCCCACCTCGTATTGAAACGGGCTCGTCGCCCAGCCGATCGCCTCGGCCGATTCGGCGGGGAAGAAGACGTGTCCGACGAAGCCCCACAGGCCCATCAGCCCGAGCGGCACCAGACAGACCCAGCGCGCGAAGCGGTCGGCGACGAGCGCAATGGTGATCGGCCGCGGGCCGCGGCCGAGGTCGAAGCCGGTCCCGACGAGCACCGCCACCCAGGCGAGGATCGGCACGAGAAAGACCTGGTTCATCGGCTCGTCTCCCCCAGAACCGCGCCCGCTACGCCGCCCGGTCGGCCGCCTCGAGCTCGTCGATCATCCGCTCGATCACCGACAACCCCTTCTGCCAGAACGCCGGGTCGCGGGCGTCGAGGCCGAACGGAGCGAGCAGCTCCGAATGGTGACGGGTGCCGCCGGCTTTCAAAAGCGCGAAGTACTTCTCCGCGAAGCCGGCCGGAGCGTCCTCGTAGACGGCATAGAGGGAGTTCACCAGGCAATCGCCGAACGCATAGGCGTAGACGTAGAACGGCGAGTGGACGAAGTGCCCGATGTAGCACCAGAAGGTCTCGTAGCCGGGCCCGAGCCGGATCGCCGGGCCGAGGCTCTCGCCTTGCACTTCCATCCAGATCTCGCCGATGCGGTCGGCGGTGAGTTCGCCGTCGCGCCGCTCGAGGTGGATGCGCCGCTCGAAGCCGTAGAAGGCGATCTGGCGCACCACCGTGTTCAGCATGTCCTCGACCTTGGCGGCGAGCATCGCCCGGCGGGTCTTCGGATCCTTCGCGCCGTCCAAGAGCGACTGGAACGTCAGCATCTCGCCGAACACGCTCGCCGTCTCGGCGAGCGTCAGTGGCGTCGGCGCCATCAGCGCGCCGTTCGGCGCGGCAAGCATCTGGTGGACGCCGTGGCCGAGCTCGTGGGCGAGCGTCATCACGTCCCGCACCCGGCCCTGGTAGTTCAGGAGCAGGTAGGGATGCACGCTCGGCACCGTCGGGTGCGCGAACGCGCCGGGCGACTTGCCGGGCCGCGACGGCGCGTCGATCCACGGCTTGTCGAAGAAGTTGCGCCCGAGGTCGGCGAGCTGCGGCGAGAAGCGGCCGTAGGCGGCGAGCACGGTGTCGCGTGCCACCTCCCAGCCAATCTCGCGCTCGTCGCTGTCCGGCAGCGGCGCGTTGCGGTCCCAGAAATCGAGCTGGTCCTTGCCGAGCCAGCGCGCCTTCATCGCATAGTAGCGGTGGGAAAGCCGCGGATAGGCCTCGCGCACCGACGATACCAGCGCCTCGACCACCTCGCGCTCGACGCGGTTGGCGAGGTGGCGCGAATCTGCGACGTCCTGGAAGCCTCGCCAGCGGTCGGAGATCTCCTTGTCCTTGGCGAGCACGTTCATGATCAGCGAGAAGGTGCGCGTCTCGCCCTTGAAGGTGGCGGCGAGCCCCTCGGCGGCGGCCTTGCGGCGGGCCTCCTGCGGGTCCTGCAGCCGGTTCAGCGCCGCCTCCAGCGTCAGGCTCGCGTCCTCGCCCTCGACCCCGACGCGCAGCGCCGCCACCGTCTCGTCGAACAGGCGGTTCCAGGCCCCGCGCCCGGTCACCGACTTCTCGTGGAAGAGCTGCTCGACGCGCGGCTCGAGCTCGTAGGGCTTGCCGCGCCGCACGTCCTCCAGCCACGGCCGGTAGTGGCCGAGCTCGGGATCGGCCAAAGCCGCGTCGAGCACCGCCTCGTCGATGGCGTTGAGCTCGAGCCCGAAGAACAGCAGGTGGGCGCTCGCCGTCGTCAGCCGGTCCTGCACGTCACCGTAGAACTTGGCGTGCGCGGTGGTGTCGCTGTCGCCGGCGTAGACGAGGCCGGCGAAGGAATAGAGGCGGCCGATCAGCTCCTCCAGCACCTCGTAGCGGCGGATGATGGCGGCGAGCGCGGCGGCGCCGCCTGGCTGCGCCAACGTCTCGGCGAGCTTGCCCTTGTTGTCGCTCTCGAAGGCGACCGCGTCGGCCATCGCACGGTCGAGGTCCGCCTTCACTGCCGGCGAATCGAGGCCCGGATAGAGGTCGTCGAGGTTCCACACCGGCAGATTCTGGGGTCCCCCGGAGCCGCCGTCGGCCGGTGCGAGCGAGGACTTGATGCAAGACGAGGTGGCGAACATGGACGATCCTGTCACGCGACGGCGGGCGGCCCCGCGCTTTCCTAGTCGAATGCCGGCCCGCTGTCATGCCGGCGCACGCGAACCGTCGTGGCGCGGCTGCAACAGGCGAACGCAAAGGCGAGTTCCCTCGCGTCCGCGTGCTTGCGGGAGGCCCGCTGTTCACCTTCCCTCAACCGCGCGCCGCCACCGTCGCGGGCGGTGACGGCACGATCGGAAAGACGGGCGAATGCGGGTGCAGCGGCGGCACGGGACTGCGAGAGGCCGGAGCCCGCGCGGAGCGTGCGCGCTGGTGGCGGCGGTGCTGGCCGGCACGATCTTGGCGGCGACACCGGCGACCGCGGCGATCGTCGCCGATTCGCTCGTCATCCGCGCCGCACCGCCACCGCTGCCGTCGGCGCGTCCTCCGGTGGCCGTGCGCGTTGCTCCCGCCGCGCCACTGCCGATGGCCGCGCCACGCCTTCCACCGGGCGACGGACTTCTCGCCGATCGCCGGTTGCCATCCGTCGCCGAGCATCTTGCCGATCCGCTGCGCTCGGCGATCGCCTTCGAGGTGACGCTCGCCGCGGCGGACCCCAAGGACCGGATCGCCGCGGGCCTGCGCAGCTTCTATGCGGCGCGGGGCTTCGCACCGGCCTGGACGGCCGACGGCCGCCCGACGGCGCGGGCCAGTGCCGGTCTTTCACGCCTGTCGAAGGCCGACACGGATGGCCTCGACCCGGCGCGCTATGCGATCGCTCCGGCCGCTGCTGCGGATGCGCCCGGCGCGGCGAGCCTGGAGCTCTCGGTCTCCCGGTCGCTCGCCCTCTTCGCCCGCGAGGCTTCCGCCGGGCGCACGCAGCCCCGTGCCGTGTGGGCTCTTGCGACGCTGAAGCCGGAGCCACCGGATGCCGGTTCGGTGCTTTCGACCCTGTCGCAGAGCGCCGACATCGCCGCCGCCCTGGATGCCTACAACCCGCCGCACGAGGGCTTTCGCCGGCTGAAGCTCGCGCTCGCCCGGATCGCCGCCGAGCGTGCGGAGGACCCGGAGCCGGTGCCGACCGGCCCGCCGCTCAAGCTCGGCATGCAGGACGCGCGAGTCGAGGTGATCCGCCGCCGGCTGGCGGTGACCGCGCCTGCGGACGACCCGACGCTCTACGACGCCACCGTGCGCGACGCCGTGACGGCATTCCAGCTGATGACCGGGTTGACCGCCGACGGCATCCTCGGCGCTCTGACGGTGCGGGTGATGAACGGCGGCCGCAAGCAGGATCGCACCGCGCTGGTGCTCGCCAACATGGAACGCTGGCGCTGGATGCCGCGCGACCTCGGGCGGGACCACGTGTTCGTCGACATCCCCGCCTTCGAGCTCGCGATCGTCCGCGAGGGCGTGCCGCGCTTCCGTACCCGCGTCGTCGTCGGCGCGCCGACGACGCCGACGCCGGTGTTCTCCGACGAGATCGAGTTCATCGTCGTCAATCCGTTCTGGAACGTGCCGGTGTCGATCGCCTCGAAGGAGATGCTGCCGTCCATTCAAGCGAACCCCGACGGATATTTCGCCCGGCGCAACTACGAGGTGGTGGTCGACGGCCGCGTCGTCCCGCCGAGCTCGGTCGCCTGGAACGAAGCGACGATCCGTCGCGTCCGCATCCGCCAGCGGCCGGGCGACGGCAATGCGCTCGGCAATCTGAAGTTCATGTTCCCGAACGAGCATTCCGTCTACCTGCACGACACACCATCGAAGGCGCTGTTCGACAAGCCGGTGCGGGCGTTCAGCCATGGCTGCGTGCGGGTCGAGAATCCGCTCGCCTTCGCCGATGCGCTGCTCGAGGGGCACTCGAAGTGGAACGGCGAGCGGCTGCGCAAGATGATCGGTGGCCGCGAGGCGCGGGTCGACCTCACCGAGCCGATGCCCGTCCATCTTGCCTATTTCACCGCAGTCGCGACCGCTGACGGAACACTGTCGCTCCGCGGTGATCCCTATGGACTGGACGCCCGCACCATTCGTGCCCTGGACCTTCGCGGCTCGTAGAAAATCCGTCTCCAAACAGGAAATCCCACCGCGCTAGTTTTCTTCGTGGCCCGGATACGGTAAACGCTCGTTAACGGGTTAGGACGTAATCACGTTCGGGGGCGGCACGGCGCGGCGCGGGCGCCGAGTGGAGACGGACGGATAGTGATCCATTTGGCACGACGATTCGCGTTCGCGCGGTTCGCCCGGTTCGGGGCGGTTGCTGCGGCGCTCGTAGCGGGATGCTTCGCCCTCGGAGCGTCTCCGGCCACGGCCGAAACTCGCACGCTCGACCTCTACTACGTGCACACCGGCGAGCGGGCCCAGATCACCTTCAAGAAGAACGGCCGCTTCGATCCGGCCGGCCTCAAGAAGCTCAACCAGATGCTGCGGGACTGGCGTCGCAACGAGCCGACGCGCATGGACCCGGCGCTGTTCGACCTCGTCTACGAGGTGTGGAAGGAATCGGGATCGCGCAAGCCGATCACCGTGACCTCCGCCTACCGCTCTCCGCAGACCAACAACATGCTCCGCAAGCGCTCGCGCGGCGTCGCCAAGAACAGCCAGCACACCTACGGGCGTGCCATGGACTGGTTCGTCGCTGACGTGCCGACGTCGAAGCTGCGCGTCATCGCGCTGCGCAAGCAGATCGGCGGCGTCGGCTACTACCCGTCCTCGCGCACGCCGTTCGTCCACACCGACACCGGCAGCGTGCGCCACTGGCCCCGCATGTCGCGCTCGCAGCTGATCGCCGTCTTCCCGAAGGGGCGGACGCTGCACGTGCCGACCGACGGCAAGCCGCTGCCCGGCTACGAGGAAGCCGTCAACGATTACATGCGCCGCAAGAAGGGCCTCAGCGTGGCTTCCTCGTCCGGCGGCGACAGCGGTCCTGGCGCTCTGGCGGGCTTTGGCCGCGGCGACGGCGTCATCCGGCCGCCACCCGGCGCCAGCAAGAATCTGCTCGCCGCGCTGTTCGGCGGCGGTGCCGACGAGGAAGAGGATTCGGTCGAATCGACGGGCGCCGCCAGTTCCGGCGGCGACGACGAGGAGGCGCCTGCGCCTGTCCGGGCCACGGCGCCGGCCAAGGCGACGGCGACCGCCCGCGCCCCGTCGACCAACGCCCGCGAGATCCCGGGCAACGATTCGCTGCCGGGCGTCGGCGTCGAGCCGGCACCGACGGCCGCTGCGACGCGCGCCGTTCCGGTCCGCGAAGCCCCGAAGGCGCCGGAGCCGCCCCCGGCGGTGGTCGTCGCCCCGGCTCCGACCCCGCCTGCGCCGCCGCCCGCCGCCGCCCCGCCGGCGGAACCGCGTGAGGATCCGGTCGGCGCACTGCTCGTCGCCAATGCCATGCCGCCACGCGTCAAGCCGGACGTGCCGAAGGTCGAGCCTGCCGAGACGGTGGTCGCGGCGCTGCGCGTGCCGGTCCCCGCCCCCGGTCGGGAGCCCGGTTCGGTGGCGATCGTCGTCGCCTCGACGATGCCGCCGCGGCCGAAGCCGGTGGAGCTGGTGGTCGCCGGTGCCACGATCGCGCCGGGGGGTGCCGCACCGGTGCTCGGCTATGCGGCGGCCGGACTTCCGTTGTCTTCCGGGCCCGTCGACGTCTTCGCGGAGACCGCGGCGACGGTGCTGCGCGACAGCCGCTCGCCGGCGCCGATGCGCGGCTCCGCCGCCGCCTTCCGCTCTACCCCGGACGACGAGGGGATGCCGGGGGCGAGCGAGCTCGGCATCGCGCCGCTGCCTGGTGCCGCCGCGGTGGCGCTCGACGATCCGTTCGCGGACGAGCTGACCGCGCCGGACCGCTCCGAACCGCTGCTGCTGACGACCGAAGTGACGGTGCGGGCGATGACGTTCGCGATGTTCACCGCGCCGGACTGCCGCGGCATGCCGGCGATCATCGCCGCCGTGGATCTGCCAGGCACCGACGGTCTCTATACCGGCGTCGTCCCGGGTCCGCGCACCGACCGGTTCGCACCGGACCAGGCGACGACGATCACGCTCGCCTCGCGCTGACGCCGGTGCCGCGCGTGCGGCACGGCGCATAACCCGATCAGGGGCCGCGCCGTGCGCGGCCCCTTTTTTTTCGGCTCGGTCACGTCGTCGGCTCAGGCGTCGCTGGACGGCTGCAGCGCCGCGTGGAAGCGCACCGGCGCACCGGCCCCGGCGGTGACGAGTTCCCCTTCCCAGACGACGCGCTGGCCGCGGACGACGGTGCCGAGCGGCCGCCCGGTGACGGTCCGTCCATCGTACGGCGTCCAGGCGGCGCGCGAGGCGATCCAGCGGTTCTCGATCGTCCAGCGCGCGGCGGTGTCGACGACCGTGAAGTCGGCGTCGTAGCCGACGGCGATGCGACCCTTGCCGGCGATGCCGAAGAGGCGGGCCGGGCCGGCGCTGGTCAGGTCGGCGAAGCGCTGCAGCGAGAGCCGGCCGGCGGCGACGTGGTCGAGCATGATCGGTACCAGCGTCTGCACGCCGGTCATGCCGGACGGCGACTGCGGGTAGGGCGCCTGCTTCTCCTCCAGGGTGTGCGGCGCGTGGTCGGAGCCGAGCACGTCGACGATGCCCTGCCCGAGGGCGTCCCAGAGGGCGGCGCGGTGGCGGGCGGACCGGACCGGCGGGTTCATCTGCAGCCGCGTGCCGAGCCGCTCCCCGTCCTCGTCGACGGCCATCGTCAGATGATGCGGCGTCGCCTCGACGCTGGCGATGTCGCGGTGATCGGCGAGGAACGCCATCTCCTCGGCGGTGGAGACGTGCAGCACGTGCACCAGCGCGCCGTGGCGGCGGGCGAGGCGGACGAGCCGGCGGGTCGCCATCAGCGCCGCCTCCTCGTCGCGCCAAACCGGGTGTGAGGTTGCATCGCCGGGCACGCGGAGGTGCTTGCGCGCCTCCAGTCGCGGCTCGTCCTCGGCGTGCACGGCGACGCGCCGGCGCGTCTTCGCGAGCACGCGCCCGAGCGCCGCATCGTCGGGAACGAGCAGGTCGCCGGTCGAGGAGCCCATGAAGATCTTGATGCCGGCCGCGCCGGGAAGGCGCTCCAGCGCCGGGATGTCGTCCACCGTCTCGGCGGTTCCGCCGACCCAGAAGGCGTGGTCGCAGTGCATCCGCCCGCGGGCGCGCGCGAGCTTGTCGGCGAGCCGCTCGGCCGTCACCGTGGTGGGCTTGGTGTTCGGCATCTCGAAGACGGCCGTGACACCGCCCAGCACCGCGGCCCGCGAGCCCGTCTCGAGGTCTTCCTTGTGCTCGAGCCCCGGCTCGCGGAAGTGCACCTGGCTGTCGATGACGCCCGGCAGCACCGTCAGGCCCCGGCAGTCCAGCACCTCCGCGGCGGCGTCGGCCGGAATCGCGCCGATCCGGGCGATTCGCCCGTCCCGCACGGCGATGTCCGCGATGCCGATGCCGGCGATGCCGACGACGGTGCCGCCCTTGAGGATCAGGTCGTAGGTGTCGGCCATGCAGGGTGTCTCCGTGCTCGCCCCCGGCATAGCGCAGCGCCGCCGTCCGGTCGACGCGTCTCGGCGACCGGTCCACCGGCGCGTGCACGAGATCGGGATAGGCCGTCGCTTGACGCCTTCCGCCGGGGCGGCGAAGGATGCGGCAGGCTGCAGGTGCGTCGCAGCCGGGTGGGGGTCGACATGACGGATCGGGTGCGAGCGGGGACGGCCTCCCCGGCAGGATTGGGCGTGCGGGCCGCCACCTGGCTGCTGGGCGTCGTGCTGGCTTTGCTGATCGTCTGCGCCGCCGCTCCGGCGGGTTTCGCCCAGGAGGCGGCGGGCGCCAAGCCGGCCGTTGCCGCCCCCGCCGCTCCCGCGCCCCAGCAAACCACCGCGGAGGCACTTTCCGCCGAGGTCGCAGCCGAAGAGGTCGACATCCAGGCGGCGCTCTCGACGATTCGCGAGCAATTGCGCGAGGCGGTCGCGACGGCACCGCAACTGCCCGACGAACTGGCGACGGCCATCGACGAGGAGGCACCCGGCAGCGGCGGGCGGTGGCTGCCGTCCGCGCTGGCGGTCGGCGTGCTGTCGGTGCTGGTCGGCTTCGCCGCCGACTGGCTGTTCCAGAAGTGGGCACGACGGCGCTGGCTGTCGCGGCTTCCCGCCATCCCGGAGCACCTGCACCAGCGCATCGGCTGGCTGCTGATCTGCACGCTGATCGGCGTCGTCGGCGCCTTGGTCCTGGGCCTTGCAGCCTTCCTCACCAAGGAGATTGCGCACGGCATGGCGCCGTATGCGCACCGCACGGTGATGATCATGATCGCCGCGGCGGTGCTGGCGCGCGGCTTCACGGCGATCGTCAAGTGCGTGATCGCTCCGCACATGCCGCACCAGCGCGTGCTCAACTTCGACGACGGCGAGGCGCGACGGCTCACCCGCGACGTCAACCTCGTGGTGGTGCTGGCGGTGGTGGTGCTCGCCGTCAACACGTGGCTCTCCGGGCTCGCCATCACCGACGCGCAGCGCGACCTTCTGGCCATCGCGATGAGCGCCGTCACGGTGCTGCTCGTCATCTGGGTGTGCGTCGCCAATCGCCGCGCCATCGCCGAGGCGATTCTCCCGCCGAGGGGCGAACGCGCGCCGGTCTGGAAGCGCTGGCTGGTCTACAACTGGCACCTCTTCGTCATCGTCTATCTCATCTTCGCGTGGCTGGTGCGGTCGGTGCGGCTGCTGCTCGACCGGCCCGGCGCCGAGGGGCTGGTGCTGGCGCCGCTGCCGATCCTGATCATCTGCCTCGGCCTCTACGGGGTCGCCGTGCTCATCATCGAGCGCAGCATGAAGCGGCTGCCCGAGCTGCATTCCGGGCATGGCGGCGTCAGCGAAGGCAAGCGGATCGCCGACTACCGCGACCTGCTCGAGCGCGGCGCGGCGCTCGTCGTGATCTTCGGCGGCATTGCCGTGCTGTTGCACCTTTGGGGTGTCGACTTCATCGGCAAGCCCGACGTCGGTGGGCGCATCTTCGACGTCATCCTCGTCGTCTTCATCGGCTGGCTCGCCTACGACGCGGTGAAGATCTGGATCGACCGCAAGATCGCCGAGGAGGACCCGGTTCCGATCCTCGCCGAGGGGGCGGACGTCGATTCGGGCGACGTGCCGATGGGGTCCGGCAAGACCCGTCTCGCCACCATCCTGCCGCTGGCGCGCTTCTTCCTGCTCACCTCGATCATGGTGATGGTGGCGATGATGGCGCTGTCGCAGCTCGGCGTCGACATCACGCCGCTGTTCGCCGGCGCCGGCGTCATCGGCCTCGCCATCGGCTTCGGCTCGCGCCAGCTCGTCGAGGACGTCATCTCTGGGGCGTTCTATCTCGTCGACGACGCCTTCCGCGTCGGCGAGTACATCGACATCGGCAAGATCAAGGGAACGGTGGAAAAGATCTCCATCCGCTCCTTCCAGCTGCGCCACCAGAACGGGCCGCTCAACACCATCCGCTTTGGCGAGGTGGCGTCGATCACCAACTTCTCGCGCGACTGGGCGATCATGAAGCTGCCGCTCAGGCTGCCGCTCGACACCGACAGCGAGAAGGTGCGCAAGATCATCAAGAAGGTCGGCCAGGACCTGCTCGACGACCCGACCTACGGGCCGATGTTCCTGGACCCGCTGAAGTCGCAGGGCGTCTACGAGATGGACGACTCGGCGATGATCATCCGCGTCAAGTTCCGCACCAAGCCGAACGACCAGTTCGTGCTGCGCCGCATCGTCTACCACCGCATCCAGGCAGCCTTCCAGCAGGCGGGCATCAAGTTCGCCAACCGGGTCGTCACGGTGCGGGTGGAGGGCGAGCCGGGGACGCCGGAACATGCCGCGGCCCGCACTCAGGCGATCCAGGCCGGTGCGGCCGAGGCGGTCGCCCTGGCCGACGACGCGGCGGCGAAGAAGGCCGGAGTTTGAACCACGTTGCGCGGCGGGCGCTGCCAGCGCCTGCCCGAAACGGCGGCGGCGAGGCGGAAGCCACGCGCCGCGGTCACGCCGCTGCGAGGCCCTCGAACATCGGCCGGCCGTCGGTGCCGCCGGCGATCTCCTCGACGAGGTTCTCCGGGTGCGGCATCAGGCCGAGCACCTTGCGGTTGGCCGAGCAGATGCCGGCGATGTCGCGCGCCGAGCCGTTCGGGTTGGTGCCCTCGGCATAGCGGAACACCACCTGCCCCTCGCCCTCCAGACGGTCGAGGGTGGCGGCGTCGGCGAAGTAGTTGCCGTCGTGGTGGGCGACCGGGCAGCGGATGATCTGGCCGGCCTGATAGTGTGCGGTGAACGGCGTGTCGGCGCGCTCGACGACAAGCTTCACCTCGCGGCAGACGAAGGTGAGGCCGGCGTTGCGCATCAGGGCGCCCGGCAGCAGCCCCGCCTCGGTGAGGATCTGGAAGCCGTTGCAGATGCCGAGCACGAGCCCGCCGCGCTGGGCGTGCCGGCGCACCGCCGCCATGATCGGCGCCCGTGCGGCGATCGCGCCGGAGCGCAGATAGTCGCCATAGGAGAAGCCGCCCGGCAGCACGACGAGATCGATGCCCTCGGGCAGGGTGGTATCGGCGTGCCAGACGGAGAGGACCTCGGAGCCCGCGAGCGTCAGCGCCCGCATGACGTCCCGCTCACGGTTGGATCCGGGAAAGACGACGACGGCGGATTTCATCGGGTGAGTTCGCCCTCTGACAGCTCGAGCCGGCGCTCGATCCGTTCAACGCGCGACTCCTGGCGGGCCATTGTCGCATAGATGTTCTGGACGTCCTGCTGCGTCGCGATCGGGTGGATGCGGACCGCCTGCAGTTCGGCCTTCAGCTCGTCGAGCTTCCTGTCGAAGGTCGGCAACTTGTCCTGAATGGCTTTCAGGACCTCGTAGAGCAGTTCGTTGGTGACCTCGGCCATAGACGTCTCGGTTCGAAATGCACCCGCAGGATATCACGCGATCTCAATCGCGTAGCTCTCGATGACGGTGTTGGCGAGCAGCTTCTCGCACATCTCGGCGACGCGCGCCCGGGCGGCGACGGCGTCGCTTTCGGCGAGCTCGAGGTCGATGACGCGACCCTGGCGGGCGGCCTCGACGCCGGAGAAGCCGAGCGACGCCAGCGCGCCCTCGATGGCCTTGCCCTGCGGATCGAGCACGCCGGACTTCAAGGTGACGACGACGCGGGCTTTCATGGCGACTCCGGAAATTGCGGACCGCTGCGCGTCTAGCATTCCGACGCGCGTCCGGGGAAGCCGGTGCGGACGAAAGTCCGATCCGGCGTCCCCGTCGCGTGCGCCCCTCACTGCACCAGGGTTGGGCCCTGGGTGGTGGTGCGGTCGTTGTCGTTCAGGATGCCGAGCCGGCGGGCGACCTCCTGGTAGGCTTCCAGCATGCCGCCGAGATCGCGGCGGAAGCGGTCCTTGTCGAGCTTGTCGTTGGTGACGATGTCCCACAGGCGGCACGAGTCCGGCGAGATCTCGTCGGCGACGACGATGCGCATCATGTCGCCTTCCCACAGGCGGCCGCACTCCATCTTGAAGTCGACGAGGCGGATACCGACGCCGAGGAACAGCCCGGCGAGGAAGTCGTTGACGCGGATGGCGAGCGCCATGATGTCGTCGATCTCCTGGGGATTGGCCCAGCCGAACGCCGTCACGTGCTCCTCGGAGACGATCGGGTCACCGAGTTCGTCGTTCTTGTAATAGAACTCGATGATCGAGCGCGGCAGCGGCGTGCCTTCCTCGATGCCGAGGCGGGTCGACAGCGAGCCGGCCGCGACGTTGCGCACCACCACCTCGAGCGGGATGATCTCGACTTCGCGGATCAGCTGCTCGCGCATGTTGAGCCGACGGATGAAGTGCGTCGGAATCCCCATGTTGTTCAGGTGCGTGAAGATGTACTCGGAGATGCGGTTGTTCAGCACACCCTTGCCATCGATCACCTCGTGCTTCTTCGCATTGAAGGCGGTCGCATCGTCCTTGAAGTGCTGAATCAAAGTGCCGGGCTCAGGACCCTCGTAGAGGATCTTGGCCTTGCCTTCGTAGACACGGCGGCGACGGTTCATGGGGATGTACCGAGAGGGCTTGAGGAAATCCATGCCGAGGGTGGTCTCCGCGGATGAGGCGTCGCGTCGGGGAACGTCGAGCCTTAGGCCATCGGTCGAAGCCGCCACAGCAACGACAAATGCGCGGGCAACGGCCCCTGTGGCACGTCCCCCGCGTTCACGTCCGGACCCTACCCGATCCGCCTCGCCAGTACAATTGCGCGCCCCGGTCGCCGCGGCGCTCGCGGCGGCCGAAGGCGCCGATGCCGGTTGGTGCGTCGACGTTGATTTGGCCCCGTCCCGCCGATATGCAAGGGCCGGCTGGTTTTCCCGAAGGAGGCCCCATGACGACGTTCGACAACCGCGAGAAGGCGTTCGAGAGCAAGTTCGCGCTCGACGAGGAGCTGCGCTTCAAGGCCGGTGCCCGGCGCAACAAGCTGCTCGGCCTGTGGGCCGCCGAGAAGCTCGGCCTGTCGGGCGAGAAGGCGGCCGACTATGCGGGTGCGGTCGTGCGGGCCGATTTCGAGAAGCCGGGCGACGACGACGTTTTCGACAAGATCCGGGCCGACTTCGATGCGGCGGGGATCGCCCAGTCGGACCAGCAGATTCGCACCGCCATGAACGAATTCATGGCGATGGCGGTCGAACAGCTGCGCGCTGCGGGTTGAGCATGCCCTCCGCGCTGCCGCCGGCCCTCGACCTCGCCGCCCGCCTGCGGAGCGGCGAGACCATCGTCACGGCCTGGAGCTGGCTGACCGACCCGCGCGTTCCCTCCCTGCTCGGCCGCGCCGGCTATCCCGCCGTCACTTTCGACATGCAGCACGGCCTGCACGACCTCGCGTCGGTCTTCGCCGGCATCCCCGCCGCCGTCGCCGGTGGCGCCGCGCCGATCGTCCGCCTCGCCGTCGACGATTTCGCCGGCGCCAGCCGCGTCATCGACGCCGGCGCGGTGGCGGTGATCGCGCCGATGATCGAGGACGCGGCGAGCGCGCGTCGCTTGGTCGCACACGTCAAGTATCCGCCGGTCGGCCAGCGCAGCTGGGGGCCGTTCACCGCGATGGCCGCCGCCGGCGTCAGCGATCCGCACGCCTGGCTCGCCGGCGCCAACGACAGGACGCTCGCCTTCGCGATGATCGAGACGGCGGCGGCCTATGCGGCGCTGCCGGAGATTCTCGCGGTCGAAGGGCTCGACGGCGTCTTCGTCGGCCCGTCCGACCTGTCGATCGCGCTCAGCAAGGGTGCGCGCATCGCGGCGTCGGATGCGGAGACGCTGGAGGTCGTGCGCAGCATCGGTGCCGCCGCGGTCGCCGCCGGGCGGATCGCCGGGGTCTACTGCCAGAGCGCGGAGGAAGTGGCGTCGATGCAGGCCGCCGGCTTCCGCCTGATGGCCTACGGGCACGATTCCAGCCTGTTGGCGGGAGCCGCAACCGCGCTGCTCGCCCCGCTGAAGCTCTGAGCGCCGCGCAAGGTCTCTCGCCGCGCAAAGTCTCTCAGAGCGGGCAGCCGAGCGCGCGGGCGCGGGCGAGCCGCGGCGGCGGATCGACGTACCCGCCGGGCGCGTTGAGCGTCCTGTCGTGGATGCGGGCCGCCATAGCGTCGGCGGCTGCCGCGCATCCCTCCTTCGAGTAGATCGTCCCCTTCACCTGCACCGTGGCGGCGAGCGCCCGCACGAACGCGTCGAGCAGCGCCGGGTCCGGCGCGCGCGGCGTCCTCCAGAAGCCGTCCAGCGGGCCGGGGTCGACGAGGCCGGGGACGTCGTAGATCGCCGGCGCCAGCGTCTTCACTGCGGCGCCCCGCTGCAGCGCCTCGAGACCGGCGGTCGAGTTGACGGTGACGACGCCGCGGCTCGCCTCGACGAGGGGCGCGAGGCCGCCGCCGTCGGCGAAGTGGACGCGGCTGCGCAGGCCGTGGACGGCCGCCAGCCGGTGGATGGCGCCGCGCCAGCCCTCCAGTCCGTTGTCGAGCGGATGGTTCTTGACGACCAGCAGGGTGTCGGCGGGGGCGTGGGCGCGAAACGAGGCGAACACCTCGTCGAGCGCCGGGCGCAGGCTGCCGTAGGGCGAGTGGTCGCGAACCTGGAAATCGCCCTCGAGCTGCATGGCGAAGACGAAGAACGGTGTGCGCGCTTCGACCAGCGCTGCCAGCAGAATGTCGGCTTCCGCCTGGCGCCGGCGCTCGGTCAGGAGCCTGAGGCCCCAGGCCGCGTAGTCGGCGAAGGGGTGGTGGATGGTGTGGCGCCGGTAGCCCGGGTGCAGGAACCAGAACAGGCTGTTCGCCAGATTGTAGACGACGTCCGGCACCGCCTGCGCGGCGAAGGAGCCGCGGTAGCGCAAAGCGAGGTCCGGCGGCGGCACGGCGGCGGCGATGGCGCGGATCGCGTCGGGGTCCTCGGGGAAGTGCGAGCCGGTGGCGGTGGCGTCGCGCTCGATCGTCATGAAGTCCGGGCGCAGGTAGCCGAGCTCGGTCGCCGCCACGACGATGCCGCGCGGCCGGGCGGCCTCGGCGGCGGCGCGGTGATAGAGGCGGCGGTCGCCGTGCAACACGAGGTCGGTGACGGCGTGCTCGTCCATCACCCGGGCGACGAAGGCGGGGAACTTCGCGAGCGAGCCGCGATAGGCGACGGCGCCCGGGCGCCGCCAGTCGAGGCTGTCGCCGACGCACAGGTTGATCCGGTGGACGGCGTGGCCGCGCGCCTCGAGGCGGTCGCCGATCATGGCGTAGAGCGGCGACAGCGGCCCCTGCAGGAACAGCGTCGAGCGCCGACCGTGGTCGGCTTCAGGGTCGACGCGGGCGGTCACGGAACGACGTCCACCACGGCGTCCATGCCCAAACGCCGGGCGCGGACCAGGCGGGGCGGCGGGTCGACGAAGGCGCCGGGCTCGTTGACGCGGTCGGCGATGAGCCGGTCGGCGGCCTCGGTGATCGCGGCGGCTCGGCCTTCGGCGGTGTAGAAGCAGCCCTTCACCTGGGTGGCGGCGGCGAGCAGCCGCACGAAGGCGTCGCGCAGCCCGGCATCCGGGCGCTCGGCCTCCGTCCAGAACGCGTCGAGCTCGCCCTGGAAGGTCAGGCCCGGCACATCGAAGACGGCGACGCCGAGCACCGCCACCGGGCAGTCGAGGCGGAGGGCGTGGAGGCCGACGGTGGAGTTGACGACGACGCAGCCCTCGGCCTTGCCGAGCAGGCGGTAGAGGTCGCCGCCGTCGATGACGTCGACGCGGTCGGCGAGGCCGAGCTCGCGGGCGACGATCCGGGCGTGCATTGGCCACCGCTCGATGCCGGGATCGAGCGGGTGGATCTTGACGACGAGCCGCGTCGCCTTCGGCGCGTGCTCGGCAAACGACAGCATCACCTTGCGGATGACGGCGCCGAGGTCGTCGAAGGGCGAATTGTCCTGAATCTGGAAGTCGCTCTGCAGCTGCATCGGCAGCACGAAAAAGGGCGTCGTGCCGGTGACGAGCCGCTCCACCGTGGCCCGCGCCCGGCGCTCCTTGAACGGCTCCAGCGCGAGCTTCGGCACCCATGACAGGTAGTCGTGGAGAGGGTGGTAGTAGGCGCTCGAGCGGTAGCGCGGGTGCAAATAGGGGGCGAACACCTGGGCGAGGTTGTAGACGACCTCGTGGAAGGCCTCGGTGCGGAACGGGTAGCGGTAGCGCACCGTGGCGTCGGGCTCGGGCAGCGTCGCCGCCACGGCGCGGATCGTCTCGGCGTCGTCGGGGAAGTGGGAATAGACCCCCATGCCGTCGCGCTCGAAGGTGATCCAGTCGGGGCGCAGGTAGCCGAATTCGACTGCCGTGACGCGGGCGCCGCGGGCGCGCGCCACCGCCCCGGCGACGCGGTGATAGGGATAGCGGTCGGCATAGAAGAGGACGTCGGTGACGCCTTCCCGCGCCATCACGGTGGCGACGAAGTCGCGCCACTCGGCGAACGTGCCGCGATAGTTGATGGCCCCCGGCCGGCGCCAATAGAGGCGGTCGCCGGCGGCGAGGTTGACGCGGACCACACGCTCGCCACGCCGCACGAGCTCGTCTGCGAGCTCGGCGAAGAAGGTGGACGGGGGGCCCTGCAGGAACAGGAAGACGCGGCGGGACGCGCTCGACATCGGGTCCGGAAATCCTCACCCTCGCCGCGGGCCGGCGCCGCCGGGCGCCGCGGGACCGTCGGGTCCGATCTCGAAGGCGTCGCGGAACGCGCGGTCGAAGTGTCGGATGGCGGTTGCGGGATGCCGGTCAATAGCGTGCGGCGCCGGGGCGATCAAGCCGCCCCGGCGTGGGCAGCACGTCAGTGGGTGCGCGAGACCGTGAAGCCGACGACGTCGGCGAGTGCCTGGCGGTAGGGCGAGGCGGCGAGCCCGTCGAGGGCGGCGACTGCGGCGGTGCCGAAGCCGCGGGCACGCTCGAGTGTCGCCGCGATGGCGCCGTGGCGGGCGAGGTGGCCGATCGCCGTGGCGAGGTCGGCGTCCCGGACGTCGCCCTCCTCGATGCAGCGCCGCCAGAATGCCCGCTCGTCGGGCGTGCCGGCGGCGTAGGCGAGGATCACCGGCAGGGTGATCTTGCCCTCGCGCAGGTCGTCACCGACGCGCTTGCCGAGCTTCTGGCTGGAGCCGCCATAGTCCAGCGCGTCGTCGACGAGCTGAAAGGCGAGGCCGAGATTGAGGCCGTAGGCGGAGAAGGCGGCGCGCTCGGCGGCACTGGCGCCGGCGACCACCGGGCCCACCTCGGCGGCGGCGGCGAACAGCACCGCCGTCTTCGCCCGCACGACGGCGAGATAGGTCGCCTCGTCGGTCTTCAGGTCCTTGGCGGCGTCGAGCTGCATCACCTCGCCCTCGGCGATCACCGCCGCGGCGCTCGACAGGATGTCGAGGGCGGCGAGCGAGCCGACCTCGACCATCATCTTGAAGGCCTGGCCGAGCAGGAAGTCGCCGACCAGCACGCTCGCCTGGTTGCCCCAGACCATGCGCGCCGCCGGCTTGCCGCGACGCAGGTCGCTCTCGTCGACGACGTCGTCGTGCAGCAGCGTCGCCGTGTGCATGAACTCGACGGATGCGGCGAGCTTGATGTGACCTTCGCCCGCATAGCCGAAGTGGGCGGCGCTCGCGAGCGTCAGCATCGGCCGCAGACGCTTGCCGCCAGACGAGATCAGGTGGTTCGCCACCTCCGGGATCATCTGGACGTCCGAGCCCGTGCGCGACAGGATCATCGCGTTGACGCGCGCCATGTCGGCTACCGTCAAGCGGACGAGGTCGTCGATTCCCGTCTCGTCGGTCGCAGGCACTGCGGCCGGCTGGGCTAGAGCCACGCGTCGATCTCCCCGTTGGTCTTCGTCGTGCGGGAGGATAGGCAGTGCGGTGGGGCGCGACAAGGGACGCGCCCGTGCGACACCCCGGAGGTTTCATGCTCGGAGGGCGGATGGAAGAGATCCTCAGGACCAACGATCCGGCGACGCTCACTTTCGTCGAGGCGCTGCTGAAGGAGGCGGGGATCGGCTTTGCCGTGCTCGATCGCAACATGAGCGTGCTGGAAGGGTCGCTCGGCATCCTGCCGCGGCGCGTCATGGTCGAGGCGGCGTCGGCGGCGCGGGCGCGCGTCCTGCTCGACGAGGCCGGCCTCGGCGGCGAACTCGTCGCTCCCCGGTAGCGCCGGCGTGGACGAGCCGGGCGGCGCGACGACGACGGACCGCCTGCTCGGCGGCCGCTTCGCCGTCGTGCAGCCGGCCCGCGGCCACCACCGCGCCGGCACGGACGCGCTGCTGCTCGCCGCGGCGCTGCCGGCGGACGCGGCGGGCACCGTCGTCGATCTCGGGGCGGGGACGGGTGCCGCGGGCCTCGCCGTCGCCGCCCGCTGCGCGGCGGTTTCGGCGATCCTGGTGGAGCGCGATCCGGTTCTCGCCGGGCTCGCCCGCTCGGCGCTGGACTTGCCGGAGAATGCGGGGCTGGCCGGACGTGTGACCGTCATCGAACTCGACATCGGCGCCCCGGAGGAGCGGCGCCTCGGCGCCGGGCTGGCGCGCGGGGCGGCGGCGCATGTGATCCTGAACCCGCCGTTCCATGCCCCCGGTACCGTGCGCGCCTCGCCGCGGCCCGGCCGTGCGGCCGCGCACGTGCTGGACGGCGAAGACGGCCTCGATCGCTGGATGCGCACCGCGGCCTGGGCGCTGGCGCCGAGCGGCCGCGTGGCGGCGATCTTCCCGGCCGCGGGCTTGGCGACGCTGCTCGCAGCCCTCGACGGCCGATTCGGCGCCGCCGCCGTGCGGCCGATCCACCCGCGGGCCGGAGTGCCGGCGATCCGCGTCGTCGTCACTGCCGTAAAGGGTAGCCGCGCGCCGCTCAGGCTCTGCGAGCGGCTGGTGCTGCACGCCGGGCCCGGCCGGGCGTGGACGCCGGAAGCGGAGGCGATTCTGCGCGACGCCGCGGCGCTCACCTTCGACTGAGGCGGGCTCAGGCGGGACGGTCGAGCGGCGCCGCCGCCACCCACCAGTCCGGACGCCGTGCCGCGACGCGCGCCGCCACCGCCGCCGCCGCCTCGGCGTCGGCGGTCAGTGCGAACACCGTCGCACCGGAGCCCGACAGGCGGGCGAGCAGCACGCCGGCGTCCGCCGTGAGCATCGCCAGAACGTCGCCGATGACGGGCGCGACGGTGCGCGCGGGCGCTTCCAGGTCGTTGCGATAGCCGCGCAGCCAGGCGGCGAGTGCGAGGGCGTCGGTGAAGCGCTCGGGCAGCGGCGGTAGGCCTGGATTGTCGCGGCGGCCGAGCGCCGCGAACACCGCCGGCGTCGGCACCGCGACGCCCGGGTTGACCAGCACGATCCCCGCCGGCGGCAATGCGACGAACCGGTCGACCACGTCGCCGATGCCGGTGGCGCGTAGCGGCCGCGAATGCACGCACATCGCCACGTCGGCCCCGAGCGGTCGGCCGATCTCAGCGAGCGCCTCGACGCCGAGCCCGAGGCCCCACAGCCGCTCGAGCGCGCGCAGTGTCGCCGCAGCGTCGGCGGAGCCGCCGCCGATGCCCGCGGCGACGGGCAGTGTCTTGGTGAGCGAGACGCGTACGCCGGCGGGCAGCAGCGCGCGGCGGGCGGCGATCAGCGCCACGGCGCGCACCACAAGGTTGTCCGCTCCGCCGGGCACTGCGGCGGCGAAGCGGCCGTCGACGGTCAGCGTCGTGCCGGCCGCATCCGTCGCCGACACCGTGACGGCATCGGCGATCGGCGGGAAGGCGACCAGCGTGTCGAGGGTGTGAAAGCCGTCGGTGCGCCGTCCGGTGACGTGCAGCGCCAGGTTCACCTTGGCGGGCGCCGGTTCCGTCGTCCGAGCAACCGTGATCATCGATCCGTGATCACGGTTACGCCACCGGCCTGCCGGCGCGCCGCGGCCGGCATCGTCAGTTCGGCGTGTTGGCCGGCTTCGGCGGTCCGCCGGCGTCGGCGGCGGTGGCCGGCGTCGGCGCGGGAAGGCCGTCCTTCAGCTTGGCGAGGATTTTCGGCAGCGTGTCCGCGTCGGGGTCGCTATCGCGGGCGTGCGACCACTGGAAGCGGGCCTCCAGCTTGCGGCCGACCATCCAGTAGGCGTCGCCGAGGTGGTCGTTGATGACCGGGTCGTTCGGCATCAGCTCGACCGCGCGCTCGAGCTCGGCCACCGATTCCTCATAGCGGCCGAGGCGGAAATAGGCCCAGCCGAGGCTGTCGATGATGTAGCCGTCGGTCGGCCGGAGATCGACCGCCTTGCGCACCATGTCGAGCGCCTGGTCGAGGTTGCGGCCCATGTCGATCCAGCTGTAGCCGAGATAGTTCAGCACCAGCGGCTGCTCGGGATAGAGCTCGAGGGCCTTCTGGAAGTCGGCTTCCGCCTTCTCCCACTGCTTCGAGCGCTCGTAGGAGATGCCGCGCTGGTAGTAGAGCGTCCAGTGGCGGCGGTCCGGCGTCTTCACGCTGTCAATGCCGCGGCCGTAGGCCTCGGCGGCCTCAGCGAACAGGTCGCGGGAGCGCAGCACGCTGCCGAGCGCCACGACGGCCTCGAGGTCGCTCGGGTCCTCGGCGACGAGGGTCGTCAGCACGGCCTTCGCCTCGTCGACCTGGTCGAGAGCGTTGAGGTTGAGGCCGAGCTGGGTGCGGGCGTCGCGCGACAGCGGCGACGATGCGGGGATCTTCTCGAGGATGGCGACGGCCTCGGCCGACTGCTCGAGCCGCTCGTGCAGGCCGGCGAGCGCCATCGCGGCGAGACCCGAGTCGGGCTTCAGCACCAGCGCGAGCTGCAAGTAGGCGGCGGCGATCTCCTCGCTGCCTTCTCGCGAGACCGCCGTCCCCAGCGCGAACAGCGCCTCGGCGACACCGGCATTGGCATCGGCGACGAGCGGACCCGGCGTCTTGCCGGCCTCGATATCGGCCCGCAGGTCGGTGATGATCGGGTGCGTTCCGACCGTCGCAGTGTAGCGGTCGAGGACGCCGATTGCCTCCTTCGAGGCGCCGTCACGGGCGAGCGCGCGGGCATAGGCGTCGACGATGCGCAGCATCGACGGCTCGTTGTCATAGGCAATGGCGAGCCGCCGGCGGGCCTCGGCGTGGTCGCCGAGATTGTCGGCGATGATGCCGCCGTGGAAAGTCGTGAAGGCGGTGTAGAGGTCCGGGCCGCGCAAGCTGTCGAGCCGGTTCAAGGCGGCCGCGCGGTCGCCGTCGGCGGCGAACGTCCAGGCCGAGACGAGCGCCGCCGTGAGATCGGCAAGCGGTCCGCGGGCGTGCTCGGCGACGATCTTGCGCGCGTCGGCGGTGTCGCCCCGCTGCAGGTCGATGACCGCCTGCGCGAGACCGGCGAGGCGATTGGTGTCGGCGCGCGGCGGCAGCCGGCCGGCCAGCGCCACCGCCTCGTCGATGTCGCCGCTGGCGAGCGCCAGTGTGAAGGCGCGCTCGATCAGCTGCGGGTTGTCGGGATCGTCGGCGAGCGCTTCCTGATAAAATTCCGCGCCGGCGGCCATGTCGCGCACCGCGCCCGCGAGCCGTGCGGCGAGATAGTTGCCCGATAGCGAGGTCGAACCCGGTATCACGACGGTGATGCCGGCGGGATCGGCCTCCGCGGTGGCGGCGGCCGGCGTGAGCGCGGCGAGCAAAATCGCCAGCGCCGCCGCCGGCGCGCGCGTCTGGAGGGCGAAGCGGCGGGGGGTCGCCGGTGCGGAGCGCGGGCGGACGGCCCGATCGGAGCGAATGGGCTGCATCACAACAGCATGACGCGCGACGCCGCCGGATTCAAGGCACGCTGCGCCGCAGGGCAGCGGCGCGAGCACAGCCGGCCCGCGACGACCGCTGGCGTCAGTCGCGGGCGCGCTCGACGTAGGAGCCGTCAGCGGTCATCACGACAACGCGGGTGCCGGTCGCGATGTGCGGCGGCACGGCGGTGCGCACGCCGTTCGACAGCACCGCGGGCTTGTAGGACGAGGAGGCGGTCTGCCCCTTCATCGTCGGCTCGGTGTCGACGATCTCCAGCGTCACCCGCTGCGGCAGCTCGATCGCCACCGGCACGCCCTCGTGCAGGCTGAGCTTCACCGTCATGTTTTCCTGCAGGTAGACGGCCTGGTCGCCGATCACGTCGGCCGGCACCACCACCTGGTCGAACGTTTCGCCGTTCATGAAGGTGTGGCCGTCGCCGTCCTTGTAGAGATACTGGAAATCGGCGGCCTCGATGAAGGCGCGCTCGACCTGCTCGGTGGTGCGGTAGCGCTCCGACACCTTCACGCCGTCGCTGATGCGGCGCATGTCCAGCTGCGTCACCGGCGTGCCCTTGCCGGGGTGGATGTTCTCGGCCCGCAGCACGGCGTAGAGCCGACCGTCGACCTCGATGACGTTGCCCTGCCTGAGCGAGCTCGCCTGCACCTTCACGGAGATGTTCCCTTCGGTCTAAGAAGCGCGCGGTTGCTCTAGACTTTTCCGCCGCCCGCCGCAATCCGGCGGCTGCATCCGGGGGACGACGTGCCCGATCCGACGCCCTGGTGGCGACCCGACGTGCTCGCCGACCGGCGGCCGTTCCTCGCGGCGCGCGGCCGCATCGTCGCGGCGATCCGCGGCTTCTTCGCCGCGCGGGACTTCGTCGAGGTGGAGACGCCGATCCTGCAGGTGTCGCCCGGCAACGAGGTGCACATCGCCTCGTTCGCCACCGAGATCGTCGCCCCGGACGGCGGCCGCGCGCGGCGTTATCTGCACACCTCGCCGGAGTTCGCCTGCAAGAAGCTCGTCGCCGGCGGCGTGCCGCGGCTGTTCACGTTCGCCCGCGTGTTCCGCAACGGCGAGCGCAGCCGCCTGCACCACCCCGAGTTCACGATGCTGGAATGGTACCGGGCGGGCGAGCCCTATGAGGCGCTGGCCGAGGACTGCGCGGCGCTGCTGGCGCTCGCCGCCGAGGTGGCCGGCACCAACGAACTCGCCTTCGACGGCGCGACGGTCGATCCGCGGGCGCCGTTCGAGCGCATCACCGTCGCGGAGGCCTGCCGCCGCTACGCCGGCATCGACGTGCTGGCGACGCTCGCCGATCCCGACCGCCCGGACCGCGACGCGCTCGCGGCAATGGCGCGGGCGGCCGGCCTGCGGGTCGCCGACGACGACAGCTGGTCCGACGTGTTCACGCGCATCCTGGTCGAGACGGTGGAGCCGGCGCTCGGGCGCGGGCGGGCGTCGGTGCTGAGCGAGTATCCGGCGCCGGAAGCAGCACTCGCCCGCCGCAAGCCCGGGGACCCGCGCGTGGCGGAGCGCTTCGAGCTGTTCGCCTGCGGTGTCGAACTCGCCAACGCCTTCGGCGAGCTCACCGACGCCACCGAGCAGCGCCGCCGGTTCGAGGCCGACATGGCCGAGAAGCAGCGCCTCTATGGGGTGCGCCACCCGATCGACGAGGACCTGCTTGCCGCCGTGGCGGTGATGCCGCCGACGAGCGGCATCGCGCTCGGTCTCGACCGGCTGGTGATGCTCGCGACCGGAGCACGCCGCATTGAGGATGTGCTGTGGGCGCCCGTGGCGGGCTGACGGCGGGGCGCGGACTCGCCTTGCGACGAATTCGTACGTGTGTATGATCGGAGTCATCCGATGCAGGGGCCGGAACGACGCGGGCCACACGCGGACAGTTCGCAACTTTTGAGTGAAGCGCGAGGCCCGCTCTCGCGCTGAAGCGGGCGCTTGCCGGCGCAATCGATTGCAGGTAATTGACGACACCATCCGACCGTAATACAGTACGACGGTCATCAAGAAATGGAGGTCGCCTGTGTCGTCCGGACCCGTCAAGCTTGGGATCATCGGCCTCGGCCGCTGGGCCCGTGTGCTCACCCGCGCCGCCAAGAAGTCCGACAAGCTCGAGATCGTCGCGGGCTTCAACCGCTCGGCGGAGAAGCGCGAGAGCTATCACCGCGACACCGGCATCGCCGTCTATGACGACCTGGCGACGATGCTCGCCGACCCGTCGATCGAGGGTGTCATCCTCACCGTGCCGAACGAGCAGCATCTGCCGGTGGCGGCGCAGGTCGCGGCGGCCGGCAAGCACGTTTACACCGAGAAGCCGATCGCCTCGACGCTCGAGGAAGGCCTGCAGATCGCCGCGCTCGAGCGCCAGCACGGCGTGACGGTGACGGTCGGCCACAGCGCCCGTCTTCTCGCCGGCATCCGCCAGATCCGCGCGGCGATCGACGCCGGCGAGCTCGGCACCGTCGGCTTCATCGAGGCGAACTTTTCGAACGAGCGGGCGCTCGAGCTCACCCCGCAGACCTGGCGCTGGTACAACCACCGCGCCCCCGGCGGGCCCTTGTCGCAGCTCGGCATCCACATGTTCGACCTCGTGCACTATCTGGGCGGCGACATCGTCTCGGCATCCTCGACCTCGTCGAAGCTGTCGCCGGTTGGTGCCGAGGTCGACGACCAGTCGATGACGTTGCTCAAGTTCGCCGACGGCAAGATCGCCTATGTCGGCACCTGCTGGACGTCGCCGGGCATCTTCGCGGTGCGGGTGTTCGGCTCGAAGGGGCTGATGCACTACGAGATCGACTTCGGGGTGTGGGACGATCCGGACCAGATCCACAAGTCGTCGTCGCTGTACATCCAGCGCGGCAAGGACGGCTTCGCCAAGCGGGAAGTGCTGGCCGAGCCGGAGTCGGACATGTTCAAGGCGGAGCTCGAGCTGTTTGCCGAGAGCTGCCGGTCGGGCAAGCCGAGCGAGTTGTCGGCGGGCAACGGCAACGTGGCGGTGGCGTGCTGCTACGCGGCGCTCGCCTCGCTGAAGGACGGCGGCAGGCACGTGCCGCTCGCCGACATCTACCAGACCGCCAACGGCAAGCTCGCAGCTCAGGGCCGCAATGTCGCCTGACACGCCAACAGCGGGGCGCCTCGTGCGCCCCGCCGCCCCCGCGCGCCAAGCACGGTCCGGTGCTGTCCGGTCCGGCCCAATCACGGATGTCCCGATGCTGCCGAGCCGCTACTTCTACGACCTGACGCAGCCGGAGATCGCCGAGCACTTCAAGCGGTCCGGCCTCGTCATCATGCCGGCGGGAAGCGTCGAGCAGCACGGTCCGCACCTGCCGACCGGCACCGACTCGATCGCCGCCAGCGTCATTGCCCACGCCGTCGCCGAGCGGATGGACGGCATCGTGCTGCCCGGCACGCAGCTCGGCGTGACGCCGATGCATGCGCCGTTCGCCGGCACCATCACGCTGACGCCCGACACCTACATGCGCCTCGTCATCGAGACCTGTTCGTCGACGGCCAAGCACGGCGCCAAGTATCTGCTCATCCTCAACTGGCACGAGGGCAACATTCCCTCGCTCGCCATTGCCGCCGAGGCGCTGCACCGCGAGCACGGCATGACCGTGCTGACCGTGCAGGCCTGCTACGTGGCGAACGAACTGTTCGGCCACCAGTGCGGCGGCCTCACCCACGGCGGCGAGATCGAGGCGCTGGCGGTGATGTCGAACCGGCCTGACCTCGTCCACCTCGACCGTGTGGACTATTCGTCAGACCACTCGCACGGCCACCACATGGACAAGCTCCGGCGCACCCACAGCTACCAGCCGGTGCTGACCGACATCCGCTGCATCGCGCCGACCGGCTGGTACGGCGACCCGAAGAACGCCACCGCCGACCGCGGCGAGGAGCTCGTCGCCACCGTGGCCGATTCGATCACCACCGAGGCGACCGAGATCTTCCGCCAGCTCGACGCCGTGCTCGGCGGCGGCACCGCGGAGGTCCGCAGCTTCCGGCAGGCGGTCTGATGGCCGTCGTCGTCCCGCTCGCCGACGCCCGCCTGCTGTCGTTGCCGGGGCGGGTGTCGCGCGAGATCGTGGGCGCGAGCACGGGCGCCCGCTCGGTGGCGGTGCGCCACGTCACCATCGAACCGGAGGGCCCCGGCGGCCCGGGCCGCGGCAAACACGTGCACGACGGCTTCGAGGAGGTGATGGTCATCGTCTCCGGCGAAGGCGTCACCGAGTGCGACAGCGGCCGCCTGCCGGTGAAGCCGGGCGACACCATCCTGATGCCGTCCGGCGAGCGCCACGCCACCCGCAACACCGGCAGCGAGCCGCTGGTGATGCTCTGCTTCTTCCCGGTCGTCGACGTCGCCGCGGGCACGCGCGAATTCCCGCCCGAGGGCCAATCCGGACAATCCGCATGAACGCCCCCGTTTCCCCGTCCGCCGCTTCCACGTCGACAGCCGAGGTGCTGGTGCTGCGTCCCGAGGCCGATTTCGCCCGCGTCGGCGCGATGCCGCCGGCGGGTCTCGACGTCGCCTACACCGGTCCGGCCGACGCCGAGCTGAAGGCGCGCATCTCTGCCGCGAAGGCGCTCGTCATTCCCGCCGTCGGGCCGAAGCTCGCAGCCGACCTGTTCGACGGCGCCAAGCTGTCGCTGGTGCAGGTCACCGGCGCCGGCCTCGACCGCCTCGACAGGGCGGCGATGCAGGGCTTCGGCATCCCGGTCGCCAACGTGCCGGGCGGCAGCAATGCGGCGCTCGCCGAGTACGCTGTTTCGACGGCCCTCGTCATGCTGCGCCGCCTTTCGTGGGGCAATGCCGAAATCCGCGCCGGCCGCTATGTGGAATCGCGGGCGAAGCAGCTGTCGGAGAACCTCGGCGGCCTCGGCGGGCTCACCGTCGGCGTCGTCGGCTTAGGCGTCATCGGCGCCGCGGTGGCCGCCGCCTTCCACCGCATGGGCAGCCGCATCGTCTACTACGACCCCGCCCCGGCCGATCCGTCGGCGGCCGAAGCGCTCGGCGCCGAGGCGCTGCCGCTCGACCGGCTGCTCGCCGAATCGGATGTCGTGACGCTGCACGTGCCGCTGCTGCCGGCGACCACCGGCCTGATCGGCGCCCGCGAGCTTGCGTCGATGAAGAAGACGGCGGTGCTGATCCAGGCCGCCCGCGGCGGCATCGTCGACGAGGCGGCGCTCGCCGCGGCTCTCGAGGCCGGCGACATCGCCGGCGCGGCGGTCGACGTCTACTCCGTCGAGCCGCCGCCCGCGGACAATCCGCTGGTGGCGATCGGCGAGGCGGGCGCGGCGCGGCTGCTGATGACGCCGCACATCGCCGGCGTCACCCGCCAGTCGGCGGCGACGCTGTTCCGGGCCTCGTGGGAGAACGTCGAGCGCGTGCTGCGCGGCGAGGCGCCGAAGCACCGCGTCTACTGATCGCGCCGTCGGCAACGACGGGCGAACAAGCTGCGGCCGCCAGGAGGGACACCCGAGGGTCGGCGGACGGCAGAAGCAAGCAACAGGCAAGGGAGAGGAAAAAACACAATGCTGCAGAAATTCAGCTACGCCGCGGCCTTCGCCGCGGCGGTCGCGTTCGCGCCCATCGGCGCGATGGCTCAGGAAGGCCCCCAGGGCGACATCGAGATCACCGTCGGGTCGGGCGCCGGCGCCACTCCCGACGTGATGATGCGCCGTGTCGCCAAGGTGCTCAACGAGACCGGCATCGTGACGCAGCCGATCGTCGTCACCAACCGGCCCGGCGGCAGCTGGACGGTGGTGTCGAACTACGTCCTCAGCCAGGAGGGCAACCAGAACCTGATGGTCACCATCAACCCGACCATCATGACGACGCCGATCGTGCAGAACCTGCCGAACACCTACGAGAAGCTCACCCCCGTCGCCATGCTGATGCGGATGAACCTCGTGGTGGTCGAGCGGGTCGACGGTCCCGACGCCGACCTCGCAGCGCTGGCGAAGCGCGTCAAGGAGGGCGGCGAGCGCTCGGTGGCGTTCGGCGGCGCCAACGTCGGCACGACCGACCACATCGTCGCCTCGCTGATCGACAAGGCGGCGGGCATCAAGTTCAACTACGTGCCGTTCGACGGCGGTGGCGGGCCGCTGATGTCGGCCTTCCTCGGCGGCAGCGTCGAGGTAATCGTGCTGACGCTCGATGAGGCGTTCCCGCTGCTCGAGGGCAAGAAGGCAAAGCCGCTCGCCGTGCTCTCGGACAAGCGCATCGACATCGGTATTTACAAGGACGTGCCGACCGCCAAGGAACAGGGCGTCGACGTCACCTGGGGCGCCTGGTACGGCATCGCCGGCGCGCCGGGGATGAAGCCCGAGATCGTCAAGTGGTGGGACGACAAGTTCGCCAAGATGGTCGAGACCGAGCAGTGGAAGAAGGAAATGGAGACCAACTTCCTCGTCACCGACTACGTGCCGTCGAGCGGCATGGAGCCGGTCCTCGACCAGCTCTACAACCGCTTCCTGACCGTGCTGCGCGAACTGCAGCTCGCCAAGAAGTAAGGCAAGAAGCAAGGCAAGAAGCAAGGAACGTCGCGTGAAGGCGGTCGACATCGCAACGGCGCTGATCCTGCTCGCCCTGTCGGCGGGCGCGGTGATCTCCACCTCCCATCTCGCCTACTGGGACGAGTACGCGCCGGGAACGGCGTTCATCGTCCGCTGGGTGGCGGTGGCGGGCGTGGGGCTCGGGCTCCTGCTGCTCGTGCAGGCGCTGCGGTCGCCGTCCGCCGCGGTGGACTGGCCCGACGCGGGCGGAGCGCTCCGCGTCGGTGCCGGCATCGTCGCGCTGATCGCCTTCCTGCTGGTCGTGCCGGTGCTCGGTACGGCGCTGACGGCGTCGTTGTTCATGCTGGTGCTGCTGCTCGTCGTGCAGCGGCAGAAGCTCGTGCCGTCGCTGATCACCACCGTGCTGACGGTGGCGCTGATCGAGGGCGTGTTTGACATCTGGCTCGGCGTCGGCTTCCCGAAGGGCGTCTTCGGGATCTGACGCGGGCCGGGCGGGCGACCGCCTTCCTTTGACGAGCGTCCGGGCGCCGCGTCCGATTGGCGCCCGGACGCGCGACCGCGCAGGGGACGTTCCCCGCCGCACGCGACATTCACGGTGCCGCCGCCCGGGCGGGGCCGATCCGCCGCCGCCGTCGTTCACCCGAGCCGGGAACGCGGCGATGACCTCCGGACGGAGCCATCCTTCGTGTTCGAATCTCTCGGCCTTCTGGCGGACGGCTTTGCGACGGCGGCGACGCCGGGCAACCTGCTAGCCGTCTTCGTCGGCGTGCTGCTCGGCCAGGTGATCGGCGCGCTGCCCGGCATCGGCCCGTCGCTCGGCATGGCGCTGCTTTTGCCGGTGTCGTTCGGCATGCCGCCGGTGACGGCGATCGTCATGCTCTCCGGCATCATGTACGGCGCCATGTACGGCGGCACGCTCACCTCGGTGCTGATCAACGTGCCCGGCGAGTCCTCGGGCGTGATGACGACGATCGAAGGCTACAAGCTCGCCCGCCAGGGGCGCGCCGGCTCGGCGCTCAGCGTCGCCGCCGTCGGCTCGTTCATCGGCGGCACCGTCAGCATCTTCGTGCTGATCGCCGCGGCGCTGGCGATCAGCGAGGTGGCGCTGATGTTTGGCCCACCGGAGATGTTCCTGCTCGCCGTGCTCGGCATCATCGCCACCGCGGCGCTCGGCAGCGGTTCGGCCACCAAGGCGCTCGCCATGGCGGTGTTCGGCGTCATGCTGGCCCTGATCGGCACCGATCCGATCGTCGGCACCGAGCGACTGACCTTCGGCGTGCTCGGCCTGATCGACGGCATCGACTTCCTGCCGGTGGCGATCGGGGTGTTCGGCATCGCCGAGATCCTCGTCTCGCTCGAGCGCCTCGTGCATCTCGATCCGATGAAGATCCCGCTGCGCGACATGTGGCCGAAGTGGGCGGACTGGGTGTCCTGCCGGATGGCGATCATCCGCGGCTCGACGATCGGCTTCATCCTCGGCGTGCTGCCGGGCGCCGGCCCGACCGCCTCCACCTTCATCGCCTATGCGGTCGAGAAGAAGTACAGCAAGCATCCCGAGAAGTTCGGCAAGGGCGCGCTCGACGCCGTCGCCAGCGTCGAGAGCGCCAACAACGCCGCCGTCACCGGCTCGCTGGTGCCGATGCTGACGCTCGGCATTCCGGGCTCCGGCCTGACCGCGGTGCTGCTCGCCGCCTTCACGCTGCAGGGCATCCGTCCCGGCCCGCTGCTGATGACCGACCAGCCGGACCTGGTGTGGGGGCTGATCGCCTCGATGTTCATCGGCAACGCCATGCTGCTCGTCATGAACCTGCCGCTCGCGCCGCTGTTCGCCTCGATGCTGCGCATCCCCTACGCGCTGATGGCGCCGGGCATCCTGCTGTTCTGCCTGATCGGCGCCTACGGCACGACGCTCAACCTGTTCACCGTCGGCACCACCGTGTTCTTCGGCGTGCTCGGCTACTTCATGATCAAGGCCGACCTGCCGCGGGCCCCACTGATCCTCGCGCTGGTGCTGACGCCGATCATGGAGGCGTCGTTGCGCCAGTCGCTGATCCTGTCGCAGGGATCGCCGAAGATCTTCGTGCACGCGCCGATCACCATCGCGCTGGTGGTGACCGTCGTCGCCTGCCTCGTCTGGCCGATCGTGCGCCTGCTGCTCGACCGGCGCGCCGGTCGCAAGGGCGCGCGTGCCCTGGACGAAGCGGCCTGACGGGGCCGCGGCCGCATCGTTCGATGAGCGGCGGTCCGCGGCCTACCCGTCGGCCGAAAGCAGCGTCATCACCTCGTGGGCGGCGTTCTCGACCTCGCGCCGGGTGATGCGCTCCGCCGCGTCGCCGTCGCCGCGCTCGATCGCGACGAGGATGTCGCGCAGTCCCTGGATGCTCTCGTTCGAGCGATCGGGGGATCGCCGCGGATGGGCGAGGCCGAGGGCCCGCCAGCGCCAGATGCGGGCGTGCAGCGCGGCGATCATCGAAGACAGCGCTTCGCTGCCGGCGCCGGCGAACAGCGTATCGTAGAACTTGTTCTTGGCGGCGAGGATCTCTTCCGGCGAATCGTGCTGGTACGCATGGATCGTATTGTCGAGCGCCTGCCGGAGCCCGGCGACGTCCTTCGGCGAATGGTTGGCGACGAACATGCGCGCCGCGAGCCCCTCGAGCACCGAGCGGATCAGGTAGAGGTCCTTCGCCTCGCTGATCGTCAGCTTGCGGACGACCGGTCCCTTGTTCGGGATGATGTCGACGATGCCCTCGGTCTCGAGTTGACGCAGCGCCTCGCGGATGACGGTGCGCGACACGCCGGTCATCTCGATCAACTCGCGCTCGACCAGCCGCTCGCCGGGCGCGATGCGGCCCTCGATGATGGCGGTGCGCAGCGCGTCGACGACGTGATGGCGCAGGGGGGCCGCAGACTTGCGGATCGTCGGCACCGACGGTCGCTCCGCAAAGAGCGCGCTTTGGTTCGCTTCGGCCATCCGCGCCACCAACCCTCCTCGTCGCGCCATCTCGGCGCCCGGACCCCGCCTGCCGAAGCCGCCAACCGACACCGCGGAATTCTACCGGACGGTTCCGCGGCGTTCCAAGAGCACATTGGCGCGGCGCGATTCCAGCCGACGCGTCTGCCAATCCATCATATGATCATACCACGGGAAGACAGCAAGCCCTCGTTCTGGCTGGGCGTCAACGTGCGACGGCCGACATTCTGGCGATCCTTGGTTGATCCCCGTCTGGAACTCCGCGCGTTGCGGCTGCGGCCCTGGGAGCCCCGATCCTTCGCGGCCCCGCACCTGGAACTTGTCCAGAACTGCGTTGACATGACCGTAATACGGTCACACAATATGATCAAGAAACTGCGAACAGCACGCCTCGCCGGTGTCACCGCGAGGAGCTTGACGGGTAGGAACAGCGTCGGGGACCGACTCTCGAGGCCGAGTTCCTGTCTCCGGTCACATTGTTCCCTCGACCAACCGCGGCGGCGCACGCCGGCGGATGGCCTTGCCTCGGCTTCGGGCAGACGAGTGCCCTGGAGGAGTGCGAATGACGGAATGGCGGACGATCGACACCGACCTCCTGGTGATCGGCGGCGGCGTGGCAGGCTCGATGCTCGCGATCCCGGCGCTGGAAGCCGGGCTCGACGTCACGATCTGCGAGAAGGGCCGCGTGCTCGACAACTGCGGCAGCGTCGGCTGCGGCGTCGACCACTATCTCACCATCATGGAGAGCGGTGCCGAGTGGGACACCGCCGAGTTCCTGATGAAGCACATCCCGGCGCTCACCGACGGCATCGTCGATCTCGACGTGACGCGGCGCGTGCTCGAGGAAATGCCCCGCATCCTGCGCAAGATCGAGGGCATGGGGGTCGACTTCAAGGACCCGCGGACCGGCGACTATTCGCGCCATCCCTCCTTCGGACTGCCCGGCGCCTACCACATCAACTTCGAGGGCACCGACTTCAAGCGCCGCATCGGCAAGCACGTCCGCGCCGGCAAGGCGACGCTCCTGATGCGCACGATGGCGCTGCAGCTGCTCGTCGAGGACAACGTCTGCTACGGCGCGCTGGCGTTCTGCTTCCGCACCGGCGAGTGGGTGGCGGTCCGGGCGAAGGCGATCGCGGTCACCACCGGCGACGTCAACCGGCTGTCGATGAACGCTTCGGGCCTGGCGTTCGACAGCTGGCACTTCCCCTTCAACACCGGTGACGCGCAGGCGATGGGCTACAAGGTGGGCGCGCAGCTCGCCAACATGGAGTTCACCGAGGCGACGCTGACGCCGAAGGGCTTCTCCGCCCAGGGCCTCAACGCCCTCGTCAGCATGGGCGCCTACTTCCTCAACAAGACCGGTGAGCGGTTCATGTTCCGCTACGACAAGAAGGGCGAGAACGCCCGCCGGGCGGTGCTGGCCGACGCCGTCGTCAACGAATACCTGCTCGGCAACGGGCCGATCTACGTCGACTGTCGGCACCTGCCGGCGGACGAACTCGACCACATGGAGGCGACCCTGCAGGTGGACCGCTACACGCTGCCGGCGTTTTACAAGCAGAAGGGTGTGCACTTCCGCGACACGCCGATCGAGGTATCGATCTCCGAACTGACGATCCGGCGTTCGGGGCTCTATTTCCGCGGCAGCGGCCTGTCCGTCGATACGAGCGGCGAGACTTCTGTCGAAGCGCTGTTCTCGGCCGGCGACTGCTCCACCGTCTCCGGCGGCATCGCCGGGGCGGCGGTGCTCGGCCACATCGCCGGCGAAGGCGCGGTGCAGCGCATCCGCCAGCGCAGCAATGCGGCGCTGCCGGACATCGACTGGGACAGCGCCAACCGCCTGCGCGCCGGCGCCGAGGCCTCGCTCACCCGCGACAGCGACCTCGGCTGGAAGGCCTATGAGGACGAGATCCGCGAGACGGTCACCGACTATGCCGGCGTACGCCGGACCGGCAAGGGACTGAGGCTCGCCCTCGACACCCTGCAGGCGCTCGCCAAGAAGGAGGACACCGTCAAGACCGACAACCTCCACGGCGTCATGCGGCTGCAGGAGGCGCGCAACATCCGCCTCAATGCCGAGATCATGACGACGGCGGCGCTCGCCCGCACCGAGACGCGCACCCGCTCGGCGCACCGTCGCCTCGACTATCCGGAGAGCGACGAGACCAACTGGCGGAAGTTCGTCATCGTCGAGAAGGGGGCCGACGGCGCGCCGTCCGTCCGCACGCTGGACGCAACGAAGCCGCTGTCCGCCGCCTTCGCCCGCACGCCGGCCGCCGCCGCGGGGAGGGTCGAGCATGTCAACTGACGCAACAGTCGAGACCCGGCGGATGGATGCGAAGCCGGTTCACAACCCGATCGCCATCGATGAGAAGCTCTGCATCCGCTGCAATTTGTGCGATTGGATCTGCCCGGGCGACATCATCTATAAGATCGAGAACGACAAGACGACGATGCCGGAAGTCGTTTATCCGGACGAGTGCTGGTACTGCGGACTCTGTCAGTCGACGTGCCCGACGAATGCCATCACGATCGTTTTCCCGGACGTGATGATCAACAACAAGAGCGATGTCGTCCGGCTGCTCGGCAAGATCGTCGACTGATCGGGCCGGTTGGCGCCGGGGGGAGCGGAGGCAGGGCGAGCAAGGCTGCCTCGCCCTGGTGACGCAGGCTTCGACAACATCGCCGCGTGGCGGGACCGAGGGTCACACAACGACGCGAAACAAGGCTTCGATCATCTGGAGAGGGAGGAACGCGACGATGAGGAAGAGGACGTTTCTGGCGACGCTGGCAGCGGCGGCTCTGACCACATTGGCCGGCTTCGGCGTCAGTGGGGTGCGGGCCGGGCCGGTTTATGACGGCCGGACGGTGATCCTGATCGTGCCGAACTCGCCGGCCGGCATGATGACGCAGTACGCGCGCACCCTCGTGCCGTTCCTCGCCAAGCACCTCGGCGCGAAAGACGTGCGGGTCGAGAACCATCAGGGCGCCGGCAGCCTCAAGGGCACCAACCTGCTCTGGCATGCCGATCCCGACGGCAGGACGATCGCCTTCACCAACATCCCGACGCTGATCATGGCGCAACTCGCCGAGAGCCCCGGCGTGCAGTTTGACGCGGCGAAGTTCACCTATCTCGGCCGTGTCGTCGACGATCCGCGCGTCGTCGTCGTCGGCAAGGCGGCGGGCTTCACAGACATTGAGGGCCTGAAGGCGCTCGGCCGGCCGTTCGTCTATCCCTCGCAGGGTACGGACGAGGATTTCTACGCGATGGCGGTGCTGGCGGATTCGCTCGGGGCGCCGATCAAAGTGGTCACCGGTTACGAGGGCAATGCCGACACCGCACTCGCCGTCATCAAGGGCGACGCCGATCTGCACATGACGTCGTGGTCGTCGTCACGCGGACCGATCGAGGCCGGCGACATGTCGCCCCTCCTGATCGTCTCGTCGAACCGCATCCCCCAGGCGCCGGACGTGCCGACCGCCGTCGAGGTGGTCACCGACCCGGCGAAGAAGGCCGGCATCGCCGCCATCGCGCAGATCCTCGACATGAGCCGCGGCTTCTTCGGCCCGCCGAACATGGACGCGGCGGCGACCGCGGAGATGCGCGCGGCGATCGAGGCGACGCTGAAGGACCCGGAGCTCCTCGCCCTCACCGAGAAGAGCCAGATGCCGATCAACTACGCCCCCGGCACCGAGCAGCAGGAGACGGTCGCCACGCTGACGCAGACGAGCGCCAGCCTGACGCCGATCCTCAAGGCGGCGCTCGCCTCGATCAAGTAGGGCTCGCGCGACGGACGACGGTCGCAAGAGGCAACGCGGCCGCCCTCCGTCGGGCGGCCGTTCGCGTTCAAAGGGCGAGCAGCGCGTCGAACACCGGGGCGACGCGGTCGCGGTGCAGGCCGCGGCCGATCACGACGAGCCGGCCCTCGCGGTTCCCGTCCGGCCAGTCGACGAGCTCCACCGGCGGATGGACGAGGTGGCGCACCACCTGGACCACCAGCGGGCCGGTGACGCCCGTCACCGCGATCAGCCCCTTCATGCGCAGGATGTCCTCGCCGCGCAGCGCCACCAGCGCGTCGATCGCCTGGGCGAAGGCCGGCCAGGCGACCGGCTGCGGAAACGGCAGCACGAAGCTCGACACGCCCTCGGAGTGCAGGGCGCCGCTCGCGACGAAGTCGGAGCGCGGCAGCTCCGAGGCGGCCCAGGCCGCGGCGGGGATCTCACCGCCCTGCGCCACGACGATCTCGGCCTGCGGGTTGATGGTGGCGATCGAAGCCCTCACCGCATTCTCGGCGTCGGTGTCGGCGAGGTCGCGCTTCGAGATCACCACCCGGTCGGCCACCGCCACCTGGCGGCGCGCTTCCGGGGCGCTCTCCAGCATCGCCGCGCCGCCGACCGCATCGACGACGGCGACGACGAGGTCGACCGCCATCTCGCGGCCGATGCCGCGGTCGGACACGAAGGTCTGCAGGATCGGCAGCGGGTCGGCGAGACCGCTCGTCTCGATCAAGACGCGCGCCATCGACGGCACGCGACCGAGCCGCGCGTCGGCGAGGAGCTCCTGCAGCGTCGTCTCGAGATCGCTGCGGGCGGCACAGCACAGGCAGCCGTTGCCGAGGAGGACGGTCTTGTCGCTCGCGCCGCGCAGCAGCGCGTCGTCGATGCCGATCTCGCCGAGCTCGTTGACGATGACGGCCGTCCCCGCCCCCTCGGGGGAGGCGAGGAAGCGCTTCACCAGCGTCGTCTTGCCGGCTCCGAGGAAGCCGGTGACGACGATGACGGGCGTCCGCGCGCCGCGCGGGCGCTTCTGCGCCCGCCCGAACGGCGCCGGCCGGGCGGCCGGGAACAGCCGGTCGGTGAGGGCCTCAGAAGTCCATCTCGAGGACATAGAGCCCCCCGACGAAGCGGTCGACGGTGTAGACGATGCCGCGCTCGTCGACGAACACGTCGTTGAGCTGGATCGCGCCCTTCGGCGAGCCGGCCGGCGTCTCCGGGATGTAGAAACCGACTTCCTGCGGCTGGTAGGGGTTCGAGATGTCGAAGGCGCGCACGCCGGCGCTATAGAAGGTGCCGAGCACGATGGTGTCGGACTTCCACGACGTCGGATGCGGCGTGTTCTCGTGGATGTTGTGCGAGCCGTAGCGGCCGCCGCGGTTGGCGAAGGCCTCGACCGGCGGCAGCGGCAGCGTCGAGATCGGCACCGGGCGGCTCTCGTCGCGGATGTCGAGCACCCAGATCAGCTTCGGCCAGTCGGCGGCGGCATCCGACGTCGATTCGTCGGTGACGATCATCAGGCCGCGGTCGAACAGCGGCATCGCCGTGTGCATGAAGCCGTGATAGGGCGGCGAGTTCGCCCAGTGGCCGACCGGCTTCGGGTTCGCTTTGTCGGAGATGTCGAGGATGAACATGCCGCCGTCGACGTAGCAGACATAGGCGCGATCGGGGCGCTCCGGATAGACGTTGGTGTTGTGGGCGCGGCAGCCGGCGAACTTTCCGGGCAGGCGCTCGGGCGGCGGGACGCTGTCGCCGACGCGGGTGCCGGGCATCCACCAGCGGCCGACCTCCTCGGGCTTCGAGGGGTTGCGCACGTCGATGATGCGGTAGAACTGGTCGTCGCCCTTGTAGTGGCTCTCGAAGTCGGCCGCGCCGGCCGCCATGTGGACGTACTCGCCGTCGCAGAACCACAGCTGGTGGACGCCGCGCGAGTGCGGGCCGGAGGCGTCGAAGAAGGCGATCGAGCGCGGGGTCTCCGGCACCGAGATGTCGAACAGCTCCATGCCGGCCGGCGTCTGGCCCTTCTCCTTGCACTGATAGGCGACCGCCAGGATGTCGCCGGACACCTCCAGCGAGTTCGAGCGCATGTAGGGCTGCGGCAGGGCGGTCTGCACCACCATCTTCGGGTTCTTCGGGTCGGTGACGTCGACGCCGGTGAAGTTCTTCGGCGCGCTCTCGTGGGCGAGCCAGAGGATGCGGCGGCCGTCCTTTGTCAGCGAGATCGACATGCCCTCGCCGATGCCGCCGAAGCCGTCGAGCTCGTGGTGGGAGAGCAGCTTGAAATTGCGGGCGACGGGGGCGTCGGTGCGAGGCATCACGGTCATCGGGGTTTCCTCTCGGGCGGGTCTCGGTCCGGTCCTTGCGGCGGGCCGGTTGACGGGCAGAAGCCGGCAGGCCGGCGGGCTTGTCACCGTGGAGGCGGGCTGGAAGACGCCTTTGTCGTCCAACACCAGCGGAGCGCCGCGGTCACTGGGAGCTGACGGTATTACCGTAGCAGACCCCGTCGTTGCTGTCCTCTGAAGTAGGGGCGTGGGGCCGGCCCGCCCCGGGGCGGCCGGGCCCACGCCCCGCGAGCGAGAACGGCCGAGGGGGGAGGCGGCCATTCTCGCCTGGTCGAACGGCGTGCTCGCCCGGCGCCGCCGGTGCTGCACGCCACTCCGGACGCGGGTGGCTTCCGGAGCGTGATCTCGCTCAGCGCCGCGGCGGAGCGAGGTCCCGAATACGCACTTTGGGACGCGGCCCTTACGCGCCCTGCCATGCACGGTCGCCCGTCCGGCAGGGGCTGTGTCTCCGGACGGCGGCCCAAACCAATTGGCAAAGAGGTCTCAAACTGGTTCGAAGCTCCGTTGCACCGGCATACTAGACACGCCAACCTTCCTGAAGCAATCGTTTGCAGGCTGGATTCCAAGTCGTGAACGTGATCCAAATGGTTCGCTCTATCGCGAACCAATTCTCATCCTGGTTCGAGATTGGTGCGAAGGGTCGCGGCTGGTGAGCATGGATCGACGTCGGCGTGCCGGGCGGACGTCAGCGAGCACCCGACCCACGGCGCGCCGTCCAGAGGAACACGACCGAAGCCATGAGCGGCAGGAAACCATGACCGACACCGTCAGCGAAACCGAGCTCGAGCGAACGCTGCAGGCCATCCGCCGTCGGATCGGTTCCGGCCAGACGGACCAGGGCCGGTTGGCGCCGGAGCGGGCACTCGCCTCCGAGCTCGGGGTCGGCCGGCGCACCGTGCGCCGTGCGCTCGATCGGCTGGAGGCGGAGGGGCTGCTGTGGCGGCGGCAGGGGCAGGGAACCTTCGTCGGCGTGCCGCCGCTGCCGCGGACGCGCCGGATGTCGCCGCTGTCGGAGCACACGAGCCCGCTCGACCTGATGGAGGTGCGCTGCGAACTCGAGCCAGTGCTCGCCCGCTTCTGTGCGCTGCGCGCCACCGACGCGCAGATCGAAACGATGCGCCGCGCTGCCGACAAGACGGCCGACGCCCGCACCGCCGCCGACTATGAGACGTGGGACAGTGCCTTCCATCGCCGCATCGCCGAGGCGGCCGGCAACAAGCTGTTTCTGGCGATGTTCGATGCGCTGAACGCGGTGCGGCGGGACGTGCGCTGGTCGCGGCTGCGCGAGAGCACGTTCTCGGAGACCCGGACGGTCACCCTCGCCACCCAGCATGGCGAGATCCTCGACGCGATCGTCGAGCGCGACGGCCCGCGGGCCGAGGCGGCGATGCGGGCCCACCTCGGTCTCGTCGGGGCAGCGCTGAACAGCTGATGCGCTAGAAGCGATTGCCCCGCGGCGCGTCGACGGTCATGGGGCGGGGCAGGTCCAAGCGCCGGGAGCCGGCAGCGGCGGCTCAAAGCCCGTCGAACCAAGCCTTCCAGAGTGGGACGGCGCGGGCGAAGGTGCCGCGGTGGGAGGTGTCGCCGGTCGAGACGGCCTCCACCGTCGGATTGCCGGTGCCGATCGCGGCCTGATAGGTCGCCGCCATGCGAGCGACGCCCACCGTGATCGCTTCGTCCGCCTCGCCATAGTAGTTGCGCACCGGCGTCTCGATGACCCAGCGGTAGGCCGAGGTGGCGGCGATCAGCCGGCCATAGGCGGAGGCGGCGAAGAACTGCGGGTCGAAGTACTCCGGCCGGATGAGCTTCTTCAGATCGGTCGGGATCGCGGCAACGTCGATTTTCTCGCGGCGGTAGGCCTTGGCGAGCGTCTCGTAGGTCTCGTCGGTGAACAGCGAGCGGGCGAGGCCGGGCACCGCATAGTAGTTCTCGAAGGCGAAGGCCGAGAGGATGAACAGGCTGTTGACCCAGACGGCATCGTTCGGCCGGGGGAAGTTGAGGAAGCCGTTCAGCGCCGCGAAGACGTCGAGCGGCGCGCTGGCGGTGGCGGCGGCCTTCACGGCCACGCCGTCGCGCTCGAGCTTTTCCAGCATCGCCATGGTGACGAAGCCGCCCTGCGACCAGCCGGCGAGATGGAGGCCGGTGTCGGAGAGCCCCATTGCCGTCATCACGGCGCGGCCGGCCACCAGCATGTCGCTCGTCGCCTGCTGCTGGCTCGCCTTGACCATGTAGCCTTCGGGCTCGTTGGAGCCGCCGAGGCCGAAATAATCCGCGCCGATCAGGAGGTAACCCTGGCCGGCAAACTGGGCGATCATCAGCTGCGTCTCCGGCGACTGCTCCGGCGACGAGGGCACCTCGTCGTTCAGGTAGACGGTGCCGTGCTGGTAGGAGACGAGCGGCAGGCTCTTCGCATCGACCTCCGGTACGGCGACGAGGCCGGTGGCGGTGATCGGCCGGTTGCCCTGCTCCGGGATCACCGACGGGTAGGTGACGCGGTAGAGCCGCACGGCGTTGGTCGCCGGCGAGTAGGTCTCGGTGAGGCCGGCGAAGGCGGGCGTGTCCTTGGTCACGATCTGGTTCAGCCGGTCGGCGTCCCAGCGGCCGATCGCCTGGTAGGAGATGCCGCCGGCGACCGCCACCACGGGTTCTTCGGCGCGCGCGGGCGCGGCGGGAGTGCCGAGTGCGAGGACGGCGAGGGCCACTGAGGCGGCGATGGACGGGACACGGAACCGGGACTGCTTCACGACGACCTCCACGGCGATGCACGGCCGCTGGCCGCCTCGCCTGCGCCCGATCATAGGGCTTTGTCACGACCTGAGCCTTGCGTTGGCGCCGCGGCCGAAGATCAGCCGGCTGGCTCGAGCAGGGCGATCAGCGCCCTCTGCGCCACCGACCCGACGCGGTCGCGGTGATAGACGAGGGCGAACTCGCGCGGCGGCAGGTCGACCTCCACCGCCGTCAGTCGCCCGGCGGCCACTGCCGTCGCCACGACGTGCTCGGAGATCAGCGTCGCGCCGGTGCCGCTTTCGACCGCCTCCCGCACCGCCTCGTTGCTCGGCAGCACGAGGTCGACGCGCAGGTCGTCGAAGCGCAGGCCCTCGAGGCGGGCGAGGTCCTCCAGCACGACGCGGGTGCCGGATCCCGCCTCGCGCACCACCCACGACACCGCCCGCACGTCCGGCCGGCCGGGCGCCACCTGCGGCGGCGCGGGGCGGCCGGCGGCGACGACGAAGACGAGCCGGTCCTCGCCGATGTGGCGGCGGACGAGCCCGCCGTGCTCGGTCGGCCCTTCGACGAGGCCGAGGTCCGCCTCGCCCGCCACCACCGCCTGCTCGACCTGGCGGGTGTTGCCGATCGAGACGTCGAGCCGCACTCCGGGATGGGCGTCGTGGAAGCGGGTGAGGCGGCGCGGCAGCCAGTAGTTGGCGATCGTCTGGCTCGCCGCCACCGACAGCGAACCCGTCGACAGGCCCGAGAGGTCCTCCAGCGAGGCGCGCGCCGCCGCCGCCCGGTCGAGCACGGCGTGGGCCTCGTGCAGGAAGCGCCGTCCCGCCTCCGTCAGCTCGATGCCGCGGCCGACGCGGTCGAAGAGCTGCACGCCGTAGCGGCTCTCCAGCGCCGCGATCGCCGCCGAGGCGGCCGGCTGCGTCAGGCCCAGGTCGGCGGCGGCACGCGTCACGTGGCGGCGCTCGGCGACGGCGACGAAGATGCGAAGCTGCTCGAGGGTCATGGCGAAATCATAAACTGAGCCTTTCAAAATCAGAAGAACTATCGATTTGTTGGATGGTATTACGGGAGGCATAGTGCGGGCCGACCGAAGGATCGTCGTCCCATGCCGCGCACCGGCCAGTTGCTCAGCCCCGCCCGCCACCTCACCGACGCCATCGTGCGCGCGCTCGCCGCGCTGATCGGGCGTCCGCAGGCCGAGCGCTACCGACCCGAGCGCCACTACATGCGCGGGCCCGGCCCGAAATGCCGCGCAAAGTCCGGCGGGGCGGAGCGCGCGTGAGCGCCGACGCCGGCGCTCCCTCTTCTCCGACCGCGGTGACGGCCTTCTCATGAATGCCCCGACACGGCCCGTTCCCGGGCAGCACGCGCCGCGCGGCGCCAACTCGTCGCCGACGCAGCGCCCGCTCGCCGACAATCGCGCGCCGAACGAGGGCGACGGCGTCGAGACCTCGCCGACGGTCTCCGACGAGGTCCGCAAGACCACCTGCTACATGTGCGCCTGCCGTTGCGGCATCGACGTGCACATCAAGGACGGCGTCGTCCGCTACATCGCCGGCAACCGCGATCACCCGGTGAACCGCGGCGTGCTCTGCGGCAAGGGCAGCGCCGGCATCATGCAGCACTACAGTCCGTCGCGGCTGAGGAAGCCGCTGCTGCGCGTCGGCGAGCGCGGCAAGGGCGAGTTCAAGGAGATCGAGTGGGAGGAGGCGCTGACGATCGCCGCCGACCGCCTCCGCCACATCCGCGCCACCGACCCGAAGAAGCTCGCCTTCTTCACCGGCCGCGACCAGTCGCAGTCGCTCACCGGCTGGTGGGCCTCGCAGTTCGGCACGCCGAACTTCTCGGCGCACGGCGGATTCTGTTCGGTCAACATGGCGGCGGCCGGGCTCTACACCATCGGCGGCGCCTTCTGGGAGTTCGGCGAGCCGGACTGGGAGCGTGCCCGCTACTTCCTCCTGTTCGGCGTCGCCGAGGACCACGATTCCAACCCGATCAAGATCGGCATCGGCCGCCTGAAGGCGCGCGGCGCCAAGGTCGTCTCGGTCAACCCGTGCCGCACCGGCTACAACGCCGTGGCCGACGAGTGGATCGGCATCCGGCCGGGCACCGACGGCCTGTTCGTCATGGCGCTGATCCACGAGTTGCTGAAGGCCGGCCGCGTCGACCTCGACTATCTCGCGAAGTTCACCAACGCCCACGTGCTGGTCATCCGCGATCCCGGCGCAGCCGATGACGGCCTGTTCCTGCGCGACGCCGACGGCAAGCTTTTGGCCTTCGACAGCGTCGAGAAGCGCGCCGTCGACGCGATGTCGGCGGAGATCCACCCCGCCCTGGTCGGCGATTTCACCGTCGAGGGCCGGCGTTGCGTGCCGGTGTTCCAGCTCCTCGCCGAGCGCTACCTCGACCCATCCTATGCGCCGGACGCGGTCGCCGAGCGCTGCGGCCTGCCGGCCGACACCATCCGCCGCATCGCCGCCGAGCTCGCCGAGGCCGCCTTCGAGCAGTCCTTCGAACTGCCGATCCCGTGGACCGACTGGGCCGGCCGCCGCCACGAGACGATGCGCGGCCGCCCGGTCGCGATGCACGCGATGCGGGGCATCTCGGCCCACTCGAACGGCTTCCACACCTGCCGGGCGATCCACCTGTTGCAGGTTCTGCTCGGCACCGTCGACGTGCCCGGCGGCTTCCGCTTCAAGCCGCCGTTCCCCAAGCCCGCGCCCCCCGGCCCGAAGCCCGCCGGCAAGGACGGCGGCAAGCCGAACACGCCGCTTGCCGGCATGCCGCTCGGCTTCGTCACCGGCCCGGAGGACCTGCTCGTCGACGAGGGTGGCGGCCCGGTGCGCATCGACAAGGCCTATTCGTGGGAGGCACCGATCGCCGCCCACGGGCTGATGCACATGGTGATCGCCAACGCCGCCAAGGGCGACCCGTACCGCATCGACACGCTGTTCCTCTACATGGCCAACATGGCCTGGAACTCGTCGATGAACACGGCCGGCACGATGGCGATGCTGACGGCCAAGGACGCGGACGGCGGCTACAAGATCCCCTTCATCATCTACGCCGACGCCTATGCGTCGGAGACGGTGTCGTACGCCGACCTGGTGCTGCCCGACACCACCTATCTCGAGCGCCACGACTGCATCAGCCTGCTCGACCGGCCAATCAGCCACGCCGACGGCCCGGGCGACGCCATCCGCTGGCCGGTGGTCGAGCCCGACCGCGACGTCCGGCCGTTCCAGACGGTGCTGATCGACCTCGGCGCCCGCATCGGCCTGCCGGGGCTGGTGAAAGAGGACGGCAGCCCGCGCTACCGCGACTATGCCGACTACATCGTCCACCACGAGCGCGCGCCCGGCATCGGCCCGCTCGCCGGCTGGCGCGGCGAGGACGGCAGCAAGCACGGCCGGGGCGCGCCGAACCCCGAACAGCTCGACCGCTACATCGAGCACGGCGGCTTCTGGCACCACGAGTTCGAGCCGAACCAGCGCTACTACAAGATGGCGAACCGCGACTATCTCGAGACCGCCGTCGAGATGGGATTCATCGCCAAGGCGGAGCCGATCGTCTTCCAGCTCTATTCCGAGGTGCTGCAGAAGTTCCGCCTCGCCGCCCGCGGCCACGGGCCGGTGCAGCCGCCGGACGGCGAGCGCGCCCGCATCGAGGCGCACTTCGACCCGCTGCCGATCTGGTACGTGCCGTTCGAGGAGGCGGCGGAGGGCGACGCCGACTATCCGTTGCACGCCATCACCCAGCGGCCGATGCACATGTACCACTCGTGGGGCTCGCAGAACGCCTGGCTCCGGCAGATCACCAACCAGAACCGGCTGTTCGTCCACCGCGGCACCGCGACCGGGCTCGGGATTGCCGACGACGACTGGGTGTGGATCGAGAGCCGCCACGGCCGCGTCCGCGGCCAAGTGAAGCTCGTCGACGGGGTGAACCCGAACACCGTGTGGACGTGGAACGCCATCGGCAAGCGCAAGGGCGCCTGGCGGCTGAAGGACGGCGCGCCGGAGGGCGAGCGCGGCTTCCTGCTCAACCACGCGATCTCCGAGCTGACGCCGCCGGACGCGAAGGGCCGCCGCTACTCGAACTCCGACCCGGTGACGGGGCAGGCGGCGTGGTTCGACCTCAAGGTGCGGCTGATCCGCTGCACCTCGGGCTCCGAGTGCGCCGAGCCGCAGTTCGAAAAGCTGCCGTGTCCGCCGAACATGCCGGCGGTGCCGGAGACGTCGCACTTCGGCGAGGGCTTCCGGAAAGACCGCGAGCACGAGGAGGCTGGGCGATGACCTCGCTGCCGCAAGCAACCAGCGACGTCCGCCTCGGCCTCGTCATCGACCTCGACACCTGCGTCGGCTGTCAGGCCTGCGTGACGGCGTGCAAGGAATGGAACACCGGCGGCCACATGGCGCCGCTGACCGACTACGACCCCTATGGCGAGGCGCCGGACGGGGTGTGGTTCAACCGCGTCCACTCCTACGAGCACACCAAGGCCGACGGCTGCGGCGAGACCGTGCACTTCCCGCGCTCGTGCCTGCACTGCGAGACGCCCGCCTGCGTCACCGTCTGTCCGACGGGGGCCTCCTACAAGCGCGCCTCCGACGGCATCGTGCTCGTCGACGAGGACAAGTGCATCGGCTGCAAGCTGTGCAGCTGGGCCTGCCCCTATGGCGCCCGCGAGTTCGACACCGACGTCGGCGTGATGAAGAAGTGCACGCTCTGCGTCGACCGCATCTACAACGAGAACCTGCCCGAGGCCGACCGGGTGCCCGCCTGCGTCGCCTCCTGCCCGACGGGCGCCCGCCACTTCGGCGACCTCGGCGACCCGGCCTCGCCGGTGTCGCAGCTCGTCGCCGAGCGCGGCGGTGTCGACCTGATGCCCGAGCTCGGCTACCGGCCGACCAACAAGTACCTGCCGCCGCGCGAGCGCAAGGCCACCGCGCCGGCGCCGGCACTGACGGCGACCGACGGCGTCGGCGGCCTGCTCGGCTGGGTCGACCGCATCCTGTCGCGCTGACGAGGCGAGCGAGACCCCATGCATCCCGCCTTCTCCGTCATCGCCTTCACGGTCTGCTCCGGCGCCGGCTTCGGCCTTTTGGCGCTCGTCTCCGCCGGCGCGGCGCTCGGGCTGATCCCGGCCGACCGGCTCCTCGGTTTCGTCGCCATGGGGCTCGGACTGGCGCTCGCGTGCGGCGGGCTGTTGTCGTCGACCGCCCACCTCGGCCGGCCGGAGCGGGCGTGGCGGGCGTTCTCGCAGTGGCGCTCCTCGTGGCTGTCGCGCGAGGGCGTGGCGGCCGTCGCAACCATCCTCGCGGCCGTGGCGCTCGCCGCCGGATGGGTGTTCCTCGGCCGCACCGACGGCGCCTTCGCCGCCGCGGGGCTCGCCACCGCCGTGCTCTCGGTCGCCACCGTCTGCACCACGGCGATGATCTATGCTTCGCTCAAGCCGATCGCGTCCTGGCACTCGCCGCTGACGCTGCCGGCCTACCTGCTGTTCTCGGTGATGACCGGGGCGGGGCTGCTGACGGCGCTGCTCGCCGTCTTCGGCCTCGACGTGCGGGCGCTCGCCGCCGTCGCCGCGGCGCTGGCGCTCGCCGGCTGGCTCCTGAAGCTCGCCGTCTGGCACCGCAACGCCGACCATCCGGGCGTCTCGACCCTCAACAGCGCCACCGGCCTGAAGGGCGGGACCGTCCGCTCGCTCGAGTGGCCGCACACGGAAGAGAACTACATCCTCAAGGAGATGGGCTACCGCATCGCCCGCAAGCACGCCTTGAAGCTCCGCCGCATCGCGCAGGCGCTGGCCTTCGCGCTGCCGCTCGTGCTGTTCGCGCTGGCGGCGGTGGTCGGCGGCGTCGCCGGCACGGTGGCGGCCGTCGTGGCGGCGGTGGTGCAACTCGCCGGCATGCTCGTCGAGCGCTGGCTGTTCTTCGCCGAGGCCAAGCACACGGTGACGCTCTACTACGGCCGGTGAGGGGCGCCGTCGTTTTCCCTCGCCGCCACGCAGGACCCCCACCCGCCCCTTGAGGGGGCGGGTCGGCGACCGCAAGTCGCCGGGGCGGGGTGACGCCGCCGGGAGGCGGCGGGAAAAGCTGCAACGGCCACAGCGAGTCTGTTCGTGCGCGGGCTCCCGCCCGCAGTCACCCCGCCCCGCCGCGCTCCGCGCGTCGACCCGCCCCCTCAAGGGGCGGGTGGGTGCCAACGGGAGGCGGCGAGGGACCCGCACTCCAAGTCCTTCACTCCGGCCTCGCCTCCGGCCTCTCCTCCGGCCTCTCACTCCGTCATCTCACTCCGGCCTCTCACTCAGACCTTTCACTCCGTCATCGCCCGGCTTGACCGGGCGATCCATCGCGAGTGCAGACGGCCGCCGTCTCCGGGTGGATGGATGGCCCGGTCAAGCCGGGCCATGACGAGCCGTGGGGTCTGGTGCGGGAGGCGACCGGCTTCGCGCGTGAGCACCCCGATCCTCGCACGCCCCCCCCTCAGCGCAAATCGCTCAAATAGTGCACGTGCTCGGTCAGGCACCTCGACAGCCGCCATTCGGCGCGGCGGTCGTCGAGCGCGATGGCGAGGCGGTCGATCTCCAGCGCAGGCGTGCCCTTCGCCACGCCGAGGAGGGCGGCGTCCTCCGCCGATAGCGCCACCGCCTTCAACCGCTCCTGCGCCCGCCCGATGGTGACGCCGAAGCGGCCGGCATAGAGGCCGTAGAGGTTGTTCGGCGGCTCCATCGCCGCGAGACCCTCGACCATCGCCTCCGGCACGACGATGTCCTCGACGATCACCGGCACCCCGGCGAGTCGGCGCAGGCGGCGGATGCGCACGACCGTCGCGCCGTGGTCGAGTGCCAGCCGTGCGCGCTCGGCGGGCTCTGCCACGGCGGACACCACCGACAGCACCTCGCTGTCGGGGAACGAGCGCGCACCGTCGTCCGGCACCAGCTTGAAGAACTGGAAGAGGATGCGCGTCTCGTCGTGCTCGGCGACGAAGGTGCCGCGCCCTTGGCGGCGGACCAGCAGGCGCTCCGCCGTCATCGCGTCGAGCGCCTTGCGCACGGTCCCCTGGCTGACGCCGAGCTCGGAGGCGAGCTGCATCTCGCTCGGCAGCATCTCGCCCGGCTGCAGGCGGCCATCGGCGATGCGCTGCACCAGCACGTCGCGGATCTGCTGGTAGAGCGGGCGGAAGCCGATGCTTCCCGCCGTCCCCGCGCCGCCGCCGTCCCGCCCGTCCGCCATGCCCGACCCTCGACCTCCGTCTCGCCCCGCGAGGAAGCGGGCCGCGCCCACCGTTAGCAGTGGACACGCGTCATGTATCTTATATAAGACCTTCACGTCGAGCCCGTCGTCAGGACCGGCCCGGCCCGCGCAATCCGGGAGCGAACGGACCATGAGCATTCCCCAACTTCTCGTCCACGGCCCGCACGACAATGTCGGCGTGGTGGTGGTCGAGGGCCTGAAGGCCGGCACGGAAGCCTTCTGCGTCGTCACCGAGAACGACACGTCCTTCACGATGACCGTCAACGCCGACATCCCGATCGGCCACAAGGTGGCGCTGAAGGAACTCGTCGCCGGCGATACGGCGGTGAAGTACGGCGAGGACGTCGGCAAGATCGTCGCGGACGTCGCCAAGGGCGGTCACGTCCACACCCACAATCTCAAGACCAAGCGCTGGTGAGGAGCTGATCATGGCCGACTACGGCAATCTGACGTTCCAGGGCTGGCGCCGCGAGAACGGGCGCGTCGGCGTCCGCAACCACGTGATCCTGCTGCCCCTCGACGACCTGTCGAACGCCGCCTGCGAGGCGGTGGCCAACAACATCAAGGGGACGATGGCCCTGCCGCACGCCTACGGGCGCCTGCAGTTCGGCGCCGACCTCGACCTCCATTTCCGCACCCTCATCGGCACCGGCTCGAACCCGAACGTCGCCGCCGTCATCGTCATCGGCATCGAGCCGAACTGGACGAACCGCGTCGTCGAGGGCATCGCCAAGACCGGCAAGCCGGTGTCGGGCTTCTGGATCGAGCAGCACGGCGACATCGCCACCATCGCGTCGGCCTCCTACCGCGCCAAGGACTACGTGCAGTGGGCGTCCGAGCAGATGCGCGAGGAGTGCCCGATCTCCGACCTGTGGGTGTCGACGAAGTGCGGTGAGTCCGACACGACGACCGGCCTCGCCTCGTGCCCGACGGTCGGCAACCTCTACGACAAGCTGATCCCGCACGGCATCTACGGCGTCTTCGGCGAGACCTCCGAGATCACCGGTGCCGAGCATCTCTGCAAGAAGCGGGCGGCGACGCCCGAGATCGCGGAGAAGTGGTACACGATGTGGAAGTCCTACCAGGACGACGTCATCGAGGCGCACAAGACCGATGACCTGTCGGACTCGCAGCCGACCAAGGGCAACATCGAGGGCGGCCTGACCACCATCGAGGAGAAGGCGCTCGGCAACCTCGAGAAGATCGGCCGCACCTGCACCTATCTCGACGCCCTCGGCCCGGCGGAAGAGCCGGCCAAGGGCCCGGGCCTCTATTTCATGGACACCTCGTCGGCGGCCGCCGAGTGCGTGACCCTGATGGGAGCGGCGGGCTACGTCGTCCACACCTTCCCGACCGGCCAGGGCAACGTCATCGGCAACCCGATCGTGCCGGTGGTGAAGATCACCGGCAACCCGCGCACGATCCGCACGATGCCCGAGCACATGGACGTCGACGTCTCCGGGATCCTGCGCCGCGAACTGACGATCGAGGCGGCCGGCGACACGCTGATCGACATGGTGATCCGCACCGCCAACGGCCGTCTCACCGCCGCGGAGGCCCTCGGCCACCGCGAGTTCGTGATGACCAAGCTCTATCGCAGCGCCTGATCCGGCCGCTGCATCGACGACGAAAACCCTCCCCCCTCGCGGGGGAGGGTAGGAGGGGGCCGCCGCGAATGCGACGGTCCCTGTTTTTGTCAGCCCCGCAGATCCACGGTTCCCTCCAGCCTCAGCGTCTCGAAGTCGCTGACGAGCACGTCGAGGCGAACCGTCCACGTCCCGGCCACCGGCAGCGTCATGTCGTCGACCCGCCAGACACCGCCGGTCTCCGTGGCGGGGCGGCGGATCGGCTCGATGCCGGCCGTCGGGTTGGCGAACGTCACCCGAAGCTCCTTTGCCGCCAGTGCACCGAAGTCCGCCGTCTGCAGCACGATCTCCACGCCGAGCGGGCCGGTGCGTCCGGGCGTGAGCGTCAGCGTCGCCATTCCGGCGTCGGTGTGGATGTGCACCTCCACCGGCGCGGCCGCGGCGGCGGCGAGCGCCCGCGGCGGTGGCGTGAAGCGCCACAGCGCGAGCGTGCCGACGACCGCCACGGCGAGCGCCGTCTCCACCGCGATCACCCGCACCAGCCGCCGCCGCGCATCCGCGTCGCCCGCGAGCGCCGGCCGCGTCAGCCGCCAGCGGTTGAAGGCGGCGAGCGCCAGCATCGCCGCGACCAGCGCGAGCTTGCCGAGTAGCACGCGTCCGTAGTCCGTCGACCACAGCGCCGCCGGCGTGCGCACCTGCACCGCCGCGAGGAACACCCCCGTCAGCACCAGCGCCGCCACGGCGTAGGGCACGACGCGCGAAAAGCTCGTGAGCGCCCGCGTCGCCGGCGCACCGCCGGCGGAAAGCAGCAACGCGAGCGGCACCAGCGCGCCGATCCACACCGCCGCGGCGGCAACGTGCACTGACACCGCCCGGTGGGTGATCGCCTCCGGCGGTGCCGTCGAGGCGTGCCCGCTCAGCGAGTAAGCGAAGGCCAGCACGGCGAGGCCGAGCAGCGCCGCGAGCCGCTGGCCGACGATCGAGCCGAGGCGCAGCGAGACGGCCGCCAGCACGGTCGCGACCAGGACGCCGCCGACCGTGACCGCATACGCCAACTGCAGCCCGGCCGACCAGGCCGCCGGATCGGCGAGCCCGGCCAGCGGCAGTCCGAGCGCGTCGAGGCCTTGCAGGCCGATCGCCGGCACGGACGCCACCGCCGTGAAGGCGAGCGCCCAGCCGGCCGCGCGGCGGGCGGCCGGCGGCGCCGCGGTGCCGGCGAACGCGAGGAAGAGGGCACCGCCCACGCCGAACAGCACGCCACCGGTCAGCGCCGCGCGGGCCGCCCAGACGGCGCCGTCGCGCACGGGATCGCGGACTTCGCGAAAGGAAGCCGCACCCGCTGCCGGCGGCGCGTCGCCGATCGCGAAAACCAGCGAACCGGCGACCGGATGGCCGTCCTGCGACACCACCCGGTAGCTCAGCACATAGGTGCCGTCGGCGGCCCCGGCCGGCAGCGGCACCACCAGCGTGTCGCCTTCGAGCGTCGCGCCGGTGAGTTCGGTCGCCGCCCCGTCCGGGCCGATGAGCCGCAGCACCAGCGGCGAAACCGGCTCGCTGAAGGCGAGCCGCGCCGCCGCCGGTGCAGTTGCGACCATGCCGCCGTCGGCGGGCGTGCTCGTCGCCAGCGCGGCGTGTGCCTCGGCCCGCCCCGACGGCGCGAGCGCCAATGCGAGCACGGCGAAGAGCCCGGCGGCGAGGATGCGAAGGACGGTCATGTCGAGGTCGAGACCAGACTTTGAGTGTGATCGGCAGGGAAGGGGAGGCGCCGCGGCGCCTCCCCCAGCGTCGGTCGGCGTCGGTCAGCTCTTCGGCAGCAGCTTCACGCCCGGCGCCGGCGCCTCGTAGTCGTCGGCGTCCTTGCCGGCTTCCGGGATCTCGATCCAGCGCTCGGACTTGGTGGCGCATTCCTGCACGGTCGGGAAGTAGAGCACCTCGCCGACCGGCAGGTCCTCCGTCAGCCGGCCGCGGAAGACGAACTCGTCATAGTGCTCGTCAAGCAGGCTGCCGGTCCAGACGATCTCCGTGACGCCCTCGCTGAGCGGCGTGCCGTAGTAGTCGTAGGTCTTGGCGTACTTGCCCTTCACCGTCTCGAGCGTCCAGCCGGGCTTCGGCATCGGCTTCACGGCGATGACGCCCTCGGGGATCTTCACGCGGAGCTTCAGGGTGGCCTCGCCCTCGCAGCCGTGGCCGACGCGCATGACGGCCTTGTAGGTCGAGCCAACCTTCGCCTCGCCGACTTCCAGGGTGGCGTGGGCGAAGGCGGTGGCGGTGCCGGCGACGACGAAGGCCGCGGCGAGGATGGACTTCAGCATGGGTGGTCTCCAGACGTGCGCCGGCCGTCCCGCGGACGGGGCGCGAGGATGGGAAGGCCCGCGGCGGCTGCCGGGGACTCGATCGGGAAGGAGCGGCGGCGCGACGGCGCCGCCGGTTCACTGGGGGGTGTGCTCCGCCGGCGCCTTTGCGCCGATCGGTGCGACGACGAACTCCACCGGCACCGTGCCCGCCTTCTCGAAGACGAGCGTGCCGGCGACCCGGTCGCCCGCCTTCAACGGCCCGGCGAGGTCCATCATCATCAGGTGATAGGAGCCCGGCTTCAGGGCTACCTCTCCGCCGGCCGGCACGGGCAACCCGTCCGGCAGCGGACGCATCGTCATCACCCCGTTCGTCACCGCCATCTCGTGGATCTCGACGCGCCCGGCGATCGCGGCGGTGGCCGAGACGAGCCGGTCCGCCGCCGCGCCGCCGTTGACGACGACGGCGAAGCCACCGGCCACCTTGGCGCCGGGCGGCGTCGCCCGGGCCCACGGCTGCTCGACCCGGATGGCGCCGGCTTCCTGCGAGAATGCCGGCTGCAGGGCGAACAGCGCGAGCGCGCCGGCGAAAGCCGCCACCGCGAGACGCGATTCGAGATCGTGGAACAGCGTCCGCAGGCGCGCCGCGCGAACGGCGGCCGACGGACGGAGGAACGTGGTCATGGTGATGCTGGCTCCGCTGGGACACGCACGCGCGGCACGAGAGCTGCGGCGGGCGGATCCGGACCTGAAACGAAACCCGCGCCCGCCGGGACGGCGCGCGGGGACCGGGATCAGATCTCGAGCGGTGGTCCGCGCGGGCCGAACGGGCCGGAAACCGTCGTCGGTGCCGGATGAACGGGCGGCGGAAACGGCGGCACGACGGCGGTCCGCCGCGCCGGCGCTGCGAGCCCCGCGCCGGCCGGCGGACTGAGGCCGACGGGAACGGACAGCGCGCAGGCGGCAAGACAGGCCGGGTCGGCGTGCGACTGCGGCGCCTGTGACGAAGATCCGTGCTCGCCGGAGGCGTCGGCCGTGCAGATGACGACGCCGAACGCGTCGACCATCGGCGTGGCGGCGGAGGCCAGTGCCCCGGTGGTGAGGCCGACGGTGACCGCCTGCAGGACGAGCGCATAGGCGGCGAGGATCGCCACCCACCTGCTCCGCCCGCGCCGCCGTCCGGTCATTCCACCAGCCCCGTGATGCGACGCAGTCCTATCACGCGGTGTCGCATCCGGGAACGCCGTTCCGGCGACGGAAAGCTGGACCTGGCCGTCGGCCGCGACGTTTCGCGTCGTCAGATTTGGCGGAACGCCGCGGACTACGGCCGGCCGCGCAGCGGCGTCCCCGCCGGCCGCAATCTCCCTGCCACGACGTGGAAGCGCAATGTCCGCCCGGTGCCGCCGCCGTTCGGCCGGTCCCACGAGACCATCGCCGTCCCGGTCAGCGACAGCGTGTCGCCGGTGGCGAAGTCGACCACGAGCAGGCCCGCGCGGGGGTCGACCTCGAGATTGCCGAAGCTGTTGAAGAAGGCGTTGCCGGGATAGTCCGGCACCGACAGCACCGTGCGCCCGTCGTGCTCGCCGACCGTCACGAAGCCCGGCGGGCCGCCCCGGTGCGACACGTCCGCGCCGCCGATCTCCGGGCGCGCCACGGTGGCGAGAAAGAACGTGTCGGTGGCCGCAAGGAGCGCCGCCGCGCGCGCGGAGAGCCGCTCGCCCTCGTCGCTTGCGCCACCCGGCGCAGAGCCCGGGCCGGCGCGGGCCGGGGCGACGGCGCGCGGCGTGATGTATTTCGGGCAGTTGCCGAAGCTCTCCTCGACCGCCACGACGAAGCCGTCCGTCCCGACGCTGGCGACGCTGCCGTTCGCGCGGTTGCGCCGCCGCGTCGAAAGTTCGATGCCGAGCACACCCACCGGCGCGCCGGCGACGAGCACCGCCGCGAACGGATCGTCGCCGGTCGGCAGCGCCGCCACCGCCAGCGTGCGGTCGTCGGGCGTCCGCACGAAGCCCGGCGGACCGGCGAGCATCGTCGCCCACGGTCGCCCCGCCGGATCGCGCCCGCCGACGACGAGATAGGGCAGCCGCTCGAACAGTTCGCGATGCTGATCGGGCATCGCGTCGAGGATGGCGCGCGGGCCGACGAACTCCATGCGATCGCGCACGCCCGCGCGGGTCTGCAGGGCGCGCTCCCCGGCGTGGAATCGGAAGCCCGGGGTCGCGTCGTCCGAACCGGATGTCATGGCCTTGTGTCCTCAAGCCGCCGACGGCGGCGTGGTGCGGTTGACCGGCACGAAGCCCGGCAGCGCCTCGACGCGGCCGAGCCACGCCGCGACGGCGGGGTAGGGGTCGAGCGCCACGCCACCCTCGGGTGCCAGCACCGTGTAGGCATAGAGCGCCAGGTCGGCGATCGTCGCGGCGTCGCCGACGAGGAAGCTCCGTCCGGCGAGGTGGCGGTCGAGGCGGGCGAGCAGTGCCTCCGCCGTCGCGACGGCGCGGGCGTGGTCGGCGTCGTAGCCGAACAGGCGGATCAGCCGAGCCGTGCTCGGTCCCTGCACGAGCGGCCCCGCCGCCACCGACAACCAGCGCTGCACCTCTCCGGCCGTGGCAGGATCGGCCGGCAGCCAGCGCCGCGACGGATCGTAGGCGAGCGCCAGGTAGACGAGGATGGCGTTGCTGTCGGCGAGCGTCAGGTCCCCGTCCTCGATCACCGGCACCTGTCCGAACGGGTTCTTGGCGAGAAACTCCGAGCGCTTGTGCTCGCCGGCCATCAGGTCGACGTCGATGCGCTCGACCGGCAGGCCGAGCAGCGACAGCATCAGTTCGACGCGGTGGGCGTGGCCGGACAGCGGGTGCCGGTAGAGCCGGATCGGTCGGGCAGCCTTCGGTGCGGTATCGGAGGCAGGCATGGCGTCTCCTATCGGAAATTCGGCGGACCGCCGTCCCGGCGGTGACACCACCGTCGCCGATGTCATCGAAAATGATAATCGCGGAAGTTGACACCGCTTCATTGTCGATCCTGAAATAATCCGATGGATCGGATCGATGCGATGCGGGCGTTCGTCGCCGTGGCGGAGGAGGGTGGCTTCGCCGCCGCCGCCCGCCGGCTGGCGCTGTCGGCCCCCGGGGTAACGCGCGCCATCGCCGCGCTGGAGACCCGCGTCGGCGCCCGGCTGTTCGCGCGCACCACTCGTGTCGTCCGCCTGACTGACGCCGGCGCCCGCTTTCTCGCGGACGCGAAGCGCATCCTCGCCGAGCTCGACGAGGCGGAGGCGACCGCCGCCGGGGCGCAGGCCGAGCCGCGCGGGCTGATCGCGGTGACGGCGCCGTCGATGTTCGGCCGCCGCCACGTCTCGCCGCACGTGCTCGCCTTCATCGAGCGCCATCCGGCGGTGACGGTGCGGGCGCTGTTCGTCGACCGTATCGTCGACCTCGTCGACGAGGGCTTCGACGTCGCCGTGCGCATCGCCCACCTGCCGGACTCGTCGCTGACGGCGGTGCGCGTCGGCGCGGTGCGGTCCGTCGTCTGCGCCTCGCCCGCCTACCTCGCCGCGCACGGCCGTCCGCGCACACCGGCCGACCTCGCAGGCCACCGCGCCGTGCTGTTCTCGCCCTCGACCGCCGTGTCGCCCTGGAGCTTCGCCGCCGGCCCGCCAGTGCCGCCGCCGCCGGCACGCATCATCGCCGGCGCCGTCGACCTCGCGGTCACCGCCGCCGTCGCCGGCCACGGGCTGACGCGGGTGCTCTCCTACCAGGTGCGCGACGAAGTGGCGGACGGACGCCTGGAAGTGGTGCTCGCCGCGCACGAGCTGCCGCCGTTCCCGGTGCACGTCGTGTTCCCGGAGGGGCGCGGCGCCAGCGCGCGCGTGCGCGCCTTCGTCGACCTCGCCGTCGCGGGCCTGCGCGCCGAACCGGCACTGCGCTGAGCGGTGGCCGAACGCCTCAGCACGACGCCTCGGAGCCGCGCGCGGACGGCGCCGTCGGATCGCTGCCGCCGTCGGGCGCCACCACCCGGTCGCCGCCGGCCCGCTTGGCGGCGTACATCGCATGGTCGGCGCGTGACAGCAGCGCGTCGATGCCGTCGCCGCGCCCGGCGAAAGCGAGCCCGAAGCTCGCCGTCACTGTCACCGACGTCGCGCCGTCCACGGCGGGGACCCGCACCCCCGCCACGGCGGCGCGCAACTGCTCTGCCGCCATCACCGCGAACGCCCGGCCTTCGCCGCGCAGCACGAGGGCGAACTCCTCGCCGCCGATCCGCGCGAACACCGCGTCGGGCGGCGCCCTGGCGCGGCAGGCCTGCGCCACCGCGGCGAGCACGCGATCGCCCTCGGCGTGTCCGAAGCCGTCGTTGACCGCCTTGAAGTCGTCGATGTCGAACAGCACCACCGCGGCTGCCGCGCCGTCGCGGGCCGCCGCCTCGACGATCGCCGTCGCGCTCTCGAGGAAATGCCGCCGGTTCGGCAACCGCGTCAGTTCGTCGGTGCGTGCGAGTTCGCGCAGTTCGCCCTCGAGCCGCCGGCGCGCCTCCATCTCTTCACGCAGGGCGCGGCTGATCCGGTAGAAGCGGTGCGCCACCAGCGCCACGACGACGAGCAGCATGACCGCCGCGGCGAGCGCCACGTAGGGCCAGATCGGCGTCGCCGGTGGCGGCTCCTCGAACACGAAGCCGTCGAGCGGGGCGTTCTCGGGCATCATCCCCGCCGCGGCGAAGACGTCGGCGATGTGCCGCCAGCGCGCGCCGCTGCCGTAGCCGACGTCGACGATGTCCGGGATGATCAGCCGCCGCGTGTCGTTCGCCTCGAACTCGAGGCGCTGGCGGTCGAGCCCGGGAGCGTAGCGGCGGTTGATGAGGTCGATCACCTCGCCGGTGTGCGCGAGCGCGTACCGCCAGCCGGCGAGCGTCGCGTCCCGCACGGCGCGCACCACCTCCGGGTTGTCGGCGGCGAAGCGGGAGTCGACGAACAGCGTGTCGCCGTAGAAGTCGATGCCGATCTCGCGCGGGCTCCACATCTGGAACGGCACCCCGGCGACCAGCAGATCGTAGGGCTCGGACGTCGTGTAGGCGGACATCGCGTCGATCCCCGACGCAAACAGGCCGACGGCATCCCCGGTGTGCGGCACCACCCGGATCGAGTCGAGCGGCACGCCGGACTGCTTCAGATAGGCCTCGACCTCGGCGGAGTGCGTCTCGAGCGCCAGCGTCCGCCCAGCAAGGTCGCGCGGTATGTCGAGCCCCGCCTCGGTGCGCGCGAGGATGACGAACGGCGAGTGCTGGAAGATCGGCGCGACGACCGTGATCGGTGCGCCGTGCGCCCGGTCGACGACCAGCGACGAGTTGCCGATGCCGAACTCCGCCTCGCGGCCGGTGACCACGGCGACCGGGTCGACGCTCGGCCCGCCCTCGATGATGCGAAGGTCGAGACCTTCCGACCGGTAGTATCCCTGCGCGAGGGCGGCGTAGACGCCGGCGAACTGGAACTGGTGGGTCCACTTGAGCTGCAGGCGGACGGTGATCTCGTCCGCGGCTCCGACGGCCGGGGCGAGGAGGGCGGCGAGCGCCAGCACGACCACGGCGAGCGCCGAGCGCGCGCCCGCGCCCGCGCCCGCGCGCGTCCGCCCCATTCGCGCCGAAAACCGCCCCCCGGCCACGCGATCGTCCTCCGCTCCGGAGCAATCGCTTTAGCAGTTTTTGTGCCCAAGGGGCCAGCCGGCCTGCCCCGGCGGGCGCTCACCGGTAGAGCGTTTCGCCCTCAAGCCCCGTGTAGAGCGACGCGACACTCTCGCCGTAGCCGTTGAAGAGCTGCGTCGGCACGCGCGTGCCGGTGCCGATCAGTTCCTCGGTCGCCTGGCTCCAGCGTGGGTGCGACACTTCCGGATTGACGTTCGCCCAGAAGCCGTACTCGGACGGCTGCAGGTCCTCCCAGAAGCTCGTCGGCCGCTCCGCCACAAACGAGAAGCGAACGATCGACTTCACCGACTTGAAGCCGTACTTCCACGGCACCGCCAGCCGGAGCGGTGCGCCGTACTGCTTCAGGAGCGGCTTGCCGTAGATGCCGGTGACCATGAAGGCGAGCTCGTTGGTCGCCTCCGCCATCGTCAGCCCCTCGACATAGGGCCACGGCCAGCGGCTGTCCTGCTGCCCCGGCGCGATGTCGGGGTCCTTGAAGGTCTCCATGCGCACGTACTTCGCCATCGACAGGGGCTTGGCGAACTCGACCAACCGGGCGAGCGGGAAGCCGGTCCACGGCACCGCCATCGACCACGCCTCCACGCAGCGGTGGCGGTAGAGCCGCTCCTCCAGCGTCATGGCGCGAATGAGGGTGTCGATGTCGACCGTCTTCTCCTCCTCCACCATACCGTCGAAGCGCACCTGCCAGGGACGAATCTTCAAGGCCTGCGCCGTCTGCCAGATGCCCTTCGTCCAGCCGAACTCGTAGAAATTGTTGTAGGTCGACGTGACGCTCTCCGGCGTGATCTCGCGGTCGAGCGTGAAGGCGGCGTTGCGCTTGGCCGGGTAGAGGTCGGCGGTCGGGTCCGGCTCGGGCGGCGCCGGCGGGGCCTTCTTCTCGGACGAGAACAGTCCGCCGAACAGTCCGTCGGCGGCGGCCGGCGCGGTGCCGGCTGCGAGCACCGTGCCGGCGGCCAGCCCGGCGAGGACGCGACGGCGGTCGAGGAACAGCGCCTCGGGGGTGGCCGATGCCTCCGGCATGTCCCAGGGGCGGCGGCGGCGGATCAGCATGGCTTCGTCCTCGTGGTGCGTTGCAGCGTGTCGCCCGGTGTCCCCGGTCGGTCATGTAGTGTCGCGCACCGGGGCGTCCACTCGCACCGTCGCGGCACGGGCTTCGACGTCGGTCCGCCGCCTGCCCTCGCACCCCTTCGCCGGCCGGCCCGCAAATGTTACGCCGCGTCGCGCCGATGCCGCTCGACGACGTCGCTGGCAAGCCGCCCGGTCACCTCGGCGAGGTGGTCGAGGCGGGTGGTGAAGGTGCCGGCGCCGGCGGTCGCCGAGCGCACCTCGACGATCAGGTCGCCGATCTCCGCCGCCGGGATCAGCGCCGAGACGGTGTCCCAGGCGGGCCAGCCCTGGCGCGGCTCGAAGCCGGTGATCTGGCCGCGCCGGCCCGACACGATGGCATTGATCTTGGCGGTGGCGTCGTTGGGGCAGACCACCTCGACGGCGAGGATCGGCTCGAGCAGGACGGGGCCCGCCTTCTCGAACCCCTCGCGCATGGCGTGGTGGGTCGCCTGCTTGAATGCCATTTCGGACGAGTCCACCGTGTGGAAGGCACCGTCGGTCAGCGTCACCTCGACGTCGATGACCGGAAAGCCGAGCGGCCCGGAGGCGAGCGACTCACGCGCGCCGACCTCCACCGCGGGGATGTACTGGCGCGGCACGACGCCGCCGGTGATGTGGTCGACGAAGGCGAAGCCGGCGCCGCGGGGGCGCGGCGCGATGTCGAGCGTCACGTCGGCGAACTGGCCGTGGCCGCCGGACTGCTTCTTGTGGCGGCCGCGCACCGTCACGGCCGAGCGGATCGTCTCCTTGTAGGCGATGCGCGACGGCCGGCTGACGACGGCGATGCCGTACTTCGCGGCGAGCCGCTCGAGCGCCACGCGCAGGTGCATCTCGCCCTGGCCGGTGAGCCGCGTCTCGCCGGTGTCGCGGTCGATCTCGAGCCCGAGCCCGAGGTCCTCGTCGAGCAGCTTGCCGATCGCCGCGGCGAGCTTCACCTCGTCCTTGCGCTCGGCCGGCTGGATGGCGCGCGACAGCACCGGCTGCGGCGGTGCGATCTCGACGAGGTCGAGCACCTCGCGGGCGGTCGACAGCGTCGCGCCGGTGCGCGCCACCTCGAGGCGGGCGAGCGCCACCGTCTCGCCGGCCTGCGCCGGGCCGCGCTTGCCGAGTTCGGTGCCCATCATCTTCATCACCCCGGCGACGCGGCCGCTGTCGCCGGTCGAGCGGGTGAGCTGCGTGCCCTCCTGCACGCTGCCGCAGAGCACGCGGGCCACCGCGATCTTGCCGCCGTGCGCGGTGTGCAGCGTCTTCACCACCTGCACGACGGTCTCGCCGCCGGCCGAAAGCCCGAGCCGGTCGCGGGTCGCGGCGACCACCGGCGCCTCGTGGCGCAGCGCCTTCAGGAGCCTGAGGATGCCGTTTCCGCGCTCGGCCGAGCCGATGAACACCGGGCAGATCAGCCCCTCGCGCATCTCGCGGGCGAGGTCGTCGAAGACGCGGTCGCGCGGCGGCTCGATGTCGGAGAGCAGTTCCTCCATCAGCGCGTCGTCGTAGTCGGCGATGCGCTCGAGCATCTGGAAGCGCGCCTCCACTTCGGCCGCGCGCTCGGCGTCGGGCAAGGCGATCGTCTCGCTCGCCGCGTGCTCGCGATAGACGAAGGCGCGCTCGAGCGCGAGGTCGATGAAGCCGGTGGCGATGCCGTCGGCCCAGATCGGCACCTGGCGCAGCACCAGCGGCACGCGGCTCGCCCCCTGCAGCACGGTCAGCGCCTCGCGGACGCCGCCTTCCGCCTTGTCGATCTTGTTGAGGAACAGGATGCGCGGGATGCCGCGCTCCTCGAGATCCTTCAGGATCACCTGCAGCGCCGGCACCTTGCGCGCGTCCGCCTCGCAGACGACCACCGCCACGTCGGCGGCGGCGAGCGCGCCGGCAGATTCCGTTTGGAACTCGATCGAGCCCGGGCAGTCCAGGAAGGCGTAGCGGTCGCCGAGGAACTCGGCCTCGGCGACGTTCAGCTCGACGCTCATGCGGTGCGCCCGCGCCTCGGGGCTGGCGTCGCCGACGGTGGTACCGTGCATCACCGAGCCCGGCCGCGGGATGGCGCCGGTGCGCGCCAGGATCGCCTCGAGCAGCGAGGTCTTGCCGCTGGCGAGCGGGCCGACGATGGCGACGCAGCGCGCCGCGCCGGTCTCGGAGCCGACCGTCTGCGGCCCGCGCCCGATCACCGGTCGCGCAATCGTCGCCGTGTCGCCGTCACCCCGTCTGTCGCTCGCCATGGCCGCACCCTCTCGCGTTGCCGCGGTTCCCGTTTCGTTCGTTGGCGGGCGTGCTCCGGTGTCGGCATGGCCGCAGCCGGAGGGACCCGCTCCTCCCGGTCCGCATGGTCGCAGCGGCGGCGGCAGGTGGCAAGCGGAAGCCTCAGCCGGCAAAGGGGAGAGGACGTCGGCCTCGTCGCCGGATCACTCCCTCAAACCCCTCAAACACTCGCCCCTTAAGCCCTCGACCCCACCGGAGTCAGTCCCGGGCTTGTCCCGGGAACCCATTCCTCTCCGCTAGGCGGGCGACCGCGTATGAGTTCCTGGACAAGGTGGCGCGGGGCCGACCGCTCAGCCGCCTCTCTCGATCTTCCTCATCACGAGGACGGGGTCGTGGTGGGTCTGGAGGGCTTTTGAGGGCGTGGTGTGGCGGGTGGGGGGGTCGAGGTCGAGGCGGGCGAGCAGGGATGGCGGGAGGGGGTCGCGGGTGTGGGGGTCGTGCAGCAGGATCGGCGCGCCGGGGGCGGCGAGGCGGGCGAGCTCGGCGAGCACGGCGGCGTCGGTGACGGACGCCGCGGCGGCGGGGTCACGGGCGTCGTCGCCGGCGGTGTCGCCGGTGCGGGCGTTCAGCGCCAGCACGAACCGGCGGCTGGCGTCGGCGAGCGGCACGCGGCGGCCGCTCGCGAGCGTCGTGCGGAGCGCCTCGGCGCCGAGCTGCGGGCCCTGGAAGTTGCGCGCGCAGATCTCG